>Ga0315336_1000098_pt1 | contig 416223 bp, 360 predicted proteins | sample ASW5metaG_FD_204512 | JGI IMG/M metagenome (GOLD analysis project Ga0315336, IMG submission 204512) | Ammonia-oxidizing marine archaeal communities from Monterey Bay, California, United States - ASW #5 | ecosystem: Environmental > Aquatic > Marine > Intertidal zone | place: USA: California... | reverse complement strand
CGCCATCGAGGAGTACATCAAAAGCCACAACGCCGATCCCAAGCCTTTCGCCTGGACCAAAACCGCCGACCAAATCCTCGCCTCCCTCGCCCGCTTCTGTAAGCGAACTTTAGAGACAGGACACTAGGGTAGCGGCGCCTGGGGGCAGCGAGCTTCGAGACGCCGGCTTGTTCAGGCGGCCTGCTGTTTGCGGTAGGCCGGGCTAATGACCTGGAGCTCAAGCAGATGGCGGTCGCCGTAGGCTTCGCAGCGGCGGCTCACTGCCAAACAGCTGTACTCAGCGCCGTCGAGCATAACTAGCTCCGCCAGCGAAACCGGAGCGCCCGAGTTGACCTCAACAACGCCCTCGTCGGCGTTGCGGATCGACGCGGGAGCGGCGTTAGAGGCGTCCGGGGGAGCAAGCCAGCGCAGTTGAACAGCTCCCCAGCCCCCGCCCGTACGGGCTGTCTCGGCATAGCTGAAGCCGACGCGGAAGCCGTCCTCCAAGGGGCCACAGTTGCGCACAAAGCCGGAGCGAAAAACGCCGGCCGAAGTAACGAACCACACGGAAGCGTCAAGCGGAATCTCTTTCGCTGAATCGACCAGAGCACCGGCGCCGCCGTCGCTCTCGTCGATGTAGCAGCCCTTGACGGTCGTCGGCTCACCGTCTTCCGCGATCCAGTAGAAGTGGCCTTCGTCCTCGGCCGGGCGCCGCGGGCTGCGACGCCGCTCCTCGGATACCCTGGGCTCGGCCTGTAGGGCCGACGTTGATTCCGCGGGCTGCTCAGAGGATTCGGACTCCTTTTTGGAGCCCCAGCTCAAGAACTTCGCCAGCTTCATACCGCTAGTATCGGTCGACGAACTCTCTGACTCAATAGGACGGATACATTAGAGCGCTACGCGCGGAATAACCGAGTGGTTTCGTGCGGAACCTGAAAGACCCGGGGGCGCCATCGGCGCCGAAGGCCTCAGACGCGGTGACCGACCGCTCGAGCATAGGGCTCGCCGACGAACTGTAGCCCGATGAGATAGCGATCGCCGCGAAAAACGCAATAGCGAACCGAACCCACACATCCGATCTCGTCACCGGAAAGTCGTATGGTGGTTCCGACTGGGGCTGGGCTCTCGGAGACGACTTGCAAGCCGCCCTCGGCGATGTTGCAGACCTCCGCCGAGGCTTGAACGCTATGACCGTCTTGGCCCGCCCAACTCAGGACAGCCGGTCCGGCCGCAGGCTCGCGATCCAGGCGCCGACGTTCGGGGCCGACCAGCCGAACTCCGATGAGATATGCTTCGTTCTCAGGCCGACAGTGGCGTACCGTCGCCTTGAGCGCTGGGTCTGACGGACGGGTGATCCAGACGGCTCGCCCAACCGGAAGCTGGCAGGTCGAACGCAAGCCCAGGCCGTGGAGCGATGTGTCCCGAATCCATGCCGGCTCGCGGGACGTGCCGCCGTCTTCATGCGCCCATTCGATATTGGCGGCGGACGCTGCCCGAGTACGCTCGGCGCTGCGGCGCTCGTCCCGCATAGCGGGTCGCAATGCAGTGCGGCGCGGGAGCTCGCGGCCTAGCCTCCAACGATTCCAACCGAATAGCGATGCGCTCACACTTATGAGTTTGAGGTAGTTCTTACTCAGTTTCAATAAGGTAAATCAACTTATTTGCACTTAGCACTAGCGTAATACGACTTCTAAGGCGCGCAGCTTCAGTCGGGGTCTGCAATAAATGGAACGTCGATCGTCGCCGTCTCGTTGGGACTGACCTGGACGCGTTTCCCCTCGTGCCTCAAAAACTGGCGAGTTCTCGGATTGCCGAGATCGAAGCGATTGTTCCGGGCTACGGCGAAGAGCCGGTAGCGTCCCGGCGGCAGGTTCGGGATTTCGAAAAGCCCGTCGCCGCCGCGGAAGGCGCCGAGATGACCGAACGAGAATCCCTCGCCGTAGTCGTCGGGCAAGGCGACCACCACCCCTTGAGGCGGCAACTCATCGGCGACTGCGCGGCCATTGAGCTGCCCGCCGTCGAATCCGACGCGAACCTCCAAGCCTTCGAGCGTCCGTCCGGGAGGGACTTCGATTTCCGGCCCCGACAGCGGCCGGCCGCCCAGCATCGCTCCTCGAAGATATCCAGCAGCGCCGCCTCCGCCCCGCAAGATGCTAAGCAAGTAGCGGCCTGGAGGTACGGCTTCGAGCAGAAACCGGCCTCCTTCTCCCGGAGCAGGTCGCGTAGCGCGTCGGAATCGGCCGTTTTCCACAGGGTCGCCGCTGAGCTGCACGTTGACGGTCGAAGCGGCGTCGACCGGGGCGCTGGGGTCTAAGGGCACGTCCTCGGCGATCACGCGTCCCGCAACGGCGCTGGACTCGCCGACCTCGAGTCGCAGCAACGTCTCCTTGCCGCGTACCAGCGTCACCTCCGCCGTACCGCGCAGTCTGCGCCGGTTCTCGGCGACGATCAAGTAGCGTCCCGACGGGAAACCTCGCAGCGAAAAGGCCCCATTCGACTCAACGCCGATGGCGCCAAGCATCGCGCCGGCGGGACTCAGCACGTTCAGCCGACAGTCCACGCAAGCCACGCCGGCGGGAGCTTCTACGACGACTCCCTCAAGAGAGGTTTCTTTTGCGGCCTCGACCCGCAAGTCTACGCCTTCGAGGTGCTGTCCCCAGCGTACTTTCAACACAGAACCGCCGCGCGGGCCGAGGGCCGAAGGGTAGAAGGCGGGTGACATCTCTTGGACCCAGCGCCCTCGCGCGGCCGGTAGGGCTGTCGGCAGCGCCGCTAAGACGTAGTCGTTCGGGAGCAGACCCCAAAGGCGGTAGAGACCGCGATCGTCGCTGTGCGAGGAGCGCACGTAGCGCAGCACGCTGCGGCCCATCGTGCTTTCCCAGTGGTAAAGCACGACCGGCGTATCCGGCAACGGATCTCCGTCTGAATCAAGCACCCTGCCGGCAATCGAAGCCGAAGGCCGCAGTTGCAGATCGAGCTTCGTGACGGGATCCAGCTCGCTCACCTCCACCTGCCTGCTGACCTGCTGATCGCCTTCGTATCCGGACTTGGCGATGCGCAGAATATACTCGCCCGGAGCAAGGTCGGCGAAAGCGTAGCGGCCGTCGAAACCGCTGTGAGCTTCGCGGCTCAGTTGGTTCAACGACGGGCCGGTCTGCGCCGACCGCAGAGAGACTTGGACGCCGGGCAGCGCCTTGCCGGAATGCGCTGAGACAGCTTGACCGCGAATCTCGCCAAGCGCCTCCGAGTCGTCCTGCGCCAAGCCGGCCCAGGCAGCCAGAAGAAGACAACAAGCGGCGCGAAACAACTTCATGGCGCCGCCGTGATGTCGAGTTCGACGTCGCCCCCGGTCTCGACGGGAAACGCTCGTACGGCCTCGCCCGCGCTTTTCCAGCGCTCGGCAGTGCGCGCCTCGGTTTGGCTGGCATTCGCCCAGGCGGCGATGCGATAGTCGCCCGGTACGACCTTGAGAAACTCGAAGACGCCGAACTGATCCGCCTCGGCGATTCTCATCCCCTCCGGCCCGCGCAGTGCGACGCGGTAGCGCACCTCCGTTACGGCTAGGGCGTGGGGTCGCGCCTTAACCCGCCCCCGAATGCGCGCATAGCGATCTGAGACTACCGCTTGAACGTCGAGGATCGTTCCTGCGTCGAACCGCAGCCTCCTGTTCGACGCCCGCTTGCCGTCTACGAGCAACTCGCCCACGAACAGGCCGCGGGGCATCGAGATCCGCATGCGGTACTCGCCCGGAAACAAGCTCTCGCGCGCGAACGAGAACGCCGGTCCATCCGCTGTGAGAAAAGTATTGCGACCCTCCTCGCCCTGAGGAATCAGAGCGATCGAGAGACTCTCAGGAAGTTCTTTCGCATCGATGCTCAACGATCCTCGTATCCCGCTCGGCGGCAGCGGCGTAAGCGTCAGACCTGTGCGCGGTCCGTCGATCTCAAGCACGCCGAGCGGGATGTCATCGCTGCGTCCTGGCCCGCGCCGCGTCCGAGACGAATAGGAGAATGCGTAGCGCCCGGCAGGTAGGTCTGGAACGAGGAACTCACCGTCGGGGCCCAGCGACCGCGACCATGAGCTGAAACGCCGACGGCGGCCTCGATTCCGCTGCTGGCGAGCGGGCTGAACCCGGAGCATGTGGCGGCCTTCCTGAGTGAAGTCTACGCCCGCGACAACGCCCGAAACGCTGAAGAGAGAAGAGTTGTTGAGACGCGCGGTCACGCTCAGTCTCTCCTCTTGGCCTGACGCGACTTCAAGCTCCACCGGAAGGGCCTGGTGAACGGCGTCGCGAAGGCCGCGAACCGGCACGGAGAACTCGACTCGATACCGGCCTGCTCTCAGGCCAGCGATGCGGACCTCCCCGCGGTCGTCGCTTCGCCCGGTAAGGCTTCTAGACCTTTCGCCGTCGATACGCGTCGCCGTCGCTTGTACGTTCGACATCGGCTCGCCGAAATCATCTTCGACGCGCACCGAGACGACTCCCCCCAGAACTAGCTCTAGATCGACGGGACCGCAGCTCGCACCGCTGCAGTCGAGAGTCCTCGTTGCGTCGGAAGGATAGTAGCCCGACCGCCGCGCCTCGATGGCGACCCGAGAACGAAAAGGGCCGGTCAAGACAAACGAGCCGTCCTGGCCGCTCCGCGCGGCCGCCACTACGTCCCCGTCGACCCGCGCCAGCACAAGCGCCTTGATTACCGGGGCCGTGCGGTCGCCGTCGGGAGAAAGGACCGACCCCGAAATGAAGTCCGCGGCAGCAGCCGGCCGCGCCGCAGCGTACGCCGTCGCCGTTGCAAGGATCAAGATAAGAGTACGCACAACCTACGCGTAAAGAGACACCGCGCAGGCTCGATTGGTTTCGCCTAAAGCGACGGGCGGCGCGTGATACGCTACAAACGATCGATGGCGAAGCCAACTACGGCGGGTGTTCATGCCATCAGGGCTGTCGCCGTTTCTACGGCCCTCGTTTTTCTGCTCGTGCCCTCGTCCCCGCTTCCATCCGCCGACCGAGCCGAATCCGCCAAAGCACGCGTCCGTCCGTCTCTCGAGGCCGACCTGGCAAAGAAAAACCTGCGCTGGGGCGCGCCCGTTTTCGTGCGTATCTTCAAGGAGTCGCGAGAGCTCGAGCTCTGGATGCGGGGAGACGAGCGCTTCGAGCTATTTCGCACGTTTCCGATCTGCGCCTATTCCGGCGATCTCGGCCCGAAGTTGCGCGAGGGCGACGGCCAAAGCCCGGAAGGGTTCTACGAGGTCGTCCCTGGCGGGATGAATCCTTACAGCCGCTTTCATCTCTCCTTTAACCTCGGCTTTCCCAACGCCTACGATCGAGCCCATCGACGAACCGGGAGCTATCTGATGGTGCACGGCGACTGCGTCTCGATCGGTTGCTACGCCATGACCGATGCCGCTATCGAGCAGATCTATTCGTTGGCGGCAGCCGCGCTCGAAGGCGGTCAGCGAAGCTTTCCGGTGCATGTGTTCCCGTTTCGCATGATGGCGGAGAACCTCGAGCGTCACAAAGATTCGAAGTGGATCGACTTCTGGCGCAACCTGGCCGAGGGCTACGAGCGATTCGAGCCCGACAGCGTTCCCCCGGAGTTACCGTGTCTGGCGGGCGCTACAGCTTTCCGCGTTGAGCGCGCTGCTAAACTAGGCCGCCATGGCCATTGTTTCCTCACTCTTCGACCTCAGCGGCAAGGTCGCACTTGTCACCGGCGGCTCGCGGGGCCTTGGCGCAGAGATCGCCGAGGGCCTCGCCGAAGCGGGCGCATCGCTTTTCCTGCTTGCCCGTCGGGAGAAGTGGCTCACCCCGGCGGTCGAAGACTTCCGCCGGCGGGGGTATCGCTGCGAAGGCGCGCTGTGCGATGTCAGCGATCCTGACCAGGTCGGAGTAGCCGTCCAGCAAGCTGTTGCCAAGCTCGGCGAGATCGACATTCTGGTAAACAACGCCGGCGTGACGTGGGGTGCACCGGCGGATCAAATGCCGCTCGAGAAGTGGCGCATGGTAATCGACGTCAACCTTACAGGCACGTGGCTTTTCTCCCAAGCGGTCGGACGCCGCATGATCGATCGCGGTTCGGGCGTGATCGTCAACATCGCTTCGATCGCCGGGCTGAAAGGAGGCGTCGGCGAGAACTTGAGCGTCGTCGGCTACAGCGCGTCCAAAGCGGGAGTACTGGGGCTGACTCGCGAGTTGGCTTCTCGCTGGGGAAGCCGCGGCGTGCGCATCAACGCCGTCGCTCCGGGATTCTTTCCATCGAGAATGGCGCAGCCGTTGATCGACCAGATCAAGGACGAATACGAAGCAGCCGCGCCGCTCCGCCGCATTGGACGCCCCGGAGAACTTAAGGGCGTGGCGGTATTCCTTGCCTCCGAGGCGTCGAGCTATGTCACTGGACAGACAATCGTCGTCGACGGCGGCGTAACGATTGCCTGATCAGTCGCGGGTTAGAACGAGGTCTTCCCCCGCGCCGCAAGGCTTAGATCAAGGCCGCGGCGAGATCTTGATGGCGTAGGCGTACGCCTCGGCTGTGTCGGCCGGCAGCGAAATCGCCAACCCTCCTCCCTCGGCGCGGTGGTCAAGTTCGCCTTCGGCGCCCAGCAGGGTGACGCTGGCGCCCTCGGGCGCGGTCAGCTCTTCGATCACGGCTTCGCTGCCGCTTGGTCTAGCAAGCAGAATCGCGTAGAGCGCATCGTGTTTGGCGGTGAAACGCACGTCGATTCCTTCGGCGGTCTTGCCCACGGCCCGGTCCCAGGGACGGGTTTCGAAAATCGCTTCTCCATTGACGTCGAGCCACGCACCAAGCGCACGTAGACGTTCGGCCTGGATCTCCGGGATTGTACCGTCGGCCATCGGGCCCACGTTGAGCAGCAGGTTGCCGTTCTTGCTGACGATGTCGGTCAGCAGATGGATCAGCGCATCGGGCCCGATCGTATGCTCAGGGCCCTCGATCTGGTTATAGCCGAAGGAGAAGCCGAGGCCGCGGCAGGTTTCCCACTTGTAGTCGGTGATCTCGTCCATCTGCTTGTACTCGGGCGTGACGAAATCGTGATGGCGCGGCGAGTCGCCTTCAATGCCGGTTTCGAAGCGATTGTTGATCACGCCGTCGGGAAAATCGTTGTAGCAGTCGGCAAGAATGTGCTCGAGATCGCCCGTCGAGGGGTATCCGATGTCGTTCCAGAGGATATCCGGCTTGTAGCGGGCGATCAGCTCGCGCCAGTGAGCGTCGGCGTATTCGGCGTAGGCTTTGTCGTGGATGACGGTGCCCGCGACTTGATCGACCGAAACGATCGGCTCGAGATTGAAGCTCCAGTCCAGACCGCCGGAATAGTAGTAGCCCAGTCGCATGCCTTGGGCTCGGACGGCCTGGGCGAGTTCGCCGGCGATGTCGCGCGAGGCGTGTTGTTGGTCTGCTGGCCGGTTCGGGTTCTTCACGTCGCTTGGCCAGAGGGTGAAACCGTCGTGGTGCTTGGTGGTGAGCACGACGTAGCGCGCGTTGGTTTCGGCTAGGGCACGAGCCATCTCGTCGGGGTTCCACTTGGCGACGGCTTCGTTGAACATCGGCGTGAAGTCCATATAGTCGAAGTCCTTGCCATAAGTTTCGAAGTGGTGCAGTTGTCCCGGTGAGCCGTCGATGCGCCAGGTGTTCATGTACATTTCGGCGTAGGCGTTCTCGGTAAACCAGACGTTCGAATCGACCTTGTGAAGTGCGCCGCTGGGTTTGGCCCAGGCGGGGACGGAGTAAATGCCCCAATGGATGAAGATGCCGAGCTTGGCGTCGTCGTACCACTCGGGGACCTGGTGCGTACGGATCGACTCCCATGTCGGCTCGAACTTTCTTGTTTCGGCCTGGTCAGGCTCAGGAGCGGAGCCGCAGGCGGCTAGCAGCAGAGCCGCCGCGGCAAGGGAAACGGGAGTACGGGATGACATCGCAGAAACCTCCTGGCTCGCACATGGTAGCCAAAAACGGAGCCGTTCGGTAACGCTAACAAGCGCGCGGCTCCCAGCGATTCAGTCGGTAGAGCCCTAGGTGGTCGTGTAAGCCGTCAGCGCGCGAAGGGCCAAACTCGTCGCGATCAGCGGGTCGTCCTCCTTGACCAGATTCTCGTCGTTCGCCCAGCCGCCGTCAGGGCGTTGCCTTTGGAGCAGCTCGGCGACGAGCTGCTCGAGTTGCGGTCGACTCAGAACGCCTGCGGCTGCTCCCGCGTAATAGAAAAAGATCCCTTGCCGCCAGCGCAGATCGGGATGGTGGTCGAAGCCTGGAACGTGGTCCGGCTCGAAGTTACGCGCCAGCCAGAGCCGAGCAGCGGCGATGCGAGCGGCGTTCTCTCGTGGGCCCAAGGCGAGCAACGCACGCAAGCCATCTGCCGTCGCCGTACCGTAGCTGAGATAGCCGCCGTCTCGGGCGCCTGCCTTGTTGGCCTCTTCGACGACGGTGGAAAAGAAAAAGCCGCCGTCGAGCCGGGTTGTTTCGGCGGGGTTGAAGTTGTGGCAGCGGCGGACGAACGCTGCCGCCTTCCGCAGCGCCGGATCGGCTCGATCGACGCCGGCGGCGACGAGTGCCTCGACTACGTGCCGCGTCATCGAGAGATCGACATGGCCGGTTTGCGGCGGCCGATGCGCCTCGCCGCCCATCCCCCAGGCGCCGTAGACCAGGTCTTCAGGTTTCCAGCCGTTGGCCTCGTTGAACTGTTGACCACGCAGGAAGCGCAGCATCCGTGCCGCATCTTCGCGCCAACCATCGGGCTTGAGACGTACGAACGCGCGCAGCGTGAAGGCGGTTGAATAGTTGGGATAGTCGGGAAGTGCTGGGTCACTCATCCCCACCGCACCCGCTTGGTTGATCCGGCTTCGCAGCCACTCAGAGGCCTTGCCGCGGCGTTCATCCGGCGTGTCGATTGGAGCCGAGAGCACGAACGGCGTCAGCGATTCGCCTCCGCGCAGCAGCCCGTAGGTGCGGCTACGCCAGGCGCCGTCGGCGCTCTGCTGCTTCCACAGAAACTCGGCGCCTCGACGCAAAGCTTGCGCCGCTCGCTCGGGACCTAGCGGTCCCGAGCCTCGACTCAGAGAGCAGCCGCTCGCCCCCAGGGCGAGCGGCAACGAGAGGAACTCGCGTCGGCGCATGACTAGCCTTCGTCAGCAGGCATGCGTTCGACGAGCATGGTCAGCACAGCGGCGCCGGTAACGGCTACGCGTCCGGTGATGCAGTGGTGGCCGGCCCAGCTTCCGTCGCTGTTTTGCAGACGGACAAGCTTGGTTTGCATGTCGCCGTTCCACTGGCTCCAGGGTTTGCCGCCGGTGCGGCGCAGGCTGTCGCTGATGTTGAGGTAAGAGAAGAACTCCTCGCCGCCCATCGAGCCGTATCCGGCCTGGAAGTTAGTGTCAGAGAGCTTGCGGGCGACCGCATCGAGCTCTTGTTTGTTCGCCTTGCGGCTTTCTTCAGAGCGGCTGAGCTGCTCGAAGACGAGGGCGTCGTTGTAGAGTGCGACACCAGCCGCCGCGGCGGGGGCCGATGTGACTCTGCTCAAAGCGCGAACGGCGCCGTCAGCCGCCCGACCGTCCAAACCCGCCGACGGCTGCGCCGCTAGACGGCCGTAGTCGTCGGCCTTGGCGAGGACCTCGCCGTCGACGGGAACGCCCTTGCGCCTGGCCACGCTAAGGCTTTGCGAGGCGAACGAGGTGCCGAGAATCGGCGCCCAGCCGCCGCCGCGATTCCAACTGCCGTCCTCGGCTTGGTTGGCTTCGATCTTGGCAACGCATTGTTGGAGTGCTGCGCGAACGCGTTGGTCGAGCTTGCGGTCGCCGGTCTCGCCGTCGAGGTCGCCGAGCAGCCGGGAGGCCAGGAACGTGTCGATGAAGGGCCCGAGCTTGCGTTGGATCTGCGTCCCCTCGAGCGTCGCCAGCCGCAAGCCTTCTTCGGGCGCCTCTTCAACGCCGCGCAAGACGAACTCGACGGCACGGCGGGCGTTCTCCTTGTACTTGCCGGTCGCGGGGGTGTGACCGGCGCGAATCAGCGCCATAGCGGCAACGGCGGTGTTGGCTACATCGTTGCCGGTGGTCTCCAAGCTTTCGCCTTGGCGGACGTAGGATGTTGCACCGCCGTCTTGTCCCCAACCACCGTCGGCGCCTTGGACGGAGACGAGCCAGTCGATGCCACGATCAACGGCTTCTTCCGGGGTGGGAAGGTCTTCGATCTCTGGGTTTTCAGTTTCGGTTGCGGTTTCGGTTTCGGGGGGAAGCAGCTCGACTGTTTCAGACCTAGCGGACTCGGACTCGCCTCGGACTCCCGGCAGCGAAAGCACTCCGGCAGCGGCGGCGAAGAAGGCGCAAGCAAGCGCAGCGACGCCTAACGATCTCATTTAGGTTGACCTCGTTGGTAGATTTCGTCGTCGCGGCGGCCGCCGGTTGGTGACGTTCGTAGGGTATGACGCACAGGCGCCGAAAAATGTTCGGGCGATTTCGGAAGTTTGTTGGGGGAGGAGCTACCGCGGGAGATCCGGGCTAAACTGAGTCCGTCGAAATGCGCACACCATTGGCCTACGCAGCGAAGCTTGCCGGAGCAACCGGCGCGGCCTACCTCGGGCTGCTGCTCGCCTGCTTGCTTTGGAATGCTCCTCGGCTCTTGTTGGTCTCGGTCAGCGATGCGGAACTGGTAGGCGGCTATTTCGTGGCTGAGCGCGGCGCGTTTCGTTTGGCGGTGATGCCCCCGAGCGCGGACGTGTTCGCCGTCCCCGAGCTCTTCCTCGCCGGACCGTTGTTGTTTGCGCTCGCGCTGGTTGCGCCGGCGTCGGCGTTGCTCTCCCGGCTGTCGGACTGGCCGCGGCTCGCCGGGGCGTTCACGGTCTTCTGGATCGCATTCCAGATCCTCGATGCAGTGGGGGCGTTTCTCGGACGCGGCAGAGGGGCCTTGGCCGATTTCGTGCGCGTGGCGCCGGGGAGCTTGTGGAACGGAGCCTCCGCTGCTATGGCCTTGGCCGCAGTCGTGGGGGTCACGACGGTATGGTCGCTCGGCAGAGCGTGGGCGACATTGACCGGTGAAGGGCGGCGCAAACGGCTCGGCCTTGCAGTCCTGTGGCTCCTGGCGCCGTTGCTCCTGCTGCGGCTCGCGCTCCCCGACCTCGAAGGGCCACAGTTCTGGATCTTGCGCAGCGGACCCGCAGGCGCCGTTTTTTGGCTAGCGGCGGCGGCGATCGTCGTCGTTGTGACGGTGAGTTCAAGCCGAGCCAAGGCCTGGCAAGGGAGCGTCGCCGGCGGGCTTGCGGTGTTGTTGCTTGCCGGAGCCGGTTATGGTCTCGCGGCACGTATCGACGGCGGCGTCATCGCGCCAGCCGAGCCCACTACCGAGCTCGTACGCTCTGAGCATTGGGAGGTGGAGTATCCCTCGGAGGTCTTTGATCGCGCTGCCTCCAAGGCCTGGGCCGCAAGGGCCGATGGGCGCTTGGCGCGCATCGCCGAGCGTTCGAGCGCCGGGCTGCCGCAGAAGCGGCTCGAAGCTAGAATCACGGTCGGCGCCCCGCGTAGCGATTTCGATCGGCGAATCGGGCGCCGCGACGACGAAGCCGCCGCCCGGCCGCTCGTGGCTCTAACATCGGAGCTCGAGCCAGTCGACGCCCGTCAAGAGGCGCTGATCTTGCTGCGCGACCGTTGGGGGGAGCCCGGCGCCGCGACCCTGTCCAAAGCCGCGGCGCGCTACGCCGTCGGATTAACCCACGAGGACGGTTTGCTCGGCTACGCCCGCCGCATCGCCTCCGAGGAGCGGCCTTACCAGCTCGAAGAGCTATTCGCCGAGGAGGGCGCATACCTCTCGCCGCTGGTGCGCGACGTGATGGGCGGCGCCTGGGTCGGCTCGATGGTCGAGCGCCACGGAATCGAGATCGTGCAAACGATCTACTTGGCCGCGCCCGAACGCCTCGCCGACGCAATCGGGACGGATGTTCCTGCGCTCGAAACCGCCTGGCGCAAGGCGTTGCTGACAGAAATCCCTGCGCCGCAACCGACCACCGAGCGAGCGATCGCCTTCCACAAGGGGATCTCTTTCTCGCACGAAGTGGGCGGCAACTGGGGTTACGGTTCTCCCGCCGCCGCCGTCGAGCTCGCGCGCATTCGCGCGCTCGGCGCCGACGCGATCGCGCTGGTCCCCTACGCTTTTACACGAGCGCCGGAAGAGACCTCCATCCGGTTCCGCGCCGACGAATCCGACGAGCGTGTTGTCGCCTCTATCCGCCAAGCCAAAGCGCTTGGATTGGCGGTGACGCTCAAGCCACACCTGTGGGGTTCGGGCTTCACCGGAGAGATTCGCTTCGCGCGCGACCAACGTTTTGAGGAGTGGTTCAGTCAATACCGCCGTTGGATCGTGCACTTCGCACGGCTTGCCGAACTACATGAGGTCGATCTGCTGGTGATCGGCAACGAGCTTGCCGGCGTCACCGGCCGCGAGCAGGCTTGGCGAGAACTGATCCGCGACACGCGAAGAGTCTACCGCGGACCAGTTACCTACGCCTCGCACTGGGACGGCGAGTTTGAAAAAGTCGCCTTCTGGGATGACCTCGACGTCATCGGCGTCAACTTCTATTTCCCGCTTTCCGACCCAGGAGAAGCCCCGAGCCCAAGAGCCGCGCGGCTCGCCGACGCGGCCCGGCGGCTGGCCGCCGCCGCTGAACGTTTCGGAAAACGGATCCTATTCACAGAGGTCGGCTTCCCCTCGCTCACGACCGCCGCCGAGAAGCCATGGGAAGACGCCGTAGCGCCGCTTGACCTCGAGTTGCAGGAGCTCTGCTACGAAACGATTTTCCAGGCTTTCTACAAACAGGATTGGCTGGCGGGGATGTACTGGTGGAAATGGCCCAGCCACGGCCGCGCCGGACCCTACGACGGCCGTCATTATCCTGCCGGCAAGCCCGCCGAGAAGACGCTAAGTCGCTGGTACGAGCCGCGGCGCTGAAGGGCCTAAAGCGCAATCCGCGGCCGCACTTGACGCACGAACGCGCTGGGCGTTCTACTTGAGGGTCTATGGCCATCGAACCCTCACAACAACAGTCTCTCGTCGGTCGCCTGATGGACCAGTGCGGCGGCGCCTACTCGCCCGAAGAACGCCGCAAGCACTACATCAGCGGACCGCAATGGGCCGGCGCCTACGAGGGCCACGCCCTCTTCCACGCGACGACGCGAGAGCCTGTTGGCTTCGAAGAGGTCATTCGCCATCTAGGCGAGGTCGGCATCCGCTGTTGGGCGACACACGACACCGATGTCATTCCAACTGACGACCTCCTCAGCGATCGTCAATGGGGAGTCGTCGAGCGAATCAACAAGTCGCTCGGCGACAACGGCGTAGACTGCTCGATGGTCACTTGCGAGACATTTCACCACGCCGTCTGGGCGGGCTCACCGGCCGCCGAGGCGCCCGAGGTTCGCGAATACGCGGCCAGGCGGCTGGCGAACACGGTCGACCTCGGTCACGCCCTCGGCGCCCAATTCGCCGTCTACTGGCCCGGCACGCTGGGCTACATGGTTCAAGGCGCGATCGATGAAACGCAGACGCTGCGTTGGTTCGCCGACGGTCTCAACGCCGCCTGCGAACGGGACATCGCAGCCGCTAAAGAAAAGGGACGTCCGACGCTGAAGCACTGCCTCGAGGCGAAGCCTTTCGAGCCGCAAGCGCAGATCATCCTGCCCAGCTCCGACGCGATGATGGCCTTCATAGGCAGCGGTCTGCTCGATCACCCCGAGATGGTCGGCCTCAACCCCGAATATCTCCATGAGCTGATGTGGGGCGGCGCTGCGCGCGCCGTGCTGGCTCGCGCCCTACTGGCGGGCAAGCTGTGGCACTTCGACATCAACGACGGATATCCGCTCAAGCACGACGTCGACCTCGGCGTCGGCTTGGTCAACCCGCTCGACTGGCTTAACGTCCTCGTACTTCTGCGCGCCCACGGCTACGAGGGACCCTTCAACCTCGACTACAAGCCGCCCCGAACCACCAGCAACTTCGGAGTTTGGAAGGTCAGCTTCCCGAGCGCCGTCGACCGCTTCATCACCCTCTGGGAGATGGCTGGCGAGGTCGCCGCCGACCCGGTGATGACCGAAGCGATCGCGGCGCTCAAAGGCGGCGGCGGAGCCCAGGGCGCCGGCGACGTCAATGCGATCGTCGCGGCGAACCGCGAGTTGCTCAGCCTGCACGAACTGATCTCCCACCGGATCTTCCAGATTCTGGTGGGGCAACACCGCGGCCGAACGTTCGGCTAGGCGGCATTGCCGGCCGAGACGCAACACCAATCTGCGGCCTCGTCGCCCGCAAGCGTGTGAGCCGCGAACGAGAGTGAATCGGTTCGATGCGCGGATCGACGCAATCGTTCGACGGAAGCACCGAGACCACGCACATCTCATCGCTCACTGGCGTACGCGGCTCCCAGCAGTACGTCCCCCGCGACGACAGGTGTAAGTTTCTGCGGGTGAGGTTAGCGCAGGCCAGGCACCTTCACTTCCGCGCGGTAGATGTACCCGGTCACCCGTTCCATGTCGGAGCTGGTGAGGTAGACGGAGTGGTTGTCGGCTCCGCGGCCGAAAACAATGTTCGTGAGCGCCTTCTGCTCGGTCGTGATCGTGTCGGTGATCGAGCCGTCCGGCACGACGCGATAGGCAGTTCCGAAGCTGTAACACGTCAGCCAGATGCCGCCTTCTCGGTCCACCGCCATCCCGTCGGCCACGCAGTCATTGATCGTCACGACCTCGGACGTCGCGCCGGCGGAACCGTCCTCTTGGATCGGCCAACTGACGATCTTCGCAACGTCGGCAGCGATGTTGTGAGCAACGTAAAGGATCTTCTCGTCCGCGCTGAGGATAATGCCGTTCGGGCCCGTTACCTCATTGCTAAAGACCGCCGTCTCGCCCTCGGGATTGGTGAAGTAAACCGTGCCGTTCGGAGCGCTGCCGTCGTAGCCGTTCGGCACGGTGAAGTAGACCGTACCGTTTGTCGCGACTACAATGTCGTTCGGTCCGGTGCTCACCTCGGGAGGCAACACCTCAAAGCCCTCCGCCACGACGGAAACCTCTTTGCTCGGGTCCAGCTTCAAGACCTGTCTCTCTAGCGTTCCGGTGAGATAAATGTTGTCGGAATCGTCGATCCAGAGACCGCCCGGTCCGGCCATCGTCGCGACATCGGCGTACGGAGCGGCGCCGTCCGCCTCAGTCCACGACACGATTCCCTTGTAGGTCCCGCGCGACGTGAAGTATAAGACTCCATTCGAGTCGACGGCGGGGCCCTCCGTATTGCCCCAACTGGCGTCGGAGGCGATCAGCTCGGCCGCCGCCGGAGCGGCGGCATCGTCCTTGGCGGGAGACTCGGGGGGCGGCGAACCGCCGCAACTTGTTACCCAGACGAGGACGGCGCCCGCAAGAAGAGTTCCGGTGTATGTGCTGAAGCTCATGGCAGCATCTTAGTACAGCGCTGCCGGGCGGCCTAGCGGCGCTTGAGATAGTCGGTCAAAGCATCGCTCAGCGGCGGCATTGGATCGAGCCCGGCAGCCTCCATCTTGCCGTTCGAGAGGCTCGAATGGCGGGGTCGCCTCGCGGCGGTCACGTACTCGCCGTGGTCGGTCGGCTCGATCGGCGCCTGGCGGTGCGCGACCTCGACAATCTTCAGCGCGTAGCGGTACCAAGAAATCGTCTCGCCGCCGCCGATATGATAGAGTCCCGGCTCAGCCTTCTCGGTCAGATCGATCGAGCGAGCCGCCAGCGCCGGGGCGTAGGTCGGCGTGGAAGTGAAATCCTCGACAACGCGCAGCAACGAACCCTCGTCGGCTTTCTTGAGCACCAATTCAGGGAAGTTGCCACGGTTCGTATGACGTCCCGCCGGCCCGAACACGCCCGCCACGCGGATCACGTAGACCCGCTCGCAGTAGGCCCGAGCGTAGTATTCCCCGGCCAGCTTCGAGACGCCGTAGGCCGACGGCGGCGCCGGCTGGTCTTCCTCGACATAGGGCGAGCCCTTGTCGCCTCCGAAGACATGGTCGGTTGAGTAGTGAACAAACGTCGCTCCGACCCGCTGCGCGCCCATCGACAACAAGCGCACCGCTAGACCGTTCACTCGCATCGCCGCCTCGGGCTCTTTCTCGGCGAGGTCGACGAAGTTGTAGGCGGCGCAGTTAAACACCAGCGCCGGCTTGTGTCGGGAAAAGACCGCCTCAACGGCTTCGGGCGAAGTAATATCGAGCTGCTTGCGATCGAACGCGAGCACGCGGTAGTCACGGCGTCGCAGCTCGGTGCTGAGCTCAACGCCGAGCTGTCCGGCCGCGCCTAAAATCATTGCTTGCACTTTAGAGTCGCCTCGTTTGACCCGGAGTCAGTCTTCTTCTGATTCGAGAAAGCGCTCGGCCTCGAGCGCGGCCATGCAGCCGGCCCCCGAGGCGGTAATCGCCTGGCGATAGACAGTGTCTTGCACGTCGCCCGCATGGAAGACGCCTTCGACGCTGGTCCTCGCGCCGCCGTGGGAGACGACGTAGCCCTTCGGATCGAGCTCAAGCTGGCCCGCGAAGATCTTCGTGTTGGGAATGTGGCCGATCGCGAGAAAAAGAGCGTTGGCCGGGTGCTCCCAGGTCTCGCCGTTCTTCACATCGCGCAGCTTGAGCCCCGAAACCTCGCCCTTCTCAACGTCGAGCACGTCGTCGACGACCGTGCTCGGCAGCCACTTGATCTTTTCGTTCTTCTTAGCGCGGTCGAGCATGATCTTGGAGGCGCGGAACTCGTCGCGGCGGTGAAGCAGCGTCACCTCAGAGGCGAACTTGGTGAGGAACGTCGCCTCCTCCATGGCCGAGTCGCCGCCGCCGACCACCGCGACCGGCTGATCGCGAAAGAAGAATCCGTCGCACGTAGCGCACGAGCTTACGCCGTGGCCAATCAACTTCTTTTCGTTCTCCAAGCCGAGCCAACGAGCTGAGGCGCCCGAGGCGACGATCAGCGTCTTCGTCTCAATCTCGTGATCCTCTACCCAGAGCCTAAAGGGGCGCTGGGAGATATCGACCTTCGTCACGTCTCCCGTCTTGAAGGTCGCTCCGAACTTCTGGGCCTGCTTCTTCATGTTCTCGACGAGCTCGGGGCCCTGAATGCCGTCGGGAAAGCCGGGGAAGTTCTCGACTTCTGTAGTCAACGAGAGTTGTCCTCCGGCTTCGAGGCCGGAGATGACGAGCGGTTTGAGGTTGGCCCGGGCGGCGTAGATAGCGGCGGTGTTGCCGGCGCAGCCAGAGCCGATGATTACGACGTTTTCCATCAATAGGTTCCTTTCGCGGCGAAGCCCTTCATTGTAGCCGCCGCCCCCTTTTTGATGCGTCGAGTGCTCCATTGGACGCAAGGCTGAGTTAACATGTTTAACCTATGCCTGACAACGACCAAGAAAGAGCCTTTGGGTTTACTACCCGCTGCCTGCACGCCGGACAGCGTCCCGACCCGACGACGGGCGCGCGAGCGGTACCTATCTACCAGACGACCTCCTACGTTTTCGAGAACAGCGAGCACGCCGCGGCGCTGTTTGGGCTCAAGGAATTCGGGAACATCTACACCCGGATCATGAACCCGACCACGGGCGTTTTCGAAGAGCGAGTGGCGTCGCTCGAAGGCGGCATCGGCGCGCTGGCGACGGGGAGCGGGCAAGCGGCGCAGATGCTCACCGTGAGCAGCTTGTGTCAGCCAGGCGACGAGATCGTCTCGGCCTCGACGCTCTACGGCGGCACCTACACCCAGTTCGACACGACCTTTCGCCGGTTCGGCTACAACACGATCTTCGTCGACCCCGACGACATTGAAAACTTCCGCGAGGCGATTACCGAGAAGACCAAGCTCCTCTACATCGAGACGATCGGCAACCCGCGGATGAACGTCATCGACATCCGGGCCGTCGCCGACATCGCCCACGAAGCGAAGATCCCGCTGGTGATCGACAACACCTTCGCGTCGCCGTATTTGTGCCGTCCGATCGAGCACGGCGCGGACATCGTCCTGCATTCGACCACGAAGTTCATCGGCGGTCACGGCACGGCGATCGGCGGCATGATCGTCGACAGCGGCAAGTTCGATTGGGCTGGATCGGGTAAGTTCCCGATGCTTACCGAACCGAGCCCGGGCTATCACGGCTTGAAGTTCACCGAAACGTTCGGCGAGATGGCGTTCATCATCAAGGTGCGCGTCGAGGGTCTGCGCGATCTCGGAGCGTGCCAGGCGCCGATGAATTCCTTCTTGTTCTTGCAGGGACTCGAGACGTTGCCGATGCGCATGGACCGCCATTGCGCCAATTCGTTAGCCGTTGCGAAGCACCTCGAGTCGCACGACGCGGTGAACTGGGTCAACCACGCCGGGCTTGCCTCGAATCCCTCGAACGCGCTGGCGCAGAAATACTTGCCAAAGGGCGCCGGCGCGGTGTTTACCTTCGGCGTCAAGGGCGGCTTGGAGGCCGGCAAGAAGCTGATTGATTCGGTGCAGCTTCTCTCGCATCTCGCCAACGTCGGCGACGCCAAGAGCTTGATAATTCATCCCGCGTCGACGACCCATCAGCAGTTGCCCGAAGCAGATCAGGCGGCGGCCGGCGTCACGCCCGACATGGTGCGGCTCTCGATCGGCCTCGAGGACGTCGACGATATTCTCTGGGATCTCGACCAAGCTCTGGCTAGCTCGCAAGCGTAGGCGTGGCTGCGGGAACTACGGCGCTCGTACGCTTCCAACAATCTCTGACCGACTGCTATCAGCCGGCCTTTCAGTCCAAGGTCGAGCCCATGCAAGAGGCGGTCGGCGTGAATGGCGAAGGCGACCCTTTTCGGTGCTGAGCACCCCGGAAGAAAGAGATGCCTTGCGGACGCTGATTCCGAAGCTTCTGGTCGGCAGACTGGGGGCTCCGCCGACGTCGGGCGGGTGGTGCATCGATACCCGATACGGCAACAACTGGTACGACGAGAGCGCCGAGTTGACCGGTCGCGAAAAACACAACCAAGTTTGCGTTTCAGTACTACAAACCAGGGGTGTACGCTGCCGCCGGCGAACGTCTTGATGGACAGAAGTCCCGACCCGATCTCGCATTCGTCACGGACGGGCGTGCCGTCAGACGAGCCGTCGCCGCCGAGTGCGTAGAGCGAGAATCCGGCTTTGGGAGCATTAGTCGTGGCGGGTAGCCGTCGCGCTCAGCAGCCGCTCAAACAATCGCTCGTAGGAGTCGACGATGCGCTCCCAGTCGTAGCGCTCGGCAACGATCGCTGCGGCGCGCTCGCTCAAGACGCGAAGCTCGTCGTCGTCCATGGCGCAGAAGCGATCGACTAGCGCGGCCAGCGCCGCTTCGTCGTTGGCGAAGGCGATCCCGGCGCCGCCGGCGACCTCGACGTTCTCGACGGCGTCAAGGAACAGCGTCGGCGCGCCGCGGCCCATCGCCTCGATCAGAGCTGGATGCGTGCCTCCGACCTCGGTGGCGTGCAGGTAGGCGCGGCAATGTGATTGGAGCTCGCGGTAGCCTTGGCCGTAGATCGCGCCGGGAAAGAGGATGCGAGGGTCTCTCGTCGCCTTGACGCGCTCGATGTAGCCGGCCGCGTAGGGCGCGTCGCCGACCATCACCAGCTTGCGGTCCGTTCTCGTTCGCTCAAAAGCCCGCACAACGAGCAAGGCGTTGTTCTCGGGTTCCATTCGGCTGACGTACAAGAAGTACTCGCCGGGCCGCAGCCCGAGTCGGTCGAGCGTTTCGGCCGTTTCAACTCGTCCGCTTTCGGCGCCGTAGGCGATGAAGTCCGAGCGCAGGCCGTAGCGTTCGTTGTAGTAGCGCTCGATTACACGGGCGTCGGTTACCATGGCTGTCGGGCACAGCGTCGAGAGACGTTCGGAGAGCAGATACCAAGCTCGCGCCGCGCGGTTCCACTTTTTGCGTTTGCGCTCCAGGCCGTCGACGTTGAGCGCCGTCGGAACGCCGATCGCTCTCGGCAGGAATGTGAAAACCGCGTTTGCGCCGTTACAGTAGAGCGCAACGTCGGTCGGATGGGTTAGTAGGTGCAGGGTTGAGAGAGCGGTGTGAGCGAGCGTGTCGAGGTACTTGTGTGAGATCGTCGGCAGAAGCTCCAGCCGCACGCCGCGATAGGTCGTCTCTCGGATGCGGATGTTGTTGGTGCGGCCATAGACGACAACATCGTGACCTCGCGCGGCTAGCCGGGTAGAAAGCTCTTCGGCGAAGGTTTCGAAGCCCCCGTAGTTTGCCGGGATGCCGCGCGTGCCGAGCAGCGCGATCTTCATCGCGGGCTAGGGTGCGCGGCCGACCTGGACGGCCTCCACCTTTCGGGAAGGCGTCGCGAAGGGGAGACTGACCGGCGAGAAGCGGAACCAACTTTTCATATAGGTTTCGTCGACTCGTTTGCGGGCTTGGATCAAGCGGCGCTTCTTAATCGTCTTGTCGAAATCGCGCGCCAATAGAAAAAATGCCTTGATCGAAGAACGCTCGAACAAGCAGCAGTAGAAAAGGATTCCGACGTCGCGCAGAGTAATCGGCACAAAGTTCCTAACGTATACGCCCGGCGTAATGTTCTTGATCCGCATCAAGAAACGATTCTTGACCGAGTGCATGTTGATTTCCGGCGGCAGGAAGCGCCGCATGCCGGGCCGTAGCTTGCGCACGTGGTAGCCGCAAGCGTTCGGGTCGTAGACGCACTTCCAGCCCAACAGTTGCGCGCGCCAAGCGACGTCGGCATCCTCCCGGTAGGTGAAGAAATCGGAGTCAAAAAACTCGCCGTCGACCGAGACGTCGTCGATCATCGCGCGCCGATAGCAAGCCGCCGCCGCGGTGGCGCCGAAGACGTACTCGTAGTCGCGATAGTGACCGTTGTAGGTTTCTAGGCAGCCGCGGTCAAGATGCCGCAGCATCGGCGTGAAGTAGATGCCGGTCGAGTCTACGACACGTTGATCGGGAATCTCGAAAGAAGCGTCCATCATCAGCAGCTTGCCGCAAAGCGTTCCGGCTTCGGGCGCTGTCTCGGCGGTGTCCATCAACGACTCGACGAAATCAGGCAGCAACAACAAGTCGGGGTTGAGCGTCAGAACCCAGGCCCCCCTCGCCATTGCGATCGCTTGGTTTTGCGCCGCCGCGAAGCCGATGTTCTCTTCGTTGTAAACGACGCTGCAACGGCCTTCGAAAAGCTCGAGAATATCGGCGGTCCCGTCGGTCGACGCGTTGTCGATGACGATTACCTCGAGGTTCGGATAACGTTGCTCGAGAACGGATTCGAGGCAGCGGCGGATAAAGCGGCCGCTGTTGTAGGTCACTACCGTGACGGATACTTGGTCTTTACCAACCATCAAGTTCAACTCTTCGGCGTTGTAGTCGCCGAAAATCCTTGCACCGCGTCAGCGGTCTCTAACGCTTCGGAATCATTCCCGGTCAGCCGGGAGCTCGTTCCGGAACCACCACGACCGAATCCCGCCGCACGAGCCCAGCGTCGCGCTGCCCGACCAGCCCGGACGCTCATTTGGAGCCGCCGCTGGGCGTTGGCCGAGAAGTGCTTCGAGGCGAAGCGCAAAAGATTACCATACCAAGCGGCCTCGCGACTCTCAAACGCCAAATCTCTCAAGGAATGCGCCCCGGCGTGCTTCGCTGTCGCCGCCGGCGAGTAGCGATTGCGGTATCCGGCCTTGCTGACTCGCAGACAAAAATCGACGTCTTCGAACCAGAGCGGGCGAAAAGACTCGTCGAATCCGTCGACTACATCAAAAACCTCTCGCCGAAACAGCAGGAAAGCGCCCGCGGGCTGTTCGATGTCCTGCGCCCGTTCGGGATCGAAGTTCAGACAGCGATAGCGTCGGTTGATCGGGTTCGACGGCCAGAGGCGATTGAGCAACAAGGCCTCGGCCGCGAGGGCTCCCGGCGTCGGAAACGCCCGCACGTTGAAGCCGGCCTGCGGACGGCCGCTCTCGTCGACCAGACATCCGCCTACCACGCCGGCATCGGTCCGAGCGGCCTCGCGTACCATCTCATTCTCGGCGTCGAGCGGCGTCATCAGTTCCGCATCGGGGTTGAGGACGAGCAATAAAGGCTGGCTCGCGGTGCGCACGCCTTGATTCACAGCAGCGGCAAATCCGCGGTTCTCGCGATTGCAGACCAGTGTCGCGCGCGGCGCCGCCTGGCGAACGACGTTGCATGTGTCGTCCGGCGAGGCATTGTCGACGACGACGATTTCGTTAACCCCGTTCACCTCGAGAGAGCGCAGGCAGTCGCCGACCTCTCGGGCCGAGCTCCAGGTGACGACGACAGCGGTGATCAAGCGCTCTTCTCCGCCGGCGGCCAAGCCAACCGGAAATACCACTTCCAATACGTATCCCAGCCGGTCCGACGCTGGAAGTCGGCGATCTCGCGTTCGGCCGCGTCGAGCACTGCGCGCAGCCGAATCGTGTCGCAACGCAGCAGCGCCGTGTCGCGTCGCAACGCAGGCGCCCGCCGAAGCCCCTCCGCGGCGCCGCGAGCCCAATCCAGCCCTCTGCCGCGCGAGATCGCGAGCGTTGCCCAGAGCAGTTGCGCGGCCACGATCGGCGCGGCGAAGCGCAGCAGCATTCCGAGCGAATAGTACTTGGCCAGGAGCAAGAGCTGGTGGCTCGTGATCCAACGCGTCGTCGGGCCGCTCCACGCCCCGGCGGTCTGGCTGCCGCGGTGAAAGGCCCGCGCCGCGGGGACGTAGACTCCTTTGAGGTCCGCCAGCCCGGCTCTTAGGCCCAAGTCCACATCCTCCAGATAAGCGAAAAACGATTCCTCCAATCCACCGATGCGGACGAAAAACTCACGCCGAAACAGGGCCGCCGTAGCCGACGGAAAATACGTCGTTCTAGCATCACCGAATACCGGACCGTCGATGCGGCCGTGACCGAGCCGCCAAGCGGCGCCGCCCCGGCACATTGCGTCGCCCGCACCGTCGATACGATTGCGATCGGCGAAGTCCAGCGTCTTGCCGGTTGCAAACCAAGCGCCGTTTGCTTCCAGCGCGTCGAGCAGCCGGACGGTCCAATCTTCGGCAAGCTCTACATCATTGTTGAGCAAGACGACGAAATCACCGCTGGCCGCCTCGATACCTCGATTGAGCGCTCGGCTGACCCCTTCGTTGCGCTCGAGCCGCAACACACGCGCACCCTTAGCCTCGGCGACCTCAGCCGAGCCGTCGGCAGAGGCGTTGTCGACCACAACCACTTCGCGATCAGAACCAGCCGGGAGGCGCTGCGCGCGCAACGTCTCCAAGGCGGATACCAAGAGATCCGGGCGGCGGCGATGCGGTATGACGAAGGAAACCGTCATCTTACGCTCGCGAGAGCGCACCAGACGCGGCTAACGGACGGGCTTTCTACAGTTTATACAAGCTGCACTCGGCGCGGCAACTGGTCAAGAACGTTGTGTCAAGACTCGATAGAAATTCCGGGGTTTTCACAACCGTCACTTCGTAGTCCCGAGGACCGAATAGGGTAAATCAGTCCGTAGATACGCACTCGACAAGGAGAAAACGCAATGAGCGACGTAAAGCAGCTCGACGATGAGCTCAACAACATGATTCTGACCGGCCAGGTCATGGACGGTTTTGAGAAATTCTACGCCGACGACGTCACGATGCAAGAGAACTTCGATGCGCCAAATGTGGGCAAGGAGGCTTGCCGCGCACACGAGATGGAGTTCTTCGCCGCGGTCGAGGAGTTCCACTCGGCCAAGCTAATCTCGTCGGGTGTCGGCGAAGGCGGCGTGACTTTCGGCGAGTGGGAGTATGAGATCACATTCAAGGGCGGCGGCCGAGTCACGATGAGCCAGGTTGCGGTGCGTCGCTGGAAGGATGGTCAAGTCGCCTCGGAGCGCTTCTACTACAACAAGGGATGAGAGGTACGGATTCTGCGTAGGGTGCGGGAAACGCTGCTACTCGCCGCGCAAGCTTGGGATCAGCGGCGCCCGCAAGCCGGCCTTCACGGCGACCGCGCCTGAAAGCAATCCGACCAAGGCGATCGTCGCCAACGTCGCAGATAGAGATCCCCATGGCGGCTCGGCGCCGGCGCCTGCTAGGTGCGGCGCTACGGCGAGCAGCGCCGTCCCAGCTCCGGCGGCCAGCCCGAAGAGCAAGAGCAGCGCGTTCTCGGCGAATACCAGCCGTGCGATTGAGCGCGGCGAGAAGCCGACTGCCTGCAACAGCGCCAGCTCGGAGCGCCGCTCGAGGACGTTGCGCGCCATCACTACCGCCAGTCCCAATGTGCCGAGCAACAAGCCCAGTCCTCCGAGCGTCTGGAACGTGCTCAGGTAGGTGTTCTCGACGACGAGATAGCCCGCCAGCCGCTCTCCGGTTAGGACGGCGTCAAGGCCCTGGTCCGCGAAGCGCTCTTCAAGCTGAAGGCCGACCTTGAAATCGTCTGTTTCGGCCAGCAGCATCCGAAAGCCGCCGGCGCTTGGACGCATTTCGAGAAAACGATCTTCCGAGGAGATCAGTTGCGATTGGAAGATGCTGCGCGAGAGAAGTCCGGCGATGATCAGCGTACGCGGCCGTCCCTGCTCGTCATCGATCTCGAGCGTCTGCCCTAGGCCGAGATGCAAGATCCACAGGACCGAATTCATGTCGCCGAAGACGGGAATCGCCTCGTCGGGGAACTGCTTTTGGAGGAGCAACCAGGGGTTCGCTATCTCTTCTGGTGTTTCGGCGAGAGTTCCAGCGAAGGCGAATCCTCCGCGCTCGATCAGATCCTGCGGCGCACCCAACAGCGTTGGTTTCGAGGGACGGTAGAGATTAAGACAGCTTGCGTCTTCGCCAGGCTGTACCCGCAGCGGGAAGAGACGAGCATCCACGGCGAGCTCGTCGAGTTGCGGGCGATGGAGCGGTACGTCGGATTCGGCAAGGAATCGAAACCCGCCGTCGCCGGAGCTGAGGTCGGGCTCGAGCCGGGCGGCGTCTTGTCGCATCATCGCGACGGCGACGATGACGAAAGCCGCGCTCGCAACCAAACCCGCCGAGAGAACGCTGCGCGCTGGGAAACGTCCGGCGTTGCGTGCGCCGAGACGGTAGACGGCGCCCGAGCCGCCGGCAGAGATCACGCCGCGAGGACGGCCTCCGAGGCGAGTGCGAAAGAACGCCAGCGCGGCAGTGAGCGCCAAGGCGCCGACGCCGAAGAACGCGCCGGCGGCCGCAGCCGCATCGAGCGACATCGAGCCTAGTGCGAGTCCGAGCGCCGCGACCGCGGCGACCACCGCGATCAACTTGGCGCGTCTCGCCGGCTTGCCGGCAGTTTCGGCGACGGCGTCCTCGACTGTGCCGGCGAGTAAGGCGCGCGGGCTCAAACGTTCGAGGCGCCTCAAGGTCGCCCAGATCGACAACAGCATCAAGGTGAAGGCGCCGATCAACCCTCCGAGCAGGCTTACCGCCGAGACATGCAGCTCAAGGAACGAGCCGCCCACCGCCGCGCTCCACCACGTTCGCAGGCCGTGAACCATCAGCGCGCCGTAGCCGACCGCGAATGGCAATCCGATTAAGCAACCGGCCGCCGCGGCGATCGCGCCTTCAGTCAACAGCAAGCGTCGGACCTGGCCGACGGGCGTTCCGGTCGCCAATAGCAAACCGACCTCGCTCGCCCGGCGCTCGACGCCCAAGCGAAAGAGCAACGAAACGAGCATCGCCGCCGCCGCTATCAAGAACATTGAAAAACCAATGAAGAGCCCCGAGAAATCCGTCGCTCCCTGGGCGGCTTCGAGCGCTTGCGCCTTGACGGGCTGGAAGGCGAGCCCGAACGCGGCTGGATCGATGCGTTCGAGCAACGCTCGTTCCCATTGCTCTCGTGCCTGCTCGATCGCGACTCCCTCGACGGGCGTGGCGCGGATGGAGGTGAACGTGCCGAAGCGGCTGCGCCACAACCGTGCTGCCGTCTCCGTTGCCGTGAAAGCTTTGGGCGCGGTGCGGTATCGCTCCCAGTAGTCCTCGTCAACGTCGCGGATTTTTTTCAAATCGACCGGGAACGGCGGGTTCCAGTCGCCCATGCGGTCGACGTCGCTCATGCCTTGGTATTTCGGCGCCAGATCTCGGTCGAGCGCCAAGCCGGCGAGCCGAACGACGCCCCGCAGCTCGAACTGATGCGTCTCGGTCGCGAGCTCGCCTTGCGCACCGACCACGTAGTAGTCCAACGCCACTGCATCTCCCGGAACGGCCCCGAGCTCGCGAGCGGCCCACTCGTTGAGGAGCAAGTCGTCGCCTTCGAGCGCAGGGGCCGGGGAGCCGTCGAGCAAGAGCAGGCCCGGCGCGGCGTCGATCGCGGTCGCCGTGGAATAGGGCACCGCGCGTTCGCTGGCGCGCAGCTCATTAGCGAGATAGGTGAGCACCCGAGTCGGGTCGAGATCCGCTGCCGCCGCCGTAGCCTCGCCGAGTTGTGCGGCCGCATCTTCGAGGACGATGCGCCCGGTTTGCAACGCGAGCGTCTTGCCGTTTGGGAGCGCCCCGAGCTGAAGCTCGACGTCGTCAAGCGCGATAGCTGCCTTCAACGCTCGAGCGGGCGCGTCTTCTTCTGAGGAGGAGACGAGCAGAGCGTTGACGCGTCCAGGCTGATCGAGCCCGCGCTGCAAGGCTTCGAGCGAAAGGAAGGCGGTGAGCGGAAGCTGCTGACTTGGAGCCAGCCCAAATCGGCCCGCGCCGCGAACGTCGAGCACTGCCTCGACCTCGAGCCGCAAAGTGCGAACGTTGCCGGTCTTGCGGCCCATCACCGACTCGCTCGGAACCAGCGTGTCGGTCTGGAAGCGTACGAGCACGGCGTCGCCAACGGCAACGGCGAGCTCGCGGGCGAGCGAAGAGTTGAGCAGTACGCCGCGGCGGCCGATCTCGGGCAGGGCCTCCGGGAAGAACGCGCCGAAGCCGGCGTCGACGCCGTGCAGGTTGACTCGCGAGGCCCGCGCGCCGCTCTCGGCCGACTCGACGCTGCATCGGATCATCACCGCCGGCACCGACCTCGTCACGCTCGCGTCGGTTTCGATTTGCGAGGTAAGCTCTTGGCGAAAGAAGCGATCGGCGACTAGCACCTGATCGATCTCGCCCAGCCGGTCAAGTGCGAGGTCGCGCAAGCTGCCGCGCACCGAATCGCCGACCAGCAAGGCCCCGGCGAGCACGGCGGCGCCGACTGCGACGCCAGCCGCGACGGCGAGATGCGCGGCGCGGTGGTACGCGAGCGATCGGACAAGCAGGCGGGCGCGTGTCATCGCTTCACAGTTTAGCGTTGCCCGTCGCGGCCTCGAAGCCGCGGCAACGAAGCACCGGCAACGGCGGATACTTGGGAAAGTCCTGTTCCTGGCGCGCCTTGTCGCAACGATAGAACACCGACCCGCTCTCCGACTCCACGCGGCGAACATGGAGGCAGTCGGCGCAAAGGCCGAGATAGGTTTGGCTTGTCATCACGTCGAAGCGGCCCAAACTACCGAGCCGGAAACCGCGTCAAAGGCTCGCAGGCCGCGCAAAGCGGACACTCCTCCGGAGCCCAAACCGAGTTTGATGCCGCGTCCCGCGTCTCAAGCGGAACGTATGCCTCTCGCGCAAGCTCGGCGGGCCGCGAGCCCAACGTCAGCAACGTCCCGATCGCTACGACCGTCGCTCCGCAAGCTTCGAGATCGCTCAGAGTCCCTTGAACCGCTGAGCCGGCGTTGATCACGTCGTTCGCGACGGCAACCCGGCGTCCCTGTAGGGCGCCCAAAGATTTCGGGATGCGGTAGGAGAACGGGAATAAGGCCGAGTCGATCCGGACGGGATCCCGCACGGTGTAGATAAACTCGACATCGAGTTCCTCGGCGACGAGCAGGCTGACGAAGGCTCCTTCGACCAGCGGACCACAGATGATCTCGACATCGTATCGGCGGAGCCGCTGCGCGAGTTCAGCGGCTAGAGGGCGTACTTGCGAAGGGCGGGAGCAGAGTGATTCCAGGTCCAGCCAAAGGTCGCCGTGATGACCCGATTCCAGCTCGAAGTGCCCCCGGCGCTGATGTAGCAGTGCGGCTAGATCGCTGCGCATCGCGTTCGAAACCAGAAACTAACAGTCCGCCGTCCGTTTCAACTGCCCGCAGGCCGCATAGACGTCCAACCCGCGAGGCCGCCGCAAGAAGCATGGCTGGCTGCGCCGCACGATCTCCTGAAACGCGCCGACGCGCTCCGGCGCCGGAGTCTCGAAGTCAATCCCCGGTCCCGGGTTGAGGGCTATCAGGTTGACCCGCGCCCGAATGCCGTTGAGCAGCCGCACCAACGCGCGGGCGTCTGCCTCCGAATCGTTGACTCCGCCCAGCAGCACGTACTCGAAGGTCATCCGCTCGCGGGCGCCAAGCGGATACTCGCGGCAGGCTTCGATCAGCTCCGCCAGCGGATACTTCGCGGTGATCGGCATGATGCGTCGGCGCGTCTCTTCATCGGCGGCGTTGAGCGAGACGGCAAGCTCGGGGCGCGGGTCGAGCTTCGCGAACGCCTTGATCTGCGGGACCAGTCCTGAGGTGGAAACCGTGATCCTCCGCGCAGGAATCGCCACGCCGTCGGAGTCGGTCAGCAGCCGCGTCGCCTTGGCGACCGCGTCGAGGTTGAGCAGCGGCTCGCCCATGCCCATCATCACGATGTTGAGCGGACGCTCTCGCGGCTCAAGCCCGTGCTCGCGGGACAGCGCCAACACCTGCCCGACGATCTCACCAGCCGACAGATTGCGCTCGAGGCCCATCAGAGCGGTCAGACAGAACTTGCAGTCGATCGGACAGCCGACCTGGGTGGAGATGCAAAGCGTATCGCGCCGCGCCTCGGGGATGAAGACCGCCTCGACGGTCTTCGAATCCGCTAGCCGCAGCAGATAGCGGACCGCGCCGTCGGCAGAGTCGTAGCGGCCTGCTACGTCAGGCAGGCCCGCAGCATAGTCGGCCGCTAAGCGACGCCGCAACGAGCGCGGAAAGCTCGCAATATCTTCGATCTCGCGGCAGCGGCGCCGATAGAGGGCATGGTAGGCTTGCCGGGCCCGGTAAGACGGTTCTCCGAGGACACTGAAAAGCGCTAGGAACTCGCTAAGCTCTTGGCCGACAAGGGCTTGTTGCACGCCTCCCATTGTAGCCAACGGAAGATAAGAGCCAAACTTCGCCATGGTAGGATAGGGGTAATTTCAGGGAGAGCGATTCCGCCCCGAAGCAGTGTTTAAGTGGATAAAGTACTAGAATCAATCGAGCCTACGCCGGAACGCACCCTCCTCCCGAATGGCCTTCGCATAGTCACGGAAAGCATGCCGCATGTTCGATCCGTCTCCGTGGGAGTCTGGGTCGATCGCGGCTCACGCCACGAGTCTCCTGAAGAGAACGGATTAAGCCACTTCACCGAGCACATGGTCTTCAAGGGCGCCGGAGGCCGCTCAGCCGAGGAGATCGCCTGTTCCATCGACGCGATCGGCGGCTACCTCGATGCATTCACGACCAAGGAGAGCGTCGCCTTCACCGCCAAAGTTCTCGACGAGCACTTGCCGCGTGCGCTCGACATCGTGTCTGACCTTGTGTTGCACCCCGCCTTCCCTGAAGGCGACGTCGAGAAAGAGAAAGGCGTCGTGCTCGAGGAGCGCAAGATGGACGAGGATAACCCCGACTATCTGCTCAACGAGATCTTCACTTCGAGCTTTTGGCCCGGGCACGCCATCGGCCGGTCGATTATCGGAACGCCCGACTCGATCGGGTCCTTCAGCCGCGGCGGTCTACAGAGCTTTTTCGATCGCACTTTTCACGCCGGCAACTTCATCATCACCGCCGCCGGCCGACTCGATCACAATGCCTTCGTTCGACTTGTTGAAGAGCGTTTCGGGGGGCTGGACGCGCGCCGCTCGCCGGTCCAAGAACCCGCTCCCTCCCCGGCTCCGGCGATTGTGATGCACGACAAGCCCTCGCTCGAACAGGTTCACTTGTCGCTGGGAGTGGGCGCTCACCCGATGGCGGATCCGCGCCGCTTTGCCGGCTACGTCCTAAGCGCCATGCTCGGCGGCGGCTTCAGTTCGAGGCTCTTCCTCAAGATCCGCGAGCGCGAAGGTCTAGCCTACGCCGTTTTCTCGGATCTGAGCCTGTATTCCGACACCGGCTGCATGTCCGTCTATGCCGGCACCTCTTTGGAAGCAGCGCCTCAGGTCATCCGACTCGCACTCAAAGAGCTTCGCGATCTCACGGACAATCTGGCTCCCGACGAGGAGTTGCGCCGAGCCAAGGAGCATCTCAAGGGCAGCCTCATGCTTAGCCTCGAGTCGACATCGAGCCGCATGTCGAATCTGGCCCGCCAAGAGAAATACTTCGAACGCTCGCTCTCGCTCGACGAAGTGCTCGAGCACATCGAAGAGGTCTCGGCTGCACAGGTCCGCGCCTTGGCCGCCGACCTTTTCCAACAGGACCGCCTTGCGCTAACGGTCCTCGGCGACTTGCAGGGCTGGAGCGTCAACCGAGACGATCTCGCTTTTTGATCCGGCGAAGAACCTCAGGTTGACGCAGGCATGAGCTAGCCGACTAGCTGAGTAGAGTCAACTCCGAGGCCTATCCCGCCCCTTGAGCCGCGATACGGCTGTTTCGGTCCGGTTGCAACGGGAACAAGGGCCAAAACCCAATCGTGCGTGCGTTGACAACCTTCAGATTTCAGCCTATTCTGTAAATTAGGCATGCCTAAAACTTACTTTCATGGGCACGGAAGCAGTTGACGACTACCTTAAGGCGATCTACGAGCTGGCGGGTGAAGATGGACGGGCGACGACGGCTCGCATTGCCAAAAAGCTCTCGGTCGCGCCAGCCTCGGTGACCGGCATGCTGCGCAAGTTGTCCGAGCGAAAACCGCCGTGGGTGCGCTACCAGAAACACCACGGGGTGCGATTGGCCGACCCTGGCCGGCGGCGTGCTCTCGAGATCATTCGCCACCATCGCCTCATCGAGCTTTTTCTCCACGAGAGCCTCGGCTACCGCTGGGACGAAGTGCACGACGAGGCTGAAAAGCTCGAGCACGCCATTTCGGAGCGGCTTGAAGACCGTATTGCCGAACGACTCGGCGACCCTGAGGTCGATCCGCATGGGCACCCGATTCCGCGCAAGGACGGCACCATCCCTGAGCGGATCGAGATCAAGCTGCTCGATCTCGAGGTTGGCCGTGAAGCGTACGTCTCACGCGTCTCGGACAGCGACCCGGCGCTGTTGCGCTACCTCGACGAGCTGGGCGTGCGACCCGGCGTACGAATCGCCTTGACCGAGCGAGGTCCGTTCGACGGGCCATTGACCCTGCAAGTTGGTGCAGCAGAGCGCACGCACGCTCTCGGTGTTCGGGTAGCGGGCGAGATTCACATCCGCCCCATCCGCGCGGCGGTCAAGAAAGAGGCGACTCCATGATGTCGGTTGGTTGGACGATCCTTACGATCGCGACGGCAGCGGCGGCGCTGTTGTGGCCGCAATGGGGAGCGTTGGCGCAGTTTCGCCGCAGACGGGCGAAACGGCTACGAACGCTGTACGAGGACGCGCTCAAGCACATCCTCGCCTGGGAGCATCGCGGACAGACCGCCACGCCCGAGTCGCTCGCTGGAGCTCTGGAGTTGCCGGCGCGGCGCGTGCTGCGGGTGCTGACCGACATGGAGCGCCGAGGGCTGCTCGACTCTTCAGCAGGCGGCCTGCGGCTCAGCGCCGAGGGCGAACAGCTTGGCTTGCACGTCGTTCGCGCCCACCGGCTATGGGAACGCTACCTCGCCGACGATGCGGGCCTGCCAATGGGCCGGCTGCACCAAGCCGCCGAGATAGCCGAGCATGAGCTCTCGGCCGAGCGTCTCGATGAGCTCGACGCTCACCTCGGGCATCCCCAGCGGGATCCGCACGGCGACCCCATTCCAGGCGCGGACGGCTCCTTGGCGAGCTTGAACGCCGTGCCTCTGACGGACTGGCCCGACGACGAGCCGGCGCGCATCGTGCATCTCGAGGATGAGCCGACAGCGATCTTCCAGCAGATCCTCGCCGCCGACCTCAAGCCCGGCATGACGCTGCGTGTGCTCGAAAACACGCCGGAACGGTTGCTTGTCAGCGACGGCGAAAACGAACATCGCCTAGCGCACGTAGTCGCCTCCAACATTCAGGTCGCAGCCGCCGAGCGCGGGCCCATTCGCGCCGCCGACGCAGTTCGACTCTCAGATCTCGACCTGGACATCGAGGCGGAAGTCATCGAGCTTGACTCCGAATGCCGCGGCTTCAGCCGCCGCCGTTTGATGGATCTGGGCCTGACGCCGGGCGCCCGCGTGAGCGTTGCGCTTGAAAACACGTTCGGCGATCCCCGCGGCTTCCGCGTTCGCGGCGCTATGATCGCGTTGCGCAAGCCGCAGGCCGATCACGTATGGGTCCAGCCGGCAAAGGTCGCCGAGGAGGTCCGCGCATGATCGAGGGCTCACACGAATGTCAGACCTGTCCCGCACGGGCGCAGCTCGAACAGATGGGCGTCACACTCGGCGAGCACGACCGTCTGGTGGCGCTGGCGGGCAATCCGAACACCGGCAAGTCATCCGTGTTTAACGCGCTAACGGGCCTTAGGCAGCATGTCGGCAATTGGACCGGCAAGACCGTCACCCGCGCCGAGGGCGGCTACAGCTACGCCGGTCACAAATACAAGCTGGTCGACCTGCCGGGTACGTATTCTCTGCTCTCGGCCTCGCAAGACGAGGAGATCGCGCGCGATTTCTTGCTGTTCGGACGTCCCGATTGCACCGTCGTTGTCGTCGACGCCACGGCGCTTGAGCGCAATCTCAACCTCGTGCTGCAAGTGCTCGAGATCACCGACCGTGCCGTGATCTGCGTCAACTTGATGGATGAGGCGAAACGCAAAGGCATGAAGGTTGATCTGCGTAGTCTCTCGCGCGATTTGGGCGTGCCGGCCGTGGGCACGGTGGCCCGAACGAAAGAGGGATTGGCGGACTTGGTGCGCACCGTGGGCGAGGTGATATCGGGCGAGACGAAAACCTCTCCGCGGCGCGCCGAGCCTCCCGAAGAAGTGCGCAAAGCCGTTGACTCGCTCGCGCCGATGATCGAGCGTTTTGCGCCGGGGTTGCCCAACGCTCGCTGGGTGGCGATGCGTCTACTCGACGGCGATCACCGCGTCAGGCAGGCATTGCTTAGCGGCGAGCTTGCCGAACTCGAGATGTCGCAGCTCGGCCCTGTCGAAGAGAAGAGCAACCTGATCGCCTTGCAAGGTTCGCAATGAGCCAAGCCGCTGACGCCCAAGCGATTCTCGACCGCTCCGACCAGCTTCGGCGCGGGCTCGGCGACAACGTTCGCGACCGCATTGTCGAGTCGCTTTATACAGCGGCAGAGCAGATCGCCGGGCGAGCCGTCGACCGCGGTTTGGAGCGGGCGACCTCGCTCGAACAGCGTGTCGATCGCGTCGTCACCTCCCGAGTGTTCGGTCTGCCGATCATGTTGACGATTCTGGCGGCCGTTTTTTGGCTGACCATTCTCGGCGCTAACGTGCCGTCCCAGATGCTGGCGACGATGCTATTCGCTGTTGAAGCGAAGGCCGCCGCTTGGTCGGCCGCCGTGGGCGCGCCTGAGTGGCTTGTCGGCTTTGTCTGGCACGGCGTCTTTCGCGGTTTGGCCTGGGTGATCAGCGTGATGCTGCCGCCGATGGCCATCTTCTTTCCTGTCTTCACGATCCTCGAAGACTTGGGCTATCTGCCGCGCGTGGCCTTCAATATGGATTGGCTTTTCCGCGGCGCCGGTGCGCACGGCAAGCAGGCGCTGACGATGGCGATGGGCTTCGGCTGCAACGCCGCCGGAGTAATTGCGACACGTGTGATCGACTCGCCGCGCGAGCGTTTGATCGCGATCCTAACGAACAATTTCGTCCCCTGCAACGGACGTTTTCCGACGCTGATCATGTTGGCGGTGATCTTCGTCGCGGCGGCGTTCCCTCCGGCGTTCGCCTCCCTCGCCGCCGCCGGCGCCGTCGTCGGCGTAGTGGTGCTGGGAATATTCTTTACGTTGGTTGTTTCTTGGGCGTTAACGCGTACGGTGCTGCAAGGCGAGGCGTCGGCGTTCACACTCGAGCTGCCGCCTTACCGCCGGCCAAGCATCCTGCGGATTCTCTACACGTCTCTGATCGACCGCACGATCTTTGTCCTCTGGCGCGCGATTCTCACGGCGGCGCCGGCGGGTGCGGTGATCTGGATTCTCGCCAACGTCGACTGGGGCGGCGTAAGTCTCGCCGACCACGCGTCCAACTGGCTCGAACCCTTGGGATATGCGATTGGGCTCGACGGCGTCATATTGTTGGCTTACGTGATCGCGATTCCCGCCAATGAAATCGTCGTGCCGACGCTAATGATGTGCTATCTCAGCACGGGCATGATGACCGATGTTACCTCCTACGACGAGATCCGTCGGGTGCTGGTCGACGAGCACGGCTGGACGATGCTGACGGCTGTAAACCTGATGCTGTTCTCGCTGCTGCACAATCCCTGCGCCACCACGATCCTCACCATCTGGAAAGAAACCCGCAGCGGAAAATGGACGACTATCGGCGCTCTGATGCCGCTCGTCATCGCGTTTGCCGTTACCTTCGCGACCGCTACGATCTGGCGCGCACTGAGTTAGACCGCCTAGCAAGGGCGAGCACCCAAGGGACGATATCGTCGAGTCGTGACACCCGGCTATAATGGCGCCTCTGATGCCTTTGGACATTGCTTGGATCCGATCACAGTTCCCCGCTCTTGGAATGGAAGTCGAGGGGCGCCCGGCTGTCTTTCTCGACGCGCCCGGAGGCACCCAAGTCCCCCAGCGCGTGGCCGAGGCCGTCTCGGCGGCGCTGCTGAGCGCCAACGCCAACCTCGACGGGCAGTTCTTGACTAGTCGCCGCGCCCAGCGCATAGAGGACGAAGCGCACGCCGCTGTAGCGGACTTCCTCGGCTGCTCACCGAGTGAGGTCGTCTTCGGACCCAACATGACGACCTTGACTTTCGCCTTCAGCCGAGCTTTTGGGCGCGAGCTCTCCGACGGCGATGAGATTCTCGTGACGCAGATCGACCATGACGCCAACGTCGCCCCTTGGATGGCGCTCGGGGAGCAAGGCGTAGTGGTGCGCTCCGTCGACGTTCGCGTTGAAGATTGCACGCTCGACATCGATGGCTTGGGCGGAATGCTCAACGAGCGAACCAGGTTAGTCGCCGTCGGCTACGCCTCGAACTCGGTCGGGACGGTCAACGACGTCGCGGCGGTCACCCGCGCCGCGCACGAGGTCGGCGCCAAGACCTTCATCGACGCGGTGCACTATGCGCCGCATGGACCAATCGATGTTCGCAGCCTCGATTGCGACTTTCTCGCTTGCTCGCCGTACAAGTTCTTCGGCCCTCACCAAGGAGTGCTCTACGGCAAAGAGGAGCACATGGAGAGGCTGCGTCCCTACAAGGTGCGGCCGGCTGAGGACGCGGCGGCCGGACGCTGGGAAACCGGAACGCAGAGCGTCGAAGCGATGGCCGGAGTCACCGCGGCCATCGACTATCTCGCCGAGCTCGGGCGGCGCACGGCGGGCCGCACGGATCTCGGACGGCGCGAGGCGATCCTCGCAGCGATGGAGGCGGGCCGCGTCTACGAGCGCGGACTTTCCGAGCAGCTCGTCGCTGGCCTGACGGCAATCCCAGGCCTGGCCTTCTACGGGATACGAGAGCCTGAGCGCTTCGACCACCGTACCCCGACCGTCTCGATTAGGCTCGCCGGCCTCACGCCTCGCGACCTGGCTAAAGAGCTGGGCCGACGCGGGATCTTCGTCTGGGACGGAAATTACTACGCGATCAATCTCAGCGAGCGGCTGGGCGTAGAGGAAACCGGCGGAATGGTGCGCATCGGCTGCGCCCACTACAACACGGCCGAGGAGATTGACCGGCTACTGGCGGAGCTACGTTCGCTGGCGGCATAGAAGCCTCATGGAAAGAGGCCGAGTCAGCTTAGGGCTCGATCCAACGCCTCGACAAAGAAGTACTCGCCCCACATTACGGACTCCCCTACTCCTAAGTCCTTATCGAGGTGATAGATGCCTTCTTTCAGAATCCCTTCCCATCCGTCCGTTTCCGAAGCGAGATAGGGAGGCGTCGAAAGAGTCAGAACGATGCGTCGGGCGATCTGGCGATAAAGCTCGCCTTTGAGGCGGTCGGGCGCGACGTCTGCCAGCCGAAACAGGGCCGCGGCCGTGATCGCCGCTGCCGAGGATTCTCGCCGCTGCTCAGCATCCGCCGGAAAGTCGTAGTCCATCAGCGGAACCCCATCCTCGGACGTGCTCTCGATGTAGTAGTCGGCGCAAAGCTGCGCCGTCTCGAGAAATCGTGCGTCGCGCGTCATCTTGTAGGCCGAGGTGAAGCCGTAGATCCCCCAAGCGAGGCCCCGCGACCAACACGAATCAGAGCGGTAGCCCTGCTGTGTGGACTGGCGCAGAAATTCGCCCGTCGCGAGGTCGTACATGCCTTCGTGCGATGAGCTTCCGTCGCCTCGAATCAATCGCTTGCGAGTCGTCAGGCAGTGCTTCATCGCGACGTCGAGCAGCTCTTGGTCGCCGCGCTGTTGCGCTGCGTAGAAGATGATGCCGACGTTTGCCATGATGTCGATGAAGATCGAATCCGGCCCGAGAAACGAACAGAGGTATTCGCCCTTCGGCATGAAGCGCTTGGCGAGAGTCGCCCCCGCTTCGACGACGATCTCATTGAGTTTTTCGTCCCCGCTCAACCGGTACCACCGGTGGTATGTCGAGAGGAAGATGAAGCCGAGATCGTGCACGTCGCGGTCCGCCTTGCGCGGTTCGAGCGGCGTCGTGTAGCGCTCGGCCAGCTCGTTCCAGCCGGCCGAAGGATCGTGCTTGGCGAAGATCCACATCATCCCGGGCAGGAAGCCGTCGCACCATCTCGTCCAGGCTTCCTTTTGATGCCTCCAGCGGCCCTGATCGGTGTACATCGGGTAGAAGTCCGGGTCGCGCTCGACGAGCGTTCGAACCTGCTTCTGGGCGAATGAAAAAGCGGCTTCCGCCTGGGCCCGCCAGACCGAGTCGGAGAGAGTTTCGATCATAAGTGGTCTAGTGTATCTGAGCTGAGCCTCCCTGCGCCAATGTTTTGATTTTCAGTGATATAGCGCTGGGGGAAGAGACTCGGTTCGGCCCCTCGACCGGGGCGAAGCTCTCAGGATAAACCCTGCCTAGGTGTAGTGTCTGACTCGTAGGACGACTGGTACTACGTGTTCTTCGCCTGACGTCTAGGGTGTGGGGCGGATCGCAAATCTGCGCCCCTCTGCCGCAGAATTCAAAGTAGCTAAGGGTCTCTGCGGGCGCGCCAGCAGCGCCAGCCTGTAAACCCGTGCAACGTCAAGCATGTACTGTCTGCTTTGCCACGAAAAGATAGCGCGTCTCCGGGCGTGGCGAACCAAGAGCGAGTTCTGCTGCGACGAGCACGCGGACATGTACAAAAAGCAGACGCTCGAACGTCTGATGGTCGACGAGGAGACCAAGACGGCTCCGCCTCTCCCCTCGAGCGAGGAGGTCGCCGAGACACCCGTCTCGGCTTCAGTCGAAGCCGAGGCCGCGGCGGACGATACGCTCGATCCGATGGCCCAGTTGCCCGAAATTGAGGAATGGGCCGCGCCCCCGCCTCCGGAGGCGGACACTCCCGACGAGCTCGATGCGCCTGATGGTCTCGATGAGCTGTGGACGCTGGCCGGCTCCGGCGAGGAGGACGCCGGCATACTCGAGCCGGAGGAGACGCCGCACTCCTCGATGGAAGATACCGCCGACAGCCAAAGCGCTGAAGAGGCTTTGGCGGCGCTCAGGGCCATCGCCGACGGCGTATCCCGTGAAGACTCCCCCAAGACCAGTCGGACTGAGACGACGGACGAACACCCGACGCTGCTTGATGAGTCGGGAATCCCGGACGACGTGGCTCCCTTGCCGGACTTGGAATCGGAAGACCCGCTGGAGGCGCTGCGTCGAAGCTGGGCGAGCGACGAGGTCGCGGAGGAAGAAGAGCCCTCCAGTGAAGCGCCGGAGGACCTTCTTGAAGCTGATGATGAGGATGATCCAGGGGTGGGTGTTCCGTCCATCCTAGAGCGGCTGATGGAGGAACCTCGGCGCGCTGATGAGGATTCGGCGGATGACCCGGCTGAGATCGCTGCAGAAGCGGATGCGGCCGAGGAAGACGCACCTTTCGACGATCTTTTCGATCTCATGGATGACGTCGTCGCTCCGCTCGACGACGAGCTCACCCTAACGTCGGACGACGCCGAGAGCACTGCGGATGCAAAGGCCGATGCGAACGCCGAACCCGAAGGTGAGGTGCTCGAAACAGCTTCCGCGGAGAAACCGGCCGAGACGCCAATCGCGGAGGGATCCGAGAAAGCGCCGGCCGAGACAGCGGCCGCCAAGGTCGTGCCGTTCCCGGTCCAGCAGCAAGACGCGCCGCCGCCGGAGCCCGAAACGTCCGCGCCGGAACAGCAACCGCCGCCCGCACAAGAGCAACCTGCGACTGTCGCGGCCGAAGCTGCCGCGTCGACTGAGACCGGAACCATCCCGAAGCCCGCCGCCTCGAGAAAAAGGAAGAAGCTCCCGCTGCGAGCGGCCATGGTCATGGCCTCCATCGAAGTGCAGCCGCGTGGGCTCGACTCGGTTGCCGGAGACGACTGGCGGCAAGCCGCGTTGCGAGCGGCCTGGGGCAAGGATTCCGCACCGGCGCCGCTCAGAAACGGGGCCGCCAGTGCGCTGCCGGTCAGACCGCAACTCGACGTTGACCGAGTGCCTTGTCGCCTCGATGGCGCGTTGCAGGCTCGCTTCTTAGCAGAAGCCGTGGCGGCGAAGCCAGCGGAGATCACAGCAGAGAGTACGCTCGACACCGTGCCTGAACCGCCGCGCGAGCTACTTGACCTGGCCTGGACGGTCGAGTGGCCGAAAAGTTGGAGCGAGCCGCCGGCCGCCGACAGGGAATTGCTGCGGCTCAGCGCGGTCGAGGACGTAGTCGGAATCGAGCCGACCAGCGGCCCGGTCAGCGGAGCCCCGGGAGAAGGTTTGCCCGAAGCTCTCGGCGGGTTAGCGCAAGTTTGCACGCCGACTGCGCTTTTTTACGCTGCGCCTAGCACGGAGCAAGAGGAGTCCGGCAGCGACGACTCTGAGGGCCTGGGCGCGGATTGGGACGTGGCGGTCGAGGAAAATTTTGGCGGATTTGATCTTGATAAAGACGATTGAAACGTCGACGCGCGGCAGTAGCTTGCACAGGGTCGAACTGCACGGGCTGAGCCGCAGTCCTGCCCCGCAACGTGCAAGTTCAAGAGCGCGACCCGAGGAAGTACAGCGATGAAAATCCTAGGCGATCTCAACTTTCTAGACGGAGACGACGAGAATCCGAGTGATCCTCTCGCCGACGACCGGCCGAGCCCTCAGCTCGTCGAGTCAGGCGACGATGCTTTCGGCGGACAGGATCTCTCCGAAGACGGCAGCGCGGACCACTACGCCCACGCCGTTCGTCACTACTTGCGCGGCGACTTCGACCAAGCCCTCGAGGAACTGCATCTAGCCAAGGATGCCGGCGAGGATCTGGAAGAGATCTCCACGGCGATGGCGCAGATCTACCTGGAGCGCAAGGAGTACGACAAGGCGGTCGATGCCTACAGCGACCTGCTATCGATCGATCCCGAAAACGCGGCGGCGCAATACAACTTTGGCCTGTCGCTCGAGGCGCTCGAGCGCTACGAAGAAGCGCGCGACGCCTTCCGGGCCGCCATCGCGGGCTCCTCGGAACTGTTTGAGGCGCACCTGGGTTTGGGCGGCGCCTGCCTTAAGCTCGCCGACTACGCAGGCGCGACAGAAGCCTACGAAGCCTATCTCAACGCCGAACCGGACTCTTTCACCGCGGCGTTTGGTCTGGGCGTCGCCGCGCAGCTCTCCGAGCAGTACGACAAGGCTGTCGAGCGCTACGTTCACGCCCTAGACAAGAACCCGGACTCGGAAGAAGCGCTGGCCAACCTTTCCAGCGTCTACACCAAAGCCGGCGACTTCCAAGACGCCGAGAACTGCTTCCGGCGCTTGCTATCGATCAACGAAAAATCTCCCAAAGCGCACGAGGGTCTCGCCTATGTTTGCTATCGCCAGGACAACCTGGAAGAAGCACAACGGCACTACTTGCGGTTGATCGAGCTCGAAAAGGACTCCTACGAGGGATGGTACAACTTAGGCCTCGTGCGACAGAAGTTGGGCGACAACGACGGCGCGGCGCAAGCCTATCGCCATTCACTCGATATCCGCGAGGGCTCCGTCGAAGCGCATTTGAACCTTGCCGCCTGCTACCAAGAGATCGACAACCCGGAAGAGGCGCAAAAGCTCTACGAGCGCGTACTGAGCGTCGATCCGGATTCGCTGCCGGCCCTCTACAGTCTGGCCGTGATGTGCGAACGCAATAGTAAGTGGGATGAAGCCGTCGGTTACTACGACAAGGTGGCCGAGGCCACCAGCTCGCCCGAACCGCTTTTCCGTCTCGGCTCGACGCTGCACAAGAACGGGCAATGGAAACAAGCCGTTCTGCTCTACGACCGTTGCATCAAGCACAAGCAGGATTGGCCTGAAGCTTGGCTCAATCGCGGCATCGCCTATCTGCGTCTGCAGGACCACGCCCTTGCCGCCGAATCGTTCGAGAAAGCGCTCGCGCTCAGCCCAGACGATTCCGAGGCTCTGCTTGGCCTTGCCTCGGTGCGCATCGCCGAGAAGGAGCTCGACCAGGCCCGCGAGCTCTACCGCAAGCTCGCCGCGGTCAAGCAAGACTCAGCGGAAGTCCTCTTCAACGCCGGACTACTTGAGCAGAAGGCCGGGAACCCGGAAGAGGCCGCTCGACTCTACAGCGCCACCATCAAGCTGCGTCCAAATCTCGCCGAAGCGTACCTCAACCTGGCGGTCGCCCTCCAGACCCTGGACCGCGAAGACCAGGCCATGCAGAGCTTCGAAAAGGCGATCGAGATCAAGCCCCAGCTTGCCAAGGGCTACTTCACGCTACGACCGATGAAGCGCGCCGGCAGAAGCGCGAAACGCACACAAGCTCAGTCCTAGGCCGACCTGGACCCGCCGCGGCCGACGGCCTGTCGGGCTCCTGCGCTTCATCCCAAGCGGAAACGATGACCGCGGTAGCCGTCAATCCTACAACCGTTGTCCGGGAGCGTCCCTAGCCTTTCTTGGTTTTTATAGTCCCTTTATGTCGTCGAGCCGGCTGCGATCCTGATCGCCTCGCCCCGATGCTAAGCTGATCACGACTACGTGGAATTTCGGCTTGACTCACACTATGAGCCGCGCGGCGATCAGGGCGCGGCGATCGAGCAACTCGTAGCCGGCGTGCACGACGGCGAGCCCCACCAGGTCCTGCTGGGCGTTACCGGCTCGGGCAAGACGTTTACGATGGCCAAGGTCATCGAGCAGGTCCAACGCCCGACATTGGTAATGGCTCACAACAAGACGCTGGCCGCCCAGCTATTTCACGAGTTTCAATCTTTCTTCCCCGAAAATGCGGTCGATTATTTCGTAAGCTATTACGACTACTATCAGCCTGAGGCCTATCTCCCCTCGTCCGATACCTATATCGAAAAAGAAGCCACCACAAACGACGAGCTCGACAAGCTGCGACTAGCCGCCACGCGATCGTTGTTCGAGCGTCGCGATTGCGTAATTGTCGCCAGCGTGAGCTGCATTTACGGCCTGGGCTCTCCAGATGCCTACTACGGCATGCTGCTGATGCTCGAGAAAGGCCAACGGGCATCACGCGAAGAAATTGTTCGGCAACTCGTCAAGATCCTCTACGAGCGCACGGACGGCGAGCTCAAGCGCGGCTCGTTTCGCGTCGTCGGCGACGTAATTGAGATCTGCCCCACTTACGACGACTACGCCTACCGCATCGAGCTGTGGGGCGACGAAGTCGATTCGCTCTCTCAGATCGATCCGCTGCTCGGCCAGGTGCGGCAAACCTACTTGCGGCTGCCGATTTACCCGGCCACGCACTACGTGATGGCTGACGAGACGCGCGACCAGGCGATTGAGAGCATCCTCGCCGAGCTCGACGAGCGAACCGCCGAGCTGCAATCGATCGGCAAGGCGATCGAGGCTCAGCGGCTATCCCAGCGAACGCAGTTCGACGTCGAGATGATGCGTACGATTGGCTATTGCCACGGCATCGAAAATTACTCGCGACACTTTTCGGGCCGACTACCGGGCGAGCCGCCGCCGACCCTGCTCGACTATCTGCCGGCCGACTCGCTGATCTTCATTGATGAGAGCCACCAGACCGTCCCGCAGATCCGCGCCATGTACCACGGCGACCGCTCTCGCAAAGGCTCCTTGGTCGAGCACGGCTTTCGCCTGCCGAGCGCGCTCGACAACCGGCCGCTGACGTTCGAGGAGTTCGAGAACCGAGTGCACCAGACGGTCTACGTCTCAGCGACGCCCCGGCCCTACGAGCTGACGAAGAGCTGCGGCGTGGTCGCCGAGCAGGTGATTCGCCCCACTGGACTGCTCGACCCGCAGCTAGACGTGCGTCCGGTTCGCGGACAAGTTGACGATCTACTGGAGCAGATTCGGCGCCGCGTCGACGCCGACGAGCGGGTGCTGGTGACGACGCTGACCAAGCGAATGGCCGAGGACCTCTCCGAGTACTACGCCGAGGCCGGCGTACGAGTGCGCTATCTGCACTCCGAAGTCGACACTTTAGACCGGGTAAAAACGCTAAAGGACTTGAGGCGTGGAGAGTTCGACGTGCTGGTCGGCGTCAATCTGTTGCGCGAGGGCCTGGACCTTCCCGAGGTCTCGCTCGTTGCCATCCTCGACGCCGACAAGGAGGGCTTTCTGCGTTCGGCCGGTGCGTTGATTCAGACCATCGGGCGCGCGGCGCGCCATGTGAAAGGGACCGCAATCCTCTACGCAGATCGCATCACCGACTCGATGCAGCAGGCCATGGATGAGACCGAGCGGCGCCGGACGGTGCAGCAAGAATACAACCGCACGCACGGTATCACGCCCCAGTCGATTTCGAAATCGGTCGACATGAGCTTGGCTCGCATCGTGGAGGCGGACTACGGCATGGTCCCCGGCCTGGAACCCGAGGAAGAAGAAGAGGCGCGCGTCCCGACTAGCCCGGAAGATCGCGCTGCCCTGATCGAAGAGCTTGCAGGCAAAATGCGCGAGGCCGCGAAGGCATTCGAGTTCGAACGAGCCGCCGGGCTACGGGATCGGATTCAAGACCTACAGGCGAGCGAAAAGAGTCCGGCAACAAACGCGAGCGCGACATGATGGAAGTTGGACTCGTTGGGCCCGGGCGAGCTGGGCGCGCCTTGGTCGGACATCTGCCGCGAGACGGGTTTCGGCTCGGACCAGTGATGGCGCGCAGCATCTCTTCATCTCGCCGCGCCGTACGTGAGATGGAACGCGGAACGGCGGTCGACGACGCGGAGGCCTTTGTCCACTGCAACGTCATTCTGATCGCGGTCCCCGACGATCAACTCTGCACTGCGATCAACCGGCTTGCCGTCGCCGATTTCGACTACGCGAGCAAGACCGCGCTGCAGGTCTCGGGCGCGCGGGACGCAAGCGATCTGGCACGGCTCGAAAAGCGCGGCGCATCAGCGGGCTCGATGCTTCCGCTCCAGAGCTTCGGGCGGCGGCCCTCGAGTTTGGCCGGGGTCGCCTTTCTCTTGGAAGGCAACCCCAAGGCGCTGCGCGTCGCACGCATTTTGGTACGGGCTTGGGGCGGAGAGGCAAGCGCGGTCACGGCGGCGGAGAAGAAGCGGGCGGCCATAGCGGCTTCGATTGCGACCGACGTACTCACCGCGGTGCTGCACGACGCCGCCCGGCGGCTGCGGGACGTGGGACTCTCACGAGGCCGCGCCGTCGAGTCGTTGGGCACACTGGCGAAGACGTCGCTCGAGGACGTCTCGCGAGCGGGCCGCAAGGCTCGCCCCGGCCCGGCGCTGCGTGGTGAAACAGAGACCGTCCGGAGGTTAATGGCCGCCGATCCCAAAGGGGGCCCAATTGGCTATCGCGAGGCGCTGCAGTTTGCTCGCGAGATAATGCCGGAGAGCAATGAACGGAACTCGATCGACAGCATTTTGTCTCCTACTGATGCTCTCGCGGCCGGTGCCGGGCGCTGAGCGCAACCAGGCTCCGACTCCGCCGGTCGACGTCAATAGCGCTTCGCGCAGCGAGCTCGAGACACTGCCCAGCATCGGCGTCGAACGCGCCAAGCTGATCGTGCGTATGCGCGAACGCAACGGCCCGTTCCGGAACATCGAAGAGCTGCAGGCGCTGCCGAGACTCTCAAAGAAACAGTTTGAAGCGTTGCGCCAGGCGGCAATCGTCGGCGCAGATCCTGTTAAGCGCGTCGGCGCCGACGCTGGTTCCAAACCATCCCGGTGACCCTCGGGCCGCCGGCCCGCTCGTCGCGTTGCGGCACATCCAGGCTATGATCGCCTGCATGGGCGGCGGTTCCTCTCTGTGTACCGAGATCCTGCTGGATCGCGTTCGCAGCCTGTACAACGTCGGAGCGTTCTTTCGCACCGGGGACGCCGTCGGCGTGGAGAAGATTCACCTCGGCGGTTACACCGGCTCACCGGATCAGCCCGGCGCAGCGAAGACCGCACTGGGCGCTGAGAAGTCAGTGGCCTGGGAGCGAGCCGACGATCCCGAGGCCCTGGTCGAGCGCTGGCGAGCGAAGGGGCTAGAGATCGTTGCCGTAGAGGCAGGCCCAGGTGCGATCGACCTCTACGACTGGGAGCCTCGTTTTCCGCTGGGACTCATTTTCGGCAACGAGGTCGACGGCGTGTCGGAGGAGTTGCTGGCTCACGCCGACCACCATGTAGAAATCCCGATGCTCGGGGTCAAAGATTCTCTCAACGTAGCCGTCGCCGGCGGCGTCGTTCTCTATGAGCTGTTGCGCAAACGCGCCGGCCGACCCTAAGAATGCGCATCGGCGTCGACGCGACCCCTCTGCTCCTTCCGCGAGGCGGAGCGACGCGCTATGTTGTCGAGCTTGTCCGAGCAATGGCCGAGGCCTTTCCGGAAGATGAGATTCATCTGCTCAGCGACCAGTTCGAAGCGCTCGGGCGGGCATCCTTCGACGGGCTGCCGAACGTTGTCTCCGAGCGCCCTTCAGGGCCAAGCTTCGGGGGCCGCTGGTGGAGCCTCGGCTTGCCCGCGGAGATCTCTCGCCGCCGTCTCGATGTATTTCACGGGACCGACTTCTCGATTCCCTATCTCCCGGCGGCGCCGACCGTGTTGACCTTGCACGATCTCTCGCCGTGGAAGCCGCCGCCGCTGCGTCCGGCCGGCTCGCATCGCGTGCGGCTCCGTACGCCGCGGCTGGTAGAGATGGCTAGCCTAGTAACGACGCCGAGCGAGGCGATCCGGCGAGAAGCATCTGCTTTTTTCGGCCTGCCGCCGGCGAGGTGCCACGCTATTCTCCACGGTTGTTCTCGAGAGTTCCGGACGGCGACAACATCGGAAATACAGAAAACGCTGCGAGAGGTCGGCGTGGAGCAGCCCTACTTGCTCTACCTTGGGCGTCGCGACGCCCGCAAGAACGTCGCCGGCCTACAGGCGGCTTGGCGCCGGTTGCGAACGCAGAACCCTGGCCTAGGTCTCGTCCTCGCAGGCTCGCCGGACCCGGAGGGGGAAGCACTCGCTCCGGAATGCGGCGTGCGGGTCCTAGAAGCGCTCGATGACGGAAGCGTTGCGGCGTTGTTGTCCGGCGCTTCGGTGTTCGTCTATCCGAGCCTTTATGAAGGTTTCGGTTTGCCGCTCCTCGAGGCGATGTCAGCTGGAGCTCCGATCGTGGCCTCACTCGATCCGGCGGTGAAGGAGACCGCCGGCGGCGCCGCTCTTCACGCCGACGCCCGCTCGGCCGAGGCACTGGCCGGAGCAATACAGAGCGTCATCGGCAACCCCCAGCTGGCTTCCCAATTGCGAGAAAAGGGCTACGCGCGAGCCGCCGCGCTAAGCTGGAAAAAGACAGCCGAGCGGACTCGCGCTGCTTATGAACAAGCTATCCGACGATTCTGAGCGCGCCCTGCTGCTCTCGCCGGAGCCGCCCTATCCGTTGGCGGGCGGAGGAGCGTTGCGATCGGCGTCGGTGCTGCATTTCCTGGCGGAGCGCTTTCATACCGACTTGATTTCTTTCGCCGAGGAGGGAGCGCCGGACGGGCGTCTGGAACTGCCCCCGGGGCTAGTCGAGCGAGCCGTCACGGTGCGGCTTCCCCGTCATGCACGAGGCCCTTGGGCCAAGATCGGACGCAACGGAGCACGACTGCTGCGAGGACGTCCGCCTCTGGTCGATCGCTTCTCGCGGCAGGCTAGTTTGCTAGCGGTGGAGCAGGCAGCGGCGGATCGCAGTTACGATTTGGCCATTGTCGAGCATTTTTGGTGCGCCGATTATCTGCCGATTCTGCGCCGGAGCGCGAGACGAATCGTGTTGGATTTACACAACGTCGAGTCAGCATTGCACCGCGCCTGCGCGCGCTCCGAGCCGTTTCCTCAGAATCTGGCGCATTCGATCTTCGAACGTAGCTCACGCAGCCTAGAGCAAAAACTACTGGTGCAATTCGATCTCGTGATCACCGCCTCGGAGCTTGACGCCGAGCGGGTGCGAGCCATCGCGCCCGGCGCGCACGTGGCCGTCTATCCGAATGCCGTACCTCTGCTCCCCAAGCCCGAGCCCGTCGAGGAGAACGTAATCGCCTTCTCGGGCAATCTCGAATACCATCCCAACGTCACGGCCGTGAAGCACTTTCGGCAAGAGATATGGCCTCGAATTCGAGAGCTGGACCCCGAGCTTCGCTGGCGTTTGATCGGAAAGAACGATTCCGCCGTCCGTCCTTGGACTGGCGGAGACCCCCGCATCGAGCTCACCGGTCCGGTCGACGACGCCGTCTCGGAGCTGGCGCGGGCGCGCTTCGCCGTGGCGCCGCTGCTGGCCGGCAGCGGCACTCGCGTTAAAATCATGGAAGCTTGGGCCGCGGGTCGCGCCGTGCTTTCGACTCCCATCGGCGCCGAAGGGCTTCCGGCGGTAGACGGCAAGAATCTGATTTTGGCCGAAGGAACGGCGGCCTGGACCGAAGCGGCGCGGAGATTGCTTAACGACTCGGCATTGCGGGCAAGGCTTGGGCGCGCCGGCCGCGACGCGTATGAAACGGAGTGTTGCTGGCCGGCTGCTTGGCGGCTGCTCGACGCGACGATGGAAGAGCTTCTCGGAGCGCGATCCGCGGCGCGCGCAACCTGAGGCGGACAAGACTTGTCGGAGCTCAAAATAGCAGTCGACGCACACGCCATCGGGCGCCGCCAGACCGGAAACGAAGTTTACGTCCGGAGTCTGCTTGAGCACTATTCGCGTCTTGGACCCGAGGCGGATTTCGTGGTCTACACTTCCTGCGAGGAGGGCTCGGCCTGGACGCCGCGCGGCTTTCGGCGGCGGCGGGTCTCGAAGAATCCCTTCGTGCGATTGGGAGTAGAGCTGGGCCGCAGAATCGACGAAGATCGGCCCGACCTGATCCACGTGCAGTACACGGCGCCGTTGCGTTGCGGGGCGCCGATCGTTGTTACGATTCACGACGTGAGCTATCTCGACCGCCCTGACTGCCTGCCGCGCTGGCGGGCCGAGCAGTTTCGACTCACCGTGCGCCGTACCGTACGCCGGGCCGCCAAGATCGTAACCGTCAGCGAGTTCTCGCGCGGCCGCATCGCCGAGGCTTACGGTCTGGCGCCCGCAGATATCGCCGTTACGCCGCTCGCCGCGCAATCACGTTTTCGACCAATGAACCGCGAGCAAGCAATCAGCGAGACTCGCAGCAAACTCGGCATGGAGCGACCGTTTCTTCTCAATGTCGGAGACCTGCATCCTCGCAAGAACCAGATCGGTCTTATTCGCGCTTTCGCCGAGTTGCTGCGCGAGCAGCCGCAACTTCCGCATGCGCTTGTCATGGCCGGCAAGCACCCGTGGTTTGCGCTGCGCGTGATTGAGGAAGTAAAGAAGTCGGGGCTGAGCGACCGCATCGTCATGACCAACTTCGTCGACGACGATTTCTTGCCGACGCTTTACAACGCCGCCGACTTGTTCGTCTTTCCGTCCTTCTATGAAGGGTTTGGTTTGCCGGCGATCGAGGCGATGGCTTGCGGACGGCCTGTTGCGTGCTCGGATGCGACCGCACTGCCCGAGGTCGTCGACGGCGCCGCTGTGCTGTTCAGTCCAAATTCGATCGGCGACCAGATGCGAGCCATGCGCGACGTGTTGCTCGACGCCGAGCTGGCGTCTCGCCTCGAACGCCTGAGTCTGCAACGTGCCAAGTTCTGTGACTGGCGCGACACGGCGCGGAAGACGATCGACGTCTACGCTGAAGTTTCGGAGCAACGCCAACGGGCCGCTCCGCGAAAGGAGCTGGTGCTGAGTTGAAGCTTTTCTTTCTCACTGCAACTCTCATGATTGGCGCTGCGTTTCAACTCGCGGCCGAAGACGCCGTGGCTCCGCCTTTCAAGGATGGCGAACGGCTGCACTATGAGGTGACTTGGCCGAGCGGCCTCAGTTTGGGCGAAGCGGACTTCGAAGTGCACGCCCGGCCGAACGGCTGGGAGCTAGAGAGCTCAATTAGCGCTAGCCTGCCCGCTATCGAGATCCGCGACAAGTACCGTTCCCGTACCGACGCAACACTTTGTTCGCAAGAGTTCGAGAAGAACTCGCTGCACGGCGTGCGCAGCGGACACGAGTCGGTCGAATTCAACCAGCAGGAGCAGCGTGCAAAACGCACGACGCTCAAGGGCGGCGGCGTCAGCGAATTTGACATTCCTCCCTGCGCCCGAGATGGGCTTGCGTTTCTCTACTACCTGCGCGAGGATATCGCTCGCGGCCGCATCCCGCCGCCCGACGACATCAACTTCGGCGCCCAGTACATGGTCTCGGTTACATACGCGGAAACCAAGCAGATTTCCGTCGGCGGCGCGATGCGCGAGACCGACCGAATCCTCATCGACTTGAGCGGCCCTAACTCGCATCACAGCTTCGAGATCTTCTTCGGGAAAGATCCCGCACGAACACCTCTGCTGATCCGCGTTCCCTTCGATTTGGGAACGTTCTCGTTGATGCTCGCCGAATGAAGCTGGCCGTATTTACTCCGCTGCCGCCTGCCCGCTCGGGGATCGCGGACTACTCGTATTCGTTGCTGCCCCACATCGCCGCTCACTGTGAGTTGGAAGTCTTCGTCGACCAAGCGGATTGGATCTCGCCTGCGGCTGAGATCCCGGTGCGCTCCTGTCGCGAGTATCGGCCTGAGGATTTCGACGAGACGCTCTACCAACTCGGCAACAACCCCTTCCACGTCTTCGTCTACGACGCGCTGTTTCGCCATCCTGGCACGCTGCTGATGCACGAGCTCAATTTGCATCACTTAATGGCGGACGCCACGATCAAACGCGGCGATTGGGCGCGCTACTTGCGCGAGGTCGAGATTGAAGGCGAGGCCGAGGACATCGCCTACGCCCAGCGCGCTCATGCGCTGGAGGTCGGGCCCGACTACGAAGGGTTGACGATGAACCGCAGCATTCTTGAGGCCGGCAAAGCGGCAATCGTGCACTCGCGCTTCATGGCCGACAAGCTGCACAAGATAGCGCCCTCGCTCGCCGTGCGGCAAATCCCGCACGGCGCCTGGATTCCCGAGACGAACCGCAATCGATATCGCGCCAAGCTCGGCATCGATGAGGCGACCCCGCTGATCGGCGTCTTCGGCTTCCTCAAACCCTACAAGCGAATCGCCGAATCGCTGCGAGCCATGCGGCGGCTCGTGCGCCTCGATCCCCGCGTACGGATGATCTTGGCCGGCGAGGAGCATCCGGATTTTCCAGTGCGCCGCATGGTCGAGGACTTGGGGCTGAGCGAGAACGTACGGCTGCTCGGCTACGTTTCCGCGGAAGAGTTTCCGCAGTGGATCTCTGCCTGCGACGTCTGCCTGAACCTACGCTACCCAACCGCCGGCGAGACCTCGGGCACGCTGCTGCGCGCGCTTGGTTTGGGTCGCGCGACAGTTGTTTCCGACCTTGGCTCGTTCGCCGATCTTCCCGACGAGATCTGCCTCAAGATCCCCGTGGACCCCGGCGAGGTCGACCTAATCTTCGAATACTTGAACCTGTTGATCACGCGCCCCGAGATTCGGCGGGCGCTGGGCGCGCGCGCCAGGGACTATGTAGCCCGGGAATGCTCCTGGCCTCATGTAGGGCGGATGTTCGCGGAGTTTCTCGAAGCGTCGGCCGCGGGCCGCGCCGCGAGCGTTTGCGAGCCGACGAGCTTTGTTGTTCCGAATGAAGTCGACGCGGTAGACGCAGCTAAGCTCAGCGAGCCCGAGGCGCACGCGCCTGAGCCGACTCCCCTCGCCGCCGAGCATTCCGAAGTCGAACCGGACGAACAGGCGCAGCCGCCAGAGGAGTCTCCGCTCGCGGCTTATATCCGCGGATTCGGTCACGACAAGCCAGAGGGCGCGGCCTATATCGAAACTCATCTGACGCGTTTGCTGCGAACCTTCGAGCTGACGCCTCCCGGAGGCCCTGAAGACGCCGTGCTCGAGATGGGCGCCTACATGCATCTCACGCCGGCGCTCAAGACCAAGCTGGGATACGGAGAGGTGCGCGGCTGCTATCTCGGCCCCGTCGGCAAGGTCGACCGCCGCTGCGTCCGCTCGGCCGAGGGAGAGGTCTTCGAGTGCGAGGTCGATCATTTCAACGCCGAGAAGGATCGCTACCCCTATTCGGACGAACGCTTCAAAGCAGTTCTCTGTTGCGAGCTGATCGAACACCTCTACGACGACCCGATGCACTTGATGGCTGAGGTGAACCGCATCCTGCGCCCAGACGGCCGATTGATCGTGACCACGCCGAACATCTGCAGTGCGAGGGCCGTCGGCGCGGTTCTGCTCAACTACCACCCCGGCCTTTTTCATCAGTACGTCGTCCCGAGCGAGGACGGTACGATTGATCCGCGTCACGCCCGCGAATATTCGCCGCGAGACATTCACGGCCTGTTCGAAGCTGCGGGGTTCGACGTAGAAACTCTCGACACCGGTCCGTATCGGGAGGAATCGACGCGCGAGTATGATTGGGTGCAGCAGTTGCTCCAGCGCTACGAGCTCTCACTCGATCAACGCGGCGACGTCATTTTCGCCGTCGGCCGCAAGACGGGTCCAGTGCGCGAGCGCTATCCGGCAGCCGTCTACGCCGGCGGGGCGCATTGACGCTTGATGCAGGTGCAATACTCAGACATCGCCGTCACTTTCTCCAACGGCCGCGCCGCTGTCTCGCTGCAGGCTGAGAACCTCGGGGGCGACGCCTGGGAGGCGCAGCGCGGCGACTCGATCGGCTGCCAGATCTACGACGCCGACAACGACAACTACCTCGAGGAGGGTCCTCACCAGCTGCTTGAGCAGCCCGTTGCGCCCGGTGCGAGCAGGCGGCTCAAGCTCGATCTGGAGACGCCGTCCGAGACCGGCCGCTATCGCCTGCTCGTTTCCCTGTTGCGCGAGGGAGAGGGCTGGTTCTTTGAGCAGGGCTCGCCTTTCGTGCTGCTCGAGATCGAAGTTGCCGACGGGGACGTGCGCCTTCTCCACAGCACCTCGACGACCTCGGCCGCGCTAGGCAGGCGGCGCTGGGCGCGTACCGCGCTGCGAGCTTTCCGCTATCCGATCGCGACGATTCTCGCGAACTGGTCGCTGATTCGCTCGATGGTACGGCGCGACATCGTAGGCCGCTATCGCGGCTCCTACGGCGGACTGTTTTGGACGGTGTTCCATCCGCTGCTGCTGATGCTCACCTATTGGTTCGTCTTCGGCGTTGTGCTGCGCACGCGTTTTGGGGAGGACGGTCGCTCGAGCAATTTCGTACTCTATTTCCTCGCCGGTATGTTGCCCTGGCTGGCGCTCAGCGAGGCTGTAGGCCGGGCGCCGACGGTGCTGATCGAACACGCCACGTTCGTCAAGAAATTAGTCTTTCCGCTTGACATCCTGCCGGTCAACCTGGTGATCGCCGGTCTGGTAAGCGAAGCCTTCGGAGCGGCGATCTTTCTAGTCGGTATGATCGGCTTCGGACATGTTCCGACTTCCGCGGCGCTGTTTCTTCCTTTGCTGCTGATTCCGCAGTTCTTGCTGTCGCTCGGCTTGTGCTGGCTGCTGGCGGCCCTCGGCGTGTTTTTTCGCGATCTAGGGCAACTGATCGGCTTCGCGCTGACGGTCTGGTTCTTCACGACGCCGATCTGCTATTCCGAGGACGCTCTGCCCGAGAGCGCCCGTTGGTTGTTCGAGCTCAACCCGATGTACGTGCTCGTGCGCGGCTACCGTTCGGTGTTGCTCGAAGCCGCACCGCCGGACTGGGCGCCGCTGGCTGGCCTAACGTTAGTGTCCGGCGCCTTGTTCCTGCTCGGATACGCCTCCTTCTACAAGCTCCGCCGATCATTCGTCGATCTTCTCTGAGGCAGACCGTCGCCGGCGGAACAGCCGACGCCATGCCCCTTGCTGCCGAGTCCTCCTGGCCGGCGGCAGCAGGGCCCTTTCAGCTGGCGTCTAAGCGAAACACCCTGCCTTGGCCTCTCGGTTTGGTGTGGGATACTATTCGCAGCTCTCAGAAGGCCAAGCTTTGCCAAAGCGGCCGATATGAGTCTGAGAACCCATGCCGGAAACCCCTAAACTTGATATCGAAGGCAAGTTTGCGCTGCCGCCGCTCATCCTCCATCCGTTTACCGAATCGACTTCCACAGTCCGCGTCCTCGAAAGCGCCAAGGCGTCGCTGACGAGGCTGCGCGAAGGCGAGGGCGACGGCGAAGAGAACGGCGATATCGAGCGCCAGATGCTTGAAGGACGTTTCACCGAGCTGCGCATGCTGTACTACGTCGGAAAAGACGTCTACCGCTGGCTTGATCAATGCGTCGACAACTGCTCGCGTTCGCCGGAGCTGTTGCAACACCATATTCCGGCACAAAGCTTTTCGCAACTGCTGATAGAACAGGCCCCCGAAGACGTCGCCGAAAAGCTTCGGAACTGGGGCGTCGTCGAGTTCTCGCGGATTTTTTCCCGCTCGATCGGGATTTTCAGTCAGTTCAAGGAGCCGCCGCCTCCAGCCCTGTTGCAAAACAACTACCTGCGCTACTACTACCGCTACGCCGACTTCGCCTACTCCGGCTGGCGCGACCTAAAGCCCGGCTACATTCTCAATCCGGCGCAGTTCCCTTTCACCTTGTACGCTTCGGGCGAATACACCCGCATGCTCGAAGAAGAGTGGAAGGAAGGCTGACCTGACGGCCCGCCTCTCCCGTCAGACTTCAACAAATCTGCAACTTCCGCGCCTCGCCCGCCGTAGTATTGCGTCGAAAGGTGCAATGCTCCCTCTTCTTCGCTTGAGCTTGCTGTTGCTTGTCGGCGCCGCCGGCGCGCCGGCTCAGGCCTATCTTGAGGGCGTGGTCCGCGTTCGGGCCGGCGACGTGCTTTCCCCTCTCGAAGGGGCCCGCGTGGAGGCTCGTGCCGGAACACCGTCCAACATCGTCGCAGCCGCGCGCTCCGACTCCGCGGGGCATTATCGCCTAGAGGGTCTACCAGCGGGTCGGGTTGTGATCATGGTCCGCCATCCCCGCCACTACGTGATCCGCGCTGGCGAGGTAGAAAACGAAAGACTGACGTTGAGCTGTCCGGAGAGCGGCGCCTGCGGCGAGCTAGACTTCTTGCTCGAGCGGACGTTGGTTCTCGAGGGATGGGTCGTCGACCCCTGGGGCGATCCCATCGCCTGGGTCGATGCGAGGCTACTCGCGACCGCGGCCAACGACCCGCCGGAGCCAGGCGAGCGTCGACGCGCCCGCGCCATTTCTTCGGACGCAACGACCGACGACCGCGGCTACTTTCGAATCCACACCCTGAGGCCTGGTTCGTATTCGGTAGCGCTCTCCGTCCCGGCGCATCGCCCGCCTTACTCGGCCGACCCGATTCCATTGCAGGTCGAGCCCGGCATCGACCCAGCGCCGCTACGCTTGACAATGCGGGCCGGCGGTGCGGACCGCGGGTTTCAGCTCTCCGGAGTGATTGAGGGTATTGAGATCAGCCCAGAGAGACCTTTGACTCTGGCATTCGTTCGGGCTCGTTCGCAATGGGGAGCGGCAGGCGGCTTTGGGATTCGGATTCACCGCGAAACCCTTACGTCCAATCAGTTTGAGCTTCGAGCCACGCGCGGCGACTACGTCGTCTACGCCAATCCGATTCCACTCCCGGGAAGCTCCGAGGGTTCGAGGGGGAGAGCTCTGGGCAAGATGCGAGTAGACGCGGATCGGGCTAAGCTCATCCTGAGGCCGCAACCTACAGCGAGCGTGCGGGGCCGCGTAGAGTTCGACGGGCCTGAACCCAGAACGGTCACTCTGTGGCTCCGACCGCTCGATGATAGGGGCGTGTTCACCCACGCGTCGGCGCGCCCTCCGACCTTCAAGTTTGAAGTCGCTGAACTATTGCCGGGCCGCTATGAGATCGTCGACACAAGGGGCGTATTCGCGGTGGGAAGCCCGGAGGTGGTGATTCCCGAAGGGGGAACGGTCGAGATCGACGTCGTCGTCTCGAACAACTTCGCGGAGCTGAGCGGGCTTGTCCGCCTTGCCGCGGAGAGCGAGGACGAGGCCCAAGCGGCGGAGCGGATTGCCGCCCAACATACCGTCGGCATTCGTTCACCCAATGTCGTCCGGGCGGCCTCCGCTGACCAGCACGGGCGTTTCCGCTTTGAACGTCTCCCGCCGGGCGACTACGAAATCTGCGCCTGGAGCGATCCCTTGGTCCGGGTTCAGTCCGACGGTTTGTGGGAAGCCTCGAGCGACGCCGTCCGCAGGTTTACTCTCGAGGCGGGCGATCAAGCCGAGATCGTACTGACCGCCACACCATGAAGGTCACGAGGAAACACCGACATCGCCGTCGGTATCAAGGGCTCGCGGTCGTGCTTCTGCTGGCAGCGATCGTGCCCGCGCAAGATGCGCCTCCGGTCGGGGCCCTGAGCGGGCGCGTCGTCGCCGGGCGAGAAGAGCGGCCCGTCGTCGGCGCCTACGTCTGGACCAGGTCGCGGCTTCGTCCCAGCAAGGAAGGCGTATTCAGCGGCGCCGACGGTACGTTTCGGCTTGCAGGGCTTGAGCCAGGTGAATACTACGTCTCCGCCCGGAAGACCGGCTTCGTCGCTGAATCGTTGCACATCGCCGTCGAGGCGGAGCAGACCGTCTCCGACTTGGAATTGCGCATGGTCCCACTCGGCGTCGTCACCGGGACCGTGCGCGACGTCGACGGCGACCCCGTCGTCGGCGCCCGAGTGTGGAGTTACCGCCACGGCGGCAATCGGCGCGGCGGCTGGACTTGGCGCCGTCACCGCGAAGACGTCACCGATGATCGAGGCGTCTATCGCCTGTGGCCGCTCTACGAGGGTCGCTATCTGATCGCCGTCGAAGCGCGTGCCGAATCGGTAGGCCCCGGGCATGTGCGTCTTGCTCACGGTCCCGCCTTCTACCCGGACGCAACCAGCCCGTCGCAGGCCCAAGCTGTCGAGCTTCTCGTTGGCCAACAGCTCAAAGGCGTCGATGTCACCGTGCCGTCGCCAGCCGGTTCCGCCGTGCTCGGCTCCGTCATGCTAGGCCCTGGGCTGACGGAGTCGGAAGGCGGAGAGCACTGCAAGAATTGTGGGTTTCTCGTCTACCAATCGGCCGGGGCCGACTTCTTCCTAGTCGCCCAGTCGCAGGCGGGCCCGGGCGGAAGCTTCCAGCTTGAAGGGTTGCTCAGCGGCGAGTACTTGTTCGGCTTCTCCGACTACGACCAAAGAACGGAGGGCGACCTCTCGGCACGTCACACGATTACGCTCGACCGCGACGGCCGAGCCGAGCTTTCCGTGGTGCTCCGGCCCGGGGTTCCGCTCGCGGTGCGTACCACACTGGTCGCGCCTCCGGACGAGCTCCACGACGCCGACGATCCTGAAAACGCGCCCGTGCTGCGGCTCACGCCCATTGGGGTGGGGATGCACCGCGCGTACGAGCCGCAGCCCAACCCGCCGGGCCAGAATCTCGGATTCCGCCAGGATCGCATCGCCCCTGGGCGCTACCGGGTCGCGGAAGTTCGCTTTCCCGGCGGTCGCTTCGCCGGATTGCGCACCGACGGCCGAGAAGTCGCCCCGCCGGTGATCGAGGTCGTCGACTCGGCAAGACAACGCGACTACGAAATATTGATTGCCTTCGACAGCGGCGAGATTCGTGGCGAGGTCGAGTTCGAAGAGCCCCGGCCAGGAACGATTCTGTTCGTCGTAGCTTGGCCGCTAGACGATTCTCTATCCCTGGAGCCGAGCCGGACGGACATCTCCGCGGGCGTCCCCTTCGAGCTGAGACCACTGGCGCCGGGGCGATACGAGGTTTTCGCGGGCTCGCCCCGGGCGATGTCGCGGCTCAGCGATCCGCAAGTCCGAGCCAAGGTCGCCTCTCGTGGTGCTCGCGTCGAGGTCAAGGCGAACGAAACCGCAACGGTCAACCTCAAAGCGCTGATGACTTACGACCTCTTACACTGAGCCCTCTTGCAGCGAGCATGGAAGAAGCCCGTTCGAATGCCGGTCTTGATCGAGCCCTGTTATAGTGCGGGGCGCGGCCAGCATTCTGGCGAGGAAGATTTTCGCGGTGACCATCCTACCATCGACCCTTCCACGGTTGTTCCCCACCTGTTTCCCGCGCTTTGTCCCATTCCTCCTCTTCATTGTCGCTGTGGCTCCGTTGGGCGCGGTCCCCATCAACTCGGATTGCGGCATACCGGGGTCCTTCTCTGTCGGCGATTGCACTTTCGACGACCAATCCGGCCTCCACTGGCTTGACTGGACGTTGACAACGAACCGCAGCTATGACGATGTCAGCGCCAGTCTGGCGGCAGAGTTCCCGGGCTTCAGGTATGCGACGGAGCAGGAGGTGCTCGACCTACTGCTAGGCGCTGGAATAAATGGGGGATTCGGGCACTCCGCAACCCCTCTTGACCCCGACGTCATCGTGCTCCAGGGCTTCCTCGGGATAACAGCCGTTCACCCGGTCGGAAGTTTCTCCATCGGATATTTTGAGGGCTCTGGTTGTGGTGCGCCGCCGTGCTCCTCGCTGGTCGATCAGGTAGAGCTGCTTCACGACGATTCTGTCTCCTTCTCCCGTGTCAGCCAACAGCAGCGGGTAACTAGCTCTATGGGCACGGCAGTCGGTCACGCCCTTGTCGCCACGGGAGCAGCGATGGTGCCCGAACCGAGCACGCTGGCGCTGCTTGGACTAGGCATCGCGGCGGCAATGTGGCGTCGGCGCGCCCTCCCCACGCCAGTCGTGGATTCGAGCCCTCCGCCTATAGCTCAACGAACTAGAGCTTCATCACGGTCTCTTCGAGCACGGCACCGAGGCGATCGCCGCTGAAGGGCCCGCTCGTCGCGATCGAATGCTCACCTCCGGCGGGCGGCGCCTGTCTCACTTTGATGCCGCACACCCCTGGGCGCCTCGTAGTATCATGAACAATAGGGTCGGTTCTTAGGCCCACATTCGACCCTCCCAATGCTATGACTCCTCGCATCAAGCTCGGTGTAGTTTTCAGCTCGCTGCTGTTCACCCTCCTGCTCGTCGTCGGCGCCGTTCTCGGCCGGGGCGAAGAGAAAGAAGGCGCCTACCAGCCGCTTTCGGTCTACACGCAAGTGCTGTCGCGAATCAAGAGCGACTATGTCGAGGACCCAGACATCGGCGTCGTCACCCGAGGCGCGATGCAGGGATTGGTCGAGTACCTCGATCCTCAGTCCAGCTATCTCACCGCGGAGCAGTATGAGGAGCTGAAGAAGCGCGCCTCGAACCCCGACGGCGGCAGCGGACTTTCGTCGGGAATGATCGTTCAGAAGCGCGGTAACTACGCGACCGTTCTCAGCGTGCTTCCAGGCTCGCCGGCTGACGGCGCCGGCATTCGCTCGGGCGATTTGGTCGAAGCCGTCGGTGGGCTGAGCTCGCGCATGATGCCGCCGGCCTACCTGCAGGCTGTTCTCAGCGGTAAACCCGGCGAGCCGGTGGAGCTGTTAGTGCGTTCGGCGCGACAGTACGACGAGCCCCAAGAGCACGCTCTGCGACGTGCGAAGGTTGAGCTGCCCGATGTGAGTTATCGAATGCTTGATGACAAAGTCGGCTACGTGGATCTCGACGTCGTCGATGAAGAGCGCATCAAGCAGACGGCGAAGGCCTTGCGCCAACTCACGAAGCAGGGGGCGGAAAAGTTAGTTCTCGACCTACGCGGAAACTCGATTGGAAAACCGGCGGTGGGCGCCGCGCTGGCTGATTTGTTCGTAAGCGAAGGCCGACTAGCGTCGCTTAAGGGCCAACGACGCAGCGAAGAGGTGTTTCAGGCGACGCCCGCCGTGGCGAGCGACCTGCCTCTGGTCGTGCTGACGGACCGCCCGACATCGGGTGCCGCCGAGGTGGCCGCGGCCGCGCTGCTCGACCTCGACCGGGCTCAGATCGCCGGCGAGCGCACCTACGGGCTGGCCGCCGCGCAGCAGACGATCGAGCTCGAAGGCGGTGCGGCGCTGATTCTATCCGTCGCCAAGTACTATCGCGCCGACGGCGAGGCCCTGCACGACAGCGGCGTCGCCCCAAGCCTCCCGATCGATCCCGCCGAGCTGCGACGCTTCCGCCGTCTCGACGGCTCCGACGAAGAGCCGCCGGCAGAGGGCTCCGACGAAGACCCGTTCCTCAAGAAAGCGTTCGACTTCTTCGCGGGCGAAGTAGAACCCGTAGTCGAAGAAGCGAAAGCCGCGTAGGCTTCTTCCTCAGCCTCTCGCAGAGTCAGGCCCACAAAAAGGCGCAAGGTGCGGGCAACTCTCCTCGCTATGACGGGTGTGCCGAGCACGCCGCCTAACGCAGCGACTTCACGATAGGCCCTGAGCCTTGGGCAACTCTCGCGAGCGACACGTGCGAATAGGAAAGGCGGCGAAACCCGAACCAATTCTAGCGCCGACGGCGCCGCAAGCCCAGGGCGATCAGCCCAGTCAGCATCAGGGCGAGTGTGCCGGGTTCGGGAGCTGTCGCAGGGGGCGGTAAGTCGAGATCTCCGGTCACCATCACGTTATCAATCGCGATCTGTTCTGCGTGACTCGTGGGCCGCCCGGCGATGCGGATGCTAAGCTCGTCCGCGAGAAAGGACAGCGGGTAGAGAAACGTCTGGAGCACCGCACCAAGTTCGACCCCGGTGCCGCCTCCCGAAGCCAAGTTGTCGGCGCCGTTGATCCGGAAGCTGTCGAGCAGAATCTCGACGCCGCCCGAATTCGGATTGGGCGTAACGTAGATCTCAAGAAAATCCGAGCTCTCCCAGGGGCCGGTGATCCCGGCGCTGGCCGCGATAGCTAGGCTCAGGACGAGATTCGTATAACCCGCGGTGGTCACCGGCGCGCTGCCCGGAATAACGGTGCTCACGACTGCGTCGCGGTGACGAGAGCCCTCCATGCCGAGCACATTATTGTTCTCGTCGCCGGAGAGTATTTGCGTGAACGCGGTCTCCGAGACCACGTCGTGGAACGGATCCGGATGCCCCGGTCCGGGCGCCCTCCGGGGACTGATCGAAACGTCGGGCGAGCCGCCCTCGAAGTCTTCGAGGTACAAGATCGCGGCGGAGCTCAAGCTCGTCGAAGCTAGCGCTGCCAATAGCAACAGCGCCGGCACGAGACATGCTACACCTTTCGTCAGGTAGCTCACACTGCAAGCTTACCTACATTTCTGTCGCTCTCAAATAGGTGGTTCGGCCTATCGCGTATGAGCCATAACGCCTAGGCGCCCCGGTACTTAAGGGGCGCCCTGCGTGTTTGTATGTCCTTGCTGCGCAAGCTTCTTCGCCCGTTCGAAGGCCGCGGCCAGATGCTTGGCCACCTTCTCGGCGACATCGGCGGAGGAGCCGAGGAACTTGGCTCCCTGACTCTCTTGGGTGGTCGACCACACGATCTCGCCGTCGGCCAGCACAAGCCGGACGGCCGCGGCCGCTTCATGCTTGCGCTCTCGCCGGGTAGAGGCGTCAGTCTCGCCGACTCCGAAGCTGGCGGAACCGTAATCGGACTCACCGCCCTCTCGCCTACTGCTCGAGAAGGCGCCGCGCGCGTTGAGGCCATTTCGAGAATGGTCATAGTCGGAAAACACCAAGTCTTCGCCTGAGCCTTTGAGCACGGCGTCGGCGTTAGTTTCGTCCTCGGTGAGAACGAAAAGCCCGCGGCGCTGCAAGCTGCTGATCAACATGTCGCGCAGCGGTCCTCGCCCGCCGCGGCTGGTCAACTCGGCGACGTAGACCGTTCGAATCGAAAGCAGCTTGAGAAGTTGTTTCTCGATCAAATCGGGGGCCGGCTGCCTAGTCTCGGCGCCCGACAAGGCGGCAACGCCCAGCAGCAGGGCGACAAGCGCCGCCCAGACGGCCCGCCAAGCTCGAAGCGTCCCCATGACGCTAGCGGGCGCTCGCTTTGCGCGCTTCCTCATCCTGATACTGCACCGCCAATCCTGTTCTCGCTTCCAGCCCCGCCAGAGTTGTTCTTACGATCTTCTTGCCGAGCTCGAAGACGGCCGCTTGTTGCTCGCCGTGGGCATCGACGAAGCCGACCGTTAGGTAGTGCTTGCGCTTCTTCGACAGCAGGAAGAGCGGAGAAACGACGATTCCGAGCGCCAGCCTGCGTCCGGCCTTTTGGCCGTATTCAAGCAAATTCAAGTCGTCGTAGGAGAGGCGCAGCATACCCTCGCGCCACGCGAATACGAACGCATCTGGATCGCTCGTCGAGACGACTCCTTCGGTTCGCGCCAGAGGCGCAACGAGAGTTCCACCCTGGTAGACCGCTTTGCGGCCAGGGATGCCGGCCAAGAGAGAAGACGAAGCGACGTTCGCGACAGAGACGGCCAAGATCAGGCGACCGGCCGTCCGTCTATCCATTCCGCAAACCAAAGAACATCGAATCCCTCCCCTTAGAGGGCCGCAGATAAGAGTATGCCACGAGCTAAGGCAAATACCCGAGACTAATCGAATCTTTTAGCGCCTCTTTACCCGGTCAATACCTCCGGCCTAGGCAGTATGTGCGGGATTTCTTGAACAAAGCGGAGAGCGTCTTCTCCGAAGGGTCGCGGAGCAGGTTTGTGTGGAGCCTCGGCAGGCAGCGCGTCGGCAAGAGACTGCGCCGTCGTTATAGAATAATGGTTACCGCCCGCCCGCCGCGTCCGATCAATCCACGCGAGAGCAGCTATCTGATGTTAAAACGTATCCTGTTTAGTCTCGCCGGGCTCCTAGTGCTCGGCGGCGCCGCTGAAGCGGCGCCGAAATTGCGCCTGCAGGCTTCCCCCGACCTGAATCAACCTGTCTGGATCATGACGGGCACGAACGCGCCGGCGACTTTGAACAACGGGCTCCCTAGCCCTGACTTGTCGTTTCAGGTCTGGAATGACGGCGACGGAACGCTGGGCGCGCAAGTGAGCGGCGGTTTCACGCCTTGGCTTACGCCGCAGCTCGACGGACCTTTGCCCTGCCCCACCGACCCCTCGAAGACATGCCGCCGCGCGCGAGTCATGTTCCAGACCTCGGGTCTGGCGCCGGGGACCTACCAAGGAGCTGTGATCGTCTCGGCCCCGGGAGCAGTGGACGCGCCGCAAAGCGTTCCGGTGACGATCTACGTCGGCGGCAATGCGCCGGACGATGTCGACCTTTACGTCCCTCCGGTTGCGGGAGCGGGCGACCAGATTGACTTCCAGACCCCGGCCGGTGCAGCGCCGGCGCTGGCGGCCGCAGGGACGTTCCTGTCGGTAACCTCGTCCAATCTGGGCTCGTTCAAGACGATTCCGCACACGCACCGCATCCTAGGACGCTATTCGGCAGGCCTACCGGCGGGCGAGAACGCGTCGTCGGTGACCATTGCAGGCTCGAGCTACGGACCTGACAACAAGACATTTCCGGTTTCGCTGCACGTTGCCAACGGTCCGATCGCGCAGCTTAACACACGCGCGGTTCTCTTCCGGGCGACGCAAGGCGTGGCGGTCGCCGACCAAGGCCTGGTCGTCTCCAATCGCGGCCAGGGAAGCTTGAGCGTCGCGTCGATCGACGTCTCAACCGAGAGCGGCGGCGATTGGCTTTCGACCCAGGATGTCGGCAACGGCGTCTATCTTGTCAAAGCGGCGGCGGAGTCGCTTCCTCCAGGCCTTTACTCGGGAACGCTTCGAGTGAATTCAAACGCTGCCAACAGCTCGTTGCAAGTGTCGATTATGCTCGCGGTCAATCCGCCAACGGGGCCGCAAGCGGCATTCCGGGGCGTGGTCAACGGCGCATCGTTCGACCCGAACCAGCCCCTGAGCCCTGGCTCGATCGTTTCGCTGTTCGGCTCACAACTTTCTTATGAGGTTCCGCAACAGGGCTCAGCCTTGCCCCTGGCTCGTCAACTCGGCGGCGCCAAGGTGCGGATCAACGGCATCGAAGCGCCCTTGTTCTTCGTCTCCGAGGGGCAGATTAACCTACAGGTTCCCTTCGAACTCGGACCCGGTTTCGCCGTAGTCCAGGTAGAGCGCGACGGTCAGCTTGGGAACCAGATCGAGGCCCGGATCGGCCAGCATTCGATCGGCATCTTTAAGATCGGCGTCGGACAATACGGCGCCGTTCGGAACGGCTCGCAGAACAACAATTTCCCGATTCCCACCGACATCTCATCGTCCACCGGAATTCCCGGCGCGCCGGCGCGTCCCGGTGACGTGCTGCAGATATTCGCGACAGGGTTGGGGCCGGTCAATCCAACCGTTCCGAGCGGGGAAGCCGCGGGTGTACCGCTGTCCCGGCTGATCGACCAGGCGGTTGTCGAATTTGGCTTCGGCTTCGGCGCGGTGATGGGAAAAGTCTCCTTTGCGGGATTGGCGCCGGGCTTCGTCGGATTGTTCCAGATCAATGTCGAAGTACCCGTGATCGCCCGCTCCAACCGGCGACTGAGACTGAAGATCGCCGTTCCAGGCGGCTCTACCAGCAATGTAGCCGAGATCGCCTACGAACGCTGATCGTTCGCTTCCCAGAACTCGATTCGGGCGACGCCGGACGCTGAAACGCGTCCGGCGTCGCTGTCTGTAACCGCAGCATTTTCCCGGTTTTAAGTTTCGCCCAAAGAGAGCCGATACAGCTTGCAGAGGGGCATTTGCGTCGCCTCTGCGTTCGTCTCATGGATCTGGCGACTATTATCGGCATCGTTGTTTCCGTTGGCTTGGTGGCAGCGTCTATCGTGACCGGCGGCTCGCCGATCATGTTCGTCAACGTCCCATCGGCTCTGGTTGTCGTGGGCGGCACGATCGGCGCCACGCTGATGCGAAATCCCTTGGCGGCGGTGCTCGGCACGGCCAAGGTGACGACCAAGGCGTTCACCACCAAGGTGCCTCCTCCCGACGATTTGATCAAACAGATCATGGAGTTGGCGCAGACGGCGCGGCGCAACGACATTCTCTCCCTCGAAAGCGCCGAGATCAGCTACGAATTCTTGGCCAAGGGAATCCGGATGTGCGTCGACGGCATGGAGCTTGACCAGATCCGCATGATTCTCGAAACCGAGATGGGCTCCACGGCGGCTCGCCACAAGCGAGGCAAGGAAATCCTCGACGGCATGGGAGGGGCCGCCCCGGCGTTCGGCATGATCGGCACGTTGATCGGCTTGGTGCAGATGTTGGCTGCGATGGACGACCCTTCCTCGATCGGGCCCGCGATGGCGGTGGCGCTGCTTACGACCCTATACGGGGCATTGATCGCGAACGTCGTCTGTTTGCCTCTGGCCGACAAGTTGAAGGTTCGCTCCGAGGAGGAGCTGCTCAGCATGACGTTGTGTCTCGAAGGCTGCCTCGGCATCGCGCGCGGTATCAATCCGCGAGCGATCGACCAACAGCTAAAGAGCTTCTTGGCCCCGGCGCAACGCGAAGACAAGCAAGAAGAGGCCTCCTAGATGGAGCCTGCGCACGAATGCAAGGCGGGAGCCCCGGACTGGATCGTCACCTTCGCCGACCTCATGTCGCTGCTGATGACGTTCTTCATTCTGTTGCTCTCGTTTTCGAACATGGAGATCGTCAAGTTCCGCACGATGGCCGGTTCGGTGCGCAACGCCTTGGGCCTGAAGTCCGACTTGGCGCTCTCCGACGTACCGACCGGCAACTCACTGTTGCCGCATCTCGACCCCAAGGAGGGCGAGGGCAGCCAAGCCTCGCCCGAACAGATGAAGTCCGACCTGGAGGCCATCGTCAAAGAGTCTGGTCTTGAGGGCAGAGGAACGGCTCGGGTCACCAAGCGGGGCGTGATTCTTCAACTGAACGGAGACATGTTGTTCAGCTCCGGGCGGGCCGAGCTCAATCCGACCGCGATGCCTATCCTCGACGGCCTGGCCAAATACCTCCAAACCGTCGATAAGGCTCTTGACGTAGTGGGTCATACCGACGACATCCCGATCTCGAACGAGATCTATCCGAGCAATTGGGAGCTCTCGGCGGCTCGCGCCGGCCAAGCCGTGCGCTACTTGGCCGAGAACGGAGTGCAGCCGAGACGTCTGAGAGCGATCGGGCAAGCGGATTCGGAGCCAATCAGTCCGAACACGGACGCGGCGAGCCGCTCCGAGAATCGGCGCGTGGAGTTCGTGCTGACCATACTCGTCAAGCCGGAAACGGGCGATCCGGAGGGGCTGGAGCTCGGGGCGAATCCCGAGCCGGCGCCGAATGACTTCGTCGCAGGAGACTCGGAATGAACAAGACAGTGTTGATCGCTGTGGCGGCTGTCGTGCTGATCGGCGGAGGCGCGGGCGCCGCGTACTACCTGGGCTACTTCGGCTCCGCGGAGGCTGAGGCGGCCGAAACCCCCGTCGACGCCCCGGCTGCTTTGTTGTCGCTCGAACCCTTCTTGACGAATATCAACGAAGGGGGCGGCGAGCGCTACGCTCGCGTCAGCGTACAGTTGGCGGTCTCGCCCGAGGAGAAAGTCGCCGAGATTGAAGCCGATGCGCTCTTGCTGGCCCGGCTGCGGGACGTTGTCCTAACGCAACTCAGCTCGAAGTCCTACACCGAACTCTCGGACTCCGGCGGCAAAGACGTCTTCCGCAAAGAGTTGCGCGAGAAGCTACAGCCTCTGGTCAGTGAAGCGACCGTCGAAGAAGTGCTCTTCGCCGATTTTGTCGTGCAGTAGATCGCCGACCCGCCGAAAGCGGTCGGGCGCAGATCTGCGTCTCGGCTGTTCGAACCCTTCGCGGGCTACCGACCCACCCTCCAAGGCGAGACGTTGTCCCACTTCAACAGCTCCTCCTCGGCCCATTCATTCGTATCTTCGGTGTGGCAAGCCACGCAGGCGTTCGGAATTCCGTAGCCCTCGCTCATCGCCGGACTGAGAAATCGAAAGGTGTGACTGCGAACGTTCACGTCTCCCACGGTCTTGGCGATCTTCGGCATGTGGCAGGCGATGCACTGGCTGCCCTCGCTCTCGGGGGCGTGGTGCGTGTGCTCCGTGAGCGTTCCGCGCGGACCGGCGGGCGATTCGGGCCCGTGGCAAGTCAGGCAGAGGGCGTTGCCGGGCTTGATCACGTCCGCGCCGTGCTCAGTTCCATGCACATCGTGACAGGACCAGCAGCGGACGCCTTTCGTATACATCGCGCTCGCAACGTAGTCATTGCCTTGCATGCGGTTCTTATGCGCCGAGCCCTCAGGCCAGTGGGTGAACGTTTCCTCGCCGAGCCGATGCTCTTCGAGCAACCAAAAATCGCTCAGTCTCTCGCCTGGCTCGTAGCCCACAGGCCAGTCGTAGTAGACGCCCTCTAGCGGTTTCTCAAGCGGCTGACCTTGGGAGTGGCACTGGATACAGACATCCCCGGCGCGGACATAATCGAGGCGAGACGGATTGACGATGTTCGTCTTAGAAGGCGCCCCTGCGTGCGACCCTCCCGCGCCGTGGCACTTTTCACAGCCTACGTTCCACTCGGTTACCTGCTTTGTATCGATGTTGTAATTCGTCGAATGGCAACCGTCGCAAAGAGGACCCGTAGGGCGCTGCATCTGCTCCGCGGGGTAGTGCTCGGCCCACCAATCTTTTCCACGCTCCACGTAGTATTTGCGCCAGACTTTGTTTTTCACATCCCACTGTGCCGGGAACACGAAATAGTCGTCGCCGATCTTCGTGAAGTAGCGCTGCTTCCATTTGCTGCCGTAGGTAAAGACGATGTCTTCCTTCGCAAAGGTCACCAGAGGGTTCGGGTTCGCGAAATCGCCAACAATCACATCGGGACGTTCTTTGACATCCACCAGAATGTTGGCCATGAGCGTACCGTTCCACCGCTCGTAGATCTTTTGGTGGCAGCTCTCGCAGGCCTTCGAGCCTGTGAACTCCGCGGCTGTCTGGCCGCGAGCGACGATCGGGACGGAGAACGCCAAGAGAGCAGTCGTCAAAACAGTTCGGACTCTCATGGACGGTCGTCCTCCATTGCTTTCCGATGAGTGCGGCTCTTATCGCTCGACCTGATAGTTTGGCGCTTCTTTCGAGATCAGCACATCGTGGACATGCGCCTCGCGCAGGCCCGCGGTGGAGATACGCACGAAGCGCGTCTTCTCGCGCATCTCAGCGATCGTATTGCAGCCGCAGTAGCCCATCCCTGACCGCAGTCCGCCGACGAGTTGATGAATGACGTCGCCGAGCGCTCCCTTGTAGGCGACCCGGCCTTCGATGCCTTCGGGGACGAGCTTGCCGCCGGGAGTCGCTTCTTGTCCGTAACGCTCCGCCCCTCCCTCGACCATCGCCCCGAGCGAACCCATGCCGCGATAGGTCTTGTAGGTCCGGCCTTGGTAGAGCACCGTCTCGCCGGGGCTTTCCTCGGTACCGGCGAGCAAGCTGCCGATCATAACCGTGTGGGCGCCGGCAGCGATCGCCTTGGTCACGTCGCCGGAGAACTTGACCCCGCCGTCAGAGATCACCGGAACATCAGAGCCTTCAGCCGCCTTGGCACATTCGGCTACGGCGGTAATCTGCGGTACGCCCGCGCCGGAGACTATGCGGGTAGTGCAGATCGAACCAGGACCGATGCCGACCTTTACCGCGTCGACGTCGAGCCGGATTAGGTCGCGCGCGCCGTCCGCCGTCGCCACGTTCCCTGCGACGATCTGAGCTTCGGGAATCGCCTTGCGCAGAGCCTTGACGGCGTCGAGCACACGACGGCTGTGACCGTGCGCGGTGTCGACCGCCAGCACGTCGACGTTGCGCTTAGCCAGCTCTTGAGCCCGCTCAAGGAAGTCGCCCGTAGCGCCGACCGCCGCGCCGCAAAGCAACCGGCCGCGATCGTCTTTTGCGGAGTTGGGATACTTGCGTTTCTTCTGAATATCCTTGACGGTGATCAGTCCCTTAAGCTTGTATTCGTCATCGACGACAAGCAGCTTCTCAATGCGGTGCTCATGGAGGATTTGTTCCGCCTCTTCCAATGTCGTACCCACGCTAACGGTAATCAGCTTCTCCTTAGTCATTACGTCGGCGATCGGCAGATTGAGCCGCGTCTCGAATCGCAAATCACGGTTGGTTAGGATACCGACCAGCTTGCCGTCTTCGGTCACGGGAACGCCCGAGATGCGGTAGCGGTTCATCATCTCTTGGGCCTGGAAGATCTTATCTTCGGGCGAGACGGTGATCGGATCGACGATCATGCCGCTCTCCGACCGCTTCACCTTGTCGACCTCTTCGACTTGGCGCTCGATCGTCATGTTGCGATGGATGAACCCGAGGCCCCCCTGTTGCGCCAACGCAATCGCTAAGCGCGATTCGCTGACCGTATCCATGGCGGCGCTGACTATCGGGATGTTTAGGCTGACCTTGCGGGTCAGCACGGTGCGGGTGTCGGTTTCGGCGGGGATGACGTCGCTGTATGCCGGAAGCAGCAGAACGTCGTCGAAGGTAAGAGCTTCCGTAATGGGCGAGACAACCATACAAGATGGTAAGCAAGGAACCGCGCCCGAGGCAAGGAGCGCGGGCGATCCGGCGCCGCGCGGGCAATGTCGGCACGGCGCGCCGCAGAAATATCGGGCCTGCCTCCCGTCGAGCGGTGTTGCGCTCCAGGTCGCGTCGGAGCGACCATGGGCTTAGGAAGAGAGGTCGTCCGGCACCGTCGAGCAAGCCTTATCGAAGGTGGAATACAGAGATGATCTCGAGAAATCTCGTCGAACAGATTCAGAAGCATTCCGGGCGTCTCGCCCACGAAGTAGTCGACCAAGTTAAGTACGATTCGCGCTTTAGCGGATACCGCGGCCTGCCGCCTGTCGAGCTGCAAGAGGCCTCCGAAGGTCTCTTCCAGGAGTTGGGCTTGTGGCTGACGGCGCGCACCGACTCCGCCATCGACCGGCGCTACCGCAAGATCGGCCGCAAACGCTACGAGCAGCAGATCCCGCTGAGCCAAGTACTACTGGCCCTCCAGGTGGTGAAGGGCTCCCTGCTTGAGTTCATTCGCGGCTCGAGCGTGGGAGACGCTCGCGAGGCTCCCCTCGAGCAAGAGCTCGTCGCAGCGATCCATCAGTTCATCGACAAGGCGGTCTTCGCGGCGGCAATCGGCTATGAGGACTCCATGGCGGCGGCCGTCGTAGCCGAGCCCGCAGACAAAACCGGCGCGACGGCGGTCTCCATCGCGGAGCGTTTGCGAGACGCAGCGCCCGACCTCGACGACTGGAATCCCGTCAGCCGCGGCGGCGACGTAGGCGAAGTCAGCGGCTAGCCGCGTCGACCGGGGAATGGGCTCGCGTTGACCGACCGAGCTGCGGATGCCATGAGGCGAGCCGCGCACCGAGCCGGATCATCTTGATTGGCGCTCTCGTCCAGAAGGCGAGTACCTCTAGAGAATGTGTATCCCCAGCAACGGCGCAAGCTGCAGCGCCTGAGCTGCGTCGACGATGGCGCCGCGCACGTCCTCCGCCTGGAGTCTCCATCCTTCAATCTTCGAGCCTCGGAAGTCAGCGCCGGCCAAGTTCGCTTTACTCATCTCGACGTTGCGAAGGTTACAGCGACGAAACACGCAGCCCTGTAGGTCCGCACCGTAGAAATCAGAATCTTCAAAGTTGCAGCCGTCAAACTCCGAGGAGCGGAAAGAAGAGAACCTAAACTGCGCGTAGCGCTGATCCCCGCCGGAAAACAGAACATCGCGCCATTCCGCTTCCCCGCAACGGAAACCGGTCATGCGGCATTCCAGCAGCTCCACGCGCACCGCGGTCAGCGCGCGGATCTCGACATTGGATAGATCGCACGCGGAGAATCGAACGTCTTTCCACTTCGCGGTGCGAATCGCGGTTTCCGGGGCCGCCAAGTCCTCCAGAACACAACACTCCAACCGCAACCGATCAAGATCGCCGCTGTCCAGCTTCACGCCCCGAACCAGGAGCTCGCTCACATCAACTTCACGTTCGGCGAAAAGACGTCGCACGTCAGAAGCCCGCTCCAAGTCCTCCGGAAGATCCGCCCCATTCCGGGCGAAGCTTTCTGACTTCGTGTAGTCGCGATCGCTCATCGTAGGCTGTCGATCGTATCCGAGGCCAATCGCAAGCGGACGGGGTCGCTAAACTTCGATCGAGACGTCCGTGGTGATCTCCGAGCTCGCCCCGGTACCCCGGAACGTGCCGCTGATCGCCGCGGCGCCCTCCGCCGAAGCGGATGCCGCAACAGCCACGTGCGTGTCGGCGACCGCGAGGCCGTTGGTCGGGTCGAAGCCCCGCCATCCCCCGCCGGGCAAATACGCCTCGGCCCAGGCGTGCATGTAGTGGCGCGGATGCTCAGGGTCGGGCTGTTGGTACCCGCTGACGAAGCGAGCCGCCAATCCCTCGGCGCGGCAACATGCGACAAACAGCTCGGACAAGTCGCGGCAGGCGCCCCGTCCCTGAGCCAGAGTCTTTTCGGGCGCGTGTGCGCCGCCAAGTTCCCGGATCTCGTAGACGATCTCTCGCTGAATCGAACTCGCCAGCACGCCGACGAAACTCTGCGGATTCCAGTCAGCCTGCTCGGCGCATCTCTGGGCGAAGGCCGCGACCGGAGGAGGAGCCAGTCCGTTCGAGGCAAGATAGGGCGCAAGGATTGTGGCCTCGGCATCGGAGTGGGCGAGCGGCAATCGGATCGAGGCGTCGGGCAGGAGGAAATCGAAGGGGTTGCTTCGCAGCGTTTCCACTTCGACCTGGGTCTCGACGAGGAGCGAGTCGGTCAGCTCGTAGAACAACGCCCACGCAACGGAGTTCCCCTCCGCATCCAGCGTCCAGCTCAAAGCGGACGGCTCGGGCTCTACCCGCATGTCGAAAGAAATAACGCGTTGTGATGGCTCGCCGCGCGGCCGAAGTCGGATCACGTGCGGCTCCAGAAACACCGCGCGCGAGTAGCGGTACTCGCTGCGATGGCGAATCCTCATCTTCACGGCGAGGACGCCGCTTTGGGCACGGGCGTGGGCCGTCCGCCGCCGTCGAGCTTCGAGAAAGCCTTGTCCACCCAATTGGCCGGGATGTCGCTCATCGAATCGCGGATCTTCTGCTGCCAGAGCTCAGAGAGCGGCGCGAGATCCTCCTTGTAGTAGCGGTGCTCGACCATCCGAAACGAGCCCTTCTCATAGAGCACGACATCGAGCGGGAAGTCCACGTCGGCGGCGCTGATGCGAGTGGAGTCAAACGAAAGACAACCAACCTTGAAGGCGTGACGCATCGGGTCTCCGTAGCGCAACGCGCGGTCGAGCACGGGCTTCCCATAGCCGGTAGAGCCGATCATCTGATACGGCGTACCTTTGCCGGTATCGACCCAGTTGCCCTCAGGATAGAGCATATAGAGCTTGGGCTCCTTGTCATGCTCCATCTGCCCGCCGATCAGGGCGTGAATGTTGAAGCTCAGGCCCCCTCCGGTGAGAGCCTCCTTGTCTTCGTGGCTCACCCGCCGAACCTGTTCAGAGAACAGATTGACGGCGTGAAACAGCCGGCCGAAAAGCTCCTCGCGCGCATCGAGCGCATCCTCGAAATAGGTGACCGTCTTGTCCCTCAAAGAGCGCAATCCGGAGGTCATCACAAAGAAGACGCCCCCGCCGTGCTGATAGACGGAGACCTTCCGCGCGGTAATGCACTCTCGCCCGGAGGTGACGAGGGTGTCGGCGATGCCGACGATTCCCTCTTCGACGTTCATAGCTAAGCAAAATGTCATGGTGTGAAAAGAGGAGATCTTCCGTCCGTCAAACGAGTGGGGAAGCGGCCCTTCAATCGGCCTTCAGCCGACCGGCTTCAGAGCAACGAAAGTGTCAAAGATGGCGGCTCCTGCATCATTAAGCTTGCCCTGGAGTCCGTCCAAGAACTCGTGGAGACCACCCTCGACTACTTCCTCCACGTCAGTATAATCCAGCTCCGCAGCCAACTTGCCCAGCGCTCGCTCGGCTGAGTTGTGGAATCCGCGTCGCGGCGCCCCGCTGATCGAGTGCAGCGACGCGTCCGCATAGCTCACGCAATGATGCACGGAACGGGGAAAGTCCCGGTCGAGCAGAAGCAGCTCGGCTACCCGCAGTGAATCAATCTGTCCGTACTGCGTTCGATAAACCTGGAAGGCGCTCGCTGACTGCAGCACAGCAGTCCACTGTACGTCGTCGAGCGGCTTGCCCACGTCGCCGACCGAGGGCAGCAGCAGATAGTACTTGACGTCGAGAATTCGCGTCGTCTTGTCAGCGCGTTCGAGATAGCGCCCGAGGCGGCTGAAGTGCCAGGCTTCGCCGCGCGACATCGTTTCGTTCTTCGTTCCCTCGATCAAGTGGCTGGCGCGCCGAATGTTAAGGAAGAAGTCGTGTGACTCCTGGGCCGCCTGTTCGCGAGCGCCGGGGGCGTGAACGTCGAGATAGAAACGATTGATCTCCTCCCACATCTCGGTGGAAATGATCTCGCGCACTGAACGGGCGTTTTCACGAGCTCTGTCGACGCAACTGAGGATGGAGTTCGGATTTTCCCTGTCGAAGGTCAGAAACTCGATCACGTTCTCTCGCGTCGGACGGCCGTAGCGCTCGTGAAAGTCTCGGTCGTCTCCCGTCACTTTGACGAGAGGGTCCCACTGTTCGCCGAGCATCTCGGCGACATCGAGCTCGAGTTGGAGGTTGACGTGGATAAAGCGCGCCACGTTCTCGGCGCGCTCGACGTACCGGCTCATCCAAAAGATCGATTCCGCTGCGCGAGAGAGCACCCTAGTTCTCCTCTTCCGCTTGCTGCGCGAGGACCCAAGTGTCCTTGCTGCCTCCCCCTTGCGAGGAGTTGACCACCAGCGTTCCCTTCCGTAGCGCGACCCGGGTGAGACCGCCCGGCAGCACCCAGACATCCTTGCCGTATAGGATGTAGGGCCGCAAGTCCACGTGGCGACCCTCGAAGCCGTCCTCGGTCAACGTCGGCACGCGAGAGAGCGACACCGTGGGCTGTGCGATGTAGTTGCGCGGGTCCGCCTCGATTCGGCCGGCGAACTCTCGGCGTTCCTCCGTGCTGGCATGCGGGCCGATCAACAGGCCGTAGCCCCCGGACTCGTTGGCGGGCTTGACGACCAACTTGTCGAGGTTTTCGAGCACGTGCCGCCGATCCCTATCGTCCCAACACAGGAAGGTCGGCACGTTCGGTAGGATGGCGTCTTCGCCCAAGTAGTAGCGAATAATCTTTGGAACGTAGGCGTAGATCACCTTGTCGTCAGCGACGCCAGTGCCGGGAGCGTTGACCAGGGCCACGTTGCCTTTGCGGTAGGCGTCCATCAAACCCGGCACGCCGAGCATCGAGTCAGATCGGAAAATCTGCGGATCGAGGAAGTCGTCGTCGATACGCCGATAGATCACATCGACCTGCTCAAAACCTCGCGTGGTCCGCATCATGACAACGCCGTCTTCCACGACCAGATCGCGCCCTTCAACCAGCTCCACGCCCATCTGGCCGGCCAGGAACGACTGCTCGAAATAGGCCGAATTGTAGGGTCCCGGAGTAAGCACTACCGCGTTAGGCCGCACCGTCGACCGCGGAGCAACGTCTTCCAGCATCGCCAAGAGGTGACTGGGATAGTCGCGGACCGGAAGCACCCCTAGACCTTCAAAGACCTTCGGAAAGGTGCGTTGCATCACCCTGCGGTTCTCGAGCACGTAAGAAACGCCCGAGGGACAGCGCAAGTTGTCCTCGAGCACGTACATCGTGCCGTCGGTGTCGCGTATGAGATCCGTTCCCGTGATGTGGCACCACACGCCGCCCGGTGGGTTGAGCTCGCGGCATTGTTCGCGAAAGCCGCCGGAAGAGCGCACGATCTCTTCAGGGATGATGCGGTCCTTGACGATCCGCTGTTGGTGATAGACGTCGTCGATAAAGAGGTTGAGCGCTTCAATGCGCTGCTTGAGACCTCGTTCGATCTGATCCCATTCCACGGCTGGGACGATGCGCGGGATCAAGTCGAATGGAAAGATACGCTCGACTCCCGCATCGGCGCCGTACACGTTGAAGGTGATCCCTGCTCGCAACAGCGCGCGTGCGGCGGCGCTGTGTCGCTTGAGAAAGTCGCCCTCAGGCAGACCGTCGATGCGGTCGACGAGAGCTTGCCCCTCCGGCCTCGGAGCGTCGTTGGCCTCGAACAACTCGTCGTAGTAGTTTTCCGTCTGGTAGTTGTCGAACTTCATCAGCATCTGACGGCCGCGCCCGCACCTATTGCGTGCGGATCGCTCATCATAAAACGACTCAAGCTCAACGGGGTGGATCGCGCCGGCATGCTGTGGTCAACGGGCGACTCCGCCCATTGTAGAACGGCTGATATTCGGCTGCTCGTCCGCCAATGCAGTTCGCGTCCTCGACCGCTATCCCGTCTCCACACAGCAAACCGAGCTTTTAACGTTGAGCGGCTCCCTACTTCGCTTGCGACATTGATCGAGGCCCCGTGGGTATCCGCAATCCACTTCGCGATGGCGAGCCCAAGCCCGGTTCCGCCTCCCGCTCGCAGATGCGAAGGATCCCCGCGACAGAACCGAGCAAATACGCGCCCAATTGATCTTGGGGGGGGCACGCCAACATAAAGCATCACTGTACCTTCTGGGGCTGCTGAGTTGAGACCTGCCTGAGGCTAGCGAGTCCTCATGGCGCCTTATCGTCTAGTAAATCAGGCGCACAGGTTCCCAGGAGGAAGACCGGGCGAAACGATCCTTTTCTCGGCCAGCCACTTCAGCGTCGACTCTCTCCGGTACTTTCCATTCAAATCACATCGTGAGCGGGGTCGGCGGCGTAGCATCGTAACGACGACCCCAACGCAGATCAGGAAAGTGTTTTGGCTATCCACGCGGAGCGCAAGTACGCGATCAGGTAACCAACCGGTCCCGCCGCGAAGCCGATGTTGGGCTTCAAGGGGATCCCTGAGTCAACATTCGAACTCTTGAGACGAGAACAATGCTATTCCGATGTCGAGCCGAGCCAAGGCGGGCGCGGCGCTTTGGACAACAATCTCTCGAGAGACTCAACAGAAGCTATTCGGTTGAGGGATGGTGCCGGCCTAGCCAGTCGATCATCGCACTGATGTAGTCAGGCGGGTTCGTTGCCCCGGGGAAAGTTGCGCCATGGCCGCCGCCGGGAATCGTGAGGAGCTTCACTTCAACGCCGGCTTCTTCTAGCGTTTCTTTCATGATTTCCGACTGCTCGAAAGGAACCCTCTTATCGGCGTCTCCGTGGATGAGCAGGAAAGGAGCATCATCGGACGTCACGTGATTGATGGGGGATGCTTCGCGGTATGTGCGCTTCTCGATTGAGTTGGCTCCAGCCCGCGCTCGAGGAACCATTCCGAGAAGTAGAGCTATCGACGCTCCCGCACCTAGCCTGGCCGGGGTCGCGCGAGCCACGACACACTGTACCTTCGCGCTTGTGCGCAGAAGAGGATCGGGCTCATCGGGCACACCCTCTCCATCCAGCGTTCCCAACATGCTTACCAAGTGCCCCCCGGAGGAACCGCCAACAGCGCCGATCCAGTCTTTATTGATCCCAAACTTGTCCGCATGGTGGCGGGCGAACCGAACCGCGCGTTGCGCGTCTTCTACTGGAGCCGGATATTGAAAACGGGGTGTGGCTCGATGATTGATTGCGAAGACAGTATAGCCGGCGTCGGTCAGAGGAACGGCGTAGACCTTCTCTTGTCCGCTCTCTTTGAGGGGCCTGGCATCCAGGCCAAGCGGTGCGGACCATCCGCTGCCCGAGATGAAGATGACACCGTATCCGTTCGGTTCGTCGGGATGATAGACGTCGAGCAGCAGTGCAAGGCCCGAGTACATCCCATAAACGACGTTGCGTTCGACGTGGTGTTTGGCGGCCGCGATCTGTCCAGGCCACAGCAATCCCAAACTGCTTATGCACCAAACCAAAGTCTTCAAACGCATGGCATATTCCTTCGGCTGTGACTTCCTATTTTGCTATCCCAAAGGCTCGTGTCGTGCAGTCGAAAGACTCGCCCCCTGAGCTGAGCTTTCCGTTTCGGCCTGCAGGCCGCAGTAAGGATAGCCGATCCTCGGCAGCGCTGCAATGTCATTCGTGCTTGTTTTCAAGGCCGAATAGAAGTGTCCCCTTCGGCAGCCGAGTAGAAATACCCCCTTGCTGGTCAAACAAGATCGTCGTCGGGGCTGTGGGAATGTGGGAATCGCCGCGGGCAATTTCCAAGGGACGGTGGTAAGGGCTGGAAACCTCGTTTCGAGGGCGAAGGGATGGTCGATTTTCAGCGGTACCTTGCCATGCTGAAGGTCGCCGAATTCTCCGGGCCCTTGCAACTCCACATGGAGTACCACGAGTTGGGCGGAGCGAACAGCGGCCGAAGTGAGCTGACGGCTCCGAAAGGCCAGATACTCAAACTAGTGCGCCAGGACATCGAGACTCTGAAGCGGATGCTCCGCGACGCGAAACTGTCCTGAGGGCGGTTCACAAAGCGCACTGGATATGCTATCTTCGCCTTCGATAGGAGGCACGTCGTTATGAAGGATCGCATCTCCCGACGCTTGTTTCTGGCCGGCGCAGTCGCCGCGCCGCTGGCCGCCGCTAAAGACACCGCGCTGCCCACCCGCACGCTCGGACGCACCGGTGAAAAGGTCACCGTTGTTGCGCTCGGCTGCGGCAGCCGTCTACTGAGCTACAAAGAGCAGGACAAGGCCGTAGAAGCCGTCCACCTCTCGTTTGCCAACGGCGTGCGCTATATCGACACCGCGCAAGACTACGGCCGCGGCGTCAGCGAAACCTGGGTCGGCGCCGCTATTAAGGGCCGTCCTAAGGATTACTTTCTAGCGACCAAGACAGGAGCCCGCACCGCCGACGACGTTTTCCGCCGGCTGGAGGAGAGCCTCAAACGCCTCGGCGTCGATCAAGTCGACCTGCTCCATCTGCACGGCCTCAGGGGCGCCGACGATCTGGCCGCCGTCGAGAAGGAGAAGGTGATGGAGGCGATGTATAAGGTGCGCGAGCAGAAGATGGCGCGCTTCCTCGGCATCACCTCGCACACCGACCCGACCGCTCTTGCCGAAGCCCTGGGCCGCTACGACGTCGACTGCACCCAGATGGCGCTCAACGCCGCGCTGCAAGGCATGCAAAACGGCAAGGGCAAGATGATTCTCAATCCGGGCATGGCGACCAGTTTCGAGGAGGTCGCTCTGCCCGTCGCCAAGAAGAAGAATCTAGGCGTGCTGGCGATGAAGGCTTTTGGGCAAGAAGACTTGCTGCCGAAGGAGAATCAGCAGCCTGTCGTCTCGAAGCTGCTTCGCTACTCGCTTTCGCTGCCGGTCGCCTCGGCGGTGTGCGGCATGCCCGACCTGCGCTACATCCGTGAGAATACTGCGATCGCGCGTTCCTTCGAGCCGCTGTCGTCGGATGAGATGAGAAGCTTTTCCGCCGAAATGTCGGAGAAGCACAAGATGGCGCTCGATCTGAAGTTCCAGAGCCACCAAGACGTCTAGAGTCCTTCAGACTGAGCGCGCCTTCGCTGGAAACCCCGGAATGCGCTCGTCCTGAATCTCGTCCATGCGGGCGGCGGCGTCGGCTTTGCGCTCCGGGTGCGGGAAGATCCAGAAACGACCTTCCTCGATTGCAGCGACGACGATGTCGGCAATCTCTTCAGGCGAGATGGACTCTGAGACCATCTTGCGCACGCTCTGGTCGCGCTCGGCGACGATCTTCGCTTGCGCCGCGGTCTGGTTGACCACGTATAGCTCCTCGGGCAGCTTCTCTTCTACCTTGGCGAGGCCGGTGTTCACCCAACCCGGACACAGCGCGCCGACCTCAATCTTCGAGCCGACCTGGCGCAGCTCGTGATGCAGGCATTCGGTGATTGAAAGCGCGGCATGCTTGCTGGCGTTGTAGGGCGCGAAGAACGGCCCGTTGATCATCCCGGCTATCGAGCAGGTATTGAGGACATACGCCTCCGAATCTTGCTTCAACATGCGCGGCACGAAGAAGTGTTGGCCGTTGATGATGCCCTTGACGTTGACGCCGAACACCCAATCCCAATTCGCTAGCGGCTGTTCCCAAGAAGGCAGGATGCGGCCTAGAACGCCGGCGTTATTGCAGAGCAGATGCACTGTGCCGAAGGCCTCATAGGCCCGGTCGGCAAGGTTCTCTACCTGCTCGGGACGAGTGACGTCACAGCCGACCGCAATCGCTTGCGCCCCCGAGGCGACGATAGTCGCCGCCGTCTGCTTGAGCGCGTGTTCGTCTCGGTCCGCTAAGACCACCTTCATGCCTTTGCCGGCGAAGCGTTCGGCCATGGCGCGTCCGATACCGGCTGCGGCTCCGGTAACGACCGCCGTTTTCCCTTTGAAATTTTGCACCGTCCGATTATATCGACGGCACTGCTATGTCAGGGGCCACAGCCGGACCCGTCGCAGTCGACCGCGCGGCAAGCGCAACCAGAGGATTAGCGTCGCGCCGCGTTCGAGGTCAGCGCCGGGACGGTCGACGCGTAGCCTGAAGAGCTCAAGCTTCGGCACGCCGCCGAGCCAAGCCTCGACGCCAGCGGCTTCGTAGTGAGCGAGGTCGTGGTGGAGCGTCTGAGCGAACCGAACAGCGTCGCGGCGATGGCGGTGTGGAGAGCGGGAGGGACGAGCCGCGGCCCAATCGCGAAAGCGCTGGTCGAGCTCGCCGCCGAACAGCGCGAAGCTGCGCGGCAAGAGTTCGCGCACAGCCTTGAGTCTTTTTTGGATGAGCGCAGCCGCGAAACGATCAAGTCCTTCGGGGCCGGCTTCGGCGACCGCTCGGGCGTCGGCGTTCGTCGCCAGCCGGGCGGCATTGCGTTGCAGTTCAGCTAGGTCTCCCATCGCCCGTACCGCCCACCGATCTCTCGGGCTCTTTGCAGCTCGCCGAGAAGATCGTCGAACTGTGGGAAGTCCGCGTCGCGCTCGAGAATGGCCCCCTTTGCAGGACAGCTCGCGAGGACTCGTTCGAGCACTTGCCAGACTTCTTCGTTGACCGGACGGCGATGCGAGTCGGCCCAGCCGTCGCCGCTTCGCTCGGCGCCGACGAAGTGAAGCTGTACGACCCCTTCGCAAGGAATCGTGGCGAGAAACTCCGCCGGGTCGTATCCCCAGCGCTCGGAATTGATGAAGAGGTTGGTTGCGTCAAGCAGCAGACCGCAGCCGCTGCGCTCGCCGAGCTTGGCGAGGAAGGCTGCTTCGCTCATCTCGGCCGCGCCGAGCGCGAGCGGGTAGGTGATGTTTTCGACGATGAGCGGACGCGGGATCGTCCGTTGCGCGGTCTCAATGTTGCGGCACAGCGCGTCGAGCGCCTCTTCGGTGAACGGCAACGGCGCAAGGTGTCCGATCTCGACGCCGCCGGCACGGGTGAAGGCGACATGCTCGCTCCACCACGGCGGATCCATCTTTTCGATCAGCGCGGCGATCTGATCGAGGTAACGCTGGTCGAGGCCTTCGGCCGAGCCCAGAGACAGGTCGAGGCCGTGGGCGACGAGCGGGAAGTGCTCGATTAGTAGATCGAGCTCGTGCATCTTCTCAGGAGGAGCCTCGAGATAGTGATCGAGGGTGATTTCAAGGAAGTCGATCTGATCGCGGCGGCGAAAGATCGCCGCCTTAAGCGGGGGACGAAAACCTAGTCCGACGCCGAGAGCCGGCAGCCCATCCATCATTCGCCGCCGCCGCAACCGCCGCAGCCGCCTCCGCAGCCGCTGTCGCCGCCGGAATCTCCGCAGCTCGAGCTCGAGCTGTCCCAAGCGCTGCTCTGGTTGGGGTTCAGCCCGAGCATGGCGGCGTGGGCTATGGAAGCGCTACCGATGGCGGCGGCGCCGTAGAGCGCGTAGCGCAACATCAGCTTCTCGCGGCTGTCGCTGCCTGGCTCGATCGGAGCGATCCTCATCTCTTCGAACGCTTCTTGAAGCCGCGAGAGGTGCTCCTGACCAGCGCGATTCAGGCGCATCGTGCCGAGTCGCCAGAGCCCGAAGCTCGCGGCCGCGGCGAAAATCAGCAGAAATCCGACGTTGGAACGTCCCGCGGCGAGGGCGACGCTGAACTTAAAGGCGCCAAGACCGAGCACGATGACGGCCGCGGGAAGAACGATCATGTTGCGACTGTCTTTGGGGACCAGAAAGCGTTCGCACTGCGACGCAAAGGGACGGACAAGGTCAGCAACGGCGGCGCGGAAGCCGTCGAGCTTGAGGGCGGCGCGGGCGGTGTGCGCTGACCCGGAAAACTGTTCGAGCAGCTTGTGCTTGGACGCGGCGACGTAGCTGCTCGGAGGCGTATCAGCCCTGCGCAACACCGCGCCTGCGGAGGGTTTACCCATCGAACCGCCGACCTTCTCGTGCAGCCAGCCCTCTTCGATCAGCTCGATCAGCGCTAGACGTCCGACCTCTATCTCACCGCCGCGCAGGTAGGCGATCTCGTAGGGGTCGGGATTTTGCGATACCGGCCGCGGAGGCTCTGCGCCGCCGCCGGGGAGGTAGAGCAGCGCCCAACAGGCGCCGAGAGCACAAACGATCACGCCGGCGTAGAGCCAGAGGAAGTCCGGCCCGTACATGTTGGCGATCGTAGCCATGCTCCTCCTTGAGCAGCGGCTCGAGGCGCTGCGGTTAGTTACCGACGAGCTTTGCCAGCGCCTCGACGCCGGCCTTGGCGATCATGCCGTCTTGGGCTGCGGTCACGCCGCTGACGCCGATCGCGCCGATTACCTTCCCTTCCCACGTTATCGGCAGGCCGCCCTCGAAGGCGAACGCTCCGGGCAACGAGACGAGCTGGACGCGGCTGCCGACGCCGTCGCTGAACACCTTGGTCGGACGGCGGAAGCTGGCGGCGCTCTCGGCTTTGCGTTGGGCGACGAGTATGCTGCCGGTCTGCACGTCGTCCATGCGCTCGAGGTAGAGCAGATGGCCGCCGTCGTCTAGGATCGCGATCACGACGTTCCAGTTGTTGGCCTTGGCGTGTGCTTCAGCGGCAGAGGCGATGCCTTTCGCTAGTTCAAGCGTGAGTGCCTTCTTGGTTGCTAAATCAGCAGCGGAGATACTTGCGGCCAGCAATAGGGCGGCGAAGGCGTGTAGAAGTGTCTTGAGCATGTTTTGTCGTCCTAGTAGGGCGCTTTAGGCCTTATGGGCCATCCTAACATGCGCCCGCGCGGCTGCGAGGACAATGAAAAAGCCTAGGTCATTTTCGGACAGAACCGGACATTTGGGACAGGCCCGGCGATCAGTTGCGAAGCTGGTTGGCGATTGGAAATCGGTCGCATGGCTTCGCTTCGAGCGGAGGGCCTCGGTTCTCAGTTCCAGGTTAGCAAGGGGGTGCAAGCTTCTCGCCGTTCCCTCTTTTTGCTACCTTGAACCCGTCATGATACGTTTCTTTTTGACTGCTCTTATCCTAGCCGCTACGACTCTCGCGACACCCTCCCTCGCCTACGAGCCCACGCCGGAAAACCTCGAAGCGCGCGAGTGGTTTCAAGACGCCAAGTTCGGGCTTTTCATCCACTGGGGTGTCTACGCGACGCTCGCCGACGGCGAATGGGTGATGCATCAGAAACGCATAACCATTCCCGAGTACGAGCGTTCGGCCGACCTCTTCAACCCCGTCAAGTTCGATGCCGACGCGTGGGTCGCTATGGTCAAAGACGCCGGGATGCGTTACATAACCATCACCAGCAAACACCACGACGGCTTCGCCATGTGGGCCACCAAGCAGAACGATTGGAACGTCGTCGACCGGACGCCCTACGGCCGCGACATTCTCAAGCAGCTCGCCGAGGCCTGCCGCAAGCAAGACATCAAGCTGTTCTTCTACCATTCACAGCTCGACTGGCATCATCTCGACTACTTCCCCCGCGGACGAACCGGGCAGCATTCGGTGCGTCCCGACCGAGGCCGCTGGGAGTCTTACCTCGACTTCATGGACTCTCAGCTCGAAGAGTTGCTCACCGGCTATGGGCCGATCGGCGGCATTTGGTTCGACGGCATGTGGGACAAGAAGGACGCCGAGTGGCGGCTCAAGAAGACCTACGACATGATCCATCGGCTGCAGCCGGCGGCGATGGTCGGCAGCAACCATCACGTCGCTCCGTACCCGGGCGAGGACTTCCAGATGTTCGAGAAAGACTTGCCGGGGCAGAACTCGGCGGGCTTCAACGAAGCGGGCGTCTCGACGCTGCCGCTCGAGTCCGCGAACACGATGAACACATCGTGGGGCTACAAGGCCTCCGACTCGCGTCATAAGACGCGCCGAGAGCTGTTGCACTTCTTGGTTCGCGCCGCCGGGGCGAACGCCAATCTACTGCTGAACGTGGGCCCGATGCCGGACGGTACGATTCAGCCGGTTCATCGCGAACGCCTCGCCGAAATGGGTGAGTGGATGCGCAAGAACGGAGAGTCGATCTACGGTACGCGCGGTGGGCCGATCTCCCCCCGGAACTGGGGCGTGACGACGCAGAAGGGTTCGCGCGTCTATCTCCATGCGCTGGAGCCCGAGGACGGCTTGGTGGCAGCGCCGGACTTCGGCAGAGAGATCGTCTCGGCGAAGCTGCTCGCCGGAGGGGCGGCGGTTCGATTCGAAAAGCAGGATTGGGGTTGGTTGGTGTTCTTGCCGGAAGCGGTTCAGAACCCGACGGATACGATTGTGGTCTTGGAAACTCGGTAGCCCGATACCCGCCTGCGCTAGACTTGCGCTTTGCGGGTAGCGAAGCGTAGTCGTAGCGGATTCTTGCTCTTGCTGGCGGCATTGGCGGGTTGCGGGGGCGCCGACGAGCTCGCGACCGAGCCCGCCTACGTCGCCGATGCGGCCTGCGAAGAGTGTCACGTCGATGCGTTTGCGAAATGGGAGAGCTCGAACCATTTTGCGGCGATGCAGCCTGCTTCCGAGGCCACGGTGGTCGGCGACTTTGATGACGCTGAGCTGACCCATTTTGGCGTCGCGACGCGATTCTCTCGGCGGGGCGAGGCTTTCCTGGTCACTACGGAAGGATCTGACGGAGCGGCTGCGGAATACGAGATCGCCTACACCTTCGGCGTCGAGCCGTTGCAGCAGTATTTGATCAAGTTTCCCGGCGGGCGGCTGCAGTCGCTGACCCTCGCTTGGGATGTCAGCGGGCAGCGCTGGTTTTCTCTCTATCCCGATGAAAAGATCGCGTCGGACGATCCGCTGCATTGGACCGGCCTCTACCAGCGCTGGAACCACATGTGCGCTGATTGCCACTCGACAGATCTACGCAGGGGTTACGAGCGGGCCAGCGATTCTTACCAGACCGAATGGAGCGAGCTCACCGTCGGCTGCCAGGCCTGCCACGGGCCGGGCGAGCGCCACATAAGCTGGGCGCGAGAGCGCGAGTCCGGGGCCGGCAACGGCTACGGCGACGATAGTCTCGGGCTGGCCGTGCTCTTCCCCGGCGCGGATGCGCGCGGCGAAATCGAGACTTGCGCGCCGTGCCATTCGCGGCGCCATGCGGTAAGCGCCGACGACTCGCCGGGCGGATCGTTCTACGACGACTACATGGTTGAGACTCTGCGTGAGGGGCTCTACTACTCCGACGGACAGATCCAGGACGAGGTCTACGTCTACGGCTCGTTCCTGCAAAGCAAGATGTATGCGGAGGGGGTGCGCTGCACGAACTGTCACGACCCGCACGCCGCCGAGACATGGAGCGTGGGCAACGGAGTTTGCACGCGTTGTCATCAGACGACGCCTCCTGATGAGTTTTCGACGCTCGAGTCAAAGGAGTACGACGTCGAGGCCCATCACCATCACAAGGCCGGTTCTACGGGGGCTGAGTGCGCGAACTGCCACGCGCCCGAGCGGACGTATATGCAGGTCGATCCGCGGCGTGATCATAGCTTTCGCATTCCGCGACCGGATCTATCGTTGAAGCTCGGAACGCCGAACGCGTGCGCGATGTGCCACGACGACAAGCCGGTCGAGTGGGCGGCGGACGCGTCGGCGCGGCTGTGGGGCTCGGAGCATCAACGTGCACCTCATTTCGGCGAGGCTCTGGCCGCGGGACGGGCCGGTGAACCTGGCTCGGGGGCGAAGCTGATACGGTTGGCGCTCAACACTGAGCAGCCAGGGATCGCCCGAGCGACGGCGCTCGAGATGCTGCGCCAGGCGCCTTCGCGCGAAGCGCTCGACGCGATGGCGCGGTTAACGATCGACGAAGAGCCGCTAGTGCGGGCGAAGGCGGCGGCAGGGCTCGAGCTGCTTGGGCCGGAGATTCGCGCGGCTGCGCTGGCTCCGCTGCTTCGCGACCCGATTCGGGCAGTTCGCGTCGAGGCGGCGCGCGTGTTCGCATCGATACCCGCGGAGCAAGTTGCCGCAAGAGACAAGCAAGCATTCGAGGCAGCCTTGTCGGAATACGTCGCCACACAAGAGGCGCTGAGCGATACGCCGGCGGCGCGGTTGAACTTGGCGGTTTTGGCTGCGAGTCGGGGCGACGCTGAGAACGCCGAAGAACTCTATCGGGCGGCGTTGGCAATCGATCCTTACTTCATACCGGCGGCGCTCAATCTGGCGACGATGCTCGACGGCCAGTCTAGGCTCGACGAGGCGGAACAGACGTTGCGCGACGCTGCGTTGCGAATTCCCGAGAACGGAGAAGTGCACTACTCGTTGGGACTGCTGCTAGCGGCCAAGGGCGAGCTCAGCGCCGCAGCCGAAGCGCTCGGACGGGCGGCGGAGCTCATGCCGGGCCGGGCGAGGGTGCGCTACAACCAGGCGCTGGCGTTGCAGCAGATCGGCCGGATCAACGAAGCCGAGTCGGCGCTGCTGGCGGCGGATCGGTTGGCTCCGGGCGATGCCGATATCGTGTACGCCGTGGTGACGTTCTATATGCAGAATCAGCGGCCTCGAGAGGCCTTGCCGTTCGCCGTTCAGCTTACGCAGTTGGCGCCGGGAGCGCCGGGGCCAGCTGGATTGCTGGAGCAGGTGCGTCGGGCCGCGAGACAGTAGGAAGCTCTCGGTCGGCTATGCTCTAGAGCCCCAGACGGCCTTCGTAGATCATCTCTTTCAGTTTGAACTTGCGGCGGATCTCAAGCTCGTCGAGCGTTACCGCAACCTCGACCGCCTTATCGGCTAGAGAGATCCCTTCGTCGCGAGGGAACATCAACAGGACCGCAGGGGTGCGCGGTTGCGGAAGGATCTCAACTCGGTCAACGCGGATCGGTTCGCGACCTTTACGCTTAAGGAAAGCCGCTCGCTTGAAGATATCCGGAGTTTCGATCAACGGGCCCGCCGAGGGCGGCAGCGAACTCAGAAGAACGACGTAGTAGCGTTGATTGCGGCGCTCGTTCGCGGCGGCTTGGTCTACGTTGAGGGGGACGTTGCGGACACGTCGCAGAGCTTGCTGGACGGGCTTTGCGCTTTGCCAGCGGATGAGCGTGGGTTCGCCGAAGCTTGAGCTCGGGGCAAAGCCCAGACGGCCGCCCCAACCTCCGTTGGGCAACCCGCCGCCGGGAAGCCCGATACCGCCAGGCATTCCTCCGCCACGCGGGACGCCGGAGCCGCCGCCGGACGGGACTTGACCGCCGATACCCCCGGATCCATCATTACGGAATGCAACCGGGGTTTCGCGCGACCAGGGCGAGTCTACGAGTATCCGGCCGACTTCGGCGGCGCTCCAGTCCTCATGGCCCTTGTTTTTCCAGAAGTCGCCGGCCCACAGCGCGCTTGCAGCGGCGAGAGTTGCGAATAGACCTCGCGCGGTTTGGCTTAACATGAGAAACGCTTCACAACTCTTCCGACGTGGCGTAGCCGAGCGGCGTCTCAGCGAAGTTGTTAAACCGGGGTAAAAGTGTGGAGCCGCCTTAACGATGATTTAACAGGCTCGGAAGTATCGGCGCGACGCTCCGCCGCGTCTCACGTTAAGCGCATGAGGTTTCAAATCAGGACGGGAATCGGAATCTCTCTTGCGGCGGGCTTGCTCGGCGGCGTTATCGTTGCTCGTTCCGCCGAGGATGCCGTCTTCTCTTCCGAGGTCGCGGTGGTCAACGTGCTCGCGTCGGTGCGCGACAAGCAGGGCGGCTTGGTGGCGGACCTCGAGAAAGAAGACTTCATTCTGAACGAGAACGGTGAGAAGCAGACAATCCGCTACTTCGCCCGTCAATCCGATTTGCCTCTGACGATCGGACTGCTCGTCGATACCAGCCTCAGCCAACGCAACCTGCTTCCTGCCGAGCGTGCTGCGGGCCGCCGATTTTTCGAGCAGGTCTTGCGTCCGAACAAGGACCTCGCCTTTGTGCTGGCGTTCGACTACCATGCCACGCTGTACCAGGACTTGACCGGCTCGCTCAGGGAACTTGAAGATGCGCTTGGCGGGCTCGAGACGCCGCCTCCGCCGGTCTATCGACGACGTTTTGCCGGGTCGGGCTTCCAATTTCCCTTTCCCGTCCCGGGCGGCACAGGGCAAGGCCAGGGCGGACGAGGCGGAAGCACGAACAACGGCGGCTGGGGAGGACAGCGTCCTTCTTCTCGCGGTGGGGGGCGGGGCGTCGGTACGGTGATGTACGACTCCGTATACTTGGCCGCAAAGGACGTGCTTGCCAATCGAACGGGCCGCAAGGCCGTCATTCTGATTTCCGATGGCGTCGACCTCGGCAGCAAGATCGACATCGAGGGCGCCGTCGAGGCCGCGCTGCGCTCCGAGACGGCCGTATACTCGATCCGCTACTACGACCGGGCGGCCTACGGGGGCCGCGGAGTGATCATGCTGGGCGGTCCGAACGGCAAGGGACCGTTGCGCAAGCTGAGCGAGAAGACCGGCGGGGCCATGTTCGAGGTCTCGAACAAGCTCAGCCTAGACGATATTTTCGCGCGGATAGAAGAAGAGCTGCGCAGCCAGTACAGCATCGGCTACACGCCGACCGAGGGGGCGGAGCCCGGAGAGTTCCGAGAGATCCGTCTGCGCACCAAGAACAAGAAACTGAAGGTATTCACGCGCGACGGCTACTATGCGGGCGGCTCCTAAGCCCGCATCGCTCACTCCGGGGCAAGGCCAGCGGCCCCGCTTACCTCCGAATCCGCTCCGCCAACTGATCCTTCACCGGCTTGACTGTCCGGCGGTGCTCGGCGACCAACTTGTCCAGCCGCGGGATTACCTCCGGGTGCTCCGCGGCGACGTTTCGTCTCTCGCCAGGATCGATTTCGAGATTAAACAGCAACGGCGGGTCGTGCTCAACCATCGGATCGTCCAAGAAGCCCGACTTCGTCTTGTAGTGCATCTTCCACGGCCCCTGCCGCACGGCCCAAACACTCTGGCCGCGATAGTAGAGCACGCTGTCGCGCGGGCTCCTTCCTTCGCCTTTCAAGACCGCCGTCAGATCGTATCCGTCGAGCGCACGGTCCGACGGCGCATCGACCCCCGCCAACGCGGCGAAAGTCGGCAACAAGTCGAGCGTGGCGCCGAGCTCGTGGACCGTTCCGGGCTTTACCAGCCCCGGCTGCCACATCAGCGTCGGCTCACGCATGCCGCCTTCCCAGGTTGAGCCCTTGCCCATTCGCAGCGGGCCGGCCGAACCCCCGTGGTCGAAATACGTCAGCCAGGGGCCGTTGTCGGAGGTGAAGACCACCAGCGTCTTGCGGTCCAATCCAAGCTCGCGCAACGTGTCGAGAACCCGGCCTACGCTCCAGTCGATCTCCTCCACTGTGTCGCCGAACAGACCGCGCCGGCTGCGGCCTTCAAACTCCTCGGAAACAAACAGGGGCACATGCACCATCGAGTGAGCCAGATAGACGAAAAAAGGGCGGTCCTTGTTCTCGCGGATGAACTTGACGGTTTCCTCGGCGAAACGCTTGGTCAGCGTGTGTTGCTCGGCCGGCCGTTCGATCTCCTTCTCGCCCCGCAGCAGCGGAACGTTCCAATACTCGGACTTCGGATGCCAGAAGCGAGCCTTCCAAGGGATGTCCTCGCGCACGCCGTCCATGTCGTTGGAGTAGGGAACGCCGAAGTAGGAGTCGAACCCCTGCTGCATCGGCAGGTACTTGGGCAGGTGACCGAGGTGCCATTTCCCGATCGCCGCCGTGGCGTACTGCTTCTGCTTGAGGACCTCGGCAATCGTCGTTTCGCTGTGTTGCAACCCGCCCGTCGAGTCAGGGAAGAGCACGACCTCAACATCGGAGGTCATGCCGCTGCGGATCGGCAGCCGGCCCGTCAACAGGCCGGCGCGGCTGGGAGTGCAAACCGGCGACGCGACGTAGAACTGGGTCCACTTTTGGCCTTCGGCCGCCATGCGATCGAGGTTCGGCGTCGCAATGGTCGGATTGCCGAACGGCCCGATATCCCCGTAGCCGAGGTCATCGGCGAAGATTACGACGAAGTTCTGCTGGGCAGCGGCGGGCAGAGCGATCGCAGCGAGAAGAAATAGACGCAGGCATTTCGTCATGGCCCAGGATTGTAACAGAACGCGCGTCTGGTACACGGTCGATTCTTTCAGGACGCGTTCAGGTTCGCAATTTGTTGAGCCAACAGCTCGGCCGCTTGCCTTCTACCGCTTCGCAGCGGCTGTCCCGAACCCGCTGTTTCCCTGGAGATGCCTTGCTCTAGCGCCTTCTCAATTTCGCGGGCGAGCGCCTGGCCGTCAGCCTCGCCGGCCGGCATCAGGTGCGCTGAGGGCCGGTTCCGCATGGCTTGGTCGTCAATAGGGTTCAACCCATGGGTGAGCGCAATCAAAGGCACGCCGAAGTAGGCCAGCTCGCTCGCCGTCTTGCGCGTGGACTTCGTAATCGCCGCGTCGCTCGCCGCCATCAATCGATCGATCTGCCAGTCCGATTCCTTGACGACAACGTTCGCCATGCCCTCGGTGCGTCTTGAAATCGCTTCGTGATCCGCGCCGGCAATCCAGATCAGAGCTTTGTTCTCGCGCGGCAGCTCGTCGAAAGCCGCCAGAATCAATTCGCAACAAGGAACCTTTTCCTCTGTCCAACTGCCCGGGAGGACCAGTACGACCGCAGCGCTCTCCTCGAAGCCCAACTCCTCCCGCGCCCGCGCCCTATCCGCCGGCGAATACTCGAAATCACACATCACCTGGCCTACATAGCGCACTCTTCCCTTCGCCTGCCCCGGCTCTTCGAACCCGCCGGGCTCTCCAAGAAAGATCACCTCATCGGCATAGCCCAGCGTCTGCATGCTGTAGGCGTTGGGCTCCTTGAACCAGTCGGTAATCATCACTGTCGGCAGCCCGAAGATCTTCGCGGCCGGCATCGCGGCAAATTCCTCATGAGCGACGACCAGGTGCGGTTCGAGCGAGCCGATAACTTGCGCCGCGAGCACGATGGTCTCGAGCGCCGGATTCGCTTCTGGCAAACCTAAGTCGATGACAGGATAGCCTCTCTCCGCTAGCGTGGCGGCCCCTGTGCCGTACGAGACGAAGCGCACCTCTACGTCATCCCGGATCTTCTGCAACTCCTCGACGATCGCCATGTCGGGCACGGCATGGCCGCGCCCGCGTCCCCGAGAGAACAGCAGTAGACCGAACTTCGACTCATCGAATTCGACTTTCATCTTGGCTGGGGGCGCTTTCGCGCCTCCCATGTCGTAGCAAGGCGGAGGCGCTCTCCACAAGTCTCCAAGGCAGAACCTCCCCCGAGCCCGGCCATGGCGGGCTTTTTTGGACAGCGTCGGCTGCCGTCAACTTTGGCTCTCGTGGAGGGTAAGCGCCGATTCGCGCTCATTCTCGCCGAAATTCGACGTTTTTTCGAGCGCCCCCGGGCAGGCGTCGAACAGGCGTAGAATAGGGACCGGGCGAGCGACAGGGACCCTTGACGAACGGACCCGGCGAAGTCAGCGAGCTGCTCGAGAGAGCTCGGCTGGGCGAAGAGGGCGCGGCAGCGCAATTATTGGAAGCCGTGCATGGAGAGCTGCGCCGATTGGCCAGGCGCTACATGCGCCAAGAGCGCCCCGACCACACGCTTCAGCCGACGGCGCTCGTCCACGAAGCCTATCTGCGGTTGTTCCCCGGGCAAGAGATCGAGTGGAAGGACCATTCCGAGCTGCTGCGTTGCGCGGCTCGAGCGATGCGTCAGATTCTCGTCGATCACGCGCGGCGGCGAAATTGCGCCAAGCGCGGGGGTGATTTCAAGAGGGTCCCGCTCGAGTCGGGCGCGGCGGTCGTTTCCGACCAGCAGCCGTCCATCTTGCTTGCTCTCGACGAATCGCTGACAAAGCTTGAGGGCCTCGACCCGCGCCAGGCTGAGATCGTAGAGCTGCTGTATTTCACCGGGCTGACCCAGACGGAGGCGGCCAAAGCTCTGGAGGTCTCTCCGAGAACAGTCAATCGGGAATGGAGGCTGGCGCGAGCCTGGCTCCGCGAAGAGGTCGGAGAGGGACTCACGGCATGACCCCCGAACGTTGGCGCCGCATCAAGGAGATCGCTGGGCAAGCGATGGACCTTGAAGCCGGCGAGCGGGCTGCGTTTCTCGTAGCTGCAGCCAAAGACGATCTTGAGTTGCTCCACAGCGTCGAAAAACTTCTCGAGGCGGACGCTGAGCCGGGCAATACCATTGAGCAGGCCATTGGAGCGGCGGCGGCGGCGGTAGAGGGACGTCACGAGCCCTCTGAGCGACAACGGGGCATAGTTGGCCGGCGGATCTCGCACTACCAAGTTGTTGAAAAGATCGGCGAGGGCGGCATGGGCATGGTCTACAAAGCCCACGACACCAAGCTCGACCGCCCGGTCGCCCTGAAGTTTCTGTCACACCGCTTTGCGAAACAGCACGAAAAAAATCGCTTCCTACGAGAAGCGCAAGCCGCAGCGGCTCTCAACCACCCAAATATTTGCCCTATCTACGGGGTCGACGAATTCGAGGGGCAGGTCTTCTTTGCGATGGCTTTCATCGAAGGAAGCACCATTGACGAATTGGCAGCGGGCCCGAGGATGCCGATCGACCAGGTTCTCGATATCGCGATTCAGACGGCGTGCGGACTTGATGAGGCTCATGAGCTGAAGATTGTCCACCGAGACATCAAGAGCCCGAACATCATCGTCAACGCCAAAGGCCGCGCGGCGATTCTAGATTTCGGGCTGGCCCAAGTCGGCGCTGGAACGAAGCTGACCAAGACCGGCACGACCCTGGGCACCGCCGCCTACATGTCGCCCGAGCAAGCGAGCGGCCAGGAAGTTGATGCGCGGTCCGACATCTGGTCGCTGGGCGTGGTGATCTACGAAATGGCGACAGGCGAGCTGCCGTTTGACTCGGAGTACTCGCTGGCAATCCTTTACTCGATCGTGAATGAAGAACCTGTTCGGCTCGATGAGCTGCGGCCGGACGCCCCGGCAGCGTTGGCGGATTTAGTCTCTCGGGCCCTGGCAAAGAAGCGGGAGGATCGCTACCAGACGGTTACGGCGCTGCTGAACGACCTGCGCGGACTGAAGCAGCAGCTCAGCGAAGCGACCCCGGGCCGGCGTAATTGGTCCCCGCCCCCCAGTAGAAGGTCAGCCTCGGGCCTACGGGCCGTCGTTCGATCCAAGCCTTGGCTGGCTGCGGTCGTTGCGTTGGGCGTCCTCGCACTGGCCGTCGTTGTGTGGCGAGGCGTTTCCGCATTGAGATCGACCTCAGGCGCCGCCGAGGTTGGAGCCATCATGCCAGGAGGCGAGGAGCTGTATAGTCAGGGACTCACCTACTTGCAGCGCTACGAGCAACCCGAAAACCTCGACCGAGCGATTTCACTATTCAACGACGCGCTGAAGGAAGATCCGAACAGCGCCCTCGCCCATGCCGGCCTCGCGCAGGCTTATTACCGCAGGTTCATCAGCAACGAGGATCGGACATGGCTCGAAGCAGCGCTCACCAGCTCCAATCGGGCAGTCGAGTTGGACGCCAATTCGTCGCAGGCCTACGCGACAAGGGGGTTGATTAACAATCAACTGAGCCAGACTACGGAGGCGATCCGCGATCTCGAGCGTGCCCTGGAATTGGATGACAAGAACGTCGACGCCGTTCGCGGCCTAGCCGGCGCGTATGACGCCCAGGGCCGAAGAGAAGAGGCGGAGGTTGAGTACAAGAACGCGATCCGGCTCGACCCGGCGGATTGGACGGGATACAAGAGCTTGGGAGTATTTTATTACGGGCAAGACCGGTACAAGGAAGCCGAAGAACAGTTTCGAGCGGTGGTTAGACTCACTCCCGACAACGTAACTGGATACAACAATTTGGGAGTCTCGCTTTACCAGCAGGGCCGGTTTGACGAGGCGGCCCGGTACTACGAGCAAGCGATCTCGATCGCCCCCTCCGCAAGTGCGTATTCCAATCTCGGAACCGTCGATTATTTTCGAGATTCTTATTCGGACGCGGTGCGCAACTTCGAGAAAGCAATCGAAATGCGCCCCAATGGGGACACCCTATGGGGAAACCTCGGCGATGCGTATCGCCGGCGCGGCGTGGCCGGAGACGAGGCCAGTGCCGAAGAGGCTTATCTTCGAGCCATCGAGCTGGCCAAGCGTCAGCTTGCGCTGAACCCATCCGACGGGTATGTCCGCAGCCGACTGACGTTTTGGCTAGTTTGCGTCGGCCAACGGAGAGACGCAGATTTCGAAATCCAGCAAGCCCTTACCTTGGATTCCGACAGCGCTCGGGTCCGATTACAAGCAGCAATCTTCTACGAATTCGTCGGCGAACGGGAACGGGCGCTGAGCGAATACAACGCTGCCCTGGCTTCCGGGTATTCGGAAAAAGTTGCGAGCGGCCACCCGGACCTCAGGGGCGTATCTGAGGACGTATCTACGGAACGGTAATTCTCGCCATTGGTGCATCGGCGCCGCGACTCGAAGAAATCGCTATGATCCCGCGGGCCGCTTTCGCGACCCGCGGGGACGGAAATAGTCCAAACTCGAGGGGATTCCAAAAGCTCTTAGCAGTCGATCTCACCATCCGGATCATCTGGCGGACAACCTTCAACCGAGCAGATGTAATTGAACTGTAGCCCGCCCCTCGCCCTTGAACCGCTGCTGGCCGGGACTAGGTCGAGTATATGGTTGCCAGATTCAGGCGGCACTTCTACAGACTTGTAGACTCCTGGCGCTACGAGAATTTCGTCTCGGCGTTCCTTGTCCCTCGGCTGGAAGGGGTGCATCCGGGGCCCGTGACGCGAGGGCCGCTGCACTACGATCCAGAACGGCGCCTTCACAAAATCTTTGGAAGGGCTCTCGCGATCGGTCCCAAGCGTAAAGCGCACCGTCTTGCCCTGCTGCATCGAGATTTTCCGCCTGTTTTCATTGCCGGCTTCTCGCGGATGGGGCCAGTACTGATACTGTGCCTGGTCTTTCTGCGCCTGGATCACGATTTTATCTGCGTAACTCTTGGGCTCTTCTACTTCTCGTTCCATGACGATTACTCCTTTGTGGTCATGTTCCATTGCTTCTAAGCGTTTCAGATCTTCCACGAACGACGTCGGACGAGAAGAGTCCTTTGCTCAAGCGCCCGACGCGAGTTCTCCCGCTGCCGAGCTGTCTCATTTCCTCATTTCGCACCGTCCGAATGAACGAAGCGATCTCTCAGTTTCGCCTCGCCGCGCTCGATGCTGACATTGCCGCTGGGCCTTTGTCAAGTCCTGCAAGAACAAAAGCGCCAAAACTAGGGCATTGGGCCGAATTGTGAGTTTTTCATGCTCTTAGACCCCTCCTCGCCTGGCGTTCGCGTGCTCGAGTATCCGAGCCTGGCGGATGCAGCCCATCGATAAAAGTCGTCCGTTCGCTGCTTCCGGTCTCGTTGAAGGTAAGCGCGTTCCCGGCCGAAAACTCGCCAAAAAAACTTTCGCGAGCACGGCTGATGGGGCAGTCGTGCGAGGAGCCCGTGCCCCCGAGGCTGCCCTCATCCGCTCCTGTGGCTCCTTCACGCGACGGGGCCCACCACGTTACTGCAATGTGGCACTCGCACCGGGGAACTGCGGATTCCCCGGCGCAGCGTGCCCGTGTCAGTCAACCCTCTATATTAAGGAACCGACGTGGATGCTGTAGAAACCCTCGACAGAACGCTTGAGTTCTGCGACCTGGTTAGGCTGAAGACTGGAATTTAAGTGCGCAAGTTCCGTGTCCCCGGTGCCTTCGTAAAAATAGACGCGGTTTGGAGTGATAGACCCAGTACTGCAATAATTACTCCCCATCCCTCCGTTGGCTTTGCATAGTGTTTCGTGGTATTTGACGACAAGCAGCGCAGAGTCGTAAACGTAAGCTGTGGCGTCTGTCGGTGTGTCATTCTTGAAACCGCAACAAGATTCGTCATCGGTCTCTGGCATGGTTGATCTCCTTTGCTTTTAGTTGAGCGAAAAGCTCAGAGTCCGGTTGGCTCGTGATCGGAAAGCGTCTGCATGCTCGGGATTCCGAGCCCGGCTGATGGCGCCCGTCGAGGAACGTTGTCCGCTCGCTGCTTCCGGTCTCGTTGAAGGTAAGCGCGTTCCCGGCTGAAAACTAGCCAAAAGAAATTTCGCGAGCGCGGCCCACGTGGAGCCCCGTGCCACGAGGGACGGCTCGACATGCCCGTCCTCCGATTCATGGAGAAGAAAGTCTGCCGGGAGATTCGGGCGCTTCGTTGCGAAGCACCTTGGCGGTCCGAGATGCGGGGCGGGCGCTGGGCGCTGGGGCCCGCCCCTACGGTATCGGCGCGCGCCTTAGTGACCCGCCGCGTCACCCCAGAGGCTTTTCAGCCTCTGGTCGCGGCCACAGTTCCAGCGGTAGTACTTGTAGCGCACAGGGTTCTTCCTGTAATAGTCCTGGTGGTAGTCTTCTGCGGGGTAAAACGTCCCGCCGCGCACGATCTTGGTTTGAATCGCGCCGCTCAGCTTGCCCTCAGCCGCGACCGCCTTCTTCGACGCCTCGGCCGCCGCAAACTGCGAATCGTCGAGCGCATAAACCGCAGAGGCGTATTGTGGCCCTGTGTCGCAAAACTGCCCGCGTCCGTCGAGCGGATCGATGTTGTGCCAGAAGACTTCGAGCAGCTTTTCGTAGCTGACCTGCTTCGGGTCGTACTCAATGCGGACCGCCTCGAGATGGGCGGTCCTGCCGGAAGAAACCCGCTCATAGGTTGCGTCGGCTTTCGAGCCGCCGATATATCCCGACGTCGTAGAGGTCACGCCGTTGAGCTTGTCATAGGGCGGCTCCATGCACCAGAAGCAGCCGCCGGCAAATACCGCGACGGCCGTATCAGTCTCGTTTGAAGCGGCCGAGCCACTCACGGCTGAGCCCGCGACCAAGGCAATCATTGTGCAGAGATGGAGTAGGCGCATTGTTCCCAGTCTCCCTATTTACTCGTCCGCCGGCTTGAAATCCATCGCCAGGCCGTTCATGCAGTAACGTAGGCCGGTCGGCCTAGGGCCGTCATTGAAAACATGGCCGAGGTGTCCGCCGCAGCGTCGGCAATGGACCTCGGTGCGAGTCCCGAAGAAAGATCGGTCCTCCGAGGTGCCGATCGCATCATCAATCGGCTTCCAGAAGCTCGGCCAACCGGTACCGCTGTCGAACTTCTTTTCCGAAGAGTACAGCGGCAAATCGCAACCGGCGCAATGGAACGTACCGGCGCGTTTCTCACGATCGAGCGGGCTCGTGCCGGCACGCTCAGTGCCTTGGTCGCGCAGAATGCGGTATTGATCGGGAGTCAGTAGGCTTCGCCACTCTTTGTCGCTTCGGGTCACTTCAAACCTCTCTCGTTTTTCGGCCAGCGCCCTCGCTCCGAACAGCAATGCGGCGGCGCTGAGGGCAAGCTCTCGACGGCTGTGTTTCATCGTTCATGCTCCTTTGTCTTGCTGCTATCTAGTTCGCTGGCGGCGAAATGTATGTTACGCTGCGCCTCTCGCTTTCCGGCTCACGACGGACGGAAGCTTCGCAGTCGCAAGCTGTTCAACACCACCGACACGCTCGAGAATGCCATTGCCGCCGAAGCGATCATCGGCGAGAGCGTCCAGCCCGTCCAGGGATAGAACACGCCCGCCGCCAAGGGGATCCCCAAGGCGTTGTAGAAGAACGCCCAGAAGAGGTTCTGGCGAATTGTCCGCATCGTCGCGCGGGAGAGACCGATCGCATCGGCGACGCGGCTGAGGCGGTCGGAGACGATCACCATGCCGGCGGCCTCGGCGGCGACGTCGGTTCCCGCGCCGATTGCAGCGCCGACGTCCGCCTGCGCCAACGCCGGTGCGTCGTTGATGCCGTCGCCGACCATCAGCACCGTCTTGCCCTCGGTTTGCAGCCGCGCGATCACGCTCGCCTTCTCGTCGGGCCGCACCTCGGCGTGGAAATCGTCCACGCCTACCTTGACCGCAACGGCGCGGGCGGTTGTCGCGTTGTCGCCGCTGAGCAGCAAGGTCCGCAAGCCGTCCTGTCGCAGTTGAGCAACAGCTTGGGCCGCGTCGGGCTTGGGACGATCGGCAAAAGCGAGAACTCCGGCGAGGCGGCCCTCGGAGGCGGCGAGGGCAACGGATTTCCCGTTGGCGGCCAGTCGATCGACAGCGTCTCGCAGCGCCGCGATGTCAACGTCGTTGCTCTCGAGAAAGCGCGGCTGTCCGACCAGCCAATCGCGATCGTCGACTCGGCCGCGCACGCCGCCGCCCGCGCTCGCTTGGAAGTCGCTCGCCGTCTTCGCCGCCAACCCGTCCGCCTCGGCGCAGCGCACCACTGCCTCCGCCAACGGATGTTCTGAGAAGCGTTCCAGCGCCGCCGCCGCGGCCAACAGCTCCTCGCTCGAGAAACCGGCGGCGACCTCAACGTCGGTCAACTCGAAGCGGCCTTCGGTCAGCGTGCCGGTCTTGTCGAAGACGACGGTGTCGATCTTGTGAGCGCGCTCGAGCGCTTCGCCGCTCTTGATCAGCAGCCCGAACGAAGCGGCGCGGCCCAGACCGACCATCACCGCCGTCGGCGTGGCGAGCCCCATCGCGCACGGACAGGCGATGATCAAGACCGCCACGGCGTGCAACATCGCTGTCGAGAGGTCGCCCGCCGCAAACCAGACACCGAATGTCAGCACCGCAACCGCGAGAACGAAGTAGGTAAAGTAGCCGCTCACCACATCGGCCAGGCGCGCGATGGGCGGCTTCGATGCCTGCGCCGAGCGCACTAACGCTATGATCCCGGCGAGCGCCGTTTCGGAGCCGACCTTCTCGGCGCGAAAGCGCAAACTGCCCGAGGCGTTGACCGTCCCGGCGTAGACCGAGTCTCCGGGGCCTTTCTCTACCGGAACGCTCTCGCCTGTCAGCGCCGCCTCGTCGACGGCTGACGCTCCGGAAACGACGGCGCCGTCCACGGCAATCTTGCCGCCTGGACGCACCAAGACTTCGTCGCCGACGCGCACCTCCGCGACGGGAAGCTCCGTCTCCCGCCCGTCCCGCACAACCAGGGCGGTCGGGGGCTGCAGGTCGAACAGAGCCCGAATCGCCGACGACGCCCGTCCGCGCGCCCCGGCTTCGAGCAGACGTCCCAGAAGGACGAGCGTCAGAATGACGGCGGCGCTCTCGAAGTAGACCTCGCTTTGACCCGCCGCCGCCGCATAGAGCGAATAGAGGAACGCCGCGCCCGTGCCCAACGCAATGAGCGAATTCATATCGGCGCTGCGGTGCCGCACGCCCGCCCAGGCTCGGCGGTAGAACGGCGCTCCGCCGTAGAGGACGACCGGCAAGGCGAGAGCCGCTTGCGCCCACTCGACGCCTGGGAACGAGATCGCGCCGTGCGACATCGCGATCACCAGCAAAGGCGCGCTAAGCGCGGCCGACACGAGAAAGCGCCTGCGCCAGTCGGCGCTCTCCTCACATTGGTCCGCCTCGAGCGTGTCGGCGGCCGCCTGCTCCAGACGCGCCTCGTACCCGGCCGCCTCAATCGCCTCGGCGACGCGCTCTGCCGAAACCCGCGCCGGGTCGAAGTCGACGAGAGCCGTTCCCGTCGCCAGATTGACCGAGCACTCTTCGACGCCGTGAAGCGCCTTCACGCGTTGCTCGATCGTGTGCACGCAGCCCGCGCAAGTCATGCCGCGTACCTGAAGCTCTGCTCTTTCGACCTTTTCGTGGGGAGCGGGAGTCGGGGCAAGGGGCGGGGCTACGCCTAAGGAAACCAGCCCAACCGGCGGCTGCGCGGCGGCGCCGGCTCCGTAGCCTGCCTCGCGCACAGCCTCTTCAAGACTTTCTCGCGACGTCTTCTGGAGATCGACCCTCAGTCGAGCTCGTCCGGGATCTAGATCGATCTCGCATTCCTCGACGCCCGGCTCACGGCTTAATCGAGCTGTCACGCCGCGGACGCAACCCTCGCAGGTCATCCCCGTAATCGGAATCTCGACGTTGTCGATCGATCGAACCGGCGGGCTCATCGCTTCCTCCGCTGCGGCTTGGCGCCGTTGGCATGAAGTCCCTCGATCAAACCGCAGACTACGCCGACGCGCTCTCCTTCGCGCTCCCAAGTGTCGAGAGTCTTTCTCAGATCGCGGCGCAGACGATTGAGCTCGCGGAGCCGATCATCAAGCTCAGCGAGTCGACTGGCCGCCATACGGCGTACTTCTGCGCACGGGGTTCTCCCCTGCGCCGCGTCGGCGACGATGCGGCCGATCTCCTCGAGCGTGAATCCGATCGACTGCGCTTTGCGGATGAAGGAGATCCTTTCGAAGACGTCGTCGTCGTAGAGACGGTAGCCGGAATCGGTGCGTCCGGCGGGAGCGAGCAGGCCGAGTTTCTCGTAGTAGCGCAGCGTGTCGACGCCGATCGTCGCGCGCCGAGCAACCTCTCCAATCTTGCGAAGGTCCGTCACCCCTTCATCATAAACCCTAGAGCACACTCCAGAGTCAAGGGAAATCCTTCAGACGCCTGTAAGCGCGGCCAGCACTTTCGCCGCGTGTTCCTTGACCTTGACCTTCTCCCACACGGCGGCAATCTTGCCCTTCTTGTCGATCACGAATGTCGAGCGCACGACGCCCATGTACTTGCGGCCGTACAACGACTTCTCCCGCCAGACGCCGTAGGCCTCGGCGATCTTGTGATCCTCGTCGGCGGCCAAGCGGAACGGCAGCGAGAACTTGTCGGCGAACCTGTCGTGCGAGCGAACGCCGTCGGGGCTGACGCCGAGTACGACTGCGTCCTGATCCTCGAAAGCCAGGTGCGCGTCGCGAAAGTCGCACGCTTCGGTCGTGCAGCCGGGCGTGTTGTCCTTGGGGTAGAAATAGAGCACGACCTTCTTGCCGCGAAGGTCTTTGAGTCGAATGGTCTCGCCCCCGTTTGTGGGTGCGTCGAAGTCAGGAGCGGCGTCGCCGATTTGGAGCACGGTAGGGTCCTCCCCGGAAGCTCGTTCCGGGCCAAGCCTTTACCCTAGTACGCCGTCCGGCGAGGGTACAAGCGACTAGACCGGATCGGTTATCGGCTCTTCTTGAGCGACCGCTTCGGCCCGGTCGCGCTCGGTCGCAATACGGAGCCCTTGCAGCGCCAACTCGAAACGATCGCGAATGCCGGTCTTCTCAAAGATGTGCATCAAGTGAATCTTGACCGTGCCGGTCGCGATGGAGAGCGCCTCGGCGATCTCTCGGTTCTTCATTCCCTTGGCGACCAGCGCCGCGACCTGTTGCTCGCGCGGAGTAAGCGGACGGCTGCGGGGACGTTCGAGAGCCGAATCCTTGAAGGCGTGAAGATTCTCGGTCCAGAGCTGACCGCCGGCCACCGACTGCAGGCAATCCAGCAGCGCATCGGATTCGATCGTCTTCTTCATGATGCCGCGCGCGCCGGCCTGCAGAGCGCGAAAGCACTCTACGTCCGAGATTGCCGACGCCCAGATCACGACATGCGTCTCCGCACTCCGCGCCCGCAGCTCCGCGACCGCCTCAAGCACGGGGTGCATGCCGAAGGCTCGGTCGAGGATAACGATTGTCGGCCTCTCGGCCGCAACCTTCGCGATCGCCTGTTCCAGCTTGGCGCAATCACAGCGGACCTCCATATCCTCTCGGGAGCTCAGCAGCGCTCGCAGGCCCTCTCGCACAACCGGCTGCGGATCACACAAACAAACCGATATCATTCACCGCCCTCCCGGGCGCTCGGTCCGGCTACCCGGCTCACTTCGCCCTCTTGTGTTGTCATCGTCAGGGCGCGGCCCTTTCTACAGAGAAAAGCGCTCCTGGAAACGGATTTAGGACTCGCGGCGGATTGGTATACTGGGCGGTAGGCCTGACCACGCTCACGACAACCCGCTTCGGAGCGGAGCAAGGGCATTCCTCAACATCTCGATGACGCGCGTTAGACTTGCGCCTTCGCCCACCGGTTTTCCGCACATCGGCGGTGCTGGGATCTACCTCTTCAGCTGGCTCTGCGCCCGCAAGCAGGGCCGCCAGGTTGTGCCGCGCGCCCTTTAGTCGACCGCCTGCAAGAGCGCTTGAGAACGGAACGAATCGAATGCTTGTACTAGGAATCGGAGGCTGGCTTCACGACGGCGCCGCCGCCATCTTGCGCGACGGAGAACTCGTCGCCGCCATCGAAGAAGAGAAGCTGCTGCGGCAACCCCACCCGGGCGGTCTGCCCTCGCGCGCGATCGACGCCTGCCTTACGATGGCCCGAGCCTCTCGAGGGGAAGTGGAAGTCGTCGCTCTGGCTCGCCCCTTGGCTGCCGGCCGAGATCCGTCGTTTCATCTCAGCTTCAAGACGATGTTCCCGCGCGCGCGCATGGTTGTCGTCGACCACCACGATGCCCACGCCGCAAGCGCTTTCTTCCCGTCGCCGTTTGAGAAGGCACGCGTCCTCACCCTCGACCGCCGAGGCGACATGCGTTGCGGCGCGATATGGGAAGGCGAGGGCGAGCGGCTCGAAGCCGTCCGCGAGTTCTACGCCCCCGATGCCCCGGCGGCTCTTTACAGTCGCATTACGGAGTTGGTCGGTTTTCGCTCCGACGCCGAGGAGCACAAGCTGCAATGGCTCTCCTTTCACGGCGAGCCTCGTTTTCGCGACTTGCTGCTGGACATCTTGGGTACTGCGAGCTCCGACACTCCGAATCTCGACCACAGTTACTTCGATCCGTCGCGTCTCACCCATGGCGGCTTCAGCGAGAAGTTCTTCCAGAAGACGGGAATCGCGGCCACGGGCCAGTTCGACGAAAAGACCAGAGCTGATCTCGCTGCCAGCGTCCAAGCAGCGGTCGAAGAGACCGTGCTGCGCATGGCCGGCGAGGGCGAAAACCTCTGCGTCGCCGGCGGCTTCGCTCTCAACGCTCTGGTCATCGAGGCGCTCGAACGCTCGGGACGTTTCTCGCGCGTCTGGGTCCAGCCCGCGGCCGGTAACGCCGGCACCGCCCTCGGCTCCGCCCTGCATGCCTGGCGCAAATCGCTGCGAAACACGAGGCGGGTCCCGCTCAAGAATGTCTTTCTCGGACCCGAGTTCAGCCCAGAGCAGATCAAGCAGGTTCTCGAGAACTGTAAGCTGCGTTTCCGCTACTTGCTCACTGACGACGAACTGATCGATACAGCGGTGCGGCGTCTGGCCGATAACCAGATCGTCGCTTGGTTCCAGGGCCGCACCGAGTTCGGGCCGCGCGCTCTCGGTAACCGCTCGATTCTTGCGTCGCCGGCCAATCCCTATTCGACGGTCAATCTAAACCAATTCATCAAGCGCCGCGAGGACTTTCGCAAGTTTGCCGCCTCCGTGCCCGAGGAACGGGTCGACGAGTACTTCGAGTGCGGCGAGAACGCACGCTTTTTGGCGACGGTCAGTCGCGTCAAACCGGAACACCGTGAGACGTTCGCGGCCGCGCTGCTCGACGGCGACCGCATCCGCGTTCACGTCGTTCGCCGTTCCGACAGTCCGCTCTACTGGTCGCTGCTCGAAGCGGCGGGCAAGGTCAGCGGACTACCGGTACTCTTCAACACGTCGTTCAATCTGTTCGGCGAACCGTTGGTGAGCGACCCGCGCGCGGCCGTGCGCAGCTTCTACGCCTCCGGCATCGACGCGATGTTCGTCGGCGGTTTCTTGCTCGAGAAGTAGAGGATCGCGCGGCGGAAAACCTACGAAGCTCTCTCCGGAATCTTCAGCGACAACAGAAACCCCGGCAGCGGCAGCAACGCCACAGCCGAAAGCACGGCTTGCAAGCCGAAGCGCTCCGCCGCCGAACCGATCGGCGGCATGAAGGCAATTCCCGCTATCCCCCAGGAAAACCCCATCATCAGCGATGTCACTGTGCCCGCTTGCGAGGGAACGAGCTCTTGCGCCATTACCACGTTCACCGGAATCGTCAGCAATAGAAAGGCGCCGCCGAGAAACAAGGACACGATTGAGACCCAGCCCGTCGTCGTCAAGAAAAGCCAAAAGAACGGCGAGGCGCCGATCATCGAAAGAACGATCACCTTTTTGCCTCCGATGCGGTCAGAGAGATGCCCCCCAATGAACGAGCCGATCGACGCTGCGAGAAAGAACATGGACAGCGTCAAGCTCGCCTGCGACAAAGTAAAGCCGCGCTCACGCATCAGGTAGATCGAAAGGAAATTCGCGAAGCTCAATTGCACCGTCGAACGCAGTACTACCAAGCCGTAGTGCAAGCCGAGTGGCTTCCACTTCGCTCCTAGCGCCACCCAATCGACGCCTGTCCGCTGCTTGGCGTGAGCGATTGGCGGCGGCAGTCTCCACAACAGCAGAGCCGCAATCAACACACCGGGCGCCATCGCAATCGGAAACGAGTCGAACCCGAAGGTCTCAATGATGCCGGAAAAGACCGGTGGCCCAAGAGCCAACCCGAACGTCCCGGCGGTGATGAACAACGCCATGCCCATGCCGCGCCGCTCGCCGCTGCGCATCGTAGCCTCAGTCGCCGACTGCGGATGGAACGCTGCTATTCCAACCCCTCCCAGCGCGATCAACACAAGCAGGCTCTTAAAGCCGACAGCCAGACCCAGACAGGACAAGAAAACGCCTGCCGCCAGGGGTCCCAGCGCGCTGAACATACGAGAGCGTACTCGGTCGCTCAGCATCCCGAACGGCAACTGCAACACCGACGAGCCGAACATGAAAACGCCGCCGACCACGCCCGCCTGCGCCAAAGAGAGCGCGTAGCGTTCAACCAGTACCGGTTGCAGCGTCGAGACGGCGCTCGAGTGGAAATCGGTGACGCAATGACCGACGGCGAGCCACGCCAACGCTTCGCTCACGAGCGAGGTTCGCTTCGGCGCCGCAGCCGGCGGCTCGGCCGCCGGCTGGATCGGAGTCGTCGGGGCCGGGGCCGGCGGGGCCAGCTCGCTCGTTGAAACAGTGTCCCTCACGGATACACCACTAATGCGTGGTTCTCTCAAGAATAGCCTATCGTGGAACGTTTCTCGTTAAGATAATAGCTTGCTCGCGTAGCGCGCCGCTCGGAACTATCCCCTCCTCTTCTCTCGCGCCTGCGCTCAACGTCCATGAAAATTGTCGACATGCGGGTCCACTCGATCGCGATGGCAGACCCGCCTCTGAGAAGCTCCTACGGCCTGCATCAGCCCTACGCCCTGCGGAACGTCCTCGAGGTCGAAAGCGAGGATGGCATCGTCGGCATCGCTGAAACCTACGGCGGCGACGAACCGGCCGCCGCGCTGCGAGGCATCCGTGAAGAGATAGTCGGCGCCGACGCGTATCGACTGACCGGCAGTCTGCTCCATATGGTTGAGGGCGAAGGCGAAGGCCTCGACCGCTCGCACACCAAGGCGCCGCCCGGTGAGAATCCGCTCGACGCCGGTCCGCGCACCTACTCGGCGATTGAAACCGCCGTGCTCGATCTGATTGGTAAAAGCCTCAACGTGCCGCTCTGCGACTTGCTTGGCGGACGCGCCCGCGACGAGGTCGCATTCTCGGCCTACCCCTTCTACAAGCACGCCGGCGGCGGCGGGGAAGGCGAAGACGCGCGCGAGGACTACTACGGCGAGTGCCTCAGTCCCGAGGCGATTGTTCGTCAGGTCAAAAGCATGGTCGCCGAATACGGCTTCGTCGACATCAAATTCAAAGGCGGCGTTCTCGAACCCGACGTCGAGATCGAGACCATCAAGCAACTCCGCGCCGAGCTCGGCCCCGGCGTTCCGCTACGCATCGATCCCAACTCGGCCTGGACGGTCGAGACTTCGATCCGCGTCGGAGTCGAGCTCAAAGAGGAGCTCGCCGACGGCGGCTATCTCGAGGACCCCGCCGCCGGAATCGACGGCATGGCCGCCGTGCGCAGGGGTTTGCTCGAACTCGGTATCGATACGCCGCTCGCCAGCAACGTAGCCGTCACGGCGTTCAATCACATACCGCCGTCGGTCAAGCAAGACGCGGTGCAGGTCATCCTCTGCGATCATCATTTTTGGGGCGGCATGCGGCAAGTCCAGCACCTTGGCAAGCTGTGTGAGACCTTCGGCCTGGGCGTGTCGATGCATTCGAATTCACACCTCGGCATCTCTTTGATGGCAATGGCGCACGTCGCCGCCGCGACGCCGCACCTCACCTACGCTTGCGATACTCATTACCCCTGGCAACGCGCCGACGAGATCGTCGCAGGCGGGCGCGTGAAGATCGAAGGCGGCAAGGTGCGCATCCCCGATAAGGGAGGGCTCGGCGTCGAGCTCGACCACGATCAGATCGCGCGCATGAAAGAACTCTACGAAAAGATCCCCTATCGCAAACGGGACGACGAGGCGGAAATGCAAAAATACGTCGACCCCAACTGGAAAAGAACCTTGCCGCGCTGGTAGCCGCGGCCCGCAGGAGAAACCGGTCATGATGGACCCCCAGGAGCTCCGCTCCAAGCTCGAAGGCGTCATCGCCTTCCCGATCACCCCTTTTAAGAAGGACCTTTCACTCGACGTCGACGCGATTCGGACCAACGCAGAGGAGATGCTCAAGCTCCCTCTCCGCGCCTTGGTCGCGGCCGGCGGCACCGGCGAGATGTATTCGATCACGCCTGAAGAGCACAAGCAGATCGTCGAGGCGACCGTCGAGGTCGCGGGCGGCAAGGTCCCCGTCATCGCCGGCGTGGGCTTCGGCGGCGGCCTCTCCGTCTCGCTCGCCAAACAGGCCGAAGAGGCGGGCGCGGACGGCATCCTCTGCTTTCCGCCCTACTACCCCAACGCCGCCTTCGAGGGCCTGCTGCGCTACTACAAAGGCATCTCTGAGGCGACTAAGCTCGGACTGTTCATCTATAGCCGCGACTCGGTGAATCTCTCGCCGAGCGAGGTCCAGAAGCTGACCGAAGAGATCCCGACGTTTATCGCCCTCAAAGAAGGCCAAGCCGATCTACGCAACTTCCAACGTGTGATGGAACGCGTCGGCGATCGGCTGCACTGGATCGGCGGCAACGGCGACGACATGGTGCCGGGCTACTACTCGATAGGAATTCGCACCTACACTTCGTCGATCGCCGTCATTGCGCCGCGGCTGTCGCTGCAGCTCCACGAGCGCGCCTCGATGCTTGATTCGTCGAGCCTGCATCGGCTGATGTCGAACTACGTGCTGCCGCTCTATGCCATGCGCGCGCGGCGCAAGGGCTACGAGGTCAGCATGATGAAAGCGGCGATGGAGATACTGGGCAAACCCGCCGGGCCGGTGCGCCCGCCTCTCCCTGAGATCCGTCCGCAGGAGCACGCGGAGCTCGAGGAATTGCTCAAGCGCTACGAGCCGGTACTCTAGCTGACAAGCGCCTTTTCGCCGCGTGCACGAGCTTCGCTGGAACCGAACCTGGACTGCCGCAATTTGGTTGTCGTGGCTGCTCGTTGCGGCGGCGCTTTCGGTCGAACCCTTAACCCGTCATCTCGAGAAGTTCGCCGAGCCGGGCGTCGCGTTTCAGCGCGGCATCTTGGCCGCACTGCTGTTCTTGCCGGTACTGGCGACGCTGTACGTTCGGCTGCGCAGGCGAGGCCTCTGGCGCTATGAGCCTCGCATCGCCGCCAGCGCCGCGTTGGCGGCGGCGCTTTTCTACCAACCGCTCGGAACCGCGGCCGCAGCGGCTTTCTTCATCGCCTGCTACGCCGCCGGAAAGACGATTCTAGAGAAGCTCTCTCTCGACGGCCTCTCGACGGCGGCGGATCTTCCGCTCGCGACCGCTCTCGGCTTCGGAGCCTGGACGCTCGTGATGATCCCACTGGGGCTGGCGGGCGGGTATCGCGATTGGGTTTTCGCCGTTGGGGTTACGGTCTGCCTTGTCGTGTTCCGGGGCGGGTTGGCCGCGGGCGTTCGTTCCCTTCAGGCGCTCGAACGGATTTGGAGCGAGGACGAATCGTTAGCCTCGCCGCTAGTCGGCGTGACCGTTCTCTTCGTTGCGCTTTTCATCGGATGTACGCTGGCCGTCGCGCTAGTTCCGGCGATCGGTTATGACGGCGTCAGCCACCATCTGCCGGCGGCCCGCTACTACTTGGAGTCCGGGCAGCTCGAGCCGCTGCCGGGCGGAGTCTTCGAGAGCGGCCGTCTGGGCGTCTTCTACTCCGGACACTCCGTCGCCTACTCCTACTATCCGCAGTCGTTCGAAATCCTAGAGGCAACGCTGTTTGGTCTCGGCGGGCAGTCTGCGGCGCGTTGGCTCAATCCGGTCGTCTTCGGGCTGACGATCCTGCTGCTTGTCGCGATAGCGCGGCGCTGTGGCCTTAGCCGTGCGGCTTGCGCTCTTGGAGCGGTTGCCGCGGCGACTCTGCCGTTTCTCCACTGGGTTGGCTCGATCGTGAAGAACGACTTCTTGGCCGCACTCTTCCAGGCGGGCGCCCTCTACGCCGTGCTGGCCGCGCGTCGAGGCGGAGCGCGGAACTGGCTATTCGTCTTCGCGGCGTTACTCGGGCTGAGTTTTGGGGTCAAGCATACGGCGTTGTTCGGCGCGATACCGCTCGGGCTTCTGGCGCTCGACGAACTGCGCCGCCGCGACAGCGCCGCAAAGATCGCGCTCGCTCTCGCCGGAGTGTTCGTGGTTTGCGGTCTGTTCTGGCATGCCCGCACTTTCGCGCTTACCGGCAACCCGGTCTATCCGGCAAACACCCAGATGGTCTCGAAGACTTACGAGCCGCTAGACAAGACCGAGGCGCCCCGATGGCGGAGCCTGTTGGCCTACCCGTGGTTGGCGCACTTCCGCGGCTCGATGGTGCTTGAATCGCCGACGGCGAATCCACTCGGGCTGTTTCTCGTTTTCTTCTGGCCGGCATGGCTGCTGACCCGTCCGAGAGTGAGAAGTCCACTCGCTCGCAAAGTCGCCTTCTTCTGCGTCCTCTATTTCGCCTACTGGATGTGGATCTGGGGTTTGTTGCGCTATGCGCTGGTCCCGATCGCACTAGTGACTCTGTTCACCGCGGCGCGTGCGGAGGCCCTGTGGCAAGCAAGCGGCGCTCGGATGCGATTCGCCGTTTCGGCGGCGCTCTGCGCCTCGTTGAGCTTTGCGCTGCTGCCGACGATGCTTTTTGAAATCAATGCACCCCAGCTGGAGCTGCTGGCCGGCCGGATCTCCGAAGAGGATTACTTGCGCAAGGCGATGAGGGACTATCCGGCGCTCGAGTTCCTGGCCGCGAACGCCTCCCCTGGCGATCAGACGCTGAGCATTAACAACTGCTCGTCCGCCTACGCACCGGACCCGGCACGCTTCTTGTGTCTGAGATTGGGAAGGCGATGGCTCTCGGAACGATCGATTGAGCTGGCTGAGGAAGCCCTACGCATCAGCGAGCCGCGCTGGGTAATCCTGCCGACAGGGCGGCGGGGACAGAGTCTTGCGCAGACGCTCGTCGGCGAGGCGACGCCGCTTCATCGCGATCGTTTCTTCCGGGTATATCGCTTGCCGGACTAGTCCGGACTTCTGACCACCTGACGGTCCAAGCACATGACAAGCTCGCCAATACTGCGTTGCGTTTGCTCGTCGTGCTCGACGTACTGTCAAGTACGCCTGTGCGCGCCAAGCGGCCCGCGCCTTGTCTTGACGCACTTCTCACGCACTTGGTCTCGCCACGTGGTGAGAAGTCCGGACTGGCGGACAACCGACCAGCAACCGTAGCGGGGCGATCCCCTCGCGCTACCGCCGAAAGAAGAGCCGTTCTTCGAGGTCGAGACGCGTTCCGTCGCCGCCGTCCGCCCGCGCGCCTATCAGATAGGCCTCAAAAGCGCGTCCCGTCAGTAGGCGAGCGTCGGGCCCGAACGGCGCAAGCATTCGATCGATCCAGTCTTGGACGCTTTGCATCGTCCCCTCGTCCTCGATCAACGCCTTGACCCGGCGCGCGAGTCCCGGTAGAAACCTATCGCCGAAGCGCCGCTTGTTCTCAAGCGAGACAAGGTCGGAAATCTCATAGGAGTACGACGGAAGCTCGACGTCGATGACCTCGAGCATCAGTGCGACGAAAGCGTTCGAAAAAGCGCGTACTTCGGCGTCAATCTCCACGCGATGCGCTTCAAAAACCTCGTCAGACGCCTCGGCGCTCAGCGGCTCGCAGGCCTTTTCGATGTAGACCTTGTTCTTAGGCTCGGTGCCGGAGGGCCGAATGGTCGCCTTGATGCCGCCGTCCACAAGGAAGGTGAGTAGATTGCGGCTGGAGCGGTCGGTTTCGCTGACGAAGGGACCAAACTGCTCCTCGTTCCAGTAGTCGACGACGGAGAGAACCTTTCGGCCTCCAATTTCCGTCGGCGGGTTCTCCCTGAAAGACTGCTGGATACGCCGGATCGCCGCGTTGCCCGCTGCCCCTTGCATGATCGTCGAGCGCAAGAAGTTGCGGTGGTAGCCGTAGCGCTTGTAGGTATCGACCAAGTAGTCGGAAAGGGTTTTACCCTCGGCCGCCATTTCCGAGGCGAGTTCGGCCAGCACGACCGCTGCGCCGGCGGCGTCCTTGTCGCGAATCTCCGGCGTCATCAACAGTCCGTGGCTCTCTTCAGTGCCCAATACAAAATCGTCGAGCGAGGCCTCGACCGAGCCGAAGCGGCCTTCTTTTTCGAGCTTGCCCAGAATGTCTCCGACGTATTTGAACCCTACCAGCAGGTCGCCGATCACGCGGCCGCCGAAGGCTTCGGTGATGCGCGTGATCAGCTCCGTGGTGACTTGGGTCTTGATCACCAACGGACGTTCCGGCATTCGGCCCGCTTCCCGCAGCTTCTCGAGCCGGTACCGCGCGAGCATCGAGGCGAACTCATTGCCGTTGAGGAAAACGAAGTCGTCGCCGCGCCGCGATGCGCCGCCCAGCCGATCGGCGTCCGGGTCGGTCGCCAAGACCAAGTCCGCGCCGACTTGCTTGGCGCGCTCGATCGCCAGATCGAGCGACTCGGGGACCTCGGGATTAGGGCTGCGGAACTTGACGTTTAGGAAGTCGCCGCGAAACTCGAGCTGTTCAGGCGTATCGAAATACTGCTTGTCCCTTGCAAAGCCCATCGCCTGCAAGCAGCGCCCCACGGTGTTGACGCCGGTGCCATGCAGTCCAGAAAAAACGATCTTCGCCGCGCCGGGCTCCGACTTCATCCGCAACGCGAGGTTGAGATCGATGTAGGCTTGGCGATCTTCGGCCGTCACGTCGAGGATCTTGCCCGAGACGCGCGCTTCGGGGTAGGGCATCGCCCGCACTTCGCTGATGCGCTCGACGATCTCGACCATGCGCTCGTCGTCGGGCGGGATCTCTTGGCCGCCGGAGGCATTGTAGAACTTGCCGCCGTTGTCATCGGGATGATTATGCGAAGCGGAAGTGTTGAGACCGCCGTGCGCTCCGTAACGCCGGATCAAGAACGACAGCTCGGGCGTCGAGATAAAGTCAGCCGGCTCGTCGGGCAGCATGTAGACCGTCACGCCCGCGGCAACGTAGACCGAGGCCGCGATCTGAGCGAGGTCTTTCGAGCTCAACCCAAGCATAGGGTTCGCGACGTCTTTGGGATAGACGCCGCGCAGATCCTCAAAGCGGCGCACGTCGTAGGCAACGACGACCTTGAGATCCGTGCCTGCTGCGAGATGCGCGCGCAGGTACTCCACGTGGCCTTGGATCGAGGCCGCCAGCGTGTAGGGGTTGATGCGGTTGGGGCCGACGCCGACTGGGCCGCGGCGCCCGCCCGTGCCGAAGGGCATCACCTGATAGAAGCTGTCGAGCAGCAGATCGGCGGAGCCGGAGGCGACCATCCATTCGAGCAGCGGGCGATAGTCGCTCGGCTCGATCAAGCCGGCGAACTTGTCGAGCGAGAGCCAGTCTTCGAGATGCGTCAGCGCAGCCTGTTTAAGATCGTCGTCGAGGTCGATCGAAGCGAAGCTTTCGCGGGCGCGTGTGAGGAGTTCTTCGTTGGTTAACGGCATGGGCCCAAACAGACAGCTATAGGGTGCGGCGAATAGGACACGGCGGCCGACGGGCTCTCTCGATGAGGTACGGCGTCGCGCCCCTGAAGCCCGTAGTGTACCCGCCGTTCGCGGCAGAATCCAAATTCTTGGCGTTTGCCGAGATCTCGTCGCCGGCGCTGCGGGTGGGACGAGGCGCTTGTCGCTTGATTTCAGCCTCTTAGAGCGGCGTCTGGTTTGGTCCGGCGGGTGCTTGAAAAAGGGGCGACAAAGCTTCGATTGAGCCCGGAGGCCAGATCATGATTCATCCTTTCGCTCACATGAACTCGAACTATCAAGCCGCACGGGGCCCACGCGGCACGGCGGACTTCGCGACGCAACGCCGCGAGGACTTCGCTGAAATGTTGCGTGGCCACGAGGTAGAGCGCCGGGAGAGCCTGGCTCCGGCTTCGCAGCCCGCCGATCTGAGCGGGCTCAGCTCGCCCTCGTCCGCCGTTCGAGTCATCGTCTCGCCGAGGACTGCGGACGGAGTCATCGAAACCCCACGGGCAGCACTACCGGTCGCGGAGCCGGTCGGAGAGCTGGAGGCTCCGCCGCCGGCAGCCGAGAGTCCGATCTCACGCGTGCCGCACTTTGCCGAGGTCCCCGATTCGGCGAAGTTCCCACTGGGGCCCTATCACCAAGCTCCGAGCGAGCATGGCGGCGGGTGGTGGTACGTCAATCCCTTCACCGGCGATGAACCCTGGCTGGCGGCGAGCCTGTCGGTCGAACATCCGCCCCCGCCGCCGCACGCGCCGGAGGGGTTCGTCGAGCTCTTTGGCGAAAGACCGCATTCGGGGAACTCCGCCGCCAGGGCGCAATGGGAAATCGACCGCGGGCACTTTCAAGGAACGGGCGTCCCTGAAGGATTCACGCAGGAGCAAACAGATCGCGCCGCGGAACTCTTCGAGTCATGGGGTCTGGGGCGGCCGGTCTTCTACGAAGGCCGTTACGGCTGGAAAGCCCGTTTCCCCGACAGCAGCATTCCCGGCTTCGAAGCTAATCCGCACACCGCGATCGAGACGCCCCATCTGGTCGTGGCGGGCTACCAGGTTCGCCAAACTCAGCAGAGCGCCCCGCCCGCCGTGCGCCATCCGTTCGTGCCGCCGGTTATCTTCGACGAATCGAATGCGCACGCCTAGCAATCCTTGTCGCGAAACACCTCGCTCCGCCGCGATTCTCAATCGACGCCCGCGCGTCGGCCAGGGGGTCGACGCCACTGATCTCTGGACCTTATCCTCAACCGCGGCATCCGCTTGACTGCGAACAGCAATTGAAATGCTTCCTCGATTTCTGCTAGTTGGCGGAAATTATGATCATTACCCGCACGCTCGTCCTCTGAGCAGCTCTGCCGGCCTCAACTTGGTTGCCCCTTGAGGAAAAGAGCGTGTACCATGGCCGAGTCGGAGCGTCTATTCGGTAACTCCCGTTTAGGATCGTCATTAGGTCGCAGTTCTCGACCCGCTCAGCTCGAAGGCGCCGAGCCACACCGGCAGGAAATGGATTCATGGCGAACTTGGGCCGCGAGGACGGGAGTGGATGATGCAAACAACCAAGCTAGTGAGAGTCTGGGAGGCCCTCGCCAAGGCTGATCCATTGTGGGCTATCCTGTCCGATCCCACTAAACGCCATGGGGGTTGGGAGATCGACGAGTTTTTTGCGAGCGGCGTCGAGCAGATAGGGAGCCTTGTTGAGCTGACTCGGAGTCATTGCGGTAATTTCGGCAATGGATCCGCGCTCGATTTCGGCTGTGGGGTCGGAAGGTTGACGCAGGCGCTATGCCGGCACTTCAATAGCGCGCATGGAATTGACATCTCGAGTTCGATGATCCAACAAGCTCGAAAGTACAATCGTCATGCTGAGAGGTGCGAATATCACTTGAATGAGTCGGATGACTTGGAGCTCTTCGATCCAAACTCATTCGACTTTATCTGCTCGCTTCTCGTGCTGCAGCACGGGCTTCCTGAGCAGGCTGAGCGCTACATACGGGGGCTGATCAGGATCCTATCGCCTGGCGGCGCCTTGGTGTTTCAGACGCCGAGCCATCCAGCGGATGAATCCGACGAGGCCGTTTCACAGCGAGTTGCAACCGCCTTGCCGGCGTCAGATCTACAAGTCGAAATTGACGTGACGGGCTGGGATCGCGCTGTCCTAGCGGGCGAACGGCGGGAGATTGCGCTTAAGCTCAAGAACCCAACTGGATCAACGTGGCCTTCGAGAGAGCCGCCACATAGTTATCCCGTGAAGATCGGACACCGCTGGGTGGGCGAGAAAGGAAGGCGAGGCTTTCCCGATGACGCCCGGACGCCTCTGCCGCGGACTCTTGGTCCTGGCGAGGAAACCGAGGTTCGTTACCACTATGTAGCTCCAACCACGGCCGGCGCCTACGTGGTGGAACTCGATCTGGTTCAAGAGGGCGTATGCTGGTTTTCAAGCAGAGGTTCAGACACCTGCCGAGTTGCTGTGGAAGTCCGTGGCGATAAGCAAGGGACTGAGCAGACAACGCGGCCAGGCGAAGAAGCGCCCAATCAAGGATCCGCTGGAATTGAGATGCACGGTCTGCACCGAGATATTATTGTCGAAGTCGTGAAGTCCTGTGGGGCCAAGCTTATGCACATGAGAAGAGACCTCCTGGCGGGACCCGAGTGGTGCAATTACACGTACTTTGTCACTAAGTAGGGCAGGGCCTCGATAGTCCCCAGGGCGGCCTCCACAGCCTCGAACCCAATCCGCAGACCGCGCTCGAGACGCCGCTTGAATCGCCTGTTCCTCCAGTCCTGCCGTGCGCCGGCGCTGTCTCGTAGGAGGATCTAGGTCGCCGCGCAAGGCAACGTTGGAGGGTAGTCCAATCGAGCCAAGATTTGAGCAAGCTGCAACGGAGCGATCGAGCTGGTCCGCCGGCACTATTCCGGCTCGGAGCGATCGACACAGCCGGTGCGGCTTTGGTTGACCCGGCCGCCGAGAAGGTGAGAAAATATCGCCGTTATCGCCCGCCGGAATTACGTTTTCGCCAGAACACAGCCGGAGGTTATCAAGTTGATCACGCGAAGAAGATTTGGAGCGATTTTCGCAGTCGGTATTCTTGCGGCGAGCTTATGCCTGGCCCAGACCGCGGAACTCAACACGGCGCAGAAAGAGGAGTTTCTGCTCACGGCGAAGGTAATCAAGTCGAAGACGCTCTCGGAAGGCACCACTGCTTCTCTTCGAGCCACCCTCTCGGACGGACAGGTCACCCACGACGCCTCGGTGCAACCGATTGATGAGTTCAAACAGGTGTTCACCTCCGCGCTGGGTACGGAGTTCAACTTCAAAGATACGTACAAGGCGAATGTCGCGGCCTATCGTCTGGGGAAAATGCTCGGACTTGAGAAGATGATTCCGCCTTCCGTCGAGCGGCGTGTTTTAGGTAATACCTCGGCCGTGACGTGGTGGGCGGACGATGTGCTCATGACTGAAAAGCAGCGTTTCCTCACGAAAAAGCAACCTCCGAATCCGGATAACTGGAATCGTCAGATGTTTATTGTTCGCGTCTTCGATCAACTCATCTACAACATGGATCGCAACCTGGGAAACCTTGTAATTGACAAGAGTTGGAAGGTGCAGATGATCGACCACACGCGCGCCTTTCGTCTTCACAAAAAGCTTAAGAGCCCGGAGAACCTCACCCGCTGCGACCGGAAGCTGTTCACGGCGCTTCAGGCACTGGACGAGACCGGGATGCAGCGTGAGTTGTCGTCGGTCCTGACCAAAGGGGAGATCAACGCCGTTCTGGCGAGGCGCGACCGAATGGTGGCGCTGTTTAAAGGGAAAGCGGCCAAGAACGGCGATGCGTCGGTCTTCTATGACTATCTATCGACTCTGGATTAGTCGCCCTGGAGAATAACAATGAAGCGTTACACGACTCGAGCACCGTTGCTTGCCGCTATGGTGCTGCTGTGTCTTGCGGCCTCCGCTTCCGCCAGGCCGAATTTCAGCGGAAAGTGGAGCCTGGATAGCGAGCAGAGCTATCTAGGCCCATTCGCTGAGATAACTGTGCTCATTCGTGACGTGCGCCACGACGACCCCCGTCTCATCATCAACGTGGAGTCCGACGGCCCCAAGGGCGAGCGGGCCGGTGAAATGCGTTTCCTGACGCAGAGGGAAGAGATCACGAACACCATCGCCGGCGTCGAGACTACTGGCTCTGTGATGTGGCTCGGAGACCACTTGCTGATGAAGACTGCTCGCGACTGGGAGGGGGTCAGTACGACGCTTGAGGAACTCTGGACGTTGTCCGAGGACGGAAAGACGCTGCGTATCGATGCGGTAGTAACGACAGCCCACGGCACAGAAGAGATACTCGCCGTGTTTCAGAAGCAGTAGTTTCCCAGACCGGTAGAGCGACCGTTACGTCGGCGGTTAACAAGAACACGGATAGCAACGGTCGTTCGCTCACAAGCGATGGAAGTTCGGGTGAAGACGACTTCAGGCATTGAAGATCGATCGCTGACGCGGCGCGCAGCACTCGCGACGGTCGTGGGCGGGGCGGTCAACGGCTTCGGAGCCGCTGCGGAGCGATCCGTTCAAAGCGTTACGGGCGAAATTCCGGCGGCAAAGCTCGGCGTCACGTTGATGCACGAGCACATCGTGACGGATCTTCGCGCCCCGAAGGAGCGGCAGCCCGGCGACTACGACCCAAACGAGGCTTTCCGTGCCGCGCGCCCGTTTCTAATCGCGCTGCGAGAGGCTGGCTGTAGGACGCTCGTCGAGCCGACGCCAATGCACATCGGGAGGGATCCGGCGACATTGCAGCGTCTCTCTGAAGCCGTCGGCATCAACATCATCTGCGCCACTGGGGTTTACGGCGCGGCGAATCAGCGGTTCATTCCCGACTACGCCCGACAAGAGACCGCGGAACAGCTCGCCGAACGATACGTTCGAGAGATCCGAGAAGGGATCGCCACGACAAAGGTGAGGCCAGGCTTCATCAAGACGGGAGTCAACGGCCAGACTCCGCTGCCGGCAATCGAGCGCAGGCTGGTGCAGGCGGCTCTGCTGGCGCACAAGGAGACGGGCGTGACCGCGGCGTCGCACACCGCCGGGGGCGCCCAGGCATTAGAGCAGCTTGTGATCGCCCGCGAGCTTCGTATTGAACCTTCCCACATGATTTGGGTGCATGCGCAAAACGAGAAAGACCAGCGAATTCACCGCCAAGCCGCGCGAGACGGCATGTGGGTGGAGTTTGACGGGCTTCGAGAGCAAAGCCTCGACTGGCATCTCTCCTGCGTATTGGCGATGGCGGACGCCGGACTGCTCCATCGCACGCTGATCTCTCACGACGCGGGCTGGTATCGACCCGGTCCGGAGGGCGGCGAGAGGTACCGCGGCTACACCTTCGTTTTCGAGAAATTTCTGCCGCGGCTACGGGCGGAGGGCTTCTCCTCTGAGGAGATCCGCCAGCTCCTGACTGCAAATCCAGCGGCGGCGCTAACAGGCGGCCTCTCGACATGAACTCGCATCAGAACTCCCGGCTGCAGCGCAAAGGCCGAGCGTCTGCCGGCGAGCTAGTTAGCCGCCTTGATCGCGATGATCCTGGAGTCCGGTAACATTCCGTACCGTAGATGGCGTCTTTGTAAGGGGCTGCGCGTCGGCCCCTGGGCTAGGATGGTACGAGGCTAGGGTGGGTTTCGGGGTCGGGTTCATTTCATGAAATCTTCTTGTAGGGCTGTCGTTTGCCTGGCGGCGCTCGCCTACGCGGCGCACGCTCAGACCGACGGCGTCATCGAAGGACGCGTGCTCGACCCGAGCGACGCTGCGCTCGTTGGAGCCGAGATCGTCGTCGTCGAATCTTCTACCGGCGCTGAGCGCCGCGCGGTCAGCGACCAACGCGGCGCCTATCTCGTTTTAGGGCTCGGCTCGGGCGACTACCGCGTCTCGAGCTCCGCCGCCGGCTTCCGCAGCGCCGTGCGCGACGGCGTCGTGCTCGCGGCCGGGCGCACGGCGCGCGTCGACTTTCGCCTCGAGATCAGCGCTGAACGCGAAAGCGTCCTCGTCGAAGGCGACGCCCCCCTGGTTAGCGCCGCCGCGTCGGATTGGGGCGGGCTCGTTCCGAGCGAGAACCTCGAGAACCTGCCTCTGAACGGCCGTGATCTGTTTGAGCTCGCTAAGCTCGAGCCCGGTGCGGTTCTGCCGCCTTCGGCGCGCAACGGCATCGCCCAAGGGTTCGGTCTCCAGATCTCGGTGAACGGTTCGCGTCCCGATCAGAACAGCTTTCAGATCGACGGCGTCTTCGTGAACGACGCCGCTTCCACCGCGCCCGCTTCGGCTTCGGGCGACGTGCTCGGGCTCGAGACGGTCCGCGAGGTGCGCCTCACGACGAACCCCTTTGACGCAGCCCAAGGACGCACCGTTGGCGGAGCCTTCACGGCCGTCTCACGATCAGGCGGCAATGACATTCACGGCAGCCTCTACGAATATTTCCGCAACGATAAGCTCGACGCGCGTAACTTCTTCGACAGCCATACAGACTCGATCCCGCCGCTGCGCCGCAACCAGTTCGGAGCGGTCGTCTCCGGCCCGGCGATCCGAGACCGGCTCTTCTATCTCGCCAACTACGAAGGCATGCGCCAGCGCCGCGGACGCACCGTCAGCCCAGTCGTGCCCGACGCCGACGCCCGCCAAGGCTTTTTGCCGCAATCAGACGGCAGCGTCAAGGAAGTCGTAGTTGCCGAGAGCGTCAAGCCTTACCTCGATCTCTACCCGTTGCCCAACGGCGCTAACTTCGGCGACGGCACCGCGGCCTTCGTCAATCAGTCGAAGGGCCGCACCGACGAAGACTACGTAACCGGGAAGCTCGACGCCCTACTGAACGACGCCACGCGCCTCAACGGACGCTACACCTTTACAGACGGGTCCACCTCCGAGCCGGACCCAATGGGCATTTGGACCTTCCTCTTCGCGACGCGGCACCACTTCTTTCACTCTTCGTTGCAGCGCGTCGAGTCGCCGAACACGATCTGGAACTTACGCGGCGCCTTCAGCCGGGTCAACAACGCAGAGACCAGCCAGACTCGAAGCGACATTCCGCCGGAGCTCTCGTTCGTACCCGGTTTGCCGCTCGGAACCATGACCGTAACCGGCCTCTCCAACTTCGGCGGCTTCCAGGCGCGCGCCCGCCCGCGTCAGTTCGTCATCAACAGTTACCAATTTTCAGGCGACTGGACCCACATTCATGGACGCCACACGCTGCGAGCGGGCGGAGGCTTCGATCGTATTCACTTCGATCAACAATCCGACCTCAGCGCGGTCGGCAGCTACACTTTCCGTTCGCTTGAGAATCTGTTGCTCGCCAACGCCGCCGTCGCCGAGGTGATGCAACCCGGCTCGGACACCGCCCGCGGCTGGCGCAACAACCAGTTTTTCTGGTTTGTGCAAGACGACTTCCGCGTTGGGCCGAATCTGAGCATCTCACTCGGACTGCGTTGGGAAGCCGCTTCGACGCCGGGCGAGATCGACGGCAAGATCGCCACATTACCCGATCTTTATCGCGACGAAAAGACGGTTGTGGGCGGTCCGGTCTATCGCAATCCGTCGTGGAGCAACTTCGCTCCGCGCGCCTCGCTTGCCTGGGACCCATCAGGCACGGGCAAGACCGTCGTGCGCGCCGGCGGAGGTCTCTTCTACGATTTGCTGGGCAGCCGCGAGCTAGTCATTGCCGGCGTTCGCATGCCGCCGTTCTACAACCGTATTCTGATCTTCGGGCGGCCGGAGTTCCCGGACATTCTCGGCGCCGCTGAAGGCCGAAACCCCTCGGCTTCGATCGATGGGCTCGACTACGACATGCAGCAGCCTTACGTGGCGCGGTGGCAGCTCAACCTCGAACGACAGCTCGGCGGTGAAACGGTCGGCCGAGTCGGCTATTCCGGCATGCGCGGCCTGCATCTACTCGGTCAGGTCGGCAACTTCAATACTCCAATTTGGGAGATTCAGCCGGACGGCCGCGCTTTCTTTCCTGCAGGCGCCGAGCGCTTCAATAAAGGTTTCTCGCGCATCGGCCTTCGCCGCTCGCAGTTCAACTCGTTCTATCACGCGGTGGCGGCCAGCGTCGAGAGCCGATTCGGGAACCGCGTTCGCTTCCAGGCAAAGTACGCTTTCTCCAAGTCCATCGACGAGAGCTCGAGCGGGACGTTCAACGACTTCGTCGCCAGCGATCAGGTACCTACCGTACACGACTATCGCGCCAACCGCGGACTCTCGGATTTCGACCTGCGGCATGTCTTTGCCGGCAATCTTTCGTGGGAGGTGAGCGATTGGGAGCCGGGAGTCGCCGGCGCTTTCCTCGGCGGCTGGCAGATTCACAGTATGGCGCTGTGGCAGTCGGGTACGCCGTTCGCTCCGAGCGTCGGTTTCGACCAGGCGCGGCTCAGGCCAGGATTCGGCGACGTCGGCCAGCGGCCTGATCTCGCCGCTGCTCCGGGGCAAGAGATGATCCTGGGCGACCCGTCGCGCTGGTTCGACCCAAACGCTTTCTCTTTGCCTGAGGCGGGCTATCTCGGCAACCTCGGGCGCGGAACGCTGCGCGGACCCGGGCTTTTTTCGATCGATTTCGCGGCGCACAAAATCGTCTGGCGAAACGAGCGGCAGACGGTTCGTTTCCGGGCTGAACTATTTAACGTGACCAATCACCCGAACTTTCAGATTCCCTCGAGCCAGGAGCTTTTCAACAGCCAAGGCGGACGAGTCGGCTCTGCCGGACGGATTACTGGAACCACAACGGGATCGCGCCAGGTCCAACTCGCGTTGCGCTGGGAATTCTAGCGCCTGCGGCAGGTCGCCAAGACCAGTGCATCCTCGGATGATTGCACCGCGGCTCCGCGCTGAGTACACTCTCGTTACTAGGAAACCTGCCTGGTGTCTCCCATGAAAAATCTCGCGATTACCCTCTGGCTGCTTGTTTGTTTCGGCTGCGGAGGCGGCGACGCTCCGCCGGTGGTGCGGCTGGTCGATCAGTTCAGCCCCGACTCCGTCGAAGGCGCGCCGGAATCAGCCGAAGCAGAACCGCAGGCCCTGTGGAACTTCGCCGAACCCGGCGACGCCGCCGACCCGCAGCTGGGCTGGGATGTCGGCGTCGGCGTGTCTAATCTGCGAGTGGTCGACGGCAAACTCACGGGACGGGCGACGACCGACTTTCCAATCATCTACGCCTTGACGCCCGACACGGTCGACGGCTCGGATCTTTTCCACTCGATCAAGCTCACCGCCCGAACTTCCGACGCCGCCGAGATCCGCGGGCACCTCGTCAATTCCGAGGAGCCGAACTTCGACAATCTTACTGAGGTCGCCAACTTCAACTGGATGATGGAAGCTCGCATCGAGGGCGGCGAAGCGCAGTCGGTCACGTTGACGCAGGCGAACGTGAGCAGTCTCGGAGCCGCCAAGGCCGTTCTGATCCGCCCGGCTGACGCAGCTGGCGTCACTTTCGAGATCGACTCCGTACAGCTTGTATCCCAGCGCGAGCACCGGACCGGGATACCCTCCGGAGTCGGCTGGCAAGGCCTGGGCGAGATCTTTCGCGAAACGATCGTGTCGCGCTCGCCCGAGACTTTCACTGTTGACGTTGATGTTCCCGCCGACGCCTGGCTCGATCTCCATGTGGGGACCGTCGAGGAAGCGCCGATCACCTTCAAGATCGACGACGTCACTTCAGGCTCGCCGACGACGGTGCTCGAGAGGACGGTTACGACGCCGCAAGTCTGGGATCGCGTGGCGATGGATCTCTCGGCGCTGGCCGGTTTGCGCCAGCTGCGATTCACGATCGACGTCGACGAAGAACGCCGTATAGGTTTCTGGGGGTCGCCTGCGATTCGCGTGCGCGGCGCCGAGCCTCCGTCGACGCAACCCGCCGCGGCGGCGCTCGGCGGACCGGCCGCTCCCAAAGGCGTGATCTTGATCATGCTCGACACGTTGCGCAAGGACCATCTCGACGCCTACGGCTACGACAGAGAGACGGCGCCGAACCTGGCCAAGATGGCTTCCGGCGGAGCGCTGTTCCTCGACAACATCTCGCAGGCCGCTTGGACCAAGGTGGCGACCCCGTCGATCATGACGTCGCTCTATCCCCAGACCCACCGTGTCCACAACGTTCCCGACCGCTTGTCGGCCGCCGCGGTCACAGTGGCCGAGGTCTATCGCGAAGCGGGCTACGCCACCGCCGGGTTCTGCTCGAACGCCTTCACCGGACGCGCCACCAACTTGCATCAGGGCTTCGAGGAGATGCACGAAGCGGGCTCGCTCGAAAACACCAACGGCTCGAAGACGTCGCGGCCGGTGATCGATCGCGCCGTCGACTGGCTCGAACAGCGCCAAGATACCCCGTATTTCGCCTTCCTGCACCTTTACGATCCTCATAGCCGGTTTGAGGCGCGCCCGCCGTACGACACGATGTGGGCCGACGCCGCGAACAAAGAGGCTCATGACGAGCAGCGGGAGAAGGCGCTCGCGGCCGCTAAGAAAAGGGGAGATACTCGTCCGTTTAATGAATTGCCCTTCCCAGTCGACTTCGAGGAAGCGGGCATCGACCCGAAACCTTGGATCGAGTACGAAATGGGCTGGTATGACGGCTCGATCCGCGGGATGGACGCCGAGATCGGCCGATTGCTCGAGAGATTGCGTTCGCTGGGGCTCGAAGAGGACACGCTGATCGGCATCGTCACCGACCACGGCGAAGAGCTTCACGAGCACCGCAAGATGGGACATGGCCACACCGCTTACGGGGAAATCGCGAACGTCATGATGATGCTCTACCGTCCGGGCGTGATCCCGCCCGGCGTTCGCATCGAAGAGACGACGCGCAGCATCGACCTGATGCCGACGCTGCTTGATTCGAGCGGCCTGCCGACCCCTGAAGCGGCCCAGGGACAGACTTTGCTGCCGCTCGTCGCCGCCTACCGCGACGCATCGGGAGATGACGCCGGCGCAGCCGCCGCGGCGCTGGGTTGGGAGACGCGTCCGGCGGTCACCGAAGAGCACAAGCGGAAAGCTGACGACGACAAGGACGACGAATCTTTCGCTGTGGTGCTCGATGGATGGAAGCTGATCCACAACGTGAAGACGCTCGATAAGCCCGAGTTCGAGCTTTTCAATCACCGCGAGGACCCGCTCGATATGAAGAACGTGGCCGAGCAGAATCAGGACCGCGTCGAGCAACTCCGCGAAGAGCTTGGTTACTGGCGGCGCGAAGTGACCGACGCCATGCTGCCCGATGACGCCTCGACCGAGGGCATGAGCTCGGAGGAGATCGAGAAGCTGCGCAGTCTAGGCTACATCCAGTAGGAAGCTCTGACTGCGAGGAAGAAGCGCGGCAATAATAAAACCCTGGACAAGAGCGGACTTTGCCGCGAAGCTGCCGAAATTCAGGGCTCTTGCCTTGAGCATAGGGGGGCTTGTCAAGGGTGACTGGCGAGCGAGGAGATCTGGTTGGTCGGGCTACCCGCAGCGGGAGGGATAGGCTCAGGATCAGCGACTGTAGATTATTGATGACGTGTGGCTTGCTCGGATTTCTGACTGTCCAACGACCCCTCAGCAATCCCTTCGGATTTCTTCAGCGATCCCCGTTTATTCGCCCGAATCCGCCTAGTAAGGCTACTCGGGGACGCTCGATCCGTTCGGACCGCTAGCCGCATTGCCGCGAATGATGCTGTCAAGAGAAGTAAGGTGCGCGCTCAGGGCTGCCTTGCCTTCCTCCGTCAGCGAATACCAACTCACCGGCTTACGATCCTGAAACTCTTTGCGGACGGCGAGGTACCCTGCGATTTCGAGCCTACGCAGTTGAGCGCCGAGATTTCCGTCCGTAGCTCCCAGCAAGGCTTTCAAACGCGAGAACGCCAAAGCATCGACCCGCGAGAGCAGCACACATGCGGCTAGCCGCATGCGGTGCTCCAGCACAGGATCGAGCCGGCGCAGGCTATCCCGCACGCTGGCAGAGTCAGCCATTCTGAGCGACCCGTGCTCGCGAGCCGATCAGCAGTGCCGCAGCGAGTAGTACTCCGAGAGAAGTCCAACCGCCGGTTTCGAAGTAAGTCAACGCTGGGGCGCCTACGATCGCCGCGATCCCGGTGAAAAAGAAAGTCTTCGAGCCAAAGTGCACCCCTCCCAGGAAGTGCACGAGTCCGAACCCGATCAGGATCGCCTGCCCTAAGAGCTGTCCGCTCATCCCTCCCAGAAACGCAATCCCGAGGAAAGAAGCAATTGCCAGAAAGCCGCTCCCCCAGTGCAGAAAGTGCTTGCGGCTGCGACTCTAATTTCAATGTCAAGCTCTATTCACCCAATCCCGTTCTCTCCGCCATGAAGTCCATTGGTCTGTGAGGCCATGGTCAGTCAGGGGCGACATACGGACGAGCCTGGACAGTTCCGAATCGCGCGGCCTGACGGCGCGCCGCCTGTATACTCGCAACCTATCGCTAAAGGTGTGGGATTAGGCCTCGTGCATGGCCATGGAGGCCTCAATTCATGTATCGGATGCCCGGCTCGAAGTGCTCCTCGTCGATGAGATCGTCCACAACGTCTTTCTGGAGGTCATAGACCACTGTGCCGCCTAGAACAGTCCGCTCAACCTTCGTCTGATAAAGCTGTTCGATGGGGCTATCGAAGATGTGGCGGTCGAGCACGATGAAATCGGCCAGCTTCCCTACCTCAATCGAGCCGAGCTCTTCCGGCCAGTCAAAGCCCAGGCACTCGGCGCCGCCCATGGTGAATCCGCGCACTGCCTGCTCGAGAGTGATTGCCTGGTCGGCATTGAGTGTTCCCGAAGAAGGGTCCTGCGGGTCTTGCCGAGTGATCCACGACTGCATCTGATGAAAGCCATTCGGGTCGGGAATCAAGGCCGACGCCCAGTCGCTGCCGAATCCGACAGGAATCCCTGATTCGAACGCGGAGCGCACGTTGAAGAAAGCTTGGTACCGCTCTTCGCCGACCGGCGGTACAAAGCTTCCCGTGATCTCAGGCGCGGGGTAGGAAAGCGCTGGCGAGAAGTCGATGAACGCGTCTTTGACTTGGGCAAGCCGCTCAATGTCCTCCGATCGTGTCATCTCAGGCATGGGAGAAATGCAGCGGAACACCGTTGTCACCGTTCCGCTCACGAACCTGGGAGAAGATATCCACAAGTTCCCTGCCGCCGCCGTCTCCTAGGACGTGGACGATCACGCCGATGCCTTGCGCATTCAGCTCGGCGATCTTTTCGAGCATCGTTTCCTTCGGCTGGTGCGAAGCTCCCCTGAAGCCGGGCCGGCCGACGTAGTCCTCCAACAGCAGCGCTGTGTAACTGTCTATACCGCCGTCGTAGAACATCTTGACGTAGCGCGGCGAAATCAGATCCGTCTCGAAGCTGTGCCAGCTCGCGATCAGCTCGTCCTGTTCCGCGTCGGTGTGCGGCGAGTAGTGACTCCGCCACTCCCAGGATGGGAAGAGGCGCATCTCCAGCCCTCCACGACTTTCGAGGATCCCTGCGCCCTTGACCCAGGCCTCAGCGCCTTCCGCAACCTTCAGGCTGGTGAAGCCATACGAGCTGAACTCATCCAGCACGCGCTTGAGCGCGGGTGCGTACGCTTCCGGGTTCGTTGGCGGGAGCGCCTGCTCAACTGCGCCCATCGCGAACTCGCGCACGGTACCCGAGGGCTCGCCGGTCTTGTCGTCGATATCGAAGACGAACTTGCCGCCGTTCGGCGTGTCCTTGGTGATGCCGGCTATTTCCAACGCCTTTGAGTTGGCCCAGGCGGAGTGTCCGGTCTGGCTCTGCAGGTAGACCGGGCGGTCTGCCACGATCTCGTCCAGCAGCTCCTTGCGGGGGCTGTCGGTCTCGAATACCCCGAGATTCCAGGCCTCGCCCCGAATCATTGGCAGATCTGGGTTCGCCGCAGCGTAGGCTTTGACCTCCTCGAGGATCGCTTCGGCATCGGTTGGATTCTGAATCTGCAAGTTGGCCCAACTATTGGCAACGCCAAGCGGGTGGACGTGGACGTCAATGAGACCCGGCATAGCCATTCTTCCGCCAAGTTCGATGACTTCAGTGGTGTCGCCAGTGACGGCTTGTACATCGGCGTTCGAGCCGACGACAAGGAACTTGCCATCTTTGATCGCCACGGCTTCGACCCAGGGTTGGGCCGCGTCGACGGTGTAGATCTTGCCGTTGCGGTAGACGGCGTCAGCGACGTCGGTCGGCGCGCCAGCGCAGCCAACCAAGCCGATGGCGGCTAGAAAGCAGGCAGCTTCGATGGCTAGGGTTGATCTCATTGCTCCATCCTCGCATGCCGTGCGGCCCTAACGCGATCCCTGACTATCTACGCGTAGGTTTGTCAGCCCAGGTCGCGTTGCAGCATGCTGGCCAGGTGTCGTCGCCCGCGACTAGACTGTTCAAGGCCAAGAAAAACAAGCACTTGGAACCCTTGGACGGTTTGCTTTTGATGTATCCGCCTTCGCTGAGGTTCCCGCCGTTTCTATCGACACGCCCTGAATCGACGCTTAGCCGCAGTTCTGGCCGCCGAAAGCAGAGCCAACTCAACCTTCTTGTCGCTCACGCCGTTGAACGCTAGCGTGGGCTTGAGCCCCGCCGACAGCTTACCTTCTGTTTGCGAGCGATTGGGAAAACAGCCACTTCATGAATTCCGGTTCCGGATCACAACGATCACTGCTGCATCGGGTGTCGGCGTTTTCCCCTCCGATGATCATCTTGATGCGCGGTCGTGCGGGGCGGTGGTGTCTTAGTCCCCATGGAAGGCCCATATTGGGACGTCTTTGATGACAGATGCATCGATGAACTCTTCGGAGTCGGGCCGCCCGGTTCCAGCGGAAGGGGCCGCGGCTGCGAAGTAATCGGGATCGATTTGCAGCAAGATGAAGATCCCGTGTCCCCCGATTGAGTGCCCGAGGACATAGATCCTGTTCATGTCAACTGAGGGCAGTTTGCCCCCCTTGACCCACAAGGTCACGTCGGCGGGATGATCAAATCCCGAAGCTGTGCTGCTCGTAGCTCCTGAACCACGCTAGGGGAGTTCGGAATTGAAGGGGCTGAATGCGGGCTGGGGCCAGGTGTGGCCGCAGGGAGGTCAGGCGCGTGGGGCGGGGACCGGATCGACGTAGAGTGCTGATCTAATGCGGCGTGGGCGGATTTTTTAGGGGCTCCGCCCCTTCACCCCTGGTTCACTCCAGGTTGCTACTATCTCCACCATGAGCACGAAGTTCTGGGACAAACGGGCCCAGAAATACGACGACGACATCGGAAAACACGGCGCTGTCTACACGCGAACAATTGAGAGAACGAAATCGCTGCTCTCCACTTCAGATGTCGTGCTGGATCTCGGCTGCGCGTCAGGCGAGTTCAGTCTTGATATCGTACCGCGGGTTCAGAGCGTCCGTGGAATCGACACCTCGACCAACATGATCGCCATGGCGACGCAGAAAGCGAGTGACCGCTCTGTGGATAATGTAGCCTTTGACCCAACTGATGTGTTCGACCGATCCCTGGATGCGCACTGTTATACGGCGGTGCTTGCATTCAGTTTCCTGCACCTGGCTGAAGACATCCACTCCGTATTGAGCCGCGTCAATCAGCTGTTGCCAACCGACGGACTGCTCATCTCGCAAACTCCGTGTTTGGGCGAAAGGGGCATCCTGTTCAGAATGTTCGTTGGCTTCGCCCAGAAGATCAAGGTCGCCCCGCCGATTCTTAGCCTGACGGTTCCCCAGCTCGAAGCACAAATTACAGATGCCAACTTTGACATTGCTGAATCAACCGAGTGGGACCCGAAGGACGCTATCCATTGGATTGTCGCCAGAAAACGGCAACATGCAAGCTGACGACGGTGAATGCTGGGGCTGAAGGGGACGGAGCCCTTAGCAAACGTAGTAGGCGGCGTGTTGAGGTGGACTGGCGCGCGGACGATCCATGCGCAGCCGTCCTCTTCACCCCCCAACCCTTCCCCAGAGTGTTGCACGGGCTTGGCCAGGTCCAATTCGCGCGGTCTAACGGTCCCGCCGACTGTACAATTGGCGAGTGGTTGCGAATATCCGAGAACTGTTTCACCACCAAGCGCACGCCGACGCGTCGATGCTCATGGCGGTCAAGCGACACCAGCCGGCCGCGGACGATGAAGAGTTACGCGAGCTCATTCATCACATTCTGGCGGCGCATCGCTTCTGGATTCACCTTTGCCAGGGACTCCCATTCTCGGCGGACGCTGAGAGAATCGTTCCCGCCAATCTCGCCGAGATCGCCGGGCGGTTCGAAGCCACGCAGCGGCAGGAACTCGTCTGGCTCGAAGAACTCAAAGAGTCCGACCTCGAACGAGTGTTGGAGTCTGGATATCATCCTGGCCGCCGAATCACGGTGGGCCAGGCGCTAATGCAGGTGTGCTTGCACAGCCAAGGGCATCGCGCCCAGTGCGCCACACGACTCCGAACGCTAGGGGGCGAGCCGCCGCCAACAGACTACATTCTTTGGGTGAAAGATCGACCGTCTCCGGCCTGGGTTTGAATGCTGTCTATGCTGAAACCGAATTCCCCATTCTGTTTCATCGCGGCTCGGCCCGACCTTGAAGGCATCGGAGCTCACGACGTCGGCGGTCGGTTGGAGAATCGAAAAAATCTCGCGGTAGTGCTCTGCCTATTCAGCGGCGCACGGCGGCGCCGGCGGGTCAGCGACAACAATAGCGAAGCGGCTGCCGCGCTCGGGTTCGACTTGCCGAACGAGCCCTTTGGCTTCCGGCGCGAGACTCGTCAGCGGGATAGAGCAGGGCCGTTCCGACGCCTCAACGGTCACAATCACTTCGGAATCGCCCGCCCGCATGATCCTGATATCCGGCTGGCGCTGCCGCGGCTTGCCCCACCCCGGTTGAGCAAGGCGCTCCTTTAGCTTTTGTTGCCAGGTATCGAGGGACGGCGGATCGCCGTCGTCCGACTGCCCTTGGACGGCGGCGCCGGTTAGCAAGAGAGCGGCGCCTAGAAGGCACGGCAGCATCCATTTAGCCATACGGAAAACCTCTGGCTGAGAAATCTGCTCTGAGTATACATCCGGCTCGCTCAATCGGCCGGGATTTCCGGACGCTGGAAGGCTCGGGGCCCGGACTGCTTCCTCATGGTCGCGTCTCGGTTGATCTCGCGCTGGGTTTACCTCGCGTCCCGATCTGCGCCAGAATAGGTGCGCCATGGACGAGAGCCCTTTCCGTATCGCCGTCTTCGGAGATCTTCTTGGAGACGCGCGCGGTACAGCGCCCCCACTTGCCGAGCGACGCCCCGTCTTTGTCGATCGCGACAACTTCGACGAAGTGCTGGCGCGTTTCGAGCCGCGCCTGCGGCTGCCGCTTGCCGAAGGCGGCCCCGAAGTCGAGATTGCGTTCCGGGACATCGACGACTTCCGTCCCGAGGCGCTCTATCGGCTCGACCTCTTCGCCAAGCTGAGGACGCTGCGAAAGCGCCTCGACGATCCCGAAACGTTTGCCGATGCGGCTGCCGAGCTTGGCGCGGCGTCTGAGCCCGCGCCGGCAGCACCGGCCGCGGCGCCGGCGGTTTCGACCGAGGGTCTGCTTGACTCCATTCTGGACCAGGGCGAGAACGCCGCCCGATCGGGCGGGCTGCGCCAAGGCGACGACCTCCAGGACTTCATCAATCGCTCCATGGCCTCGTCGCTTGCGCCCAAGCTCGACCCGAAACAGCCTGAGTACGTCGCCGAGGTCGACCGCGCCGCCGCCGAGCAGATGCGTTGCCTGCTGCACCATCCTCGCTATCAGGCGCTCGAAGCGCTCTGGCACGGCATCTTTCTACTTACGCGGCGTATCGAAACCAGCGTTGATCTCAAGCTGTTCCTGATCGACGCAACGAAACGAGAGCTTGTCGCGGACTTGCTCGAAAACGAGGATCTGCGCGGCTCAGCTGTCTATCGCCGCGTCGTCGCGGAAACCGTGCAAACGCCCGGCGCCGACCCCTGGGGCGTCCTGATCGGCGCTTACCGTTTCGGAGCTGATCCAGACGACGCCAAACTGCTTGCTATGTTGGGTGGCGTAGCCGGGGCGGCGGACGCGCCTTGGATCGCGGAGGCCGATCCGTGTCTGCTCGGCTGCCGCTCGCTCGCGGAAACGCCCGACCCAGCTACATGGGCGCGCGATCCCGACCCGATCTTCGCGGCGCTCCGTAAGTTCCCCGAGGCGGCCAACATCGGCCTAGTCGCTGGGCGCTGGCTGGCCCGCGAGCCCTACGGCCGCGATTCGGACCCCTGCGAGAGCTTCGCCTTCGAAGAGTTGGAGGGCAGCGTGACGGGCGAGCAGCTCGTTTGGGGACCTCCGGCGTTCGTCGCGGCGCAACTGCTCGCTGTCTCCTTCAGCAGGCTTGGATGGAACATGCAGCCCGTGGTTCGCGACCTCGACCGACTGCCGCTCCATGCCTACCGCCAGGACGGTGAGTCGCGGCTGCAGCCTAGCGGCGAAGCGTTGTTGACGGAACGTGGGATCGAGCGCATCCACGACCGCGGCCTGATGGCCCTGAGCGCTGTGAAGGACTCGGACACGGTGCGGCTGGTGCGCTTCCAGTCGATCGCGGACCCGCTCAAGCCCCTTGCGAGTCGCTGGGGCTGAGTTTTCGGTCGAGCTTGAGCCGGATTCTTATCGAACGGAACTTAACGTGCTACCAGCGGGTGCATGACCGCAAACGAGCCGCTCGAGCGTCCCGAGCCGCCGCGGGAGCGCCCCCGAATGAAGGGCATGCCCCGGCTGGACTACGCCAAAAGCCCCTTTCTGATCATCTGGGAGACGACCCAGGCCTGTGACTTGGCCTGCTCGCATTGCCGCGCCTCGGCGCAACCCGACCGCGCCTTCGGCGAGCTGACCACCAGTGAGGCGGAGGGAGTTCTGCGCCAGGTCAAAGAGCTTGGGACGCCGATCTTCATTATGAGCGGCGGCGACCCTCTCAAGCGCCCCGACATCTATAGCCTCACCCGTACCGGCGCAGATCTTGGCCTACGGATGGCGACGATCCCGGCGGCAACGCCTCGGCTCACCGAAGACGTTGTCCGTAAGCTCAAGGAGTCAGGGCTGAGCCAGATGGCGCAGAGCCTCGACTTCCCTACCCCGGAGCTCCACGACGGATTCCGCGGCGTCCCCGGCGCTTTCGCCAAGACGATGGAGGCGATCGAATGGGCGCACAAATACAAGCTGCCGGTGCAGATCAACTCCACGCTCTTCGCCCAAAGCGCGCCTTATTTGGAGCAAATGGCGGAGCTCGTCGCCAAGCTCGACGTCGTCTTCTGGGAGGTTTTTTTCCTGGTGCCTATGGGACGCGGCGCTGAAGTCAACGGGCTCAACGCGGCGCAATGCGAGCGTCTGTTTGAGACGCTCTACCGGGTTCAGAAGAAATCGAAGTTCTTGGTGAAGGTTACGGAGGCGCCGCACTACCGCCGCTATGTGGCCCAGCAGGAACAGATCGAGAGCCCAGCGCCCGCGCCCAGCAACGGCGCTGTCCGCGATCTTCCGCGTCAACTCATTCGCACCGAAGGCCCCGGCCACAGCATCGGTCTGGCAACGCAAGGCGTGAACTCCGGCAACGGCTTCCTGTTCATTTCTCACCTGGGCGAGGTCTTTCCCAGCGGCTTTTTGCCGATAAGCGCCGGGAACGTGCGGGACAAGAGCCTGGCGGAGATCTACCGTGAATCCGAGCTTTTCCTTAGTCTGCGCGACCCGGATCAGTTCAAAGGAATCTGCGGCGACTGCGAGCTCAATCGGATTTGCGGGGGCTCACGCTCGCGAGCTTACGCGATGACGGGCGACCACCTGGCCGCAGAGCCCTGGTGCACCTACCGACCGGGCCAAACAACCAGCCTGCCGTCTTGAGGCCGGTCCAAAGGAACTCGGTGATCTCGCAGGGCGGCTCGACTCTGCGAATGCTCTGATTGAGGATTGCGCCGGAGTACCCGTCGGGGTAGAATTGCCCCAGCGATGCCTACAGGTCCCGCAGCGCGAATTACCGATCCGGTGGTCCATCCGCTTCCGCCGGTTCTGACCCCCGGCCCGGGAAGCATGAACGTATTTATCGGCTTCTTGCCGGCTTGGCGCGGCGTAACGGCGGCTGCCGCGGCGGCCATCCAAGCGGCGAAGCAGACCTCCGAGGCGACGATCAAGACGGCCGAGGCCGCCACCCTCGCCGCGGCCGGAACACCGGGCGCGCCCGCCGCGAAAGCCGCCGAGGAAACGGCAAAGGCCGCAGCCGCAGCCGCCATGGGGTCGATGATTAGCTCGGCGGCGGGCGGGGCCGACATTCACGCCTGCACTACGCCGCTGCCGATTCCGCCGCACGGCCCCGGCGTGGTCGTCGACGGCAGCAAGACCGTGATGATCAACAACCTCTGCGCCTCACGCCAAGGCGACACGATCGTCGAGGCGGTGGGGCCGCCGAACAAGATCGCGATGGGCTGCATGACCGTGATCATCGGCGGGTAGCCGCCGAGCGATCCCCGCGTTTCCCGGCCTATTCGACTCTCTCTCGCCCGGTTCGCGGAGGCCTGCGGAGGTTTCCGTCGAGGAGATGTTAACCTCAACTGCGCCCAAAGCGTTCTTAGGGGCAGGAGGTCAAGAAATCAATGTACATCGCCCTCGCAGCCCTGGCCATCGCACCGCTCATGGCTTGGATCGCCCACCGCTCCAAAGACGCAAAGATCCAAGCCCGACGAGATATACAACGCGACGTGCTTGCTAAGTTCAGCACTGGAGATGAGCTCGCAAAGTTCATCGACTCCGACGGCGGCCGGCGCCTGCTTAATCAACTTGCGGACGAAGGGGAAGATCCAAGACAAAAGATCCTGGGCGGCCTTTACCCAGCCCTCATTCTTAGCGCGCTGGGCCTGGGCTTGTGGTACGTCAACTATACGGAGGTCAACAACGCGCGCATGCTGACCGCCGCAGTGTTGGTCGGAGCGCTTGGAGCGGGCTTTTTCGCGGCTACAGCTCTCTCCTACTATTTGTCGAAGTCTTGGGGGCTGTTCAAGCGGCAGGGTCCCGGAGACGAGGACTAAGCGAGTTGTCCGCCGGAGAGCAGAAGGCCTTGGCATGACTTCCGCCGCCGCTGAAAGACAGGTCGACTACTCCGCCGTTCGCGACGGGTTGGACGAGTCCGCTTTCAGGAGCCTCTACGAAGCAGCGGCCTCATCGTTGAAGGCGTTTATCCATCGACAGGTGAGCGACGACGCGCTTGCGGCGGACTTGACCCAGGACGCGTTTGTTCGACTCTTGCGTGCGAAGCTGCCGAGGATGAATGAAGCGCAGCTCAAGGGCTACCTTTACCGCACCGCATCCTCATTGGTAGCGGATCACTGGCGGCGTCTCAACCGAGAACGTTCGTGGAGGATTCTGTTTCGCCGAGAGGAAGCGGTGGAGGCTCTAACGCTAACCGGGGTCAATCGAGTGTTCCTCGAGCTCAAGGCGCGCCAGCGTTCGTTGCTATGGCTCGCCTATGTTGAAGGCATGAGCCACGAGGAGATCGGAGAGGCGCTCAAGGTCAAGCCGAAGAGCGTGAAGGTGCTGCTCTATCGCGCCCGCAAGCGGCTGGCGGCGTCGCTCGAGAAGCACGGTCTTCGTCCGGAGGAATCGCTATGAGTCCAGATCAGGCTGAACGATGGATGAAGCGTCTGGCGGCGGACGGCGAACGAAGCAGCGTCGTGGAGGACCCGGAACGGGTATGGGCGATGGCGATGCTGGAAGCCGAGCTCGAAGCGCGCCGACGAGCCGAGAGCCCGCTCGAGTTGATGCGGCTTGCGACGCAGACCGTGGCTGGAGCGACGTTGGCGGTATCCGCGTACGCGCTGCCGCTTCTCGAAGCGTGGCTGCGGGGACTGCCGTGATCTTCCGCTGAAGTTCCTACGACGGTACGATGCTGGAGTCCTGCCCATCGGGCAACGGTATCGCCTGGTCGTCGAGCCAAATCTCGCCGTTGACTACGCGCCGAATGCAATCGGGCAGAGCAACCGTCGCCGATTGCTTCAGCATCACTCCGGCGGCGCCATAAGTCAGCGCCCGCACGTACTGATCCTGATCTTCCGACGCCGTCAAGACAACGATCTTCAGCTTGAGATTGCGCTCGGAGAGACGGTGGAGCGTGTCTAGGCCGTCGAGGCCTGGCATGCGTAAGTCGAGCAACAGGATCTCGGCGTCCAAGTCGTCGATCGCCTCGACGACTTGCAGTCCATTCTCGAAGATGGCGACGACCTCGATGTCGTCCTCGAGCGAGAGCAGAAGCTTCACGCCCTCGCGGAAAACTGCGTGATCGTCGGCCAACGCGACGCGGATGGGACTTGTTTCTTCAGGCATGCGACACGACCATTCATAGAAATACAGGGTCAAGCCACCTAATGTATATAGGTCGTTCGTACCATCTTTGGGTTGCGGGGAAAACCTTAAAGGGGGTTCCCGCCCTCGACGGCTGTCCAGCCTCGCAGCGCTCTCGGAGTCGATTCAGGCTCAACGGAGGCGTTTTTGGCCAAAGCTACTTGAGCGCGCTGCGAGCTATGGCCGGTGCCGGGCGTACCGCTTCGGAAGCTTCGAGAAGCCCTGCCGGAGCGCCCCCCGAACCGGCTTCCGCCGGCCCAACCTTTGCCGGCGGCAGGCTCTTCGCGTTACGAAGTTCCATCACAAGCTCCCACCCCAGGCGCCAGTTCTGGCCGAACGCCCTGAACCATTGGAAGCGGCTCACCTGCGGGAAGTAGATCCCGCGAAAAGCGATACGCGCGAGCAGGTGCGTGATGCGTTCGCCGATCGGCTTGTCGACGATGTACTCGATCGCTTCTCGGTTCCTCTCCGGGCTGTAGGAGAAGCGCCAAGCATGATCCACCTCGTCGCGTGCTTCGGGAATCGTCATCTTTGACGGCTTGTGGCACATGACGAATGGGGCGAAGTCCATCCAGTGCTTCGGACGGTCCAGCCGCCCCGCCGCCAGCAGACGGTCGTAGAGCGGCGTGGCGGGGAACGGCGTCAGCTGGCCAAACACCGGCAGGCCCGGGGGCCATTTCCGAATCTTCGCCAGAGTCCTGTCAGCCACTCCGGTCGTGTCGTTGTCCATCCCGAAAATGAACGAGGTGATGGCATAGATGTTTCGTTCGGCCAGAGTTTCGAGCACGCCTTGGTACGTCTCCGGCTTGTTGAAGCTCTTGTTGACGTCCTTCAGATTGGCTTCGTCGATCGACTCCATACCGATGAAGATCCACTTGCCGCCAGCCTCCTTGATCAAGTCGACGAGTTCGATGTCTGTCAAGAGGTTGGCGCTGATCTGAGCGACCCATGGCAATTGGGCATTGGCGGCGATGATGGCGCGCAGCAGCGACTTCGTCCGCTTGCGATCGATCGCGAAGTTGTCGTCCACGAAGAAGATCATCACTTGCCCGCGGTCCTGCCGCGAACGGCTCTTCAGCTGCAACATCTCGTTTACGACGCTCTCGTTCGAGCGGAACCGTAGGGAATCGCCGAAGAAGCCCGTCACCGTGCAAAACTCGCAACCGTAAGGGCAGCCCCGGCCGGACTCAATCGGTATCACGCGGAATGACCCCCAGCCGGCGCCGAGCTTGCTCAGCCGCGAGCGGACCATCTTGGGGACGAGATTGAACTGACCGAGGTCGAGGTCGGTCCAGCCGATGTCGGGATAGTCTTCCAGGCTAGGCTTGACCTCAACGCCTTCGGCGTCGACGGGCTCGTAGAGCTCCTTGAGGCAGCCGGCGGCCGCGTCTTCGACGATCCGCGGCCAGGTATGGTCCGCTTCTCCGACCGCGATGGCGTCGGCGTAGCGCTTGCCTCCGTCGCGGCCTAGGGGCTCGTCGGGAACTTCAGTGACATGCGGCCCGCCCATCACGACCGGCACGCCGATCGCCCGCACTGCCTCGGCGACCTTATAGGCCCTGGCGATCATCCGCGTCATTGCGCCGATGCCAACCAGGCCGATGTCGTTCTCGCAGATGTAGTCGCATAGCTGCGACTCGGTCATCGGGCGAGCGTTGCCGTCGATCAAGAACACGCGGTGGCCGGACGGAGTCAGCCTCTGGAGTAGAAACATCCAGAGGTGCGGCATGAAGTTGCGCGTGATTCCGTTGTCGGGGTTGTAGAGGAGAATGTTCATGTAGGGTCAGCCGGGCCGGTCGATCGATCCGAAGCGATCTAGGTCCAGAACCGGCTCCCCAGAACGGGTCGGGCGAATCGACGCCCGCTCCGCGTACTTTACACCATTCGCGCTTCCCAAGGTGCGTCGCCACAACGGGAATGTGAACGAGCGGTCGAACAGGGAGCGGGTCCGATCGGAGCCGAACGTCCGCATTAAGCTCTGAATATTCTCGGTCCACTCCCCAGTCGCCAAGGAGGCGGGAGGTAGAATAGGAAGCTGAACCGAGCCCGAAAGAGACTCTCCATGAGCTACCCGCCCGCTTTCCGCCGCCCCATTGTTCTGGCCGCAGCCTTGGCGCTCTGCGCTTCGCTGGCCGCACAAAAGAAACGACCCACAGGGTACAGCGACACGCCCTATCTGCCAGGCGGCAAATGGCGCGTCCATGACGGGAGCCGCCCCCGTCCGCCAATTGTTACGCCGGGGACCTTCAGCAGTCAGGCGAAGCCAGGCAAGCCGCCTTCGGATGCGATCGTGCTCTTCGACGGCACGGACCTGTCGAGGTGGGAGGGCGTAAACCGGGACGGCAGCGCCAAGGCCGCCGGCTGGGGACTCGGCGAGGGCTACTTCGAGTCGGTCAGCGACGGCAGCCTGCGAACCAAAGAGAGCTTCGGCGACATCCAACTGCATGTCGAGTGGGCGGCGCCGGCGAAGATCGTCTCGAGCAGCCAAGGGCGCGGCAACTCAGGCATTCTGATCATGGGCCTGTACGAAGTGCAGGTGCTCGACTCCTACAACAACGTGACCTACGCCGACGGACAAGCGGGCGCGGTCTATGGCCAGTATCCGCCTCTGGTGAACGCTTCGCGGCCGCCGGGCGAGTGGCAAGTCTACGACATCGTCTTCGAGGCGCCGCGCTTCGAGGGAGAGAAGCTGGTCAAGCCTGCGTACTACACGGTCTTCCACAACGGCGTCCTACTGCACAACCGGCAAGAGGCGCTGGGTCCGATGGTTCACAGAAAGGTCGCTCAATATGGACCGCATCCGGCCGAGGCTCCTCTGGCGCTGCAAGACCACTCGAACCCGGTGCGCTACCGCAATATCTGGGTCCGCCGTTTGGACAAACTGCAACAATAGGGCGCGTGGCAGGCGACTCGCTACTCTAGAGGGAGTGCCGCCGAGCGATTCGCAACCTCCCGTCCTCGTTATCGTCGGCCGTCCGAACGTCGGCAAGTCGACGCTTTTCAATCGCATCACGCGCAGCCGGCGCGCGATCGTCGGCGACGAGCCCGGCATCACGCGGGACCGCATCGGCCTCGAAGCGCGCTTCCAGGACAAGCGGTTCTTAGTGACCGATACCGGGGGCATGACGTTCGGCGAGGAAGGCCGCTTTCCGGAGCTGATCAACGAAGGGGTGCGCACGGCGGTCGACCAGGCGGCGCATGTGATCTTCGTGGTCGACGGCCGCGCGCTGCTCACCGCGACCGACCGTGATCTGGCCGACTTCTTGCGTCGCTCGGGCAAGCCGGTAACGGTGGCGGTCAACAAGTGCGATATCGAGACGCTCGATGTACAGTCCGCCTCGTTTTATGAACTGGGCTTCGACGAGCCGATGCCCGTTTCGGCCGAGCACAACCAGGGCATGGCGGACCTGCTCGAGCGCGCCACCCAAGACTTCCCAGTCGCGGAGGAAGAGGAAGAAGAGGCGCTGCGAAGGATTCGTACGGCGATCATCGGCCGGCCCAACGTCGGTAAATCCACGTTGCTCAATCGCCTTATTGGAGAGGAGCGCTCCATCGTCTCGCCGATAGCCGGGACTACCCGCGACGCCGTCGATGCGACGATCGTGCGGGGCAACGTTGAACTCGAGCTTGTGGATACCGCCGGCATTCGACGCAAGGGTAAAACGAAGGAGATGGCGGAGAAGCTTAGCGTCGTGATGGCGCAACGGCATCTGCGCATGGCCGACGTAGCGCTGATGACCCTCGATGCCAGCGAAGGCGTAAACGCGCTCGACGCGACCATCGCCGGCTACGCCCACGAAATCGGGCGAGCGTTGGTGCTCGTCGTCAATAAGTGGGACCTCGCCTCGGAGCAGAAGAAGGCCGAGTTCCGCGAACAGGTGCGCGACGAGCTGAAGTTCGTCGGCTACGCCCCAATCGTTTTTATCTCGGCGCTGCTCGGGGACAAGGTCGAATCGTTGTTCCCCTTGATCCTGAAAGTCTTCCGTGAATCCCGCAAGCGCGTTCCCACCGGCGAGCTCAACCGCTTTCTTGCCGACATCGACATGGACCGCGCCACCACGAAGGGCTTCCGCAAGCCGAAGATTCACTACGTGACTCAGGCACGCGTCGGCCCGCCGACTTTTGTTTTCTTCACCAACCGCGAAGAGAAGCTGCACTTCTCTTTTGAACGGTTCCTCATTAACCGAATCCGAGACAAGTTCGTTTTCGAAGGTTCGCCGATCGTCGTCAAGACGAAGGCCAAACGACGCTGAACGTATAATGTAATCGGGTTAGTGAGGAAAACCGTAGCCTTTCAGGGAGCGCGCGGAGCGTTCAGCGAACAAGCTTGCCAGGCGTTGCTGGGCGAAGACCTCATTTATCGTCCTTGCGACCGGTTCGTCGACGTATTCGCGGCGCTAGCGGCGGGCCGGGTGCGCCATGCCGTGGTTCCGATTGAGAACACGCTGGCTGGTTCGGTCTACGAGAATTACGACCACTTGCTAGCCTACCGCCTGCCGATCATCGGCGAGACAAGCGTGCGCATCGTGCACAATCTGATCGGGCGGCCCGAAGCGAAGCTGTCGAAGATTCGCCGCGCGATCTCGCACCCAGTGGCGCTGGGCCAGTGTCTCAGTTTCGCTCGCAAGCATTCGAAGATCGTCACCGAGAGCCACTACGATACCGGCGGAAGCGTGAAGACAGTGATGGAAGGGGACGATCCGGCCCTCGCGGCGATCGCATCCGCGGCGGCTGCGGAGTACTACGGGGCTAAGGTCCTCAAGGCCGGCATCGAAGACGACCCCGAGAACTACACGCGCTTTTTCCTGCTCGCGCGTCGCGCACCGAAGCGACCTCCGGCCGGAGACGAGGCCCTGAAGACCTCGATCGTCTTTGCGGTACGCAATCAGGCCGGAGCGCTGTTCAAGGCGATGAGCGCGTTCGCACTACGCGACGTGAATCTGTTGAAGATCCAATCGCGACCTTTGAAGGGACGACCCTTTGAGTACCTATTCTATTTGGACTTCGTCGGTTCACCGAGCGAGACGGCCTGTCGCAACGCGCTGTCTCATCTCGCCGAAATGACGGAGCTATTAGTGGTGCTGGGAACCTACCGCCGCGCCTCGGAGACAACCCGCTAATCGATCATGAACGAGCGACAATCGCCCAAACCTCAACTGGTCAAACGGCCGGCGGAACCTGAAGACGACACCCTAGCTTTGTTGCCGGTGCGCGATACCGTGCTGTTTCCTCACGCGGTGATGCCGCTAAATATCGGCCGCGAGGCATCCGTGTCTTTGGTGCAGTCGCTGGGCGAAGGCAAGCGCCTTGGGGTGATCACGCAGCGGGACCCGCGGATCGACGAGCCCGATCCCGAAGATCTATACGAGATCGGCGGACTGGCGACGCTGCATAAGATCGTGCAGATGCCTAACAAGAGCCTGCTGATTTTCACCGAAGGCGTCAGTAGAATTCGGGTCACCGAGATCGTCCAGAGCGAGCCTTTCTTTCTTGTCCGCTACGAGGAAATCGAAGAGCAGGAGCCTGAGCACACGCCAGAACTCGAGGCGATGCGGCGCAACGCCATCAGTATTTTCGAAGAGATCGTACAGCTTTCGCCGGCTCTCTCCGACGACATTTCGTCAATGACTGGAACGATCGAGGAGAACGGACGCCTAGCCGATTTCATCGCGGCCGCCCTGCCGGGGCTCTCCTCCGAGGATAAACAGAAGGTGCTCGAGGAGCTCGACGTGGCGGCCCGACTGCGCATGCTGCTCGAGTTCGAGACGAAGGAGCACGAGCTGCTCGAGCTTCGCACGAAGATTCAATCTCAAGTTCAGGATCAGCTCAGCCAATCGCAGCGCGAGTTCTATCTTCGCGAGCAGATCAAGGCGATTCAGAAGGAGCTGGGCGAGGCCGACGAGCACGCCGAGATTGAGGAGCTCAGTGAACAGATCGTCCGCAGCCGCATGCCGGCCGAGGCGCGCAAGGAGGCCCAACGAGAGCTCAAGCGGCTATCGCGCATGTCCCCGGCAGCCGCCGACTATACGGTCGCGCGCACTTACCTCGACTGGCTCACGACGCTGCCCTGGAAGAAGTCCTCGGGCAAGAAGGTCGACGTGGTGAAGGCGCACAAGATCCTCAACGAAGACCACTACGACCTCGAGAAGGTGAAGGAACGAATCCTCGACTATCTCGCCGTGCTCCAACTCAAGCCCAGCCTCAAAGGCCCGATCCTTTGCTTGGCGGGACCTCCGGGCGTGGGCAAGACTTCGCTCGGCAAGTCGATAGCGCGTTCGCTCGGGCGGGAGTTCGTCCGCTTCTCGCTGGGCGGCGTCCATGACGAAGCCGAGATTCGCGGCCATCGCCGAACCTATATTGGCGCCCTGCCGGGACAAATCATCCAGGCCATTCGCCGCGGCGGCACGAACGACCCTGTCTTCATGCTCGACGAGATCGACAAGCTTGGCCGCGACTTCCGCGGCGACCCTGCCTCGGCGTTGCTCGAGGTGCTCGATCCGGCGCAGAACGACACGTTTCGCGATCACTACCTCGACGTATCGTTCGACCTCTCGAAGGTGCTCTTCGTCACCACGGCCAACGTGCTCGACACCATTCCCTCGGCGTTGCGCGACCGCATGGAAGTGCTCCATCTGGAGGGCTATACCGAGCGCGAGAAGCTGGAGATCGCCAAGAGCTACCTCGTGCCGAGGCAGGTTAAGGAGAACGGGCTCGAAGTGAGCGACATCGCCTTCAGCGACGAAGGTTTGCGCCATGTGGCGCGACGCTATACGCGGGAAGCAGGAGTTCGCAACCTGGAGCGCGAGATCGGCACGATCTGCCGCAAACAAGCGCGGCGTCTGGCGGAAAGGCGCTCCAAGGGAGCCAAGGGAAAGAAGAAGGCGGCCAAACGAACGACGTTACGCGTGACACCGGAGAAAGTCGAAACGATGCTAGGCGCTCCCAGGCTGCGCGAAGACGCTGAGATCGCTGAGCGCACCTCGCGGCCCGGCGTGGCGGTTGGTCTGGCGTGGACGCCTTCGGGCGGCGACGTTCTCTTTATCGAGGCCGCAAAGATGCCCGGCGCCGGGAAAGGCATGCTGCTCACCGGCCACCTCGGCAAGGTGATGCAAGAGTCGATGCAAGCCGCGTTGAGCTGGGTTCGTTCCGACTCAGGCGAGCTCGGGCTCGATCCCCGAATCTTTCGCACGAATGATTTGCACTTGCACGTGCCCTCCGGCGCCATCCCCAAGGACGGCCCCTCGGCGGGGGTCACCGTGGCGACCGCACTCGTGTCATTGCTCACCGGACGCAAGGTGAGACCGTTTGTTGCGATGACCGGCGAGATCACCCTCAGCGGCCAGGTGCTGCCAGTCGGCGGAATCAAGGAAAAGGTACTGGCGGCGAGGCGGGCAGGTGTGCAAGAGGTCATCTTGCCGCACGAAAACGAAGTCAACGTCAAGGAAGACCTCGGCTCAGAGCATCTCGGCGATCTCAAGATCCACTACGTGAATGTGCTCGAAGAGGTGATCCAACTCGCTCTCGAAAAGCCGCGAGCGGCCCGTAGGAAGGCGGGAAAGAAGTCCGTTGCTAAGAAAGTCGTCAAGCGGCCGCGACGCACGAAGTAGTCGGCGCGGAGGGATCGGTTAGCGCCCTTGATACGGCCGGCGGTAATGCCGCCTCGCCTCTTCACGCGAACCACGGTAGTCTTCAAGCGCTAGGACGCGGCGATACTGGCCCTGGGCCGAAGTGCGGCGGCCAAGCCGATCGTAGGTCTTGCCGAGCTCCAGGCTGATCAGGATGCGGGCGTTGGCGCTGAGCTCCTTCTCGCGCAGCGCGCTTTCGAGAGCCTTGGCGGCCTCGGCTGCGCGGCCCTGGCGACGAAGACTTACTCCCAGCCCCAGCCCGACTGACGCAGGCTCGGTCTGCTCGAACGGGCGTTCCGCGTTTTGCGCCTTGTCGAGGATGCGACGGTAGAGCTCGGGTGCGATATCCATTGCTCCTATCCTAGGAGGCGGTCAAGAAAGCCGGCGGTGAGCGCGGCGACGCATTCGCGGAAACGGCCGGCGGTCGCGAGTCTCGACCGCAGCTCCTGACGGCAGGAAGTGAAAGTGCGTCGGCCTCGCTCGTGCGCTACGCTGGATTTGCTTCGATGGGTGAACCGGATTCTCTCGGCAGCAGCGCTTGCGGAGGCGCGGTTTGAGCCTCGACCCGACGGGCCCGGCGCAGCTCGTCGTCGAGGCGGCCGCGCGACTTGTTGAGCTTGGCGCGCTCCCTCCGGCGAGCGTTGTTTCCCCTCTTCCGACGCTGCTCACGGCCTGTGTTGCAAGTCTCGGATTCGATGGCGATACGGCTTGGCGGGTCGTCGCGGCGGCGGCGTTCCTTGCGGCGGCGGCGTTTACCCGGCGCGCGGCCAGCCACCCGGAGCGACGGCTCTGGATGCTTGAGTTGCTCGCGCCTTCACGTTGGCTTTTTCTATTTGCGGCGGAGGATCTGGAGCGGCTGCTCTTCTGGTCTCTGGCGGCAGCGGCTCCGTTCCTCCTGCGCTCCTGGATTGCGCGGGGGAGTCTGAGATCCGCAGCGGCAGCCGCGTTTCTCGGTGCCGCCATGCTTGCTTCGCACCCCGCCGAGGCGAACGCTCTGGACGCTCTCGCGCTGGCCGAACGGATCGCGACTACAACGCTCGTTTGGGTCTCTCCTTCTTGGCGCGTAGCGGCCTCCAGCGCGGCGTTGCTGCTGGCGCCGTCGGCTTGGCATTTCGTTCTCGAACCGGCGTTGCGGCCGCCCTACCCGCCGATGCCGCAAGCCTTGATCGAGACGCCGAAGGCTCGCCCGGCCAACCTCGTGGCCGGCCCTCAATCACTTTTCTTCGAGGGGAGCGCGTTGCTGCGCGAGTCCGCGGCGTTGATTCGCTCGCCCGGCCGTCTAGAGGAATCACTACTCTGGTTGCGGGCAACTGCGGCAGCATACGTCGCCGCGCCCTCGGCGGGTAAGTTTCTGGGCCAACTTGAGAAGGCGGACGAGCAAGACGGCTGGGCGCTGTTTCGTCTGCCCCAAAGCAGCGCCGAGGCCGTGGTCGTCTCGCGAATCGGCGGCGAGCGGTTGCGCCCTATCCGTGGGGTCCTCGACGTCGAGGGCGTCGAGGCGTACGTTGCATGGGCTGCTCGGCCACGAAGCCTCTTGCTGCGAGAGAGTAGCCCGAGCGAGATGCTTTTGCGGGCAGACCTAGGCCCCGATGATCTGATCTTGATTCGTCGACGGCTGGGCCTGAGTTGGAGCGCGGCGAGCTCCAGCGGCGCTGTTTCAGGTTGGGACGACCCACTCGGCTTTCGGGTGCTCGACCCCGGAGCCGGACGCCATGAGATACGGCTGCACTTCAAGGGCTCGCTTCGGGAGCGCCTCTTGCCGCGCGCGGGGGCGGCTCTGCACTTGGCGCGCGGGGAGTTTCCGCGGATCCAGCCCGAAGGCATCGTGGATGGAGGCGACTTCTCCCAACCGCCGTTCTCCGCCGGGACGACCCTGAGCCTTTTCGGAAAGGGGTTTGAGACCAGCGTATCCGTTGTCTGGGTCGGCGATCGACGCGTGGAGCCGCTTTGGAGCGGGGAGGCCCAGATCAACTTCAGACTCCCTAACGACACGCCCGCCGGGAGCATCGAAGTCATCGTCGAAACCGACGGGCGGCGCAGTTACGCGGAGCCGATCGAGGTTCGACCGTGAGACAAATCGCGCGCCTAGGGGCGCTCTTCGCGCTAGCGGCGAGCCTGCTAACCGCCCAGCGCGAGCTTGGACGCCGGATCGGCGTCTACCAGTGGTCGGGCGTCGTGCCGCTCGGCTTCGAAACCGATCTACTGACGCTTGCCCGGGAGAAGACGACGGCCCTCGGCTCGCGTGTTTTTCGGTTCTACCTAGGGGCGCGCTTTGACTATCGTCTGCCCGAGCTTGCGCCGAGCCGCTTCGTCGCCGATGGGCCCGAAGCGCGAACGCTCGTCGCCGTAGCGAAGTTGCCGCGCTATCGCGCCGTGTTTGCAGACCCTCTCCTTGAGACGGTGATCGTCAGCGCTTACCCGGCGCTCGAGTATGGCGGAGCCTACGACGACGTTGATTTGCTGCGCCCGATCGGTGAGCGCGAGCTGCGCGCCGAGCGAGAACAGATCGCCGACCTTGTTCGATATTGGTGCCTCGAATTCGGCGACTTGCCGAAGACGTTCATCCTCGCCAACAACGAGACGGACGAAAAGCTGATGGAGATCCTCAACCACTCCGACTCGCCCGAGCTGGCGATCGAGAATCTCGTCGCCTGGGCCTCGGCAAGACAAGAGGCGGTCGAGCAGGCGAGGGCGGAGTTTCCGGACGCGCGCTTGCGAGTGCTGAACGCCTTCGAAATCTCGATCGTGAACTTGCGCATCGCTCGCCTCCGTGAAACGTGGCGCAAGAGCGCCCGCGGCGAGGGCTACAGCGCCCTGCAAGACATCCTGCCGCGCATCCGTTGTGACCTCATTTCGTACTCGGCCTACGAATCAACCAGCGGGCCCTACGCGGGCGGCTCGGCGGACCGCGATCCGAGCGAGACCTACGAGCGATTGCGGCGCGATCTGGAGATCATTAGACGCCGCGGCAGCTCTTCGATCTCGGCACGAGGACGCGAGCTTTTCGACAGCGAGTTTGTAATGATAGGGGAACTTGGTTTCGCGCGGGACCGATTCGAGTATTTGCCGACGGGCGGCGTTCTGCCGCGTTTCCACGCAGCGCTGAGCGCTGCCGTTGACGCGGCTTGTCCCTATACAGTAATTTGGCAGGCGTTCGATGCGCCGCGCTCGGGCTCTAAAGCATCCGGCTTTGGGCTCTACGATCGACGTAGCCGAGCCCCGCGCCTAAGGGCGTCCGGCGGCGGCTGCGAGTCGCTTGCGGAGTGTTTGGAGTTGGTGTTTTCGAGCGGCCTCGATGCTTGGCATGAGGCAGGCTTCGAGTAGAATGCAGAGCCGGCGTTTTGTTGCGCCCACCGAACGACGATAGACGAATTACGTCATGCCGCGCGCGCGATCGCAGATCAAGCTGAAGCTCTACCGCTTCACCTCCAACCCCGACTTTGACGAACTGGTCGAGACCGACGCGATCGAGAGGGCTCGCGAGGTCGACCGCAAAGGGCGGGAGGAAGGCCTTTCCGCGCTTGATGTCTCCGACCCGCTGGTTCGCATCGGCTGCGAGGTCGATGGGGCGGGCGGCGTTTTGAAGAACGGCTATGGTGTCCTTCATCTCCCTTGGCTCAGTGAATCGAACCCGCAATGGGCGGGGAGCATTCGTAAAGAGATCGAGCAGATACGCAAGACGTTTCGACGAGTGCACGGCGTCACGGTCAAGTACTTGATCTGGGCGGGTATGGGCGGCTCCGCCGAGGACAAAGCGTTTTACCTTTCCGCCGGTCTACTCAAACGCCGCGTGCGTACTTACATTCTGGACTCGACCGATCCGGCCAAGCTGGCGTCGATTCTCGATCACATCGCCAAGACCGACAAGCAGCCGCTTGAGGTCGCCCTCCGCAAATGCCTCGTCGTCGGCATGGCGATGGGGATGACCTCTTACGAGCCGGTGCTCAATCTCGAAAAGCTCGATCTGCTTTTTCGCAAGCTGCGTATTTCCAACGAGGTGAACTTCGTCTACATGACGTTGCCGGGCTCGGTGCTTGACCGCTTCGGCTCAGAGCGTGGTTTCCGCCGCATTGAGCTGCAGCCCGACGGCGGCAACACGACCGCAGGGCGTCACAGCGGTCCGCTCACACGAGGCAGCCTCTACCCGCTTGCCTTCAACGGTTGCGACCTGGAGTCTTGGATCAAGGCAACGCAATTGAGTGAGGCCGAGACGCGTGCGTCGATGCAGCTTGCCGGGTTCATCCAGGGCTGCGCGCGTGAGGGCCGCGACAAGGTGACGTTGCATTTGCCCGCGGAGTGGTCCGGCGGACAGATCTGGACGAAGCAGAATTTCGAGGAGAGCCTGGGCAAGAGCGAGAAGATAGGGGTCAAGGTCGCGGTCGGCGAAAAGGTCCGACTGGTAGACTACCTGCCTCCGAAGTCGCCTCTGCAGGATCGTTGTTTCGTCTTCGTGCAAAGCCCGGGGCTGCGCAATCCCGACCCGAACAAGATCGCCGCCTTGCGCCGTGCCGGGTACCCGGTCGCGCTGTTGACCGTGGAAGGCGAGCAGGCGCTTGCCCGCTACATGCAGCTCATCCACTACGTCGTGTTCGGATTGGGCTGCCTACGCGGAATGAACTTCGTGACACAGCCCGGCGTGGAACTCTACAAGAAGTTCGCTTGGAACCTCAAGCTTGAGGCCGAACGCAAGGGCGGTATCGAAAACGTGGCGAGTTGGAAGGCCTTGACCCGTTCGCCTCGGCGGGTCAAGTGGCGCCGCGGCATCGCCCTCAACCTGGATTCGCTACTCAAACTCGGGCTGGTCGAGGAAGACGTTCTCGAAACTGAGAACGGCAACGCCGCGGCGGTTCTCGCTCGCGCGATTGAGCCGCTGGCAGAGTCGGGCAAGGTCTCCTACGGCGAGCTGACCTTTTTCGGCGACACGCGCTACAACGAAGCCGGCAAACAAGTGCGGCGCGCCCTCGACTCCTCCGCCGAAGCATTGTTCCGCTCTCGCCTGCGGATGCCGGCCGACGTCTACGAAGGGCCCGCGATGAACCACTCCTACCACGAGATGGTGATCGGCTACGGGCGCGGCTTCAGCATTGCGGTGTTGAGCGAAAAACAGGCATCGATTCGCAAGCTCGACTACGGCTCGGACTATCATCGAGCGCAATGGCTGGCGACCCAGCAGGCGCTCGCCGAGCGCGGGCGAGCGGTCGTGGCTCTGACGCTGCGCGATACGGGAGAGGCGAGCCGTCAAGCGCTGCAGGAGTTCTTCATCGAGGTCGCCCGTCGAGTGAAGAAACGCAGGGGGTAGCGAAAACTTGGCTCGCTGGAAAACCGCTCGTGGAAATCGCAAGACCCAACAGGGCCCGGGAGGCCTGATTGGCTGCGTCGTCGTGGTGGTGCTGCTAATCGCTTTCGTGACCTGGACGTTCTTTGCAATGTTGAATCCAAACTAGAGGTTTCTTTTTGTCTATTCGTTCCGACGGCCGCGATCCGGACCAGAGCCGGCCAATCAAAATCACTCCCGGCTTCATGCCGCAAGCCGAGGGCTCGGCGCTGATCGAAACCGGCGGCACTAAGGTGATCTGCACCGCCTCGGTGGAGAACAGCGTTCCGTCCTTTCGGAGAGGCTCGGGTCTAGGCTGGATCACGGCCGAGTACTCCATGCTGCCCCGGGCCACCAACACTCGGACTTCGCGCGAGGTCAACCGCGGCCGGCCCGGCGGGCGCACCTTCGAGATCCAACGGCTGATCGGCCGCAGCCTACGCGCCGTCGTCGATATGAAGAAGCTTGGCGAGCGAGCGATCTTCGTCGACTGCGACGTCATCCAAGCCGACGGAGGCACGCGCACGGCTGCGATTACCGGCGGTTGGGTCGCATTGGCTCTTTCTCTGGCGCAGATGGCCGAGTACAAGATGATTCCGGAGTCGCCTTTGAATCGCTATCTCGCCGCAGTGAGCGTCGGGGTCGTCGATTCGGTTCCCATGCTCGACCTCTGCTACGAAGAAGACTCTCGCGCCGACGTCGACATGAACGTCGTGATGACCTCTGACGACGAACTGGTCGAAGTGCAGGCGACGGGGGAGGGAAAGACCTTTACGCGATCGGGGCTTGATGAGTTGCTGTCGTTAGCCGAGAAAGGCGTAGGGGACCTGATCGCCGCCCAAAAGGCGATCGTCAAGCTCTGATGCCATTAGAGTTGGTCTGCGCCACCGGCAACCGCGGGAAGTTGCGTGAGTACCAGTCCGCCGCGGGAGGCGACGTCTCAATCGAAGGTTTCGGGCCATTGGATTGCCCGGAGACGGGTTCAACGTTCGAAGAGAACGCCGCTTCCAAGGCGCTCTGCTACGCCCGAGCATACACCGCCGCCAGCGGACGAGCTGAACCCCTGGTATTCGCTGACGACTCCGGCATTGAAGTCGATGCGTTAGGCGGCGAGCCGGGCGTCTTCTCGGCCCGCTACGCCGGGGAGAATGCGAATGACGAAGCGAACAACAGTCTGATGCTCGATCGCTTAGGCGACACGCCTCGCGAACGGCGCACGGCGCGCTTCGTCTGCGTGATTGCGCTGGCTCGCGGCGTGGAGATCGTAAAGACGTTTCGCGGCTCGGCCGAGGGGCTGATTCGTTTCGAGCCTGCCGGCGCGGGCGGTTTCGGCTACGACCCGCTTTTTGACTATCCTCCGCTGGGCCGCGGCTTCGCCGAGCTAAGCGCGGAGGAGAAATGGGAACACAGCCATCGCGGCATGGCGTTCCGTGCGATGCTGGCATGGCTTCGCGAGAGCGCCTAGCCCGCGGGAACATTTTTTCGGCAAGGGCGTAGTCTTTGGTAGAAGAGGTTGCCGATGATGGATCCCGAAGAGCCCAAGCGCGACGACGTTGTCGCCGATGTTTCCGCCGAGCCCGTGGACGAACCGCAAGCCGCGCCCAACGTTGAGGCCGAGGCCGATTCCGCGGAGGATGCTTCAAGCGAGACCGATGCCGGATTCTGCACGCGGTGCGGCACTCGCATGCGAGTAGGCGACCGCTACTGTCACAACTGCCGCTGGGATTCGGAAGGCGAGTCGTCTGAGCAGCCGCTCCCCTCGCCGCGCAACCTAGGACCTGCTTCGAACCACAATCGGCTTACCGTTCTCTTGCTGTGTCTGTTCTTGGGTCCGCTCGGGATTCATCGGTTCTACGTCGGCAGAGTCGGGTCGGGCGTACTGTGGTTCTTCACCTTCGGCCTGCTTATGGTTGGAACGATCTACGACTTGGTGCTAATCGCCACGGGAGAGTTCCGCGACGAGCAGGGCCGGCGGGTGCTCCACTGGCAATAGGCCTTGGACCGCTCATGCGAGCAGCGGACCCGCCAAGAAGACGTCCCTGCGTTCCGTATAGTGGACAGGTGAACCGATGCAGATACCGTTCCAAGGTCGACGCCTGGCTCGCGATATTGCTCATCGCACTTACGCCGGCTTTGATCTTCAATAAGGAGCTGCGTCGGCTCGGGTCGGTCGTCGCGGCATTGCCCGAATCTCTGCTGGTGCTCACTATCACGTTTGCGGTATTTCTGCTAATCGAGCGCACTACCTGGTACGAGATCGGTTCCGACGATCTCCTGATCCAATGCCTTTTCTCGCGCATCAGGATCCCACTGAACGAGATCGTCAGCGTGCGACAGACTCGAAATCCGAGATCCAGCCCAGCGCTCTCGCTCGACCGCCTCTCGATCGAGCGACAGGAAGGGCGGAGCGTTCGCATCTCGCCCAGACGCAGAGATGACTTCCTGAAGGACCTTGCACTGCGGGCAGCGCTGAAGCGCGAGAGCGACGGCTTGCGCCGCTAGAGCGGATAGCGCCAATTAAAGACGCGTTGCGTCTCGCCGGGTTCGCTGCCCGTCCAGGCGAAAAAGAATGCGAAGCGAGCTTCGGCGGTCTTTCGCACCGGCGGCCGGGCGCACAGAGGACACATCGTTACGCCGCGGCGCTCGACGCAGCAACCTGGGGCGATTTCATCGCGACAGATGTCGCAACGTCGTTCGTAGGGATCGGGAGCAGAACGGTGTGCCGACAAGAGTTCGCGTCCGCCTCGATGGGCAGATCGGCGGAACTCCCGTCTCGCTTTAGCCTTTTATGTCTCTGAGTTCAGGCCCTTGCTTCAGCCTCGTCGGTCTGCATGACGTAATCGCGCTCGCCGCTCGCCGAGCCATACTCGTAGGCTCCACGCGCGACGCGCGGAGCCACGCCCGCGAAGTTGTCGTGCGGCGGGGGTGAGGGGATGGACCATTCGAGCGTGGTCGCCTCCCAAGGGTTTCCGGCCGCCTTCTTTCCGCCGAAGAAACTCCAGAGCAGGTTAGCCAAGAAGATCAACTGCGCCGCGGCCAGACCGTAGGAGGCTAGGGTGATGTATTCGTGGCTCCACTGCATTTCACGCAAGAATGCAAAGGCAGTGGTGTCGGAGTAGCGCCGCGGGTGTCCGGCAAGGCCTTGGATGTGCATCGAAATGAAGATCGCGTAGCCGCCGACGAAGGTCAGCCAAAAATGGGCTTTGGCGAGGGTTTCGTTCATCCGTCGCCCGAACATCTTGGGAAACCAGAAGTAGGTCGCCGCGAACGTCGCCAGCACTGCGCTCATGCCCATGATCACGTGAAAATGACCGACCACGAAGTAAGTGTCGTGAAGGTAAACGTCGAGCGCCGCCTGGCCAAGAAAAAGCCCACCCATGCCGCCCGTGACGAAGTAGGAGACGAAGCCAAGCGCGAACAACATCGGCGCATGGTAGTGAAGGCGTCCACGCCACAGGGTGCCTGGCCAGGTGATCGCGATCACGCCGGCGGGAATGCTGATCGCAATGGTCAACAGCGAAAAAGGAATCGCTGAGAAGGGACTCATGCCGCTGACGAACATGTGATGGCCCCAGACGAAAAAGCCGAGCGTCGAGAGCACTGCCATCGCTATCACTACAGCCTTGTAGCAGAAGACGGGCTTGCGCGAACCAACCGCGAGAATGTGCGAGACGACGCCCAGCGCAGGCACGATGATGATGTAGACCTCGGGATGGCCAAAGAACCAGAGCAGGTGTTGAAAGAGGATCGGCGATCCGCCGCCGCGGTCGATGACCTGGTCGCTGATGATCAGTCCCGCCGGAATGAAGAAAGACGTTCCGGCCACCTGATCGAGTAGAAGAAGAAGGCCGCCGGCCAGCAGCACGGCGAAGGCGACGAGCGACATCACGCCGGTAGTAAACCAGCCCCAGACCGTGAGCGGCATGCGCATCATCGTCATCCCACTCGCTCGAAGCTGGATCGTCGTGACGATGAAGTTGATCGACGCCATCATCGAGGCGAGGCAGAACAACGCAATGGAGACGATCCAGAGAACCTGCCCAAGGCCTAAGCCTGGCCCGGCAATCTCGCCCACCGCGCTCAATGGCGGATAGGCCGTCCAACCGGAGATCGGCCCGCCGCCGGCAAGCACAATCGCCGACATCATCACTAAGTAGCTTGCGAGCGTTACCCAGAATGAGAGCATGTTGAGCGTCGGAAAAGCCATGTCCTCAGCGCCGATCTGGATGGGCAGCGCGTAGTTTCCAAAACCCCCTTGGAGGGCGGTGGTCAGCACGAAAAAGACCATGATCGTACCGTGCATCGTCATCAGCCCCAGGTAGAGCTCAGGCGACATCACCCCGTCGGGGGCGCCGCCGGGGAAGACCGTGTCCAAGAAAGGAATCACCGCCTCGGGCGCCGCGAGATGGGCGCGCATCAGCAGCGAGAGCAGCATGCCGGTCAACGCGGCCAGGATGGCGAGACCGATGTATTGCATGCCGACGACTTTGTGGTCGCGGCTGAATACCCAGCGTGTAATAAAGCTCCGCGGCGCTGCGTGGGTGACGGCGTGTATGGAGGCGGCTTCAGACATTGGTGCGTACTCTCCGGATCAAAGGACTCGATTGGATCGGGATCTAGCGCAGATCGAGGTATTCCTGCAAACGGGCATCGTACTCGGATTGCTCGACGACCTCGAGGAAGGTGCGCATGCGTTGATGGCCGAGCCCGCACAGCTCGGCGCAGGGAACTTCATAGCGGCCCACCGTATCGGCTGTGAACCGCAACGTGGTCAGGATGCCCGGCACGGCATCCTGCTTGAGGCGCAGCTCACGAACAAAGAAGCTGTGGAGCACATCCTTGGAGCCGAGCTTGAGTTCGATCGGACGGTCGACAGGAACGACCAGGGTGGGGAAGTTGATGTCGTCTCGACCGGCTGGATCGTCGGGGTCGACTCCGAGCGGATTGCCCATCTCGTCGTTGACAAAGCGTAAGTCGGTTCGTCCAAACTCGCCGTCCGGACCCGGATAGCGCATGTTCCAGACGAACTGCTGGCCTATCGCTTGGACCACGATGGGGTTGGCGGCGCCTTCGTTGAGATGGAGTCTGCCCCACAGCTCCTCGGAGCCGAGCGCGAGACCTAGGTCGAGCAGCGCCATGGTTCCCGCCGTCGCCCAGACCCAGCGCATGTTGCCGCGCCAGGCGCTGCGAGGAGTCGTCGACGGCCGGAACCGCACCACGATGAACGCCAGGACGATGTGCACGAGAACGAAAAAGAAGCCGGTCAGCACCAGCGTGAGTACGAAGTGGTCGTCGTAGTCGCGGGCGAACTCACTGACCGCAGCCGGAAACCAGAGCACGTCTCCACTAAATGCGAAAACGATCAAAACGGCCGTCAAAAGAAAGGCGACGCAGAACACCCAAGCCATGATTCGCTCCCTGGGATAAGGATTCCCGCTGGACCGGTAGCAATTGCGCTGCCGGACGTGATCGGGCTTGTTTTGCGAACGTTTGGGCGTCTGGCCGGGACGGAGCGGGGGATATGGCCCAGTCCAGGCCCTCTCATTCGTGGCGCATCCTTCGCGTCTGTTTGCGTCAGTGCCCGACCGATGCCCAGGCGTCGACGCGGAAGGTCGGGGACCTGGGCCACACGATTTCTTGGGGGTCGCAGGTTCTGGTTAGAGCGGGTCGGGGAGGTCGATCTGCATGCGCAGCAGGCCGGCCCCAAAGGTCTTGCCTTGCGCGTCGAGCCGTAACGAGACAGTGCCTCCGCCGCCGAGCGATTCGTGCAGAAGAAAATTGAGGGCGCCGAGGTTCGGCAGCTCGAAGCGCTCGACCTTGCCGCGGCACAGGCTCCCGAAATGCTTCTTGACCCTTTCGGCCGTGACTTGCTCGACCAGGACTGAGTAGTAGCGCGGCTCTCGAGCGATCAGCCCGATGTTGACGGTGTCGCCCTTGTCGCCTGAGCGGGCGTGTGCGATGTCGAGGAGTCGTATGCGCGGCATATCGCCTGCCGTCCTATGCGGAGAGCGCCGAGGATCTCGCCTGGGTCTCGCCCAACCCGGCATGGAGCGGACGCTCGGCCAGCCTCTGTTGCGACTGACGCAGCGCGAGCAGCCCCGTCCAACCGAAGCCGTACGCGAACAGTGCCAGAAACGGCGTCGTGCCCCAGGCGCCCAGAGCCAACGACAGAACCAGCGCAGCCGCAAAGTACGAGGCGCAAAGGAGATTCGCCCACGGCAGCCAACCCGCGCCCGCGCCGTAGAAGCGTCTCGCCTGGCTCAGCCGTCGCGGATCGGAGCTGTACTTCGCGGTGCGCTCGAAGGGAGTACGACGTCCCATCCAAGCCTCGATGACGGCCGCCGCGTTGGAGAGAGTCAGCCCGATGCCGAGCGCAATCATCGACGGGATCAGGTTCGCGCGGCGACGCCAATTCGGGACGCCGAGCTCTCGCTGCGCTAACAGATAGAAGCTCGCAAGTGAGCTGAACGTTGCCAAGAAAAGCGGCCCGTCCAGCCACAGCAGTCGACCGTCCCAGTGTTCAAAGCGGATCAGCATCGCCGGCACGAGCAAGGCCGACATCAGCGCCATCAACGGGTAGGAAACGTTCGCCGTCAGATGAAAAAACGCCTCCGTCTTGACCCGAAGCGGCAGTTCGGCGGCGAGCAGACGCGGCAGCAACTTGATCGCCGTCTGCATCAGCCCTTTCGCCCAGCGCGCTTGTTGGACCTGGAAGGAAGCTACGTCGAGCGGCAGCTCGGAGTCAGCAACGATGTTTGGAGCGTAGACGAATTTCCAACCCTTTAGCTGCGCGCGATAGCTGAGGTCGGTGTCTTCGGTGAGTGTGTCGAACTGCCAGCCTCCGGCGTCTTCGATGGTCTGTTTGCGTAAAACTCCGGCGGTGCCGTTGAAGTTGAAGAAACGTCCCGAGCGAAAACGGGCGCCGTGCTCGAAGACAAAGTGCCCGTCGAGGAGCATCGCCTGCACTCGGGTCAGCAAAGACTGCTCGCGATTGCGGAAGCCCCAGCGGGCCTGCACCATGCCGATCTTGGGATCGCAGAAGTAGTCGACGGTGCGCCGCAAGAAATCCGCCGGCGGCGTGAAGTCGGCGTCGAAGACGGCGATCAGCTCGCCGTCCGCCTCGGTCAATCCGGCGTCCAGCGCTCCGGCTTTGTAGCCGTTGCGTTGGGCGCGGTGGAAGTAACGGATCGGCTCGCCGGCCCAGGCCATGCGCTCAACCGCCTGGCGCGCGACGGAGCGGGTTTCGTCGTTTGAGTCGTCGAGCACCTGAATATCGAGCTTTTCACGCGGGTAGTCGAGACGGCAGACGGCTTCGATCAACGCTTCGACTACGAAGCGCTCGTTGAAGACCGGAAGCTGAACGGTGACGCGCGGCAGATCTTCAAAGCGCCCCGCCGGCAGCGGATCGCCGTTGCTTTGACCGCGATAGTAGAGCGCCAACAGAGCGTAGCGATGCAGGCCGTAGAAGCTCAACGCCGCCATCACCGCGAAGTAGAGACCAACCAAGACCGACTCCGCCGACGTCGGCTGGTGTAGGGTTGAGGGAACCGACTCAGAAAACGGCGAAAGACCCAGCCAAGTCAACGCGTCGGCAAGGCTTGTCCAAGCCGCGGCCTCGGTCCACCCGGACGGATAGGAGATCGTCATCGTAGAGCCAAGGCTCAACCCGCCGACGAGGTTCGAAGCGTCTCGAACGCCCGCGCTAGCCGCGATCGCCCTACTGTTGGGAGCCGGATTCGTCAGCCTTCAGCGCCTCGGAGACTTCGAGCGCGGGGCCGTCGAATTCATCGCGACGGATCTATTGCTGAACGTATTCTACCTTGTCGCCTGCTTTCTGAGCCTACGTTACAAACTCAACAATTCCGGCTCGCGATCGCGTCTGGCGCTGATCTGGGGAGCGGCCCTCACGTTTCGTCTGCTGCTCGTCGGGATGTCGCCCAACCTCTCCGAGGACCTCTATCGCTATCGCTGGCAAGGCCGAGTCCAAGCAGCGGGCGGCAACCCTTACGGCGCAATCCCCGAGGAGCCTCGCTGGGCCGCCCTCGAAGACGAGACCTGGGACAAGGTCAATCGCAAAGACCTGCCCTCGGTCTACGGCCCCGCGCTCGAGCTCGTTCACGCTGGATGGCAGCGCACCGCGGAGGCCGCGACCGACGATCCGTTCCTGCAGGCGTGGTCCTACAAGCTCCCCTTCGCACTGGTCGAACTTCTTGCGGCGTATCTACTGATGCGTCTGCTCGTCGCCTGGGGACGCCCTCCTGAACAGATAGTGATCTGGCTGTGGTCTCCTCTGGTCTGCATCGAATTCTGGGCGCAGGGTCACAATGACACCCTGGCCGTTGCCGCAGTCGTTGGGGCTTTGCTGGCGGCCCGGCGCAACCGCTGGCCGATTGCCTTTGCCGCGCTTTCCTTCGCCGTCCTAACGAAGTTCTGGCCGGCGGTACTGTTCCCGTTCTTCCTGCTGCAAAGCGACGATGGCGGCCGCTGGAGATTTCGCGCGAAGGATGCTTGGACAGCGCTTCCGGTCGCGGCACTGTTAGTCTCCCCCTATTGGCGCGAGTTGGCGAACGTCTCGGGGATGCTCGAAGGTTTCGTAGGCGGCTGGCGCAACAACGACAGCCTTTATGGGCTGATCTATGCCTGGGCGGGAGACGACTTCGCGCTTGGCACGGTCTGGACCTCGCGGCTGCTCGCGATTTCCTTAGTCGCCTTGTGGAGCCTGCGGTTGCCGCTCGAAAGCTCGGCGCGCTGGGCGATCGTGCTGCTGCTCTTCTTCTCAGCGAACTGCTTCCCTTGGTATCTAAGCTGGCTGCTGCCCTTCTTGACGCTCGCCCCCAATGCCGCGCTGTTGCTTTGGACCGCGCTCGCGCCGCTCGCGTATCACATCCTGATCGAGTACGGAATCTTGGGCGTCTGGCAGGACTCGGATGAGATACGGCGGCTGGAGTATGGACCGGTTTTCGCGTTGCTCGCGGCGCAGGCGCTGCTGAGGTCGCCGGCTAGGCCGATCGGCCTACGACTCCTAAGGCGGCTCGGGGTGCTCCGGGCCAGGGAGCTCCCCTAGCCGGAATCTCCGGGAATGTCGTAACGGCGGCCTACGAGCGAGCTTGCCGAGGACGAGGTCACAGGTTCAAGGCATTCCTCATGAATGATTTAAGAGAAACAGTCTCCTCAGCCGCAAGACACGAGTCGCTTCGTTCGTGCGACGCCCAACCGTCTGGACGAGGCGCTACTTGGTACTAAAGTTTTGCCTCAAAAATGAGACGGATGGACCATTGTCATTCTAGGGTTAAAGACTGAGAATGGCTTCATATGGAAGCCCCCAAGGCCCGCATCCATCAGGTCGGCTCGCAGATGGTTCATATCGTTCGTGAGCGTATGGTCGGCTCGAACGAGTATCTCGCGCTGATCGAAGGCGGCGGGGTGTGCCTTGCGGATTCGTTTAGCGATCCCTCTGACGCGGACTCCTGGCTGGAGAGGATGTTCCGCAAGCTGCACAAAGACCACGTCTGCGGTTTGGGATGCATCTCGTTGCCAGGCTCGAAGTTTCTCGCCGATCCGGCGCGGCTCAACGAGCTCGTGGCCCTTAGAGATCCCCACCCACTCTAGGTTGCGAGCTTGGCGTCGGCAGGCTGGCCGTGCTGATCCGAGGGCGAAAAGTCTTCATCGTCCACCGTATCGAAACGCTCCTCTTCGATCACAAACTGGTGAAAGAAGTTGCTCTCGAGCGGGTACCGGGTCAGCCGCGGCTCGGGAAGCGTCACCGTCTGGGGAATCCCAACGCCTGCTACGACACTGACATTCCGTCGTATTTTCGATCGTGCTGAAGCACCTTTTTCGCGCGGCGTCCGCAAGAAGTCAACTACGCCTCTTGATCCACTTCTTCAGACGCGACGCAGTGAGGAAGCGGGCTGGTCCTGCGACAGGCGGAGCTACGGACCACCCGATTGTTGCGTACCCCAATGGAGCGCCGATCTCCGCGAGGCTCATTCTGCCGGCATTGCAGGCGCTTGACTCGTTCGCGCCGTCGACGCGCGGTAGAATCAGAAGGAAGCCTTCCTTGCGGGCGCGTAGCTCAGCTGGATAGAGCATCTGCCTTCTAAGCAGAGGGTCGCAGGTTCGAGTCCTGCCGCGCCTACCAATATTTTCAATGACTTAATCGGTTTTCTTGTGACTTGCCGATGCGCTGCCAGCACTATGTCAGCGAGATATCGAGACGCAACCGTTGTCAGCAAGGACCAACCACGGCCTGGAGAACGATTTATTGTGCGGAAGGCCCGCCGCGAGATGATATCGTCCAACGGTGTTGCGGTTCAGCTCAGCCCGCAGACGACGAGGCCCACTTCTCGAGCGATAGCCCCCGCAGTCTGGGGCGCCTCCGGCTGCTACGCTGTTAGCTCCAATCCAAAAGGTAGTTGAACGCCCATGCTCCTAGAACGGCAGCCTCGCTTCTTCGCTTCTTTCACGGCGGTACTCTGCGTCCTTGGGATCGTCGGCTGCGGACCGGCCGAAAGCGTCAAACCGCCCAACTTTCTGATCCTGATGTCGGACAACCACTCGTGGAATCACTTGGGTTGTTACGGCGACCCCGTCGTCCGAACCCCGACCATCGACCGAGTCGCCGCGGAGGGGATCCGCTTCACCAACGCCTATTGCTCCTCGCCCTCGTGTACGCCCGCGCGAGCATCAATGCTCACAGGGCAGGACATCTGGCGGTTGGAAGAGGGAGCCAACCTGTGGGGTACGCTGCCCGCCAAGTTTCCCGTCTATCCCGATATGCTCGAGGATGCCGGCTACCTGGTGGGCTACGCCGGCAAGGGCTGGGGGCCGGGCGACTATGAAGCGGGCGGACGCTCTCGCAATCCGGCCGGAGATCGCTTCGCTACGTTCGAGGAGTTTTACAACGAGCGCGACGGCGGCCAGCCCTTCTGTTACTGGTTCAGCTCACGAGACCCCCATCGCCCATATAGCCAAAACAGCGGCAAGGACTCCGGCATCGATCTGTCGAAAATCGTCGTGCCGCCCTATCTGCCCGATGAACCGGCGGTCCGCGATGACATCGCCGACTACTACGCCGAGATCGAGCACTTCGACGCCGAGGTCGCCGGCCACCTGGGATTGCTCGGCGAAATGGGTGAGATCGAGAATACGATTATCATCATCGCCGGCGACAACGGCTGGCAAATGCCGCGAGGGCTGGCCAACCTGTACGACTTCGGGACCCGCATACCGTTCATCGTCTCGATGCCTGAACGCTTCGCCGGAGGTCGGGTCGTCGACGACATCGTCAGTCTGACCGACCTCGCGCCGACAATTCTCGAGCTTGCCGGTCTTCCCGTTCCCGCTGAGATGACCGCCAAGAGTCTGCTTCCGATCTTGAGTTCGGCCGCCTCGGGGACTATCGACCCAACGCGCGAGTTCACGGTGATGGCTCGGGAGCGACATGCATTCGTGCGTCGAAACGGGCTCGGCTATCCCGGGCGCGCCCTGCGCACCAAGGACTTTCTCTACATTCGCAACTACGAGCCAGACCGCTGGCCCGCAGGCGACCCGCCGCTCTTCGGAGACGTCGACGCCCATATGCTGCACTACAGATCTCCGACCAAGATGGAGTTGCTGACGCGACGCGGAGACACGGCCGCGGGGCCCTTGTTCGATATGGCCTTCGCGAAGCGACCGCGCGAAGAACTCTACGACCTCGAGAACGACCCTCAGCAAATGCGCAACGTGGCGGCGGAACCCGACTACAGCGAGCGCAAAAACGAGCTCTCAGAGCAACTGACGGTCTATCTTCGTGAGACCGGCGACCCGCGCGAAACTGGTCAACCGTTTGACTGGGACGGGGCGGTCTACTTCCAGGATCGCGACAAGAATCCCGAACCTGGTCAAGAAGCCATCGAAGCACTGGGACTCGAAGAGCGCTACAGCTACGTCGATCCCTAGGCTAACGAAGCATCACACTCGCAACGGCCGATCCTACACCCGGAAACGCGCGCCGACGAACCCTCTTTTCCTGCCTTCAGCGCCCGACGTGTCTGCCGCAGACTCCATCCCAATCGAAACGACGCGTCAGCAAGACGGCCTGTCAGCGGCCGGGAGGGCCGGCGGTCGGCTGCCCGATCGAGATCGTCGCCTGAGGCGCGGCGCCCGGATTTCCTGAACCGTTGCCGCCGCCGGTCGCCACGGCTGCGGCTGCGGCTCCGCCTGCCCCTGCCGCGATGAGAATGGCGATCAACACTTTGGTAGGTATCCCGCCGGCGCCCGCTGCCACTCCCGCAGGCGCTGCTCCCGCAGCCGCGCCTGCAGCCGCATTGACTTGTTGCACGGTCGTCGTTGCGGTAAGCCCCTGGTGAGAAGCCGTCACATTAATCTGATACGACCCTTCGGACGAGTTCGCTGTGACACCGGTCGCCGAAGCCTGTCCCTGCGCGTCGGTCGTCGTCGCCAGCAAGCGCGAACCGTCGCCGAACGTCGCTCCGGGTCCCCGCGACGGCAGCGTGAAAACGACCGCGGCTCCAGCAACAGGTTTGTTGTTCTCGTCGACGACACGAACGACCGGATCTCTCGCAGAGCGCTGACGCACCACATTGATCGCTGCTTCGCCTTCCAGGATCTCGATGCGAAGCCGGGCGCTCTGCTGGGCGCCTGCCCAACTAGGCGTCGGGCTCGCAAGAATCAGGGCGATCAGGGCGGCAACCGTTCGCGGCGCTTTGTTCCTTAGAAACATGTTCAGCTCCTTGTCGTTCGACCTGCTTGTCGCTAAGGCGACGTCTCCAGCGTGTTCGAAGAGCCGTTCTCGTTCGAAACCGACGCCGTTACCGATGAGACGGCAGAGATCTGACCCGAGATAGTGACCGGCAATCTCAACGCGAATTGACTCCCGAAGGAGGCCGATTCGGCGCTAGCAAACCACTCGTCGAGCGCCTCAGCGACGTTGACGTCAAACGTTGAAGGGTTCACGCTTGCGCCGGGAGTCGAGCTAAATCGTATCGCGGCTTGATCGACGTTTCGTCCCGGAGCGAAACCCTCCAGCACGATCGTGAATCCGACTGACGTGCGGTCCTCCAGACGTAGGCTCGTCAGCGTCGGCGCCGCGTCCGAGCGAATTACTCCCGAAGCCGTTGGACCCGGAACCGGCGTTACGTCGTCGCCCGAGACGGCGAGCTTTGCTCGGAAGCTCAATGTACCCGGGGATGTGCCGCTCTGATAGCCGATCGATCCGGCGTCGCCAAACCTAGCTGTGGAGTCGCCGGCGGGGATGGTAAACGTCGCGCTCCGGGAGCCGTTCTCGAAGCGCGCCGCGGGATCATCGACGCCTCCCGACTCTTCCGGCGTGAAGTCCATCTCCAGTACGCCGGTTATGGGAGTTGAATACAGGCTCGCCGACGATAGCCCCGCTTGCTCCTGCTGACCGCCCTGGAAGAGTCCCGGCACTCCGATGATGGAGATTCCCGCCAAGAGTCCGCGGCCCACGATGGGCAGCGTGTCGTCATTCACCAGCAACTGCCCCGATAGCGGGCCCGGCTCTTCGGGGCTCAACAGGATGGTCACGACGAGCACCTCGCCGGGGCCCAATAAGAGCGGCAGAGGAGGAACGCCCACGAGCGTGAAGCCGGCGCCCGAGATTGCGATCCGGTCAATCTGCGCGACGCCAGGCCCAGCGCCGACGATGCGCACCCCTTGCGAACCGGTGCCTCCGACCTCGATCGGTTCCATCGACACTGAGCCGCTGATGGCGTCGCCGCCCGGATCCTGAATCTCGATTCCGCCAGGCGGCTCCGTGGCGGTTCCCGACAGGGGCACGTTCGTAGAGATCCCATCTCCGCTCAGGCGTAGCAATCCGGAGTCGCTGCCTGACGCCGCGGGGGCGTAAACGATGGTGAGGTCGCGCGCCGCGCCGACGTTGAGAGAGAACGTGCCCGGAGAAACGGAGAAACCTGGATCGTTGACGCCCGCCGTCAGGGAAAGCGACGATTCCCCGGTGTTGCTCACGGTCACTGTCCGGCTCGTCGATTCTCCGGAGACCGTCGGCGGAAAGACGATCTGCGTAGGCGAAACGGCAATGCTGACGAGCGCCTGAGGTCCAATGGTAAACACTGCCGGCCCGGACGTTCCTCCCCCCGGCGGCAGATTGCGAACTGTCACCTGCGCAGCGCTTTCAACCGCAACCAGTGACGCCGAAACACTCGCAGAGAGCTGCGTCGGTCCTTGGAAAACCGTTGGAAGCGGCTGGCCATTCCATTGTGCAAACGATGACTGCTGGAACCCTTCCCCCGTGATCGCTAGCGTGAATGCCGAATCTCCCGCGTCAGCCTGCGCGGGGCTGATCGAGCTCAGCACCGGCGCTGGGCTCAAGATGAGGAACGGCTCGACCGATGATCGCTCGCCGCTCGGGTTGACGACTACGATATTCGCTGTGCCGTTGACCGCGATGAGTTCTGCGGGAACTATCGCGGTCAAAGACCGGGAGCTTGCAAAGGTTGTCGCAAGCGCCGAGCCCTGCCATTCGACATCGGCCCCCGACTCGAAGCTCGAGCCGGAGACGGTGAGGGTCAGGTCCACGCCGCCGGCCGCCGTCGAGGGGGGCGTCAACGCGGAAATCGTTGGGATGGGCGCGACGACGTCGAATAGCAAGCTATTCGAAACACCTCCGCCGGGACTCGGGTTCCGAACCAAGACTGTCTGCGAGCCGACTGACTGGAGATCGGAAGCTCCGAGCGAGGCAGCTAACTCAGTGGAGCTCACGAAGGTCGTCGACACCGTCGAGCCGTCAAAATGAGCCTGCGAGGACGGAACGAAGCCTGCGCCTGTGAGTCGCACCGTCACAGCCTGAGAACCGACCGTCGTGCTGGAGGGCGACAGGCTCGTGAGCGTTGGAGCCGGATTGGTCACAGTCAAAGCCAGCGGCGCAGATACGGCTGAGGTCGGCGGCGGATTGCGCACCGTTATCAACGCGGTTCCCCCGTCGGGGAAAAACTCACGCGAGACCGTTGCGGTCAACTGGTTCGGACTGACGAAATTCGTAGGCAGCACGTCTCCGTCCCACTCGATCACAGCGCCCGCCAAGAAATTGGAGCCGGCAACGGTCAGCGTAAACGCGGCGCCGCTTGCCGCCACTCCAGTCGGCGAGACGCTCGACAGGATGGGAACCGAGTTCACCACGTTGAATGAGACATCGGGCGACGAGGCGCCGCCTGGGTTCATCGCCCGTACGAGAAAGCTCCCCGCGACCGCAAGGCTTGCCGGCGGCACCGTCGCGGTCAGTTGCGTTGGGTTGACGAACGTGGTTTGCAGGGCCGATCCGTCGAAAATAAGGTCGGAGCCGGGGACGAAACAGGAGCCGTTAGCGACTACGGGCGTCGCAGCATCGCCGACCAAGGCTTGGTTCGGCACGATAGACCCGACCGCCGGAGGGGAGACCGTGAGCGGAGCCCCTGGGGATGTAGCGCCTCCGGGCAAGTTGACCACGGTGATCGCGGCGAGGCCCGGCACATCTGCTAACGCCCCCGGGATCGTCGCCGTCAATTGCGTAGCGTTCACGAACCCCGTAACGAGCGCGGCCCCGTTCCAGCGCACTTCCGCACCAGGCGTGAAGTTGGCCCCGTCGACCGTCAGCATCGTGAAGGCGGGATCCCCCGCGCAGATCGGCCCGGCCGGCGTGAGAGCCGAGATCACCGGAGCCGACACAGCGAATGGAAGGGGCGAGGACAGGAGTGAGCCCGGCGCCGGATTGCGGACAGTGATCGCCGGCGTTCCGGCCACGGCGAATAGAGCACTCGAGACGGTAGCTGTCAACTGCGTGGAGTTGACGAAAACCGTCGGTAGGGCGGCGCCGTCCCATTCAATCGCGGCTCCCATTAGGAAGGAAGAGCCGTTGGCGGTCAGCGTGAACGCAGCACCCCCTGCCGTCGCTGCGGTCGGCGAGATGTTCGACAGAACCGGAACCGGGTCGAGCACGTTGAACGGCAGGTCGCCAGACGTGGCGCCGCCGGGATTCATCGCTCGAACGAGAAAGCTCCCCGCGACCGCAAAGCTCGCCGCAGGCACCGTCGCGGTCAGTTGCGTTGTGTTGACAAACGTCGTCGCCAAGGCCACCCCGTTAAAGATGATGCTGGATCCCGGGACGAAACAGGAGCCGTTCAGGGCGATCGGCGTTGCCGCATCGCCCACCGAGGCTTGGTTGGGAACTACAGAACCCACCGACGGAGCGGAAACCGTCAGAGACGCCCCCGGCGACACCGTTCCCCCCGGCAAGTTCACCGCAGTAATCACGGGCGAGCCCGGTACGGCCGCCAACGCCCCCGGGATCGTCGCCGTCAATTGCGTAGAGTTCACGAACCCCGTAACGAGCGCGGCCCCGTTCCAGCGGACTTCCGCACCAGGCGTGAAGTTGGCCCCGTCGACCGTCAGCATCGTGAAGGCGGGATCCCCCGCGCAGATCGGTCCGGCCGGCGTGAGAGCCGAGATCACCGGAGCCGACACAACGAATGGAAGGGGCGAAGACAGGAGTGAGCCCGGCGCCGGATTGCGGACTGTGATCATCGGGGTCCCGCCGGCGGCTATGAGCACACTTGAGACCGTAGCGGTCAATTGCGTGGAGTTGACGAAAGCCGTCGGTAGGGCGGCGCCGTCCCATTCAATCACGGCGCCCATAAGGAAGGCGGAGCCGTTGGCGGTCAGCGTGAACGCAGCCCCCCCTGCCGTCGCAGCGGTCGGAGAGATGCTCGATAGAACCGGAACCGGGTCGAGCACGTTGAACGGCAGGTCGCCAGACGTGGCGCCGCCGGGGTTCATCGCTCGAACGAGAAAGCTTCCCGCGACCGCAAAGCTCGCGGCTGGAACCGTTGCGGTCAGTTGCGTTGTGTTGACGAACGTGGTCGCCAAGGCCACCCCGTTAAAGATGATGCTGGAGCCCGGGACGAAACAGGAGCCGTTGACGACAATCGGCGTCGCCGCATCGCCCACCGAGGCTTGGTTGGGAGCCACGGAACCCACCGACGGAGCGGATACCGTCAGAGACGCCCCCGGCGACACCGTTCCCCCCGGTAAGTTCACCGCAGTGATCACGGGCGAGCCCGGTACGGCCGCTAACGCGCCCGGGATCGTCGCCGTCAACTGCATCGAGTTAACGAACGCCGTAGCGAGCGCACCTCCGTTCCAGCGGACTTCCGCTCCAGGCGTGAAGTTGGCCCCGTCGATGGTAAGCATCGTGAACCCGGGATCTCCTGCGCAGATCGGTCCGGGCGGCGTCAGCGCCGAGATCGAAGGTCCGGCGACCACTACCGAGAGCGCGTTCGAGACGGCGGATCCGGGAGCTGGATGTTGAACGGTTATGTTCAACGTCCCGGCGGCGACGAGTTGGGCGCCGGTAATCGTCGCCGTGATGGACGTAGCGCCGTTGACCGTTGTCGCCAGCGCCGTAGCATCCGCGAGGGCCACAGTTCCGGCCGTGAAGCACTCCCCCGTGATCGTGATCGCGGTTGCGCCCGATCCCGCCGCAAGGTTTGCGGGCGAAACATTCGCAATCGTCGGCGTGCATGGCATCATCGCCATGTCGTTGCCGTCAATCACCGAACCAGGCGAGTGAATCACTGTCTGGATGAAGGTGGAGGCGTCTAATCGGACGATCTGGAAATCGAATGTGTCTCGGACCAGAACGTCGCCCACTCGGTCAACGACGACCGCGGAAGGAGCATTGAGGTTGCCGCCCGTCGTGAGCAGTGTTTGAACGCCCGTCACGGGATCGACCGAGACCAACACCCCGTTGGACGGGTCCACAACTAGAATGTCGCCGTTGGGAGCGATCGTAACGCCCGCCGGGAGCGCCAAGTTTACCCCCGTCGTGAGAATCGTGGAAGCGCCGGTCATCGGGTCGATGCGAGCGACCGTGTTGTCGATCAGGGCGACGATCATGCCGCTCGGCTCCACGGCGATGCCGCGGGTGACCGTACCGCCCATCTGGGCATCGGTAGAGACGACGCTCTGAGCGCCAGTGACGCGATTCACTCGGATCAACGCCCTGGGCGGCGCCAAGGAGCCGGTGTTGGACACAATCAGAATCGAGCCGTCGGCCTCGATCGCCATCCGGCCAACCGCGTCGTTGAGCAGCATCCCGGATGTTAGGGTTGTGGCGATTCCGCTCCCCGGATCGAGTCGGTGGATGACGGGCAGTGAGCTGGAGAACGAGGAGTTTTCAGACAGCAGTATTGTCCCGGCCGGCTCCACCGCCACGCTCTCAACGAGTCCGACCAAGCTCCCGCTGAGTGTCACAGACAGGTCGGCGAACTGGTTGTTGAGGACGTTCAGCTTGCGCACGGCCTCCGTGCCTAACCTGCTCTCGTCGAACACAAGATCGCCTTCCTCGAGAGGGAACTCGACGCGCGCCAGAAAGCCGTCGGACGATGCCGAACGGGTCGTGCCGTCGGTTGCCGGAAAGTCCGTATCGTTCGTTTCGCCACCGACCCACGCCGCGCCGGAAAGTGCGGCGGTGACCGCGAAGCCTGCTTCGTTAGTGCCGCTGCCGCCGAACAGCGTGGCGTCCGGCAGCCCTCCCTCCAAGTTCACCCTGGCGGCGAAAACGTCCTCGAAACCGCTGAGGGTCGTGCCGTCCGTCGTCGGGAAGTCTGTGGACCGTGTTTTTCCCGCGATGAGCGCGTTCCCTGCTAAGTCGACGGAGAGCGCCTCGGCGCTCTCCAGTGCCGTCGTCCCACCGATATAGCGAGTCCACAGGATCGTGATCGAGCCGAGATCAAAATCGAAGTTGGATACGAAAGCGTCGTCCGAACCAGTGAGCGTGTTAACCGGCAACGGCAGGTCAGCGGAAGAGGTCGTACCGGCGACGTAGGCGACTCCGGAGCCGAAGTCAGTGAGGTAGAGCCCAATCCCCGAACCAGATTCGGAGCCGCTGCCGCCCACGAAGTCGGAGTTGAGCAGGAGCCCAAATTCGTCGATCCGCGCAATGAAGGCGTCGCTCGCGCCGCCTCCGAAGGTTGTCCCGTCCGCGGGGAAATCAGGCGAATCCGTTAGTCCGGTGACATAGGCTTGGGACGCATTGTCGATCGCGATCGCGGTGCCACGGTCGAAGCCCGTTCCGCCCAAGAAATCCGACCAATATATTAGCCCCATGGGGTCGATCCGCGCGACGAAAGCGTCGGCCGGACCTTGGAGAAGCACCGACTCTCCGCCTGATGCGTAGGCGCGGCTCTCGGCAGCTACGAGTGGAACTCCGCGGGAGCCGGCGATTACGACCGGGAAATCCGCCGATTGTGTTTCACCCGTGAGATAAGCGTTCCCGTCGGTGTCGGCCGCGACGGCTGCGGTGAAGCCGTCCGCGCCGCTGCCTCCGAGATAGCGCGCGTAGAAGACCGTGCCGTCGGGATTGAATCGCGCCACGAACGCATCCGAAACGCCGCCGAGCGCGAGCGGTCCGATCGTGCGGGGGAAGTCGGCTGAGGTCGTGTCTCCGGTCACCAGGGCGCGATCGGTTCCGTCGACCGCGAGGCCGCGCGGGCGGTCTGATCCGCTGCCGCCGAAATACGTCGCGAACTCAAGAACGCCGAGCGGGCTGTAGCGCGCCACGAAGCCGTCGACGGCTCCTTGCTGCGAACTTCCGTTCGTTACCGGAAGATCGCTTGAGTCGGTCAGTCCGGTGATATAGACTTGCCCGGTCGAGGCGACCCCCACTCCCTCTACAAGGTCAAAGCCGTCGCCGCCGAAGAACGTCGCAAAGCCCAAGACGGGATCAATCACCAACTCCCGCTTCGGGTCGTATTCGCCGATCCGAAACCCTACGGAGCCCGCTTCCGCCAACAAAATGTACTCGGCCTCGACGGGCTCCCGCTCCCCGTCCCGCAGTTGATAAACAATGGGGCGGCTGAAGTCGACGGTTCTCTCGCCCAGCGAGACGGCGAGAGAACCGTCTGGCTCAACGACTACGCCCGTCTGCCCCTGTAACTCCAACCGCGGCAGTGACGGGTCCGCCCCAGGAGCCACCACGAGATCGTACTCGAGCTTGCGCCCGGCGCCGTAGTAGACGATATCGATTCCTTCGTAAATGTTGTCGAAGCGGACCTTCCGGTAGAGCGGCACATCGAGCGTGGGCGCGCCGCGGCCGAGATAGTAGTTGTGCCTGCCCGGCAACGCCTCGAGCGGCCTAGCGCTGGCCGACTCAGAAGCGCCGGCAAGCCTCATTTGCAGCTCAGCGCGGGAGGTCTTGCCTGTGAGCGACAGGCGCGCTTCGGAGGGCGAGAGCTCCAGGCTGTACCCAAGTCCAAGCGCGAAGAAAGCTCCGGAACTCTCCCGTTGGCCGTGGTTGGGCTCAAAGCGGATGGGCTGGGTTTCTACAAATCCGCGAATCGTCTCCGCCGGTTCGGGAAGGGCGACCGAGGTCGGGCCTTGCAGCGCTCGCGAACTCAAGAAACCCAGCGCGATCGCGCCGAACACCATCCACCGTAAAGGTTGAATAAAGATCTCCGTCTCGCCGCCCCAGAACGGGTAGGGTAGCCAAGGTGGAACTGCCTACGCAACGTTCCTCCGTTTCTGCCAGCCTCTGCGCGAAGGCAGCCCGCCGGGTTCGCCCCGGAAGGAGATGTCCTCCTTGAGACGATCGAACTCCAGTTCAACCCAGGCACGGCCCCAGGCTGCGCCTATTGGAGAACAACTGGAAACCCGGAAAGTTTCAGCGAATTCTTGGTCTCATCGCCACAGCGTGCTCCCGCCACAGGGTCGACAACGCTGACAACGACGGCATCACAAGGCCAATATGACTTGAAGGAAAACGGCAAGGATAGCCAAGCCCGAGAGGACAATACCCACGGTGGTGCCAAGTCTCGCTCGCTTCCTTCTATGCTTCCGAGGGCACCGAGAACCTTTTGCGGGCATGAGTAACGCCAAAACAATCCAGCCGAGAGCTCCACCTGCAAATATCCATGCCAATCCGCTGAATCCCTTTGATCGCGACCAAACGAAGGAGATCACCATCGAAAGGACGGCTGCTAGGGGATATAGCAGAGAGTATGGGTCGTCCATGTGAGGTAATAGTACAGCCCTCGCAGGTGCGCTGCAAGTTCCGGGCTGGCGGTGAGCGGAGCACCGCGTCAGCAGGAGTTTATGGGTGTTGTGCGGCGACAGACTACTCCGCTTTCGGGGACGTTGGGTCCGTACAACGCCTAAATACGACTTCGATGGCGCCGGGACAGCGCCGCATCGGGTCCGCCGCCAAATACGTCCACACTCGGTGTCTCAGGGTGCGCCAGATTCACGAGAAACCCGGCCTGCCGGGTGCGCTCGATGCGCGCATCGCAAGCAAACAGACTGCGTCACCGGAGCCTTCGCATCAAACGATCCAAACCGAATTTTCGTGGTTCGCATATCGCAAAGTCTCGCCTCGAATATCCTCGGTCGCGTAGAGACCTCGAGAGCCCAGAGCTGGTCTGGTGCCGAGTCTCTTGGCACTATTCGCATTGTGGACGACTCTGCTACCCTGAGCGGTAATGACTGACATACTCAAAATCTTAATTACCGAGCGAGACCGCCTCAATAGGGTTCTTGCAATCCTTCAATCAGACGCCCCGGCGCCGGCGCCGCAGGCGGCGACCGCCAGTCCAGCGAAAAAGACTGCTAAGAAGACCAAGGGAAAACGCAAGCGCTCCGCGGCGTCGCTGAAGCGACAGTCCGAGAAGATGAAGGCGTATTGGGCCGCACGTCGAAAGGCAGAGAAGAAGAAGTAGGCTTCGTCGGAGCCGCCCAGCCTGCTGGGCTGGACCTTGATAAGAGCGCGGCGGGAAAACTCGTCGACGCCGGGCAGTTCGCGTTCGGGTGTTTAGCTGGCAAGTCGAAGCGGCATGGGCTCCCTCGGGTGAATGGTTCGTGCGGCCACTCGCACGCTTTACAATCACCACAACGACGTTGGGCCGCACCACTCTGGACAAAGTGGACTCGAGAGAACCGACACGACGCACTAGTTCGGCGGTTTCTACACACCGCCCTCCTTTCAGCCTGCACCTTTTCCCCATATTCTCGGGTGAGCTCCCCTACCAGGTCTCCGCTGACGGGAGCTCACATTGACGGACTCGGCGGAGGGCGCGGAGGCGAATCCAGCGTCTAACAACACGGAGTTTGCCATGGCAACGAAACTATTCGACCTCTCGGGCAGAGTCGCCCTCATTACGGGGGGCAGCAAGGGACTTGGCAAGGCGATGGCGCGCGGATTCGCCGACGCCGGCGCGGACGTATTCATCAGCAGCAGGCACGAAGGCGAGCTGCAGTCCGCCCTGCGCGAAATCACCGAAGGTACGAGCGTCAGAGGCGGATACTCGGTTGCCGACTTGAGCCAGCGCGAGGAATCAGAAAAGCTGGCGCAGGCCGTGCTGGAAGCAATGGGCAAGGTCGACATCCTCGTCAACAATGCCGGTACGAATGTCGCGCAGTCAATCGACGAGGTCAAAGACGAGGACTGGGACAACGTCCTCGAACTCAACTTCAGCTCGTGCATGGCGCTCAGCCGGGCGCTGGTCCCGCAGATGAAAGAGCGTAAGTGGGGCCGCATCATTCATATCAGCTCGATCATGGGCTTAGCCTCGAAGGAGCAGCGCCACATCTACTCCGGCACCAAGGCCGCGCTGATCGGCATGGCTCGCTCGATGGCGCTCGAGCTGGGTCCGTACGACATTACCGTCAACTGCTTGGCGCCAGGACCGTTTCTGACGGATCTTCCCGGCCGGGTCCTCACTGCCGAACAGAAGGAAAGCTTCGCCACCCGAACAGCCGTCGGCCGCTGGGGCGACCCCCGTGAGTTAGCCGGGCCTGCCTTGCTGCTTGCGAGCGACGCAGGCAGCTACATCACCGGCGAAACGCTGGTGGTAGATGGAGGAACGTTGTGCAAGACCTTCTAGCTCGATAATCGGTCTCCGATCTCGCACTATCTCCTCTGCAACTACCGATGCTCCGGCTCGAAGCTCCATCGGACGGGTTTTATATACTTATCTTGGGCAAGAGACGCAGTTGGACGGCGCAGGCCGGACTCTGAGGCGGTGAGAATTGGCCGAAGTCTTGGGAGGGTCATCACGATGAGCTTGATTTGGCGCGTGGTCGGCGTCGTGTTTGCGACGGCGGTAGGACTGGCAGCTCAAGAGCCCGGCAGCGACTTCTTCGAGAAGCAGGTGAGGCCGGTACTCAGCGCCTGTAGCCAATGCCACAACGCACAGCTCGCCTCAAGCGGCTTGGCGCTGCACAGCCGAGAACGCCTATTGCAGGGCGGCAACCGCGGCGCGGTCGTCGAGCTCGGCAATCCCGAGCAGAGCCTGCTGCTTCGCGCCGTCCGCCAAAAAGAAGACTTGAAAATGCCGCCGGGCGGCAAGCTCGACCCGGACCAAATCGACGTTCTCGCGCGGTGGATCGAGGCCGGAGCACCATGGGGCGAGACCGCCGAGGCTTCGTCGAGCGAGGCCCGTCCGGGAGCCGATCACTGGGCGTTTCAGGCCCCAAAGCGTCATCCATCGCCCGAGGTCCGCGGCGCCTCTTGGGTGCGCAACCCGATCGATAACTTCGTCCTAGCAACGCTGGACAGCAAAGGCATTAAACCGTCTCCGGAGGCAAGCCGCGAGACGCTTTTGCGGCGCGTCGGCTTGGATCTCACGGGACTGCCTCCGTCGCCCGAGGAAATCGAAGCGTTCGTTTCGGACGATTCGTCTGACGCTTATGAGAAGGCGGTCGACCGGCTGCTCGCTTCGCCGCACTACGGAGAACGCTGGGGCCGCCATTGGTTGGACCTGGCACGCTACGCCGACTCCGACGGCTATAGCATCGACGCCCCGCGGCCTATCTGGAAGTATCGCGACTGGGTGATCGAAGCGATCAATCGCGACCAGCCTGTCGACCAATTCGTCATCGAGCAAATCGCCGGCGATTTACTGCCCAATCCGACCACAGAACAGTTGATCGCGACCGGCTTTCATCGCAACACCCCTTCGAACTTCGAGGGCGGCATCGACTTCGAGCAGTACCGCGTCGAAGCAGTGGCCGACCGCGTGGCCACCACCGGCGCGGCTTTCCTCGGCCTGACCGTCGGTTGCGCGCGCTGCCACGACCACAAGTACGACCCGATCTCGCAGCGCGAGTTCTATGAGCTGTTTGCGTATTTCAACAGCATCGACGAGATCACCCAAGAATCGGAGCGCTACGACTTCTATCGCCCGGTGCTCTACTTGCCTACCCCGGAGGAGACCGCCGGCGCCGACGCCTACTGGGCACAAGTTCACGCCTTGAGCAGCGAGCTGATGTCGCACGTCGAGAAGCTGCGGGCGACTGCTCGCGGCGCCGACGACGCGCCGATCGAAAAAGAGCCTGGCCTTCTCGCACGGGTCAATACATTGCGAACGTTCATGAAGCGCGGCGGTCTGCCAAGATCTCCCGAGTACCGCTGGCGACAGCCCGAGGCCAACCTTACGCGGACGCTGATTATGCGCGACTTGCCCGAGCCGCGCGAATCGTACGTCCATCTGGGCGGCGATTTCCTCAAGCGTGGAGTTGCCGTCGAGCCGACCGTTCCCAAATGGCTCTCCGACGAGACGGTGACAGGCAATCGTCTCGATTTGGCCAAGTGGCTGGTGAGCCGCACGAACCCACTGACTGCGCGTGTGACGATGAATCGCATGTGGCAAGCGCTGTTCGGCCTAGGGATCGTCGAGACCGAGAACGATTTCGGACTGATGGGGTCGCCGCCGTCGCACCCGGAATTACTTGACTGGTTGGCGGTCGAATTCATGGAGCAAGGATGGAGCCGTAAGGCGATGCTCAAGCGGATCGTGACGTCGGCGACCTACCGCCAAGCGTCGCGCCATCGGCCCGAGCTCGAGGAGATCGATCCTTACAACCGACTGCTGGCGCGGCAGTCGCGAGTACGGCTCGACGCTGAGATCATACGCGACAGCGCGCTTGCCGCCTCCGACCTGTTGGCACCGAAGCGCGGCGGACCAGGCGTCTATCCTCCTATTCCGAAAGGAGCGATGGCGGTCACGCAGGTCGAGCGTCCGTGGCCGACAGACATCGGCACGGATCGATACCGTCGTGGCGTGTACACGTTTTTCTTCCGCATGTCGCCGCCGCCCAGTCTGGTGCTTTTCGACGCACCGACTGGTGCGGAGACTTGTACGAGAAGGGTACGCTCGACGAGCCCATTGCAAGCGCTGACGTTGCTTAACGATCAGGCGTTTCTAGAGTTCGCCGTCGCGCTCGGCAAGCGCATCTTGGCGGAAGCGCCCGCGGACGATCGTTCGAGACTCGAATACGCTGCCCTGCTGACTCTGGGCCGCAAGCCGAAGCCTAACGAGATGGATCGCCTCGCGACGCTGCTCGAGCAGCAGAGAAAGGAATATGGAGAACGGCCCTCGTCGGCCCTCGATCTGACCGCAGCCCTTGCAGCCGGGACGGGAAAAGAGACGGACGCGGTCATTCTCCGTGACGCGCCCGAGTTGGCCGCGTGGGCCTCGGTCGGCCGCGTGCTGATGAACGTGGACGACTTCTTGACCAGGGAGTAGAGCACCATGACGATCGAAGAACGCCTTCTCCGTCTCCAGACGCGCCGACATTTCTTCCAGAGCTCCGGCATGGCTCTCGGCAAAGTCGCGCTCGCTTCCTTGCTCGCCGACGGTAAGCTGCTGGGCGCGCCGAAGGCGCCGGCGAACCCGATGGCTGTGAAAGAGCCGCACTTTCCCCCGCGTGTCAAGAACGTTATCTATCTCTTCATGGCCGGCGCTCCCAGCCAGTTGGAGATGTTCGATCACAAGCCGGTTCTTCGCGAATACGACGGGCAGGTCGTTCCGGAATCATTGATGAAGGGCAAGCGCTTCGCCTTCATGGATACGTTTTCGAAGAACCCGCCGAAGCTGCTCGGCGCCAAGCCGGAGTTCCGACGCTACGGCAGGAGCGGGACCTACGTCTCGGATCTGATTCCCAACATCGGCTCGGTCGCCGACGATATCGCATTGATATCGGGCATCTCGACCGACAATTTCAATCACGCCCCGGCGAAGTGTTTCATGAACACCGGCTCGATTCGTTTCGGACGTCCGAGCATCGGCGCTTGGGCGACCTACGGACTCGGCAACGAGTCCCAGGACCTGCCGGGATTCGTCGTACTGCAATCGGGCGGACGCGGCCCGCGCGGCGGCTCGCCGTTGTGGGGCAGCGGTTTTATCCCGACGGCCTACCAGGGGGTACCGTTCCGCTCCGGGGGCGATCCGATTCTGAATCTCTCGAACTCCCCGGGCGTGACGCCGGCGGCCCAGCGGGCGACGCTCTCGGCGATTCGCGACTTGGATCTAGCTCAATACGAGGACGCCGGCGACCCGGAGATCATGACCCGCGTCGCGTCCTACGAGATGGCTTACCAGATGCAAACGAGCGGTCCGGAGCTGATCGATTTTGGGCAAGAGAGCAAGGAAACGCTCGACATGTACGGCGCTCGCCCGGGCGAGGCGTCTTACGCCAACAACTGCTTACTGGCGCGGCGGCTGGTCGAACGCGGCGTGAGATTCGTGCAGTTGTATCACGCCGACTGGGACCACCACGACGACATCAGCAAACCGCTGGAGAAGGTCACTCGCGAGATCGACGGCCCGACGGCGGCGCTGATTAAAGATCTCAAGCAGCGCGGCATGCTCGACGAAACGTTGTTGATCTGGGGCGGCGAGTTTGGCCGCACGCCTATGGCGGAGGTTCGTTCCAAAGGCCGCTTCGGACGCAATCACCACATCGACGCCTTCACGATCTTCATGACCGGGGGCGGCATCCAGACAGGGCAACGTATCGGTGAAACCGATGAGCTGGGATTCTCACCGACGGGGGAGAAGATCCACGTCCATGATATTCAGGCGACGATACTTCACATGCTGGGGCTCGATCATACGAAGCTGACGTACAACTTCCAAGGACGTGACTTCCGGCTTACCGACGTGGGCGGCCGGGTGTTGGACAACTTGTTCAGTTAGCCGCCGTCACGGCTCTCCCTGAGCGCGGCTCACGTTTCGCCCGTAGCCTAGGCCTCCTCTGCGGCCCAATTTCTACGCTCGACGAAAGTTTGCGGTTCGTAGGTCTTCCCCGCAGCCAAGCGCCGCGCCTCCTTGCGACTGTTCCAGAGCACGAAGGGGCCTCCGAGGTTCGCGAAGAAGCTCGTCAGGCCGCCGAACTCGCGCTGGATCTCGCCGCGTAAGCCGCGGATGCTTTCGACCACCCTGGGGTTTACGTCTCGTAGGTACTTCTCCATCGCCCACAGAATAGCTACGTAGTTTCGATGTAGCTCACGCGCTTCGCGTTGGAACCGCTCGCTGATTCTTTCGTCGGGGTGGTTGCGATAGCGGCGCCAGCCCAAGAAGTCAGTGCGGCAGACTCGAAACAGCGATGGGCCGTTAACCTCGTAGTCGCGGCGGAACGCCCAGTTGAGAAAGCGGCCGGACTCATCGCGCGAGATCGCCTTGTGCCGGAAGTTAAACTGGAACTGGCCATGGATATCGGCCGGGTCGACGTCTTCGAGCATGCGTCCGCTCTCTTCCATTTCGCGGTGAAGAGGAGTACCGGGCAGCGGGGTGTAAAGCATGAACTGATGGAAGTCGGTGGCGTGCGAGACAGCATAATCTACCTCGGCGCGAATGTTCTGCGGGGTATGGTGATCGAGGCCGATGATCGTCGAACCGAGGATCTTGACTCCGTTTCGCTGCAACTCGCCGACGAGTTTCTTAATGTCGACGCCGCCCAGTTTCTTGTACGACGAATTAGGCGATTCTAGCCCCATCCAAACCCAGGCCACGCCCAACTCCACCAACTCTTCCATGCTGTATTTGGCGAGGGCGTTCGCCGAGGCGAAGAGGTAGAGCGACCAGGCCTTGCCGTGCTGTTTCATCAGCTCCAGGAGTTCCAGAGCGCGGCGGCGGTGCAGCAGGAAGTTCTCATCCATGACGAAGAAACTGCGGATGCCCTCGCGGTCCGCGATTCCGCGCATGACCTCGAATAGCTCCGCACCGCTGTTGTAGAAGTTCTTGAAGTTGCCTTTGCCGCCGAAGAACTCCGAGGTGGCGCAGAAGTTGCAGCCGAGCGGACAGCCCACTGAGGGGATGATGGTCGCCGCGCGCGTCTCGGGACCAGTTGCGGCGCCCATGCCGAAAGCGCGCTGCCCGAAGCCGGAAAGGATAGTCGGGTGCCGCACGGGCTGGTCGGGGTCCGCGCCCAGATAAGTTCGCAGCCAACGCACTCCTTCGCCCCGGACGATGTGGTCGGCGTCGATCATCTCCTCTAGGCCCGAGACGGCGGCGACGTGTCCGCCGACGATGATCTGGGATTGCGGAGAGCGCTCTCGGATCAGGCGGCACATCTCGCGCACTTTGCCGATGTTCATCACGATCGAGGTGATTCCGATGACGTCGTAGCGGTGCTTGGAGATCTCTTCGAGGAAGCGGTCGCGCGTCGGGAAATCGAGCAGGACGGAAGGCGCCAAGATGTTCGCCTGAATGAACATCAGCCCCCAGGAACGATGAAACATGCGCAGCGAGAACGGACCCTGCTCGCGTGTCACCTGATTGTGGAAGAGCTCCATCGGGTTGATGGAGCGGCTGCCGAATTCGTCGTCTTGGGCGTAGGGGCCGAAGACCGACGTCAGCAGGACGCGGGCCTCGCGGCCTTTCGGGTGCGGTGAGATTGTCATTGAGTTAGTGCTTGAAGGACACGGACGGCGAGTGCAAACAACCAGGTTGGAGGATGATCAAAAGCGGCTACAATGAGCCAGGTGCTTCATTCGCTGATGCATCTGCATCATTCGAAGGCCGCATGGAATCGCGCGAGCTCTTTGCTTTGTTCGACCAAGCGGGCGACGCCGCATTCGCGGTGGAACCCTACGGTCGAATCTGCTACTGGTCGGACGCCGCTGAAGAGCTGCTCGGCTTCCCGAGGGCGGAAGCACTCACCAAACACTGCGCGGACATCGTCGAGGGCCACGACAACGACGGATGCCGGATCTGCGATACCGACTGCCACGTCCTGCGGCTGGCGCGCAAACAGACTGCGGCTGCCGCCTACGACCTTTACGCCGCGACGGCGTCGGGCGCGCGCAAGTGGGTAAATACGACGGTGATTGTGGCGAACGTCAGCTCGGGCCCCTCGCCGCTGGTCGTCCACCTGATGCGGAGCGTCGAGGAGCGCAAGAAGGTCGAGAACCTGACCCGAGAGATCTTGGTACGGGTGGGCGAGCTTAGCGGACGGGAGGCGGACAGCGTTCTGAACCAGGAATCAGCCCAGCGACCGGCAACCCGGCTGACCAGCCGAGAGGCTGCCGTATTGAGCGCTCTCGCACGAGGCCGAAGCACATCCGAAATCGCGGCCGATCTGCACATCAGCGCCGCGACGGTCCGGAACCACGTTCAGCGCCTGCTTCGCAAGCTACAGTGCCACACGCGGCTGGAGGCGGTCATGCGAGCCGCCCGCGAAGGGTTGATCTAGTTTCAGACGCGACACAACGGCGTGACTCTCATCCCTGCTCCGCAAGAAAGCGCATGGCCGCGCTCGCGCCGCCTTCCTTGTGGGGAACACCGGCAAGCTTCAACCCCATCTCAACGCCGCAAAGGGCGCCCATCAACATGAGATCGTTGAAATGGCCAAGATGCCCGATGCGGAAAATCTTGCCCTTCACCTTACCGAGTCCGGCGCCCAGCGACATATCGAAACGCTCGAGGATCACGCGCCGAAGTTTGTCGGCGTCATGGCCCTCGGGCATTACGACAGCAGTGAGCGAGTTAGAATACTCCGCCGGCATAACAGCAAGGTTCTCCAACCTCCATGCCGACAGGGCCCCGCGCGTCGCCCGCGCCAGACGCGCGTGGCGGGAGAATACCGCTTCAAGTCCTTCTTCCATTAATATATCGAGCGCTTCGGAGAGGCCGAACAATAGGTTCGTGGCAGGCGTGTATGGGAAGAATCCGTTCTTGTTCGCCTCGATGAAGGGTTTCCAATCCCAGTAGGAACGCCGCAGATTGGCTGAGGCGGATGCTTGCAGCGCTTTATCACTGAGCGCGTTGAATCCCAAGCCAGGGGGCAGCATGAGTCCTTTCTGGGATCCCGCCACTGTTACGTCCACTCCCCATTCGTCGTGCCGGTAGTCCATCGAAGCGAGCGAGGAGATAGTATCGACCATCAGCAGCGCAGGGTGTCCGGCCTCGTTCATCGCTTGGCGAACGCCGGCGATATTGCTGGCCACGCCTGTGGAGGTCTCGTTGTGGACCACTGCCACCGCGCCTATGCTGCCTTCCGGGTCGGCGGACAGGCGCTCAGCGATCTTCGCAGGGTCGACGCCGTGCCGCCAATCCCCCTCGATCCATTCCACATCGAGTCCTAGCCGCTCTGCGACTCCGCGCCACAGCTGCGCGAATTGTCCGGTTTCGTACATCAGCACGCGATCCCCAGCGGATAGCGTATTGACCAGCGCCGCTTCCCAGGCGCCGGTCCCCGAGGACGGAAACATCACCACCGGCCCGGTCGTGTTGAATACCTTCTTGAGTCGACTAAGAACCGAGAGGGTCAGGGAGGCGAATTCCGGGCCACGATGGTCAATCGTGGGCTTGTTGATCGCCCGCAGAACACGGTCCGGTACATTCGTTGGACCCGGAATCTGCAGAAAGTGGCGGCCTTCATGGAAAGTTAAAGCGTCCATTGTGATCCAGGAGTTTATCACGATGGGGGACAGCGGTCGATTCGACCGTTCGAACCGCCGCCGGATGTCCTTCGCTCAGCGGTCAAGTTTTCCACCCGCACCCATCCGAAAAGGAAAAGGGGCGTAGAATTAGGCCGTGAGCAAATGCACCAACGGAGGCCAGCCATGGACTCATGCAGCCCTACTTCTCCTCTGAGCCGACGAGGCTTCTTGATTGCAGGCACGTTCGCCGCCGCTACGAGCTTCTCCGGCTCGACGGTAGCCCGAGCTGCAAGATTGCCCCACCGCGGCGAGGGGCCCAACATCTACGAGCGGCTTGGCGTTCGCCCTTTCATTAACGCTACGAGCAGCCGCACGATCAACGGCGGCTCCGAAGCATTGCCGGAGGTGATCGATGCGATTCGCGACGCGTCCTACTATCCGGCGAATCTCGACGAGCTGATGGCAAAGGTCGGTCCGCGGATCGCCGAGCTTCTTGGTGCGCCCGGCGCGATGGTCGCTTGCGGCTGCGCCGCAGCGATGACCTGCGGCACGCTGGGCTGCATGGCCGGCGGCGACATCGAAACGCTGCAACAGGTTCCTAACACCGAAGGCATTCGCGACGAAGTTGTCGTCCCTCGCTGGGCGCGCTCGATTTACGACCACGCCATCCGGATGACTGGAGCGAAGATGATCAATGTCGAAACGGTGGAGGACCTCGAGAAGGCTTTCGGCCCGCAGACCTTCATGGTCTTCGCCGGACACCAAGTCAACTATCCCGACAGCAAGATTCCGCTCGAGGTTTTGGCGAAGGCGGCGCACGACCACGGCGTACCCGTCTTGATCGACGCTGCCGCCGAGCTGCCGCTCAATCCCGACCCCTACCTAGAGGCGGGAGCCGACCTCGTTGCCTACAGCGGCGGCAAATCGCTCAAGGGCCCGCAAAGCGGCGGCCTTCTGTTGGGACGCAAGGATCTGACCGACGCTGCGTATATCGCTAGCGCGCCGCACCACACCTTCGCCCGTCCGATGAAGGTGAGCAAGGAAGAAATCTTAGGAACCCTGGCCGCAGTGGAAGCTCTGGCGACAACGCGTGACATCGAAGCTGAGTGGGAACGATATCGCACCTGGTATCGTCACATCCGCGACCGCATCACGAAGGTTCCGGGCGTCAAGTCGTGGATCGTCGAGAGCCCACGGCCCGGCTACTACCCGGTGCTCCACGTCGAGTGGGATATGGACCGCATCGGCCTAGTCGCGCGGGAGATCGGTGAGGAACTCCTCAATGGCGAACCACGCATCATGTCTCACGCCTTCCCCAAGGAGCTAGACCCAACCAGCATGGAGACGAACAACTTCCTGATTCGTCCGATGTCCATGTATTCGGACGAATATAGGTTCATTGCCGAGCGTCTCTATGGGGTCTTGAAAAACGCTCCGAAAGGCCCCAGGCCAAAACCGAAGCATGCGCCTGCCAAGGGAAAGCTGGACGGCCAATGGGACATCGAAATCAAGTTCGTCGCCGGCAAGTCACGCCACACCATGTATCTTCAGGCCCAAGGCAATCAGCTCTACGGCTTGCATCGCGGCCGAATCGCCGAGGGCAAGATCACGGGTACCGTCGACGGCGATAGGGTCACGTTCGAGAGCCGCGGCAGGTACGAAGCGGCGAACATGCGCTACTACTTTGAAGGGGTTGTACGGGGAGACGAGATGGGCGGCGAACTCGGACTCGGCGAATACGGCAATGGGCTTTGGACAGCGAAACGGCGCGCCTAACAAAACTGATCAAGCGATAGATCGAGACAGAATAGAAGCGACGGGCGGTCTGGGGCCGACCACAAGTGTTTTTAGCATTACGCACACGGCCCCCATTAGCCTGGCCCAAACGTTACTCCTTCATCAGCTCCTACTGGTCGTCTCTTCGGATAGACTTGGGAGATGTTGATTCGAGAGGAGAATTCGCCTTGATAAGGATCGGGTGGAATTCGATGCGAGGATGATGGCTTCCGGAAGATCGAGCGGTTGGGGCCGAAACTTCGCTGCGGCGTTGACCCTGATCGCCGTGTCCTTTAGCGGCACGGTCCCTTGCAGGGCGCAAGCGAGCTCGCGCGCGGAGGAAGTGGAGGCCGCTCGCCGCAAGAAGGCTGCGGAGTTGAAGCCGGAGGAGCTCTCAACCGCCGAATCGCGTCTGAACAAGATCGTCGATTCGCACCTTATCGAGCGCGCCGCAACTGGATTTCATGGGCTGACGATGGTGTTGGGCGGACTGCCGGTCGGCCAAGGCTTCGCACTCGGACCTCAGTACTCTCGTCCCGACGTTGCCGGAGGGGCGCTGAAGCTGCGTACTTCGGCTCGCGCCACGACCGGCGGGGCTCTGTTGCTCGACTTTCAGCTCACCGCTCCGAAGCTCGCCGACGAAGCCGTGTTTATCGATTTCTACGCGGCACACCGCAATTTGCCTCGCCTCGACTACTACGGGCAGGGACCGGACTCGAGCTTGGAGGACGAGTCGCAGTATCGCCTAGAGGATACGAGCTTCGACGTCACGGCGGGCTTTCGTCCCTTCAAGTACCGCTTCTCGCGGCCCTTCAGCATCGGCGTCACCGGCGGATATCTCAAAGCCAATGTCGACCGAGGCAACGAGGGCGACGACAGGCAGGCACAAGACGTTTTCGATCCGTTGACGACGCCGGGTCTCTTTGATCAGACGAGCTTTCTGCGCGGAGGCTTCTTCGCGAATTACGACTACCGCGACAACCCGGGAGGCCCGCGTCGCGGCGGCTTCTACGGCGCGAAGTTGCTCTACTACGACGATCGCGACCTCGGCCTGCGCGACCACCGCCGGCTCGACTTGGAAGCGCAGCAGTACATTCCGTTCTGGAACGACCGCCGCGTAATTGCGTTGCGCGTGGCAAGCACGATGACCTTCGCGTCGGGCACGAGCACGGTCCCCTTCTACCTCCAGTCCACTATCGGCGGCTCGAACGACCTACGCGGCTTTCGACCCTATCGGTTTTACGGCAACAACGCGATCATCGCCAACGCCGAGTACCGTTTCGAAAGCTTTACCGGTCTCGACATGGCGGTGTTCTTCGACGCGGGCAAAGTCGCGGCCAAACGCTCGCAGATCAACTTCCACGACTTGGAGGCGAGCGCCGGCTTCGGGTTTCGGTTCAACGTCGGCAATCGAGTCTTCTTGCGTTTCGATATCGGCTTCAGCCATGAAGGGACGCGCTTGTGGCTCACCTTCGACAACGTATTCTGAGGAGGCGTGCGATGACGAAGAAAATCCTCTTGATCGCCTTGGCGCTGCCGCTCGCCTTGAGCGCGCAGAAGTTCTACGACGATGATCCGCTGCGCGAGCTGCCGGCGCCGCTCAGAGTCGAAGAGGTCGAGGTGCGCAAGCTAAACGACTACTACGACCTCTTCGAGAACATGTTCGCCGACCCTGGCGAAGAGCATCCGGAACCGAAGACGGGCGAGCCGCGGCGTTACATCTCGGCGCAGGCGATTGACACCCTCGGCGAAGTCATCAACGACCCGGCTTGGTTTGTCAATCGCATCGGCTCGCGCGAAATGAGTCTTGAAGAGTTGGTGCGAGGTCCGGGCAACGATCGGCCGCCGTCCACCAACGGGAAGTGGCAGATTGTGGGTGCGAAGCACGCGGGCGTTACGCCAGGGTTTCGCATTAAGGACTCAACCGGGCAGTTCTACCTGCTGAAGTTCGACCCGCTCAAGAATCCCGAGATGTCGACCGGGGCGGACGTAATCGGCGCGAGGTTCTTTCACGCGCTTGGGTACAGCACGCCGGAGAACTACATCGTCAACTTCACGGTCGACCAACTGGAAATGGGCGAGAACGTTATTTTTTGGGATGCAGAGGGCGTGAAGGAACGGCAGATGACGAATCCCGACTTGGCGAATATGTCGGACAAGATTCCGCGCGATAGGGACGGCCGCATCCGCGCTACGGCGAGCCGCTTCTTGTCGGTAAGGCCGGTCGGCGAATTCCGCTATTACGGCACTCGCTCGGACGACCCAAACGATATCGTTCCTCACGAGCATCGTCGCGATCTGCGCGGGCTATTCGTATTCGCCGCGTGGCTAAACCACAACGATTCGCGCGCAATCAACAACCTCGACGGCGTCTTCGAGCAGGACGGACTGCGATACGTCAAACATTACCTAATCGATTTCGGAGCGATCCTCGGCAGCGCCAGCGTGCTCTCGAACAGCGCGCGCGACGGCAACGCCTATTTCTGGGAGTTCAAACCCACGCTGGCTCAGATCGCCTCGGTCGGGCTTTGGTCGCCCCGTTGGGCGCGGGCGCGTTTTGTAAAGAAACCGGCGCTAGGCATGATCGAGCACCCGACCTTCGAACCTGAATTGTGGAAGCCGAACTATCCCAATCCGGCGTTCCAGAATCGGCTGCCCGACGATGAATACTGGGCGGCGAAGAAAGTGATGGCCTTCAGCGACGAGGCGATCGCGGCCATCATCAACGAGGGTCAGTTCAGCGATTCGGCGGCGACCGAGCTCTTGACCGATTACCTGATCAAGCGCCGCGACCGAATCGGCGAGGTTTACTTCGCGAAGGTGCTGCCGCTTGAGAGCTTCAGGATCGAGGCGGGTCAGCTGAAGTTCGAGGATCTACAGCTCAAGCACGGTTTGATCGACAGCCGCGACTACTCGATCTCGTGGTCGCGTTTCGACAACGCGAGCGAACAACACGCCGCGATCAACGGGGGCGAAGGCTCCGCCTTGCCGGAGGTCGCCGCGAAGTCGCCCGCCGGCGCCTACTTCGCGGCCAAGATTGTTGCCGACGACCCCGCCAAGACCGTCACCGCGTACCTGCGTAAGACTTCCGTGGGCTTCGAGATCGTCGGTCTCGACCGTACCTGGTAGCGTGCTGGAGCTACCAAGCCTCCGCGTTGGCCGCTCGACCTGGTTGGTTTGCGGGCGCCCGACGGTCGATCCCAGGTCCCTCGGCGGGGGATGAGAGCGTCGTTGCGACTCCCGATGGCAATCTGGTCGCCTAGAATACCTGGTGTGTCGTTCCTCAGGCGCCTCGCCAGAATGCTCCCGTCAATATCGACCGAGCTACCCCGGCCGGCCAACGCGGGGCAGAACGCCGTGACACTGGACGGCCGTCGACTCGACTTGCTCAGCGGCAGCAACAAGGCCGCTCAGGCTGTGTGGGCCGATATCCGCGGCGACGTGCTCAACGCGATCATCGAGATCCACGCCGACTATCACTCTTCATCGCCGAATACACAGCCGCTCACCGCCGCAGCTGCGTGGAAGTCGGTGCGCAAGGGTTCAGTTCGGGTCGGCAAGAACCGCTCACTGGAGCTGTCCGCGCAATTCACCTGGCAGAGCTCGAACGACGGCCATCGGACGACAATCTACGTGAAGAAGGGCGCGGTCGTCGGCCACTCGCTGGACGGCTGATTCGACCCGGATTCGATCGGCGAATCTTGTAGGCGGATAGAGTCCTGCGGATGGTTGGATCGAAGCGCCAGAATCATGCCGGATCTAGAATCAGATAGAACCGCGATGGTTGAAACGCGCTCACGGTCACGATGGAGCTTCGCGTCGCGGCGCGTAATAGAGACCGCCGGTTTGCTCCTGGTGCTTATCTGCGCGGAGTCCTGCACCTGGGACGCGGCGGAGCGGGAGTACCTTGCGGCCCTGCGAGGCGACGAGGAGGACATGACGCGTGAGGAGCAGATCGCGCACCTCGATCGCGCGCTGGAGATCGCTCCGGAACGGGCCCGCTACTTCGAGACACGCGCCATTTACCGGATTGACATGCTCGATTTCGACCGGGCACTCTCGGATCTCGACCGCGCCATCGAGCTTGCCGAGCGGCCCTATCTTCGCTTCTTGCACGGACTCGTGCTCTGCCAGAGCGGGCGCTATCGCGAAGCGCTGCCGGACTTCGACGCGGCGATTGTGGGTCAGCCCGAGAACACGCAGTTCTACCGCGGCCGGGCGCTCGCCCGCGTTCATGCCGGGGTGCCGATGGAGGCGCTCGAAGACGCCGATCGACTCGTGACGCTGGTCCCGCAGCAGGCAGAATCACATTACGCGCGTGGCCGGGCTCTGGCGGAGTTGGATCGCGACAAAGAGGCGCTGGCGGAATACAACGAGGCCATCCGGCAGCGGCCCGAACTAGTCTACCCACTGCGCGCTCGGGCCGACTGTCTCGAGCGCCTCGGTGATAGCGCGGGAGCGAGAGCCGACCATGCGACGGCGGACAGGCTGGCCGCGGAACGCCGCAACTGCCGTCTGTGCTTGGATCCGTTTAGATACTAGTTCTTGTTTTCGGCGGTAAACGATCATCCTGGCGAGTACCGCTCAGGTTCCAGTCTAGGAAGTGGTACAACTTGTGAGCTGGTCAGCTCTGCGCGCTAGGAGTTGGAAGCAATTTGGACCTCGCGTTGGATCTAGCGAGGCACCGTCGGGAGAGCGAATGAAACGTCTACTTGCCGTCCTGGGACTGTTAGTTCTGTCCACCTCGCGGCCTACGCCTGCCCAATCGACCGCGCCGCTCGATCGCCTCCAAGATCCCATTACGGGTCGTGAGGTTGTTCGCTACGTCAGCCCGGCGCATGAGACTCATCACTACTATTTCGTTTCGCCTTGGTCCCCCACAGGCGACAAGTTGCTGTTCTTTCGGTTCGACGACGAAGTGGAGAAACTGACGGCAACCGGTCGCTATCCAGGCGCTCTCTGGATCATGGATGTAAACGGCGGCGAGCGTCGCCGGCTCACCGGCTCGCTGCCGGGGCACTACCACGTTGGAGTGAATCAGCTCTGGGGACCGAACGGTGATTTCGTGTACCTGCAGTCCAGGTCGAAGGACCGTCAATGCATGGCGCGGGTCTCCGTTGGCGGCGGAGTAGTCGAGTGCGTGGACACACCGGTCCCCTGCGGCCGACTCAGTCCAGACGGAACGCAGCTGTCTTGCGGCACAGCCGGGGAGCAAGGCGTCTTCGACCTAAGCAGCGAGCTCTACGAAAAGCTTGTGACGCTGGCCCAGGCTCGTGAGCTCAGCCCGAACCGCGCAAAGACCGCGGAGGAGCCGTCGCAACTGCAGAACACCCGCTTTTCTCCGACGGGCGACCGCTTGATGATCGTCCACCGTACTCGCGAACCCTTCCCTCGCCTCGTCGAGATCTTCGTGTACGACTTCAAAGACCGCAGTCTGCGCTGGCTTGCTGACAACCTCCACCACCCCAGCTGGCGGCCGGACGGCAAGGCCATCTTGTTCGTGCGCCACGATTCGCGCACGAACCAGCAGTGGCTAGCGGAGGTCGATGTAGAGACCGGGGAAGATCGCGTCGCTTTCGATGCCGAGCACGTTGCAGCGGGACATCCTTCTTACCACCCTCGAAAACCACATCTCGTCGTGACCGACTGCTACGGCGGCGAGATGGGGAACGGACTTGCGCTAATCAATTTGAAGACGCAGAAGATGACTCAGTTGGTGACGGTCCCGCTGGGCTCCCGCCCGGAGGTCGCCGCCGATGAGCGCTTCCAATTCCGGAACTGGGGCATTTGGTTTCCGCCGCGGAAATATCTTAACGAGCCGCGCCCAGTCTGGAATCATGACGGCTCGAAGATCCTATACACGAGCGAGGAAAGCGGACGCATGAATCTCTACGTAGTCGACACTTCTGATCTCTAGTCATTTCTTAAACCGGCGGTACGGGGGCGCGGGTTCCGGGCGGAACGAACCGCTTACAAGACAGAACGCGCTGTATCGAGAGGAGAAGCCCCCGGGCAAGTCCGTGGCGCTCGACCGCTTGGCGCGAATACTCCGAGCACGTCGGTTGATAGCGACACCGGACATAGGACCCCAGGCCAGGGCTGATGCGGGCCTGGTAGAAATCGACCAACTCGACATAGGCTCGGGCGGAGACCTGGCGATTGGGCGGCCGAAGAGCATCGGCGGCGACCGCCAGTATCAACACGGCGAGAAAGAAGAGGTAAGTCTCCGGCCGCTTTAAGCACTCCCGCATTGTGGGCATGTGGCGCTTGTCTGTAGTCTCTGGTTTTCGCAATTGGCGCACGGTACTAGGTCGCCTTTTGGTCTAGAGAGAATGTAGATGACCAAACCGAGGACACTCGTGCACATAACGAGCACCATCCACACGACGGCGTTGTCCATTCCCCTGGCCTTCGCGTCCTTGGCAACCCAGACCAGCAGCGCGATGTTCAGTACGAGGAAAGCAATGGGGATGAGGATCATGATCCCGCTGCAAGCCGCGCAAGCGCCGAGCGCGGCGGCATCTTCCGCGGCGTTCTGAGCGAAGGCGCTCTGCGCTAAGAGCGCCGGCGGGAGTCTCAGCGCTAGTCCGACTGTTGTTCTTAGAGACGACGTCGACATGTCTCGTTGGCCCCCTTCACCTGACTGCTTCTGCGGGTCTTTCTCGCCCGGGATGACGCTATCACACTGCCCTGGAGCGCCATAGTGTAGCACGCGGGTCGTGATGAGAGAATCGCCGCGCAGGTTCAGGCAAACTCAGCGATTCCGTAGGCGCGGGAACTCCCGCACGAGCATGACCGCTACGGAAACTCCCGCAGCGACACAGACCGCGGAGGACACAACGATGAGTGCTTCCATCATGAGTTCACCTGTCTTGGCCGACTCAGAGCTACGGCCCAAAATGCGATCTGATTCGCTGCTAGTCCCGCCACCAGAGACGGCACGTCGTATGGGTTTTCCAAGCCCCACTCCCAAACCGCCGCTCCGAGCGCTCCGGCCGCCATGGCCGCCAGGCCGCTCGCTTTGGGCGCCCTGCGCCACAGCAAGCCAATTACCAACGGCGCTACCACGGTCGGGGCCCACATTGTATAGACGATCATCAGGGCCTGCACCAAGCCCGGCACCAGCAATGCAAACACGACGGCGATGACGCCGATCACGCCGACCGCGTATTGACTGTACTTGAGAAGCGTCTCCGCGCTCGACTGCGGGCGGGCCATCTGATAGAGGTCGATCGAAAACGCTACCGAGGCGCTGTGCAGGCAACTGTCCTGCGAACTCATGATGATGCCGAAGATGCCCGCCAGCACGAACCCAAGGATGCCGATCGGCAGGAACGTCTGCATTGTGTGGAGGAAGACCGTGTCCCCGGCGGCTTCGGGTAGTGAAGCTCTGCCGATGACGCCGATTGTTACGACGACGAACATCCACGGAAAGCCGTACAAGCCCGCTGCGGTGAACCCGCTGCCAGCCTGGCGAGAGTCTTTGGCAGCAAGCGCGCGAACGCAGTAGGGCGGCAACAGGATCTCCCCAAAAAAGAAGGTAATCATCAGCCCGGCTAACTCCGGTATCGAGTAGCCGCCGTGCCAACTCAGATGAAGCTCAGGTACGCGGCTCGCGAGTGCGTTGAAGTCAAACAAATAGCCGGAAAACAAGATGACCGACGGAATCGCGACAGCGAGGGCGGCAAATTGGATGGCATCGGTCAGCATGACCGTTTTCACGCCGCCCCAAGCCGCATAGAAGATCACGGGCAGAGTCCCGACGATGATCACGGTCTCGGCGGGTATGCCGGTGAAGGTCGAGACGACCTCTCCGAAAGCGCGCGCGATCAGCCCGACGACGAACGAATTGAACAAGAACGAAAGAATGCCGGTAGCCCAGCGAGCGGCCGGTCCGTAAATCTCGCCCATCACGTGGCCGACACTGTGGCATCCGCTGAACTCGCGAAGCTTCGGCGCCACCCATCGGCCGATCAGTACGGTCTGTAGGGGCACCATCATCGAAATCAGGAACCAGACGTAGCCGCGGTCGGCGGCATTGCCGGCGATGCCCAGCGTGTAGGCGGGGCCGATATAGGTGGCGCTAAGGGTGGCGAAGACCATCGCACGAGGCATGTCGCGCGAGGCGACGGTGAAGTCTTCTAGATGTCGCGTGCGCCGTGCTTTGACGGTGATGAAAACCAGCACGCCAAGATAGGCGGCAACAACAGTCCAATCGAGCCAGTGCATGACGCGGAGAGGCCAAGGTAGCCTCTGGGGACAAGGAAGTCAACCATCGCCCCAAACAGTGTGAGCGCGGATAGAAACGTCCTGGAGCCGCACCGCTCGAGCCGCTCCTGGCGACGTGTTATCTTCGTTTCACTGCGGCTCACCCATTGGATTCAGAGCCGTAGCCCAGCTCTGATCTATCCCGGAGGATCCGTCAGATGGCCTCAAGAAATTGCCCGCCTACGGTCGCCTCCCGCGGAGGGCTGGCGGCTAGGCCAAACTTGAGGAGCGGCACGCGCCGAACAGAAATCACCTCTATTCTGTGTCTGTCCGTCATTTCGTTCGCTCTTGCCTGCGATGTCTCTGACCGCAGTGCGGAAGCCGATTTGGTATTTGTAGGCGGCGCAGTCTTCACCATGGACGGAGCTCGCCCGTGGGCCGCCGCGGTCGCGGTGACAGGCGACCGGATTAGCGGGGTTTTCGACGCGGGCGAATCCGCGAATGGGGTAATAGGCCGGGGTACCCGTGTTATCGAATTGGGCGATCGAATGTTGCTTCCCGGCTTTGTCGACGCGCATACGCACTTCAACAGCGCCGGTCGCTTGATTCGAGACGCGAACCTGCTACAAATCTCGGACGATCAGGCCCTGGCCGCGGAGATCAGCCGCGTGGCGGACGGCCTTGCATCAGGCGAGTGGATCACCGGCGGTTCTTGGGGAGCCTACGAGACGTGGGCTCAGGGATCAGCCTCGGCGAGCCAGTCAAGGCCTAAGCGCCGCTGGCGGCCGACGCGATTTGCTATCGACCTCGTCTCGCCGTCAAACCCTGTCTTTGTGAACAGCTTCGACTCGGCTCTCTTCCTCGCGAACACGTCGGCCTTAGCCGCCGCGGACCTTCTCGAGGCTCCTGTGACAGGAATGGAACTCGATGCTGAAAGGGCACCGACCGGTTTGATCGAAGCCGGCTCCGCTGCGATCGAGCGAATCCGCGCCGTAATCCAGCCCAAGTCCGCCGCTCGTCTGCTGGATGAGAGCCGCGCAGCCCTTGCCCAGCTCAGAGCCGCCGGGATCGTTGAGATCCACGACGTCACCGGCGACGAGCAGATGGCTCGCTACGTCGAGCTTGAGAAGGCAGGCGAGCTGACCGTCCGGGTCTGGGCGCGAGCGGATTTGGCCCGCGCCGCTGAATTCAACAAGAAGGGCGTGCGCATGGGTTCGCACCCGGTCACCGGCATGCCTGACGAGCGCCTGCGTTGGGGCGGCTACAAGGGCTACATCGACGGCATCATGGGCAACCATACGGCGCTCTTCTTCGAGCCATACGACGACCAGCCGGACAATTTAGGACGCTACCGTCACCACACCAGCAACGACGCCGAGCATTTGAAGCCGAACATGGAGAAGATGTACGGGTATCTCGTCGAGGCCCGGAAAGGCGGTTTCGTCGCCAACGTCCACGCCATCGGCACAAGAGGCACGTCCCTCATGCTCGATACGTATGAGCGCCTGATGGCGGAGGCCGGCGAGCCGCTTGCCGGTTATCGCGTGATCCATACCCAGGTGCTGCGGCCCGAGGATTTCCAAGATTCAAGGCGCTCGGAGTCTTTGCGGAGGTCAACCCGTATCACCTATCCGACGACATGCGGTGGATGGAGGATCGAATCGGGCGCGAACGCTCCAAAGGCGCCTACGCATTCCGCTCACTCATCGACAACGGAGCAGAACTGGTTTTCGGCTCCGACTGGCCAGGCACGCAGGCGGCGGAGTACTTCATGGCCCCGAAGTTCTTGATCCATGCCGCCGTCAACCGCACGACCATCACAGGCAAACCCGAGGGCAGTTGGTTTCCAGAGCAGAAGATCTCCGTCGAGGAAGCGCTCGAAGCCTACACGATCAACGGAGCGCGAGCGGCATTCGGCGGCGACCAGCGCGGCTCGATCGAAGTCGGTAAGCTGGCGGATCTTGTGATCCTCGATCAGAACATTCTAGAGATCCCCGCCGAGGACATTCTCTCCGTCGAAGTCGACCTTACGATGGTCGAAGGTGAGATCGTATTCGAGCGCTAGTCGAAGAGTTGCTCCGCAAGCGCCTGGGGCACTAGCGGCATCCTTCCGATGTCGCGGAGCATTGATAGTTACTGAAGCCCGATCCGCCGCCGGCTCACGGCAGCGAAGTAACCCAGGAGGCATCTTCAAACCACTTCTCTCGCAAGCGGGGCAGAATGTCTGTGCCATCCAACGCGTTGAGGTAGTTTTCGATGAGACTCGCGAGTTGCGGATCGTTAGAGGGGACGACGACACCGATCGGCTCGATATTCAGAGGCGCCGGGAGGGTAGTCAAGCCGCGCCCTGGATGCCGCAGGACCGACAATATGCAGATAGGCATGTCGGCCACCATCGCATCAACCTTGTCATCAAGCAGCAGCTTTACCGCCGAGGCATAGTCCTCGGTGGTCGTCAACGGCGCCTCCGGCAGATTCAGTTCAGCGAACTCTTGGCTGGTGGAATCGGCCAACGCCACGAGCTTGACGGTCGATGAATTGATGTCGTTGGGGTCCTCGGCGCGCGCCAGGATGTTTGATTTCGTGAGGATCGATTTACCTGAAAACATGTAGGGGCCCACGAACTTGAAGTCGACGCCGCGCTCGGCGGTGATCGTAACGCCCGACATCACGATGTCGACTTCTCCCGATTTGAGGGCTGGCAGCAACTGCGGAAAGGGCTTTTCGACCAGCGTGAGCCTCACGCCCATGGCGTCGGCGATGACCGCTGCCACGTCGACTTCGAAACCGAACAGAGAGCCGCTGCGGTTCTTGGCGTTCAACGGCGCTTGGTCGCCTGACATGCCGATCCGGATTTCGCTCTTCTCGATTATGCGCTTGAGAACCGGCGCATCCGCAGCCGATAGGGGTATCGACGTCGCTGCGAGGAGCAACGCGACCGATAGACCGAGGAATGCTCTACGGAGAATATTCATGTTCACGGATTGAACCTCTTAGTGTTGGTGGAATCTGGGGAGAACCAGACAGATCGATCAAAACAGCCCGAGCTGAACGCGACGGAGCAGGCGCATGATCAACCTTCATTGTGCCTGTTCTGAACTCTAGTTGTCATCCCCGCCTTCCGTTGCACTGGACAGGAAGGACACGTTGGGTCTGCAGTGAATTCGAGGCCCGGAAGCGCGAGCGCATTCCTCCCAACGCTAGGCAAACGACAAAGGCGATCGGTCGTGCCCGAGGTTGCGCGCCGCAGAAAAATGCCCGCCATCCCTAAATGAGTTGACACGAAAAGGTACTTGTTGATATGTTCATGTAGAACTCTGGTATGATCTCCACGACGGCCCAATACGCTCTACGCGCCCTCATTCGACTCGCCGACGAGCCGAAGGGCGGCGCGGTCCTGGGCCGGACGCTCGCTGCCGACGCCGACATCCCGGCCAACTACCTTTCCAAGCTGCTGCTCACGCTGCGAAACGCCGGAGTGGTCGATGCCTCTCGCGGAACCGGCGGGGGCTATCGGCTACTGCGGCCAGCAACTGACATTCGGCTGATCGAGGTAGTCGAGATCTTCGACGCGCCGCGCGCCAGGCCGACTTGCTTGCTGGGTCAGCCTGAGTGCAGCGACGCCGCCGCTTGTATGGCGCACGACGCCTGGAAGCGTGTGCGGACCCAGTACCTCGCCTTCTTGGAAAGCACGAGTCTGGCCGACATTTCGAAGACCGGCGCCAAGATTGCAAGGGAGGGCAAATTGCCGCCGGAGACGACATCCATGGAGGTTACCGAGTCATGACGGGCGCATTCAGGCCGCCGCTTGCCGCCGCCTTCCTCATCGCTGTGTTGTCCGCCCCCGCCGTCTCCCAGGAGACGGCGAACTATTTTAGGGCGAACTGCATGAGCTGCCACACGGTCGGCGGCGGACGCCTCACCGGGCCGGACCTCAAGAACGTGAGCGACCGGAAGGACAGGGACTGGCTGATTAGGTTCATGTTGAATCCGCGGTCGGTGATCGACAGCGGCGACCCCTATGCCAGCCAGATGCTAGAGGACGCTCGCGGGGCAGTGATGCCCAATGTCTCGGGAATGACCGAGGAGCGGGCCGGAGCGCTGCTCGAATTGCTTGCAGTCGAGTCGGCGCTCGAAGAATCGCAGTTCAAGGGGCTCGATATCAGCGATCGGCCGTTCACGCAGCGTGACATTGAGACGGGTCGAGCGATCTTTCTCGGGAACAAGGAGCTTGCCAACGGAGGCTCGGCCTGTCTCGCTTGCCATACCGCACACGGGCTCGAAGGATTGAGCGGCGGGCGGCTCGGCCCCGACCTCACGCGCGCCTACGAGCGTCTGGGCGGACGCAAGAACATGGGCGCTTGGCTCTTCGCGCCGGCCACCCCAACCATGGCGCCGCTGTTTCGCGATCACCCGCTCGAGCAGGATGAAACGCTCGCGCTGCTGGCCTTCTTCGAGGACGCGGCGAAGACCGGCGGCGAGGACGACACCGTGGCGCTGCTGAATTTCTTTTTCCTCGCGCTGGGCGGAATGATCTTGCTATTGGCCGTGTTTGACGCGATTTGGAAGGGACGTTTCCGGGGCGTGCGAGCTCGCCTCGTTGAGCGGCAAGGAAGCTGAGGGGAGAGAGATGAGTACGAAGCCGAATGGAACGCTCACCTGGATCAAAGATCAGTTCGATCCGGAGCTGCGCCAGTGGGAGGAGTTTTACCGCAACCGGTGGCAGCACGACAAGATCGTGCGCAGCACCCACGGCGTAAACTGCACCGGGGGCTGCACCTGGCAGATCTACGTCAAGGACGGCATCGTCACTTGGGAGATGCAGGGCCTCGACTACCCTGCGCTCGAGTCCGGCATTCCACCGTACGAGCCGCGGGGATGCCAACGGGGGATTTCATTCTCCTGGTACATATATAGCCCACTGCGGGTCAAATACCCCTATGCCCGCGGGGCAATGCTTGACCTTTGGACGAAAGCGCGCGCCGAGCATGAAGATCCAGTAGAGGCTTGGAAGTCACTCGTCGAGAATCCCGAAGCACGATCACGCTGGCAACGGGCTCGAGGCAAAGGCGGCTTCCGTCGGGTGGATTGGGACGCGATCGTCGAACTGATCGCCGCCGCCAATATCTACACCATCAAGAAGCACGGCCCGGATCGCATTGCGGGCTTCTCGCCCATCCCGGCGATGTCGATGATCAGCTACGCCGGCGGGTCGCGAATGCTGCAGTTGATGGGAGGGGTTTCGCTCTCTTTCTACGACTGGTATTGCGATCTTCCGCCGGCGTCGCCCGAGACCTGGGGCGAGCAGACCGATGTTCACGAGTCAGCGGACTGGTTCAACGCGAAGCTGCTGGCGGTGATGGGCGCGAACCTCAACATGACCCGCACGCCCGACTGCCACTTTGCCGCCGAGGCTCGTTACAACGGCTCGAAGATGTGGGTCTTCTCGCCGGACTTTAGCCAGGTCTCGAAGTACGCCGACGAGTGGGTAGGTCTCAACGCGGGCCAGGACGGGGCGTGGTGGATGGCAGTCAACCACGTCATCCTCAAGGAATTCCACCACGACAAGAAGACGCCGTATTTCGTCGACTACCTCAAGCGCTACAGCGATTCTCCCTATCTGGTCGTTGTAGACCAGCCGGAACAAGGCCCCCGTAAGCCAGGCAAACTATTGCGGGCCAATTGCCTCTCCGAGTACGCCGATGTCGAGAACGGCGATTGGCAGTTCCTCATGTGGGACGAGGCCGAGAGCCGGCCCAAGATGCCCAAGGGCAGCGTGGGTTTCCGCTGGGCCAAGAAGAAGGGCAACTGGAACCTGGAGCTGAAGGACGGGCTCGACGACAGCGAGATCCAACCTACGCTCAGCTTCCTCGAGAGCAACGACGGCGTCGTCCAAGTCGCACTCGACGATTTCGGAGAAGGTCGTGTGATCGAGCGCGGCGTTCCCGTGCGGCAGATCGCGACCGCGGACGGTTCCACCGTCACGGTCACCACCGTCTTCGACCTAATGATGGCGCAGTACGGCGTTCCGCGCGGCCTTGAAGGGGCCTACCCGGCCGATTACGACGACGAAGACGCTCCCTACACGCCTGCCTGGTCGGAGCGCTATACGGGCATGGGTCGCGACACGCTGATTCGCTTCGCCCGCGAGTGGGCGATCACCGCCGAGAAGACCAACGGCAAGTGCACCATCATCATCGGGGCCGGAATCAATCACTGGTACCACAACAACCTGATGTATCGGGCGGGCATCAACGCTCTTATGTTTTGCGGTTGCGTTGGCGTGAACGGCGGCGGCCTGGCGCACTACGTCGGGCAAGAGAAGTTGGCGCCGATGGAGTCCTGGTCGTCGATCGCGATGGCCAAGGATTGGATGCCGCCGTCGCGGCTACAGAACGCGCCGAGCTGGCACTACGTACACACGGACCAATGGCGCTACGAGAAGGAGTTCACCGACTACCACACGGTGCCGCAGAACGGCCGCGAGGATACTATGGCGGGCGGCCACACGATGGACACGCAAGTCCAAGCCGTGCGCAACGGCTGGCTGCCCTTCTACCCGCAGTTTGATCGCAACCCGCTCGAAGTGGTCCGTGAAGCGGAGCAAGCCGGCGCCGCGACGGATGAAGAGATCGTAGCCGACACCGTTCAGCGACTCAAAGACAAAAAGCTCAAGTTTGCGGTCGAGGACCCCGACGCGCCCGAGAATTGGCCGCGGGTGTGGTTCATATGGCGCGGCAATGCGCTGATGTCGAGCGCCAAGGGTCATGAGTATTTCCTCAAGCACTATCTCGGCACGCACACCAACGCCATTTCAGAGGACATCGCCGCCGATTCAATTGAGGAAGTCGCCTGGAGAGAGAAAGCGCCGCAGGGAAAGATGGACCTGGTCGTTGACCTCAATTTCCGCATGGATACGTCGGCGCTCTATTCCGATGTCGTGCTGCCGGCCGCTACTTGGTACGAAAAGTCGGACTTGAACTCAACCGACATGCACAGCTTCATCCATCCGCTCTCGGCGGCGGTACCGCCGTGCTGGGAATCGAAGAGCGATTGGCAGATCTTTCAAACCATCTCGAAGAAATTTTCCGAACTGGCTGAAAAGCACTTTCCTGAACCCGTAAAGGACATTGTGGCGGGCCCGCTCGCGCACGACACGCCGGCGGAGATCGCGCAGCCCGATCTCAAGGACTGGTCAAAAGGAGAGACAGAGCCGATTCCCGGCAAGACGATGCCGGGGCTGAAGGTTGTAACGCGCGACTACAAGAATCTCTACAACCAGTTCATCTCCTTTGGCCCGAACGTTAAAAAAGGCGGCCTAGGGGCGCACGGCACCCATTACGACGTCGCCGACATTTACGACGAGGCGACGGTGGACGGGCCGACCGTTGCCTGGGGCGGCAACGCTTACCCATCGCTGGAGCAAGACGTTCACGTCTGCGACCAGATCCTACGTTTCGCGACCGTCACCAACGGCGAGCTCGCCTATCGTTCCTACAAGGACATGGAAGAAAAGGTCGGGCTGCCGCTAACGCAGCTCGCCCAAGGCTCTCGAGATCATCGAACGAATTTCGCGGATCTGCAAAGCCAGCCGAGACGATTCATCAATAGCCCGATGTGGTCGGGTCTAATTGAAAACGGCCGGCCCTACGCCCCGTTTACCTACAACGTGGAAAGCCTCGTTCCGTGGCGCACGCTGACCGGGCGGCAGCACCTCTATCTCGATCACCAAGGCTATCTCGATTTCGGCGAACACCTGCCGACGTACAAGCCGAAACCGCTGCCGGCGGAGTACGCGGACCTGCGCTTCAGCAAAGAAGTCGGACCGTCGTTGATGCTCAACTACCTCACGCCGCACGGTAAATGGCACATCCACTCGACCTACGGCGACAACCAACGCATGACGACGCTCTCGCGCGGTTGCGAGCCGTTTTGGATCAACCACCACGACGCCGCCTCGCTCGACATCGAGGACAACGACTGGGTCGAGGTGCACAACGACAATGGCGTTGTTGTGACGCGGGCGGCCGTGAGCGCTCGAATCCCGCGCGGCATTTGCATCCAATACCACTCGCCCGAGCGGACGTTAGGCGTGCCCAAGTCTCCGCTACGCGGCAACCGTCGAGCAGGCGGTCACAATAGCCTGACACGAGTCAGATTGAAACCGAATCTGATGGTCGGCGGCTATGGTCAGTTTACCTATCACTTCAATTACTGGGGTCCTACCGGCGTCAATCGGGACACTCACATTCTTGTCCGCAAACTGCCGGAGTTGAAGTGGTAAGAGAGGGGAAGCAAGGAGCAAGACCATGAATGTTCGTTCGCAAGTCTCGATGATGTTTCACCTCGATAAGTGCATCGGGTGCCATACCTGCAGCATCGCCTGCAAGAACATTTGGACCGACCGCAAGGGCGCCGAGTACATGTGGTGGAACAACGTCGAGACCAAACCCGGCACGGGTTATCCGACGCAATGGGAAAACCAGGAGAAATACAGCGGCGGCTGGGAAACACAAGGTGAAAAGCTGGGATTGAAGTCGACCGGCAAGGGCCGCATTGTCTTCAATATTTTCCACAACCCTCACATGCCCAGCATGGACGACTATTACGAGCCGTGGACCTACGACTATAAGGAGCTCTTCAATGCGCCCGAGGGCCCCGATCAACCGATCGCGCGGCCGATTTCGCAAGTCACCGGCGAGCTGATCCAGATCAAGAAAGGACCGAATTGGGACGACGACCTGGGCGGCTCGCCGGTCTACGCCCAAAATGACCCAAACCTCGAGGGCTTGAGCGAAGAGCAGAAAGAACAACTCTCCGCCGTCGAGCGGCTGGTCTTTTTCTATCTTCCTCGAATTTGCAATCACTGCCTCAACCCGGCTTGCGTCGCCTCGTGTCCATCGGGCGCACTCTACAAGCGCGGCGAAGACGGCATCGTACTCGTCGACCAGAACCGCTGCCGCGCTTGGCGTTCGTGCATAGCGGCCTGTCCATATAAGAAGGTCTACTACAACTGGTTCGCCGGTAAGTCCGAAAAGTGCATTCTCTGCTATCCAAGGCTCGAGACCGGCCAAGCTCCGGCCTGCTTCCATTCTTGCGTCGGCAGGATTCGTTATCTCGGCGTGCTGCTCTACGACGCCGACCAAATCGAAGAGGTCGCCAAGAAACCCGACGACGAGCTGGTCGAAGCGCAGCGCGAGATGATTCTCAACCCCTTTGATCCGCAAGTCGTGGCGCAGGCCCAATCGAATGGAATCCACGACTCGGTGATCGAAGCCGCGCAGCGCTCACCAGTCTACAAGTTCGTCAAGGAATGGAAGATCGCGCTGCCGCCGCACATCGAGTACCGCACGCTGCCGATGCTGTTCTACGTTCCGCCCCTCTCGCCGGTGATGGCGAACAAGCCCGAGGACGGAGCGATAGAGAACGTCTCCGATAATCTTTTCCACGACATCGACGAGTCGCGCGTGCCGATGCAATTCCTGGCCAACCTTTTCGGCGCGGGCCATCAAGGCAAGGTTCGCTACGCGCTCCGGAAGCAGAAGGCGGTGCGCTGGTATCGCCGCGCGGTTACCGTCAGCGATGTCGATATGGAGTTTGCCGACCGTATGCTGCGCGAAGCCGACTCTAGTCCAGAAGAGGCGGAAGCGATTTACCGACTCTCCGCGCTGTGTCCGTTCGAGGAGCGGTTCGTGATTCCTCCGATGCATCGCGAGGAAGCCATCGAGATGATGGCCGACCCGCTGGAGCACAAACACTCGACCGGCTTTGGCTTCCTCTCGGGTCCCTGGAGGTCGATGTGACGGATGGTGATCCAGGACGCTTCGAGTTGCTCAGTAGGTTGCTCTGCTATCCCGACTTGAGTTACCGCGTGCACCTCGCCCGAAGTGCGGGGTCGCTTGCCGACTCCGAACCGGACGCGGCTCGTCTGCTCAACTGTTTCGCCGAGGCGACTCGAGACCTCAGTACCGCACGCCTCCAAGAGCTGTTCACTCAAACCTTCGACTTGAATCCGGTGTGCTCGCTTGAGGTCGGCTGGCATCTCTTCGGCGAAGAGTACGCTCGCGGAACCTTCCTAGTGTCCATGCGCGGACTACTGCGCGACAACGGTCTCCAGGAAAACAGCGAGCTGCCGGACCACCTTACCAACCTACTGCCGCTGCTCGATCGCCTGGAAGAGAAAGAAAGAAACTACTTCATCGAAAAGTACCTCTCCCCCGCGATTGCCAAGATGCTGGCGCCCTTTGAAGAAAAGAAGAGCCCCTACGAAGACGTCATGAGGGCGCTCGTGCAGTTGATCGAAAACGCTCGGAACAAGAAGCCCGCGGAGGTCGCTCATGGATAGCTCATCAGCTTATCTAGACCCCTTGTTGTTCGCTGTTCTGCCTTACCTGGCGTTCTTCACTTTCTTCCTGGTGACGATTCAGCGCTATCGGCAGCGGACGTTTTCCTACTCCAGCCTGTCCTCCCAGTTCTTAGAGAATCAGAGACATTTCTGGAGTCTCGTTCCGTTCCACTACGGCATTCTCGTAGTCGTCGTCGGGCACCTCATCGCTTTCGCCTTTCCGCGGGAGCTGCTTGCCTTCAACAGTAAACCGATTCGCCTCTACATTCTTGAGGTCTCGGCGTTGATTTTCGGCTTGATGACGCTCGTTGGCCTAATTGCGTCAATCGGCCGAAGGATCACGGAACCTAAGGTTAGGGGCCTGACGACGTTTTCCGATTGGGTGCTCTACGCCGTACTCCTGGTACAGATAGCCAGCGGCGTTTACGTGGCGGTCTTTCACCCCTGGGGATCAAGCTGGTTCGCCGCCTCGGTGACGCCCTATCTATGGTCGCTCATAAGCCTCAATCCTGACGTGGGCGCGATGGGCGCCATGCCGCTCTCGGTGAAGCTCCATGTCATCAACGCCTACGTAATGATCGGCTTGTTCCCGTTTACGCGACTAGTGCATGTGCTGGTTGCGCCGAACCCCTATCTCTGGCGTAAGCCGCAGGTAGTCCGTTGGTATCGCAAACCTCAGGGTTCAGCCTGACAAGGAGGCCGGAACAGTGACCGACAGCCGGAAAGCCATCGTCGTCCTCACGATGAACACTTTTGCGTTCACCGTCTGCTTCATGTGCTGGATGATGAACGGCGTCCTAATTACCTATCTGGTGGACAACGGCATCTACCGCTGGACGCCTTCCGAAATGGGTTGGCTGATCGGTATTCCGGTCTTAACCGGCGCGGTCACTCGTTTGCCGGTGGGCATTCTGACTGACAAATACGGCGGACGTATTGTCTACACGGCTCTCATGGTTCTCTCTTCCGTTTTCATGTACATGGTCGGCGAGGCGAATTCCTATGAATCCTTCCTCGTGCTCGGTCTCGGATTCGGTCTTACGGGTGCGAGCTTCGCGGTCGGCATCGCGTATACATCGGTTTGGTTCACCAAGGAAAGACAGGGGACGGCTCTCGGCATCTTCGGGGCCGGCAACGCCGGCGCCGCGATCACCAGCTTGGGGGCGCCCCATCTCCTGAACTGGTTCACCAACAACGGCGACACCATCGAGGGCTGGCGGATGCTCCCCAAGGTATACGCCGCGGCGCTGCTCGTTACGGCAATCGTTTTCTACCTGCTGACGCACACCAAGCTGGCCGTCGGGGGCGTTTCGAAGTCCTTCGGGCAGAGGATGGAGCCGCTTAAGTCGATGGCTGTTTGGCGCTTCGGGCTCTACTACTTTCTGGTGTTCGGCGGATTCGTCGCCCTGGCCCAGTGGCTGATCCCCTACTACGTCAATGTCTACGGCATGACGGTCGTGATGGCCGGCATGATGGCCTCGATCTTTAGCTTGCCGTCCGGGGTGATTCGCGCTTTAGGCGGGTGGATGTCGGATGTCTGGGGCGCCAGGCCGGTAATGCATGGCGTGTTGCTGTCTTGCTTCGTCTGCTGCGCGCTGCTGATCGTCCCGCGCATGGACATTTGGTCGCCGGGCAGCGGCGTGATGGCGCGTACGGCGGGCACGGTTCAGTCCGTCGGGGACGGCGAGATCGTCGTTTCCACCGCTCTGGGCGAGCTTCGCTACAACTACAAGCCACAGGCGGGCGAGACGGTTCCAGAAGACCAGAGAGCGGCCGGCGTCTTCGTTTTCCCGACCTCGGCCTCTTGGCAGGAACCGGCGGTTGAAGTTGGCGAGACTGTGGCCAAGAAGCAACTTCTGGCGCGCGGCGTAACGCACATTTTCTTCCAGGCCAACGTCTGGATCTTTACCGGGCTGGTTTTTATCGTGGGCATCGCGATGGGCATCGGCAAGGCCGCGGTCTACCGCCACATTCCCGACTACTTCCCGAACGACGTCGGAGTCGTCGGCGGGATGGTCGGCGTGCTCGGCGGCCTGGGCGGTTTCTTCTGCCCGATCATCTTCGGCTATCTGCTCTCGTGGACCGGCCTGTGGACGACGTGCTGGATGTTCTTCTTCGGCCTGACTGCGGCGTGCCTGGTCTGGATGCTCTCGCTGATGCGACGACGGATGAGGAAAGAAGCTCCTGGTGTTCTCCGCGAGCTCGAGTCGGAGACCTTCGGGGCGGTGGGGACGTGACGTTACTGCAAGCTGAGGCGCACGGAGCCTCGGAGGCGGGTTGAACCATGGCGGACGCAGCCACAGTTGAGAAAGCGACATCGCTCGAAGCCGGCTATTGGAACCCGGAGGACGAGGCCTTCTGGGAGAGCTCCGGAAAGCGGATCGCGAATCGCAATTTGTGGATCTCCGTACCTTGCCTGCTGCTGGCATTCGCGGTCTGGACGTACTGGTCGATCATCACCGTCCAGATGAAGAACCTAGGCTTTCCCTTCGACGCGTCGCAGCTCTTTACGCTTACGGCGGTCGCGGGATTGACAGGAGCCACCCTGCGCATTCCGAACGCCTTCCTGATCGCGATCGCCGGCGGCCGCAACGTAATCTTCATCTCGACGCTCCTGCTCTTGGCGCCGGCGCTGGGGGCGGGGGTCGCCTTGCAAGACAAAGGCACGCCCTATGAGACCTTCGTAATCCTAGCGGCCCTATCGGGCTTCGGGGGAGGGAACTTCGCCTCCTCGATGTCCAACATCAGTTTCTTCTTCCCCAAGCGAATGCAAGGAACAGCGCTCGGCATCAACGCCGGCCTGGGCAATCTTGGGGTTTCGGTGATGCAGGTCGTCCTTCCGGCGGTGATGACTGTATCGCTCTTCGGGGCATTGGGCGGCGCGGGGCTGCCCCTGCCGGAGGCCGTCGGCGGCCGGCAGGCCGGCGATCTGACTTGGATACAGAACTGCGGCCTACTGTGGGTTCCAATCCTCGTCGTCCTCTCGGCGGCCGCTTGGTTTGGGATGAACAACCTGCCGATTCACAACTTCGGATCGACCGCCTCGTCTCTGCTCAAGATCATCGGTCTCAAAGCTTTAGGGCTCGTGGCCGCCGCCCTTGGGCTGTACCTGCTGCTCGGCCTCGGCTGGAGCATGTGGATCGCGCTGCCGATCACCATCGCCGCCACGCTGGCTCTGATGAAGCTCGTCCCGGGTGAAGTCGCTGTCGGCCTCAAGAAGCAGTTCAGCATTTTCGATCACAAGCACAACTGGATCATGACTTGGCTCTACATCATGACCTTCGGATCGTTCATCGGCTTCTCGATGGCGTTTCCGCTGCTGATCCGGGTAGTGTTTGGAACCCTCGCCGATGGTTCCACAGTCAATCCCGAGGCGCCGAATCCGTTCACCTACGCCTGGCTCGGCCCTCTGGTGGGCTCGTTGATTCGGCCGGTAGGCGGCTGGCTCTCCGACAGGTGGACGGGCGCCAAAGTTACCCAGCTCTCGACGGCGGTGATGATTCTCTCGACGCTAGGCGTAGCGCACTACGTGCAGCTCGCCAACGGCTCTGATACGCCGCAGGAGCACTTCTTTCCGTTCTTGATTCTGTTCTTGATGTTGTTCACGACCAGCGGCATCGGCAACGGCTCGACCTTCCGCATGATCGGCGTGATCTTCGAGCCGCAGCAGGCCGGTCCTGTGTTGGGCTGGTCCTCGGCGGTAGCCGCGTACGGGGCGTTTCTCATTCCGCGCATCTTCGGCCAACAAATCCAAGCTGGTCGGCCCGAATACGCCCTGTACGGATTCGCCGTTTATTACTTCAGCTGCCTGATCGTGAACTGGTGGTACTACGCGCGCAAGAACGCGGAGATCGCCTGCTAACGAGGAACTGATGTCGACCCGGGCCAAAACAAGCTTGAACGGATCCGATTGCGGAACTCCGCCAAGGAGGCCGCAGTGAACAGCCGCATGCTGACGTTGTCGCTGGCGACCGGCTTGTTCCTTGTGGCGCTGATGACTCTAGACGCCGTCGGCACTTGGCCGCTGCCTGGGAATCAACAAGGCTACGAGCCGCTTCAGCCTATCGCCTACTCCCACCGGGTGCATGCTGGAGAACTTCAGATCGACTGCCTCTACTGCCACCACGGGGCGAAGACGAGCCGCCATGCGGGAATCCCTTCTTCCGACATTTGCATGAACTGCCACAAGTTCGTCACTGCATCGCTGGGAGCGGTGCGGGCCGAAGACGACCTGGCACAAGAAGAGAATCGCCGTCCGCGCGAGGTCGTCTCGCCTGAGCTCGCGAAGCTCTATCTCACGCTCGCCGTCGACGAGAAGCGTCAGGTCAACGCGGAGCGCGAAGGACGGCCGGTGGAGTGGGTTCAAGTTCACAACCTGCCGGACTACGTCTACTTCGACCACCGCGCCCACGTCGGCGTCGGCGTGCGTTGCCAGACCTGCCACGGACCGGTTGAAACGATGGAGCGCGTGCGGCAGTCCGCTGATCTCAGCATGGGCTGGTGCGTGAATTGTCACCGCACCGCCACAGAAAACGGAATTGCGGGCAAGCAAGTCGACGCTTCGATCGACTGCGTCACTTGCCACTACTGAGGTTTGGGTTGATGCCGAAACAAGACGCCAAACGGTTTTGGAAGAGCACGGAGGAAAGAGACCGTCCGGAGCTCATCGAAGCCGAGTCGCGTGATGAATTTCCCGAACAGCCTCCGGTAGACGCACCGGTGCTCGACCGCCGCGGCTTTCTGCGTGCCGCCGGCTTCGCCTTCGCGGGAGCCGCCTCCGCGGGCTGCGGCAGAGCGCCGGTCGAAAAGGCGATCCCCTATCTCGTCAAGCCGGAGGAGATCACTCCCGGGCGCGCCTATCACTACGCCTCGACGTGTGGGGCCTGTCCAGCCGGTTGCGGCCTGTTGGTGAAGAACCGAGATGGCAGACCGATCAAGCTCGAAGGCAATCCCGACCATCCGCTCTCGCGCGGAGGCTTGTGCGCGGTGGGCCAAGCGTCGATCCTAGGCGTCTACGACAGCCGGCGGCTCCGCAGCCCGCTCGAAAATGGCAGCCAAGCAACGTGGCAGGCGATCGACTCCGAAGTGGGCGCGGCCCTAGAGCGCATCGCAAGCGGGGGCGGGGCGGTTCGCTTCCTCAGTGGAACGATTAACAGCCCGACCGAGCTGGCCTCCATCGAATCGTTCCTCGGCCGCTTTGAGGATGGGCGTCACGTCGCCTACGACCCGCTGTCGTCGTCGGCAATCCTCGATGCGCACGAGCAAACCCACGGCAGGCGCGCGCTCCCTCGCTATCGCTTCGAGCGGGCGCGGGTGATTGTCAGTTTCGAAGCCGACTTCTTGGGAACCTGGATTTCCCCAGTCGAGCACGCCGCCGGATACAGTGCCGCGCGAAGCCTTGAGCACGGCGCCCAACGGGCCTACCACGCGCAGTTCGAGTCGCGGTTGTCGATCACCGGCGGCAAGGCCGATCAGCGGGTTCGAATCGCCCCCGGCGGCGTTGGGCCGATCCTGACGGCGCTGACTGCCTCACTTGCCGAACGAGCAGGCGTCGAATGGAACGCCGGCGACTTGGAGGCCGCCGCCGTTTCCTCCGAGTTTCTCGCCGAGTTGACGGATCGTCTCTGGAACGCCCGCGGCCAAGCGCTTGTGGTTTGCGGTGTCCAAGACGTCGCGGTCCAAGCGCTGTGCAACCTTGTCAATGAGTTGCTTGGCTCCTATGGCACGACGCTCGATCTTGAGGCGTCATCGAATCAACGGCACGGCGACGATCGCGCTCTAGAAGCCCTACTTGGAGAGCTCGCCGCCGGTGAGGTAGATGCGCTGTTCATCTCCGGCGTGAACCCCGTTTACGACTTGCCGGGCGGCGCTGAGATCGCCGAGCAGATCGGAGGCGTACCCCTGAGCGTCTCTCTTGCTGAGCGTTTCGACGAAACGGCCGAAGCCTGCCGCCTCGTCGCCGCCCGGCCCCACTATCTGGAATCGTGGGGCGACTGCGAGCCGGTCGACGGCGTCGTTACCCTGCGGCAGCCGTGCATCCGCGCCTTTGGCGAGACGAGGCCCCTGCTCGAAACACTCGCCACTTGGGCTGGAGAACCGCAGCCCGCCTACGAGATCTTGCGCGAGAGTTGGCGTCGGCGTTTCTTCCCCGATTACCCTTCCGAACAAGACTTCGAAGCATCCTGGAGCAGCGCGATTCACGACGGTTCCGCCTCCGAGTCGCCGACTCCGGCCGCGGAGCAGCCGGAGTTCCGTATCGCCGCCGTCAGGCCGGTTGCAGCAGCCGTCGCCGCTCCCGAGGGCGAGTACGACCTCGTTCTCTACCCCAAGGCCGGATTGCTCGACGGTCGGCACGCCTACAACGCTTGGCTCCAGGAGCTGCCCGATCCGGTCACCAAGATCACCTGGGATAACTACGCTTGCCTGTCGCCCGACGCCGCCGAGGAGCTGGGTGTCACGGAGGGGGACGTGGTCCGGCTAACGGCGGACGACTCCGACGGCGTTGATCTCCCAGTTGTATTGCAGCCTGGACAGCACGACCAAACCGTCGCCGTCGCGCTTGGCTACGGCGCCAAAGCCTCCGAGCGTTTCGCCGGCGTCGGACCGGACTGGCTGGAGAAGCGCGAAACTCTCGGACCGAATGGGCGCGTGGGCGTCAACGCCGCGCCACTCTTGAAGCTCGAAGGCGGCCTGCTGCGAAACGCTGCACGAAGAGTGCGCATCGAGCGAAACGGACATCACCACGAGCTTGCGGCCACGCAAACGCACCACACGATCACGGTCCCCGAGCACTTGGCGCCGCGCGGCGCGGAGCGTCGCCACGCTGTCGAAGAGTGCGCGCTCAGCGACCTCACCCACGATACTCACAGCGACGAAACGGGCCACGGCGGCGAGCATCTGTCGATGTGGAAGCAAGACCACAACTACGACGGGCGCCTTTGGGGAATGGCGATCGACCTCGACGCCTGCACGGGCTGCTCGGCCTGCACGATCGCCTGCCAGGTGGAGAACAACGTTCCCGTCGTGGGCAAGGACGAAGTCCGGCGTCGCCGCGAAATGCACTGGATTCGCATCGATCGCTACTACTCAGGCGAGGCGGACGAACTCCAGGTCGCCTACCAGCCGATGATCTGCCAACACTGCGAAAACGCTCCTTGCGAGACCGTTTGTCCGGTGCTCGCCACCGTGCACAGCGACGAAGGCCTCAACCAACAGGTCTACAACCGATGCGTTGGAACGCGCTACTGCGCCAACAACTGTCCCTATAAGGTACGGCGGTTCAACTGGTTCGACTACGCACATGAGGACAAGCTCGAAAATCTCGTCCTCAACCCGGACGTGACGGTCCGTTCCCGCGGCGTCATGGAGAAGTGCAGCTTCTGCGTGCAGCGCATTCAAGAGGGCAAGATCGAGGCCAAGCGGCTCGGGGTGGAAATCGCCGACGGCGACATCCAGCCCGCGTGCCAACAGAGCTGTCCCGCCGATGCAATCGTCTTCGGCGACCGAAACGATCCAGAGAGCCGCGTAGCCGGGCTGCAGCAAGACCCGCGCCGCTACGGCGTCCTTGAAGAACACAACTTCGGGCCAGCGGTCAGCTACCTCAAGGTTGTGCGTCGCAACGGTACGGCCGAGGAGGGCGAGACCCATGGCTAGCGCGGCAATACGCCCGCCTCTGATTGCTGGCGACAAGACCCCTCAGCAGGTCACCAGCGATATCTGCGCCGTGCTCGACCGCAAGCCCGGCCCGCTGTGGCTGGGCGGGTTCCTTTTCTCGCTGTCCCTTCTGCTGTTGGGCGCGGCGGCGGTGGCTTATCAGATAGCCGTCGGTATCGGTACGTGGGGTCTCAACAAAACCGTCGGCTGGGCGTTCGACATCACCAACTTCGTCTTCTGGGTGGGCATTGGCCACGCCGGTACGTTGATCTCCGCTGTCCTGTTCTTGCTGCGCCAGCAGTGGCGTACGTCTGTCAATCGCGCCGCCGAGGCGATGACGATCTTCGCGGTGATCTGCGCCGGGCTGTTCCCCGTGATCCATATGGGCCGGCCCTGGCTCGCGTTGTGGATGCTCCCCTACCCCAACATGCGCGGGCCGCTGTGGGTCAATTTCCGCTCGCCGCTTATTTGGGACTTCTTTGCGATCTCCACTTACTTCACGATCTCAGCCACGTTCTGGTACGTCGGAATGCTGCCCGACTTGGCGACGATCCGTGACCGCGCCCAGCCGGGTTTCCGCAAGAAACTCTTCGGCGTGCTTGCGCTCGGCTGGGACGGCTCCTACAAGACCTGGCTGCGTTACGAGACGCTCTACAAGTTGCTGGCCGGGCTGGCGACGCCATTGGTAATCTCGGTCCACACGATCGTCAGTTGGGACTTCGCCACGTCGGTGATCCCGGGCTGGCACACCACGATCTTTCCGCCCTACTTCGTCGCGGGAGCGATTTACTCCGGCATGTCGATGGTCTTGACTCTGATGATCGTGGCGCGCAAGACGATGCGGCTCGAGGACTACATCACCGTCGAGCACATCGACAAGATGTGCAAGCTCACCCTCGCCGTAAGCCTAATGGTGGGGTCGGCCTACCTCACCGAAGTCTTCGTCGCGTTCTATTCCGGCAACTCCTACGAGCAATTCGCGTTCATCAACCGAGTGATCGGACCGCTCGGCTGGGGCTACCTGATCATGGTGGTCTGCAACGTCGGAATCACGCAGGCGTTATGGTTCCGCAAGGCACGCACGAATCTCTTACTCGTCTTCGCTATCTCGATCGCCGCCAACATCGGCATGTGGTTCGAGCGCTTCGTCATCATCGTCACCTCGCTGCACCGCGACTACTTGCCATCGAGCTGGGCCGACTATGCACCCACCTCGATCGAGCTCGCCACCCTGGTCGGGAGCTTCGGACTATTCTTCACCTGCTTCCTGCTGTTCTGCCGCTACGTGCCAGTGATCGCGATCAGCGAGGTCAAGGGCGTACTTTCGATAGGGAGAGTCCGGGCGCTGAAGCCCGCCCACAGCTCCTCCCCAGTGCCTGTTGCGGCTGAAGAAGAGGAGGTTCCTGTATGAGCCGCCGCAGATTGCTGGGATTCTTCGAGGAAGAAGACGATATCCTCGCCGCAACGCGAGCCGTGCGCGGTGCGGGCTATGAGATATCCGACGTCTACTCTCCCTACGCCGTCCACGGGCTCGACAAGGCGATGGGCCTCGAGCCCTCGAAACTTCCCTGGGTCGGCGCTGCGCTTGGTCTCGCGGGCGCAGCTGCGAAAGTCTGGTTCGAGATATGGACCTCTGAGTACGACTGGCCGATCAACGTCGGCGGCAAGCCTTTCAACTCGCTCCCCGCCTTCATCCCGGTCACTTTCGAGGTGATGGTGTTGTTCGCCGGGATGAGCACAGTACTCGCCTTCTTCATAGTGGCGCGGCTCTACCCCGGACGCGGCGCAGAAGCGCCCGACCCGGCCGTCTCTGATCACCGTTTTGTGATGGTGATCGAGGAAAACGACGCCGCCTTCGACGCGGATGTGGTCCATCGCTTGTTGCGCCAGTTTCACGTCGGGCGAGTCGAGGAGCGAGTGGACTAGGAGCGAGCAATGAACACCCGCGCGATCAATCTCGTTCTCATCCTCCTGCTCGCGACAGCCGGCATACTCGCCTGGAGCATCCGCAAGGATCAGTCGCGCCCGAACTTCGAGATCATGCCGGATATGGCGCGATCGGTTCCCTACGATTCGTTCTCGCAGGCGGAAGCATTCCCCGACGCAAAGACGATGCAACAACCGGCGCCGCGTACGATTCCCCGCGGCTTTCGCCCTTTCGCCTACGAGGCCACCGAGGAAGATGCGATTCGTGCCGGAGAGGAGCTGACCAATCCATATTCCGGAGAGGACGTCGAAGAGGCAAGGCAAGGCGGGCGAGTCTACCTCTCCTTTTGCCTGCCCTGCCACGGCCCGAAGGGCGCCGGGGATGGGGCGGCGGTAAAACGCGGATTTCCAGCGCCCCCGGCGCTGAGCTCGCCGGACTCGCGGGCCCTGCCCGACGGTCGTATCTTTCACCTCATCACTCGAGGACAGGGCAACATGCCCGCCCACGGCGCCCAAATCTCCCAGGAGGACCGATGGAGAGCAGTTCTGCATATCCGCTCGCTTCAACGCTCGGCGGAAACGAACGAGCAACCCCAGCCGGCGTCCCCCTGAGCGGCCGCTCTTTCCGGCCGCCTGCGGGCCTCGTGAGGGCGCTCCAGGCGATGGCGCTCGTCGGTGCCGTAACGCTGGTCGCGGGTTCGCTGATTGAGCCGCAGCGCACCTGGGCCAATCTCCTGATCGGAGCCTACTACGTCGTCGCTCTAGGGCTCGCGGGCGTCCTGCTCATCGCCCTGGAATATGTCACCGGGGCTGGCTGGAGCGTCGCCTTTCGCCGCGTGCCCGAAGCCATGGCGGAAACGCTCCCGGTCGGCGCCGGGTTGTTCGCCGTTGTGCTTGTGATCAGCCCGAACCTCTACCCGGCTTTTCAAGAAGGTTATTCCGCCGGAGGTCCGACTGCTTGGTTCCGAGAGTTCTGGCTGACCCCCGCCTTTTTCATCGTCCGCTCCGTCGCCTATCTGGCCGTGTGGATTCTCTTTGCACGCGCTATCGTTCGACGCTCGCGCGCGCAAGATCAGGACGGCCTTGCTTCGCACAGCCGCATCAACGCTCGCTTGTCTGCCGGGTTTCTCGTCGTCTTCGGCCTAACGATCTGGCTGGCAAGTCTGGATTGGATCATGTCGCTCGACCCCCACTGGTACAGCACCATCTTCGGCATCTATCACTTCGCCGGACTCTTTCTGGGCGGCCTCGCGTTGACGACCATCCTGGTGCTCTGGCTTGAACGCCTGGGTCCGTTGCGCGGCGTGCTCACCGACGAGCACCTTCACGACCTGGGCAAGCTGCTATTCGCCTTCAGCACTTTCTGGATGTACATCTGGTTCAGCCAGTACATGCTGATTTGGTACGCCAATATCCCTGAGGAGACCTCGTATTTCATCAACAGGCTGCAAGGCTTCTGGGAGCCGGTGTTCTATCTGAACGTCCTGCTCAACTGGGCCGTGCCGTTTCTGGTCCTGTTGTCGGTGCGCGCTAAGCGCAGCCGAGGACTGATGCACAAGGTCTGTTGGGCGATCCTGGTAGGACGCTGGGTCGATCTCTATTGGATGACGTTGCCGCCGTTCTCCGAGGGCGTACCGAAGTTTGGGGTCTGGGAGATCGGAATCATCGCTGGAGCCGCTGGCGTGTTCTTCCTGGCCCTATTCCGAGCGCTCGCAGCGGCGCCCGCGGTTCCGCTCCGAGATCCTCTGCTCGAAGAGAGCCTGCACTATCACAACTAGCCGTGGGCTCGTTGACGCCTATCGCGTTGGCTAGCCGGTCGGGCGAGCCCTCCCGAACAGTGCGTCGGGGTTGTCATGCAGAATCATCCGCGCCAGCTCTAGACTCTCGGACTCGGAGCAGAATCGCTCTTCGACCTTTTCGCTGAGCACCTGCGCCAGATTGCGCCGCGCGATCTTCGCATGGGCGTAGCTGAGCTCGGGAAAGCGATAGTCCCCGCCGTAGCCGAAGATCTTGTTGGCCGGCACGGTCTCGAGCATTTCGTGTAGCGCCCGACGCGTCGCGCTGGCTGAGATGATGTGCGCCCAGCACAGGTCGATGTGCACGTTCGGGAAGACTTTAGCAATCGCGGCCGCCTCGCCCTGATAGGGGTAGCTCATGTGGAACAGGTCGAACTTCACGCGTGGGTACAAGAAGAACAGGTTCGTTAAATGAGTCGGCTTGGAGTTTTCGATAAAGTTGCCGTTGCCGGCGTGGAGTCCGGTGTGGATCTGAACGGGTACGTCGTGAGCCTCGGCCAACCGCATCAAGTGGTGGAACATATGATCTTCCATCCGCCGGTAGGGCCGATCCACCCGCGTACGGAAACCCTCGGGGGAGGAACGACTCGAATCGAACAGCGCCTGCAGATCGGCCGCGGCGTCCTGCTCGGAGGCTTCTTCGTAGCGGATTTCGCGATTGTAGGCGAGCGTCGATTTGACCGTGGCCATCCCGGCCGCGAGGCTTTGCTCGAAGCTTCGCTCCATAGCGCCCTTGAGCCCGGTCAGGCCCGCGATTGAAACATCGGTCAGTTCGCTGAGCGCCTGAATGTCGTCCACGGACTGCGGCGCAGCAAAGCGGTCGAACTTGCGGGCGTAGACGAAAAACTTCGGGTCGGGTCGAACTGGCGCCGGGTTCCAATAGTCGTCGAGCACCGAGTAGACAATGTTTGACCGCCGGATCAGGATGTCTTCGTAGAGCCCGATCTTGTTGCGCGCCGCGATCCGCCGGTTGATCTCCGGAAGGCTCTCGGCTGAGATCTCCTCAACTTCATAAATGTCGCGGATCGCGATGCGCAGCGCTTGGCCGTAGCCGGTCATCCGAGCCGACTTCCAATAGGGCTCAAAGGCTTCCCAGCGCCGTTGCATCGACGTATCGGGATCGCGGACCCGCGCCAGCTCGTCGCCTGCCAGCCCGGCGGATATCACGTCGTTGATCGCGTAGTGCCCGGCGAGCGTAAAGAAGTCGACCGGCGAAGAAATGCGCTCTTGCTCCGGGATGATGTGCTCGTGGGTGTTGACCAGCGGGATCTTCTCGATCGCCGCGAGCAAGTCGCCTGCGAGCGATCCGCCCGGCAGCCCGAGCCCCTGGGCGGCGAGAGCCGAGACGGAACTGAAGAAGGTTCTACGACAGAAAGGCATTGCGCTTCGGATCTTCGCGCATCAGGAGGCCTAGAGTAAAGGCGTGTGCAACGGAACAAGACTGATTGGGTTGAGACGCAGGCTCCAGCCCCCGATGGCTCGGCACAAACGGCTTGCGGGCCGTTGCAGCCGCGTCTCCGCTCCGCTATGCTTCGGATGCCAATAGAAAGCGTCAAAAAGGTGAAATCATGTCCTGGAATCTGACTGCCCAGTTCATCGAGACTTGCAGCTGCAACATGCTCTGCCCTTGCTGGTACGGCGTGCAGGAGTTGATGGTGATGGACCAGGGCTGGTGCGCCAGTCCAATACTGCTTCGAGTTCAGCAAGGCGTTTCCGACGGGGTAGACTTGAGCGGCAGCACGCTGATCATAGTCCCATTCTTCCCCGGGCCCACGTTGTATGACGGCAACGGCACGGCGCGCGTCTATATCGACGCCGCGACCACGGTGGACCAGCAACGCGAATTGGAGGCGATCTTTCAGGGCCTAAAGGGCGGCCCTATGGAGATTCTCGGCTCGCTCATCTCGACGTGGCTTCCTACCCAAGTCACGGAGATCGAGGTCAATGAAGACGGCGACACGATAACCGCGACTGCCGGCAAGTTCGGTCGCGTGAAATCCGACCTGCTCAAGAACGAGTCGGGGCGAACGATGACAATGAAGAATGCTGGAATGGCCGAAACCCTTGAGTTTAACGACGCAACGGCGGAACTAGCGCCGAGCGCCTCCTACTGGGAGGACCCCGAGTTGCCGCGTGCGTTTGAGACGAAATCCGGCGCACGCGCCATCTGCAATTGGAGCGTGAGCTAAGCGCGTCGACTACTAGCCACTAGTCAACCTTTGAGCAAGATTGTTGTGTCCGCCGACATCCGTGAGGCGGAAATCCCGCCCTTGGAATAGGTAGGTCAGCTTCTCGTGCTCCAGCCCGAGCAGGCTCAGAATCGTGGCGTGCAGGTCGTTGATGTGGACCTTGTCGTCGGCGGCTCTGAGTCCGATATCGTCGGTCGAGCCGATTGCCTTGCCGCCCTTGATGCCTCCGCCCGCCATCCAGACGCTGAAGCCGTAAGGGTTGTGGTCGCGGCCGTTGCGGTTGCCGCCGCCGCTCTCGGCACCGTCGGTGAAGGGAGTGCGCCCGAAGTCGCCGCCCCAGATGATGAGCGTGCTGTCGAGCAACCCGCGCCCTTTGAGGTCGGCCAGGAGACCGGCTATCGGCTTGTCGACCGAGCGCGCCATCTGTTCATGGTTCGAGTTGATCTCGTTGTGGCCGTCCCAACCGACGCCCGCGCCTCCCTTGCGTCCGCCGGAGTAGATTTGGATAAACCGAACGCCGCGCTCGACCATGCGGCGGGCGCGAAGGCACTGCAATCCGAAGTCGTGCGTTTCCTCCTGATCGAGGCCGTAGAGGTTCTTTACGGTTTCCGATTCGCCGGAGAGATCCGCCAACTCGGGAACCGAGGTCTGCATCTTGAAAGCCAACTCGTAGGAGGCGATGCGCGCTGCAAGCTCGCTGTCGTCGGAGCGCTGCTCGAAGTGCTCTTGGTTGAGATCCTTGAGAGCGTCGAGCAAATCGCGCTGCTCGCCGGCCGAGATGCCCTCGGGTCGATCAACATTGAGGATCGGCGGCCCTTCAGAGCGCAGCACAGTCCCCTGGTACATTGCCGGAAGAAAGCCCGCGCCGTAGGCAGGCGAGCCGGCTTTGAGCGGGCCGTCCAGCATCACGGTGAAGGCCGGCAAGTTTTGGTTTTCCGTCCCCAGCCCGTAAGTCACCCAGGAGCCGACGCTCGGACGTCCGACTCGCGGCCAACCGGTGTTCATCCAGTTCTGGCCGGTTACGTGAGTAAAGCCGTCGTGATGGCAGGATCGAATGACGGCTAGGTCGTCGGCGTGCTGCGCGGTGTGCTCGAAAAGATCGGAGATCTCGAGTCCGGACTGACCGCGTTTCTTGAACTCTCGCGGCGAGCCCAGGATCGGGACCTTGCTCATCTTGGTGAACTGAAAGTCGACCTCGCCGAAGCTCTCCGGAACGGGGCCGCCATGCAACTCTTTGAGCAGCGGCTTGGGGTCGAAAGTGTCTATATGACTTGGCCCGCCGTGCATGAAAAGGAAGATCACGTTCTTCGCTTTAGCGGGGAAGTGAGGCGACTTGGGCGCCAGCGGGTTCAGCGGGGAGACGTTCGGCGCGGCCGATAGATCGCGGCTCATTAAGTCGACGGCCGCCAACATCCCAAAACCGAGACCCGCCTTTTCGAGAAACTCTCGTCGTGATGAAGGGCGTTCGGTCCGTCCGCAGAAGTCGTGGTTTTTTCGCATCGAAATCCCCGAGCCAAGGTTGCCTGCTATTCGAATCGCTCCCTTACGGCCGCCGCTCAGTCGATCTTCTCACGCTTTCTAGTCCACATAGAGAAATTCATTCAGGTTGAAGGCGAGAAGACCAAGTTGGGCAAGAGACTCCTCCCCCTTATCCAACAGCGCCGCTGCACGCGCCGTCTCGTCCGCGCTCGGCCGGCGGCCCAAGGCGAGCAGCCAAACGCCCTCGACTCGCCGCTCCGGCTCGGGGCCGTACTTCTCCGCGACACGTTTTGCGATGCTCTTGGCGCGAGCCAGCATGAACTCGCTGTTAATCATCGCCAAGGCCTGAGGGGCGACCGTGGTCACGTCGCGTCGGGCGCAACTCACCGAACTGTCCGGAGCGTCGAACGTGGTGAACATCGGGAAAGGAAAGGATCGCTTCACGTAAATATAGACGCTGCGGCGGTTATGCTCCTCCGGGTCAAGCGCGACGGGCCACTGATCCGGGGCCCACATGCCCCGCATCTCGTCTTCGCTGAGCGGTGGAACCACCGGCCTTCCCCCGGCCTTCAGGTTCAAGTCGCCCGAAACCGCCAACACCGAGTCGCGCAGAGTCTCCGCTTCGAGCCGTCGCCGGTTCATCCGCCACAGGAAGCGGTTTTCGGCGTCGATCGCCGAGTTGGCTTCGTGAGGAGAAGACGCTCGTCGGTAAACGTCGGAGAGCATGATCAAGCGGTGCATCGTCTTGACGCTCCAGCCTTGCTCCACAAACTCCACAGCGAGCCAGTCCAACAGCTCGGGGTGCGTCGGCGGCCCGCCCTGCCGGCCGAAGTCGTTGGGGGTCGCTACAATGCCGCGCCCGAAGTGGCCTTGCCAGATACGGTTCACCATCACGCGCGCGGTCAGGGGGTGATCCGGGCTTGCCAGCCATTCCGCCAGAGCCTTGCGGCGTTCCTTCACCACGGAAGGCTCGCGGCCTCCGGTCAGGGCCGCTGGAAATCCTGCCTCGACCTCATCGCCGATTCCGTGGAAGTCGCCCCGCGAGGTCATCTGAGTGGGATAGACGACATCGGAGCGACCAAGCACCGTAGCCTGAGCAAGCTCAAAGCGTGCTTTCAGGGCGGCTTCTCCCAGTTGATAGATCAGCCGTTCCCGCTCGTCTTTCTCGTGGGGTGAGTATTCGATCCGGGCCGTTTTCCCGACCGCGTTCTCCTTCAGTCCCGCCTCGGTGAGCGCCTTTTCCAGCGTGGCCGCTAGCTCCCGCTCCGGCGACGTCCGTTCGCCGTTGGGCTTCGCGTGGGCCGCCCGAACTTCTTCGGAGAATTTTTCTTCAATCTTCGAGGTAATCCGTTGGCGCGCGGCAACGTCGATGCGTTTGATCGCCTCTTGGTATTCCTGAACCTTGAGCTGCTTGGGATAGCCTGTGTAGTACCCGAACTCACTCATCTTGTTCACAACCGGAATGTTCCGGGGCTCGCTGCCCGCGAATATAGCCAGCATGCGGTGATAGTCGCGCTGGGAAAGCGGGTCGAACTTGTGGTCGTGGCAGCGCGCGCAACCAACCGTCAGGCCGAGGAAGGCGGCGCCGGTGGTATCGACGGCGTCGGTCATCCACTCGTAGCGGAGCTGACGTCCGTCCAAAGCCGCCTCGTGGTAGACCGGGCCGATGGCGTACATGCCTGTCCCGATGCGGGCCTCTAGATGCTCGAGCTTCTCTTTCGGGATCTGATATCCGCCGCGCAGCTCGATGTCGTCGGGCCAGATTTCGTCCCCTGCTATCTGCTCGCGAACGAAACGATCGAAGGGCTTGTCTTTGTTGAAAGACTCGATAACGTAGTCGCGATAGCGCCAAGCGTTCGGGAAATAGATATCTGTCTCGAAGCCGCCGCTGTCGGCATAGCGCACGACGTCAAGCCAGTGTCTGCCCCAACGCTCGCCGTAGCGCGGGGACTCGAGCAGCTCGTCGATCAGCTTGGCGTAGGCGTCCGGAGATTCGGCCTCGACGAACCGCTCGACCGCTTCGGGCGAGGGCGGCAGCCCGTGAAGGTCGAAGTAGGCGCGGCGAATCAGCGTCCGGCGATCCGCTGCCGGTAAAGGCTCAAGGCCTCTCTCTTCGAGCTCGGTAAAGATGAAAGCGTCGATAGCCTTAACGGAAGAGGTCGGAGGCGCGGGCCTAGTGGGTTTCTCGAACGACCACCACGTCTCGCCGACGTTTGCGGCGAGCTCTCCCTCCCACTGGGCGCCCTCTCGAATCCATGCGGCCAACGTCTCGACTTGTTCCGTCGCCAGAGCCGGCTTGCCGGCGGGCATCTTCACTTCGTGGTCGCCGGAGAGCACTTGATGCAGCAAGCTTTGTTCCGGGTGACCGGGAACGATCGAGGTTCCCCTCTTCCCGCCCGACAGAGCGCCTTCTCGCGTCCGCAAATCGAGGCCCGACATCTGGGCCGCGCCGTGGCAGCCTATGCAGTTCTGTTCGAGGATTGCCCGCGCCTCCTCAGGCGAGCCATAGGCCGCGGCGGAGGCGAGCAGCGTAACAAATGTAAGTGCGGCGGTTCTTCTCACAGGTTCTGGATGAACTTTACCACATGGCCGACTGCCCTCTCGGAGCTAAGCGGCGAGGTTCACCGGCCCCGCTGAGATGAGGCGGTGGGCTATCCGAGATCTGCCGCCGAAACCCCTGAGGACCAATAGTTTACTGGCGAGCGGCAGCAAGCCTCAGTAGCGCCTGCTCACGGAGTGTCCCATAGCTCAGGAGGGTTCTCTCGATCTGTGCGAGAGCGCCCTGCGAGCGAGGGTAAGTCGATAAAGCTGCATAACTAACTTGCGGAATTGAGACGTTGGCGATTAAACTTGTAGATTCGTCTTGAGTCAGCGTCTTATTGCTCCAGATGCTTGGAAATGCCACCGATTACTAACAAGCGACAGGGGAAAGAGTCCGATCACTAAAGCAACCAATCTGGCAGTAAAACAAACAATCAAATTGTTTCAGGTGCTTCGAAATGCACCTGCTGCTGGCAAACAACAGGGGAAAGAATTCGATGATTAAGGCAATCAATCTGACAGTAAAGCAAACAGCTAAACTCATACTGCTCTGCGCGCTCGCGGCCAGCCTGGCCTTCGCGCAGACAGCCGGAACGATCCAGGGGACCGCTACCGATGACTCAGGCGCCGTTATACCGGGAGCCGCCGTGGTGGTGACCGGCGTGGAGACTGGTACAACATCATCCCTCACGACCAACGAGGTTGGCTTCTACAAGACACCGCCCTTGAATCCGGGGCTGTACTCAGTCACTTGCTCGTCCGACGGTTTCTCGACGCAAGAGTTTCCCGAGATTCGCGTCGAGGTTCAGCAGACGGTCCGTTTGGACTGTTCGATGACGGTCGGGACTGTCACCGAGACCGTCGAGGTCAGCGCCGCCACAATGCTGATCCAGTCGGAAAAGACCGAGGTCGGTCAGGTCATCGACTCCAAGCGCATCCTCGAGATGCCCCTCAACGGACGCAACTACCTCGAGCTGGCGAAGTTTTCCGTCGGCGTGCTTCCCTCCCGCGAATTGGGCAAGGGTACCCGCCAAGACGGTGAGCGCGGCGGCGAGGGCGGCATCCTCGCTGTCGGGATGCACGCCGCGCAGACCAATGTTCTGCTCGACGGAGCGGACAATTCATCGCGCAACTCGGGCGGCGCCCTGGGCTTCCAGGCTCAGGCGACCAAACCGTCGGTCGACGCCGTCGGCGAGTTCAAGGTTGTAACCAACAACATGTCCGCTGAGTACGGCTTCCGCATGGGCGCCAAGGTAATTGTGAGCACGAAGTCGGGCACCAACCGACTGCACGGTTCGCTCTACGAGTTCCTTCGCAACGACAAGCTCGACGGCACGAACTTCTTCGCCAACCGCAGCGGATCGACCAAGCCGACCCTGCGGCGCAACCAGTACGGCGGCACGATCGGCGGTCCGATCATCAAGAACAAGCTGTTCGGCTTCTTTAGTTTTCAAGGGACCAAAGAGCGCGCCGGCCAGAGCTTCACTTCCTCGGTACCCAGTCAAGCCTTACTCGCCGGGGATTTCTCCGCCCAACCGGATCCCGACCGCGAGATCTATGACCCCGCCACGTTGGAAGGAACGGGCACCGACGCTATCCGGCAACCATTTCCGAACTTCGTGATTCCGGCTAGCCGATTCGACCCGGTCTCGGGAAACCTTCTCGACCTCTATCCGGCCGCGAACATCGGCGGGCGCGAGAACCTTAGAGACAACTACTTCTTCTCGCCGTCCGACAAGATCGACCACAACCAGTACGACATGAAGGTCGACTGGAACATGACCCAGAGCACTCGAATGTTCGGTCGCTACTCGATCCGCGACGAGTTCGTGGTCCAGAACGGGCCTCTTCCGGTACCCGCGACCGGCGGCACTGGACAAACCGTTGATCTGCCCGGACAGAACTGGGCCGGGGCGTTTAATACAACGATCGGGCCGACGATGTTCAACGAGATCCGTTTCGGCTACACGCACTTCCCGACGCGTTTCGACATCCCGGTCACCGAGCCGTTGAACGCCCAGTTCGGCGTGATGGGCGCCCCGGGCGACTCGATCGACGACGGGCTCGATCACGGGTTCGTTTTGTCCCGTCCCTCAGGATTCCGCGACCTCGGTCCTCGCGCCTTCTGGCCCAACGTGAACAAGATGGACAACCTCCAGTTGTCCGACAACTTCACCATGGTCAAAGGCAAGCACACCATCAAGATGGGTATCGAGTATCGTCGGACCCAGATCCCCCGCTCGCCGTCCCGCTTCCGCCGCGGGCGATTCGACTTCAACGGCGTCTACACAGCCGAACGGCCGAACGATTCCGCCAGCCGCGGATCGCAGGGCAGCTCCGCGGCCGACATGCTCTTAGGCCTGGTCAACAACGGCACTTGGGGTTGGCCGAACGGTGAGGAGTATGTGTCGCCGTACTACGGTGTTTTCGCCCAGGATGACTTCAAGATCACGGATCGGCTGACGCTGAACATCGGCGTGCGATGGGAGCTGTTCGCGGTGCCCACATTCATCGATCCCGACACGCATGCGCTGAATATCACCGTCGGACGATTTACCTCCGAGGCGAATGGGCGTCCGTTCGATCCGCGCGAGGGGCTCTCGCCTGCGGACGGCGGTTTCACCGGCGAAGAATACCTGCCCTTCTTTGAGCGGCCTACCAGCGGCTCCGACAGCGGCGGCAAGAACGACATGAACAACTTTTCGCCGCGCATCGGTTTGGCCTACCGCGTCGACGACAAGACAGTCATTCGCGCCGGCATGGGAATCTTTTACGGTGAGAGCGATAACGTGTCAGGCGAGTCGGCTCGTTTCTTCACAGGCTCTCCGTTCTCGAACGAGTTCACCAACCCGCAGCCTCGCGAGAACAGTACTTTCCTCGTGCAAGAAGGCTTTCCGGAAGCGGAGCGCAGCGGTCTGCCGCGCGCCAGCCTAAGCGTCAACTCCCCCACCTCCGACGTTTGGCCGCAATTCTATTCAGGTCAGTGGTTCTTTGATATTCAGCGCGAGCTCCCCGGCGATACGCTGCTGACGATCGGCTACAACGGTACGTCGACGTCCCAGATCTCTGGCTCGCTCAACATCAACCGCCCGCTGACGCCGGACCCGGTGATTCGGCAGCAGGATCGGCGTATTCGGCCGTTCTTCAACAGCAACAACGTGCGCGGAGCGGTTTTCCTCAACCAGAACTACAACTCGCTGACGGTCAAAGGAGAGAAGCGCTTCACCCATGGGCTCACCTTCTTGAGCTCGTTCACCTGGTCGCACAACATCGACGTCCAGAACGAGAACCTGACGCAAGGTACGACCTCGCAACAGCGCTTCACTTACGACCAGTCGATCGATCGAGGCAACGCGTCGCTCGATCGCCGACTGTCGTGGGTGACCAGTGTCATCTACGAGCTGCCGTTCGGCCGCAACAAGGCCTACCTGAATTCGGGCGCTGCGGCCTGGATTCTAGGAGACTGGCAAATCGGCGGCATCCTGAATCTCTTGGGCGGCACGCCGGACAGCCATACCTTCAATCAAGACACGACCAACGTCGGCGGCGCCAACCGCGGCAACGTGCTCGGCGACATCAATCTGCCGAATTCGCAGCGTACGATTGACCGTTGGTTCAACATCGGCTCCATTGGACCCGGCGGCGCCGGCGTGATCGATAATGCCGGTCGCAATCTGATTTGGGGGCCGGGAACTACGGCGTTCGACTTCACGGTGTCGCGCCGTTTCATGCTGCCTTGGGAAGGCCAGTCGATTCAGTTCCGCTTTGAGTCCTTCAACTTCACCAACACGCCGGTGTTTGGGCGGCCCAATACCGCGGTCGGCACTGCCAACGCCGGCAGAATCACCACGGCGGGCGATCCCCGCCGCATTCAGTTCGCTCTGAAGTACGTCTTCTGATCGAACTCTCGTAACCTTCGTTTGTCGCGGGCGCCCTTCGGGGCGCCCGCGTTGCTTGCGGTTATCGGGAATCGCCTAGGGGCGCGCCTCCACAGCCCGCCGAGTCATTTGGTGGATACCCTGCTCAGGTGCAAGCTGTGCAGCCGCGCGGCCGAGAAATGATCGGGCAGCTTCAGCCGATTTCGAGGATCTCTTTCTCTTTGGCTGCACCGGCGTCGTCGAGCTTCTTGACCGTGGCATCGGTTAGCTCTTGGACCTCTGCGTGAGCCGAGCGGCCGTCGTCCTCGGAGATGGCTTTGTCCTTTTCGAGCTTCTTGAGAGCTTCGTTAGCGTCGCGACGCAGGTTGCGGGCGGCTACGCGATGTTGCTCGACCACGTTGTGCAGACGTTTGACGAATTCGCGGCGGCGCTCTTCGGTCAGGGCCGGGATCTTGATTCGAATTAGCTTGCCGTCGTTCATCGGGTTGATGCCGAGGTCTGAGGTTTGGATCGCTTTTTCGATCATGCCGATCTGTGAGGCGTCCCAGGGTTGGATCACGATCTGCGTGGGTTCGGGCACGGATATGTTGGACATCTGGTTGAGCGGCGTCGGCGTGCCATAGTAGTCGGCCCGAATGCCGTCGAGCAGGTGAATCGAGGCGCGGCCGGTGCGGATGGAAGCCATCTCCCGGCCGAGGTCTTCGACGGTCTTGGCCATGCGCTCCTCGGTTTCGAGGAAGATCTCTTCGATGCTGTCGCCGTGAATGTGAGACATCGCGATTCCTTTCAGCTGATCCGTTCAGGTCATCAATGTGCCGGACTGCTCGCCGCGGGAAGCTCGCCCGATCGAGCCGTCTTCGTTGAGGTTGAACACCAACACGGGCATCCGAGCGTCTCGACATAGAGCTATGGCGGCAGCGTCCATCACCGCCAGGTCCTTCTCGAGAACCTCGGCGTAAGATATCTTCTCATACCGGCGCGCATCCGGATGAAGGACGGGGTCTTTGTCGTAGACGCCGTCGACCTTGGTGGCTTTGGCAAGCACGTCGGCTTCGATTTCGATCGCGCGCAGCGCCGCCGCCGAGTCGGTCGAGAAGTAGGGGTTGCCGGTCCCCGCGGCGAAGACGACGACCTTGCCGGCGTTGAGCAGTTCGAGGGCGCGTCCGCGATCGACGGGCGGTGCGAGCGGCCCCATCGCCACCGCGCTCATCGTTTCCGCGCCGACGCCGCCGGCAATGAGCAGGTCGGTCATTGCGAGGGCGTTGATCGTGGTGGCGAGCATGCCCATGCGATCGACGGTGACTCGTTGCAGGCCTGTCTTGTCGGCCTTGATCCCGCGAAAAAAATTACCGCCCCCGACAACCAAAGCGACCTGAGCGCCTTGTTGGACGACGGCGGCGATCTCGGCCGCGATTTCGGAGCAACGGACGCGGTCCAGACCAAAGCCGGCTTCACCGGCGAGCGCCTCGCCGCTGAGCTTAAGCAGGATTCTGCGGTAAGCAGGCATGCCCGCCCTCCTCGCGCCGACTACTCGGAACTTTCGCCGACCTTTAAGCGAACCATTCGGCCGACGTCGATCTTTTCGCCCAGGGAGGCGATCGCTTCGTTGATCAGCTCTTGCACCGTCTTTGCGCCGTCTTTGACGAAGGGCTGCTCGAGCAGGCACACCTCTTCGTAGTACTTCGCCATGCGGCCTTCAACAATCTTGTCGACGATCTTCTCGGGCTTGCCCTCGGCGATGGCTCGGTCCCGTTGGATCTGGCTCTCGGCTTCGATTGCCGCTTGGTCGACTTCTTCGCGCCGCACGTATTTCGGGTCGGCGGCGGCGATGTGCATCGCGAGATCCTTGACGAGCTGCTGGAACAGGTCGGTGCGAGCGACGAAATCAGACTCGCAGTTGACCTCCACCAATACGCCCAGCTTACCGCCGGTATGGATGTAGCTGCCGATGACGCCTTCGCTGGCCTCGCGGCCGGCCTTTTTGGCGGCGACGGCGATGCCGCGCTTGCGCAGCTCTTTTTGCGCCTCTTCGATGTCTCCGCTAGATTCTACGAGCGCCTTCTTGCACTCCATGAATCCGGCGCCGCTCTTGTCGCGAAGCTCTTTGACTAGTTGTGCGCTGATATCCGACATAACTTTCCTGCCTTTCGATCGAGGCGAGTGCCGTCTAGAGGGTGCCGTCTAGATCAAGCAGGCCTCAATCCCTCGTGCAATTCATTGCGGTTGCGGGCCGCGCCCGGGTTCAGGGCCAGGCGCGGCGCTCGCCGGTTAACTACTGCCGAAGGCTAGAGAGCCCCGGCCTGATTCGGATCGACTGCAACCGGGTCCGGGTTGACTACGCCACGTTCCGTCACTACTGTGCCGTCGTCGGCGACGACCGCGAACTCGCCGTCCTCGCCTACGGGCGCTTCTTCGTCGACGAAGTCTTGCTCGGTCGCCAACTGCCGGCCCTCGATGATCGCTTCAGCCGCCTTATTCGCGAAGAGGCGAATCGCGCGCAGAGCATCGTCGTTGCCGGGAATGACGTGATCGACCAGGTCGGGATCAGAGTTGGTGTCGACCACCGCCACGATCGGGATGTTCAACTTGCGCGCCTCGTGGACGGCGATGTCCTCTTTGCGCGAATCGATGACAAAGAGCACGTCGGGCAGCCCTGGGATGTCTTTGATTCCGATCAGGTTCTGCGTCAGGTGCTTGCGCTCGCGCTCAAGCCGCGCCGCTTCCTTCTTGGAACGACCTTCGTAGGCTTCCTCTTCCGAGAGGCGATCAAGCTCCTTGAGGCGCGCGATCGACTTCTGGACGGTGACCCAGTTGGTGAGCAGGCCGCCCAACCAACGGTTGTTGATGTAGTACTGATTACAGCGCTTGGCTTCTTCCGCCACGGCTTCCTGCGCCTGTCGCTTGGTGCCCACGAAGAGCACCGTCTTATCGTTGGAAGACTCCTCGGTGAGGTACTGCAGAGCAGCCTTGAGCTGCTTGAGCGTCTTCTGAAGATCGACGATGTGGATGCCGTTTCGTTCGCCGAAGATGAATTGTTTCATCTTCGGATTCCAGCGCCTGGTCTGGTGCCCGAAATGAACGCCTGATTCGAGCAGCTCCTTCATTGTGACTTGCGGCACGATTCCTCCTATGGGGTTGACCGCGTGATCGCCGCGCAGCCGACTAGGTCGGCGTTGCAGCGCAAAACAAACGGAGCCAGTCCAAGCGGGATTTGGCTCCGTTCGCTATAAATCGGCGTCCGCCGCATGGCGGGGCCTAGCGCTTCGAGAACTGGAAGCGCTTACGCGCTCCGGGACGTCCGTACTTCTTGCGCTCGTGCTTGCGCGGATCGCGCCGCAGCAGCAGGGCCTTCTTGAGCGGGGCGCGCAACTCGGCGTTAAAAAGCTGCAAGGCGCGCGCGATTCCCATCTTCGCCGCGTCGGCCTGTCCGGAGATGCCGCCGCCGTGGGCGGTGATCAGGATGTCGAACTTGCCCAGGGTCTCAGTGAGCTGCAGCGGCTGTTTTACCAGCGAGCGTTGCATCTCGCTGGGAAAGTATTCGTCCATCGGCCGGCGATTGACTAGAATCGTTCCGGTGCCGGGGCGCAGGAAAACACGCGCGACGGCCAATTTTCGCCGTCCGGTGCCTAGGTACTGAATCGGTTGCGTCTGCAAGGTTCGCTTCCCCTAATCCTTAGTTGCTCGCCGTTCTAGGCGCCCGCCGGCAGCTTGGGCCCCTGCGCTTCATGCGGATGCTCGGGTCCCGCGTAGACACGCAATCGCTTGGCGAGCTGCTTGCCGAGCTTGTTCTTAGGCAGCATGCCCGCGACGGCGAACTCGACCAGCCGTGTCGGATGGTCTTGGCGCAGCTTTCGCGCGTTGGTCTCTTTGAGGCCGCCTGGGTAGCCGGAGTGACGGCGATACAGCTTGTCGTCCTCTTTCTTGCCGGTCAGGATCACCTTGTCGGCGTTAACGACGACGACGTGATCGCCGGTCTTCAAGAACGGCGTGTAATCGGGCTTGTGCTTACCCATCAGCATCATCGCCGCTTTCGTAGCTAAGCGCCCGAGAACCTGATTCTCGGCGTCAAGCACAAACCAATCGTTGCGCACCTGTTCGGCGCGGGGAACATAAGTCGACATGGGTTGCAGTCCGGTCCCTCTCAGGAGACCCGAAGATTCCATCTTAGCCCGCCGGCGAGGCCCGGTCAACGAGCGCACAAGCTCTCTATCGAGAGGGCGCGCTCGATCGGCGGACGATTCGTTTCGGGTGATCTCTTTTAGAGTAGCAAGTTCCGGCGACGACGCAAGCCCGGAGGACCGCCTATTTTGGGCGCTTGACGACGAGGGTTCCGGCGAGCATGTCGTGCAGCGTCTGCCGCTTGGCAGTAAAGGGCTGGATCAGATAGCCAATCAGTAGGGTGAGCGCGGAGACGTAGCGCGCGAAATTCCGCCCGGTCGCGCGGCCGAATGAGAGACGGCGGCCGTTGAGGTCGATGACCATCAGGCCGAGGGCTTGTTTGCCGAGCGTAGCCTGCCGCGAGGAACTGAGCATTGCGGCTTCGTAGAGCCACGAGACAGCTATTCCGATCAGCCCGCCGGCGATCCCGCCCGCAATCTCGGCCAGCTCGCCGTCGGCCCCCAAGCCGGGAAGAATCAGCGCAAGCAGGATCGAGACTGGAAGGACCACGACGGTGCCTGCCATGTTGATGATGATGATGTCGATCACAAACGCCCCCAGCCGCGCTCCGAACCCGCCGTACTGAGTTGAGGCCGAACTCGGCGAGGCGAGTGGTTCTGGGATCGACATCGGCGCGCCGGTCGAGCGGCCCGAAGCGAGGGGGGTTCCGCAAAAGGCGCAGAACGTGCTTTCTTCGGGGCTCTGTTTACCGCAGCTTGTACAGTTCATCTTGATTGGTCTAGCTCAGCGCTTCACGACCAGGGTGCCGGCGAGGATGTCGTGCAGCGCCTGGCGCTTCTCGGTGAACGGTTGGATCACGTAGCCGATCAGCAGCAGGTAGTAGGAAAGAAAAGTCGCAAAGAATCGCCCGGTGGCGCGGCCGAATGAGAGGCGTTCCCCATCCAGGTCAGTCACTATTAGATGTAACACCTGCTTGCCAAGGGTTGCCTGACGTGACGACGCCGTCATGAGGGCGTGATAGAGCCAACTCAACACCAACAACAGCCCTCCGACAACGGCCGCGATCACAATGTATGGCGCGAGAACTGCGATTGAAATGTCGCCCGAAGACAGGCGCCCAAGCGATTCACTATTCACGAACAGAGGGAGAACGAACATCAGAGGTATCTGAATGACCGAGCTGACGGCGCTTAGAACGAAGCCGTCTATGATAATCGCCAAGAAGCGTTCCCAGAATCCGGCGTAGACGCCAAAAGGCGAAGACGCGGGCGGGTCAGCCGGTGTCGCCGGGACGCCCAGCGCCGGAGCGATCGTGGCTGCTCCACCGGCGGCCGGCGGCAACACCGCGCCACACTTGACGCAGAAATGCCCTTCTCCGGGATTTGACGCTCCACAACTCGAGCACGCAATCGCCAATATCGCCTCCTCGGCTAGACCGCCACTCCGGTGGCTTTCCACTGTCCTGACTTGGCTGAGTCGAGCACGGCGTCGCAGACTCGCTGGGTCTGCAGCGCATTGCGGAAGTCAGGCTGGGTCGGCTTGCCCGACTCGATGCCTTCAACGAAATCGGCCAACGCGTTGAGGAAGGTGTGCTCGTAGCCGATGGTGGTCCCCGGCACCCAGTACTTGTCCATGTAAGGGTGCTCGGAGTTGGTGACGTGGATTTTTCTCCAGCCGGTGAGATGGTCTTCAACCTTCTTGCCGGATTGTTTCTGCTGGTATTCGAAGAACTGCAAGTATTCAGGCTCCTCAAGGTCAAACAGAACGCTGCCGTCGGAGCCGTTGAGTTCGAAGGCGTTGTAGTTCTTGCGGCCGCGAGCGTAGCGGGTCGACTCGAAGGTCCCCATCGAGCCGTTGGCAAACTCAGCTAGGAACATGCAGGCGTCGTCGATGCCGACCGGCTGCACCTTGCCCGTATCGACGTGTTGGCGCTCTTTGACGAACGTCTCGGTCTTGGCGACGACACGCGTGATCGCGCCGTTGAGCCACATCGCCGTATCAATCGAGTGCGCTAGCAGGTCGCCGGTCACGCCCGAGCCGGCGACGGCGACGTCGAGGCGCCACAGCCCGGCGCCTCCCTGGGGCACGTCCTCCGCGATCGTCCAGTCTTGCAGGTAGGCGGCCCGATAGTGAAAGGGGCGTCCGATGCGGCCTTCGTCGACGATCTGCTTGGCGAGCGCGATCGAGGGCACCCGCCGGTAGTTGAACCAGACCATGTTGGGCACGCCGGCCGCCTCGACGGCTTGGGTCATCTCTTGTGCTTCGGCGACGTTCATCGCCAAAGGCTTTTCGCAGACGACCATCTTGCCTGCTTGGGCGGCGGCGAGCGCGATCTCGTGGTGCATGTTGTTCGGTGCGCCGATGTCGACTAGATCAATGTCGTCGGCCTCGACGAGCTTGCGCCAGTCGGTCTCGATGCGCTGGTAGCCCCAGTTGTCGGCGAAGGCTTGGGCCTTTTCGCGGTTGCGGGCGCAGACGGCTTGAAGGACAGGCCGATGCTCAACCGGGAAAAAATCGTTGAGGCGTTTGTAGGCGTTTGAGTGGGTTCGACCCATGAAGCCGTAACCGATCATGCCGACGCGGAGGTCTTTAGGCATCGTTGCTGTTTTCTCCTCTTGCTTGCTGAGATTGTCCGGCCTAGTGTACCCCAGTGCGGCTTGGTTTTTGCTGACTCAGGCGCGACAATGGCTGCCATGAGAATCTTGGTTGTCTGCCTCGCCCTCTTGCTTGCGGCCGGCTGCGGATCTGACCTCGAAACCGAGCAGGAGACCCGCCAGGCCGCGTTCCAAGAATCGATGCGCAACGTCGTGCTCGAAGGCTTCTTCACCGTGCTGCGCGAAGGCGAGGAGCCCAAGCCGCGGCCCGAGCGCTACGAGATCGAGAAGGCCGTTCACGTGGCGGGCGATCTCTGGACGATCCATGCTCGGATCCAGTACGGAGAGCACGACGTGACCGTTCCGGTTCCGGTGAAAGTGCTTTGGGCCGACGATACGCCGATGATCTCGCTCACCGACGCGACCATCCCGGGCCTGGGGACATTCTCCGCGCGCATCGTTTTCTTCCGAGACAGCTATGCCGGCATGTGGAGCCACGGCGAGGGCGGCGGATCGCAATTCGGGCGCATCTTGCGCCAACAGGCTGTGCGGCAAGACTGACCGCCTTGCTAACCTGAAGGCTCACCCAAAATATGAGTACCGAAAAGACCATCGTTGAGGTCGCCCACAGTCCCGACTCCGATGACGCCTTCATGTTCTACGCCCTTGCGAAAGGCAAAGTCGCCTCGCCGCTGGTAGAGTTCAAGCACATTTTGAGCGACATTCAATCGCTCAACGTAGCCGCGCGCGAGGGCCGTTATGGAATGACTGCGATCAGTTATCACGCCTATCCCTACGTGGCGGACAAGTACATCTTGACCGCAGCGGGTTCGAGCGTCGGCGACGGCTACGGCCCCATCGTGATCGCCAAAGAGGCGATGAGCGCGGCGGACCTGAAGGGCAAGACAATTGCCGTGCCGGGGCTGTTGACCACTGCTTACCTAGTGATGCGGCTCTATCAACCCGACTTCACGGCCAAGGTAGTCGCGTTCGACGAGATCATCGAGACGGTCGAAAAGGGCGAGGCCGATGCTGGGGTCATCATCCACGAGGGTCAGCTCACCTGGGCGGACTCGGGGCTGTCGAACCTGCTCGATTTGGGCGTTTGGTGGAAGCAGGAACACGATTTACCTCTGCCGCTAGGGGCCAACTGCATGCTGCGGACGCTCGACCCCGACGTGCAGAAAGAGAGTCGGCTGCGACTGAGCCAGAGCATCCAATACGCGCTTGACCATCGAAAAGAAGCGCTCGACTACGCGTTGCAGTTTGGACGCGGGCTCGAGCGTGAAGACGCCGACAAGTTTGTCGGCATGTACGTCAACCATCACACGACTGATATGCGTCCCGAAGTGATCGAGTCCGCACAGAAGATGCTCGACATGGGGCACGCAACCGGATTGATCCCCAGCCGCGTCCAGTTAGAGTACGTCTAACTGAGTCGCGCAACGCCTGATGGACGGAGGAAAATGAGCAACCTAGCCCGTTCCCTTACTCGACTGATTCTTGTTTCTCTGCTGACGATCCCGCTTGTCGCGCAGTACGAAGACCTCAAAGACCCCAATCCGAAAAGGCGCATCAAAGCAGTCAAGGAGATCAGCGAGAATAATCGCGTCGATCCAACTTCGGCTGCGCCTGCATTGGGCGAATTGCTTTCCGATCCCGAGTTCGACGTGCGTCGAGCGGCGATTGTCGGACTGATCAAGATGGGCAGCCAGCACAGCCTCCCGCCGTTGCAGCGCGCCACGGAAGAAAACTCATCCGACCTGCAGTCGCTCGCGGTCGACGGGCTGGTGAACTTCTACTATCCGAACTACGTCAATTTCGGCTGGATCAACTCGGTATCGTCGTTCGGCAAGAATCTGAAGAGCCGCTTCTCAGCGCCGGCGCCCCAGATAGTCGACATTCACGTGGAGGTTTCTCCCGACGTGATCAGCGCGATCGCACCGCTGATCGGGGGCGGCGGCAGCATGGAGTCGCGAGCGAACGCGGCACGGGCGGCGGGCATCTTGCGGGCCCGCGCCGCAACGCCGCAGCTCGTCGACGGATTGAAGTCGAAGGATTCGATGGTGATCCTTGAGTGCGTACGCTCGATTGAGAAGATCGGGGATACGAGCGTCGGCCCCGACATCGTATTCCTGCTGCGGGATATGGACCCGGATGTCCAGCGGGCGGTGGTGGAGACGTCCGGGCAACTGCGCGTCAAGGAAGCCGCGCCCGAGCTGACGCAGATCATCCGCAAGACCGACAAGAAGGGGATTCGTCGGCAGGCGCTGATCGCTTTGGCCAAGATTCCCGACAACGGCCAGGGCAATCTGTTCAAGTCGTACCTGCGCGACAAGGACAAGCAAATGCGCGCGGCGGCGGCGGAGGGAATCGCCCGCGGCGGCACTGCTGAGGATTTACCGCTCGTCCAGGATTTGTTCACGACGGAAAAATCGGAATCGGCGAGGCTTTCGCTGGCTTTCGCGGCGGTGAGCTTGGGCGAGATGAGCAGGTTGTCGTATCTGATCGACGGACTGAATTCCACGGTCCATCGGATGGAGGCGCGGCCGTTCTTAGTCGAGTTGACGAGAAAGCCGGAAGTGCTGACGATGATCCAGGAACGGCTTCCCCACAGCAGCAAGGATCAGAAGATCCACATGGCCTATGTACTGTCAATCAGCGGTACTAGCGACTCGATCCCCTTCCTGGAAGATCTCCAGAAGGATAGCGACACACGAGTCTCCCAGGCGGCCACGACGGCTTTGCAGAATCTTCAGGTGCGACTCTAGCCGAGAGACGCCAAGCACGACTTGAATGGGCGGTTGAAGCAGCGACTTCGGGAATTCGAGCATCTCACCACTCACTTTTCGGGCGCGGCCCCCAGCCGTGAATGGCCTGGCATTGTGGATGGACGGTGCCCCCGGGCGAGTGCTGTGGCGGAGCTAAGGGATGTTTGGGCGGACTTGCGGCGGCGGTCCTGCCTCGCGATGAATCGCGAGCCGGCAATCCTGGGGAATCGCGCCGAGGAGATGGGGATTTACGCGACCGCCGCAACGGTCCTCTAGAATGAACCCATGCGTCGTTCCCTCCTCGCCTGCTTGCTCCTAGCCATCTCCTGCTCCTCCTCCCGCCCGACGCCGCAAGAGCAGGCCGACGACTTCCTCCGAACGTACGAGGCGATCGGCGCCAAGATGTACGCCGTCGTCTCAGAGGCTTACTGGAAGTCCTCCACCGACGTGACCGACACCCACGTCGGCGAACGCATCGGCGCCGAGGGCGTCTACGCCCAATTCGCTGGCAACCCGTGGGTGATTGAGAGCGCGCGAACCTTGCTCGCTCATAGTGATCAGCTCGACGCCGTCACGGTGCGGCAGCTCGATAAGATATTGCTGGCCGCGGCGGGCTACCCCGGCACAGCGCCTGAGCTCGTCGCCGCTCGCGTCCAGGCGGAAGCAAAGCAAAGCGCCGCTCTCGACGCTTTCGAGTTCTGCGCCGAGCGCTCAGGCGACAAGTGCGCCGACGTCGTTAACCCAAACCAAATCGACAACGTGCTGCGCGATTCGCACGACGAGGCAGAGCGCCGCCGCATTTGGGAAGTCTCGAAGCAGACCGGCCCCGCGCTCAAGCCCGGTTTAGTCGAGCTGCGCGACCTGCGAAACAAGCTCGCGGCCGAGATGGACCACCCCTCCTTCTTCGCTCTCCAGGTGGCCGACTACGACATGAAGGTCGACGAGATGATGACGACCATGGACCGCTTCGTCGACGACCTCAAGCCTTTGTATGAACAGCTCCACTGCTGGAGCAAGTACGAGCTTGCCGAGCGTTACAATCAGCCGGTTCCCAAACTCATCCCCGCGCATTGGATCGGCAACCGCTGGGCGCAGGCTTGGCCGGGGCTCTCCTCCGGCGTCGATCTCGACGAGCTTGTCGCCGACAAGGACCCGGAGTGGATCGTCAAGCAAGCCGAGTCGTTCTACACCTCGCTCGACATGCCGCCGCTGCCGCCATCCTTCTGGGAAAAGTCCGACCTCTATCAACTGCCGCCGGATGCGACCCGCAAGAAGAACACCCACGCATCGGCTTGGCACATGGACCTGGGCCAAGACGTCCGCTCGCTGATGAGCGTCGAAACGAACTTCCGATGGTTCGAGACGGCGCACCACGAGCTCGGCCATGTCTACTACTTCCTGGCCTACTCAAACCCCGAGGTGCCGCTGAGCTTGCGGGAAGGCGCCAACCGGGCCTTCCACGAAGCCGTCGGCGACTTGATCGGCATTGCCGCCCGCCAGCCGAAGTACCTCAAACAGATCGGCCTGCTCGAAGAGGCCGCCGAGATCGACGAAGTTTCATGGCTGCTCGACGAAGCGCTCAATCAAGCGGTCGTGTTCATCCCATTCTCGGCGGGCACGATGTCGCACTTCGAGCACGACCTCTACGAAGCGGAGCTCTCTCCCGAGCAATTCAACGAGCGTTGGTGGGAGTACGCCGAACGCTATCAGGGCATCGAACCGCCCGGCGAACGCGGCGAGGAACTCTGCGACGCCTGTACGAAAACGCACATCAGCGACGACCCGGCGCAGTACTACGATTACGCGATGGCGTTCGTCATCAAATACCAGCTGCACACCTACATCGCAAAGAACATCCTCCACGAAGACCCGCGCAACTGCAACTACTACGGCAACAAAGAGGTCGGCAAGTTTCTTTGGGAGCTGTTGAGCCTCGGCGCGACCCGCGATTGGCGCGGGGTCATTCTCGAAAAGACAGGCGAAGAAGTCTCGACACGGGCGATGCTCGAGTACTTTGCGCCGTTGCTTGAACATCTCAAGCAGCAGAACGAAGGCCGCGACGTAAGCTGGTAGCCGTTTGGGCTCGGAGAATTCGGGATGAAAGCCTTGGTCACGGGAGCCACCGGATTCGTCGGCAGGCGCTTACTCAAGAGCCTCGATCGGCCGACGATCCTCACCAGAGATCCGGCTCGAACGCGCGGCCTGCCGCGTAACGTCGAGGCTCACGCCTGGGAGCCTGTGCGAGAGCCGCCTCCGGCCGCGGCGTTTGAGGGCGTCGATACGGTCTTCCATCTCGCCGGAGAGCCCGTCGCCGGCGGGCGTTGGACGGCGGAGCGAAAACGTCGCATCGAAGAGAGCCGTACGATCGGAACGCGACATCTTGTCAAGACACTCGAGACGCTCGAGAATCGGCCGCAGGTGCTGGTGAGCGCCTCAGCGATAGGCTACTACGGCTCGCGCGGCGACGAGCTGCTGGACGAGTCTTCGCCGCCTGCCGAGGGGTTCCTCGGCGACGTCTGCCGCAAGTGGGAAGCAGAAGCGATGAAGGCGGAGGCGATCGGCATTCGAGTGGTTCGCATACGAGTCGGAATCGTTCTGGGGCCCGGCGGCGGCGCGCTCCAGAAGATGCTGCCGCCTTTCAAGCTAGGCGTCGGAGGCAGACTGGGCTCGGGACGCCAGTGGATGTCGTGGATTCATCGCGACGATCTTGTCGCAATGATGCTCTTTGCCGCCGAGAACGACGCCGTTTCGGGAGTGCTCAACGGCGTGGCGCCCGAGCCTTGCACCAATCGTGACTTCACCGCAACGCTGGCGCGGCGGCTACGCCGTCCCGCGATCTTTCCTGCTCCGGCTTTCGCCTTGAAGTTGGCAATGGGCGAGCTTGCCGAGTTGCTGCTCGGTTCGCAACGCGTCGTACCCAAAGCGGCGAGCGAGGCGGGCTTTGTGTTTCGTTTCGGTAGTCTGGACGCGGCGTTGGCCGACGTGCTCAACCCATCCGCCCCACGCCTAAAAGCCGACGACAACGGTTAAGCCCGAGCCCGCCCGCGTCGTCAGGACGCAACAAAGCGGAGGCCTCGGGCCTCCGCTTTGTCCAAAACCGCTTGCGTGCGACGGGCAGCTACTTCTTTCGGGCCTGTTTCTGCTGACCGACACGGACTTTGTTCAGCGTCGCCTTGCGCTCGTCCCACGACTTCCAGTCAAAGCGCTTTGTGGCGTCTGCTAAATAGGCGTCGAGGTCGGCTCCCTTCGGCAGCACCGCCATGATGGTAGCTTGGTCGCCGGTGTCCGGATGCGCAATCCGGTATTTCTTGACGTTCGCGATACTCATAATTTCTTGAGTCTAACATACGACCCTGCGTCCGCTCTGCTACCCTGGCCTCGATGACGCGGGAGGAAAAATCAGCCGAGCTGAAGAGACGCAACCTGGCCGCCGAGGAGGGCGGCGGCGAGGCTCGGCGCGAGCGCCAACACCAGGCCGGCAAGCTCACCGCCCGTGAACGGGTCGGGTTGCTCCTCGATGAAGGCAGCTTCGAGGAAATCGACCGCCTGGTCGTGCATTCCTGCCGCGACTTCGGGATGGAATCGAACCTTATCCCCGGCGACGGCTTCGTCGTCGGACACGGCTGCGTGGAGGGCCGACCCGTCTTCGTCTTTTCGCACGACTTTACCGTGTTTGGCGGGTCGCTCTCACTCGCCAACGCCGCGAAGATCTGCAAGGTGATGGACCTCGCGCTCAAGACCGGCGCGCCGATCATCGGCCTCAACGACTCCGGCGGCGCGCGTATCCAAGAGGGTGTGGCCTCGCTTGCGGGATACGCCGATATCTTCCTGCGCAACACGTTGGCCTCGGGAGTCGTGCCGCAGATCTCCGCCGTGATGGGCCCTTGCGCCGGCGGCGCCGTCTATTCGCCCGCCATTACCGACTTCGTCTTCATGGTCGAGGGTACGAGCCACATGTTCGTCACCGGCCCCGACGTGATCAAGACCGTCACCCACGAGGACGTCAGTAAGGAAGAGCTGGGCGGCGCGGCGACGCACAACGAACGCAGCGGTGTAGCGCACTTCCAGGCGCACGACGACGCCGATTGTCTGGCGATGATCCGCGAGCTGCTTTCGTTCCTGCCGTCGAACAACGTGGACGACCCGCCTGTGCGCCCGACCAAGGATCGCGCCGACCGCGCCGACGAAGAACTCGACACGATCGTGCCGGTGGAATCGAATCAGCCCTACGACATCAAGTCGATCATCGAGGCCGTCGCCGACGACAACTACTTCCTCGAAGTCCAAGCGCACTACGCCGCCAACATCGTCATTGGATTCGTGAGACTTGCGGGTGCGTCGGTCGGCATCGTCGCCAACCAACCCGCCGTGCTCGCCGGCTGTCTCGACATCGCCGCCTCGCTCAAGGCGGCCCGCTTCGTACGGTTTTGCGACGCCTTCAACATCCCGATCGTCACCTTCGAAGACGTGCCCGGCTTCTTGCCAGGAACCGAGCAGGAGTACGGCGGCATCATCAAACACGGCGCCAAGCTGCTCTACGCTTACGCTGAAGCGACTGTCCCCAAGGTGACGGTGATCACCCGCAAGGCGTACGGCGGCGCCTATTGCGTGATGGGGTCGAAGCACCTACGAACTGATATCAACTTCGCCTATCCCACGGCCGAAATAGCCGTGATGGGCGCCGAAGGAGCGGTCAACATCCTCTACCGCCGAGAGCTTGGCCAGAGCGCCGATCCCGAAGGCATACGGCAAGACAAGATCGCCGAGCTTCGCGAGCGTTTCGACAACCCCTATACGGCGGCCGAGCGCGGTTGGATCGACGAGGTGATCGAGCCGCGACAAACGCGCAAGAAGCTCATCAGCGCCCTTCGCATGCTCGAGAAGAAAGCGGACCTAACGCCGCCCAAAAAGCACGGAAATATCCCGCTATGAGCCGCGCTTTGCAATGTGAAGAACTCGCCGACTACGTTCGGCAATCCGAGCAGTTGCGGAGCCGCGCCGAGGCGGTCTGCTCGGGCCTGGACGACGACGCGTTCAATTGGGCGCCCTCTCCTAGACGCTGGAGCATCGCACAGTGCTTGGGGCACTTAAACACGACTGACGCCACCCACGTGCGAGACCTGCCGGCGGCGATTCGCCAGGCTCGATCCGACGGCTGGACGGGAATCAACCCTCCGAGAACAACGTTCCTCGGGAGGCAGTTTCTCAAACTGACGGAGCCGCCGCCGAAGCTGCGCGCGAAGACGCCGCGCCCTTTCCAGCCGGCTCCGAAGGCCTCGTTGGGTTCGACGCTGAAAACCTTCCTGGAGAACAAGAAGTCTTTGGAGGCAATACTCAGCGACGCCGACGGGCTCGATGTAGGACGCATCCAGCTCTCGTTTCCGCCGGTTCCTCGATTCCCGATCCGGCTGCGACTTGGCGAGATCTTCGCAATCTGGCTTTCGCACGATCGCCGGCACGTCTGGCAGGCCGAGAATGTGCGCCGCGAACCTGGCTTCCCGGCTCCGGCTGGTTAGCCTAGGAAGTCGCGGATCTTGTCAAGGAAGTTCTTGTCTTTGGGCTGGTTGTCGGCCGGCAGCAAGTCTCGGAGCGCCTCGAAATGCTTGCGTTGTTCCGAGCTCAGCTTCTCGGGGGTGACAAGCTGGATGTGGACGATTAGGTCGCCGCGGCGGCCGCTCTGCACATGCGGTACGCCCTGGTGCCGGAGCCGATAGCGGGCTCCGCTTTGCACGCCGGGCTTGATCTTCAGGCGCTGCTCGCCTTCGAGCGTCGCGACCTGGATCTCGTCGCCAAGCGCCGCCTGAGCGACGTTGATCGGCGCCTCGCAATGCAAGTCCTGGCCTTCGCGATGCAAGATCGGGTGCTCGGCCACCTGCAGCAGTACGTATAGATCTCCGGAGGGGCCGCCGCCGGGGCCGGCTTCGCCTTCGCCCGAGAGTCGCAGCCGCGTGCCGCTGTCGACGCCGGGCGGGATGTTGACCGAGATCTCACGGTCGTTGCGCACGGAGCCGTCGCCCCGGCACGTTTGGCAAGGATTCTCGATGACCGAGCCCGCGCCGCGGCAGGCCGAGCAGGTACGACCTACGGAGAAGAAGCCCTGTTGGTAGTAGACCTGGCCGCGTCCCCGGCAGGTCGAGCAGGTTTTCGGGGCGCTGCCGGCGGCGGCGCCACTGCCTTCGCAGTCCGAGCAAGACTCGCGCCGCGGAAATTTGATCTTCGCGCTGGAGCCGAAGACCGCGTCCTCGAAGTCGATCTCAAGTTCGTACTGCAGGTCGGAGCCGCGCTGAGCCCGGCCGCGTCCGCCGCCGCGTCCGCCGCCGAAGAGATCTCCGAAACCGAAGAAGTCGCCGAAAATGTCGGAGAAGTCGCTGAAGTCGGCTGGGTTGAAACCGCCGGCCGAGGGACCATTGACGCCTTGGTGGCCGAAGCGGTCGTAGCGTTCCCGTTTCTCTTGATCGCTGAGCACAGAATAGGCTTCGGCTGCCTCTTTGAATCGGTCCTCGGCTTCTTTGTCGCCGGGATTGCGATCGGGGTGGTACTTGAGCGCGAGCTTGCGGTAGGCGCTCTTGACCTCGCCGTCGGCGGCGCCGCGCTCGACGCCGAGCACCTCGTAGTAATCTCGTTTTGCTACTGACACGGTTTTTCGGAGCGACCTCTAGTCCTTAACGGCGACCTTCACCATCGCCGGGCGCAGGAGCTTTTCCTTGTAGAGATAGCCCTTCTGGTAGACCTCGAGAATCTTCTGGTCCTCGTGGTCGTGCTCAGTCGCAGCGCGATCCACTGCCTGGTGCACGTTGGGGTCGAAATGCCCCTCCGAGTCGATCGGCTGCAACCCACTGCGGGTGAACACGTCTACGATGCGGTTGTGGATCAGCTCAAGGCCTTTTCGGACTTCGGGATCGACGCCGGGTGCGGCGACGGCGCGCTCAAAATCGTCGACGATCGGGAGCAGCGACTCGATCGTCTCCATCGAAGCGTACTGGCGAAATTCATCGTGCTCGCGCTGCAGTCGTTTGCGAATGTTGTCGAATTCAGCTTGCGCACGCAGAAACTGGTCGTGTAACTCTTCCTTTTCGGCAGCAGCGCGATCACGCTCGGCCAGGGCCGCTTCAAGCTCGCTCGGATCAGAGGCCTCCCCGCCCTCCGAGCAGTGCATCTCATTCTCCGTCTCGGCGGAGGAACCATTCGCGAGCGGGTCGTCAGCCGCGCTAATCTCGTCGCTCGGGCCTGCGGTTTCAGTCTCTTTAAGCATTGCTGGGGTCGAAATCGAACTCTTACTGTAATCCTATCAGAGGATTCTAAAAGGGGATCGGACGAGCCGACGCCGAACGTGAGTCGCGGCCGCCAAGCAAGCAGCCAGGGCCAAGTTCTGCCGACGCGGAAACCGTACACTATGTTGAAGGAGAATCTCTGTGAATAGCCCCGTCATCACCGCTCCGCTGCTTGCCCATCGAGCACAGTCTCGGAAGCAACCAGCTCCGGCTTCGACCCATCAGTCCGAAGCCGGGCGCGCCCTAAACCGGCGCGTCGAGCTGATGCTTCGAATCAGGAGCTAAATCCGATGCTTCGACGACGCGGCTTTCTTGCTTTCGCCGCGGCCGCCGCCTCGCGCTCGCGAATCGAGAGCGTCGAACGCTCCGTCGTCTGGGACGGCGAAAAGAACGGCTTCACTTGGTTTCATCCGCGCCCCTGTCGTGTTCCCGACGGCCTGTTGATGGCTGTGCAGGACATCTCAGGGTCGGATGTGTTCGGCCCGGTGCACTGGTCGGCGTCCGCCGATGGGGGACACGGTTGGAGCGAACCAGTGCCGATCCCTGGGCTCGAACGCCGTGAGCTTCCCAACGGCAACGAAGAAGCGATCTGCGACACGGTTCCGCAATACCATCCGGCGACCGAATCGGTGATCTTCCTTGGCTGGAACGTCTACTACAAGGACGACAAGCTCACGCTGCCCAACGAGCAGCGTTGGCCGGTCTACGTCGTCCGACGGGCTGACGGATCTTGGACACAGCGCAGTAAGCTTGATTGGGATAATCCCACTGCCGCGCGGATCTACGGCAGCAATTGTTCGCAGCGCCTCACGCTGCCGGACGGCGACGTCTTGATTCCGCTCACTTACGCCTCCTACGAGCGCACTGATCGTGTTGTCGGCACTGTTCTGTGCGGGTTCGACGGCGAACGGCTAGCGGTGAAGCGGACGGGGAACTACCTGGAGCTAGGGGTCAAGCGGGGGTTGCTCGAACCATCGATTACGAGTTTCGGAGACGCTTTCCACATGACGATTCGCGCCGAGGACGGCCGCGGCTACGTCTCCTCATCCGCAGACGGACTCGACTGGGGGCCAATCAAGCCGTGGACATGGGACGATTCGGAACCGCTTGAGATGTCGACCACGCAACAGCACTGGCTCACGCGGCCCGAGGCGCTCTATCTCGTCTACACGCGCAAGACGAGGGAGAACGCCGAGGTGATGCGTTGGCGCTCTCCCTTGCTGACCGCTCGCGTCGATCCCCAATCGATGACGTTGATCCGCGAAACCGAAGCCGTACTACTACCCTTGCGCGAGCGAGACAAGTCAGACCTGGCGGACGCCGCGCGTCTGGGCAATTTCCACCCCGTCGACATCTCGCCCGAAGAGAGCCTCGTACTGGTAGGCGAGGCGCGGCCGAACCAAGACTGGCGCGGCGACACGCTGCAAGCACGGATCCGCTGGCGGGCCGCAGGCTGACTTAGGGTGCGGGAAAGAGCGAGTTTTGAAACTCGGAGTTCTCCGGGCAGACCGGTCGAATTTCAACCGGTGTCACGATTGTATTGCTGCGGGCGCCTGCCGCATCGATGAGCGTAATCGCGATCGTGCCTGGTCCAAGAGCCACGTCGTCTTCGTCGAGCGGCGTGTTTACAGCTCGGAATCGCCCTGAAGTTTCCCCGGGGAGGTGCAGCGGGGGGCCGCCGACACGATAGCGACAGACGTTCGTGGTGTTTTCGGACTCGTGAATCGCCTCCATATGCGCGCTATTGCCTACCGTACCGTTGAACACCAGGTTGCCGGCCGGCGCGTCGAAATCGAACGAAACGGTGAAAGTGATGCCGAGGTCATTGACGTTGGGATTGAGAACGAGGTTTGAAATCATCGGGTCCTGACTGAGAGATTGGATCGTGAAGGGGATTCGATTGGAGCGGCCCTGAGGCGAGAGAACATCGATCGTGCGCTCTCCAGGGTCGGCGGCAGCGTCAACGATCGCCCGCGCGGTCACTGTGGTCGACGTAGAGATGACGTTTTCGAACGCTACGTCGTCGGCCGGAGCGAGCTCGATTTCGGTGACCTCCAAGAGGTCCTCGCCGACAAGCATGAGCTCAACGGTCTCGCCCTGCGTGGCGCTGGCGGGATCAACCGAAGACAAACTTGGAGCGGGGACGAGCTCGGGCCCGTCGAGGATTAGATCTACGAGATTGACGCAAACGTCGTCCACTACGATTTCCGGCTGCGCCATTCCACGACCCGACAGTATCCGCGGCAGCGGCCCGAGATTGATCTGGTCTAAGCCCAGGAACTCCCCTTGGTCGTCCGCAAACGCTACAGGGACAGGGACGCCGTCAATCGACGCCGTGACGTTCGACAGGTCCGAGCGGCCGCGCACGCCGGTTGCGAAGAAGACCAGGATTACCTTTTCGTCGTCCGCTCCGAGGTCGAACGGCTTCGGCACGCGCGCTTCGCCGTCCAGTTCGTGGAGATCTTGGACTCGCTGGCTCTCGTCGGGAGCGACGTAGATGACCGAGCCCGCCGGCGCTCCGGAGCCCGAGGAGTTGGCCGAGAAGAGGCCGGGCGCCACGGCCGTGATCTCGAGGGCGCCCGCGGCCACGATCTCACCGTTCAATCGCAGAGTCGCCGTCGCAGATCCAAGGGCTGTCTCCGGCGGGATGAGGAAATTCACTTGCCCAAGCGCGACGACGATCAGGCCCGCCGGACGATCGACTTGTGTACTGTCGGTGATCGTTAGCGAGTAGCCGGCTAGCTCGGTCGGCAGCGGCGTCGAAACAGCCGCCTCGAAGATGTCTTCGATGACCGCGGTAAACCCGCTTGCGAGCATATCGGGCGCGGCGCGAGGCTGGAAGCCGGCAGCATCGACAATGGCGAGATTGGGTACTTGCGCCGATGAGACAGTCGCGAAGAGGAACGCCGCGACAGGGAGTGAAATGGATCGAAACACTGTAATCATTGGCGCAGACATGCGGCAATATTAGCATGGGGTCGCGGGACGGTTTCGTAACAATATAGAAGCCTTTTCTATTCTCCTTCCTCATCGAGCCCGCTCAGCAGCTCCTCGACTTCCTCCGCGTCGTCGGCCCCGACTTGGATGGCGTAAAGCCCGGCTTCGTGAGCGACGCCGAAAACCGGCGACGCGCCCTCAAGTCGTCCGCTGGTCTCGCCGAGCACGGCGTAGGGTATGCCGCTGTCGTCGAGAACGGACTTTACGACGGCGAGCAAGATCGGGTTGTTGCCGCGCCAAACGATTACGAGCTCTCGATGCGGATCCGGCGCCTGTGCCACGCCAGAGTCGGGCGGCGCCTCGGGGACGAGTGCGACCCGGCAGTCCGAACAGATTGTAAAACCGGGTCGGAACTCCACGCTGCATTCGGGACAGAACATCGGCGTTCTCAGTTCTGCGCGAGAAACGGCTCGATCGCTTCGACCCAGACGCGATATCCCTCGTCGGTCATGTGGAGTCCATCTTCCACAAGGAGCTCGGGGCGGGGCTTGCCGTCGGAGCCGACCATCGGAGCATCGACGTCGACGAAGAAGAGACGGGGGTCCATGCTCGTCTCGGCGCGGACGAGAGCGTTTGCTTCTCGAATCGTATCGATCAGATGCCAGCGTCTCAGACTGGGTTTGATGGAGATGAAACCGATGTGCGTCTCCGGCAACGCGGCGTGAATCTTGGCGACGAACGCGCGGTAGTCGGCGAGGACTTGCCGGGCCTTGCCGCCCTGGCCGATATCGTTGTCCCCGGCGTAAAGCACCACGAAAGACGGCTTGCGGGGAGTCACGATGCGGTCGGCATAGCGGGTCGAGTCGGCGATCGCCGAGCCGCCGAAGCCGCGATTGACGTAGCCGCGGCCGGGGAAGCTCTTCTCGAGCCCCCACCTCCGAATGCTCGAGCTGCCGATGAAGACAACCCCGCCGGCGGTCGCCGGCTGGGCGCGGTCGGCTTCTTCAAAAGACTGGATCGTCTCTTCCCAACGGTCCTGGGCGCCGAGAGGCGCGGCTAGCAAGAAGGCGAGCGCGATGAGCAGAATATGCATGGCCCGAATTCTAGCGAAGCAGAGCGCCGCGTTGCTAGACTCTTGCCAGCCGATGCGAAAAACCGTCGCCCTCACGATCGCTGGTTCGGACCCCTCCGGCGGCGCGGGGCTGCAGGCGGATCTGAAAACGTTCCATCAATTCGGCGTCTACGGCATGAGCGTCGTGACGCTGTTGACGGTGCAGAACACGCGCGAGGTCGCCTCGGTTGATCCTCTCGACGCCGACTACGTCGAGGCGCAACTTCGGGCAACTACAAGCGACATTCAGCCGCAGGCGGCCAAGGCCGGGGCGCTGGGAACGGCGGAGATCGCCGAGGTGGTCGCCAGCTGGGCTGAGAAGAGCCGCTGCCCGCTGGTACTCGACCCGGTGCTGGTTAGCACGCACGGCGCCGACCTCGGAGCGGAGGGTTTGCGCGAGACGATCCTGCAGCGCCTGTTGCCGCAAGCCTCGCTAGTGACGCCGAATCTCGATGAGGCCGAGGCTCTGGCTGGCTTCGAAGTGAGCAACGTCGAAGCGATGGAGGCGGCCGCTCGCCTGTTGGTCGAGCGTGGCGCAGTAGCGGCGCTGGTCAAGGGTGGGCATCTGGCAGGCGAGGCCGTCGATGTACTCTTCGCGAACGGCAGGATCGACCGCTTTCGCGCCGCCCGAATCGATACGCAGCACACCCACGGCACCGGCTGCACTTACTCGGCTGCGATCACCGCCGAGTTGGCGAAGGGCGCGGACTTGCGCTCCTCCGTCGAGACTGCAAAGCGATACGTAGCACGAGCCATCGCTGCGGCCCCTGGGCTAGGCGGCGGCCGCGGACCACTCGATCACCACGCGTAGGAGGCCGCATGGGCAGCCTTAAAGACCGTCTCGCCACATCCCCTTAGGCTGGCCGCTAGCCTGTCTCAGCAAACCCTCGCCGAGACAGGCGGCGTCTCAAGAGCCGTCTCACAGCGGACCGCAAGCAGACCCCGATTTCGCTGCAAGCATCAGATTGTAGGCGCCTTATGTGAGCTTTCCGCTGAATGGAGAGATGCTTGCTTTGTTTCAGCCGAATCGACTCTCAAGCCGAGACTAAGAAACAAGATCCGGGAGGTTCAAGCCGTGACGTTCATCCTACGCGTGATTCTCGACGAGCTTGGGCTTCCAGAGACGACGCCTGTGCCGGCTACGGCGAGGTTGAGGACGGAGCTTGAGTTGGCTTCCCGACGTTTGATGAGCGCAGAGAGCGATCTGCGGAACCTCGAAAACTGGTTGGATACTCCGAGCATCGCTCCCTGCTGCTGGTTCGAGCCCGATGTGGAAATCGAGCAGATTGAGCGACAGCTCGGCGCCCACGTTGAAGCAGCCGCCGCGCGAGTGCGGCGGCTGCAACGCATGACGGCATGGGCGATCGCACGATGCCCCTAGGGAACCCCGTCCCTGATTGAGGGGCGTTCCCCTTCTGCTTGTGCGAAATAAGTTTCGCCGCGGTCTTCCATCGAATTCGGACCCCTAGCCCGCGCATTTCACACACTCGGTCTGGCCGCGTCGTGAGAAATGCGGGCTCCGACGGGCAGGGGCATGTCGGCGCTCCTGTCTCAGGACGGTCGAAGTCGAGACAGGCCGGTGTCTCATGAGCTGTCTCAGAGTCCGGGGGTACAATTCATTGTTCAGAAATAAGCCGTTCTTTTTCTATAGGTTATGGTTCATGTGGACAGATGGCCTTGAGCTTGCATTTGAGAGCAGCGCGACAACGATCTGGACTCGAAGCCAGGACGGTTCGCACCACAGACGATCCGAGCCAATTCGACAATGCGCGCTTCAAGAGAACCGAGAGTCAAGCGACGTTCTCGAAAAACGAAGGCGGAGGAAACAACAGCCATGCAACATGCTCTCGGCCACATATTCACGCAACTGGGACTTCCCGCCGCCGGGCTCAACTTACCTCCAGCCGCCCTTCGCGGCGAACTGGAGGAGGCCTCCAGGAGGCTGACGAGCGCCGAATCAGACTTGCAGCGACTCCATCTTGACCTAGTCGTGTCGCCGAATAGATCGGGACGGCTCTCGGAGCAAGACGAAGAGCTTGCCCAGGTGAGGAGACAACTGAATGCTCACATCGAAAGGACCGCTTCCCGTATTCGGGGCCTACGGAAGATTGCCACGTACGCGCTTGATAAGCCAAAGGACTAGACCCTGGCGTCTCGATGCTGCCCAGCCCAAGCGTTCGTAGCCAGGATGGTTGGAAAGGAGTGAATAGACGGTGCAACCCATACAAGCGTTCATTCAGTCGGCGGCATCAAATCTGCGGGTAAGCGAAGAAAGCGCCGGCGCCGCAACCGGTGAGTTGCTTTGGCTCATCAGAAACGAAATGCCCGCCGACGCGTTCAGCGAACTCACGGGCGAGCTGCCTGGGGCAGCGGCGTTGCTGCCCGCCGAGGCTAACGCCGCGGACATCGGCCTTGGGGACGCGATCCCGGCATTCGATTCCAGCAGCAGGGGCCCGGGAGTGTTGGGCGCCTTGGGAGCGCTGAGCAGCAACGCTATCTCAATCGATCAGGTAGCCCCGTTCTGCGCGCTGTTCATGAGCTTCGTCAAATCAGCGGCCGGCGAAGGCCTATACTACCGGACCCTGCTCGAAGTAGCCGACCTCAGAAGGCTTCTTCGTTAGATCAGCAACTGCGCGTTGCGGGAGCGATCCGTCAGGATTGTTTCGTCAGCGGCGAGTTTCGTCAATAATCTCGCCTAAGAAGTTGCTACAATCATCCGTCGTAGACCATTTCTGTTTTTGGCTATTCGCGCAACAAATAGAAGCGGCGACGAAGCGGTTACTAAGCAACAGGAAAATGGCTGGAAAGAATACTTCCCGCAAGGGGTCTCTCAATCCTCGAACCGAGGAAGCCGTCGCAGTTCCTAGCGCGCCTGCAGCGGCCAGCGTCGATCAAATCCGCGACATTATTTTCGGCTCCCAGATGCAGGAGTACGAGAAACGTTTCGCAGCTCTCGAAAAGCGGCTGCTCGATGAGACTGCCGCCTTACGAGACGATGTCGTTAGGCGGATGGAGGAAATCGCGAGCGATCTCGACGCTCGGCTGAAGAAGGAAGGCGAAGTGCGGGCGAAGTCCGCCAAGGAGCTCGCAAGCCGAGTAACCGCCGTCGCTCGCGACCTCGAAAAGAGGGCCGCTAAGATCGAAGGGCGGGCGGCCACCGACCTTCAAGCGACCCAAGAAGAGACGCGCCGCGAATCCGAGGCGCGTCAAGCCGAGCTGGCGGTGGTTCATCAAGAAACCCTCGCTCTTATCGACACTCGCTCCTCGGCGCTCGAGGAAAACAAAGCGGACCGCGCTGTCATCTCAAACCTTCTCCGTGACTTCGCCGCGAAACTCAGCAATGAACAGCCGTCAAGGTCCGTCAAAGCGACCCGGCGAAAACCTTCAGCCTGAAGCGACGGCTGAAGCGGCGGGATCTCGGGAGGCTTCCGGCGGGGACGATTCTCGACTCCACGAGCTTCGAGGGCTCATCCTGGGCCCCGAGCAGAGCGAGCTCCAGGAGATTCGCCGACGGCTTGACGACGGGCCGGTCCGCGCCGGCGAAATCGCCGCGGTCTTACCCGCCTCCATACAGACGGCCGCGCAGCGCGACGACGGTCTCGCCGATTCCGCCGTGCCGGTCGTCGAGTCCGCCCTGCGTAAGTCTGTGACGCGCGATCCGTCGACGGCGGCGGAGATCCTCTACCCCGTCTTCGGGCCGGCGATTTGGAATGCCGTTTCGACGGCGCTGCAAGGCATGATGACTTCGCTCAACCAAGCCTTGGAGCGCAACTTCACGCTGCAAGGGCTACGTTGGCGTTGGGAGGCCGCTCGCACCGGACGGTCTCTGGCGGAAGTCGCGCTGCGGCATAGTCTGGTCTACCGGGTCGAGCAGATCTACTTGATCCATGCTGATTCCGGAATCTTGTTGCAGTTCGCGGGCGCGCAAGAGGGCACCCGCGACCGCGAGCTGATGTCGGGAATGCTGACCGCCATCCAAGACTTCGTGCGGGACTCATTCTCCGTGGACTCTTCCCAGGAGCTCCGAACGCTGCGTGTTGGCGAGCACGAGGTATGGATCGAACGAAGCCCGTCGGCATATCTCGCCGCAGTCATTCTGGGCAGCCCGAGCTCAGCCAGGTTGCGCCAACAGCTTCGAGACGCGTTGGCCTTGATCCACCGCGCCCGGGGCGCTGAGCTTGAGACTTTCCAAGGGGAGACGCAGCCGTTCGAGATCTGCAAGCCCTACCTCGAAGCTTGCCTTGACGAAGAGCTCGCGCCGCGCAAGGCGGCGCAGCCGACCGCGACCTACGTGCTGGCGGCCATCGTTCTGTTGATCGCGATCGGCTGGCTGTATACGGCCTGGGACACGCGCTCGCGGCGGCACGCCCTGTTGGAGCGATTGCGGGCCGAACCGGGGATCACCGTCGTCGAAACCGGCGGACGTGAGGGCCGCTTTCTCGTCTCTGCCTTGCGCGATCCCTTAGCGCTCGACCCCGCCGCTCTGTTGGGAGAAGTAGAGACCAGCCCCGATGAGGTCGCGTTTGACCTCACTCCTCATCTATCGCTTGATCCGCGCATGATCATTCGCCGGGCTGCGGCGCGGCTCGACCCGCCCCAATCGGTAACGCTCGACGCCGACGGCGAGATCCTTAAGGTCTCCGGCTCGGCCGACAGGGAATGGATCGAGAAGCTGCGACGAAACGCGACCCAGATCTTAGGCGTTGGCTCGCTGGACGACGACGCCTTGATCGACCGTGACGCAGCCGAACGGGCGCGCCTCCGCGAGGAAATCGAGGGCACCGTGGTTCTCTTCGATGTAGCGTCGAGCACGCCGAGCGAGGCCGAGCAGCGTCGGGTTGACGATGTGACCGAAAAGCTGGGAGCGCTTTTTGCGTCCGCAAGACGGGCTGCCGTCGTACTCCGTGTTGAAATAGCAGGCAGCGCCGACGCTTCCGGCACCCCGCGAGTTAACCGCCGGCTTAGCATTCGGAGAGCCGAGTGGGTGCGCGATCGGCTTTCGGCGGCCGGCGTTCCCGCGGAAAGTCTCCGAGCGGTTAGGGCAAACTCGGACGCTTCGTCGGCTCGACGAACCGTTTCTTTCCAAGTTCGCGCCACGGATGAGCCGGGCACCGATCGATTCGAATGAGCGTATCGAAGAAGATCTGTTTACTCGGATCGGTCTCGGTCGGCAAGACCAGCTTGATTCGCCGTTTTGTCAAAGGGATCTTTTCGGACAAATACCTAACAACCGTAGGCGTCAAGATAGACAAGAAGGTCGTCGAGGCGGCGTCGCGCGAGGTCACCCTGATCCTCTGGGATCTCGCCGGCGAGGATGAGTTCGCACAGCTTCAAACCTCTTACTTACGGGGGACTGCGGGCTACCTGCTGGTCGTCGACGGCACGCGCCCCGAGACTCTCGACAAAGTGATCGAACTACAGCTTAGAGCGCACAACGCGGTCGGCGAAGTTCCCTTCATTCTGGCCCTCAACAAGGCGGACCTGCGAGAGGATTGGGCCGTATTGGAAGATCGAATCGAACAGTTGCGAGCCCGCGGCTGGACGGTCCGCGAAGCGAGCGCCAAGAGCGGCGACGGAGTCGACGAGATCTTCACTCTGCTCACCGAACGGCTGATGCCCTAGGCATGGCGAAACCGATCACGGACGGCCTCTTTGCAGCCCTCGATCTAGCGGCTTTCCACGAGCTGCCCGACGGCTCCTTTGAGGTGCTGGACCAAGTGCCTGGTTGGTACCTCGAGCTCGATCCCGATGCAACCGGCTCCAGCTTCGATCTGAGTGGGCGCTTCCCGTTTCTCGAGAACTTCCTCGTCGACGCCCATGAGTTTTGGCGCCGGCCCCGACCAGGCCGACTTCGCTCCGGTCCTTGGACCGAAGTAACCCCAGCGGGGCTCGAGCGCAACCTCGAAGCAACGGCGGTCTTCCATCGCGAAAGCCGCATCTTGCTAATTGGGCTTCTCGGCGAGGCATACGAGGAGACACGCGCTGTGCTGCAGACGGCGCGCGACGCAGCGCTGACGCACCGTCGCCTGGCTCGTCTGCATGAAGCATTCATCGCATCCGAGACCGATGCTCGCGCTCTGCTGCGCTCGATTCCAGACACTCTGTTCCGCATCCGAAGCGACGGCGCCTATCTGGACTTCAGCGAATTGGCACGGCCCAGTGAGCCCAAGAAGCTAACCGACGTGCTGCCCGAGGCGCTCGCCCGCCGCTTCCTTGAGCACGTTGAGAAGGCGTTGGCCGACGGGACGCCCCGTACCTTTGAATACGCGTCCGACCTCGATGGCGGCCCGCGCGAGCTTGAAGCACGTATTGCGCGATGCGAGTCCGACGAGGTGCTCGTGCTGGTGCGCGACGTTACCGAGCGCAAGGCCGCCGAGCGCGAACTCTTCGGCGCACTGCTGACGATGCGCAGCCACCGAGACGAGCTGCTCCTCATCCTCAATCAACTCCGTGTCGGCGCGATTCTCACCGACGAACGGGAGCGCTGTACCTTCCTCAGCGACCCGGCGAAGCTGCTATTCGGCCTGCCCGAGGATCAGGTTTTGGGCAAGAATTGGCGCGACCTGCCGATCCTCGGAGCGGACCAAGCCGCCGAGCTCGAAGAGATGAGCAAGGCGCCGGCCGCGATGCGCCGCCGCATCCCGCTGCACTGGACGAGCGACGACGGCCGAGAGTACTGGATGGAAGCGGATCTTCGGGACGATCCGCGAGAGCCTCGCCAGAAAATCCTCTTCCTCTACGACGTCACCCAGGTCCACGACTTACGGCGTCAATTGGATGAGAAGGGAAGTTTCGAGGAACTGGTAGGCAAGAGCCGGCCAATGCAGCAGGTTTACCAATTGATCGAGGACTTCGCTCCCGTGGATGCGACGGCGCTGATCGAAGGCGAGACTGGCTCCGGCAAGGAGCTTGTCGCGAAGGCGCTGCATCACAGAAGCGCCCGCGGAGACGGTCCTTTCGTCGCGCTGAACTGTGCCGCGTTGAGCGAGTCGTTGGCGGCCAGCCAGTTATTCGGCCACCGGCGGGGGTCTTTCACCGGAGCGATCCAAGACCAACGCGGCGTCTTCGAGGCCGCTAACGGCGGCGTGCTCTTCCTCGACGAGATCGGCGACATTCCGCCCGCAGTGCAGACCAGCCTGCTGCGCGTGCTGCAAGAGAAGGAGATCGTGCGAGTCGGCGAGACAACGCCGCGCCGGATCGACGTGCGCGTGATCGCGGCGACGCATCGCGATCTCAATCAAGAGGTTCGCGAAGGGCGCTTTCGTGAAGACTTGCTCTACCGCATTCGGGTTGCGCGGATCCGGATTCCTCCCTTGCGGGAGCGAGCGGCGGACGTCCCCCTGCTGGTCTCTCGTTTCTTGGGCGAACTGCGCGCGGCCATGGGCAAGCCGCTTGCCGGCGTATCCGCCGAAGCAATGCGCCGGCTTACGACGCATCACTGGCCGGGCAACGTGCGAGAGCTCCGTAGCGCCCTGGAACTCGCCGCGATCCGGACACGCACTGCGCTGATCGAGCTCAGCGACCTTCCGCCCGAGATCCACGGCGCCGCGGACGCCGCTCCGTTCATAGACGGCGAGGACGAAAAGCAGCGCTACCTCGATGCGCTGGAGCAGGCCGCCGGCAATCGCACGAAAGCCGCACGCTTGCTCGGCGTCAGTCGCGCCACGTTCTACCGTCGACTCACCGAGCTCGAGCTGTCTCCCAAGAGCTGAACTGCCCCGCCGACTGTCTCATGTCAGGTCGTCGCGAGACAGTTGAACTGTCTCAACAGGCCGACGCCCGCCCAGCGGCCAGGCGGGGAGGTTTACCTTAAGCCCCTCGTTTTGAAAGACCTACTCCTCTCGCCGCTGGATGGCGCTCGTCTTGCTTTCGTGTCTAACGACACCGGCAGCCGCATGAACGGCTCCCGCGATTCAGAGAAGGAGAAATTCAAGGTGTTCAAAGACTTCAAGGAATTCGCCATGCGCGGCAACGTCGTTGACATGGCTGTCGGAATCGTAATCGGTGCCTCCTTCGGCAAGATTATTACTTCCTTCGTCGCCGACATCCTCATGCCGCCCATCGGGCTGTTCCTGGGAAACGTCAACTTCAGCGACCTGTTCATCAATCTCTCCGAGGGAAGCTACATGACCCTCGAGGCCGCGAAAGAGGCGGGAGCCGTCACGATCAACTACGGAGCGTGGGCGAATACGGTCATCGACTTTCTCATCGTGGCTTTCGCGATCTTCATGGTGGTGAAGCAAATGAACCGCATGAAGAAGCAAGAAGAGGCGGCTCCGGCGCCGCCCCCCGCCCCAAGCAAGGAAGAAACCCTCTTGACCGAGATTCGCGATCTCTTGAGCGCGGGCCGATAGTCTTGGCCGCGGCCGTTGTTTGAAAACCGAGTAGTTGAAAGGAGCATAGATACCCACATGGCCTACAGAATTGAAGAAATCGAAGGCATCGGACCTAGTTACGGTCAAAAGCTCGCCATGGCAGGCGTGCAGACAACCGGGCGCCTGCTCGAATTAGGCGGAACTTCGAAGGGGCGGAACGAGTTGAGCGAGCTAACCGGCATCAGTTCGGCGGTCATCCTCAAATGGTGCAATCAAGCCGACCTGATGAGAGTTAAGGGGATCGGCCGTCAGTACGCTGAGCTGCTTGAGGCAGCCGGCGTCGACACCGTCAAGGAGCTGCGCCACCGCAATCCGGAGAACTTAGCGGCGGCGTTGGAGGCGGTCAACGAAGAGAAGAGGCTCGCTCGCGCGCTGCCGGTCGTTTCGGTCGTGCGAAGCTGGGTAGAGCGCGCCAAGACTCTCAGTCCGGTGATCTCGCACTAGTGCGCGCGAAGTGTTGGAAGCCCGCGGTGCAAAGCCCCGTACGGCATCGTCGGAGTGGAAGCAACGCGGGCTGCAGCACCTCTTTTGGCCCAACAAGGAACATGGAGTTGCTCGAATGAGCTCATCTTGGTCTGCCCCCGCCCTATTGCTTCTGATTCTCGGCGTCGCGGCGCCGCCTTCAGCGCACGCCGCCTACGTTGTACTTGAGAACGGCGATCGCGTCAGCGGCGAGATCTTGGTCGCTGACCGCGAGGCGCTGGTCGTCAAGTCCTCCTTCATGGGCGAAGTCAAGGTCGATTGGAGCGCGATCGTCGAGATTCATTCCGACGAGCCGCTTTACCTACAGTCAGACGACGGCCAGGTGCTGACCGGCGCTGTCCAGACGAAGGACAAGGAGTTCCAAGTTCAAACCGCCCACGCCGGCCCCGTCGCCGTCCCGATCGCGGCGGTGGCCGCCGTTCGGTCGGAGGCAAGTCAAGAAGCCCATGAAACCGAGATCGAACGTCTTCGCGATCCCAGCCTGCTCGATTTCTGGAGCGGCTATTTCGACGCCGGCTACAGCCTGGCCCAGGGCAACGCACGCAGCTCCACTCTCGCGACCAGTTCGCGAATCCAACGCAAAACGCAGCGCGACAAGATCTCTATCCACTACAACCAGATCTTCAGCCGGAATCGTGTGGACAGCGGCGAGACCGAGACGACGGCTAACGCCATTCGCGGCGGCACGCGCTACGACATCGACATCGCCAAGAAGGTGTTCACCTTCGCCTTTGTCGATCTGGAGGCCGACGAGTTTCAAGACCTCGACCTCCGAACCGTCCTTGGCGGAGGCCTGGGCTATCACGTCGTACAATCCGAGAATTTGACGTTCGACGTCTTCGCCGGCGGATCCTTCAACCAAGAGTTCTTCAGCACCGACCTTACCCGGCGATCAGGAGAGATCGTGCTCGGCGAGGAGTCCGTTTGGACGATTTCGGACCGCACGAATTGGACGCAGCGCTTGGCCGTCTATCCGAATGTCTCCGACCGCGGATCCTACCGCCTACAGTTCGACACGGCCTTGTCGACGACGCTGAACACCTGGCTGGCCTGGCAAGTTTCCCTCAGCGACCGCTTCCTCAGTGATCCGGTCCCCGGCCGACAGAAGAACGACATCCTGCTCTCCACCGGGTTGAGAGTTACGTTCGGGAACGCCCAATAAATCGGCGTGACTTAAGCTCGGCTCTGAGAGGTCTCGAGCTTGGGAAGGAACGCTCCGCCTGTACGGACGAGCCGACAAGAGCCGCCGCCGTTGGTCAGCAGTTGATCAATCCGTTGATCCAGCCGCCGCACAGCGCTCCGCCAGCCGCATCGATCGTTTCGGATCGAGCCCTTGGTTGATGGCCCGCCCGGAAGAAAGTTGGATCGGTTGTTTGCGACACCTAACTCTGCAGACCACGATATCCGCCCGAATTTCGCGCTGGACCAACACCTGGCGACGACTCAGGATTTGGCACCCGACCACGTCGACTTGCTCCCCTTCCGATGGGCGTTCTGCCGATGCGGCCCTAATGTCACTATGAAAGGTGGAAAGCCCCTGGAAAATCTGTTGATGGTACAACGGGGGCTCCAACGCCAAGCGATGTAGCTTCGCAGGCTGGACATTAGCCATGCACACCAACTTGATGCTCTCGTGCCTCGTCGCAGGCACCATGACCGCCTCGGCGTCCAACCGGCCCAACATCGTCGTTATTCTCACCGATGACCAGGGCTACGCCGATATTAGTTACAACGCCCATCACCCCGAAGAAGTCGCAACACCCCACATGGACGCGCTCGCTCGGGAAGGCGTCTTCTTCTCGCAGGCCTACATTTCGGGCAACGTTTGCTCACCCACCCGCGCCGGCCTGATGCTTGGGCAGTACCAGCACCGCGTCGGCGTTTACGACGGTGGCACTGGGGGATCAGGCTTCGATCCCACGATCCCTATCTTTCCCGCCATGCTCCCTGACGCCTACTTCGCCGGCGCTTTCGGCAAATGGCATCTCGGTCTGGACGACGATTACCCGGAGCTCAAATGGCACCCCCTCTCACGTGGCTTCGATTCGTTCTACGGCTTCATGGGGCGCGGGGCCCACGACTACTTCGATCTGCTGTCGGACAGCACCGGCAAGTTTAAGCACCCTATCTACAGCGACAAGCAGCGCGTCGACGACGAAGGCTACCTCACCACGCGCCTCTCGGAGGAAGCCGTCGAGTTCATCGAAAAGCGCCACGAAGGGCCCTTCTTTGTCTACCTTGCGTACAACGCCGTCCACGCACCCGCGCAGGCTCCTGAGGCTGACATCAAAAGATATCGAGCGAAGTATCCGCACTTGACGGAAAAGCGGGCTATCCTCATGGCGATGCTCGAGCATCTCGACAACGGCATCGGCGACGTCCTCAGCGCCCTTAGGAGGACCGACACTTTCGACGACACGCTGTTGTTCTTCTTCACCGATAACGGCGGCGCAGGCGCGATGGAGGCCAACAACGCGCCCTTGCGCGGAATGAAACAAGAGGTCTACGAAGGAGGCCATCGGACGCCCTTCGTCGTCTCATGGCCCGATCGCTTCCAGGGCGGACGCGTCGTCGACACGCCGATCATCTCGCTCGACGTCCTCCCCACCGTGCTTGACGCGCTGGGCCAACTCGAAACCGACAATGACTTTGACGGCAAGTCACTACTACCTCTGATCGAAGGCAAGACCGAGACACACCATCCCAATTTCTTCTGGTCCGAAGGCGGCTCTACCGGGGAGTGGGCTGTGCGGTCCGGCGACTTCAAGTTGCTTGGGTTCAAACAGAGGCGTGAGCTCTACAACCTTGCCCACGACCCGGCGGAATCGAAGAACCTAATCGATGATCAGCCTGCCAAGGCGCGCGAGATTGAATCGCTCTACGATCGCTGGCTCGACCAGATGGCCCCTCCCGCCAGCGGAGACCCCAAACGCTTCGGAGACTAGCCCGCTGACCGCAAGAACAGAGCGAAAGGCGGGCCGACGAAAAGCGGTCCACTCAAACTAATCGCGACCTTAGTCTGAACAGGGTAAAGACGTGAGGAATTGTCTGCTGCATCTAGCGAGCTCCTGTATACCGACGCAGACAATCCATGATTCGCGAATGAGGACGATCCGCGAATAGGCTCGGTTGCGCTAAGCTTCCGGCTTCATCTTCCACGTCCTTAGGACGCCCCAAGTCACAATAGATCGAGCCTATCTATTCGACAGCTTGAGGAAGATAACTCGATTGTTGCCATGCTCCGGGACAGCCAGAACGCCTAACTCTTCAGAATAGTTGGGGTCGGTCGGGTTCTTCAAACCAGACATGATCACCTCGAATCCTTCTCGTCCGACGCGCAGTAACAGCCCGGACATCCAGTCGGTAATGTAATAGTCATCGCCCGCCTTCGCGATCCCTTCAAGGTTGCCGACTGCGAGACCTTCTTCCAGATAAGATTCAATGTTCTTCGTATCTAAGTCGACCGACAAGACCGCCCCTTTTCGAGAGGTGGCAAACGTAGCAGGATCGATAATCGGCCCCCAGGAGGCGACGATCAGTTTGTTCCCATCTACATACAAGCCATCGGGCGTATCCAGTTTCTCCGCCTCTAGGAATAACTCCACTTCTTTCCGCTCGGGGTCGATGCGGTAGATACGCTGCGCGCTGAAATCCGACACATACAGTTTCCCGTCTGGACCCATAGCCACATCGTTAAGAAACTTCGGGTCGGCGATCGCATGAAGGTGATTGATCTTCGCGGTCGCAATATCGATTTCGTAAAGTCCGTCGCGATCGACCACATACAGGAGATCTCGGGCAACGAGCATGCCTGAAGGAGCATCGAGATTCTCCACCCAACGGGGATCGACAACTTTCCCGGTTTCGTCCAACCTCACGATCCAACCGTATCCATCGCGATCGAGGGAAACCCCTCCACCTAGATTCGAAACGAACCAACTGCGCGACGAAGAGTCCCAGACAGCTTGGTCCGGTGCGTCATAGACAGGCGGATTGGACTCTTGTGCAGTGAGACATCCGACCCCGATCACTATCGATGCCAGTATTGATCTAGGCGACCCCATTCCGTCCCTCATCTCTTATGCCCCTAATCGTACAGGCCCACTTCCCGGCAAAGTTCCCTCCATCGAATCATCGTCCCTTGCAGATAGTCCTCGGGAGGTCCTGGCAAATTGAAGTTGATAAATCCGACCGGCCCCTCGAACCCAGACTTCTTGATTAGACGCATATAGGGCCTCAAGTCGTAGACGCTGTCGTCCAAGGGCAAAATCGTTGATTCGTTCATCGTCTTCTTGCTCGTCCGGTCCAGCTCAATCAACGATCCCGAAATGATGACGGCCGAAAGTCGATGTGCCGCTCTCTCGAATGTCTGCTCCAAGGCATCTCCCTTGTCAGACATGAGTTCATGGCAGAGGTTGATCGCAACGCCGAACAAAGGGTGGCCGATTTTTTCGACCAAGGGTAAGGCATCCATTGTGGTGGGATAGAAGGTATCGTAATGGGGATATAGAATGACCTTGACGCCCTTCGATACTGCGTACTCAACAATTCCCCGTATGAAGTCCTCGACCATCGCCTCCGTGATGCTGCCGTCTTGCACAACATCACGAACCCAGACCCATATCGTTCCGCCCTTGCCTGCCATGCGATCGATCGCCGCCCTGTGACCCGCATCTGAGAACCCGTATCGGTCGAAACGATGCGCCATAAATGCGGCTGTGACTTCGAAGTCATCCCCCTTGCGGTCGCTCCACTCGTAATATTGATCCATTCGGTTCAGGGATGAGTCGCCTCTCGCTTCCGACGCAATGCCTGCATAGCCGAGTCGATCCAACATTTCAACCGCGTCATCGACCTCCATGTCTTCGATCCCCCCGAAGCTATAGACGTACAAGGCGCGCGGCTCGTTCTTGGAGCTACCGTGCACGCTGGCGCCGACTCCCAAGATGACGGACAATACGGTCAATCCAACGAGCCGCCTATGTTTCATGAGATCTTACGAAGAAAGGGCTACTAGTCGGGGCGTGCGTAGGCTAAGTAAAAACGAAAATGCAGTTGCGAATTCCTGGACGGTCAACCCTACTCAGAACAGTATGGCAGACGGCGCCGTTGTGGCTGCTCGTCGGAATCGCAGCAGTGCCGGCGTCAGCAAAGCCGATGAACGTCCTGTTCATCGCCGTCGACGACCTCAGGCCTGAGTTCGCTTCGTACAAAGCGGACGGGATCCAAACGCCGAACATCGATCGGCTGGCCGCCAAGGGGCTGCAGTTCAACGCAGCGTACTGCCAGTACCCGGTTTGCAATCCAAGCCGCTCTTCGCTGCTGACGGGCTTGCGTCCTGACGACCTGGGCATCTTGTCCAATCGCATCGCCTTGCGAGAGAAGTGGCCGGATATCGTGACGCTTCCCCAGATGTTTCGCAACAACGGCTACTTCACCGCCGGCATAGGCAAGTTGCTTCATATGGGACTAGATGAGGAAGGCAAGCAAACTTTCTTCCGCGACGATGCTTCGTTTGATTACTTCTTCAGTGCGCGTGGCAAAACGCCGGCAATCGGCGGGCAGGGCGAGGGCCGGAAGCTCGGCGACGGCACGGTCCAATGGGCTCGCTGGCGAGCTGCGGAGGGCGGCGATGAGGCCCAGATGGACGGGATGATCGCCGCCGAAGCGGTCCGCGCCCTCGATGAGAACCACGACAAGCCTTTCTTCATCGGAGTCGGCTTCCACAAACCGCACGACCCCTTCGTGGCTCCCAAGGAGTACTTCGATTTGTATCCTCTGGACGAGATCCAACTGGCGGTTGACCCAAGCGACCGAACTTCGCTTCTCGACAACGCCTTACCGAACTCTTACAACTTCGACATCTTTGAAGACAGTGACCGCCGCGAGTTCAAGCGGGCCTACCGCGCTTGCACAACCTTCGTGGACGCGCAGGTGGGGAAAGTGCTCGACGCGATGGATCATTTACAACTTTGGGACAGCACGATCGTCGTGCTATGGGGTGACCATGGCTACCACCTCGGCGAGCACGGCTGGTGGAACAAAGTGACCGTGTTCGACATCGGAGCGCGGGTTCCGCTTGTGATCTGGTCGCCCAACGCTGGAGGGATGGGCCGTGAGACCGAAGCCGTCGTCGAGCTGCTCGATCTATACCCCTCGCTTGTCGACCTAGCGGGGTTGGAAGCGCCTCATGAGCTGCGAGGCCGCAGCCTGAAGCCGCTCGTGGAGACCCCTTCAGCAAGCTGGCGAAGGCCAGCTTTCACCCAGGTCGTGCGCGAGCAGGTGGGCATGGGCTATAGCGTTCGCTACGGCGACTGGCGTCTTGCCCAGTGGGGGCGGGAGGGCTCCGGCGGGCTAGAGCTCTACGACGTGACAAAGGACAAAGAGGGCTATTACAACTACGCGAACGACCCGGCCTATCAAGCGACTGTCGATCGACTCTACGGCTTCCTTCAACAGGGATACCCGCAAATAGCGCGCGGCTCTCGTTGATCTCAAGCGGAGCAGCTAGCCGATGTTGGGGACGTCGAGCTGTTCCCGGCCCTTTAGCGCGGAGTGGTGCGCCCCGATTCCGGGGATCGACATGGCCAGCGATGCATCAACGTGACTTCGTTGAAGAAGGTCCTCTCCTTCTTGCAGCTTGGCGGGCAGTTTCTGGCCGGCCCAGCCCAGGCACGAGACGTTCGTGATTCGCTCTCCGGTGACGCATACAAGGTAGGCGAGCGAGTGAGTGGGGTAGTGCATCGGCTGCCAGCCTAGCCGCCGTGACGGCCTGCCAGTAGAGCGACTTCGGGTCTTCGAGCCGCTCGTCGGCGGAGTGGTCGTGGAAGTAAAGCTTGAGTAACGGCGTACCAGAGGATTCAGCCTCACTCAATGGCGGTTCAGAGGTCGTTTCTGCACACTGACGTCATCTAGTGCGTTTCGCTACAACTCACTCAAAACAAATACGATTGGTGTGATGCGGTCGAAAACTAGTGAAATATCGCGATGTCATGAGGAATCGGCCGCAGCATGGCTTCGGATCGGTCTTCGGACGCTCGCTAGCCAGCCAGATCCGGGCCTTCGATTTTCCGCATGATCGCCTCCCCTGACTGTTCGCCATGCGGATGCGGCGGCATTTCCCTCGCCCCTTTTGCCTAAGGGGCCAGCGACTACGTAGCTCGCCTCAGCTCGCCCCGCCGCGGGTCACCGTCATCAAGCAGGACAATTGCTGCCGAGCAATGCCGGCCCAGGGGCTGGTTTGGTCGATCTTAAGGTAGGCCCGCCAGTGCTTGGCGGCGCGCATCAGCTCGCCGCTACGCTCGCAGACGAGCGCTAGATTGTAGTGCGCGTCGGCATAGACCGGGTTGAGCTCGAGCGCTTGATCGTAGTGCACGGCGGCTTCCTCGAGACGGCCGCCTTCTTCGCATATGTTGCCGAGGTTGAAGTGCGCTAGAGCGTACTCGGGGCTGGCTTGCAGCGCCCCGCGATAGCAACGTTCGGCCTCGCGTAGGTCGTCTTCACGGTAGCGCAGCGTTCCTAGGTTGACCCAGGCGCCCGCGGCATTCGGATTGAGCTCGAGCGCGCGTTGATAGGCCTCGCCGACTTCCTTGATCTCGCCGCCGGACTCCTCGAGGTCGAGCCCGCGCTGGAACCATAACTCCGCTTCGAGGGTCTTCGGATGCTCAGGCTCGATCCCTCGAGGGCGAAACTCGCGAACTTGCGATCCGCCAGAGGTCCCGAAGTCGAGCATGAGCTGACCCGTCAACGCCTCCATGCTGGCGTTCGGCAGGTCAACGGCTACGCGCCGGCCGGACGGACGCAGACTGAGCTCATGTAGAGGCCGCCGCACGTGCGTGAGCCGCGACCGCAACGCATCCACCGAATCGCGAAGGCGCCCGGGCGTAATTCGCCCTTCGCTCAAGCGCAACAACGTCCGCAACGCGATGAGATCTTGGAATCCGAACGCCCCTCGCGGTTCGCAGAGTCCATGCCGCTCCCAAGATCGCAGCCGGTTCTCGTTGATCCGGAGGATGCGGCGAACCTCGGCGCGCGAATACTCGCCCGTCGTCTCCACGGCTTCCACGTCAGCGATTGTACCCCAATATAGACGGTCATAGTTAGCACAATATCGTTTATGGTGGGGCTTGTTTGAAACATAGGGGCCTCGAATCGCCCTTCGCTATGATTGAGCCTGACTAACATGCCAGCTCCTCCAACGCTCATTCCCCGCTCCATTCTCTTCGGCAACCCGGAGCAAGCCGCACCTCGGCTCAGCCCCGACGGCGCTCGCATCGGCTGGCTTGCGCCCGACGAAGGAGTGCTCAATGTTTGGGTGCAGGACAGTCCCAACGCGCCGGCGCGAGTAGTGACGCACGACCGCGAAACCGGAGTACGAAGTTACTTTTTCGCAGAAGACGACGAGCACCTGCTGTATCTCCAAGACAAAGACGGCGACGAAGACTGGCATCTCTGGGCGGTAGGCTTCAGCGATGGCGATATTCGTGATCTGACGCCTCATGAAGGCGTCCGTGTCGGCGATCTATTTACCGATCCGAAGCGCCCGAACGAGATCTTGGTCGGCATGAATCGCCGCGACCCGCAGGTCTTTGATCTACATCGGCTCAATCTCGCAACGGGCGAAGAGAAACTCGAAGCCGAGAATCGCGGCGACTATGTTGGCTGGTTGATCGACCATAGCTTCCGCGTACGAGGCGCAACCGCGGCCTGCGCCGACGGCGGTTTCGAGCTACTCGTCTCGCGCAAGCCCGGCGGTGACTTTGAGAGCTTCTTGCGCTGGGGGCCGGAGGACAACGGCTCCGCGATCGGCTTCGCCCCCGGCCAGGAGTCGCTGTACATCGAGGACAGCCTGCACTCGGACACGACGGAGCTCTACGAGATCGGGCTCGACGGCGCAGGGCGGCGCGTGCTGGCTCGCCGAGACGGCGTTGATGTGGGCTCGCTGATCGTGCATCCCACTACGCATCGCGTTCAGGCGGCCGGTTTCGCGCTGCACCGGCTGGAGTGGGAGGTGCTCGACTCGTCGATCGAACCGGACCTCCGCGCGCTCGGCGACGTTGCGCCGGGCGAGATCGTACCGGTGAGCCGCGATCGCGCCGATCGGCGCTGGCTTGTGTCTTTCTCATCAGATCTCGATCCGGGCGTGTACTGGAGCTACGACCGCGAGGGGCAGGGCGCGACGCATCTGTTCGATACGCGTCCTGAGCTGAAAGACTACACGTTGGCGCCGATGCAGCCAGCGGCGATTCGTGCCTCGGACGGACTCGATCTGCCGGCGTACTTGACGCTGCCGCCCAGCGGCGAGCAGAAGGGTCTGCCGCTGGTGCTCAACGTACACGGCGGACCGTGGGCGCGCGATGAATGGGGCTACGATCCAGAGGCGCAGTGGCTGGCGAATCGCGGCTACGCCGTGCTGCAAGTGAACTTTCGGGGCTCCACTGGGTTCGGTAAGAAGTTTCTCAACGCGGGGAACCGCGAGTGGGGCGCGCGCATGCAGGAGGACCTCACGGACGCGGTCCGTTGGGCGGTCTCCCAAGGCTACGCCGACTCGCGCCGTGCGGCGATCTACGGCGGGAGCTACGGGGGATATGCGGCGCTCGCCGGCGCCGCCTTTACGCCGGATCTGTTTTGTTGCGCGGTGGACATTGTGGGACCTTCGAGCATTGGCACGCTGATCGAATCGATCCCGCCCTACTGGGAGCCGCTCAAGCATGTGTTCCGGGTCCGCGTCGGCGACATCGAGACCGAACGTGAGTTTCTGGAAGCGCGCTCGCCTCTGTTCCACGTCGACAAGATGGAAGTACCGTTGTTGATCGCCCAAGGCGCCAACGATCCGCGGGTGAAGCAGGCAGAGAGCGAACAGATCGTCGAGGCGCTTCGCGCGCGCGGCAAGGAAGTCGAGTATCTGCTCTTCGAAGATGAAGGTCATGGGTTTTCGCGGCCTGAGAATCGAATGGCGTTCTACGCGGCGGCCGAGCGTTTCTTGGCGAAGCACCTGGGGGGGCGCGTCGAGGAACCGTCGGAGGAAGAGGCGCGGTTGTTGGGGAAGTTGCGCCGGTAGTAGGTCGCCGATGTCTCGCAATCAAGAGCTGGTCGACTTCGCCCAACATGGCCTGAGCGGGGCGGCCGATCCGGCCAAAGCGGCTCCGATGGCCGCCTACATGAAAACGGACATGCCGTTCTACGGCGTACAAAAACCGGAGCGGGCGCGGCTGTTTCGCGAAGTGAAGCGGCGTTTTCCACCGGCGTCGCGCCGCGGCTATGAGTCCGCTGTGCGCGCGCTTTGGCGATTGCCGCATCGCGAAGAGAAGTACCTGGCCCTCGACTACGCGACGACGTTTCTGAACAAGGGCGGTCTAGACTCAATCCGGCTGTACCAAAGACTGGTCCGTGAAGGCGCTTGGTGGGACCTGGTCGACCCCATCGCCGCCTGGATCGCGAGCCCGCTCTTGCGCGACACCCGAGCGGAGATGCAACCGGTCGTCGAGCGCTGGATCGATCATGACGATTTGTGGCTGCGACGCACCGCGCTGCTCTCGCAGCTCCGGCACAAGGAACAAACCGACGAGCAACAGCTCTACGACTTCTGCTTGAGGCGAGCAGACGAAAAAGAGTTCTTCATTCGCAAAGCGATCGGCTGGGCGTTGCGCGACTATTCCTGGACGGCTCCGCGGTCGGTAGAGCAGTTCCTGCGTGAGCATGGCGAGAGGCTCTCCGGACTGAGCCGTCGCGAAGCCGCGAAGCGACTGAGACCCAGCCGAGCAGGCTAGGCATTGTAGAGTGGAAAGGAAATGAGCGAACCCGACCAGGAACGCGAGCTTACCGTCCTCGGACAGATTTTGCTGCGCAAACGCGCTGAGCTGGTCGCGGACCGCGTCATCGTCAAGCAGGAGGATCTTGCTCGGCGAAAGATCCCCACACGCCGCGGCTTCCGTCGTGCCCTGGAGCGAAAAAAGCCGGCGGTGATCGCCGAGATCAAGAAGGCCTCGCCGTCGGCGGGCTTGATCGCCGAGGATTTCGACCCGGCGGAGATCGCGCAACGATACGAGCGGAGCGGGGCCGCGGCGCTTTCGGTGCTCACCGACCGGCAGTTCTTTCAAGGCTCCCTCGACGACCTGTTCGCGGCGCGAACCGCAGTCGGCCTTCCGGTCTTGCGCAAGGACTTCACGCTTGATCGATACCACCTGTTGCAGGCTTCAGCAAACGGCGCGGACTGCGTGCTCTTGATCGTCGCCGCGCTCGATGACGAAGAGCTGACGGATCTACTGACTTACGCTCGGGAGCTTCAGCTCGACGCCTTGGTTGAGGTACACGACGCCGCCGAGCTCGATCGCGCGTTAGCGGTCGAGGCCGACATGATCGGCGTCAACAACCGCAACCTCAAGACGCTCGAAGTTTCGCTAGAGACGTCGATCGAGCTGGCACGGCGGATTCCGGACAACGTGCTGGCGGTCAGTGAGAGCGGAATTCGCACCGCCGACGACATCCGGCGGCTCAGCGACGTCGGCTATTCGGCGTTCCTCGTCGGCGAAAGCCTGATGAAGCAAGAAGACCCCGGCGGCGCGCTCGCCAAGCTGCTCGGGAGCTGAGAGAAAACGCCGGGTGCCCTTCTCCGACTACATCGGCGCGGAAGAAACCGTTAGCTCGTTGCGCCGCATACTGGCGGCCGACCGACTGCCGCAGACCTTGCTCTTTGCCGGTCCGCGCGGCATCGGCAAGGCGACCCTGGCACGGTACTTGGCGGCTGCGGCGATGTGCACACAGCGTGGGGCCGAGGGAGACTTTTGCGGAAGCTGCGCGAGCTGCGCTCGCGTCTTGGCCGCGGATCTATCGCTCGATGAATATCGCAAGATGTTCGCCGAGCGCGAAAAGGCTCCGGCGGCAAAGCGCGGCCAGGAGCCGCTTGTCGTCTCGACCCATCCCGACTATCTGATCTTTCCGCCGGACGGACCGATGCGGATGATCTCGATCGAGCAAGCGCGGCAGTTGCGCAAGGCCGCGCAGTTTTCTCCATCGGAAGGCCGCCGCCGGATCTTCGTGATCGACCAAGCTGACCGGGCCAATTCGGAAGCTGCGAATTCGTTGTTGAAGACGCTCGAAGAACCGGCGCCTTACTTGACGCTGATCTTGACGGCTGAGAATCCGCGACAGTTGCTCTCCACGATTCGTTCGCGCTCTGTACCGTTCTATTTCGGACCGCATACGAGCGAAGACATGTTGCGTTTCTTCGAAGCGCATGAAGAGATCCCGATGGTTGACCGCAAGCGCCTAGCGAGTTGGGCGCAGGGCAGCCCCGGACGCGCGTTGGCGATCGACGTCGAAGGGTATCTTGTGCGCCGAGAATCGATGCTGGCGTTGCTACGAACCGCTCTCGGCAAACAGCCCTTCTCCGATGCGCTGGGGCTCACCGAATCGATTGCCCGCAAACAGAGCGAGAAGCTCGACGCGTTGACGGAGACGCTTCGCGCTTTGCTCAGCGACTTATTGCGGCTTTCGCACGGCGGCTCAGCCGAGCTGATCAATGCCGACATTCGAGACGAGCTCGCCGAGTTGGCGACGGTGGCGACGTTCGATTGGATCTACCGCGCCGCGGGAAGCCTGGACGAGGTCGAGAACCTGGCGCGGCGCAACATCCAAAAACAGATCGCATTGGAGGCATGGGCGGTCGGACTGCGGCGTGACGCTGCCTAGGAGCCGGGCACGAGCGCATTGCGAGCTTCGGCGAACGGAGCCGGACCGCCAAGGCGTTCGATCCACAACAAACGGTTGTATTTCGCCAATCGCTCAGAGCGCGTGATCGAGCCGACCTTGATCTGCCCGCAACCGGAAGCGACCGCGAGGTCGGCTAGGAAATCGTCTTCCGTTTCGCCCGAGCGCGCCGAGACGACCGCACCAAAGCCAGCTTCGCGTGCCCGGTCGATTACCTCGAACGTTTCCGTTAACGTCCCGATCTGATTCATCTTGACAAGCACGGCGTTGGCCGCCCGGGTCTCGATGCCGCGTTGGAGTCGTTTCGGATTGGTGCAAAAAAGATCGTCGCCGATAAGACGGCAGCGCTGGCCCAGACGCTCGGTCAACGCGCGCCAACCGTCCCAGTCGTCCTCGGCGAGACCGTCTTCGATCGAGAGAATCGGATAGCGCCGCGCCCAACCGTCCAGCAAGTCGATCAACTCCTCGGGCGAAAGCCGGCGTTGCTCGCTGCGGAGCCGATAGGAACCGTCCTCGAAGAAGTGAGAAGCCGCTACGTCGAGTGCGATGCTGACCTGCTCGCCGGGGCGCAGGCCTTCGTGCTCGACGGCGCGTAACAGAAGGTCGAGAGCTTGTTCGTTTGATTCGAGCCGAGGACCAAGCCCGCCTTCGTCGGCGACGCCTGTCAGCGTGTAGCCCTCGGCGAGGATCAGCTCTTGTGCGGCGCGATGCACCGCGACGACGGCTTCGAGCGATTCAGCAAAGGTCTCGAAGCCGTGCGGCACGGCCAAGAAGTCTTGGAAGTCGAGCTGGCCGCCGGCGTGGAGACCGCCCGACAGAACGTTGACCATCGGCACAGGCACGACGGCGCGGCGATCTCCAGCAAGCGACTCCCACAGAGGGCGGCCGCTGGCCGAGGCAGCGGCGCGCGCGCAAGCGGCCGAGACGCCGAGTAGGGCGTTAGCTCCCAGGCGCGCTTTGTTTTCCGTGCCGTCTAGCTCGCACAGACGAAGGTCGAGTGCGCGTTGGTCCTCGACGGAGCACCCACGCAGGGCGCTCGTAATCTCGCCCTCGACGTGCGCCGCAGCGCGCCGGACGGACTTGCCGCCATAGGCGCCGCCGGAGCCATCTCGCAGCTCACGAGCTTCATGCCGTCCGGTGGAGGCGCCGGAGGGGACTTGCGCGCGCGCGCGTGTTCCGTCGGCTAACGCTACCTCGACTTCGAGAGTGGGGTTGCCGCGCGAATCTAGGATTTCGAGAGCTGAGAGGTTTTCAATTTGGGCGGGCATCGGAGAGCTTCCGCTAGTGTAGCCGCCTCCGATGCCGTCCCTCCGGGGCTGCTACAAGCTCTTCAGCATTAGGTTACGGAGCTCGACCTTCATCGGCGGGCCGACGTGGATCTGAATCCCCAATAGCCCTTTCATCGCGCGGTTCCTGACATCGTCGTCGATCACCATGCTCATTGTGCGGCCGTTGATGATCTGAGTCAGCACGTTGCCGCGCGCGATGAGATGGAACTTGTTCCAGCCGTCGACGTTGAGGAGATCCTTCAACGCTTCGCGGTCGCCGAGTTCGCCTTGGACCCGGGGCTTCTCGCCGTCGGCGATGTAGGTGAACTGGCCGCGCAGCGCGAGGAAGCCGCGGCCGCGCTCCTCGTAGATCTGGCCCGACCAGCGGTTATCGGCGTCGATATCGGCCTGGTAGCCCTTGAGCACCCATTTGCCTACGTCGGGTAGCTCGACGCTGCGATATTGCACCCCGCTGTTAGTGCTGTCAATGCGGTACTCGAGCTTGAGCTCAAAGTCGCTCGGCTCGCCGCCACGCCAGATCAAGAAGGTGTTTTTCTCGAGCGGTTTGTCCGCTGTGGTTTCGCCGATGATCGAGCCGTTCTCGGCGCGCCAGAAGTTCGTGTCGCCGTCCCAGCCCTCGAGCGTCTTGCCGTCGAATATCGGCTCGAAGCCGGTCGTATCGTCGGAGATAGGCTCGGGCATACTAGGCCTGAACCGCTGCGCCGCTGCGGGAGTCGTCAGGGAGACGAGAAGCACTAACGCGCACAAACCAGCGATCATTCTCGGATTCAATCGAAACAGCATCTTTTCCCCAGTCGCCTAGAAGGCCAGGCGGTCCTTCTTGGCCTCGATTCTCGCGAAGTCGATGCCCGGTACTTTCTTCAGGTCTTCGATGGATTGGAAACCCCCGTTCGCTTTGCGCCAGCGGATGATCGCTGAGGCCTCGGAACGCTTCAGCGAAAGGCGGCTTTCAAGCTGGATCGCCCGCGCCTTGTTGACGTTGATTGGGGGAAGCTCCTCGGCCGGAAAGTTCTTCGTCAGATACTCGAGAATCGTTTGCAGATCCTTGTTGGAGGCCTTGAGGCCGAGCCCGACCATCTTGGTCAGCGTCGCTCCCCATCCGTTGCGGTCCTGTCGGACCGATACCGACTTGGCCGTGTCGTGACAGCCCTTGCACAGCTGTTCGGTTTCCGCCCGACCTGGCCCTTCGGGGAGCTGGGCCCAGGCCGCGCTCGTCCCATAGGCTAGCGTCGCGGCAAGCAGCGCCGCACGGCGCAAGCCAGCGAAAACTCGAGCGACTGTCACGTTGGGGCCGTCAGTTCTCATCAGTGCTCGATCGCGAAGCCGAAGGCGTGAAGAGTGCCGTCGATGGTGCTCATATAGACGGCGCCGGGACCGGCGGACAGACCGTTGCGGGGCGCGTAGGTCTGGATCGCATCGCCGCTCTCCCACAGTACTTTCCCTGTCGCCCCGTCGAGCGCGTACAGCGCTGCGGAAGAAGAGCCCTCAGCGCCGGCGGAGGCAGCGAAGACGACCCCGTTGATCACGATCGGAGGCAGCGGCGAAATCAAGTTGCGCGAGACCCAGCCAGGCTCGAGCGCCGGAGAGCCGCCCGTCTCCACGATCTTCCAGGCGACGACCGCGCCGTTCGTTACGGCTCCGTTCGTTATCGGGAACGAGGCACCCGAGGCCTGCGGCCCAGAGGGAGCTAGCACCCAGTCGACGCCGCTCTCATCCTGCCAAGTCGCCAAGGCGCCCGGCGTGAAGTTGGAGGCGGCAGCGTTAGGCGGGGTGTGATGGCCGGACCCGCTCAAGCTCGATCCGTCCAGCAGATGGATCGAACCGTCCTTGGCGGCCACGGCGAGATAGTCTTTCTCGTCGTAGTCAATGACGACGGGTGAAGAGGTGAAGCCCTGGCCCGGCGGCGCGTAGGAGTCGCTTAGTTCTAGGGTCTTGGCTTTCAGGGCCACGACCGATCCGCCGCTGGTAGCCGCGTAGAGATTGCCGTCCGGACTGAAGGCCGGGCCCGCCAAGCCGGCAATGCCGCCCGTCGGCGACTTCCACGAGACGACCTCCTTCGATTCCAGGTCGAGCGCCCAAACGCCGTCGTTCACGCCGCCGCAACCGTTCTTGGTGGCTACGTAGGCAGAACCGTCGACAACGATTAGGCCGTGTGCGTTCGCATTGGGCGGCAGGAACTGGATCGGAGGTTCGCGGTCGATGCCGTTTGAGACGTACAGTGTGCGCAGCATGCCGTCGCTCGTGAGGGCGTAGACGAAGTTGAGGCCACGCAACACGCGTCGAGCCGGCGGCCGTTCGCGCGAAGAAACGGGGGGTGCGGCGGGGCGGCTTGGGCTGCGGCTAGCGGCGGCCGCTAGGGTAACCGCGCCTTCGTTCGGCTGGCCGACTCCGCTTTCGGCAGGCGTCCGGCGTCCGCGGGCGACAATGCCGCCGAGCGGCGGCAAACCTAGATTCGTCAAACGAGTGAGGCCGGTGGTCATGCCGCCCGGGCAGTCCGGGGTTCCGTTCGATGAGTCACCCGCGCTCAGACGTCTTTCCCACTCCATGCGGGCGAGGTCGGTGTCCATGACGAAGACGCGGTCGGAGCTGCCTCCGACGAAGGCGAGAGAGCGGAAGCCCCGGTGGCTGATTAAGAAATCGAGCAGCACCGGCGGAGTCAAGGCGTTCCCATGTCGCGCTTGATTGTCGAGCTCGATCTTCCACATCAGCTTGAATCCCGGATCGCTAACGCTCTCGGTCGAGATCTTCAAGTCGGCGCGAATCCACGAAGATCGCTGCGCGTCATTGCCCGTTGTTGTCCAGTCTGGAGCCTGGGACCAAGCGGGAGCTGCAAACAACAAAGAGCAGCCGCAGCAGACAGCGACCGCGGTAAAGGATCGATTCATGGCTCAGTGACTCCTCGCGTATTAGAATCGCAATCGCGGGCTGTGGTCGTCTATCTCTTCGAGCCGCTTCGATCGGGCGATCGCACAGGCTCGTCCGCCGCGGCGGATAGTGCGTCGCCCTGGATGAATATATCGTACTGTGTAGAATGCCTCAAACACAGGTGGCCGATAGATGCGAGCACTGACGACCCTGATCGTGACTACTCTGGTTTGCGCCCCCGCATGGAGCGCCGACTGGCTTACGGACGGCGGCGACTCCAAGCGAACGGCCTGGCAGCGCGACGAGACGATCTTCACCAAAGAGAACGTGGCAGACACGAAGCTGCTTTGGAAGCTCAAGCTCGACAACGAACCGCGTCAGATGCACTCACTGTTCCCGCCACTGATCGTCGGCCGGGTCGATACCTCCGACGGTCCAAAGCAGATCGCGGTCGTGGCCGGAGTCTCCGACAACATCTATGCGATCGACGTCGCCGGCGGCAGCCTGCTTTGGAAGAAGCATTTCGAGAGCAACTGGATACGCCCGCCGGACGCACGCGCCGACTACCTGCTCTGCCCCGGCGGAATCATGGCGACGCCCGTGATCGGGCCGACCGAGACGCCGGGCAAGTATACGATCTACGCCGCCTCCTGGGACGGCAGACTGCGTAGACTGAACGTGGCCGAAGGTGAGGATGTGGCGCCCCCAGCGAAGTTCATGCCGCCCAACGGCAAGCCCTACGCACTGAACCTGGTCGACAACGTGATCTATACGCATTCGGCGCAGCACTGCGGCGGCAACCCGAACATGGCTTACACCTACGATCTAGCCACGGACAAGGTCGGGTCCTGGGGGCCCGCCGGCGGCGGCATGTGGGGACGCACGGGACCGGCCATCAGCTCTAACGGCACGCTCTTTACAGGGACCGGAGACGGCGTCTGGGACCCCGAGAACGGCGTGTTCGGAAACGGCATAATCGGAGTGCAGCTCGATTCGGATACGAAGTCGCTGGAGCTGGTCGACTACTATGGCCCGTCCAACGCCGTCTGGCTGTTCAAGCGCGATCTCGACATGCAGGTCACCCCGGCGATTTTTGACTTCAAGGACCGCGAGCTGATGGTCGACGCCGGCAAAGAGTGCCGCGTCTATTTGATGGATACCGAGTCGATCGGAGGCGACGACCATCGCACTCCGCTCTACCGCACGCCGCTGCTTTGCAATGAACAGGTCAACTTCGCGTCAGCCGGCATCTGGGGCTCGATGGCGAGTTGGGAGGATAGCGACGGAACGCGTTGGGTGCTGACTCCGATCTGGGGGCCAAAGCACTCCGCCTTCCACGCCCCGATTGAGCATGGCGAGGTCAAGGACGGCGCAATCGTGGCATTCAAAGTAGAAGAAAAGGACGGCGGCTTTTGGCTGGCGCCGGCTTGGATCTCGCGCGACATGAACCGTGCTGAGCCGCCGGTGATCGCCAACGGCCTAGTCTTCGCCTACGGCAACGGTGAAGACACGCACCAGGCGATGCCCGACGTCGGCCTCACCAACACCGCCGAAGAGCGCATCGCGGGCTCGACCCACGCCGTACTCTACGCCCTGGACGCAGGGACCGGCCAGGAGCTGTGGTCAAGCGGCGACGAGATCGAGTCGTGGAACCATTGGAGCGGTATCTCACTCGCCAACGGCCGCGTCTACATCGCCACCTTTGACGGCATGGTCTACTGCTACGGCATCGACCACTAACGCCATGCCTCGACTCGCAGCTACCCCGGCCGGCCTGTTAGTCGGGCTCTTGTTGTTCGCATCCTGTGCCGCGGCGCAGACCGGCGACCCTGCCAAGACGATTGAATCTCTGCGCAACCGCCTCAAAACGCAACAGCGTCTACTTCACGATTGGGCCGGCCTGATTCGCTACGGCAGCGAGAATACGGAGATCCCTCCGCCTCGACCCGACGAGCGCCGCGTCGTCTTCCTCGGCGACGAGCTCACGGAAAATTGGGGGAGTGGCGAGACGAAGTTTTTCCCTGGCAAGCCGTATTTCAACCGCGGCATCGCGCGCCAATCCACGGCGCAGATGCTGGTGCGTTTTCGCCAGGACGTGATCTCGCTAAAACCACGAGTCGTTGTGATTCTTGCGGGGACGAACGACATCGCTGCAGTGAGCGGGCCAGGAACTCAAGGGATGATGATCGAGAATTTCACTTCGATCGTAGAACTCGCCCAGGCAAATGGCATTCGGGTCGTGCTTGCCTCCATCTTGCCGGTCTGCGATTGTTCGACCAAGCAGACGGCGCGGCGGCCCATCGGAAAGATCCGCGGGATGAACGCCTGGCTCAGAGAGTACGCGGAACAGACCGGCTCGGTCTACCTCGACTACTACGGAGCTTTGGCGAACGGCAGAGAACTCAAGCAAGAGCTTACGGTCGACGGCTGGCTGCCCAACGACGAAGGCTACCGCGTGATGACGCCGCTCGCCGAAAAGGCGATTGCGCGGGCGCTCAGTGAGCCGGCGGCTAGCCCGCCGCAACGCTGAGCGGCCGTCTAGAAGCCGCTGCGGCTTCCCGCTTGTGCACCTTCAAAACGGTCGTCGGGCGGGGGGCAGGTATCATCTTGCTCTGCCAGAGAGCCTCCCGAACGTAGTCGACTCGAAGCTCGAGAAGATCGCAACAAAGCTGGAAGTCCAGCCCGTTGGTGATCTTGCCGTTGATCCAAGCCAGCGCCTTGTCGCGGTAGGGGCTGCCCAGCTTGGCGTCGTCCAAGGCTTGTTGCATGACGGCTAGAGCGAGCTTTTGCAGCGCGCGGCGTTGAAGATTCGTTGAGGCGTCCATCGCAGGCTCCCTATTGATAAAGCGTTGTACGCGGGCCGAGGAGGACAACGGCCGCTATAGAAGTTGTGATCTTCACGAGGTAAGCGTTACGAGTTTTTGCTGAGGGACGGGTCTTGGCGCCGAGGAACAAAGACCATGGTGAGTCGGCATGCGTTAGCCGACTCAGCCAGTCGGAAAGCCGGCGGCCGAAGCACCCGCGCCCTGGTAGAGCGCGCTAGAGCCGCCGCAGCAACGCCAAGCGATGATCAGCAAGCAAGCGCAATCCCGGCCGAGAAGCCAGACCGCGGTCAAGCCCGGCCAGCAGCCGCATCAGTCGCGATCGCCCAGCGGCAAAAGGCTCGAGATAGGTAGGAGGCGTAAAGACGTTGAGCCCGGGAGCGGCTTCTAATCGGAACGCAGGAGCGAACGCCTGTTCCAGTTGTCGAATGCCGTGATAGTAGATCTCATGATCGACCTCTTCGCCGCCCGCATATTCGACGTAGTCGTCTTCGAGTCCCCGAGCCTGTTTGTGGAGGAGCAAGGCTAGCGGATAGAGCAGCGTCTCCCACAGGCAGGAACGGCTCATCAAGCAGAGCGCCAATCGCCCGCCTGGGCCCACTCGCCGAGCCAGAGAGCGCGCCAAGGCGGGAAGGTGCTCGACGCAGTTGACGGGGCCGAAGCTCGAAATCACTCCGTCAAACTCGGCGGCCGGAAGCTCGTCGATGCATTCGATCGCAAGCACGCGTAACCTCACACGATCCTCGAGCCCCTCGGCGAACACACGTTTTCGCGCCTCGGCGATCATCCTCGGTGAAACATCGATCGCATCGACTTCAACGCCGCTGCGTGCCAAGCGCAATGCGTCCTCGCCGGTTCCGCAGCCGAGATCAAGCACTCGATCGCCAATCTGAAAAAGCGGGCCGATCCAGCGCCAAGCCGCCTCGCGCTGAATCCGGCCGATGACCGAGTCAGTGAAGTCCTCGTCGTAGGTCGCAGCGACCCGGTCGAAGGCCTCGGCGCGGGCATCGACGCTCACCGCTGGGCCCGCGTGGTGAAGAAGACAAGTGTGATCATGCGCGCATCCGAGACGCCGCCGTGAAGAACCGGTCGGCCCAGGCTCGAGTCAATTGTAGTCAAGGCCGCCGCACGGGCGTCGCGCGCACGCGCAGACAGTTGATAAGCTTACGTTTTTGCGACCGACCCAAGAAACAGGAGTCACCTATGGAAGATCTCTTTAATCAAGACACGATCGCCCTCCTCATCGGTCATTGCCTGCGACTCGTCGGCGCACTGGCGCTTCTATTCGTCGCCTGGGTCGTAGCCGGCTGGATGCGGAGGCGGGTGCGTCGCGCTCTCGAAGCCTCGGCTCTTGACGTCACTCTGACTAAGTTCTTCTCCAATCTCGTCCGATGGGCCATCCTGCTCATCGCAGTGATCTCTACGCTGGGCATTTTCGGCGTGGAAACAACGAGCTTCGCCGCTTTGGTCGCCTCAGCAGGTTTGGCCATCGGCCTGGCCTTTCAGGGGTCGCTTTCTAACTTCTCCTCTGGCATCATGCTTCTGGTCTTTCGGCCTTTCAAGGTCGGCGACATCGTCAACATCGCCGGCCAGACGGGAAAGATCGACGAGATTGAGCTCTTCACGACAAAGATGGACACTCCCGACAATCGCCGCGTTATCTTGCCGAACTCACTCATCTTCGGATCAACCATCGAAAACATCACCCACCACCCTAAGCGCCGCGCCGACGTCGACGTAGGAACCGACTACAGCGCCGACCTAGACCGCGCTCGCGAAATTCTAGAGGCCGCCGCCGCCGCCGTTCCAGGGCGGCTTACCGACGAAGACACGCAGGTGGTACTGGTTGCGCTCGGCGATTCGTCGATCACCTGGCAGGTGCGCGTCTGGGCCAAGACGAGCGACTTCCTCGCCGTTAAACAGCGCCTTACCCGCGACGTAAAGAAGGCGCTCGACGAAGCAGGCGTCGGCATCCCGTTCCCGCAAATGGACGTGCACCTCGACGGAGCAGCGCCTCAGTAGACGGCGAGGAACCGGCTGATCCGTTGGCTATAGGGCGGGTCTCCACGGCCGCCGCGCAGTTTGGAATCGGCCTGCGCCTGGCTTTCGGACCTAGTAGCCCTTCTGCTTGTTCACCACGTTGATCAGCGGCTTCCCATCTACGAACCGCACGATGTTTTCCTTGATCGTGCCCGTCATGCGCGCGGCATCCAGGTCGGAACGCCCGGCGATGTGAGGCGTAATGATCACGTTGTCGAATTTCCAAAGAGCGTTCCCCTTCGGCAGCGGTTCGGGATCAGTGACGTCCACGCCTGCGCCGGCCAAGCGGCGGCTGTCGAGCGCCTTGATCAATCCGTTTAGATCGTAGGTGCCGCCGCGGCTCACGGCGATGAATCGTGATCCGCGCTTCATCATTTCGAACTGGGACGATCCAACCATCTTGTGGCTCGCCGGCGTGTGCGGGGCCGCCATGAACACCACGTCGGCCAACGGAATCACGTCGTCGAGCTGATCCGGCTTAACTACTCTTTCCATATAGGGAACAAACGGCATGTCCTCGGGATCAACGCCGATTACCTTCATCCCATGCGCCCAGGCGCGGATCGCAATTTGGCGGCCGATGCCTCCGACTCCGATCACGACGGCTGTCTTGGTGTTGAGCTCGTAAACGTTAAGAGGGCGACTCTGCCACTCTTCGTTCTCTTTGCGCTTGAGATACTTCGGCAGGTCGCGCGTGAGGGCCAACAGCATGGCCATGGCGTGGTCGGCGATCTCGGGACCCTGCACGACCTGATTATTGGTGAGAACGATGTCGCTGTCGCGTAGATCGTTGCCGCCCGAGAGATGCAGCACACGCTCTACGCCGGCGCTGCGAGTGGCGACCCACTTCAGCTTTCTCCCTGCGCGCACTTGCTCGGGCGTGATGCTGCCGATAAAGGCGTCGGCATCAGCGATTTCGCGCATCACGCTGTCTCTGCCGGCGGCGACAATCTTCGCCTTGTTAGTCGCGGTCTGTAGATCGGCTACCATTTCATCCGACATTCGGTAGGCGATGATCTTCTTCGTTTGCGCAGGCAAGCACAGCGCGCAGACGAATAGGGTAATGACGATACGGCGAATCATGATGGACCTCCTCAATGGACCGCCCGATTCTACACCAGCAGCGCTCAAAAAGGGGAGAGCGCCGCCCTCACCGGCTCCAGCGGCCGAATCATGCTATCTTGTAAAGTCCGCTTCAAGAAGGTGAATTAGGCGGCATTGCGCCGTCGACGGCGCTCAGGGACCAAGGGTAGAGCGTCCTCATCCTATCCGTTTGGCTCCTTCCCAAGCGTATAGATAACGACTGTGACGTCAGGCCGCCCCACCGACAAGAAGTAGAGGAGCCGGCTAGGGACACCTCCGCGCGGAAGAATAAGGATAAAAGTATGAGTAAGGCTGTAGTCATCGGACATCGAGGGGCCACGACTCACCCCGAGAACACGATTCCGTCGTTTGAGGCCGCGCTCGAAGCCGGCGCCGACGGCATTGAGTTCGACGTGCGCAAGAGCGGCGACGGTCTGCTCGTCGTCGTCCATCCGTCGGTGCTCGGCAGCCGCTCCGTGCAGTCCACGCCCTATGAGAAGTTCAAGAAGCTGCGGGGGGGCTATGAAGTTCCGCTGCTTGAGGACGTGCTCAAACAGTTCGGCCGCCGCACAGTGCTGGACATCGAGCTCAAGGAAAAGGGCATCGAGGAGCAGGCCGTCGAGCTGATCAAGCAGCATACGGATCCAGAGAAGATGGTAGTCTCCGGCTTCGATACAGACTCCCTGCTGCGGGTGCACGAGTTGCTCCCCGAGGTGCAGTTGGGCTTCATCTATAACCGCACTCAAGATGAGGAGTCGCGGCACAATTGCCCGGTGTCGGTGGTCATCCCGCAGTTCCGCCTCGCTTCTCGCGAGCTGATCGAAGAGGTCCACGAAGAAGGCCTCAAGGTCTGGGCTTGGACGGTGAACGAAAAGGCTGAGATGAAGCGGTTGTTGACCCTGGGCGTCGACGGGCTGATCACCGACCACCCGGAGAAGGTCGCTGCTGTGCTCGGACGCTGATCGAGCCTCGGCTCCATTCAATGTCGCTGAAGCTGTACAACACGCTATCGCGTCAGTTGGAGGATTTCCGGCCCGCCGACGGCAAGACCGTCCGCATGTACTCTTGCGGGCCCACCGTCTACAACTACGTTCACATCGGCAACCTGCGCGCCTTTACGTTCCAGGACGTGCTGCGTCGCTGGCTCAGGCATTGCGGCTGGGAGCTGCGCCACGTAATGAACGTCACCGACGTGGACGACAAGATCATCGCCAACGCCGGCGCCGCCGGAAAGTCGATCGGCGAATACACCGCGGTCTACCGCCGGGCGTTCGAAGAGGATTGCGCCAAGCTGCGCCTCGAGCAGCCCGAGCTGATCACGCCCGCCACCGACCATATCTACGAGATGATCGATCTCATAGGCCGCATCGCCGACAAGGGCCTCACCTATGAGAGCGAGGGCTCGACCTATTTCCGAATCGCAGGCTTCGAGGGCTACGGCAAGCTTTCGCGCCTAGACGTGAGCGGCATCAAGGCCGGGGCGCGCGTCGACCAAGATGAATACGAGAAGGACGACGCCCGCGACTTCGCGCTTTGGAAAGCTTCGAAGCCCGAAGAGCCCGCCTGGGACAGTCCTTTCGGCCGTGGCCGTCCGGGCTGGCACATCGAGTGCTCGGCGATGGCGATGAAGCACCTCGGCGAAACGCTCGACATCCATACCGGCGGCGTCGACCTGACGTTCCCGCATCACGAGAACGAAATCGCCCAATCCGAGGCCGCCACCGGCAAACCCTTCGTACGTTACTGGATCCACGCCGAGCACTTGCTCGTCGACGGCCAGAAGATGTCCAAATCGACGGGCAACTTCTATACCCTGCGCGACCTGTTTGAACAGGGCTGGCAACCCGAGGCGATTCGCTATCTGCTCTGCTCGACCCCTCATCGCAAGCAGCTTAACTTCACCTTCGACGGCCTCAAAGGCGCACAGACGGCTATCGAGCGGCTGCGTAATTTCAAGCGCCGCATCGAAAACGGATCCTTTCCAGCGGGGTCGAATCCCGAAGTCGAAGCCCTAGCCGAAAAGGCCCAGAGCGCCTTCGAAGCCGGTATGAACGACGACCTCAATACCGCACAAGCGCTCGGGGCGACCTTCGAGCTCGTGCGTGACGTCAACAGCAAGATCGACGCCGGCAAGATGCACGCTGGCAACATGTCCAGCGTGCTTCGCGCTATTGAGCTCTTCGACTCGATCTTCGACGTGCTGCGGCCATCCGAATCCGCACGCACGGCGTCCGCAGTCATCGAGCAACGCATTGCCGACCGAATCGAGGCGCGCAAGAATCGCGATTGGGCTCTCGCTGACCAGATCCGCGATGAGTTGCTCGCCCATGGAGTCGTCCTGCAAGATGGTCCCGACGGAACCCGCTGGCACTACGCCGACGGCTGAGGAGAATGGAGACGAAGGATGGCGGCCAAAGAAGGCGACAAAGTTACGGTTCACTACACCGGACAGCTCGAAGACGGTTCGGTTTTTGATTCCTCGCGCGAACGCGATCCGATGACCTTCCAACTCGGCGGCGGTCAGGTCGTTCCCGGTTTCGAGCGCGCCGTGCTCGGCCTTGAGGTGGGCGATAGCGTGACTCGCACCATCCCGTGCCAAGAAGCCTACGGAGAGCGCAACAAAGAAGATCCGGTCTCGGTCGCGCGCGATCAGTTTCCCGAAGGCGTCGAGCTAGCCGTTGGCCAGAGCTTCCGTCTGCAGGCCGACAATGAGCAGGCCATGGTCGTCTGGGTCTCCGCGCTCGACGAGCAAAACGTCTTTCTCGACAATAACCATCCGCTGGCAGGCAAATCCCTCACGTTCGAGATTGAGCTCGTCGCGGTCGAGGCCGCCTAGCGAAAAGATGCTGCTCGACGTCGGTTGCGGACGTAATACACGCCCCGGATCAATCGGCGTAGACAGCAACCGCGACACCGCCGCTGACGTTCTCGTCGACGTCAATCGCGGCTCCATGCCCTTTCGCGACGACGTCTTCGACGGTCTCTCGATGATCCATGTTATCGAGCACGTTGAGGATGTCATCCGGACCGTCGAGGAGGCGCATCGCGTCTGCCGACCCGGCGCGTTGATTCGCATCGAAACACCGCACTACACCGATTTCAGCTCCTTCTGCGACCCCACCCACCGCTGGCACCTTAACAGCTTCTCCTTCCGCTACTTCACCGAGGCGGGCGGCTTCAGCTACTATAGCCGCCGCCGCCTCAAGGAACGGCTGGTACAGGTCAAGCTGCTGCGCCTGTGGAAGCTGCTCGGCTTCGAGTTCGCCGTCAACCGCTTCCGCGGCTTCCGCAAGTTCTGGGAACACTACCTCTGTTTCATCGTGCGCGGTAAGGCTCTCATCTTTGAGTTCGAGGTCGTCAAGGACGATGCCCGAAGCTGACGCTCCTGAAAGTCTCCTCTTCGAGGTTGCGGAGTCCGACGCCGGTAAACGCTTGGATGTCTTCCTCGCCCAGCAGATACCCAATGAGAGTCGCTCGCGCATCCAGTCCTGGGCGGCTGCCGGACGGGTGCGAGTCAACGGCAAGGAAGCGCGGGCTTCGCTCCGCATCAAGGGCGGCGAACGGATCGAGGTCGATCCGCTGGCCGCACCGCCGCTGCGCGCCGAAGCCGAGGATATCCCGCTCGATCTAATCTACGAAGACGAGCATCTCGCAGCCGTCAACAAGCCGTCGGGAATGACGGTCCACCTTGGAGCCGGGGCGCACTCGGGGACTCTCGTCAACGCGTTGCTGCACCACTTCGAGCAGAACCTCTCGGGCGTAGGCGGCGAGCTGCGGCCCGGCATCGTGCACCGCCTCGACCGACTGACCAGCGGTGTCCTCGTCGTTGCCAAAACCGACCAAGCCCACCGGCGGCTTTCGCAAGCCTTCGCCGACCGCAACATGCGCAAGTCGTATCGCGCGATCGTTCACGGAAGATTGCCCCCGTGCGGTCCCTCAGACGCAGGCGACAAGTGGCGGCCCGTCAAAGCGGACGGCCTATGGTGGCGTCGCGTCACGGCGAAGATCGGGCGCGACTCGCGCAACCGCGTCCGGATGGCGGTAGCTGTTCGCGGACGCGAGTCCGTCAGCGACGTGCGGCCGCTCAAATCGAACAATCTCTACAGCGACGTTGAGGTGCGCATCCACACCGGTCGTACGCATCAGATCCGCGTGCACCTTTCCTGGATCGGACATCCCGTCGTCGGCGACCGGCTCTACAGCGCGCCGGCGGAGCCGGAGGGGTTGGGGCGCGTCGATCGTTTTTTCTTGCACGCCGCCGAACTGACGATGACACACCCCGTATCGGGCGAAGAGCTCACGCTTCGAGCGCCGCTTCCGCTCGAATTCGAAGACACGTTTACGAAGTTGAGTCTGGGATAGCCTGGGCTCACAAGCCGACCCCAAGGGCGGTGCCTCACTCCGGCGAGCCGGTCTAGTCGGCCACGGTCGTTCCTTCGGTCAGCACCGGGCGGGTGACGACGATCGTCTCCATCGAATCGAGCGCCGCGTAGTAGGTGGTCTTCACTTCCGTGCCGCGCCGCAACTCGTTAAACCGCATCGACTTCTTGCCCAACGTCTTGGCGGCCTTCTTGGTCGTCTTGATCGTCTCGGCCCCGGCAGGAACCATGAAGCCTAGCGTCTGGATCTCGCCCGTTGCGCTCTCGACCGTTAAGGTGCGCGCCTCTTGCTCGAGGGCGATGATCTTGCCTTCAATCTTCCGAATCTCAAGTGCGCTCTGGGGCGACCGGCTCGTTACGGTCTTGGGATTCGGGTTGTTGTTGTAGGGCTGTTGGTAGCGCTGAGAGGCGCCGACCTCGTTCACTCCGAATGCGACGCCGGCTGACGCGGGCGCGGCAAAGATGACTGTCAAGGCGATGGCGGCGATTGTGAAGTGCTTGCTCATGTCGTTGCTTTCCTTGCTTCTTCACCTAGCAAGGCGCAGCTCCTCCAAGAACGGGATCATCTCCGTCCGAAAATAAAGGGTTGTGGTGAAAGGCGGACCCGCCGAGGCTCAGCGCCGGGCGACCTCAGCATCGAAGAAGCCGGTATCAACGCGTCCGCCGTGCTTCATCTGCACGATCAAACGATAGCGGCCCGCCTCGGGAAAGGCATAGGGGAAGGCGACTTTCGCCTCGAGGTCGGGCATCCTGTGATGGTGGTGCGCGCCGTCGGCGGGCGAGTCGCTCAAGGCTTTGATCGATGCCATGGAAACCGAACCCGTCGGGTGAACGTGAGCAAACGACGAGCGGTCGTGGCGCAAGATCACGGAATGGCCCAGCATCCCCATGTAGAGCTCAATATCCGGGGCAAGGCGCCCTTCGGAGTCCTCGAGCCGGAAGTTCAATCGCAACGGATCGCCCGCCCGCAAGGCCCGCCCCGGCTTCTCCCAAATCATGCGATGGCCGTCGGAGAGCCCAAACGAGTTGCGGTCGAAGCGAGCCTCGGAGATGCCGTGGCCGCCGCCACCGCTGTCGTCGTGCTGGAAGACTCCGTCGGCTCGAATCGCGGCGCCGAGCTCAAGCTCGCCTTGGGGCGCTTCCCACAGGCCTGTCGAATGTACGATGTCGGCAACGAGCTGATAGCGGCCCGCGGGCATGTCCGGTAATTCTCTGGAAAAAACGCCGGGCTGCAACTCTTCGGGATGGAGGTGGAAGACGCGGTCGAGCTCGGGCAGACGCAAGGCGTACATGTGCATCGGGTGGCCGTGGTCGAGAACGAGATCGTCGAACCGACGGAACTTCACCAGCCCGGGATCCGTAAGCTCGAGATCCAGAACGCCGTCCGCGCTCACCGACGGATGGATCGCCACAGTCTGATAGGCGCGTTGGTAAACCGCCGGGTGATAGAAGACCGATTCGAGCACGCCGTTGCTCAATCCCAGCAACAGCCATGGCGAAGCAACCGCCGCACTCACCGGCAGCAGCCTCCGCCGGCCACGCGACGGACCGGCCCACAACCAGCGTAGGGCGACCAGCACGAAGGCCGTAAACAAGACCCAAGCCCCGATAGCAGCTAGCCTCACTATGCCTTTGGCAAGCCCTCCGAAAGGAGCGGCGGCTGCTACCGGAATCGAGAAGCCGCCCGAACCACTCTCGCCCGCAGCCTGTATATCAACCCTCCAGGTCGCCTGCGATGGAATCGCCAAAGAGCTACGAAACAGAGTCGGATCGCCTTCGACGGGCAAAGCCGTCGCGGTCGCGAAAGCAGGCTCGCCAGGCGAGGCGTCGACGTTCGTTAGTGCGAAGCGCATATCCGCAACGCCTCCCGACTCAGCGCGCGCAGCGACCTCGACGATTCCGGTCGTAACTGCGTGAGGGTTGAGATAGACGGTCAACCGGTGAGGGCCGGCAAGAGCCTCATGCACCATGTCGTGCGCATGAGCGACGCTTGCGGCGAGCAGCGCCGAAAAGACCAACTGCAATAGCTGTACAGGCCTCATTGCAATTCCTATGACCTCGCAGGATCTCGGGCCTATCCCTAGAAGCTTCATTATCGGATTTAGGCGCAAATAGGTACAGGGGTCTCGATCGTCGCCAGCAGCGTGCGCAGCGGTTCGCCGCTTGATCTGCTCCCGGTGCTGCCCAAACCGCTAAATGAGGGCATATCTCACTGAATCTACAACGGATATACCAACGGTCTTGTCCAGACGAACGCGGCCTCCATGGCGCCTGGCTCGGCCCTGGCCCGCCGGAAGCCGCATCTTGCCCGCGGCAAACAGGGCGGAAGAACGCGAAGAATCCGGCCAAACACCGTGCGTATTTAGCAAGAGATACTTAGCCCTAACTACGCTCGATTACTTACTACTCCAGACTCGCCCCGCAGTGTGAGAGCGGAACGGCTGGTAGTATTTGAGTGTTCGGAAGCTCAAAGCTTCCGCGGTTTATGAGCAAGAAGAATCGTACGAAGGACGCCGCGAAAAGCATTGAGCCAAAGGCCGGCGAGAGTCAAGCTCGCCTTCTCCCCTGGATTGTCGCCGCCCTCGCTGTGGTCGCCTTCTTGCCTGCGCTCGGGAACGGATTCGTTAACTGGGACGACGACGCCAACTTCCTCATCAACCCCGACTATCGCGGCCTGGCACCGGCGAATCTTGACTGGATGTTCTCGACTTTCTTGATGGGCCACTACCATCCGTTGACCTGGATCACGCTCGGCTTCGACTACGTGCTCTGGGGCATGAGCCCGGCGGGATACCACCTGACGAACATCCTGATCCACGCCGGAGCGGCAGTGTTTGTCTACCTGCTGTTCTTGGAGCTGTTGCGGCTGGCTCGCCGCGAGGAGCGCGCCTCGCGAGAGACGCAGATCGGCGCCGCCTTTGGCGCATTGGTGTTCGCGGTGCATCCGTTGCGAGTGGAATCCGTCGCCTGGATCAGCGAACGCCGCGACGTGCTGTGCGGCCTCTTCTACGCGGCGACGCTCTACTTCTACGTTCGGGGACGCAAGCTCGCCTCGATCGCCATGTTTGCCGCGGCGCTTCTCTCGAAGGTCCTAGCGGCGACGTTGGCTCCGGTGCTGTTGATCCTCGATCTCTACCCTCTGCGGAAGCAATTGACGGTCCGGCTGCTCTTGGAGAAGGCGCCTTACTTCGCGCTGGCTCTCGCTGCCGGGCTCAACGGCATTGGCCGTTATGACGAGAGTATGGTTCCCGGGGCCGTCGGCCATGATGAGTTCTATCTCGGCCTGCGAATCGCGCTCTCGCTCTACGGGGTCGCGTTCTATGTCTGGAAAACGCTCGTGCCCCTCGGCATCTATCCTCAGTACGTTTTCGACCCCGACCCGAGCCCGCTTCATCCCGTATTCTTGTTTGCTGGCGTCGCAGTGATTGTGATCACCGCCGCGGTCTTCGTCTTCCGGAAGCGGTATCCGTTCCTGCTCGCCGCCTGGGCGGCGTACGCCATCACGCTGATACCGGTGCTCTCGTTTTTGCGGCTCGACCGCCAGAACTACGTCGCCGACCATCACACCTACGTAGCGACGTTGAGCCTGGCCGTGGTTGCGGGAGGGTTGCTGGCCGCCTTCGTCTCGCAACCCAGAGCGCGCAATACGGCGGCAGCCTGCGTCGTCGCGCTGGTCAGTCTAACGCTCCTTCAAACGGCGACGTGGCGCGACTCCGTCACCCTTTGGAGCCGCGCGGTCGAAGGCGCGCCGATGTCGATCGTCGCCCATAACAATCTAGGCAGAGCCTACGTCGAGACGGGCAACGACGACCGGGCCGTGGAGGAGTTCCGCAAAGCTATCGAGATCCGATCCGACTACCCGCACGCTCACTACAACCTCGGCTCCGTTTTGATGAGGCGCGGCGAATTGACCGAGGCCGAGCAACACTTCCGTGAGTCCGCCGCGAGCCTGCCGTCGGCGCAGACGCTCAGCGACTGGGGCAATTGCCTGCTGCGGCAAGAACGCGCCGAAGAAGCAATCGAGAAGTACGCGGCTGCGCTCGAAGTCAGGCCCAACTTCCCGAACGCGCACTTCAACATGGCGCTTGCACTGCACCATCTCAGGCGGCTGGACGAAGCAAGAGAGCGTTATCAGCGCGCCGTCGAGCTCGACCCAGGCAATGCAGAGGCTCGCCGCCGGCTCGCGGAGCTTGTGGGGCGGTAGCTCCTACTTCCTCGAACGGACGTTCGGAAGTGGTCGCCGATCGGTGGTCGAGGCTCTGATCATCCGTCGCCAAGCAAGCCTCCCCAAAGGGATACGGTTAACAATCCGGCCGCCGTGAGCGAAGCGGCGGTACGGACATGATCCCAGAGAGTCCACCGGGAGAGGTAGTGGCCCCACAGCGTTTGTGCCTCCGCGCCTCTTCCAACCGCGGCTAGCTGATCATTCAGCGGCACGTTGCCCGCCATCGTCACGACGATCGTCCCCAGTAAGTACAACCCACACGCGACGAGCAGGCAGGCCTGCTGAGAGCCGATCGCATTGCCCCAGGCGAGAAATGCTATCGCGAAACACACCACCCCCGTTCCGAAGAACGCGCCGAAGAACCAGGGGTTGAGCACGGCAACGTTGATAGCCTGCATGGCGGCGATTCCCTTTTCTTGCTGTATCTGGCCCAATGCCCTCATCACAAATGTAGAAAACGCGAAAAAGATTCCCGCAACGAGGCCGCAGCCCAACGCCGCGGCAAACGTCAAGACATCCAGGAGGTCCTTCATGCCCGCGCCTCCCAGACGCCGGCAGCGGCGGTCTCGCGAGCGTAATCAGCGAAGTCGCGAGGCTTCCGGCCCAGCGCCTGTTGAACACCATCCGCAAGCTGTGCGTTGCGGCCGTCGAGGACCGTGGTGAAGAGATACATCACGAGCGAGGCGAACTCCTTCGGAAGGCCGGATTGAGCGAGCCCTTCTTCGTATTGCTCGGGCGTGATCCTGACAAATTGGACGGATTGATCGGCCGCTTGGGCGACTGCTCTGACCGCGTCCTCGAACGTCAGTAGCCGCGGGCCCGTGACTTCGTAGAGACGACCTTCGTGGCCGTCTTCAGTCAGTGCTGCCACCGCGACGTCCGCGATGTCTTCTACATCCACGAAGGGCTCTCCCACGTCTTTGACGGGCAGCGCCACCGTCCCGCTCTGCACGGCGTCCAGCAGGAAGCTTTCGCTGAAGTTCTGCGAGAACCAGCTTGCGCGGATCAGGGTGAAACTCACGCCGCACTCCCGGACGATGTTCTCGCAGCGTTGCGCTTCTTCCTCGCCGCGACCTGACAACAAGACCAACCTCTGGACTCCGGCATCGACGGCACGCGACGTCAGTTCTTCGATCGCCGCTGCTGCGCCGGGCACGGCGAGGTCTGGGAAGAATGAGATATAGACCGCCTCGACGCCTCGCAGCGCCTCAGACCACGTCTCCGGTTTCTCCCAGTCGAATGGCGGATCGGATTGCCGAGATCCTCTCCGCACGGCGTGGCCCTTGGCTGAAAGCCTCTCAACGATCCGTCGACCCGTCTTTCCTGTTGCTCCAAGAACAAGAATTGGCTGTTGTGGCATGTTCGTTCTCCTCCGCCAGCTTGGGCTGATCGCCAGCCGGTTTTCAGTTGGCTATAAATCTATCGTGCGCTTACTAGGCTGTATGAACAATGTCATTTTGTCTCGTTTGTTTTGCAGATCGTACAGATCTGTGGACGATACTCTACGGAAGATGTAACGATATCGGATATGTCGGATGCCCCGCGAACGCTCCCGCCCTCGGTGGATCCGCTCGCCGAAGCGCTCCACCTGCTGCGGCTAAAGGGCGCCCTGTTCTGCCGCTCGGAGCTGACCACGCCCTGGGGCATCGACATGCCCCCGATCGAGGACTGCATGATGTTTCACCTCGTTACGGCGGGGCGGTGCTGGCTCGAGATCGAGGGCGACGAGCCTCGCTTGTTGCAGCAAGGCAGCCTCGCGCTCGTACCGCGCGATACGGGGCACCGCCTGGTCAGCGATCTGAAGGCCAAGGCCGAGCCGCTCTTCGAAATCCCGGTCGAGCGCATTAGCGAGCGCTACGAGATCTTACGCCATGGCGGCGGCGGCGACCTCGCGCACCTGATCTGCGTGGTGGTCCGCTACGATCGTGTGGCGGCGGAGCATCTCATCACACTGCTTCCGAACGTCATTCAAATCGACACCTGGGACGAGGATGCCGGCGGCTGGCTGCGAGACACGCTCCGCTTCATTTCGCGCGAAGCAAAGGAGTTGAGCCCCGGAGGAGAAACCGTCATCACGCGGCTAGCCGATGTCTTGGTCATACAAATGATCCGCTCCTGGATCGACTCAGCACCCCAAGCCAACAGCGGCTGGCTCTCGGCGTTGCGAGATGAACACGTCGGACCGGCGCTCGGTGCAATCCACCGCGAGCCCGAGCGCCAGTGGACGGTCGAGTCGCTGGCCCGCGAGGCTGGCATGTCGCGCTCGGCGTTTTCGGCCCGGTTCACCCAACTCGTCGGCGAAACTGCGTTGCACTTCCTGACGCAGTGGCGCATGCGGCTCGCCCACACGCGCCTTCGAGAAACGTCCGAACCGCTGTCAATTGTCGCCGAGCGGGTTGGGTATGAATCCGAGGCGGCTTTCTGCAGGGCGTTCAAGCGGGTGTTCGGCGTACCGCCGGGAAGCGTTCGGCGCAATGGTACGCGTTCTCCAATCGCCGCGGCAAGCTAGAACCATCCGTAGCCGATCCGAGGTCGCCTTCTCAAACCGATCACGAACCGAAGCTTGTGCGCTATCACGCCGGAAGCCTACAATCGGAACGCTGCAGAACCCTGCCAACGGGCCGATCGATCCATGAAACCTTCCAATACCTCCGCGATACTCCGCGAGCTAGTCGCTTTCTTGTTGCTGCTAGGTTTGGCGTTCCCCGCGCTCGGCGCCTCCTACGAGCTGCCGACGGTGAAGGCCGAATTGGTCGGGATGTCGTCCGAACGCCTCGATCGCATCGGCTCATGCTCGACGGGATCATAGAACGCAAGGAGGCATCGAGCTTCGTCACGCTAGTGGCGCGACAAGATCGTCCACCACGACGCGCGAGGCACTCGGGGGTTGAGCGTCGCGGACCCAATGCCCAAAGAGGCGATCTTCGACTTGGCATCGATGGCCAAAGCGGTTACCGTGGTCGCAGCGCTGATGCTGCTCGAGGAGGGACGTTTCACGCTCAACGACCCGATTTCAGAGTATTTGCCCGGGTTCAAGAATCCCAAGATCGCCGTGTGTCCGGACTCGTTCCGACCGGCCGAGAACGAGATCACCGTCGCACATCTCTTCTTTCACAGCTCCGGGGTGAGCGACCCTCGCTGTCGCGCGGAAACTTTCGCATTCCCGACGCTTGAAACCTACATGCAAGACGTCGCCCGACTGCCGTTGCAGCGCGAGCCCGGCACGGCTTGGCTCTACGGAGACTCGCACGACGTGCTCGGCTATCTGGTGCAAGTCGTCTCGGGGAGCCGCTCGATCGATCAGTTCGTGCAACAACGGATTCTTGACCCGCTCGGCATGAGCGACCCGCACTACTGGCCGCCCGCCTCCAGGGACAAGCGGCGGGCCGTGCTCGTCGTCGACGGAAAGGACAACCTCGACTCCACCTCACGCCGACCGCTCCAAGCAGCCAGAGCCAAGACCTTCATCGGGGCGCCAGCGGCCTCTACTCGACCGCCGCTGACTACTGGCGGCTGTGCCAAATGCTGCTCAACGGCGGCGAACTCGACAGCCGACGGCTACTGGGGCCGCGAACTGTCTCGTGGATCGCCGACAACCATCTCGGCGACGCGGATCTCTACGGCCAGCAGGGAACACACTTCGGCTTGGGCTTCGCAGTCGTCAGCGATCCCGGCAAACTGGGCTGGCGCAATTCCATGGGGACCTACTACTGGGGCGGCTCGCAAGGGACCGTCTTTTGGATCGACCCGGCCGAAGAGCTCACCGTCGTGCTGATGGTCCAAGCGACGCCGCGGCCGCGCATGCGTTTGCGCGGGAAGCTCGCGGACATCGTCTACGCAGCGATTAGCGACTAGCGCAGCCTGGATACAATAGGGGCTCGAACATGAGCTTCAGCGGCATCTATTCTTCGCTCACGACCCCGTTCGATCATCGTGGCCTACTCTACCCGGCTAAGATCCGTCACAACGTCTCGCGGCTCAACCAAACCACCCTGCGCGGTTTTCTGTCAGGCGGCGAGACGGGAGAAGGCGACTTGCTGACCGGCGACGAGAAGCGGCGACTTTGGAGCGAGGTCGCCGAGGCCGCGGCAGACGACAAGGAACTGCTGGCAGCGGTCAGCTCGCCCGGCGTAGCCGAGACCTTCGAACTGGCGAAAGCTGCCGCTGAGCTGGGATATAAGGCCGTCCTCGCCGCAGCACCGCTCGATCGACGTACGTGCGGCGACGCCGGCAAGCGGCGGCTGCTCTACTTTCGAGCAGCCGCGGACCGGTCGCCTCTGCCGTTGATTGTCGACGCCGGTGACGTCGGCGCCGCCGGTGCGCTCACGCCGGAGGAGATCGCACGCCTCACCGAGCATGCGAACATCGTCACGGTAGTCTGCCGCGGCGACGAGTCGACCGTGCGCCGCTGTGCGCAGGCTCTACGCGAGGGCTTTCCGCTGATTGTCGGCTCTGAGCGTCTGCTGCCGGCGCTGCTAGGGGAGGTCGCCTCAGCCGCGCTGCTAAGCATGACGAACGCCGTTCCATTCCACTACCTCTCGCTCGAAGAGGCTTTGCGTACACGCGAGACGGATGCGGCCGAAAAGCTCATGGGATGCGCGGCCGTAGCGATCGAGGTGATCGATCGTCTGGGCGTCGCCGGGTTGAAGCACGCCATGGACCTGTACGGGTACTACGGTGGTCCCCCTCGTCTGCCCGATGAGCCGATCGCCGAAACCTCGAAGAGCGAGATCGAAACGGCTCTGTACGAGCTCGCGAGCTGACGCCACGCTAGACGGGGTCGGGAATACGCCAGGGTTCGCGGCCCTCTCGGCGCAGCATTCGTTTGGCCTCCGCATCTTCGGCGCGGCCGCTCGCCGGATCAATCTGTAGCCGTCGTTCGAGGCGATAGCTCGCGTTCGCATAGTGGCACAGATCGGCTGCAGCAGCCCCGAGGGCTATGTCGGCGTTCAGCTTGGAGGGGTCTTTGGAGCGAGCCGCGTCGAGGAAGTTGGCCATGTGCGGCCGTGGATCCCAAATGCGCTCTTCCTGGTGTTTCTCGTCGAGATGAACTTGCCGTTCGTCGCCGAGATAGACCTGGAAACCCTCGGGATGGAGGCTCATGTAGCCCTCACTGCCGTAGAAGATGTTGCCGACGAGACTCTTACCGAGCGGGATCTGCGACTCGCCGCCGGTGTTGAGATTGCGAACGTCGAAGACGATCTCGCGATCGCCGTAACCGAAGGCGGCTTGCTGCATGTTGGGAGTTTCTTGATCATCCTTCCAGATGAACTTGCCGCCCGTCGAGGAGGCGCTGGACGGCGCAGAATCTACGCCGAGGCCCCAGCGGCAAATGTCCATTTCGTGAACACCCTGGTTGCCGATGTCGCCGTTGCCTGTATCCCAAAACCAGTGCCAGTTGTAGGCGAAACGATTCTTGGTGTACTCGCGCATCGGTGCCGGCCCGAGGAAAATATCCCAGTCGAGACCGGGCGGAACCGGCTCAACCGGAGTGTGTCCGATCGAGTTGCGACGCCGATAGCAGAGCCCGCGCGCCATGTAGACTGCGCCGATCACACCTTCTCCCAGCAACTCGATTGCGCGGCGCTTGTGGGCGATCGATCGGCTTTGCGAACCGACTTGTACAACTCGTTTGTACTTCCGCGCAGCGGCGACCATCTGACCCGCCTCGTAGGGATCGTGAGCAGCGGGCTTCTCGACGTAGACGTCTTTCCCGGCTTGGCAGGCCCAGATCGTTGCGAGGGCGTGCCAGTGGTTCGGCGTCGCGATCGAAACAGCGTTGATCTCGGGATCGTCGTAGAGCTTTCGCAGATCAGTGAACAGGCGCGGCTTGCGATCGGTCAGCTTGAGTACGAGCGCCTCGGCGCGCTCGCGAGCCGCTTGGTTGACGTCGCAGACGGCGGCCACGCGGACGCCGGGGATGTCGTTGTAGTACTCGATATGGCCGCGGCCGCGACCGCCGGCGCCGACGACGGCTAGTTGGATCTCATCGTTAGCGCCGAGCGCGGAGCCCCGTTGGGCGAGGGCGGCGGCAGCCGCCAGGAAGGTTCGTCGTTTCATCTCACAACCTCTCGGTGTTGAAGATCAGATTCACTGGGGCGGCGCGACCACAACCGCTTCATAGGGCTGGCGCTGCTTGATCGCTCTGCCGTGTAGAAAGACGTCCAGGGCCTGTTCGTAGAGCTCGTGGGAGATCGCGATCTCCTCGTCCCAGCACCCTAGCTGCTGATAGGCCTCGATCGTCGTCGCCAAGACTGATTCGTCGACGTCTGGAAAATAAGTAGCTTCTGCGGCGGCAACCTCGGCGGGCGGCGCCGAACGCACCCATCCGCGGGCCTTTCGAAAAGAGCGCGTAAAGGCTCGGCCGCGGTCGCTTTCGACAAAGGCAGGCATCGCGCAGAGGCTCGAGAACGCAACTGCCGGCATGGCCGCGCCGACCGAGGCGACGACATACCCGATACCGTTGTGGGCCAGCTGCTGCGGCGCGGGACCCTGTTGGTGAATATAGTCGCCGCGGCCTTCTCGAAAGGCGCGATCCATAGCGCCGGGATCGCCTGCGTCGATGACCTCAATACTCGACCAGTTAACGCCCTGCTCGTGCGCGGCGTAGCGCAACATCAGCATCGGCTGTCCGCCGTGGTCGGCGACGAGCGAGCGGCCTTCGAGCTTCTTCCAGGAAAAGTCGAGGTCGGCTTCGCGACCGGCGAGAAAAAATCCGTCGCGCCGGTTAATCTGCGCGAAATGCACAGGCAGCTCGCTGATTCCCGACTCCATCGGCCCCCAGTTGGAGCCCACCGCGGACTGCATCACGTCGACCTCGCCAGAGCCGAGCAAGGTGCGCGAGCGCTGCCCGGGCTTGAGCGTCGCGTAGCTTGCTTCGAGGCCTTCGGCGGCGAGGAAGCCTCCGGCCAGCGTCGCAATCAGCGGGCTGTAGAACGCCGAGTGTCGCGATGCGACTACGGCGATCTTGTCGGCGGGCATGAGAGGCATTGTAGGGGAAAGTTGGCTCGCAGCGCGAAGCAACGGTTCGAAGTGTTGGTCAGATGGGCCACTTCCGCGCCCAGTTGGGCGATTCCGTCGGCTCGGGAGTCTGGTCGCGGAAGTCCGCAATCTTATAAATCACAGGTTCCTTCGGAGGGCGAAGCTCGGCATGCCAGAGGCTGCCTTCCGCCGCGTAGACGAGCCGGTTGTGTTGATCCCACTCCGCCCACTCGGCCTCGAACGTCAAGAGCTCGGCGCCTGACTTGATGTCAGTCGCTTCGTACACGACAGGCAGGCGTGCCAACTCGATTTGACGCCGCGCTAGGCCACACGCGCTCAGCAACTTCTCGCCCCGTCGACAAGGCTTCTCCGCGTGGTCAGGGTACTGGAAAGAGCCGAACTTCGCCGACTCGCGAGTGCGCCATCCGTTGCGTTCCGACAACTGCGGCAATAACCCTCCCTCGAAGGCATTCGCCTCCGCATCAACCACCCGCAATGGGCCGGGAGGATGGTCGGGGTGGTGCGTTCCCGACTGGTTGAGAGCCAGCGTACGATTGTCAACAAACCTGCCGCCGCCGAACCATGTGTGGCCCAGCGGCCAGAGAGCCAGAGCCGTCCAGTAGGGCGGCCGACTCACAGCCGTCCAGCTATCGGAGTACCCTATCACTACGCTGGGCGCCTTGTGGCTCTTCATGAAGTAGACGAATAGGCGTCCCAGCGGCGAAATATCGCAGCGATCCACGTCGGGCACGCCCTTGATCCACTGTCCAAGCTCAAGCTTGTCCGAATGGGTGTGCCAGAGAATCATCCGTGTCCACTTTGTGGGGCCGCGGCTCAGGATGACGCCGATAGGTGCGTCGCGCGCCAGGTAGACCGCTAGGCGAGGCGGAGGGCGCTTCGGGACAGCGTTTTCTTCGGCCGGCGCCATGCCCTCAGCCCTCGCCTACTGCTTGCTGATGACCAGGAACAGGTAGAGTACCGGCAGGTAGATTACCGAGGCTTGCAATAGCTTGCGAGCTTCCACCACCGTACGCGCGCGAGCGGTGCGAACGCCGTAGTAGAGGTAGCCAAGACCCAACAGCAGTGCGGCGCCGAAGTAGACCCAGCCGGTCATGCCCAAAATCGTCGGAGCTAGGCTGACCGGTATCAGCACGATCCCGTAGGCGATGATCTGGCGCGCGGTCGAGACGCCGTCGGGTTGGACGACAGGCAGCATCCGGATCCCGGCCTTAGCGTAGTCGTCGCGATACATCCAGGCAATCGCGTAGAAGTGCGGGAACTGCCACAAGAAGAGTATCGCGTAGAGCGACAAGCCCTCGATCGACACTTCGCCGCGCACCGCCGCCCATCCCAACAAGGGCGGAATCGCACCCGGGAAGGCTCCGATGAGCGTCGACTGGTGGGTGTGGTACTTGAGCGGCGTGTAGAGCAACACGTAGCTCGCTAGTGTAAACACGCCCAGCCAAAATGCTGCTTGATTCACAGCGACCAGCAGGTAGATCAAACCCGCCGCCGAAATCCCCAGCCCGAAGCCGAGCGAGCCCGTCGCGCCGATGCGACCCGCAGGCAGCGGGCGGTTTTCGGTGCGACGCATCTTGGCGTCCGCGACCCGCTCCCACCACTGGTTCAGCGCGCCGGTGCCGCCGGCGAGCAAGGCCGTCGCAATCAGAGTGTGCAACAGCAATGCCACGGGAAGCGTTGCTGACGAGCCGAGATAGAAACCGACGACGGTCGACATCAGAATCAACCAAACGACGCTCGGCTTGGTCAGTTCGACGTAGTCAAGCAGCGCCGACGGCATCACGCCGACGTTGGCCGCCGCTGTGTCGGTGTTGCCTCTCATGAGCTGGTCGCCAGATCGGGTTGCTCGACGTCGTTTGAGGGTCGCCTCGTACGAGCGTGAGCTTGAATCGTGAACAGAACGCTGATCGCCAGGATCAGCGCCCCAACGGCCACATGCGCCACCGTCAGCGCGACCATCGGCAGCAACGGCTGCGGCGAGCTCTCCGTCGCCGCCCGCACCCAGAACGTGGCGCCGCCGAGCGCCAACTGCATCATGACCAACCCGTTGATCAGCAGCGCCCAGCGCATCAGAGGCCGGTCAGATGCGAACCGCGACGTCACTCGGGCCAAAACCCAGATCACGATTAGCGCCACGGCTGCAGCTCCAATCAGATGCGGCTCGATGCCGAAACCCTTGTGCCGAAACGCCGCGCCGAGGGCAAGCTGCGTCAGGATGATCAGGTTCGCGCCGAGGGCTAGGTGTCGCAGAGTCGGCGACCCTTCATCGAGCATGCGGTCCGCCCGCTCCGCCGCCTGTCGCTTCCAGGCGGGCGAGGTGAACAATGCGATCGAGACCGTCATCGTAAAGAACAACTGCGCCAAACAGGCATGTCCGACCGAGATAGGCGTCGGCAGGAAGTACAGAACAGTTAGACCGCCCAGCACGCCTTGCGCGACGACCGCGAAGAACGCCGCCAACCCGAGCTTCTTGACCCAGCTGCGAGATTCCGAGCGCCAGAGCCACACATTAAGGATGATCGTCAGAAAGCCGACGAAGCTGGCGATCATTCGGTGGCCGTGCTCGTAAAAGACGCCGCCGACCATTTCCGGCATCCACTGACCGTAAGACAAGGGCCAGTCAGGCACGGAGAGGCCGGCGTCATTGCTCGTCACCAGCGCGCCGGCGATGATCAAGCACAGAGTCGAGGCTGCGGTGAAGAGCGCGAATCGATGCAGCCCCGACATTAGAACGATACGATCCTGTTAACGAAGGCTTAGCCGGCGTAGCTGAAGTCGGCCGTTTCGCTGGCGCTGTCGCCCAGAGTGACGTTCATTTCCTTGTTGCCGAGCGTCTCGTGGACGGCCTCAATGACGTAGTCGCCCGGAGGCAGGCCTTTTAGATCGAACGTTCCGTCAGCGCCGGTGACGGCGAAGAACGGATGATCGACGACGTTGATATAGGCTTTCATCCAGGGATGGATGTTGCACTTGACGGCGATCATGATCTCCTGGCGCGGGAACGTGGCTTCGATATCGCTGGCTCCCGGCGACTGCGACTTGTTGAACTCGCGGTTGGCCTTCGGCAGCGGGTGAATGTTGTGTGTCGTCGGGTCGTCGTTGCCCACGTTCAATGTTTGGCCGGTCTGAACAGCGACCACGCGCGGCGTGTAGAGGCAACCCTTTTGGTCGAGCCTGACCGGGGTCTTCGAAGTTTCAAACTTCTTGCCTTCTAGACCGCTCTTGACCCAAACGAAAACATTGGCAAGCGAACCGTCGGCTACTTCCACCGGGCTAGCCGTCGGCGGCTCTGAGTGCAGGCCGTGGCAGTCCGGCTCGGCGCTCATGTTGATACGCGTCGCGCGCGGAGCCTCACCCTCGAAGCTCACTTTACCGGAGACGGACGCGGCGGTCGCCGGGTCTACCGTAAATGTTTCAACCGCAGCCGTCTCTCCGGCGGCGGGCTCGGAAGCGGCTTCCTCGCCGCCTCCGCCGCATCCGAAGCTCAGCACGAGAGCTCCTGCGGCGACTAGTCCAAATAAACGCAATTTCAGCATGGATCGTTTCCTTCCTTGTTCTCTAGCGGAGTTCGCTAGCCGAGTGCTCTTGGGACTCGGCCGCCTGCCGCGGCCGCGGCTCCCTCTATTGTACCCGTACTGCCAGCAACCGGTTCAGCTCAGCCGGCGTCATCTGGAACATATAGCGCGTCAGCAGGTCGGCGTGATCGCCCGAGTAGTTCTGCGCCGCTGCAGGCAGCGAGCCGTTGAAGACCCAACGCCCCTGATCATTGCGGAACAAGTCGGACGGCATCGCCGTACCGGGCGCGATCGCCGCGGGCTCCAGCAGCCAGCGGAACGTCCAATCGGCCTTGAGCCGTTCGGAGGCGATTAAAAAGTTCGGCGCCGTAGCTACCGCGTCATGAGCCGGTTGCCCGGTCATGTGGCAGCGCAGGCAAGGCGCCGCGCGCGAGGTAAACAGCGCTCGTGCCGCCACGCGCTCGTTCTCGCTGAGAGCTTCCATCGGTTCGGGCAGATAAGGAACCGGCTGCGAGGCTCGCGCCATGAAGAACTTCATCAGCTTGGCGGCTTGGCGATCCGAAAACTCAAAGGTCGGCATGCGCGCCTTCAGATAACGTCGCACCCCGTTGCGCGCCGTGTCGGTCTCGCTCTGCGCCGGGTCGTGCAGGAACGAAATCAGCCAGTCGGGCTGGACTCGATCGCCTTGGTTAAAGAGCTGCGGGGGGAGCTGCTCGACCCAGTCAGGATCCTCGTAGCGATCCATCGTCATGAACGAGCTTTCGTCGCCGGGCAGGATCTGGTGGCAGCCTTGGCAGTTGTAGCGCTTGACCAGCCACCAGCCCTGCTGCTCAGCGGCACGATCGTCTTCGGGTTCGTAACGATAGTGCTTAGGGAGGTCGGTATCGAGCGCTCCCAGCAAGAAAGTCGTCAACGCCGTGATCTCACCCTCGGAGAGATGGAAGTCCGGCATGCGCAGCTTCTCAAGATGAACGCGGACTTTGCCCTGATCAAAGAACGAGGGATCCTTCAGCTTGCGTACGAAGAAGCCCTTGTGGTTGTACCAGCCTTCGCTCTCGGCCGGGTGCGTGAAAAGCGCGAAGTCGAGGCGCTCGACCGGTTTACTGCCCTCGTAGGTCAGCTCGGTGCCGATACGGCCCTCTTCCTCGAGACCGGAAATTTCATGACAACCCGCGCAGCCGTAGTGACGGATCAGCGTGAGCCCTTCCTCGGCCAGCGCCGGATCGTCCATGAAGTCCGCCGCCGGATAGGTTGCGTCGGTCTTCTGATCGATCAAATAGGTCGCGATGTCTCGCGCCTCGGCGGTTGAAAGCCGCAGATTCGGCATCAGCGGCGTCGGGCGGAGCTCGTCAGGAGTGTTCGGGTCGGGAGTAAGCTCGCGCGGATCGTGCACCCAACGCACGAGGAAGTCGTAGTTCGTCTTCTCGCCGACGCGAGTCAGATTCGCGGCGAAGTCTCCGCCGATAGCAGCGTCGCCTTCGCCGATCGAGTGGCAGCCCAGGCAGCCGCGTGTCTCAAGCAACTCCTTGCCGTTGACGGCGTTGCCGCGCGGGTGTTGCTCAAGCTCGCCCTGAATCGCGTTCTGCCAGATATAGGCCGAGATCGCCTGCACCTCTTCGTCGAGTAGGCGGAAGGTCGGCATCTTCGCGCCGGGTCGGAACTCGCTCGGGTCCTTGATCCAGGCCGGAATCCATTCCTTGCGATCCTTCACGCGAATCTCTTTGAGGCTCGGCCCAAACTTCTTGACTTCACGCAGCAGATGGCGCTCTTCCTGCTGGAAGCTATGCAGCTCAGCGGCGAGCCTGCTATTGCGCAAGCGCAGCTCTTCGGCGCGAGCGTACAATGTCTGCGCCGCGTCGTTGTCGGCGGCCTTGTCGCCCTCATCGAGCGACTGTAGTCGCTCTTTTTCGTTGGAAGCCCGCTCGCCCTCAAGTGTGCGCTGCTGTTGGCGTACCGTGATCAGCTCTTCGGCCTCGTAGCCAAATCGCTCAAAGCGATGGCAACCCCAGCAGCCCTTGTTGAAGAAGAGCGTGCGGCCTTCTGTCAGCGTGTCGGCATGCTCGGTCACAACTTCGCGCGCGTGGCATTGCTGGCAGCCTGCCTCAATGTTGTCCTTCTCAAACATCGGCCAGAGCCAGTGGTGATTAAGACCGTGGGCCTTGAAGGCGCTGCGCGTGGCGCGCCCGTTGCCGTTGTGGCACGGGGTGCACCCGAATGCCTCGGGGTCGTGGATGTCCAGCAGATCCTTTGAAGGATGCGAAGCGAACACCGCCGAGCCGATACCAGCGGCCGTCATATTGACCGGCTCGCGCACGCCCAGGTGGCACGACTCGCAACGATCGACCAGATCGATATCGGCGAGGTGTATCTGTTTGATATCGATTCCGAAGGTGTCCATCTTAGCGATCAAGCCGTCTACCTGCTGCCCGGTGAGGCCAAAGAGGTTGTCGGTAAGATAGCTGTCCATGGCCGTGCGCGCGTCGCGCGACGGCTGAGACAGAGTCAGGCGCTCGGCTTGCAGCCGGGCGCGCTCAGCTTGCAGCCCGAGGAACTCGGACTGAAGCTGCTCGTAGCTCATCTCGACGGTTTCGATTTCGCCCGAACCGTCCTTCGCCGGCAGATCGACCTCAACCACGCGAGCGCGCACTTCTTCTATCTCTTCCCGCAACGATTCCTTGGCGGATTCGCTCCCTGAGGTCTCAAGCAAATAGGTGATCGCGTCCATCTCACTGCGCAATACCTGGAATGCCCCGCGCGCCGCGGCCATGCGCGGCGTCACGCCGCGAGCCATCATTCGGTCGAGTTGGCCGAGCTCTTCGCGAGACTCTGCATCAAGCTCCTCCCAAGTCGTTCGCAGCGCGGCGTACTCAGAGGATCCCTTGACCTCTTCCTCTTTGGCCGTCTGGATCGGCTTGAGCTTCTGGAGGTAGGCCGAGTAAGCGTCGATAAACTCCGCCTGCGTCGCCTTCCAGGGGCGCATTGTCCAGACTTCGTCGTAGACGGCCCAGACAAGCGTTAGCATCAAGATCAGCGTCGAGACCAGCAGCGGGACGCTGAGCGAGCTGTTTACTACGGGATCAATGTCGCTGTCGACCGGCTTATCAGGCATCCACTTCGCTCCGCTAGACGTTAAACCAAGGCGTGACCCAAACGTATTTGATTCGGAAGAGCAGCCGCGCTATCATCTTCGCCGGCAACGCCAGCATCGAGATCATCAGCAGCTGCAACGTCAGGTATTGCAGCAGCGACATACGAGCTAGAATCTTGCGATTGAACTCGTTGAACGTGATCATCTTGTGCGTAAACCAGCCCGCTCCGACCACGAAGACGGAGGTAACGAGGAATCCGAAAATCCCTATCATGGGCTGCGTCGTGATACCGACGATTTCGTGTAGATCGCGGTTGACCTCAAAGATCAATCGGTTGTGATCCCAGGTCTGCCCCGGCCAGAACCACATCCAGCCCGGGCCGCGTATCAAGGTGCCGATCACAACCATCAAGCACCACAAGATAATGTAGCCGAAGACGAATGTCCAGATCGCGAATCGCCGCTGTTTGTAGGTGTAATAACCGTTGCCCAGCGGATTCTCATCGATGTACGGAATGGCGATCAGACCGACGATGATCAACGACGGCATCACCACGCCGGCGATCCAAGGATCGAAATATACCAGCATCTCCTGAAGCCCCAGGAAGTACCAAGGCGCCTTCGAGGGATTCATCGTCAGAGACGGATTTGCCGGCTCTTCAAGCGGGGCGTCGAGCGCTATCGACCAGACCATCAGAATGGCCGTAACGATCACCGCCGCCAAAAACTCGATGCGCAGCAGATAGGGCCAGACGTGTACTTCTTTGGCCCAACCCTTCTTGTAGGGTTGCGTCTTGCGGTGGTGCGTCTTCGCCATGTCCGGATCGGCTTCAAGCTGCTCGATCAAACGATCGTTGGCGAGCGACTGTCGTAATCCGTACCAGGTGTAAAAGGGCATGAGGATCATCAGCCCGAGGATCGGGACGTTGTCAGGCAACGAGATGATGGTCCAGAGTTGATGCCAGTCCATATTGCTTCCCCCGTACGCGGAACGCCTGCTAGCGCTTCACCGGCTTGATTTCTTTCTCGAGCACCATCGGTGCTGGACCCGAGATGCCGCCGTCCTTGCGAATTCGCCAGAAGTGCACGATCATCAACGCCGAGGCGAAGAACGGGATCGCGATGCAGTGCCAGATATAGGCGCGCAGCAATGCGTTCGAGTCGACGATCGAGCCGCCCAACAGCGCGAAGCGCACATCATTGAACGCCGTCATGCCGAACTGTGTGCCGAATGGGCCCTCGTGGCCCAGCATTGGCGTCGCCCGCGCCATATTCGTGCCTACCGTGACTGCCCAGAATCCGAGCTGATCGTCGGGCAACAGATAGCCGGTGAACGACAGCAACAAGGTCAATACCAACAAGATGACGCCGACCGCCCAATTGAACTGGCGCGGCTTCTTATACGAACCGGTAAGGAACACGCGGAACATATGCAGCCAGAGCGTGAGCACCATCGCGTGTGCGCCCCAGCGATGCATGTTGCGCAACAGCTTGCCGAAAGGAACGTCGTGCTCGAGATAAAGAATGTCGCGGAACGCCTGCACCTTGGTCGGGTGGTAGTAGAACATCAACAAGATGCCCGTCCAAGTTAGTACGCAAAAGAGATAAAACGTGATGCCGCCCATGCCCCAGGTGTAGTTGTAGGCGACCGCATCGCGGTTGATCTTGGCCGGGTGTAGATGCAGAAAGACGTTGCTCAGAACGCCCAAGGTGCGGCTGCGCGGCGTCTCGTCGTGCTTGACGCGAAAGACCGACTTGTAGAGGTCGGTCTTGGTCGGCTGCTTGACGCCGTCAAGATCGACTAGCGCCTTCTGTTTGACGGCGTCGGCGTCGATCACCCCGAGAATCGTGCGAGACTCCGCCCCCTCCGCGCCCGCTTTCGCTTTGGCGCCGTTCGAGCCATTTGCACCGTTTCCTTCCGCCATGCTGATCCCTCCCGCTTGCCGCGATTTCCCTGGGCGAGCGTCCTGCTCGACGTCCTACTCTTAGACCGCGACGAACGATCCGTCGTCGTTAAACTGCGTCGGCTTGCCTTTTTCCTCGCGGTAAAGCGCGCCGGTGTCGACCACGACTTGGCCTTCCGCGTTGATCGACACTCCAGCTCGGTCCATCGGCCGCGGCGCCGGGCCCTCGTAGTTGCGGCCTTCCGGATCGTAGCCGCTGCCGTGGCAGGGGCATTTGAACTTCTGCTCAGCCTGCTTCCAATCCGGCGTGCAGCCCAAATGGGTGCAACTCGCGAAGATCACGAACAGCCGATCGGTCGTGCGCACGACCCAGATGCGATTCGACTTCTGGAATCGCGTATCGACCCCAATGCCGAAATCCTCCGGAGCCCCAATGCGAAATACCGTCTTCGGTTCGAAGATCGTCCGCGGAAAGAAGAACCGCAGAAACATCAGGAAGTTGGTGGTGAGGAAACCGACGATGAATACGCCGACGAAACGCCGACGCGTCTTGATCGCACCCCCGCCCTCCGCTTCCTTACCTAGGGAGCCTTTGAGCTTATCTACCCACGATGGAGAAGCCGCGCTCTCGGCTACAACCGCGCCCTTTCCCGGGTCGCTCGCGTCCTCGGCCATTGCCACACCTCTACCTTTGCTCGTCGTTAAGACGCCGGTCCATTGTAGACAATGCTCAGGCCTGGTTCAACATGAGCCCAGCGAAAAAATCCTAAAGGATCGTCTGAAATTCTCCCCAGGCCGCAATTCTCACACAACACCACTCACTTGTGGTGTTCACAATCAGTCAATTAACCTTGATTGCTCTCCGCCAAAAAGACTTCCGCGCGTTCGAGTTCCTCGGGCGTGTCGACGCTTAGACCGACATGGTGATCGGTTTCTACAACCGATATGCGGCGGCCGTGCTCGAGCACCCGAAGCTGCTCGAGTCCCTCGGTTTGCTCGAGGGTCGTCGGCGACATCGCGGCCAGCTCGGCCAGAAACACTCGAGTGTAGGCGTAGATGCCGATGTGCTCGAAGGCGTGCGGACGGATGCCGCGACGCGGATACGGAATCAGAGAGCGCGAAAAGTACAACGCGAAGCCGGCCAAGTCCGTCACGACCTTGACGACGTTGGGGTCCGCCAGCAGGGAGTCATCCTCAATCTTCCGCTTCAGCGTCGCCATCTCAAGCCCCGGACGCTCTTCAAACGGCGCGACAAGCTCGTCGAGCTCCGCGGATGAGACGAACGGCTCGTCGCCCTGAACGTTGACGATCACATCGGCGTCGAGCGAGGCGGCGACCTCGGCGACGCGGTCTGTACCCGAGGGGTGATCGGGCGAGGTCATCGCGACGCGGCCGCCGAAGCCGCGCACCGCCTTGGCGATGCGCTCGTCGTCGGTGGCGACGATCAGCTCATCGAGCCGATCCGATCGCGAAGCCCGGTCCCAAACGTGCTCGATCATTGGACGGCCGCCAATTAACGCCAACGGCTTTCCTTCGAAGCGCATCGAACGGTAGCGGGCTGGGATTACGCCGACAGTCTTCATTCTCTTTTCCGCCGATCAGATGACCAGCGACCACAAACCGAGCCGCAACCATAGTGGAGCGGTCCGCCAAGCTACGCTAGAAGGGTCAGCGTAACGTGATTCTCCCATGAACGGCGAAAGATTTGAAAGGCTCCTCTCGATCATGGCGCAGCTACGAGCGCCAGACGGCTGCCCCTGGGATCGCGAGCAGACGATCGATTCGCTGCGGCCTTACCTGATCGAAGAGACCTACGAGGTTCTCGACGCAATCGAGCGACGCGATTGGGACAATCTGGTCGACGAGCTCGGCGATCTTCAGCTCCAGATTGTCTTCCAGGCGCGCATCGCCCAAGACGAAGGCATCTTTGAGATAGCGGACGTACTGGAGGCGATCTCGAAAAAGCTGATTCGGCGCCACCCGCACGTCTTCGAAAGCGAGTCCATTGAGACCGCCACCGGCGTCGAGAGGCGTTGGGACGAGATCAAAGCCGAAGAGAAAGGCGATCGTCCATCGCCGGAATCGATGCTTGACGACATTTCCCGATCGCAGCCGGCCCTGATCGAGGCGAGCGAGATCGGCAAGCGGGCCGCCAAGACGGGTTTCGACTGGGAAAAGCTCGAAGACCTCTTCGACAAGTTGCGAGAAGAAGTCGACGAGTTGCGCCACGAAGCCCAGGCCGACACGCCTCACGACACTGAGCGGCTCGAGGATGAGGTCGGCGACCTGTTGTTCATGGCGGTGAACATCGCTCGCTATCTCAAGGTCCACCCCGAGCTGGCGCTGCGGCGGGCGAACCGCAAGTTCCGCAAGCGCTTCGGATACATCGAGCGGGAACTAAGGGCGAAAGGCCGATCGCCCGAGGCATCCAGCCTAGAAGAGATGGAAGCCCTCTGGCAGGACGCGAAAGCGGAATCTATGAGCCGCGAACGAGAGTGAGCGGTGGGGTGCGTGGACTCCCAATGGGTCTGCCCGACAGCCACCTCGATTCACGCATCGCACCACCCACGATCGGTCGTGGCCCAAGCGCTCGACCATTGGAGCAGGTAGGGCGGGGTCGTCTTTAGTTTGCGGCTCCAGCGGCGAGTCGCTCATGCGCCTCGAAGGCTCGGCGGCGGGCGCGAAACAAGCGCACCTTAATGGCGTTCTCATTGGCGTTGTAGATGCTCTGCAGTTCCTTGAGCGACAGTCCCCAGATCTCCTTGCGCGTCAGTATATCGCGGTCCGCGGCGGAGATTTCGCTCAGCAAGGCGGAGAGCTGCTCATGGGCTTGCGCGCGGTTCGTGTCGCGGGAATAACGCTTGTCGCTCTCGGCGGCGTCGGCGGCAAGTATCTGCTCGTCGCTGACGTCGGCCATCGGAATGTGGGTGCTGCGCCGACGTCGACGCAGGTGGTCGTAGACTGCATTGACGGTGACGCGATAAAGCCAGGTGTCGAAGAACGAGATCTCGCGCAGTTGGCCGAGCGAAACGTAGATCCTCAGGAAGACCTCTTGGCCGACGTCCTCGACCTCATCGGGGCGTCCAATCAAGCGATAGATGGTGCCGAAGACTCGCTGCCGATACTCGCCGATCATCTCATCAAAAGCGTCGTTGTCGCCTTGCTGTGCTCGTAGGATCACTTCGGTTGGAATCGTCATCATTTCGCCTCACAAAAAGAGACGCGCGAGGACTTCGCAGCGGTTATGGGGCAGGAGTTAAATGCTGGTAAAGCTCCCTTTACGTGGACTTAACAAACCTACGCCGGGGGCGCCTCGCCCCTCGGCCTTTCTACAATAGGGACGATGGCTTCGACTATCTCCGGCGCCGACGCGGAAACTCAGACGCTCGACGTCGTTCGCGAGCTGCTCGTCGAGCTGGGCTCGGAACAGGCGGCGCGAACAGCGACCGCGGCGAGTTCTCTCGAAGCCGAGTTGGGCCTAGGCAGCCTGGAGCGCGTCGAGCTGCTCGTACGCATCGAACGCCGGCTCGGCGTCCGCATCCCCGACGACACGGCGCGTACCGCCGAGACTCCAGCCGACTGGGCGCAGGCCGCGCTGGCTGGACCGAGGGGCCGAGACGCCGGCGGGCGCTACGAAGTCGTACAGCCTGGCGACGCTGCGGCGCCGTTCGAGGACGCCGTCAGCTTCACCGATGTGCTGCGCCGCCGTGCTGAATCCGACCCCGACCGCGTCCAGGTCCATCTACTCGAGCAGGACGAGGGGCATCCGATTCGCTACAGCGAGCTGTACCGTCGAGCATCTGAGGTGGCTGCCGGGCTGGTCTCCGCCGGCCTCGAGCGTAATCAAACTGTGGCCATCATGCTCCCGACCGGCGAGGACTTTTTCTCAGCGTTCCTGGGAGTGATGCTAGCGGGAGGTATTGCGGTCCCCATCTATCCTCCAGCGCGCGCGAAGCAGATCGAGGAATACGTCAAACGTCAAACTCGGATCCTGCGCAACGCCGAGGTGCGCTTTCTGATCTCCTGGGGACGCGTCCAAGCGGTGGCACGCATTATGCGGGCCGGTCTGCCGAGCCTGAGCGAAGCGACGACGGTTGCGGATCTTGCCGCGCGCGGCCGGGCCTCAGGCGTACATGCAGAACGCGAGCCTGGCGACGCTTTCTTTATCCAGTACACCTCGGGAAGCACCGGCGATCCGAAGGGCGTTACGCTGACGCATGCGAACGTCCTGGCGAACGTACGCGGCATCGGTCGCGCGGTCAGCGCCCGGCCCGACGATATAGTCGTGAGTTGGTTGCCGCTCTATCACGACATGGGGCTGATCGGGTCGTGGCTGTTCAGCCTCTACTACGCGTTCCCGATTACGGTCATGTCGCCGCTCGACTTTTTGGCGCGGCCCGAGCGCTGGTTGTGGGCGTTGAGCGACTCGGGCGGCACGTTATGCCCTGCTCCGAATTTTTCCTATGAGCTGTGTGCGCGGAAAATTCCCGACGAAGCGCTCGCCGGAGTGGACCTCTCGCGCTGGCGGGTCGCGATCAACGCGGGTGAGCCGGTACTGGCGGCGACCTTGCGCGCTTTTGCTGATCGCTTTGGGCCGGTTGGATTTCGCCCCGAGAGTTACGTGCCCTGCTACGGATTGGCCGAGTCATCGGTGGCGTTGACCTTCCCGCCGATCAATCGTGCTCCACAAATCGACCGCATCAAGCGAACCGAGTATGAAACTGAGGGGCGCGCCGTCCCAGCCGTTGCCGACGATGAGCTATCACTCGAGCTCGTCGGCAACGGCGCGGCACTTCACGGCCACGAGACGAAGCTGGTCGACGAGCAAGGCACCGAAGTCGCCGACAGGGTTCGCGGCCGGCTGATCTTTCGCGGGCCGTCGAAGACCGCAGGCTACTATCGCAACCCCAAGGAGACTCAGGCCGTGGTCGACGCCGAGGGCTGGATGGACTCGGGGGATCTGGCATACCGCGTCGACGGTGAGATCTTCATCACCGGCCGGCTCAAGGACTGCATCATCAAGTCCGGCCACAACATCATCCCAGCCGACGTCGAGCTTGCCGCGGCTGATGCGGCGGGCGTGCGCCGGGGCTGCGTCGCGGCCTTCGGCAGTCGCGACGACAACGCGGGCACCGAGCGACTCATCGTAGTAGCCGAGACGCGCGCAAGCGACCGCCGTGAGCTCGAGCGCATTGAGCGTGAGGTGACGCGCCTCGTCGACGAACGCGTCGGCCTGCCGCCGGACCACGTTCGGCTCGTGCCGCCGCACGCCGTTCCCAAGACCTCGAGCGGGAAGATTCGCCGGATCGAGACCCGCGAGCTCTACGAAGAAGGCAAGCTGGGCTCGGGCGGCGGCGCGCCGGCCTGGCTGCAGCTAGCGAGGCTCTACGCCTCGAACGTCGGCGGCTGGCTGGGTCTGGCATCACGCCGGGTCGGGCGTGCGGCGACGAAACTCGCCGCCGCCGTGCTCACTTCGACGATCGGCGGCGCAGGAGGGATGCTGCTGCGGCTCTCGCCCTCGCGGCGGGCGTCAGCTGTAATGATTCGTGTGCTAGTCAAACTGTGGAGCGCCTTGAGCGGCCGTTCGGTTCGCGCATTCGCAGCAGAGACTCCGGCCCTCTATCTAGCGAATCGATCCGACGCGCTCGACGCACTGTCCGTCGTTGCAGCGTTACCGAGCCCGACGCTGCTGTTCGCGAAAGGTCCCCTGAGGGATATTCCTTCAGCATTGGCCTTCTTACTTGAGCCGATCGTGCTCGACGCCGAGACGCCGGCGGTCGAAGCGGTCTCCGCAGCCTTGCACGAGGGGTATTCGGTCGTCGCCCTCTCGGATGCGCCGCTCGGCTCGCCGCCCGAGCGTTGCCGCTTTCGCATCGAGCCGCTCCAAGCTGCGGCGCGCGTCGGCGCTCCGGCGTTCGCGGTGCGAATCGATGGGGCCGAGTTGCGCGTAGGTGCAATCTCCGCAGTGCTCGGCGACGACCTCGACGCGCTGCGCCGGGCGCGCGAAGCGGTGCGCGCGGAGCTGGCGCGTCTCGAGATCGCCGATTCGATTTCGGAATGGGAGCCAGCCCAGCAACCCGCCGCCTGATGAGTTTCTCTATCCCACGCCTCGCCTTCGTTTTGGCCGCCTGCGCGGCGGTGGCGCTAGGGCAAAGCAGCAATCCCGTTCCTCCGGCGCCGACCAGTCTCGAAGCCTCCGACGGCGCTTATGCGAAGAAGGTCGGACTCTCTTGGGATCACGTCCGCAACGGCGCAAGCTATCGCGTCCTGCGTAGCGAGACGAACGACTCCGCCGCGGCGATCGAATTAGGCTCGACACCTTCCATCATTTTCTACGACCGAACCGCGACGCCCGGTCAAGTATATTTCTATTGGGTGCAGGCCGAGAACGACGCCTCTGCAAGTCCGCTCAGCTCGCCCGATCAAGGCTTCCGCGCCGTCGGCATTACCAACGCGTTTGGGCCGATCGCGCCGCTCGAACCGCCGCCGGCGCCGGTCGGCAATCCGGTGACGGGCGCCAAAGTTTACCTCGGCAAGACGTTGTTTTGGGACGAACAGCTTTCCTCAACCAGGACGATCGCCTGCGGCACCTGCCATCTGCCGCGCAACGGCGGCTCCGATCCGCGTTCGGTTATCGGCTCGCCGCGCGCACTGCATCCCGGCGTTGACGGCGTTTTCAACACGATGGACGACATTGTCGGTTCGCCCGGCGTACCGCTGAGCCTCGCGGACGGATCGTACGTTTGGTCGCCCGAGTTCGGCTTCGAAGACCAAGTTACACGGCGCAAAGCGCAATCGACGATCGACTCCGGCTATTCCGACGTTGGCCTGTTCTGGGACGGCCGAGCCGGGCCTAAGTTCCGTGACCCGCTGACCGGCGAACTGGTCTTCCCCGACGCTCCGCCGCTCGAGAGCCAAGCGCTCGAGAGTCAGGCGCTCGGGCCGTTGCTGAGCGACGTAGAGATGGCCCACCAAGAGCGCAACTGGTCGGATGTGACCGAGCGTATCGCTGCGTCGCGGCCCTTGGCTCCTGCGGCCTCCGTCCCTCCCGCGATCGCGGCCTGGATCGTCGGCCGCGATTACCCCTCGCTATTCGCCGAGGCCTTCGGCACGCCAGAGATCACGCCCGTACGAATCGCGATGGCGATCGCAAGCTACGAGCGAACGCTCTATTCCGACCGCGCCAGAATCGATCGAATCGTCTCGCAAATCGAGGACGAGCCGGTCGACATAGCACGTGGACGCGAGCTGTTCTTCGGCAACTTCTGCGACGAGTGCCACCGCGGATCGCTGATGAGCGACAACCGCTTTCGGTTTGTGGGTATCCGTCCCGACGATGAGGACCTCGGCCGCGCCGAAGTGCCCGGTCAGGCGGAGAAACGAGGCTGGTTCCGCACCCCGACCCTGCGCAATTCCGCGCTGCGCGCGCCTTACATGCATACCGGCAGCCTTGCCTCTCTCGAAGACGTCGTCGATTTCTACAATCGCGGCGGAGACTTCGAATCGGCGAGCAACGACAACGCCTTCGTAAGACCGCTGAAGCTCACCGTGCAACAGCGCTCCGACATGGTTGCCTTTCTCAGCGCACTCAACGACCCGCGCGCCGAGGCCGAGGCCGGGCCGTTGTTCGATCGTCCGCTGCTCTACTCGGAATCCGCTCGGGTGCCGCGGGTAGTCGGCGAGGGAACGCCGGGCGCGGGAGGCTTTACCCCGCAGGTCAAGGCGATCGAGCCGCCAATGATCGGCAACCCCAGCTTCACGGTTGGCCTCTTCGGCGCTCTGGGCGGCGCAGAGGCTGTGCTGGTGATCGACGAGGCCGATTCCGGGGACAGCCCCGAGATACCGGCCGCCGCATCGTTCGCGCACATGCGAACTCGGGTCGAGGGCGTCGGGCCCGGAGCCGGATACGCCTCGCTAAGCTTGGCGATTCCCGACGATGAAGCGCTGATTGGAAGGACGCTGTTCGGACGGTGGTTCGTCGAGGAACTGGGCGGCGTCGCGACGTCGCCGACTTTTCAAGTGACTATCTTTGGACCGGCGGCGAGCAAGCCCCCCGATGTCTCGGTGTTCTCCAGCGTTTCGGCCGCGAGCCTGGCTATCGGCTCGGCTGCACCGGAATCGATCGTCAGCGGATTCGGAAGCGGTCTGGCCGTGACGACCGAAAGCCCCAGTTCGCTGCCGTTACCGACGGCTCTGGCCGGCGTGCGGGTCTTGGTTCGCGACAGCCTAGATGAGGAACGCGCGGCGGCGCTGTTCTTCGTCTCGGCGGGCCAAATCAACTACCAGATTCCGCCGGGAACGGCGCTCGGCGAGGCAGTGGCGACGGTCGACGCAAACGGCGTAACGGTCGCACGTGGAACCGTGCAGATTGCCTCGGTCGCGCCGGCGCTGTTCGCCGCGAACTCAAACGGCCGCGGCCCGGCGGCGGCGAACGCGTTGCATGTGGCGCCGGATGATTCGCAGACCATCGAGCCGGTTGCGCGGTTTGACGCCGTTCAAGAGCGATTCCTCACCGCGCCAATAGACCTCGGCCAGCAAGACGATCGAGTCTTCCTCGTCCTGTTCGGGAGCGGCGTTCGCGGCCGGAGCGGCGCGGCCGTCACCGTGCGAATCGGCGGCGAGACGATCGAGGCGGCCTTCGCGGGAGCGCAGACTGAATTTGTCGGCGTCGATCAAATCAATGTGCTGGTGCCGCGCAGCCTAGCCGGACGCGGCGAAGTCGACGTGGTCGTGACGGTCGACGGACAGGCGAGCAATCGCGTAACGGCGGCGTTCCAGTAAGGCCGAAACGGAACGGCCGCCGGTCGCGCAGGAAATTGTCTCTTGCGGTCCAAGGATTATCTCCTAAAATTAGCGAAAGTATGCTCACTATTCGCGCCGAGCAGATGGAGGCCTTCCGACGGCGAGCGCGGGAAGGCTACGTGGAAGGGTCGGCACAACGGTTACGGGCGGCCTTTCACGATCAAACCCGGCGGCTCGACGACGATTCGCTGCGGGATCTGGTTCGCCGCGGCGTCGACTACGCCTACGATTACGACGTCAGCGATAAGGAGAACGTCTATCGCTTCCTCGAGCGCATGATCACCGACGGCGAATTCTTCTTTCGCGGGCACGAAAAGGACTTGCTTGACCCGAGTCGCAACGCGACGCAGAAGATGGACGCGCTCGACTGGAAGGAATTCCGTGCGACCCGGGGAAGCTCCGATGAAGGAAAGCGCGAATGAGCAGAGTCGCGACGCGGCCCATCAACTGCGAGGCGGCCAACCAAGCCGACGACGACTTTTACGCCGCGCACCCCGAGTTTGTTCAAGACGGCGTTCGTATACCACTCAGCGCGGACGACCCCAATCAATCCGCTCTGCGAACGGAGTGGATGGACAGCTATGTAGCCTACGGCGGAAAGGTTCGGCAAGGAGGGCGCGCGACTCCGGTCGACGACCCGGTAGAGCCGTGCGAATGTCCCAAGCTGGAGATCGTCGACCGCAAGACGGGCGCCGTCGTCACCGGCACGGTCGACAAGATCGTCGGACAGAAGATCGAGCTGATGGTGCGCGCCGACGACGGCTCATCAGTCTCTAGTATTCAGTGGACCGTGCCCGGCGAGACGGTCGCGTCGTACACGCAGTCGGCCAAAGCGGCGGCCAAAACAGATCTTACCGCTCTGACCAGCGTCAACGTCGATTTCTATTGGATCGCCGGCGGAAGCCAAACGGTACAGGTCTCGGGCACGGCGAAGGGATGCGACCTGACGGCGTCGGCTACGTTCAAGGTCCTGGCGCCGACCGGTAGGTCAATGACTTCGAAGACGGGAACCGTGCAAGTGGGTGACCCCAAGTTCAACCATCCGGGACTGTACCTCTCGTTCGGCAGTTTTATCGATGTGCCGAAGAACCTCGGCATAGCCTGGACCCTGAAGACGACAGCGCCTGCCGGAGGCGGCGGCGAGATCATGGGCGTTCAGCTGATCAACACCACTCGCAAGAGGACTTTGAACGACGACAGCGTGGAGACGCTGAGCACCGGCGCCACGGACATGCTCGATTCGACGGTGCCCTACGGCGGGACGGTTGAGGCGATCGCCGCCGCCGCGAGCGCGAAATGGGAGTCGAGCGACTCGCCGGGCGGCCAGCTCATCCCGCAGCTCAAGCGCCGATCGGTTGACGACAGATTTCATCTCTATTTCATGTACAAGCCGGCGGGCGGAGACAGCATCTGGGTCACGATCGGTTGCCTGGCCTGGCACTGGAAGGGCGCGACAACGCGCAGCGGAGCTGAGGCGGCAAATACTTGGAGCGCTCCGACCGGAGTCTCGAACAGTGCCAACCCGTCCGGCGCCGCAACGACGAAGCTGCCCCTATGGACAGCCAATATCGTTGACCAAAGTTGGACCTAACCGCGGCGATGCGGTGGATGTGGAGCGAACGAGAGGCATGGACGGAGCAGCGGCGGCACGGCTTCGCACGGCAACAATGTTTGCGGCGGCCGTGGGTCTGCTGGGCTGCGGCGAGGCGAGGGAGCAAACCATGAGCGACTGGGATTGGGGAGAAAAGACCGTGGATCTGGCCGTTGCGGCGGCGACTCCGAAACCGAGCGTCCGCGCAGGCGAACCCGTCGTGCTGCATACGGCGCTGAAGAACTTCGGGTTCACACCCGTACGCCTCGTGGCGCAGTCGCCTTGGGTCGACTACGAGGTTGAGGTACGCGACTCAGCGGGTCGCTTGCTGCCGCTAACCAAGCTCGCGAGAGAAAGGATGGATATGGCGGAGGAGGGGAGTCGCGCTGTTAGTGAGCTCGGACGCGGAGCCCTACTGACGGGGACGTATCCGCTCAGCGAGGCCTTCGTGCTCTCCGCGAAAGGCCGCTACACGGTCGTCGCGAAGCGCACTACATTCGGCCGCGGAGACTCGCCGGGGTTCGTGAGTCTTACCTCGAAGCCGCTGGTTCTTGAGGTAGTCGACTAGCGCCGCGGGCAAAGGCAGGGTCGACGAAGTCGCACCACAGGCGGCGAGGCTTTTCCTGTAGGCTGAGAAGAAGGAGTTGCCCGTGGGTTTCAAGAGACTCGCCGCTGTGTGTGCCTTCCTGTTGTTGGCCACGTGCGCGCAGGACAGCGCGGTTGAGAGCGAGGGCGGAGGAACAGGCGAAATGACGACAACAGCATCAGGATTGCAATACCAAGTCCTCGAAGAAGGCGACGGGCCGAAGCCCACGGCGAGCGACACGGTTACCGTCCACTACAAGGGCGAGCTCGACGACGGCACTGTCTTTGATTCTTCCTACGAGCGCGGCGAACCGACCAGCTTCCCCGTCAACAAGGTGATTAAGGGCTGGACCGAAGGACTGCAGCTGATGAGCGTCGGCAGCAAATACGTCTTCCACATTCCGTCCGATCTTGGCTACGGCGAACGCAGTAACGGACCGATTCCGCCCAACGCTAACCTGACTTTTCAGGTGGAGCTGCTGGAGATCGCGGGGCAGTAGCCGAAATGGCCCGGTCGGCCCTGCTGCTGAGGCAATTCGACCAAGCCTACAGCCGCAAATCGTAGCGCCGCCCCAACAGCTCTACTCAAGCGCTGGCCCGCGTCGAGTTAGGGTTTGGCCGCCTCGCGGGCCTCTCGAAGCCTCGAGTAGTACTGCACGAACACATTGTCGTCGCCGGCGTTCTCGGCGTGGCACTGGAAGCATCTTTCCTGAGGAAAGGGTTCGGCGGAGTCCTTAAACCCGTCCCGTCCACCGTAGTCGAAGTACGCCCAACCGCCCTCGAAACGCTTGGAGTCCTTGACGGAGAGTTCCAAGGCGATGAAGTCTCCCCCGGTGTAGCCGTCCTTCGCGATCGAGCCCGCGGGGTGCGACTTGCGAATCTCCAGCGCGAACATAGCCCCTTCCGGAAACGCCCCAGTATTGACGTACTGAGCGTAGGCCTCCGGCTGTAGGTAGACGCTGCCGAACGAACCGGGACCGCCCTCCGACGACGACTCGGAGTAGCTGAGCCCGACCGCCGCGCCAAGATGCGTCCAAGTCTGCCAGCCCTCAGGACGCAGCAACTTGTCGTCTTCGAACTTCGGTTTGGTCATGCCCACCACGGGATCATTGGCCGCAAGCAGCGTCAAAGCAGCGGCGGCTGTGCAAATCGCGGCGAAAGCAACGAGAGCTCGAGTGATCCTCATCGTCCCTGCCTCCTAGGTGAGCGACAGCAACTGGTCGACGCGCTCGCCGACGTCGCGGAGGTACTCGCGGTCGCCGCCTCGCAGCTCAACCGTGGCAGCTCCCTTGTAGCCGATGTCGTCAAGCGCTTGGCGCACTTTGCCCCACTCAACGGCGCCCTCCCCGAGGTTCACGAAGCCGTCCTTGCGGGAGTAGTCCTTAAGGTGGAGTTTGACGATGCGATCGCCAACCTCATGAATCCAGTGCTGGGGTACGCCGTAATGCACGATGTTGCCGACATCGAAATAAGCCTTCACCAGCGGGTGATTGAACTCGTCGATGTATCGGTTGAAGTCGGCCGAGGTCAGGAGGAAGCGATTCCAGACCTCTTCTATAGCGAGCACGACGTTGTGTTTCTCAGCCGAGGGAAGCAGTTTGCGGATGACGGGTTGCGAGCGCTCCCACGCTTGCTCGTAGGTCGTCTCATCGTCGACTACAGCAGGCACAAGCAAAACCGTATCCGCGCCCCACAGCGCGGCTTGGGCGATCGACGCCTCCGCGCCGGCGAGTCCGGCTTCGACCACAGCCGGATCCGGGCTCGAAAAAGGGTCGCCCCAGTGCGCCATGTTCATCACCGAATGAATGCGCAGCCCGGCCTTGTCGGCGGCGTCTTTGACCGTTCGAGCTTCTTCGTCGCTGCCTACCGTCTGCGCCTCCATCTCCGAGAAGCCCAGCTCAACGGCCATGCGAAAGCGCTCTTCAAACGAGAGCTCTTTCGGAAGCATCGAGATCAGCACAGCGCGGGTGATTTCGGCGCGCGAGGCCGCCGGGCCTTTTTCTGCGCAACCTGCGGCTGCAGCCGCGGCTGCAGCGGAAAGGAAGAGGTCTCGTCGGGTCAAACTCATGATGGGACTGATTGTAGCGCTTGCCGAGCTGAGTTTCATTTGACATGCCGCACCGCCGCCGCCTAGATTGAAACGTCCCGGGGAGCAGAACGCCATGATCAAGAAAAGCCTCGCTGTCTGGATCGCCTTGTTGGCCTCATTCTCGGCCGCGCTCGCCGCCGACCGTCCGAACATCGTGTTCATCTTCTCGGATGACCACGCCTACCAGGCGGTCTCGGCCTACGGCTCCGGCCTGAACCACACGCCGAACATCGATCGCTTGGCGCGTGAAGGGATGATCTTTCACTCGGCGCTCGTGACGAATTCGATCTGCGCACCGAGCCGGGCTGTAATTCTTAGCGGCAAGTACAGCCACCTGAACGGCGTGATCGACAACCGGCTTCACTTCGACGGATCCCAGCAGACGTTTCCGAAGCTGCTGCGCGGGGCGGGCTACCAGACGGCGATCGTCGGCAAGTGGCACCTCAAGAGCGATCCGACCGGCTTCGACTACTGGGAGGTCCTGCCCGGACAAGGTGCCTACTACAACCCGGACTTCCGCATCGCCGGCGGCAGGCGACGGCATGAAGGCTACGTCACCGACATCATCACCGACCTCACGCTTGACTGGCTCAAGAACAAGCGCGACCCCGATAAGCCCTTCATGCTGATGTATCAGCACAAGGCGCCGCACCGGAATTGGATGCCCGGACCGAAACAGCTCTCTCTCTACGACGGAGTAACGTTTCCCGAGCCGCCGACGCTCTTCGACGACTACGAGGGCCGCGCTTCTCCGGCGGCGAATCAAGCGATGGAGATCGACCGCCACATGACGCTCGGCTCCGACCTCAAGGTCACCGCCGAGGCCGGCCCAGAGGGCTACAACCAATACAACCGGCTCACCCCGGAGCAAAAGCGCGTTTGGGAAGCGGTCTATGGACCGAAGAATGAAGCCTTCCTCGAGGCGAATCTGAAGGGCCGCGATTTGGTGCGTTGGAAGTACCAGCGCTACATCAAAGACTATCTACGGACGATCGCTTCTGTCGACGAAAACGTCGGACGCGTGCTGCGCTGGCTCGACGCGACCGGGCTCGCCGAAAATACGATCGTCATCTACTCCTCCGACCAGGGTTTCTACCTCGGCGAGCATGGCTGGTTCGACAAGCGGTGGATGTATGAGCAATCGCTGCGTACGCCGCTGCTGATAAGCTGGCCGGGCGTCGTCAGACCCGGCTCGGAGTCTAATGCGCTGGTCTCGAACCTCGACTTCCCGGAGACGTTCTTGGAAGCCGCCGGCGTCGCCGTACCCGACGACATGCAGGGGCGCAGCCTGCTTCCGATTCTCAAAACGGAGGGCTCCGCGCCGCACGATTGGCGGACCTCTTTCTACTACCAGTACTACGAGTTCCCGGGCGCCCACTCGGTCGCGCGTCACTACGGAGTTCGGACGGCGCGCCACAAGCTAGTTCGCTACTACGAGACCGACGAGTGGGAGTTGTTTGACCTCAACGCCGACCCGCGAGAGATGCGCAGCGTCTACGAAGACGCTTCTTACGCCAAGGTGCGCGACGAGTTGCGGACCGAACTGGCGCGACTACGCCTGGAGCTAAAGGTTCCCGAACAAGACCCGGACAAATAGCCTAACGGCGGCAATGCGCGGCCTACAATGAGAACGCCTTCACCGTTATGAAGATTCGCGTCCTCTTCTTCTTGCTGCTGGCCTCGCCGTCGCTCGCGGCGGGCAAGCCGACCGCCGTCTTCACGCTCGACGTGCGCCACGAGGAGTTGCGTTCGTCGGAAGGCCGTGCGCTCCGGGAACAGTTTCGCCGATACGCCGCTGGATGCCGCATCGTCCCAGGCGGCGCAATCTTTGAGTTGTCTTGCGCGCCTCCGGCTAGGCCGCGCCGACGCGAGAATCAGGAAGAAACCGGCAAGCCCGTCACCCTGGCGCTGTTCCGCGATCTCGACGAAACGGTCTACCTCGCCGGCTGCCCCCTCCTCGAAAAGGAGCCCGACGACGAGCGTTCGCCGACCAACGAAGAAGAAACCGAGCCCCGGGAACTCGAGACGGAGCTCGAGCGTATCTGCGAGGATGTCGATCGCGGCCACACCTTCAGCGCAGAGGTCGAGCGCAACGAGATGCGAATCGTCGCTCGCGGACGCAGCTTGCCGATGCGAGTCTTCCGCGTGCAAGAGAAGGAACGGCACATCAGCACCGCTTACGAGCTCACGCCTTCGACCGCTGGATTGGGGCCGGCAGGGCCGGCGACGACTCACGATCACCCTCCGCCGCTCGGCGGGCCGGAGCCGAAGTTCGAGCCGGTCGAGGTCCAGCCGACCGTCAGAGAGCCGAACACGCCTCGGCGTTCCATCCGCGATCCGGGAACGGCCAAGACGTCGCTGCGCGTCGGCCGAATCGAGATCGTGTGTTCAAGCGGCCACAAGCGCATCAAGCTAGACGGCGCCTACCGCGGGGAGTTGCCGCTTCGCATGCCGCTCGAGGCCGGGCGTCACGTCCTGGAACACGCCGGGGGCCGCGAGGAGGTCTTCGTCAAGAACGGCGAGGATCTCAAGATCGACGTCTGCCGCTGAGGGGGCGCTGCTCCCAGCCACGTCTCACTCGCGAGCCAACCGCCAAGGCAAGTCCGTCCCAGCGCTTGAGCGGAAGTTGAGAATAAAGTGCAACTACCCTTCGGCGCTGCGGCGCGGGACCGGTGAAGAGATCCCGAGCGTCTTCATCTTGCGATAGAGGTGGCTGCGCTCGAGGCCCAACGCCGCCGCCGTTCGGGTCATGTTGCCGTTCTCGGCTTCGATTGTTCGCAGTACGTAGTCGCGCTCGTAGGCCTTACGGGCTTCCTCTAGCGTCTCGAATCGGCCCGAAGCGGCCGCCCGGCCGCCGTCGCCTGCCCCCGAACCAAGCGGTAGACGATCAACGCCGATCTCGCCTGGCGGACTCATGATGACCAACCGCTCCATCAAATTGCGCAGCTCACGAACGTTGCCCGGCCAGGCGTGTAGCTGAAGCGCGCTCACCGCCTCTGCTGAGAGGGAGACCTCTTTCCGTCCGTAGGCCGAACGAAACTCTTCCAGAAAATAGTCCGCCAGCAGAGCCACGTCCTTGACGCGTTCGCGCAACGGCGGAACGACGAACGGGATTACATTCAGGCGATAGAAGAGATCCTCGCGAAAGTTGCCGCGCGCGATCTCCTCCTCCAGGCTCTTATTCGTCGCCGCGATGACGCGTACGTTCACCTGCACGGTCTTGCCCGAGCCCACCGGCTCGAAGCGCTGCTCCTCGAGCACGCGCAACACCTTCGCCTGCGTGTTGAGGCTCATGTCGCCGATCTCGTCGAGGAACAACGTGCCGCCGTCGGCTTGCAGGAATTTGCCGGTCTTGTTCTCGTGCGCTCCCGTAAACGAGCCTTTGATATGCCCGAAGAGCTCGCTCTCGATCAGTTCCTCGGGGATGGCGGCACAGTTGACCTCGACGAACGATTCGCCGGCGCGGCGGCTATGGGCGTGGATCGCGTGAGCTACAAGCTCTTTACCGACTCCGCTCTCTCCATAGATCAGCACTCGTCCGTCGGTCGGAGCCATCAGCTCGAGCTGCCGCCGCAACGCCTTCATCGGCACGCTCTCTCCGATGATGCGGTACTTCGACTCGACCTCTCGCCGCAGACCGGCGTTCTCGCGCAAGAGGGCGTGGCGCCGCAAGGCGTTCCTGGCGACAAGGATGACCTTATCGATCGAGAGCGGTTTTTCTACGAAGTCGAACGCACCCAACTTAGTGGCCTTCACCGCAGTCTCGATGTTGCCGTGACCTGAAATCACGACCACGGTCGGCCGCTTGCTCTCGGCGATCTTCTGGATCTCGGTCAGCGTTTCGAGACCGTCCGCCCCAGGAAGCCAAATGTCGAGCAAGACCAGCGGGAAAAGCTGCTCGGCGAGCTTGGCGAGACACTCTTCGCCGCTGCCGACCGCTTCGGCCCGGTAGCCCTCGTCTTCGAGCACGCCCGAAAGCGACTCTCGAATACCCGGCTCGTCGTCTACGATGAGGACGCGCTCGCGACTCACGTACCGACTCCGGTCGGCTGAGGAACAATACTCTCGGCGGCGGGCAACTCGATGATGAATCGGGCGCCGGAAGGACGGTTGTCCTCGACACGGATAGCGCCGCCGTGCTCGCCCACGATCCGTCCGACGATCGCCAGCCCAAGTCCCGTTCCTCGTTTCTTCGTTGAGAAGTAGGGCAAGAAAAGCTTCTCCTTATCCTCGGCCGAGACCCCTGGACCTGAGTCTTCGATCGTCAGCTCGACCGTGTCGGGCAAGGCCCCAGGCGCTGTTCGCACATGAATCTCCTTCAGCCAACCGTCACTCAGGGCCTCGGCGGCATTGTCGATCAGATTCACTACCGCTCGCTTGAACTGCGCGTGATCGATCAGTACCTCGGGAAGACGGGGGTCGGTTTCGACGTCCAGCTTCACCCCGTCGAGCCGGCCGTCAAAGACGGCCACCGCCTCGCTCACCACTTGGTTGAGGTCGGCGCGTTCGGGATTCGACTTTGGGAAGCGCGCAAACTGAGAGAACTCGTCGACCAACGAACGCAGCGTCTGCACTTCGGCCGAGATTACGCCTGCGGCGCCGCGGAAACGCGTCCGCAGCTCGCGCTGCTCCTCCGGGTCGTCGCTCGCCTCATAGCGATCGAGCAGCCGGCCCATGCGTTCGGCCGAAAGCGCGATCGGAGTGAGCGGATTCTTGATCTCGTGGGCCACCCGGCGAGCGACCTCGTTCCAGGCTGCGGACTTCTGCGCGCGCAGCAGCTCGGTGGCGTCCTCGACGACGACGACGAAGCGCTGCGTGGCCTTCGACGCGGGGTTATCAAGCGCTGTAACAGCGACCGAGAGGTGCATTATCTGTCCTTCGCTACGATATTCGAACTCGCGGCTCACCAACCCCGTTCGGCGAGCGCGGTTGAGCATGTAGCGTAGGTCGCCGGCGTCGTCCGGCGTAAGCAGCTCTTCAAAGCGCGGCCGCATGCCGCCGTTCAAGCCGAAAATGCGGCGCGCCGAAGAGTTCGCGCGCAAGATCTTGCCTTCGGCGTCGATCGAGAGCACGCCCGGAGTGATGCTCTCAAGGATGGCGTTGATGTAGCGCCGCCGAGCGTCGATCTCATCGTTGGCCTTCTCAAGCTGGACGTTGCTCTCCTGAAGTCGCCTGGTTTGTGTCTCGAGTCGCTGCGTCATCTCGTTGAACGAATGCACCAGGCCGCCCAGCTCATCTACAGCGCGCGTTTCCACACGGTAGGAAAGATGGCCGCTCGATACCTCGCCGGTGGCCTCGACCAACGCTTCGATCGGAACAATGATCTGCTTCGAGAAGAACAACGATAACCAGGTCGCCACAAATAGCGTGAAGATCGTGATCAGCGCCATCATTCCGAGATAGAAATAGCGTCCGTCTCGCCAAACCTCGTGCAGTTCGGCCCACTCCTCGGAGGCTAGCTGTATCGCCGTCAAGCCCTGCTCGATCGCCGTTGGCACCCGCCACGCAACGATCGCTTCGCCGACGGCCGCGCCGTCGATTGCGATCGGCGCCGAAGCCCAGACGTACTGGCCGTCGAAGCCGGAGAGCACGCCGCTTCCATCCTCGGCCGAGGCCTGAATCAACGCCTCCGACGGCTCGGCCGGCGGGCTCCACATCGCCGCGTCATCTTCAGCGTCAGAACGAACGAACACCTTCACCGACTGAGACATATCGCGTACGGCTACGTAGTTCGCGCCGAGCCGCGACATCGCCCGGTGCAAGCTTCCCGTCGCGGCGAGTCCCTGCGCCGAGGGATCGAGGACCGCGACAGCCTCCGGCAGAGACGCCGTCCACGAAGCATCGCTCTCCGTACGCGAGCGCATCATCTCGTTGATCTGCGCCGCAACATCGGTCGAATTGCGCACAACTTGACGCGTCGGATATCCGAACCACTTGTCGAGGGTGCGGTTCAGCGTGGTGAACGAGAACAGCACCATCGCAACCACGGGAACAAACGAGAGCGCGAGCGCGCCGACCACGAGCTTGGTCTTGATCTTGGAGCCAAGCTTGTTCTGCCGCTGCTCAAGATAGAGCTTGAGCAAACTTCGGAAGAGTATGAAACCAAGGGTGAAGACGCCGAGGACGATGAGCGTCGACATGCCCCAGAGCACCGACGTGGCCGTCGCGCCCGAGGGACGGAAGCTTCCGAAGTCCAGCGAGGTCTGCCAGAACGACAGGACGATCAGGACCAGGAACAAAACGCCGGATGCGACCAGCGAAAGATGCTGACTGCGTCGTTCCATAGGAACGGAACTGATTATAACAATGGGACTTGAAGATCTTCAGACGAACCCGGAGCCGCTCCTACGCCTACTCGCAATTCAGCGCCTCGACCGGGCTAACCTGGGTCGCCCGCCATGCCGGCAGATACCCCGCCGCGGCCTCAGACGGAGCTAGAGAGATACGGTTCGCCGGGAGAGTTGTTCCACGGGTCCCCGACGGGCCGCGTAGACCAGTAAAGCGCAGCGGCGTTAGCAGCCTGTCGAAAGTCCGCAGGCCGCGCGGCGGGCTCCTGCGGCCGTTCGGAGGCGTGAGGAGGACGGCGATACGGGATATTCTGTCCGGCGAACAACAAAGCCGACGGTGGCAAATGTCCGCCGCCCAACGGGCTATGCGCCCAGAAACGCCGGGTCGAGTTTACTCGGAGACGGCGCTGATCGAGCCTCTATCGACTGCTCCCCGCAGTTGAAGCGGGTAACGCGGCCTGCGAGGCTTCCACACGGGATGTTATGCCTGCGCCAGACGAATCGCACCCTTGCCCGCGTCGATATCGGTAATCCGGAACGACCGCACTTGCCCAACCGTAAGATCACCGTCCGCCCCAGGGCCGCCTTCGCCGCCCTTCCAGGCCGCTTGCAACATGGCCCCCAGCGAAGAGACGTTCGAGTCAGTGCCGGACTCAGCGGCGGTCGGCTCTGTCTCCGGCCTGGCTTCCTCTAGCACGCAGACGCCGACTACGCCTTCGCCGATCTCGACATCCGCCTCGCCGCTTCGCAGGCGCAGCACGCGGCCGGTAACCGCGTCGCCTGGCTTGGCAGACTCGAGAAACGCTTCCTGCTCGCTAGGTTCGAGCTGCTTCATCCCCAGCTTGAGGCGTCGCTTCTCGCGATCGAGTTCAAGCACTTTGACGCGCACCTTCTGCCCAGCGCGCAGCGCCTCGCTCGGATGGGAGAGCCGCTTCTCCGCCGAAATGTCGGAGATGTGCAGCAGACCCTCAACCCCGTCGAGCACCTCGACAAAGGCGCCGAACTTGGCCAGGTTCTGCACGGTCCCCTCAACGGTCGAGCCCACAGCCAGGTCGGCCTCAGCGCGCTCCCAGGGGTCTCCCAGAGCCTGCTTGAGGCCGAGCGCGATGCGTCGCGAGGCTAGGTTTAACTCCAGAACGACAGCATCGACTTCTTCGCCCTCCGAGACGACGTCGTGCGGCCGGCGCACGCGCCGATTCCAGGCCATCTCCGAGACGTGGATCAATCCTTCCACGCCGGGGACGACCTCCACGAAAGCTCCGAAATCTTTCAGCCGCGTCACGTGGCCGCGGATCCGCGAGCCGACTTCGAGGATTTCGCCGATTGTCGTCCACGGATCGGGCTCGAGCTGTTTGCGGCCGACCGAGATACGTCGTCCCTCCGGATCGACCTTGAGCACCTTGACCTCGAGCTCGTCGCCCTCCTTGAGCACCGAGGCGACGTCTTTGACGCGCTCCCAAGACAGATCGCTTACGTGCAACAGCGCGTCGATTCCGCCGATGTCGACGAAGGCTCCGAAGTCGCGAAGATTGCGCACGACGCCGCGCACGACTGCACCTGGCTGCAGCCCGGCTAGGGCCTCTTGGCGCTGGCCGGCGCGCTCTTCCTCAATCACCGCGCGGCGATCAAGCACGACGTTACGGTCGTCGATGTCGAGCTGCACGATGCGGCAGCGGATCTCTTGTCCGACGAGCGCCTCGAGCGACGCCTGGTCGCGCTCGCCCGAGCGCGAGCCTGGCAAGAACGCCCGCGCGCCGACATCGACCGACAGGCCGCCCTTGACGGTTCCGGTCACCTTTCCAACGATCGTCGCGGCCGCTCCATACGCAAGTTCGAGATCGCGCCACTGTCCCGGCCGCTGCGCCTCGAGTCCAGCGAGCAACAGGTACCCTTCGGGAGAAGTCCCGCTAACAACAACGTCGATCGTCTGACCAGGTTCGATTTCAGGCCGTTCTGCGCTCTTGGACGACGGGAACGGCAGGAACGCCTCCGACTTCTCGCCGATGTCGACGAAGGCCCCGTCATGACGCACGGTCACTACGATGCCTTGCCGCGGCCCTTCTTTGGCTCCCGAGCCGCCGCGCAGCGCGAGCATCTGAGCTTCAAGTTCTTCCTGGTCGGGAATCTCCTCGTCGTCGAAATCGTCTTCGGCCGAAGCGTCCGGCATCGCCGGCATCGGCGTTCCTGGACCAGCCGAGGGCGGCGGTGCGGGCCGCGCCTTCGCTTGCGCCGGTTTGGGTGCGGCAGGCGTCGACGGCTCCGCCGGCTCCGGCGGGGGCGCGAGATTCTCGACTTCGGCGTATGCCGAGCCAACGAGGTCCTCCTTCGCCTCGTTCGGCAGCGGGGGCGTTTCCGGATTCACTAGCTGAGATACTCCTGGTGGCGGAACGGAAAGACTACATTGTCCCACAACAGCCGCCGTCGGCTCGTTCTGCGTCTTGTCCAATACAAGATGAGCCTGAAGGAGAAGGGCGATTCCAATACAAGATGAGCCTGAGGGGAGACAGGGGGGCTAACAGCCGGAGAAGCTGCGTGCGATGGGAGCGCAGTACCGCATGCTAAATCACCCAGCCCAGAGCAGGTTCAAGAGCTTGTCCAAGGATGCCGTGCCGTCAGCTTCCAGCTCGACTCGCCAATATCGCCGAATGTCACCTTCAATCGGCTGGGAAGCTTCGTCCGGCGACCACCGAATAGAACCGCGCCTTCACATCCTCGTTCGTATACACCTTCGACGGCACGAACGACTTCAATGTGGATTGCCACATGTGGGCGGACAGCAGGTCCCGAGTGTTCCTCATCAAAGACTGGAACACCTCGCTCCGGTCGTAGGCTTCAGCGTCTTCCTGACTGTCCCAAACGGTTACCGAAACCAACTTGTTCTGAGTCTTGACATTCGCCATCAGGAAAGCGTTGCGGCATCCCTTCACGCCGCGCAGAGCCGGAATGATCGTCTCTACGTACGCCTGTTTTAGCCCCTCAAAACCGCCGTCCTTAGTCTGGAGGTTCAGTAGCCTAAGATGCATATTCTCGGAACGATTCCCGCGCAGCGCGGCCTCGTCCATCACGGCGCAAAGTCGATAGGCGTCGGCCTGGCGCTCCTCGATGACAGGCTTGTATTCCAGCGTCAGATCCTCCGACAACTGCAACTCCCACTGGTCCGAGCCCGCTAGGAAAGGTTGGGCTGCCTGAACGAACGCGGCGTACCGACCCTCTTCTTCGTATGCCTGGATGTGGTTCGAGCTTTCCCACAACGTCAGAGAACTGAACTCATTCGGATTCGCTGTGCTCTCGACCAGACTGGCGAAGAGACAGCCCTCCGTCTGTTGCAGACCAGGGACAACCTGGGCGCTGTAGAAATCCTTTAGCTCCTCCAACTTGTCCGGTACGGATTCGAACGTCACGAAGCGAATGAACATGCGGCCTGTCTCCGTCGCTGCGGCCGGGACTCGGGACCTCGTCCCAGGAGAAGTATATGGGGCGGCTGAGCCGATTGGCAAGGCAACAGCATTGATCCGACGGGCGTCTGACGGATCGCTCGCCGTCGCCAAGGTTGCGGGGACTATTGCAAGTCTGACGGCATAACCTTGGGCGTGCCGCCCGAGTGCTCCGAGCACGGTCGGATCGCTCAGTTCGCCCCGCTCGGCCAAGCTCAGCAACTCTTCGTCCGGAATGCTGCTCCAAAGAAAGAACGAGAGTCGCGAAGCGAGCTCGACGTCGCCGAGATAGTACGAGGTTCCGGGGCCAAGACCGGCCGGGTCCCGCTCGACACGAAACAGGAAGTTCGGAGAAACGAGCATCGCCAGCAGCGCTTTCTCAATGCATCTTTCGAAATCGCCCTCGCGGCGGCCGATTTGATACAACGCCATGAGGGCGCCCACGTCGGCCTCGTCAACGGGCCGGCGGTAGGCGCGTCGGGCGAGCCGCGAGAGAATCCGACGGGCGCACGGTTCCTCCTCAGCGACCGTGGTCGGCTGACAAGTGAAGATCTCGCGGCGGCTCGGCGTGTCTCCCGGTCCCTCAATGTTGAAGGGTCCGGCGATACGCGATGCCGGTCAGAGGCTTTCGGCGGCCCGGCGGCAATTCGAGCAGTTTGATCCTGGCGCCGTCCAATCGAACATCCATCGGAAGCGAGGACTCGCTGCCGCCGCCCATGGAGCGACCAAAAGCCGGCGAAGCCGTTTCCGACTTTGTGGACCCTGCCATAAACGCGACAGCCAGCGTTCGCACGCCGGCCTTGATCGGTAGACGCAGCTCGTACAGATCGGCGCCCTCCTCGGAATTGCCGTTGAGCTCAATCGTGACTATGTACTCGGCGTCGAGTGGAATGTAATAGCGCAGCGACGTGCCATTTCGCGAGCCAAAGGGCAGGTCGTGCCGCACGTTCCGCGCCAGGCCCTCGTTCAAGAAGCCGGTTAGTCGTCGGCCGGGAGCATGTCGCCTGGGTCTACGTCGAGAGCAAGGAGGTCGCGGATCGCGTTGCTATACTCGGCGCGATTAAGGCGATGGATCGCCGGTCGGCCCGGGTTGAGGCTGGCGGCTGCGGCATCTAGGTTTTCTTCGAGCCAGTCGGCAAAAGACGTGGACTGAATAGCTTCCGGCCGTCGCGCGCCGACGGGAGGCATCTCCCCCGAGCAAATCTTGCGCAGCGCCTTCTCCAACACGTTGGCGTGGCTGGCCGCGTCGGAGAGATCGAGACCTTCGAGAGAGAGCCCCGCAATCTTAAGGCCGGCGCTGTGGCAGCTCGCGCAGTATTGGCCGAGGACTACGGCCCACGGCTCAGAGCACCGACGGTGCGTCGTCTCCGCCCGCTTTCTCGTCCAGTCCTCCGGCGCCGCCGAAACGGTAGTAGTCGAGCTCTTTCATGAACTGTGCCTTGTCGCGCCAGTTCGCCGTCACTTTGACGAAAAGCTGGAGGAAGACCTTGCGGCCGAAGCGCTCCTCGAGTCCCTCGCGAGCAAGTGTGCCGATCTGTTTGATCATCTCGCCGCCCTTGCCGACGATGATGCGCTTCTGCCCGTCGCGCTCGACGTAGACGGTCGCGGAGATCTTAAGCAGTTTGTCCGATTCTTCCCATCGGTCGACGAGCACCGCGGTGGAGTGCGGGACCTCCTGATGCGTCTCGTGCAGCACGCGCTCACGCACGAGCTCGGCGGCGAGGAAGCGCTCCGGCTGATCGGTGATGTAGTCGTCGGGGTAGAAGGCGGGAGCCTCGGGCAGTCGATCGAAAATCAGCTTCTCGAGCAGCTCGACGTGGTAACCAGTGCGGGCGGACAGCGGCACGTACTCGGCGAAGTCATGGATTGAGCGATAGGCATCGAGACGAGGCAGCAACTCGTTCTTGTCCTTGACGACGTCGATCTTGTTGAGAACCAGCAGAACCGGCACGCCGATTCTCTTGACGGCTTCGGCGGCACGGCGGTCGACGCTGCGCAAGGGCTTGCTAGCATCGGCGACGAGAATCACGACGTGGCAACCTGCGGAGGCGCGTTCGATCTCGCGCCGCATGCGACGGCCGAGCGCCAACTTGGGATCGTGCATGCCCGGCGAGTCCACAAAGACGATTTGCCCGTGAGGCCTCGTGACTATGCCCTGGATCGCCTCGCGGGTTGTTTGCGGCTTCTCACTGACGATCGAGATCTTGCTGCCGACCAGGGCGTTCAGCAGGGTGGATTTGCCGACGTTGGCTGGGCCTAGGATCGCGGCGAAACCGCTCTTCATACAACTCCTTCTTCGTCCGATCTCGGCGCCGTTTGCTTCGCTGCAGGCTCGCGGCGAGCACGCACCGACCGTACTCGGCGCTCATCGGCGCTAAGCACTTCGATCTCGACGCCTTCGACCGAGATCTTGGCGCCGGGAAGAGGCACCTGGCCCAGCTCCTCGCAGACAAGCCCGCCGATGGTGGTCGACTCGATGGCGTCGTCGGGTCGGTAGCCGACGAGCTCTTCGAGACGGTCAAGGTCCAGGTTGCCCGAGGCGACGAAGGAGCCGTCTGGGTAGAGGGTGACGTCGTGACCCGGCTCGGACTCGTCGCGAATCTCGCCGACAATCTCTTCCATCAAGTCTTCCATCGTAGCGAGGCCTGCGGTCTGGCCGTACTCGTCGACGACGATCGCCATCTGTGCGTTGTTCTCCTGCAACTCGCGCATCAGAGCGGAGATCTCTTTCGATTCGGGAACGAGCGCGATCGGGCGCAGCATCTCGATCACCTTCTTCCGTTCGCGATCGTCCTCGCCGATCTCAAGCACGTCGCGGCTGTGCACAAACCCGACCATGTCGTCGATGTTTTCGGCAAAAACCGGGATGCGCGAGTATTCCTCTTCGATTTGCAGGCGGCGCAGTTCCTCGACCGAGGCGTCGCGAGAGATGGTGACCATTTGGGGACGCGGCGTCATGACCTCGCGCACGGTCTTGTCGCCGAACTCAACGACCGACCGGATGAGCTTGCGATCGTCCTCGCCGATCAGCCCCTCCTCCTGACCGGCGTCGAGCAGCGCGGTGATGTCGCCGGCCGTTCCGTTGCTGTTCTCCTCCGGCTCCTCGCCGCCGAGTTCGACCACCGAGTCCGCGAAGCCCGCCAACAAGACCAGCGGCGCGACGCTCCAACCGAGCGCGCGGAACAGAGGCGTCAACGCAAGAGCCCAACGTCCCTCGGTTCGGGTAAGCAGAACCGAAGGAAGCACATGAGCGAAGATCAGCACGGAGGCGATCGTGAGGACCCCTGCCTCGAGCAACGCCGCCGCTGCGCTGGAGCGTTCGAGCGCCATCAGCGTGAAGTCGATAGCCAGAGCGCCAAGCGCAATTTGCCGCACCATGATGTAGCGCCGCCGCCCTTGTTCGGCATCACACCGGAGACGCGGCATGATGCGATTCTCAAAAAGCTCGAAGGAAAGCACGCGAGCGTGCGGCCGCAGCTTCTGTGTCTCCACGTACAACACCGTCAAGTACGCAGACAGACAGAGAACCACGCAGGCGACGAGCGCGACGATAGGGCCGATGAGATTCATAGCCCTTTCCGCTCGATCAGGCCCGCTTCGAGGCCGAAGCGTTTCCGCCAACGCGTTTCTGCTCGCCGCATCTCTCCCTCGTCGGTTTCGTGATCGAATCCGAGCAAGTGCAGCAGGCCATGGAGCGCCAGGGTCTCCACTTCGGTTTCGACGCTGTGTCCGTAGTCCCCGGCTTGGCGTTCGGCGCGTGCCGCCGAGATCAGGATGTCGCCCAACCGATCGTCCTCGCCGTCGGGGAATGAGAGCACGTCGGTAGAGCCGGACTTGCCGCGAAAGCCGCGGTTGGCGCGGCGCACGGCTTCGTCGGAAGCGACCACTACGGCGAATTCGCGTCCGTCCGCAAGCTCGCTGCTGAGCCGGCGCAGGAAAGAATTCATCTCTTCGTCGTCGATCCGAATCTTACGTTGGCGATTGGCGTACCAGTAAGGTTCGTCGCTTGAATCAGATTCCATCAGACGTCGCCGGCCTGACCCGGCTGCTCGGCGGTTGCGAGGCTTTTTTGATTATATCGGTCGTAGGCGCGAACAATGCGCTGCACTAGGTCATGGCGCACGACGTCGCGCTCGTCGAAGTAAACGAAGGAGATGCCCTCGACGTCGCTGAGAATCTCAACGGCATCGAACAACCCGCTGCGCTTGCCTGAGGGCAGATCGACCTGCGTGACGTCTCCGGTGATGACCGCACGCGAGCCGAAGCCGAGCCGCGTGATGAACATCTTCATCTGCTCGGAAGTTGCGTTCTGCGCTTCGTCGAGAATGATGAAGCTCTCGTTGAGCGAACGGCCGCGCATGAAGGCCAACGGCGCAATTTCGATCACGCCGCGCTCCACCAGCTTTTCGACGCGCTCAGACTCGAGCATGTCGTAGAGCGCGTCGTAGAGCGGCCGCAAGTAAGGGTCGATCTTTTGCTGCAACGTGCCAGGCAGGAAGCCGAGTCGCTCGCCGGCCTCCACCGCCGGCCGCGCCAGCACGATGCGCCGGACATGCTTGGAGAGCAGCGCCGAAACGGCTTGCGCCACCGCCAGGTAGGTCTTGCCCGTGCCGGCTGGCCCGACGCCGAACACCATGTCGCAGCGGTCCATAGCCTCGAAGTAGCGCATCTGATTAACGCTTCGTGGGGCGAGCGACTTGCGTCCGCACATGCGCTGGCGGCTGCTGATAACCAGATTGCGAAAGCTGACCGCGGCGTCCTCGGCGACGACGCGCAAGAAGCTCTTAACGTCGCCGTTAGTGAAGCGATGCCCCTCTTGGACCAGCGATTCGTAGTCGGCCAAGATCGACTGCACACGCCGGACGGGCTCTTCCTCGCCGCTGATCTCGATGCTGCTGTCGCCCAAATTCGTCGAGACGCCGAGAGAGCTTTCGAGGAGGCGGATGTTCTCGTCGCGAGTTCCGAAGAGCGGTTCGATTCCGTGAGAGATGGGGACGCGGGCGATAGTCAATTTCGGGCCGCCGAGCTCCTCAACGGGCGGCGCTTTTGCTCCGACTATAACTGAGGGTTGGGGGCAAGTCAAACCCGCATTAAGGCGCCGTAGCCGGCTTTTCGAAGAGGAGCTTGGCGGCAGCGTAGATCGCCTCCGAACGCGGCGCCGCGACGTGGAACCGCTCGGCAAGCTCAAGAATCGAGCCGAGAATGGCGTCGAGCTCGGGGGGACGGCCGGCCTCGCGATCTTGCAGCATCGAGGTCTTGTGATAACCGGCCCGGCGGGCGCCTTCAATGCGTTGCTCGGGTGAAAACGCGATTTGCACGCCGGCCGCGGCGGCGACCTCGCGAATCTCTTCCATCATGGCGGCGATCAAGCGATGCGTTTCGGGCAACTCGACCATCTCCAACATCGTCTTGCCGGTGAGCGCGCTGAGCGGATTGAAGACCCCGTTGCCAAACAGTTTCACCCATAGATCGTGTTGAATCTGGTTGCGTACTGGAGCCTTGAGCCCTCCGGCGCCGAAAGCGTCCGAGAGCTTGAGCACGCGGTCAGAGCGCGAGCCGTCGGGCTCGCCGAGCGGGACGCGAATGCCGCTCGTGTGACGCACGATCCCAGGTTCGGGCAAGCTGCAGGAGCAATACATGATTGCGCCGATGGCGCGCTCGGGCGCCAACGCCTCGGCAATAACGCCGCCGGGGTCGACGGACTCAAGCGGCGCTCCAGCCTCTTCGGTGCCGTGGAAGTACCACCAGGGCAACCCGTTTTGGGTGCTGACGACGGCCGTTTTCTCACCCAACAGGGGCCTGGCCGACGAGGCGGCGGTAACCAAGGCGTTGGCTTTGAGCCCGAGGATAACGTAGTCAACCGGACCGATGGCGGCGGGATCATCGGTCGCCTCGACCGAGGGGTAGTGCGCTTCGCCAAGCTCGTCGCTTTGGAGGCGGAGACCGTGCTCACGCAGCGCGGCAAGGTGTGGCCCGCGGGCTATCAGGGCGACGTCCTGACCGGCTTCGATTAGCCGCCCTGCGAGGAAGCCTCCGATGGCGCCGGCACCCAAGACCGCGAATCTCATCGAGCCTCCGATACGGAACACCATCGATCAAGAACAGAAATCAAGATCGCCAAGATAACACAACGGTCAGGCCGTGCGGCGCGCCTGTAGGAGATCTCCAACCAAGCCTGCCAGCAGGGCCGCCGACGCTACGCCGAGAGCGGCCAGCGCCCCGGGCGGCGCGTCTCCCCATGTCGACGCAGCGCCCACCCCAAGCAGGACCGCCGCCAGTGCGGCCGCCCCGACGAAGGCCAGTGCTCGAAACGGCCGCAAACGGCGCACGGTGCGGAAGACTTGGCGAAAAATGCGCCAGGTATCTTGGATCGGGCGCAACGAGCTGCGTCCCACCCGGCGGAAGTAGTCGATCGGAACGTACTCGACCGCCAAGCCCTCGAGGTGACAGGAGAGGGTGATTGTCGTCGTAAAGCTAAACGTGTCGGGGAGCAGCGGCCAGAAGCGCCGCAGAGTCTCCAAGCGTACCGCGCGCAAGCCACTGTTGATGTCCTCGATGTCGGCCCCGGACATCAAACAGCCGTAGCGCAACAAAGCCCACTTCGCCGGACGCCGTACCCATGGGGTTTCAACCTTCGCGCCCGTTCTGGAGCCGACGACCATGTCGACTCGGTCGAGTCGATCGATCAGCTCCGGGATACGTTCGAGCGGATAGGTGCCGTCGGCGTCGGCGATCACGATGCGGTCGTAGCGAGCCGCCGAGATCCCGCTCTTAAGCGCCGCTCCGTAGCCGCGATTGTTCTCGTGGGCGATCACCCGGACGCGTTCCCAGCGCAACCTGCATTCAGCCAGGATTGCGGAGGAGCCGTCGCGGCTGCCGTCGTCGACGACGATCAGCTCCGAGGCGTGCGGTACGTCGTCGAGCGCGGCCTCGATGCGCCGAACGGTTTCGGCCACGGCAAGCTCTTCGTCGTAGCAAGGCACGACGACGGAGACGCCAGGAGCGGGCTCTGTGTGAGCGGGATACATCCGACGGGGCGAGACCTATTCTAGCGAGGAGGAGCCTGTTTTGGCGTGGGCGTCAAGATCTTGCTGCATTATGGCGCGGACGCGATCCATAAGAGCGGGGCGGTCGGTCGCCCTTAAGCCTTCGGTCGCGATCGGCTCGCGGCAGATAATACGAATCCTCCCAGGACGGATCGCGAGCGTTCCTTTAGGCATCAACTCACGGGTACCGTGGACGGTAATTGGAACCAGCGGCGCGCCGGCTTCGATCGCCATCGTGAAGGGTCCAGGACGAAACGGCAGCATCTCGTCCGTCTTGCTGCGAGTCCCCTCGGGGAAGATCAACAGCGAGATTCCATCGCGCAGTGTAGCGACGCCCGCTTCGAGCGCGTGCTTTCTAGAATTGCGCGCCTTGCGGTCGACGTAGATAAAGCCGCCCATGCCCATGATGTAGCCCAGCAGCGGAATCTTGCGCAGCTCCTTCTTGAGGATCACCGCAATGCGCGGCAACCCCCCGAACAGCGCGGGTGGATCGATGTTCGAGATGTGGTTCGACACGTAAATCGCCGTCTTGGGCTTCCAAGCGAGGTCGAGACCGACCCAGTCAACCTTGACGCCCGAGAGAAAGAGCGCCAAGCGCACGCCGGTTCGCGCCACCCAATAGATCGGGCGGATATCGCGGATGATCCAGGTCAGAGGGACGAATAGAAGTCCGCCCAACAATACGTAAATCGCCAGCGAAGGGTAGACGAGAAGACAAGCGCGCAACATGGGAGCCGTCGCTGCCATTGTCCCGGCGCCGGTCTCATGGTTGCAAGGAGGGCTTGTGGCGCGGGGCCCGACAACGCTACCGTCCGACTTCCCAGGCTAGGTGAGCGAGCTCGGGCTCGATCAATTTCTCCCAAGCAAGCCGGACCGCGGCGGGCGAGCCCGGCGTCGAAACGACGACGGTCTCGCCGACGACCCCAGCCGTAGCGCGCGAGAGCATCGCCGCCGCACCGACCTGCTCATAGCTCAGCATTCGAAACAGCTCGCCGAATCCGGTTAGCGGCTTCTCGATGCGGCGGCTCAAGACGTCATAGGTGCGGTCACGCCGCGAGATGCCCGTACCGCCATTGAAAAGCACGATCTGAACGGTCGGATCAGCGACCAACTCGTTGAGCGCGGCCTCGATCTGGTCGGGCTCGTCGGGCACGATGCGGCTCGAATGCGCGCGGTGTCCGGCGGCTGCGATGCGCTCGCGCAGGTACTTGCTGTTGACGTCGGTTTCCTCGGTTCGTGTGTCGCTGACGGTCACCAGCGCGAGCGTCGCCGCCCCCCGCTCGGCGGCCTTCTTGCGGTGTTGCTCGGAGCTCGATACGGGCATGGTCCGCGCTCTATTGTAGTATTTGGGCGCACGTTAGCCTTGGTTGGCCGTTCGCGGCGCCGCTGCTTAGGGCTCTAGTTGAACAACCCGGAGCTCTAGCTGCTATCCTGCGGTTAGGTCTGTCTGCGCATTTCCCGGCCCGAGGTTTCTGGGCCCAACTTTCCCTACACTGCAAGCCTTGTACCCGGCGCCCCCGAGGACGCCCTCCGTTCCCATGCCGCACAACGACTCGATTCGAAATATCGCCATCATTGCCCACGTCGACCATGGCAAGACCACGCTCGTCGACGCCATGTTCCAACAAAGCGGCGTCTACGGCGAACGCGACGACGTCGCCGACCGCGCACTCGACTCCGGCGAGCTCGAACGCGAGCGCGGGATCACCATCCTGGCCAAGACGACCGGTGTCCGCTTCGGCGACGTCAAGATCAACATCGTCGACACGCCGGGCCACGCCGATTTCGGCGGCGAGGTCGAGCGCGCGCTCAAGATCGTCGACGGCGTGATGCTGCTTGTAGACGCCAGCGAAGGCCCGCTGCCGCAAACGCGCTACGTGCTGATGAAGGCGCTCGAAGCGCGGCTGAGGCCGATCGTCGTCATCAACAAGATCGACCGGCCCGACGCTCGCATCCAAGAGGTCGTCAACGAGGTCTACGACCTGTTCATCGACCTCGACGCCGACGAGGAGCAGCTAGACTTCCCGGTACTCTACGCGGTTGCGCGCGACGGCATCGCCAAGCGCGAGACCGACGACGACTCGGCCGACCTAAGTCCGCTGTTTGAGACCATCGTCGAGCACCTTCCCGCCCCCGAGGGAGACCCTGAGGCGCCGCTGCAGCTTCTCGTAGCGAACCTCGACTACAACGACTACCTCGGCCGCATGGCGATCGGGCGCGTCTTCTCGGGCACGCTGCGCCAGGGCGACGAAGTCTCGGTCTGTAAGCTCAACGGCGATATTCAGAAGACCCGCATCACGAAGATGTATTCGTTCGAGGGACTCAAGCGTGTCGAAGAAACCGAGGCGCGGCCCGGCGACGTGCTCGCGATCGCCGGCGTCGAAGACATTACCATCGGCGAAACCGTCAGCGACCCCGTGGACCCCTTGCCGCTGCCGGTCATTCCGATCGACGAGCCGACGATCGCCATGACCTTCGCGGTCAACACCTCCCCCTTCGCCGGGAAGGAAGGCCGCTTCGTCACCTCGCGCAACATCCGCGATCGGCTCGAGCGCGAGCTGCTCACCAACGTATCGATCCAAGTCTCGGACGGCGACGGCCCGGACTCGTTTCGCGTCTCGGGACGCGGCGAGCTGCAGCTCGCCATCCTGGTCGAGACGATGCGCCGCGAAGGCTACGAGCTGATGGTCGGTAAGCCGGTGATCCTCACCAAGACGGTCGACGGCAAGCTGCACGAACCACTTGAGCACCTAACCGTCGACTGCCCCGAGGAGTTCGTCGGCGTGGTGATGGAACAGCTCGGTTCGCGCAAGGCGAAAACGTCGAAGATGGTCAACCACGGCTCGGGCCGAGTGCGCATAGAATACGAGGTTCCTTCGCGCGGTCTGATTGGCCTACGCAGCGAGATCCTCACCGACACGAAGGGCACGGCCATTCTCAATTCGCTCTTCGGCGGCTACATCGAGTGGCAGGGCGACATTCCGAGCCGCTCCACGGGATCGCTGGTTTCCGACCGTGCAGGCAAGGCGACCGGCTTCGCGGTCTTCAACCTACAGGAGCGCGGAGAGATCTTCATTCGGCCTACGACGCAGGTGTACGAAGGAATGATCATCGGCGAGAACGCTCGGCCGAACGACCTCAACGTCAACATCGTGCGCGAAAAGAAGCTCACCAACATGCGTTCCTCGAACGCCGAGATAGGCATCCGCTTAGTGCCGCCGAAGATTCTGAACCTCGAACAGGCAATCGAGTTTATCCGCGACGACGAATGGGTCGAAGTCACTCCGGCCTCGATTCGGCTGCGGAAGAAGACTTTATCGTCGAGCTTTCGGAAGTAGAGGATCGGGATCAAGAGGTCGTTGCTTTCGGATTCGAGGCCCTTCCCCTCTGCGACTATTTCGGTTGGAGGGTATTCCCAAAACCTCCAGCTCCGCGACTTCGATCATGGACGGCCCTGGGAAGACGACCTGCAGCTCCGAGACATCCGTCAGCGGCTCCTTGAGGGGATAGATGACGCGGAACCCGTCGATCTTGACCGAGGGCAGCTTCTCGACGATTTCGCTGTCGTCCGTCAAGCGTGTGACGTCGAGCGCGAACCCTTCAGGGCGGCGTGATAGAAGCTTTCCGTCGCCCCCAACAGGCTCGGCCGCATTGAGCTCGAGCAAGATCGAGCGGATTTCGACGGGCGCTTCGAAGCGAAGCTTGACCCAGTGGCGCGTCGCCGTGTCGCTCATCCAATACGCGTAATTGATGTTGTTTACGACATTGTCGCCGCCGTCGAAGAGATTCAACGCCCCGTAGAAAACGTTGTCCAGCGGCCTGCCGCCGTTCACGCTGCTGGCGTCGACAAACGTATCGTTGAGCTTGGCGAGGTTCACCAGCTCTTGCCCGTAGCCGCTCGTCGAGAACGTCAGCCATACAGCGAGAGCGGCAATAGGAATTGAACAGCGCACAAGCCTCTCTGTTGTCGTTGACGCGTCGACGGCCGCCGCCGTGCAGAGCTTTCACGTGCGACGTCTATTGTCGACTCACCCTCCGGCGCAGGCTGACAGCTCGGGATGCGCGGTCCAACGATCAAACGCCTCTCCCTTCGTGGACAACCTCACGGAAGCGGATGCGCCAGGCTGAAGATCCGTTCGCTTCGTCGGGCCCAGCTCCGTTCCAGTGGACAGGTGGACCTCGACGCGAGCGGCACAGAGCTTCGTTCAGGTGGTGTTCTCGACCTTTCCGACGAAAGCATTGGACGCAGCATCGAATGCCAAGACAAGGCGAGCCCCATTTCGCGTGGCGTCCCAAGTCTCATCCCGGCCGATTCGCACGCCCGACTCTTCTCCTTCCTTTCCATGTTCGGACTTAGCGCCTTCGCCACTCTCGCGATGCTCGCTTCGGCCCTCGGTCCTCCCATGCTCGCCGCGTTCGGAGTCTGGGTGATTTCGCTCCTGCGCACGCACTGGCATCTTGGTGATGGATGCACCGATCCCGAACGCCAGAATCAATGCCGCCACCATCGTGACGAACTCGCGGGCTGACTTCTTCATGATTTGATTCCTCCCGTCTTACGCGGGCGAGCACCCGCCAAAGCTTGACAATTGGATTCGACGCGCGCATCAACGAAAGGTTTGCGATAACCGGCCGGACGGTGGTGCGGCGCGAGCCGCCGCCTGCGCGAACATTGCGCCGTCAGTGAGGATTTGGCGGCCGGTGGGCAAACGGACACTTCACGCGTAGATGCACTCAGTGCTTGATGGCGCTAGGATTGTCCATGCTACGCGGTAGCTGTTGTATAGATGTCGAGAAATGATTTTTCAATGAGAGATCAGCCGTTGGACCCTCGGCAACCCGGTGGCTGCAAGGGCCCAATTCGAGTCCCATCGGAGAGCTAACGAGACTCCTGGCCAGTCGCCCCAGGACGGGTCGAAAAGAATCCGTGACAATAGAGCTATGCCGACGACCCGCCGCAGATTGATTCAGACCGCCGCCGCCCTTGGGGCCGTCGGCCTTGCTCCCAGCAGTGCAAAACCCGTCGACTTCGCCGAGCCCGTACCGGAAGCTAAGGGACTCACGGCGTACGTTAACGACTCACAGGCCCTGTTCCGCTGGAACAACATGCCGCTGTGCGTCTACCGCGCACACCCATCGCAGAAGCGGCCTTACTTTCACCCGGTTGCCGGGCCCCTGTCGGGGCTGCCGCTCACGGCTGAATCAGCGTTGCCCTATCCGCATCACCGCGGCGTCTGGCTGGGGCTTGATCCCCTCAACGGCGGCAACTACTGGAGCGACGGTGAGCGAAGCCAGGGGCACATCCTGTCGAGCGGACCAACGTTGCTCAACTCGGACGGCCGTTCAGCGCTGATTTCAGATAGCTGCCGTTGGTCCCGCGCCGGGGCGGGTTCTCCATTCAGCGATGAGCGCAAGTTTACCGTCACCATCGTGAGTGACGAGCTTTGGTACATCGATGCGGACATTACGATGACGGCCGGCCAGGATGTCGAGGTTGAGCAAGCCAAGCACTCGTTGTTCGCGATTCGAGCGGCCTCGGACATCTCTCCCGTCTACGGCGGCGTCTTGGAAAACTCACACGGTGACCGCGGGGCCGAGGGTACTTACGGCAAGACGGCGGACTGGTGCGGTTACTACGGCAAACGCCGTCAAAATCCGTCGCTGGTTGAGGGTCTGGCCGTCATGGAGCACCCGGAGAACCCGTGGGCTCCATGCCCTTGGTTCACGCGCGACTACGGGCACCTCTCGCCATCTCCGTTTAACTTCCTCGACAAGCCCTGGCGGATCGAAAAGGGCCAATCCATTCGAATGCGATACCGGATCGTCGCCCATGCCGGGAGTCCGGCTGAAGCGGGCTTAAACGCGGTGTTCGGCGACTGGGTCTAGGGGAACGCTGCGAATCACGTGCATCTGATCGCGATTCCCAAGCATGGCGTGTCGCCGGCGAGGGCCCTCGGACAGGGACCTTTCAGAGCAAGGCGGCGGATTGAGCCGCCGCCGCGGTTCAACTTACGATCGACGGCAACGGGTTCGTATAGTCAATTGAGCTCGGTTCTCAAGACTGTGCTACAGCGGCGAATTCAACGTCGCCCGACACAAGATCGTGTTGTGGGTTTCAAGATCACCGGTCCAAATCAGCCTTGCGTCAGGATCCCATGAGATGTCGTCGTAACCGTGTTTTGGGTCCACTGCAAGGCTGCTGTATTCGGTTGGATTCGTCCAGCCGGACTCGTCATAGTCCGGCTCCTTCCATCCTTCTGGTTCATCGGACGCTACAAATTTGCAGGCCCCAACCCCTGCGGTCGGGTTCGAGTCGTGTTCGCAAGCTTTGTCTAGCGGCGCTTCGTGAATGACCAGACAGCGCCAGTCCGAGTTGGAAACTATGATCGGTTGACCCGATGCCGCACCGACGAACTGAGCGATGAAGCCGCCGTCTCCCATCTGCTGCCTGCCGCTACCGATGTACTCGAGTCCAGTGTCGTTTTCCTTAAAGTCCTTGATGACGAAACTGAGCTGCATGGGATAGTCTGCTTTGAACTCAAACGACTCCGCGTTGAATGAGCGTTCGGTCGTGATTGGAACCGAATCCTCGATGATCAGGTTCTCCCCCAGGTAGAAGGCGAACCAATTGTCCGCCCAGACGTCACCCCTAATTGAAATCGAACCGTCCGTTTCTATGTGCGATCGATGAACCTGTTCGCCGCCCCCTGGGGCCCCGCACCCGTTAAGAGAAACCGATGCTCCCAGCGCTGCCGCTACGATCATCGATCGGAGGATTACTCGGTCGTCTCGAACAACCTTGCGGCGACCTCGACAGCCGTCACAACTCGAGCTGTCTCTGGGATCTTCCATTGGTGTCAGCGACCCAAGCCCGCGAGAATGTCGTCCTCATCCGCCGGTTTCGAGGAATCACTCAAGACAAGCCGCAGACGGACCTTCCACTCCAACACCTTGGCGCCCATCCCGATCATCTGATCCATCCGGTCCGGGCTCCACTGCGTCTTGTGACAGCGGATCGCAGCAGCCGCGCGGTCGGCGTGGGCGCCGGCGTCGATCGTCGTCGTGATGTAGTGCTCGCTCACCGCGTGCATCCCATTCTGTGCGAGCTTGGCCGGCCAAGCCACGTAGTAGAGCTTACTCGGATTCGCTCGCCCTGTCGGATTCTGGAAGACCTGCGTTGCCAGATTGCTCGCCACCCGGTGATCGGGGTGTCCGGTGAGCCCGTCCGGCCCCCAGGTGATCACCACGTCGGGCTGCACCTTGTCGAAGACCTCGACCAACCTGCGAGCGATCTCGTCTTGCGTTCTCTGCAGGGTCGTCGCGCCGTCTTGGAAGCCGAGCAGCAGCGGCTCATGTACTCCAAGGGCCCGCGCGGAGCAGCGCGCCTCGGCCTCGCGGGCGAGGCCCAGTTCGGGACCGTGGGGAATGTCGGTATTCCCACTACCTGCCTGGCCCGAGGTCAGCAACGCCAGATGAACTTCGTGCCCCTCGGCGGCGTATTTTGCCAATGCCGGCCCGACAGACGACTCGTCGTCGGGATGGGCAAGTACGGCCAAAATAGTCCGCTTGTCCTGCGCTCTAGCGAGTGAGGCGAGTCCCAACAATAGAACCATCAGCATGATTGCGCTGGTCACGCGTCGAGGCTGGCTGATCGAGTCAATCACGACGCCTGAGATTATACCGACAGAGAACTATCGATAGGGCAGGCGGCCCAAGCTGCAACCGAACTCCCGGTTGTTTTCACGTCGAGTGCGGATTGCGCTACCGCTCCTAGGACTCAGCTTTACGACCTGAGCGAACAGCGGAAACGCCGGCGTGAGATTCCGAACCCGGTCAACGGCTAGGGAAACAGGAAAATCTTAGGATTGCGCGATCGCGTGGGCGGCGCCGTCCCGACCGCTTTGACCACAAGCGGCGGCCGAGCGCTGCCTTCGACTTCGACAGTCAACGTGTTCAGGCCGGGCGTCGTCGCCAGCGTCCAGTTGAGCACGATGGAACCGAACGCGTCGGTGTGAGTCTGCTCCGATTCGGCAAAGCCGTCCCCGGAAGCTGTGATGCTGATCGGAGCGTCGGCGTAGGGCAGATCGTTGTCGTCGAGGGCAAGCAGCAACAGCCCGTAAGGCAAGCGCCGTCCGACCGGGAAGGTCATGAGCCTCTCGCGCGGATCGTTGAAGAGGATCTCAAGCGGAAAGAGCCTCTCGAGTCGCAAGGGCGTCGTATCAGCAAGTACCTGAATACGAGAGCGCGCTGTTTCGTAGCTCTCGTCGATCTGCGCGTTGAGGCTCGCCACGCCGCCTTGGAGGCCTTCGATCGGGAAGACGCCGCCGAGCTGCCCCGCTGGAATGACGACGCTCTCGGGAACGCCGACAATGCCGCCGGCAGTTTCCAGCCGGACCGCGACGTCGCTCTGCTCTACCGACCCCAAGACCACGCTCGCCTCGATCTTCTCTCCGCGCAAAAGACCGGATTGCGGTGAAGTGGTCAACGCCAGCATACGGACGAGCTCCGTTTCTGCTAGGAACCGGCCACCGGTCTTCTCGGCCATGTAGCCGCTGAATGCCTCGCGCAGCCGGTTCAGATTCTCGATCTCCTCCGGGGTCGGTTCAGTCCCTTCCTCGACGAGCAAGATGAAGGCGTATCGGAAGGCTTTTTGCGAAAGCGTGTGGTCGGGCCGCCTCCGCCCAAGCGCCGCCGTCACGCTCTCGATCGGCACGTCGATGCGCTCGCCGTCAAAGAGGATGCCGCCCAACGGCTGCCTGGCCGCATTAAAGCTGGGGTCGTCGATTGAGGGGTTCCGGACGACAAAGCTGGGCTCGACTTCCTCGGTCGGAACCAAGCCCATCAAGTAGAGGTCGAGCGAGCTAAAGCCCTCCGCCGCCGCAGTCGTTTCAAATTGCAGCGGCGCCGAGCCGCGGTCGATGATGCGGTTGCCTTCAAGCAACGAGGCGTCTGAGTTGTAGAAGAAGCTCCAATGCGCGAATTGGCGGCCCAGCAGCTCCGCCGAGAGCAGCCCCAGCGTTGGTTCGACAAACAGAGCCCGAGAGAGGAACCGGTGCCCGGCCTCATGCCCCAGAACGCTCAGCGACGTGTTCACGCCGAGTCCCTGGCCAATGCGTCCGTTGGGGTCGTCGCCGTACTTCTCCAGATCTCCCATGAACAGCAGCCCCTGCAAACGGAAAGGGGACCCGAAAAGATTCCCGAAGTCGAACAGGTTCTCGCCCTCAAAATCTATCGGAGCCGGGCCGATGCCTTGGACAAAGTTTCGAATGCCGCGATAGAAGGCGAAGGCGCCGGTTTCTATCCCTATGTCGTAGTTATGAAAAACAACGACGAAGTCGTAGGCGTCGTCGTGGTTGAGGTAGAACTTCTGCGTCAGCACGCCCAGGCTGAGGTCCGGCCCGACGAAGATCTCAACAAACGCGGCTCGGAAGGGGCCCCCTTGCGGCGCGCTGAAGTCGACCACTAACGACTCGTCGAGCAGCTCAGCGGGCGCAACGCCGACGATCAGCTCGTCGCGGGTGATCGACGCGTAGGAGAGTTCAATGCGTCCGTCCGGGAACAGAGTCGCCTGAAAAGTCTGAATGCGGCCCAAGCCGCCGGACACATACTCCGGGACGTTCGCCCAGGTGACGACGACTTTCTCGGCGGAGGAAAACAGCTTCACTCCCGCCCCGGGTTGCGAGGGATCGAGGTCGATGAAGAGCGGGAAGATTCGCGGAGGACCGCTGACTGCACGCGCCGGATCTCGTAGGGCGGTCGAGTCGTCTCCGGCTTCGAAAGTCAGGTTGCCGTCGGAGTTGACGAAAACTGATTCATGGCTCTTGCCGAAAAACGGAAACGAGAACGGCAGGTCGTGCTGGACGAAATCGTCGTCTGCGAGCGAAATCAGCTCTCCGGCCGCCGCCGCGTCGCTGTCAAAGCCTCCCGAGCGGCTCTGGTAGCTGTAGAAAAAGCCCTCGGGGTCAAGGGGCAAGATCTCGACCGTGAGACCTTCCAGGTCGAAGGGGTTGTCCGGGATGCTGACTCCGTCGCCATTGTCGACGATGGCCAGGCCGGCGATGTCGGGACGCGTCAACTCGTCCTTACGGACGTCGGCGCGCAAGGAGGCGGTTTGCGCGGCGGGCGCGCGCTGCGATTCGAAGACGGAATTGAGCGGATGCGAGACATCCGCCCGAGGGTCGCCCGCCGCCCACAGAGGTCGCGCCGACGCGACTAGGACGATCGCGCCGAGCGCGGAGATGATGCTCCGCCTCATATTTCGATTGTAAGGGTCGCCTGGGTGCCTCGCTGGGGCTCGGCTTGGCGTGCGCTCAAGGTCGCCGTAGAGAACATGGGGAGGACCAGGAGGCCCATGCGTCGATAGTCCCTGAGCTTCACCCACAACTCCAGACCGGATCTCCAAGCACGTCAAGTCGGGGACTAATGCCGAGACCGGGCGCTGTTGAAGCAGCCATGCGGCCGTCGACGCGCTGCGGGGCGCCGTCGGCAATCGATTGAGTTACATAGCTGTTGAAGTCGGTCGAAGTGAACAGAAACTCGGTCGGGGTGCTATGCGCCAGATGCGCAATCGCGGCCGTTACGATGTCGCCTCCCCAACTGTCTTCGATCGTCATGGCGATGCCGAGAGATACGCACAGATCGCGAGCCTGTTTCGCCTTCGTCAACCCGCCGAACTTGCTGATCTTGATGTTGACGACATCCATGGCCCTATCGGCGGCGCCCTGAAGGATCGCGTCCACCGAGTCGATGACCTCATCGAGGATGAATGGAAGCGACGTTTTTCGGCGGATGCTGAGGCATTGCTGGTAAGAGACGCAGGGCTGCTCGATATAGACGTCTTCGTCCCTAACTGCGTTGACCACGCGCATCGCCTCGTGCATCAGCCACCCGGTGTTGGCGTCCGCAACCAGCTTCTCCCCCGGTTGGAGGACTTCGCGCGCTGCTCGGATCCGGGCGATATCCTCCTCCGGGTCGCCTCCGACTTTCAACTGAAATCTTCGATACCCCTCGGCCCGGTAGGAGGCAACGTTCTCCGCCATCTCCGCCGGGGGGCGCTGAGAGATGGCTCGATAGAGAACGACGTCGTCGCCGTAGCGGCCGCCCAAGAGATTGCAGACAGGCATCCCGGCGGCTTGGCCGACGATATCCCAGCAGGCCACGTCGATCGCTGACTTCACGTAAGGGTGCCCCTTCATTAACTGATCCATGCGACGGTTCAGAGCACCGAGTTGGGTAGGGTCTGACCCGAGCAGTGGCGGGCCGAGTTCCTGAAGTCCGGCCCGCACGCCTGCTGCATAAGCCGGAAGGTAGACCGGTCCGAGCGGACAAGCTTCGCCGTAGCCGATCAGGCCGGAATCCGTCTCGACGCGCACAACCGTGGAGTCAAACACGGCGACGCTTTTCCCCTCAGACCAGCTATACCGGCCCTCACGAAGCGGGAGATCGACCTGGTAGGCCGACAGGCTCTTGATCTTCATAGGGTGCGGTTCTTGGCTACTCCTATGCTTCGGCGACGGACGACTCGCCGATCCGTTTAGGCTTCATCGCGACGCCCTCATCGTCATCCTCGTGCGCGTAGGGATATGAGATGCCGCGATTGAACAGCTTGAGGGTGTAGATACTGTGGGGCAGCAACCAATGCGAGATGTAGACGCTCGCGACGACCGCGGCCATCAGCGGCAACATGATTCGATAGTCGTTCGTCATCTCAAACAAGATCAAGATCGACGTCGTCGGCGCCTTCGCGGCTGCGGCGAAGAAAGCCGCCATGCCGACCATGGCGTAGGCGCCCGAGCCGGCCGTCCAATCGGGGAAGAGCACGTGGACCAGCGTTCCGTAGGCGCCGCCCAGCATCGCGCCCATATAGAGCCCGGGAGCGAAAACGCCGCCGGAACCGCCCGAGCCGATCGTCGCGAGATTCGCCGCGATCTCGGCAAAGAAGAGGCAGATCAGCATCTCCCACCCGAAACGCACCCAAAGCGCGCCTTCGACGGCCGGAAACCCCGCGCCCCATACTTCCGGGAAGAAGCGCAGCACAAGCCCCGCCATGAGTCCGCCGACGGCGGGCTTAAGCGAGTCGGGAAACTTCCACGCCGCGAAGAAATCTTCGGTCTTGTAGAGCGCTCGCACGTAGGCGTTGGCCGCAATGCCGGCCAGGAGGCCCATCAAGAAGTACAAGAACAATTCGCGGGGGCTCACCAGCTCGTAAGCCGGAGCGACGAACGCCGGGTAGTTGCCGAGGTAGTAGCGCGCCACGATGCAAGAGCTCAACGACGTAAGCATCACTAGCAAGAAGTCGGTGTGGATGCGCCCCATCAAGACTTCCATCGAGAAGATGGCGCCGGCGATGGGCGCGTTGAATGTGGCCGCTACGCCTCCGGCCGCGCCGCAGGCTACCAGAGTTCGCAGATTAGGCGTCGTGACGCCGGCAAGCTGCCCGATCGTTGAGCCGAGCGCGGCGCCGATTTGCACCATCGGACCTTCGCGGCCGGCCGTCCCGCCAAAGCCAATCGTCAGCGAAGAGGCGAGCACCTTCACGGCCGCAACCCGCTTGCGGATCACCCCGCCGCGCAAAGCAAGCGCCGTCATCACCTCGGGCACGCCGTGGCCCTTGGCCTCTTTGGCGAACCGATTGATGAGCGGACCGACCATCAAGCCGCCCAGCGCCGGAAGCAGCACCAGATACGCCGGGCCGAAGATCGCCAGCGCCTCGGCGACGTGCTCTCGCGCGAAATCCGAGATCGAGTGCAACACGTAGATGAAGCCCACCGAGCCAAGCCCGGTGAGCAGGCCGGTCACGACGGCGAGGATGATCAGGTAATTCTGCGAGGGCAAGAAGGACGATTGGAACCAGACCATCGCCCAGCCAAAGGTGGGCCGACCCGGCAGAGTTTGGTCGCCCAGGCGTCCCATCGCGCGCAGCCGATGCCCTAGCCGCGGCGCGAAGCGCTCAATCAATCTGACGAGAGGTTCCATCAATCTAGCCCGGCGGCTGCAGCACGTCGAGCCGGACGCGGCCGGCGCGTGCAATCGCGAGCACCAACGCGCGCGGCCTACGCTCGTAGGCTTCGAGCTCTGTACGCGACTCGGCCCGGCCCGCTGCGGCGCCGGCCGCCGTGATGCGGTCGCCGAGCGCGATAATTGCAGAGGACGGTGATTCGAGGCGAATGTGGATCGCCTCCCAGCCAGCCGGAATCTCCGTCTGCTCGTCCGCTTCCGCCCAGCGCAGCGCCATTCCGGCCTTCTCGAGACGCAACGCCGGCTCGCCGACAGGACGGCAGCGCTTGTCGGGAGCGATCGTGCCGCCTCGCAATCGAGAGCCCCCGCGAATCACCACGTAGCGGGCTAGAGAACCTTCCGGCGTTTCATCGTAGAGAACCTCGAAATGCGTCACACCGTGGATAGCCTGTCTGTTCCACTCGATCAGCACGTCCCCGGCTCGCAACGAAGGCTCAGGAAGGAACGAGCCGCTGTGAACGTGCTCGATTACGATGCCTTCCTCAATGCCAAGTAGCTCAGCGACATCGGCGTCGAGTTCGCCGCCTTCGATCGCGCGGCAAGGCTCCGCGGTGCGCATCCGGTCAAGCAGCGCCAAGACGGCCTCGGTGGAGAGCAACCGCCGTCCATCCTTGTTCTCCAGCCCGACGCCCAGCAATCCTCCGTCGAGATCGACCACCGCTGCCGCGCCGCGCAGGCCGGGCGTGTCGGCCGAAACATCGAACGAGCCGACCGGATCGTCGCGGTGGTACTGCGACCGCAGATGTCCCGGAGCAACGCGTAGCCGTCCGTTCGGCCTCAGGCTCACCTCGGCCACGAGCGAGCCCGGCTTTACGATCGTCGAGTCGGCCGGAGAAAAAGCGGCTGCGGAGTATGGCTGGCTCATCTCGAGCAGTGCGACGCCGAGATCCGGATCGACTCCGAGAAGCCGCAGGCCATCTGGCGGCGCCTCGCTTTCGATGGCCGCGTTCTGCCGGTCGAGCAGCCGATCCGCCGCGGCAATCGAAGTTAGCGCAACTCCGGGCGAGACGACGACTCCCGAAGCCGCGTCAGGACCAATCAACAACAGGCGGCCCTGTACATGTCCCCCGAGCTGCGCCCAGTAATCGGTGAAGTAACTCAGCGGCGTGCTTTCAAGGTCGGGACGGAAGGCCGAAGTGGGAACCTGCGGGGCCGGCTCACTCTGCTGCGCTTCGGAGGAGGCTTCCGCCGAATCGCCCCGGTTGAGAGCGCCCTGGATCAGCACTCCCCCCACCGCGAGAATCACGACGAAAGGCAAGAGTAAACTGCGGGCGTGCAGCGTCCGAACCAGCGGCAACTCAAGCAGAAAGCTCATCGACAGGGACAGACTCGCAAGGGCGTGGGCCCGTTCCTCTAGAGTATCGCGGCTGTCGCGGATTTCGGACCTAACCGGACCATCTTGTCAAAGAAACACTCAGCTATCTCGTTCGCGGTCAAATTCAGTCAGAGTCTTACCCTGATTCACCAAGCGCCCCAGCAACCCGGCGAGCTTCCAGTGCACGGGCTCTCGCGGCGCGAGAGCGGAGATGCGCTCGACCACGCGCGCCAATCCAAGCTCGTCTGCCCACTGCATCGGGCCGCCGCGCCAGGCGGGGAAGCCGTAGCCGTTGAGATAGACGACATCGATATCGGAGGCACGCAGCGCGATGCCTTCGTCGAGAAGCCGCGCGCCTTCGTTGACGAGTGCGAGTACGGTCCGGTCGACGATCTCGTCGGCGGAAATCGGGCGTTGCTCGATTCCGGCATCGGCCGCAACCCTCAGTACGATTGCCTCGGCTTCCGGATCGGGTCGCGGCGCCTGGCCTTGCTCGTAGACGTACCAGCCCCTTCCGGTCTTGCGTCCGTAGCGTCCGGCCTCGCATAGGGCGTCGTCGGCGAGAGGCTTACGGAGGCCCGGTGGATAGAGGTTTGGGTGTTGTTGGCGGATGCGCTGGCCCACGTCGAGACCGGCCAAGTCGCCGACCGCCAGCGGGCCCATGGCCATGCCGAAATCGACCAGCGCCGCATCGACCTGCTCGATCGAGGCGCCTTCTTCCACCAGAAACTGCGACTCGCGGCGGTAGGGCGCGAACATGCGATTTCCGATGAAGCCGTACGCGTTGCCGGCGACGACGGCGACCTTGCGCAGCCGCTTGCCCAAGGCGAGCGAGGTGGCCAGCGTTTCGTCCGACGTCGCCGAGCCGCGCACGACCTCGAGTAGACGCATTCGTTCGGCCGGGCTGAAGAAGTGATGTCCGAGGCTGCGTTCGGGGCGGCTCGCGGCGGATGCGATCGCATCGACGTCGAGCGTCGATGTGTTCGTAGCCAGGATCGCCTCGGGAGAGACAACCGCGTCGAGCTCGGCGAAAACGCGCTGCTTCAGCGCCATGTCCTCGAAGACAGCCTCGACGACGATGTCGACTTCGCCGAAGCCGTCGTAGGATAGCGTCGGCGTGAGCGCCGCAATGAGCCTCGTCGCCTTCCCGGAATCGAGACGCCCGCGCTTCACTTGAAGATCGAAGGAGGCCCGAATCATGGCCACCGCCCGGTCGATCTGTTCTTGGCTCGTTTCCTTGAGCAAGACGGGAATTCCGGCGGAGAGGTAGGCGATCGTGATGCCCGAACCCATCGTTCCACCGCCCACAACGGCGGCTCGTTCGATCGTCTTGACCCGGGTTTCTTTGGATAGACCCGGAATCTTTCTCGCGCGGCGTTCAGCAAAGAAGGCGTGCATCAGAGCCCGCGCTTGGGCGGAACGCAGACACGTTTGAAACAGCTCCGCCTCGCGCCGCATGCCGTCTTCGAACGGCAGCGCGAGCGCCGCCTCCACAGCCTCGGCGGCTCGCAACGGCGCCTCGAATCCACGACGCTTGCGCCCGAGCGTTTCGCGGACGGAGCGCGATGCGGCAGCGTCCTCCTCCGCAGTGCCGTGCTTGACCGCGAGCCGACTCGTGACAGGATGAGGCTCCGCCGAGGCCGCCCTTTCCGCGGCGAAGGCGACGGCTCCGGCTAAAAGAGCGTCAAAGTCGACGCCGTCGGTTACGCGATCCACGAGCCCGCAGCCAAGGGCTTCCTCGGCCCCGATCGGGTCCCCGATCGCGCAGAGCTCGAGCGCTCTAGCGAAACCGGCCAAGCGAGGCATTCTTTGCGTTCCTCCGGCGCCGGGAATGATTCCGATCTTCACCTCCGGCTGGCCTAGCTTGGCCGCCGCCAGCGCGACCCGGTAGTGGCAGGCTTGGGCGATCTCCAGCCCGCCGCCGAGCGCGTTTCCGTGCAGGGCAGCAACAACCGGCTTGGGCGAAGCTTCAAGCGCGGTGATCAGTGGAAACAGTCCCTCGCCGGCTCTCTGCCCGCCCTGCGCGGCGCGCTCGAGCTCTCGAATGTCCGCCCCGGCGATGAACGCCGAGCCGGCTCCGATCAGGACGATCGCCTCGACGGCATCGTCCTCGAGGGCCTCTTCTAGCCGCTGCCGGATCCCCTCCGGAACACCCGGACTGAGCGCGTTGACAGGCGGGTTGTCAACGACGATCGTTGCAACGCCGTCGTGTTTCTCGATTCGTATCATTTCATTCATCTCCCACAGCAAACTAGCGTAGCGCCTACAATCGTGCCATGCGAGAGATCCGAATCGCCGCCGCGCAGTTCGAAGCACGCGACGCAGACAAAGAATACAACCTGGGACGCATCGACGCTCTAGCGCGCGAAGCCGCCGGACAAGGGGCTGAGCTCGTCTCCTTCCATGAATGCTCGATCCCCGGCTACAGCTTCATCGAGAACCTGAGTCGCGTGGAGATCGAAGCTCTGGCCGAGGCGGTTCCAGACGGTCCGTCGGTCGAACGCCTAGCCGCCGTCGCCTCGGCCCACGGGGTCGCCGTCGCGGCAGGGTTGGTCGAGCTCGACGGCGACAATCTCTACAACACTTACGTCGTCGTCTCCAAGGACGGCATGGTCGCCAAGCACCGTAAGCTGCACGCCTTCGTCAGCGACCATCTCGCAAACGGTAACGAGTTCACGGTTTTTGAGTGGGCCGGGTGCAAGATCGGCATCCTCATCTGTTACGACAACAACCTCGTCGAGAACCCCCGCATCACCGCCATGCTCGGCGCCGAGATCGTTCTGATGCCGCACGTCACCGGCTGTCTGCCCTCGCCGATGCCCGGACGTGGCAAGGTCGCCCCCGAGGTCTGGCGTGAGCGAGAGCGCGATCCAGCGCGATGCCGCCAGGAGTTCGACGGACCCAAGGGCCGCGAATGGCTGCTCCGCTGGCTGCCGGCACGCGCCTACGAAAACGGCTTCTACGCCGTCTACACGAATCCCATCGGCGTCGAGAGCGATACGATCAAACCCGGCGGCTCGCTCGTCCTCGATCCCTACGGAGAGATCATTGCCGAGTGCCGCCGGCTTGGCGACGAGGTCGTAGTCGTGACTCTCACACCGGAAAGGCTCGAGAAGGCTCCGGGCCGTTTCTACATTCGCGCCCGCCGCACCGAGCTCTACGACAAACTCGTCGAGCCGAATCCAGATCTCGGGCCGGAGGGACGTCCCGAGATCTGGTGGAAGAAGCATCGCGACTAGCGGGGCCAAACCGCCGCCGATGCTATCCTAGAAGTCTTTTTTCAGTTAGTTAGGAGAAACACTTTGAGTACTTTGGAAGGACATGTCGCCGTCGTAAGCGGCGCCAGTAAGGGCCTAGGTAAGGCGATGTCGGAAGCGCTCGCCGCCAAGGGCGCCGCGATCGCGCTGGTGGCGCGCAACGAAGCGCTTCTTGACGGCGTAGCCGAGGGCATCCGGGCCGGCGGCGGAACCGCCGAGGTGATCGTTGCCGACGTCACTGACGAAGCAGCGGTGGCCGACGTGCAACGCCAAGTCACCGACAAGCTGGGTGTCTGCGACATCATCATCAACAACGCCGGGATCAATAACCGCAAGGCGATCGACGAGTTCACGCTCGAAGAATGGCAGCAGATTCTCAATGTCAATCTCACCGGGCCGTTTCTGCTTTCGCGCGCGTTCGTGCCCGAAATGAAGAAGAAAGGCTGGGGGCGAATCATCAACATGACCTCGATCATGTCGCACGTCTCGCTCGCCAACCGCACCGGCTACTCAACAACAAAAGCGGGCCTCATCGGCTTCACCAAGGCGCTCGCGCTCGAGCTTAGCCCGCACAACATCACCGTCAACGGCATAAGCCCGGGGCCCTTCGCCACCGAAATGAACAAGCCTCTGATGGAAGATCCCGAGAAGAACAAGATGTTTCTTGAGCGCATTCCGATCGGTCGCTGGGGCCAGGTCGACGAGATCGGCTCGCTCGCAGCCTACCTTTGCTCAGACGAAGCCGGCTTCATCACCGGAACCGATATCGTCATCGACGGCGGCTGGATCGCACAGTAGTCCCGGCGGCGGCGGCCCCGACCGTTTCGCTATTCTGGGTTCTTCCAGACGCCGTGAGCCGCCGCCGCCCAACAAGAAACCCAGCCCCCAAGCCGAGTCGCTCGGCGGCGCCTCCACCTGACGAGCCGCCGCCGAGAGATCCCCAAGCAATTTCGGCCCGCCAGAAAGCGCTGTGGACGCTGCTCATCTTCGCGCTCTATGCCGCAATCGGCACTTGGGGCCGCTTCGACTTCAGCGAGATGATGGGCTACTACGACCTATTCGCCCAGGCGTTATTGGCCGGCCAGCTTCATCTGCTCTATACGCCCGAACAGGTCAACCTGGTCGACATGATCCCCTACCAGGATGTTTGGCACTTCAACTGGGGACCCTTTCCGGTCCTGTTTCACTTGGTCGCGCGACAGTTCGGAGCGACGCTGAGCGACCGCGTCGCTTGCCTCGCGGCGGGGACGGTTTCGGCTTGGTTTTTCCTATCGATCTGTGCGGAACTACGGCATAGATACTTCCCGGTTTCGCCAAAACTGCTCGTTCTCTGGTTTGCTCTCGCGTTCGCTCTCGGCACGCCGGCCCTTCTCACGGCCTGCCGTGGCACGGTCTACAGCGAGTCGATCGGCTTCGGCGTAGCGGCAATCTTGTTTTCGCTCTGGAGCTTCCTCGGCGTCGTTCGCAAGCCCTCGCCGGCACAGATCGCCCTGTGCGGGCTGGGCGTGGGCCTGGCGATCCTCACGCGCATCACTCTATCCGTCTATGCTTTCGCCCTCTTTATCGGGATCGGGGCTGCGGTTTGGAACATGCGCCACGAGACGAAGGCGACCGTTTTCGCGCTGATCGTTTTCAGCGCACCGGTCCTGACGGGAGGCTTCGCACAAGCGGCCTTCAACCAAGCGCGTTTCGGCTCGCCGTTCGACTTCGGCAACAGATACAAGCCCGAACACACGCCCGGCTATCCGCTGCTTTCCTTGCCGCGTGTTCCCGAAACGGTGCGGCACTATTTCTTGGCCCTTCCGCAGGTCAGCTCCGATTTTCCCTACCTCGACCATGTCGGCTGGCCGCCGGTCGACAAGGTTCGTCGCGCGGAGGCCGCCTCGTCGCTGATTCTCGCGTCGCCGTTTCTGCTGTTTGCGGCTTTCGCGGCGCCGCTGTTTCGCGGTAAGAACGGGACTGATCCCGAACTGCGCCTCTACGCCTGGGTCCTGCTGGGCGGCGGTCTGCTCAGCCTTTTGGCCATGCTGACCTTCGGCGCCGTCAGCCGACGCTACGCCCAAGACTTCCTCCCTCCATTCGTGCTGCTGGCTTTCCTCGGCTCGGCGCTCAAGATCGGCGGCGCCGACTCTTGGCGGCGATGGGCTATGGCTGCTTGGCCCGTTCTGATTGTTTCGACGCTGCTGCACATGCAGATTGTCTTCTACCAGTCGTTTCACACGCCGACGCCTGATCTCAACGTAATCAAGACCTTCGTCGCGCTGGCTCCATTGGCGCAGAGCGTCGCGCCCGGCCCGCGACTCAACGAGGAGGCCTCCGTCGCCGCGAACGATCTCGGCACCGTGCTGTTGAACCAGCGACGCTTCGGCGAGGCCCTGCCATACTTCGAGAAGGCCGCCGAGTGGAACCCCGGCTCGGACCGGATCAAGCGCAATCTGAGCACCGCTCGGAGGCTGGCTGGGCAATGACGTCAGAGACTCCTAAGCAAGCGCGCTCCGCCGACGCGCCGCAGTCGTCCGACGACCTCGGCATCGGCCGCCGCGCCGCAGACTCCAGCCGGCTGCGGCTGCTCAACCCCGACGGCAGCTTTAACGTCGAGCGCAGCGGCCAGAGTTTCTTCCAGTCGCTACATCTCTACCATGCGTTTGTGACGATGAGCTGGGGGCGCTTTCTCGTCCTTGCGTCGGTGACGTACCTGGGGGCGAACGTCGTCTTTGCCGCCGTCTACTTCCTGCTCGGCTCCGGGGCCGTTACTGGCTCCGGCGCCGTCTCCGCGCTGGAACGCTTCCTCGACTGCTTCTTCTTCAGCGTTCAAACATTTTCAACGATCGGCTACGGCGGCCTGTCTCCGTCGGGGATCGCTTCGAACGTTGTGATGACGGTCGAGTCGATGGCCGGCATGTTCTTTGTCGCCTTGGGCGCAGGTTTGCTGTTTGCGCGCTTCTCTCGTCCACACGCACGGATTCTGTTCAGCGACTCGGCCCTTATCGCGCCTTTCCAGGGAGGCCGTGCGTTCATGTTTCGCGTAGCGAATCGACGGCGTAGCCAGCTAATTGATGTCGAAGCAACCGTCGTCGTCACTCTGCGCAAGTCGGGACAAAGAACCCGCCGGGCCTTCTATACGCTTGAGCTAGAACGCAATCGCGTGATGTTCCTGCCGCTTCACTGGGTCGTGGTGCACCCGATCACAGACGGCAGCCCTCTGGCAGGCCTCGACGAGGAGGGCCTGCGCGCCTGCGAGACGGAATTCTTCATCCTTCTCAGCGCGACCGACGAGGCTTCGTCGCAAAGGGTCCACGCGCGACGTTCGTACACCGACGATGAAGTAATCTGGGGAGCGCGCTTCCGCGCTATCTACGCCTCCGACCCGAAGGGCCGTGTGCGGATCGATCTCTCCGCCATCAGCGCCGTTGAGCCGGCCGAAGTGGAAGCGCCCCCGGTTCGCGTATCCTGAGGCTTCTTGTGCCCGATCGCTCCATCCCACCCCCCGGCGACATGCCGCCCGAGGAGCTGCGCCGCGTCGGCCGCGAGCTGATCGATTGGATCGCGGACTACTTCGACGGCCAAGAGCGCCTGCCCGTGGCGCCGCGCTGCTCACCGGGCGAGTTGATAGACGCGATGCCTCAGCAAGGGCCAGTGCGAGGCGAGCCGGCAGAGCGAATCCTCGACGACTTCGATCGGCTCATCGTGCCGCACGTCGTGCACTGGAGCCATCCAGGCTTCCTCGCTTACTTCGCCGCGGGAGGCAGCGCCCCGGGCGCGCTCGCTGAGTCTCTGATCGCCGCCCTCAACAACGTCGGGTTGCTCTGGAAGGCGTCCCCGGCATTGGTGGAGCTTGAAGAGGTCGCGCTTGGCTGGCTGGCCGATTGGCTGGCTTTGCCGCGCGACTGGTTCGGCATCATTCATTCGACCGCGTCCGATGCGAGCTTCCATGCGGTGATCGCCGCGCGGCAAGCGGCCGTCGAGGCCGACCGCGACGCCGGACTCGAGACGAGCCTCGATCGTCTGACAATCTACGCCTCCGAACAGGCCCACATGTCGATCGAGAAGACTATGTTAGCGCTGGGGCGGGGCCGTGAGGCCTGCCGCAAGATCGAGGTCAACGACGCCTTTCAAATGAAGCCTACGGCGCTCGACGCCGCGATCCGCGCCGACCTCGAGGCCGGACTGCGGCCGATCGCCGTCGTCGCGACGGTCGGCACGACCTCGACCAGCAGCGTCGATCCTATTCCCGCCTTGGCTGAGATTGCCGCCCGGCACGGGCTATGGCTGCACGTCGACGCCGCCTACGCCGGCCCAGCGGCGATGCTGGAGGAGAAGCGCGACCTCTTTGCCGGGTGCGAGCTCGCCGATTCGTTCTTGCTCAATCCGCACAAGTGGCTCTTCTGCCCGATGGACGTAACCGCTTTCTATACGGCCAAGCCCGACGTCTTCCGGCGCGCGCTGGGTATGACGCCCGAGTACCTACGCAGTCAAGAAGATCCTCGCGCTAAGAGCCTGGCGGAGTATTCGATTCCGCTCGGACGACGCTTCCGCGGGCTCAAGCTGTGGTTCGTGCTGCGCTATTTCGGACGCGATGGTCTGAAGGCGCGGCTGCGCGAGCACATTCGTCTGGCGCAAGGGCTCGCTCAGCGGATCAAGCAACGGCCGGACTTTGAGCTCATGGCTCCGACGCCGTTCTCGCTGGTCTGCTTTCGGTATCGGCCGGCGGGCGCCGACGACAAGACCTGCGACGGGCTCAACGAAGGCCTGCTCCAGGCGATCAACCGGAGCGGAGAGTTTTACCTCTCGCACACCAAGCTGAGAGGCCGCTACACGATCCGCGTAGCGATCGGCAACCTACGAACGGCCCAGCGCCACATCGATCGCCTGTGGGAGCTGGTCCTCGAGCTCACCGAGATCAAAGAAACTGCAAACGATTGAAATGGGCTCCGCCTTTCTCCGCACCCGAGCCGCTCCAGCAATGGTGCGGTTGACGCTGGGAGCGGCCGAGTCGTTGGGGCGAAAGCCGAGGGGGGTGCGCTCTCGACCGCACCATACCTGGCGCGGCTCGGGTGCGGCGGAAATGGAGAACAGGTGGGGGGCGTGGCGAAAGCGGTGCTGAAGTCTGCCAGCAACGAAAAAGGGCGCCCCTTGCGGGGCGCCCTTCGTGATGCCGGTTAGAAACCGGGCTAGAAGATAAACTTCAGGGCAAACTGGTTGGTCCGCATCGCGCGGGCCGACGTGATCCTGCCGAAGTTGAGCGAAGTCATGCTCGTGCTCGGGGTGTTCCACTGCGGGTGGTTCGTAAAGTTGAACGACTCAAAGCGGAACTGCAGATTGTAGCGCTCGGCGAAACGGAAGTTCTTCATCAAAGAGAAATCCCACCCAGCGAAGCCAGGGCTGATGTAGTGGTTACGCGCAACGTTGCCCTGCCGCGCCGATAGCTCATTAAACGTAGTTCCACCGATGTTGACGGGTACGTTGCAGGTGATCGCAGCCGGTCCGCGATCGTCGATTGGGTCACGAGTAAAGAACTGATCCGCCGTCGGGTTGCTAGGAAAGGGGCTGACGCCGGTGCCGTCGCCGCGGTTGCCCTGGCGATGGCTGGCAAGGTCTCCGCAAGAGCCGCCCTCACGCGGGGTGCCCGTCGAGAAAGTGACGATCGAACCAACCTGCCATCCGCCCGCAACCGTCTCGAGAACATTGTTGTCGAAACGCAACGGGAGGTCGTAGAGAATCGACGCCGTGAAGCGATGTGCGGTGTGAAACTGCGACAAGCCTCGTTCTTGGGTCAGGTTGTAGTTGTCTTTTGGGAACAGGTTGTCGCCCGATTGGGTGCGGATTCCCGAGCCCCTGTCAATAGCTTTCGCCCAAGTGTAGCCCAGTAGATAGGTGAGCCCATTGGAAAGACGCTGCTGACCCTTGAGGGCTAGCGCGTTGTAGTTAGAGGTCGAGACGTTGGCGATTGTCTGGAGGCGATTGTAAACCGATCCGCCCCAGGGACGCCGATCGTTCTGGCTGGTCGTGTCTGTCGGGTCGGAGCGGAACGTGGGCGTGTTAAAGCCGTACATCCTCTGCAGCTTCGTCCCCAGGTTGCCGGAGTAGCCAATTTCAACCATCAGCGAGTCAGTAACCTGCTGCTGGACGTTGAACAGAAACTGCTGAATATACGGAGTTCGCCGGAACGTGTCGTTGGCGAACGTATACAAACCAGCCACGCAAGTGCCGTCCCAATTCGAGCACTCGACCGGGCCGCCGGCCTTGTTGGCCCACGGATCGGCAAGGTTGGTCGTCGGGATCTTGTCGGACGAGGTGGCCGAGTCGCGGAAACCGAAGTTGCGGCCCATGTCGAAGATCGGATTGCCCGTGTCTTGCGAATAGTACATACCCCAGCCGGTGCGGATGGTCGTCTTTTCGCCGAGTTGGTAGGCGACGCCCACGCGAGGCGCGAAGTCGTTGTTGTCCCTGGCTACCAGGGCATGGCCGTTGAGCACATCGTCGCCGGTCGCCTTGGGGACGTTGTCGCCCAAGTGCACCTGGAGGCCTTCGTGGAAGTCTCCGTCGCCAGGGCGGACCTGAATCGGCAACTGACAGTTCTCGTCAATTCCGGTATCGTCGACGCCGGGACAGAACATCTTGACGCTCATGACGCCGCGGTAACGGTCCTTGAACGGCGGCGTGTTCTCGTAGCGCAGCCCGACCGTGACGGTCAACTTCGGGGTGACCTTCCAGGCGTCTTCGACGTAGAGCGCGAAGGACCTCTGGCGGAACTGAACGTTGGCGATACCCAGCGATCGGGTAGCCTCGCTCATCCAGCCCAGCATGCCGCTGGCGTAAGAGATGCCGGTGTTACCCGGATTCTCCGGATGGCCGCTGTAGCGGCTGTTGAAAGCCAGGTTGCCGCGCGGAAACTGGTTGCCGATCTGGTTGAAGCGCCGGTCGGCGACCTCGCCGCCGAACTTGATGGTGTGGGCGCCGCGAATCCAGCTCACGTTGTCGAGGACCTGGTAGGTGCGGTTCTTGTTGACGAACGGGCCGCTGGTAGTCTCGCCCCAACCGGAAACGAAGTTGTTGGCGCCGGCCATGCCTACATTCGGCGAGCCCCAGGCCGCTTCGATCGGCGACACCATGCCGGGAATGCCCAGCTCGCCGGTAACGTCGCGGACGCCGTTGAGCTTGGTCTGGCGGGCGTTGTCGAAGATGTTCGCGCCCAGGCGCAGCTCGTTGACGAGCGTGGGCGAGAAGGTATGAACGTTCGACAACATGATCTGATCGACGTCCGTAGCCACGGTGCGATCCTGGATCGGGATCGCGCCGCCCTCGATTAGAGACTCACTGCCCCAACTGTAACGGCCGAACCACTGCGTGCTGTCGCTTTGGGTGAAGTCAATTCGGGTAGTGAACTGATCCCAATCGAGAGGTCTCGGCGTGTTGCGTGTGTAGTTGAAGGGATCGCGGCCGACGACGGCGCCGGCGACGTTCGGGACTTCGTTGAACTCCGTCAACTGAATGAACGTAGGGGAAATGCGCGACGACGGAATCTGGGCGTTCGGAAACGGATCAGCAGTCAACAATGCGGGGTTGGTCGGATCCGGACGGATCGTGTCCTGATCGAAGATCGGGCCCGGCTCGGAATCGCCGTTGATCTTGAGGAAGGCGCTGGAAAAATCCCCAGCCCGCATTGCCGCGTCGGGGCGCGTGCTCTGGGAGAACCCGGAGACGCGCTCGCGGAAACCTTCGTAGTTGGCCATGAAGAACAACTTGTTCTTGACGATCGGGCCAGTGGCCGTAAAGCCGAACTGATTGCGGCGGAAGGCATCCTTATCGCCGTGCTGCTGCCAAGTGCGCGCCTGGATCTTGTCGTTGCGCAGGAACTCGAAGACCGTGCCGTGGAACTCGTTCGAGCCCGAGCGGGTCGTCACGTTGATCTGCGAGCTCTGCTTGCCGAACTCGGCGGAGTAGACGCCGGTCTGTACCTTAAACTCCTGCAGCGCGTCGACCGACGGACGCACAACGAAGGTGTTGAAGTTCGGGTCGGTGTTCTCAACGCCGTCTAGCGTGAAGCGGTTGAACATCTGGCGCTGCCCCGAGATCGAGATCGACTGATTGGAGCGCTCGCCGCCTTGGCGCGAGTTGGCCTGGCCGCCGGAGCCCATTTCCGCCGTAACGTTGGTGCTCAGCTTAACCAGGTTGAGGTAGTTGCGGCCGTTGATCGGCAGCTCTACGATGCGCTGTTGTTCGATGACCTGCCCCAAGGCAGTGCTCGAGGTCTCGAGCATCTGGGCGCCGGCCTGGACCTCGACGACCTCGGTGAGGGCGCCGATCTCAAGCGCGAAGTTCACTTGGGCGGCATCGCCGACCTGAAGCAGCACACCGGTACGAGTGGCTGTCTTAAATCCCTCCAACTCGGCCTTGAGGTTGTAGGTGCCTGGGCTGAGGAACGGCACATTATAACGGCCGGTCTCGTTGGTTTCCACCACGCGCTCCGCGCCGGTGGCTGGGTTGCTGACCGTGACTGCGGCGCCGGCGATAACGGCGCCGGACGGATCCGCGACGGTTCCTGCGATGTCGCCGTAGGTCTGCGCAAACGCCGGCGTGATTGCCAGCATCAGGACTACCGTCAAGGCGAACACTGTTCTCTTCATCAAGTGTTTCTCCTAATCCCTTCAACTCAGTTGTGCAGCAACAGAGGGAGATCGCGACTATCAATGGATCGTTTCAACCCCAAATCCCCGACTCCCCTCAAACTGCGAAATTTCATTTCAAGCGGCTTCTTTTGCATGGCCGCATAGCAATTGTGCCTAAGACATAGCACGCTGGCTGCCAAATCTAACCAGGCCGGAGATACAGGAATCAGAATTCCGTTCAAGGCCGTCGTTTCAAGCACTTCCAGCTCAACGATGCTATCGCACGCTACTTTCTAACATGTGTTTGCCGCGATTGCAAGCGGGTTCGGAGAACGTTCTTCCTAACGACCCAGGCCGCTCGCCCAGAAATCGAGTTAACCGTTTGCTTATCAATGCCATACGATCGAACATAAGATTTGCAGCAAGGATCAAAGATAGCCCCAAAACCGCTCAATCCGACGAGTTGAACCGGTCGACGCGACATTCAGGTTTTCATATATCACATACCGATCCTAGGAGTCCGCCGGCTGCGAGCCTTTGGACCGGCAGGGTTTGGCGGCAGGCGGAGGCAGTGATATACTCGGTGCGGTTTGACGCTGTGTTGGACGGGCTGGAGGGCTATCGAGGCGGCAATCCTCGACAGCCTCCGGCGCCCAGGCCGCTGAGACAAGCCGCTGAGACTGGAACGAGCCGCGGCAGTTCGCGATCGAGAGCCGGTGGGCTAGAATCGCGCCCGCTGCCGAGTTCGCCTCAATGAATCAGGTAGGATCTCTCGTGGCTAGGCGAGGAGGTTCGACGGTGGCGGAGATGTGGTTGGTGCGCATCGCCCTGGTCGTCTTTACGGCGGGGCTGGCTGCCTACTTGGAACCGCTCGGGTGGGAGCGGAGCGCGTCGGCTGCGGCAGGAGCAGCGGCTGCGGCGACTGTGGTGGTCCTTGAGTTTCGTCTGCGCCAGGTGAGTCTACGCCGCCTCATCGGCGCCGCACTGGGATCGGTGCTCAGCATCCTCGGCGCCTACCTTGTCCACCTGATCTTCGTAGCCTCGCTCGACGCGGCCGCCGCGTCGGTGTTGAGCTTGGCCGTGCTGCTGCCCATGTCTTACTGCGGAGTGGTCGTCGGCGCCGCCAAGGGCGAGATGCTGAACCTGGCCGCGCTGGGCGGGCTCTTCGGCGGCGATCCGGCCAATCACGACGAAGTCAAGATCCTCGATACCAGCGTGATCATCGACGGCCGTATCGCCGACATCGCCGAAACAGGCTTCCTAGACGGCGACCTCATGATTCCACAGTTCGTGCTTTGGGAGTTGCAGCTCGTCGCCGACTCGCACGACTCGATGAAGCGGGCGCGCGGCCGGCGCGGCCTCGACATACTGCGCCGCATCCAGAAGATGACCCATATTCACGTGCGGATCGTCGAGAACGACTACCCGCAGTTGAAGGACGTCGATCTGAAGCTGATAGAGCTGGCCAAGGAGCTTCATGGCAAGGTCGTAACGAACGACTTCAATCTCAACAAGGTCGCCCGCCTGCAGGGAGTGCATGTCCTCAACATTAACGACCTCGCCAATTCCCTCAAGCCCGTCGTTCTGCCTGGCGAAACCATGCGGGTCTTCATCCTCAAGGAAGGGAAAGAATACAATCAAGGAGTCGCCTACCTCGACGACGGCACCATGGTAGTCGTCGACGGCGCGCGCCGCTACATTTCGAAGACCATCGAGATCAACGTCACTAGCGTCTTACAAACGGCAGCGGGCAAAATGATCTTTGGACGATACGGCGATCGCGGCCAAGAGGCCTCGGTGGGCGCGGCCTCGGCGATGGAACGTTCCACTCCCCGCGGCTCCGGCGCGCGGGCCGAAGTTGAGCACGGCGCCGATCACTGAACGCGAAACCGCAATGACGCAATGAAGACTGTCGCCATCATCCCGGCCGCCGGCTTGGGAACCCGCATGGGCAAAGCCTCTCCCGACGGCGAAGTCGGGCGCAAGCAGTTTCTACTACTCGACGGCGCGCCGATCCTAATGCACACGATTCGAAAGTTTATCCAAGCCGAATCGATCGACGAAATCCTGGTTGCGTTGCGAGCCGACGACGTCGCGACGGTTCAGGCCGCACTTGATCAAGAGCAACCGGCCAAGCCGGTGCGCCTCGTCGAAGGCGGTCACAATCGCCAGGAGTCGGTGCGCAACTGCTTGCGCGAGATCGCCGACGAAGTGGATCTCGTCGCGGTGCACGACGCCGTTCGCCCTTTCATCACGCCGACGCTGATCGACTCCGCCGTCGCCGAGGCCGCCACTTACGGCGCTGTGATTCTCGGGATGCCGGCCGTCGAGACGGTCAAGCAGGTTTCGCAAACGGTAATCGAGTCGACGTTGCTGCGCGAGCGCATCATGCTGGCGCAGACTCCGCAGGTCTTTCGTGCAGAGCTTCTCCAGCGCGCTTCGGCTCAAGCCGAACAAGACGGTTTCACTTCGACGGACGAGGCGAGTCTGGTCGAGCACCTAGGAGAAGATGTCCACGTGATGCGCGGCAGCGACCGAAACATCAAGATCACTCGGCCCGGAGACCTCGCCGTAGCCGAGCTCTTCTACCGCGAAGAACAGCAATCGCTCGCGCGACAATCCTAACCACGCCGCCCATGAGCACCGAATTCCGAAGCGGCATCGGCTTTGATTCCCATCGTCTAGAACCCGGCCGCAAACTAATCCTCGGCGGAGTCGAGATTCCTTTCGAGCTCGGCCTCGCCGGACACTCCGACGCAGACGCTTTGTTGCACGCGCTCACCGACGCCGTGCTCGGCGCAGCCGGCGTCGGCGACATCGGCGAGCTCTTCCCTCCCTCCGACCCGCAGTGGAAAGACGCCCCCAGCGAGCAGTTCCTAGCGCAGGCGCGCGAGCTCGTAGAGGGCTACGGCTTTCATGTCGTCAACGTCGACGCGGTCGTTGTTATCGAGCGCCCGAAGATCCTGCCCTACCGAGCAAAGATTCGCGAGAACATAGCCCGCATTCTGCGATTGACGGTCGATCGCATCGGCGTCAAGGCAAAGACTTCCGAAGGCGTCGGCCCGGTCGGGCGCGGAGAATCCGTGGAAGTCCATGCGACGGCGATGATCTCGCGAGACGCCGCCCGCAAGCCGATGTAGCCTAGGGGAGCGCGATGCACGTCTCCCTGCGCGAGTACGTCGAATGGGCTCTTTTGGCTTTGCTCGCAGCCGGGGCGTTGTCGGCTCGACCCGCCGCCGTGCGCCTGGCGCGGCGGGCGCTGACGTATCTCAACCAAGCCGGACGGCGGCCGCAGGCGGCGGCTCTTGCCTTGCTCGGCGCCGGGTTTTCGACGAGCGCGCTCGTTAGCGTCGCGGTTCCCTACTTCCCTTTCATTCAGGATGAATTCAGCTATCTGCTCGGCGCGGACACCTTCGCCTCGGGACGGCTGACGAGTCCGCCCCACCCGATGGGCGAGCACTTCGAAACCTTCCAGCAATTGCAGCAGCCCAGCCGTCAGTCGAAGTACCCGCCTGCACAAGCGGCGATGTTGGCCGCGGGCCAGATCATATCGGGACACGCCATCGTAGGCGTTTGGCTCTCCATGGGTCTCGCCGGCGCGGCTGCTTTCTGGGCGGCCCGCGCCTTCCTGCCCGCCGGCTGGGCACTGTTGGTTGGAGCTGCGCCGCTGCTGCGGCTCGGAGTTTTTGAAGGCGAGTCCGGCGACTACTTCATGTGGAGCCGCGCCTACTGGGGCGGCGCGGTCGCCTTCATCGGCGGCGCATTGGTCTACGGGGCGGCATTGCGATTGCTAGATCGAGACAAAGCGCGTGACGCCTGGTTGCTAGCGGCAGGCATCATCGTTCTAGTCAATTCGCGCCCTTTCGAGGCGATGTTCGCGGTCGCGCCCGCAGCCGCCGTACTCACGTGGACCTGGCTCCGCCGCAACCCTGCTGCGTCCATCTTGGCCGCACTCGCCGCAGGCTTGTCGCTCGGCGTAACCGTGACTTTGCTCTACAACAGCGCCGTAACCGGCGACCCCTTGCGACTACCCTACGTCGAGTACGAGCGGCAGTACGAGGTCGCACCGGCGTTGATATTCTTGCCGCTTCGCCCCGAACCCGAGTATCGCAACGAGCCGATGCGACATTGGCACGCCGAGAACCGCGTCGGCGTCTACCGCGAACGCCGTGCCTCGCGTACGTTTCGGCTCGAAGATTTGCCCGCGACGCTGAAGTTCTTTTTAGGGCCGGTCTTGTTCATCGGCCTGTTGGCGGCCGCACCAAGAGCCCTACATGATTGGCGGCTTCGTCTAGCCGCCGCCGCGGTCGCCTTGACCTACCTGAGCCAAGCGCTGACGTTGCCGCCGGCGGTAGCCCCCCACTATGTTGCGCCGGCGGCGCCCTTGCTCTATATCCTGGCTATCGCTGGTTTGCGTCGCATGGCGGCTTCGGGGCGCGGACGCACGTTCGTCTCCGGAGCGATCGTCATCCTGCTGCTCGGCTTCGCACTGTCGCTGATCGCCAACAAGCGCCTGACCGACCAAGCAGGCAAGCGCTTCGGCGAACATCGCTACGACATCCAACAACAGCTCGAAGCCAAGTCCGGCCGTCATCTCGTCCTGGTGCGCTACTCCGCCGAACACCCATCCTGGCAAGAGTGGGTCTACAACCGAGCCGATATCGACGCCTCCAAGCTCGTCTGGGCCCGCGAGCTCACGCCAGAGAAGAACCAGCGCCTGCTTGACTACTTTGCCGATCGCCAAGCGTGGCTGATCGAGCCCGATCGAGACGCTCGGCTGCTCATCCCCTACCCCCGTAGGTGACGTGTGAGAAAATCAGCCGCGTATGAAGATTGCCTCTTCGAAGCCGCGCGCCCTCCTGCTGGGCGTCTTAGTTGTAACTGGCGTTGGCGCTCTGCTCGCCGCCGACAAGACCTTCAGTGACCCCGCGCCGCCCGAGACTCACGAGCCCGCCGAAGGCCCCGCGCCGGAAGCGGAGAAGTATCCGAGCACAACCTTCCACAGAGCTCCTAAACCTCTGCCCGAAGGAGCGAAGACCGAGGACTGGCCGAGATTCCTGGGTCCGCGACGCAACTTGGTGTCGGCCGAGACGAAGCTGCTTGCCGCGTTCCCCGCCGAAGGTCCGCCGCTGGTCTGGGAGGCAGCGACCGGACGCGGCTACAGCTCGCCATCGATCGTCGGCGACCGCCTTGTCTACCTACACCGCGTTGGCAATCAGGAGCGCGTCGAATGCCTACAGCCCGAAACCGGACGCCGCTATTGGTCCTTCGCCTATGCAACCAAATACCGCGACCGCTATGGCTACGGCGACGGTCCGCGCGCCAGCCCGATCATCGACGGCGATCGCGTCTATACCTACGGCGCGCAAGGTATGCTCCATTGTCTGCGCCTACGAGACGGCGCCGAACTGTGGCGACGGAACATCACGGAAGAATTCAAGGTGCCGCAGGACTTCTTCGGAAGCGCCGCGACGCCGTTGATCGAGGGTGACCGTCTGGTTCTCGGCGTCGGCGCGCCGGGCGGACCAACGGTTGCGGCGTTCAATAAGAACAGCGGCGAGATGCTCTGGGGAGCGGGCGAAGAGTGGGGCCCGAGCTACGCCTCGGCGGTTGCCGCCGATGTCGCGGGCCGTCGTCGCGTGCTGGTCTTCGCCGGCGGCGAGAGCCGCCCGCCGACCGGCGGTTTGCTTTCGATCAACCCTCGCAACGGCGCCGTGGATTTCGCCTTCCCTTGGCGCAGCCGGACATACGAATCGGTCAACGCGGCGACCCCGGTCGTCGTTGACGACGACGTACTGATCTCGGCGACCTACCGCACCGGCGCCGCGATGTTGCGACTGCTCCCCGACGGCGGTTATCGCGAGCTCTGGACATCGTCCGACTTCGATCTGCACTGGACGACGCCGATCCACGATGACGGCTACTTCTACGGATTCGCCGGCCGCAACGAGCCCGACGCATCGCTCATGTGCATCAACGCCAAGACCGGAGAAACGGTCTGGAGCGAAGTCCTCGAGTGGGAGGAAGAAGCGACCATCGGCGGCCGCCTCCGCACCATCCCGGCCAGCCCAGGTCGCGGATTCTTGATGCAGGTCGACGGACGCTTTCTCGCCCTCGGCGAGCACGGACACTTGCTCTGGCTCCAGCTCTCGCCCGAAGGCCCTCGCATCCTCTCTCGCGCTCGCCTGTTCCTGGCTCGGCAAACTTGGAGCCCGCCGGTGATTAGCCGCGGCCTGCTCTACGTTTCGCAAAACACGAACGCGTTCGACTCCGGAGCCAAGCCGCGCTTGCTCTGCTACGACCTCCGAGCCGACTAGGGCCGCGGCTCAGCCTGGCTGCTCCGCCGAGTAGCCCGCCGCGGCGGCGTAGACGACTCCTTCGTTCTTCGGATCGAGACCGAGCAGTCGGTTCAAACGCGAGTCGACAAAGCCGCCCATGCAAAGCGACCCCAACTCGAGCTCAGTCGCGCAAAGACAGAAGTTCTGCACCGAGTGGCCGGCTTCGAGCAAGATGTAGCGGTATCCTCGCGGCCCATATTTCTTCTGAGTGCGCGGGAATACCGCCGCTAGGCAAAGCACGACGTTCGCATCCCGAACGAACGGGTGTGTATACAGCGCGGGCTGAAGCTCGGCGAATGCGTCGCAGGAGCGAACAAGCTCAAGCGCATGCCCCCGCACGTCATAGTGATAGAGCCCGTCGGGAAGCCCGTCAACGCGTTGCACGAAAGCGTAAACCTCGAGCGGAAAAAGCCCGCCCGCCGACGGCACACTCCGCCGCAGGAAACCTGCCTGCTTTGTCGCCTCGGCATCTTCCACGGCGCCGTAAGAGGCCGCTGCCAGCGCCGACACCGAAGCGAGCGGCATCCGGCGCGGCTGATACGCGCGGCACGAGCGTCGTCGCCGAATGAGCTCCGACAACGCCGACGGCGCCGGAGCGGGAAGAGCGATCGCGTTCGCCGGCGACCCTATCTCCTTGAAATCCTGATGATAGGCTGCGTTGCGGTAAGCGTCGTCGTTGAGCCAGGGCTCCGAGTTCAGGTGAAACAACTGCGACAGAGTCGTCGGATCTTCAAGCGGAATCATAAGGGCGCTCTCAAGCCAGCGGATGGGGGCAAGGATTGAGGTCGAGCGGCGTGCGCGGGCTGGGCGCGAGCCCAAGCGCCTGCGGCAGCTCGAACAAACGTCGTCCGCCGAGCCTTTCTTGCCCCCAGCCGAAATGAATCGGCTGGAGTCCGGGCGCGATCGCACGAGCGACATGGTAGCCGCATGAGGCGACGTCGGCAGTCGTCAGATCGTAGTATGCGACGCGATAACCGCGCTCGGCAAGCGCTTGCGCGCAAATCTGGAGATCGCGTTCAGCATCGCCTGTCGCTGGGTTCGGCAGGTCGGCGGGCCGCGCCTTCTCGCCTTGGCTCCAAAGAAACTCGAACTCGCGGCGACGCTCCGGCAGGCAGAGGAAAGCCGGATGGTCTTCGAGCTCCTTGACGTCCTCGTACCGCTCCAAGCGGCCCTTGGGCGGCGCATCCAAATAACGTTTCGACTCACTCGGACGCGCTTGGCAAAGCTCGAAGACCGCCTTGTCGAGCGCAACCGACGGATCAAGATCGCAACCCATGCCGATCAACGTAGCGGGCCGTTGCGGATCCTCGTCAAGCGCCATCGCCAGAACCACCGACGACGGCAAGTCGGTTCTCATCAGAAAGGCGCGAACTTCGACTCCCGAGCGGCCATAGTGTCGACGAACCGCAGCCGCTCCCGAACCTTCGTCGGCAATTTCGAGCTCGACCGTAGGCAACCGATTCATCCAAGTGATCAGCAGAGCGTCGCGCTCCATCAGCTCCGAGAGCCCGCTCAAGACAGCCGCGCTGAGACTTGGCCCGGCGGCCAATCCGTTCGAGGTCGACGCCGTAAAAAAGTCCTCGGGCCGCGGAACCGGATGAATCAAGTAGACCAGGCTTGCCGGCAGGGCGACATCCCCTCCGCCGGGCAGCTCGACTCCCTTGAGCCAGGTCACTTCCGCCGCCGGATCCCAACGGTGATAACGCCAATCCGGAGTCGCGTACTGCTCGTCCGAATAGAGCACGCAGTCAGTCGGCGTGATCGCCGGAAGCTGAAGGTCGTCGAGCTTTCGGAGGAACGTCTTGCGCGGGTCCCAATGATAGGCGCAGTAGCGCTCAACGGCCTCGCCGATCGCCGAGGCCTTCGCCTCTTCCTCGGTCCTTCCCTTGCCGGCCGCCAGACGCTCCTGTTTGTCGACGAGACGGAAGTCGAAGTGCGAAAGAGTGGCCGTATAGAGATGCGGCGGCCGCGGCTCCTCCGATCCCCGGATTTGCGGCGACAGGCTCCGCACGAGCCCTACCTTCGGGCTGACCAGATCCCTCCAGTCGTAGGCTTTAGCCGGCATGAGCGGCGGCCTCCGGCTGCTTGTAGCACGCGGGACACCAGGGCTTACGCAGCACAGTGTGCCTGTGAATGCCCAGATCGGCCAACCCGACCGTGAGTATCCGGCCTACAAGCGAGGGCTCCGCCATTCCCGTGAGCTCCTTAAGCGTCTCCATGCCGAGCAGATTGGCGGCAATGCCTGCGCCGAAGACCAGATTCTCGCGGTGCGGACTGTCGTCCTTCTTACGCCGGTCGAGGTACTTTTCAAAGTCGAAGGCTGCTTCGGGATTGCCCGCGCAAGCCACCGCGCGCATGCGATAGCACATGTAGCAAGGGCTGTCTCCCGGATGCATCGCGGGCCCGACGGTGACCTCTCCGCCCGCCAGCGAACAGGCAATCCAACGCAAGCCGTCGTCGAGGCAGACACGGTTGAGCTTGTAGGCGAAGTTTACCTCGCCCGAATCGAGACAGCAGACAGTGAAATCCGCGCCGGCGACCGCCTCGCGAACTGCGTCCTCGGAGTCCAGCCGTTGCTCGACCCCCAGCGCCTTCACTTGCGGCGCGCTCGCCTGCACCTTCCGCACCAGAGTCTCCGCGCGCCCGCTGCCGACTTGGCTCAGGTCGTAGAAAGGCGAGATGTAGATGTCGGAAGCGGCGACCGGATTCGGGTCAATGCACCGTAGCTCACCCACCCCGGCGGCGGCTAACGCTAGAGCAGTCGAGGCCCCCGCGCCGCCGAGCCCCACAACTGCTACCGACGCGTTCGACAGCTTCGACTGCAAATCGCGCCCTTCCTCGGTCATCTCGTGGAAGTAGTTCAACTGCGGCTCGATCCGCTCGGCGACCTCTTCGCTCAAACCGTCGACCTCGGCGTCGGCCAAAACGCCTTGGTCGCCGAGCATCTGGAGAGCCGCGGAGAGATCTTCAGGCCGGAACACGTCCGCAGTCTCCTGCTGAATCTGTTCAAGCGTATGTCGACCGTCGAGCAAGGGAATTACCCGTTGGTGAAACTCACGAAACGAGTGGCCCTTCAGTTTGATCGATCGGCGTTCGGAAACGACGCGCAGGACTTCGTCGCCCGCTTCATCGGGCGGTTCAAACCATACGGAGTAGTGGCTCGGCAGCAGGGGTTTTTGGAACGGTTGCGTAGGCATTGGTTTTATCGTGCGCGAACGAGGACGGCCGGTCGCGAAATACCGGGAGGCTCAGATACTGCCCGTCGGCCTCAGCGATGAGGCCTTGCTCGCACAGCTTGGCGAGCGCGGCGCGCACTTCATTCTCGGCGGCGCCAAGCTCGGGAATGCGCAACAACGCCGGCAACGAGGTCGCGGCGTCGCACTCAATCAGGATGCGCGCTGCCACCCCGCGGAGCTCGTGGCTCGAAGCGCGAGCGTCGGCGCGCGTGTCGGTAACGATCACTGCCTCCTCCTCGAAGCGTGCGTCGAGTTGGGCTCGCTCGTCGCCCTCGGCGGCTCGCTGCTCCAACCACCGTCCGACCTCTCGCTGCACCGAATGCACGTATTCGCTAACGTTGCGGTCGTCTTCGTAGTCGAAGTCGAAAAAGTAGGCGATCTGAGCCAGTTCGCGGCGGCCCAGCGGGAATACGAAGTAGTAGGCGCGACTCGGACGCATGCGCTCGAAACCGTGCTCTTCGGGCCGTGCATGGAACGGGCTGAAGCGATCGAGCCGAATCTGGGCGCACGAGCATGGAGGATTCAGATGCGTCAGCAGCGGCATCAGCTTCGCCATCTTCTCGTACTCGGCAGGGGATTCGCGCGGAAAGCCGGCCAAGACGTTCCAGTGCACTACGATGCCGAGCTCTTCGCACCATCGCAGGAGTTGGATGTTCTGGAATCCGGTACAGCCCTTGTCCATCAACTGCAACACTTCGTTGCTGAAGCTCTCGATGCCGGGCTGGATCTGTTGCAGGCCGCCCTTGCGCAACTTGACGAGCTGGTCGTAGCGAAGATTCGCCTTCACCTCATAGAACAGGTCCAGATCGAGCCCGCTCTCAGCCAATCTCGGAAAGAGCGTGTTGATGTAGCGCATATCGAGAATGTTGTCGACGCATCCGATGCGTTTCGTTTCGTAGCGCTCAGCAAGCGTCTTGATCTCGTCGAAGGCCCGCTCAGGGCTCTTGCCTCGGAAGACCATCGTGTCGCCGTTGAGACCGCAAAAGGTGCAGTGGTGTTTGGCGCCCCACCAACAACCGCGCGATGTCTCGAGAATCAAGTGACCCTCAACCTTTCCGTTGAGCGGCGAACCCCGCAGAACCTCGAAGTATTCGTCGAAGTCTGGGATCGGCAACTGATCCATGTCGAAGACGGCTTCTGACCGGGCGGGCTCTTCGCTCTCTCCGCGACGCAGCACCCCGGGAACGGGCGCAGCGGGCGCGTCGCCGACCAACTGCTCAAGCAGGGCCGGAAACGAATAATCTGACTCGCCGCAGCAGACATAGTCGATCCAAGGGAACGACTGGATCATCTGCAAACCCATTTCGCCTTCGCAGTTGGCGCCGCCGAAGACGATCGTCGGTGGGTCAGGCAGCTCTTTCAACCTCCGTGCCACGGCCAGGCTGGCGCAAGTCTGGTGGAAGGTCGTCGTAAAACCCACAACCTTGGGCGAGCACGCCGTAATCTTGCGAACGCACTCCTCGAGGTACGCTGAACGCGCCTTGCGCGCCTCACGCAGACTCTCGACTACTTCGGACTTCGGCCCCAAGGTCCGCAGCAAGACCTTTTCGATGTACTCGTCCTCGTGGGGAATCTGGTCGCCGAAGAGATCGTCGGCGAAGAACCATTCGCCGACCAGTAGATCGGGGGGGAAAGAACTGGCGATCTGGGCGTAGAAATCGGGCCCCATGCTTTCGGCGAGGGCGAGATTGCAGTATTCGATCGCCGCGGTGCGCCCCGCCGCGAGCACCTCCGCCTTGAGCAGGCTGACGCCCATGGCGGGACGGCCCGCATCGGCGAACGGCATTACGACAAAGACGACGTCCATAGCCTGCTCCGAAACACAAGAATCCCTCAAATTTGCGGCCGAACGCCGGGCCCAAGCCAAATCGAGCGGCCCGCGCAACTCGCGCGACGGGCCGCCCTAGGTTAAGGGAGAACCACTGATCTCAGACGAAGCTCTAGCCGCCGAGACCGCCGAAGCCGCCGCCGAAACCGCCGCCGCCCGGCGCACCGCCGCCACACTCGTTGACGCACTCAAAGCACTGGTTGATGATGGTGCACTGACGAACGACGGTGCAGTAACGAATGATGGTGCACTGCCGGATGATCGTGCACTGTCGAATGATGCACTGCTGAACGCACTGCTGAATGACGCAGTTCTGAGGGTTAGGGATCGCCGTTATATCGGACGAGCCTGCCGCACTGGCCCCGGTTAGGGCCGAGACCTTTTGGAAGGCCTTCATCTCGTCTTCGGTGATATTTACCTGGGCGAGTTTGTCCTCGAGTTCGGCGACGCGCATCTCGAGACTTTTGGCGTCGGGTTTCTTTTCTTCGGCCATGGTGAAAACTCCTTTAGGGGCTTTGGGGGGATAGAGAACGCCCTATCCATAGTGAGCCGCAGATGAAATATAGCCCGAAAGGAAGCGGAAGTCAAGGGCAGATCTTTTGAGTTTCCGGAATAAAGTCGATATCCCTAATGGGACCAACTGGGCAAGACTCTGGCCGCGATTCTTCGCTGGCGGCGAAGCCCGGCTCGAGAGCCGCACGGCGGACGCGTATAGTAGAGAGATCTTGTCCGACTACACTGAAGAGCACGCCCAGGCAGGAATCGACGCACCCTTGCCTGCCGTCGAAACGTGGCCAAATCAGTTCAAGGGCTACCGCATCACCACCGAGATCCCCGAGTTCACCTCGATCTGCCCCAAAACCGGCCTGCCGGACTTCGGCAAGTTGACGATCGAGTACGAACCCGACGAGCTCTGCATCGAGCTCAAATCCCTCAAGCATTACGCCCTCGCGTATCGCAATCTGGGGATTTTCTACGAGAATCTCGTCAACCGCGTGTTGCGCGACCTCGTCGAAGCAACCAAGCCGGTCCGGATGAAAGTAACCGGCGAGTTCACGCCGCGCGGCGGAATCCTTTCAACCGTGGCGGCGGAGTATCGGCAACTAGCCGAGGCAGAGAACTGGCCGCGCTAGGAGGAAGCGCGGGGACCTGGGGAACAGCCAAAGGTTTCAGCAAAGGGGTCGTCGACAACAACGCCACAGCGCAGCGCGCGGTCTTGTGAGCTCATACGCGAACAGGTCTCTAGTCGTCAGACGTTCCCTCACCAAGAGTCGTCAGGTCCCACAAGCGGCTGCTGCGATTTGTCGTCGTGTATAGCCGCTTCGAGTCGGGCGTAAACATGGGCCGAACGGAAGTAAATGGGCTCACCGCTACGAAACCGTCTTCGAGGAAAGGCTCAGCTGCATGCTTGGCGCGGCCGATGATCTTGCCCGCCGGCAACGCATAGACTTCGTAGTAGGCGGTTTGGTGCCCAAGTCCGGGCACCAATGCGAAAGGCGTAGTGATCCGGATATAGGAGACGATTGCTAAACGCCCATCCGGGGAGATCTCCAACTGATGGCCGGGGTGAATGAGGAGCGACTTCTTTCGGTTCCGCTCGCGCTCAAACAACCTCGTACGTACGATGAGCTCAAGGCTCCCGGCATCATAGACGGAAACGAACGCCGACAACTCCCGCGCTTCCACGAACGCTCCTCGCAACGTTCCGTGGTCTGCGGGCGTCTGGGCCGACACGACAACCAAGCGAGTGCGGTCGGGCGAGAAGCTGAAGTTCAGAATCTGCTCCCCGGGAATCGATACGAGAGCCAAGGGAAGGGAGTCCGCGTCCAAGTGCCTGGAGTAGAGGATTCCCGAACGGCTAACGTTCGTCAAGAGCAAGTTCTCGTTGAACAAAGAATGCGGCAAGCCGCGTTCAAAATAGAGGAGGGAGGCCTGCGCTTTCCTTACGGTTCGAGTCCCAATATCGTACTCGGCGAATGTCCTTTGACCATGCTTGTCGGCGGGGGTTATGAGGCCAAATATACGGTCATGATCCATGAACCGCAGAAAGCGAAAGTCATCAAGGGCCGGATCGTCGAGAAGCATGACGGAGCTATCACTGGGGTCCCAGAGCCATTTTCCCCGTCCTCGATTGGGGTCCAGCAGGTTCAAGTTCCAGAAGAGCACCTGATGTGACCCTGGCCTGGGCGCACGGGCGGTCACGCCCCATTTGTAGGCCGAGTACTCAATGCTGGATAGCTGCTCGCCGCTGCCGGAGTCTTCGAGGGTCATGCGTTGAACTCTCCAAGGCCGATAATCGGACGGCAGTTTCGGCGCTTTTCTGCGAAGAACTCGGTGCACCAGACGGTATCGCCCGTCATCGGTCAGGTGAGTGACCCCTCTAGAGTTGAAGCGAAAGTCCTTGATCAGCTTCGGAGAGGGAACCCTTTGACCGGTGGCGACGGCGGAGAACAGCAGGAGGGCAACTGCGGCGCGCCGGCCGACGTAGCCAACGACTAGATTGTTTGTCTCTTGAGCCCGGGGCTCGCGCATCGCACCACTCACTCCCGTTGGCGACGCCGCGCTAAGAGGGGCGGGCTTCCGGATTGACCAGCGCCTGGAACGCCGGCATCTCGCGCATCGCCTCGAAGGCCGAGTCCTTGGCCGCCCTCGCTGGTTTGCCGTAGCCCTCTTCGAGCGAGCGTCGCAAGTAGAGCAGCGCGCGATCATAGATCTCCGCCCGGGCGTAGGCCTGCGCCATGAAGTAGTGATAACGCGCCCGATCGCGAACTGAACGCTCCTGCAACAAGGTGCCGCCTTCGCCGCGGCGCTCAAAAACTTCCGGGTCGAGCTGCAAAGCCGTCATGTAGGCGGCCGAGGCCTTCTTGTACTTGCGCCGGGCAAAAAAAGCCGTCCCGAGATTGCTATAGATCGAAGCCGAACCGGGCCTAATCTTAAGCGCTTTCTCGTACTGCCTTTGCGCTTTCTTGTAGCTGCCCTGGGCGTAGTAAACCGTACCTAGGTTATTGACCGCCTGGGCGTACTTCTTGTCGAGCTTTGAGGCTCGCTCGTAGCTTCGTCGAGCCTGGCGGAAGTTCAACTGCTGGTGGTAAGAGATGCCGAGTTTGTTGTGCAGTCTCGCCTGCTGGGGCTCTCCGCGCAACGCTTCCTTGTAAGACTCTGCCGCTTCGCGGTACATCTTGCGCGCCATGAAGATGTCGGCGCGTTTCTCGGGGGAGAGCTCCGAGGCGTCGGCCGGAGGCTTCTCGAACTCTTTGGTACGGTCGACTAACTGCGGCGAAAGCAGCAGCAGACAAAGCAACGAGACGTACATGGCACCCTCCTCGGTCTAGCCCCCGTCCAAACGGTTCGCATGGATGTGAGCGGCGAGCGATGTTAACTCCAGTTTAGCACCGAGTCAATCCGAGCCCGAGCATTTGTCGATCGAGAGGGTGGCGAGCTACCGGAAGATGTCGGCGATCCGGCCGAACAGACCGCTCTTCTTCGCCGGCTTGGTCTTGGGCTTCGGGGCGGGGGCCGGGCCTGGATCGTTGATCTTCTGCACAATCGGCTGCGGCTCAGGCGCCGGCCGTTTGTCGTCCTCGACGGAGACCTCGTCCGATTCCTTGGCGGCGGCCGGCCTTCCCCAACCGGCGACGCTCGAAGCCAGCATCCGCCCGCCGCTGCCGTGGATCGAGCAGAAGCGGGTCGGTTGCGAGCCCGCCACAAAGACTTCTTCGATGCGATCCGGGCAGGCGTAGGTGGCCAACTCGCCAGTCTCGGCGTCGACGGCCACCGCGACCACGCCTTCCGGCGCCTCGAAGGGCTCCGGGTTGCGATAGGCGCGATGCTTGTGAGCGCCGAGCATGAACTCGGTCCAGATCGGCAGCGCCGAGTGGGCGCCTTCGACCGACAGATCGGTGTTGTCGTCGAAACCGACCCAGACAACGCACAACAGATTATTGGTAAAGCCGGCGAACCAACCGTCGTCGTCGGTGCCTGTCTTGCCTGCGGCCGGCTCGCGGAAATCATAGAGCGCACGGGCTCGTATGCCGGTGCCGCGGTTGAGCACGTCCTCAAGCATGTTCGTCACGAGGTAGGCGACGCGCGGGTCCATCACCTCTTCTTCCTCGGGCCAATTGCGATGCAGCGTGCGGCCCTTGGGGTCGCGCACCAAGCGGACGAAGTAGGGCTTCTTCATCACGCCGCCGTTGACAAGCGCGGTGTAAGCCCCGGCCACTTGCAGCGGCGTCGCCTCGTAAGAGCCGAGCGCAATCGACGGCGTCGGCTGGATGTCCTCGCCGAACCCGGCGCGCTTGGCCATCTCGGCGACGCGGTCGAAACCCGCCATCTCCGCCACCTTCACAGTGGCGATGTTGATCGAGCGCATCAATGCGTAGCGAAAGCTGATCAGGCCGTAGATCCGATTGCGGTGATTCGCCGGCTCGTAGGGTTTCTCGTCGTACCAGAACGTCGTCGGCACGTCGTCAACCAGAGAGTTCGGCGTGTAGACCGGTCCCGGCGTATAGTCAAGCAGCGCATCGACGCGTTCGGCGTCGAGCGCGGTGTCAAGCGCCGCGGCGTAGACGAACGGCTTGAAGACCGAGCCGGGCTGTCGTTTCGCTAGAACGCGATTGAGCTGGCTCTCGCCGTAGTTGCGTCCGCCGACGATCGCTTTTACTTCGCCGGTCTTGGGGTCGAGCGCCACCAACGCGGCCTGCGCCTTAGGCGGCGTCTTGTCCTTGAAGCGACGCTGACGCGCGACGATCTTGTCGACCTCCTCCATGCCCTTGTTTACGGCGTTGACGGCGATCTCCTGCAGGTTCTTGTCGAGCGTCGTGTAAACCCAATACTCCTGCGTGATCAGCTCTTCCGACTCGAAGCTCTTTCGCAGGTGCGCATTGACCAGATCGACGTAGTAGGGGGCGTCGCTCGACTCGATGGTGCCGCGGGCCAGGTTGAGTTCGGCGGCGTTCGCTTCCTGGTAGTCGTCGTCGCTGATGAAGCCTTCGCGCCGCATAGCGGCGAGCACCTGCCTTCGGCGGTTCTTGGCGCGTTCGGGATGGCGGTAGGGGTTCAGAAAACTTGGCCCTTGCGGCAGTCCGGCGAGCAAGGCGGCCTCGGCGAGCGTGACGTCGCGCACGTCTTTGTTGAAGAACGCCCGTGCTCCTTCTCCCATCCCCATCACATTGAAGCTGCCGACGCGCCCGATGGAAACTTGGTTGGCGTAGTACTCGAAGATCCTCTCCTTGTCGAGCCGCAACTCGAGCTGGAAAGCGATCATCAGCTCAGCAAGCTTGCGCGAGTAGTTCTGGTCGGGAGTCAGGAAGAAGTTGCGCGCGAGCTGCTGGCTGAGTGTCGAGGTGCCGCGCGGCTGACGCCATTCGCGCAGGCCGTCGAGCGCGGCTTTCGTCGTCCGAATCAGATCGATGCCGTTGTGCGAGAAGAAGCGATGGTCCTCGATCGCGATGATCGCCTGCACCATGCGCTCGGGGTAGTCCTCGTAGCGGAACAGCCGGCGCTTCGAGCGGTCCTGATCGAAAAGATTCGTGACCAGTTCGGGCTCAAGCTCATAGGCGGTCTGCGGCGTGTTGTCGTTGAGCGAGACGACGCGCGTGATCTTGCCGTCGCCGAAGTAGATCACCGCCGGCTCTTGCGCGAAATACGAAAGCGACCCGGGGTAAATCTCGAGCGCGTCCTCTTTGACCTTGTAGTGTCCAGTGCCGTTGTGGGCCGAGGTCGAGTAGCCCGCCTCGCGCAGCCGCTTGAGCACTTCGTCGAGCGTCAGCTCCTCGCCGACGTAGACCGCCTCAGGCGCGGCCAGGATCTTCGAGGTGTGGTTAAAGGGTCCGCCGACGAGCTTGGCGTCGATGATCTTCGAGTATTTCCACCAGAAGTGGTTGAAGGCGACGCCGCCGGCGACGGCGACGAGCAACGTCAAACCGAGCAGAGTCTTGCCGACTGGACCGCCCGCAAATCGCCACAGGCGGCGCAACCTGCCAGAGCCCGCCCTTCGCTTTTTCGTCTTTGCCATAGGAGCTTCGCCGAAGGCCGCAGGCCGGCGGAGTTTCGACGGCTCGATCGATTCCGGACGGCGGTTCTAAATTTGCGGGAGAGCCGTCCCTCGATGCGAGCTGCCGCCTAGCGGGTACTACCCTGACTAGGGTTCTTGTTTCACTAGCTTATCGTTCAGCAGACGGACGACTTCTTCCACTCTAACATCGACCGTTTCACGTGTCGAACGCTCAAACAGCTCCACGAGACTCTCAGAAATCTTCTTGCCGACGGTTACCCGCCAGGGTATGCCGATCAACTCGGCGTCCTTGAACTTGACGCCGGCCCGCTCGGCCCGGTCGTCATAGAGTACGTCAACGCGGGCCGCGGCCAACTCGGCGTAGATCTTCTCGGCAGCGTCGCGCTGCTCGTCGTTCTTGAGATTGACCGGCGTCACTACGACCTCGAAGGGAGCGATCGCCGTCGGCAGCGCCATCCCTCCTTCATCGTGATTCTGCTCAATTACGCCGGTTAGAATGCGCTCCAGGCCGATGCCGTAGGAGCCCATGATCGGCGCGACTTCCTTGCCGTTCTGATCGAGTACGCGTAGCCCCATCGACTCCGAATAGCGGTAACCGAGCTTGAAGATGTGGCCGACCTCAATCGCCTTGCGCCGACGAACCGGTTGACCGCTCTCGACGTCTAGATCGCCGTCTTGCACTTCGCGTAGATCCACCCAGCGCGCCTCGAAATCGCGGCCGGGCACGACATTCTTGAGGTGGTGGTCGTTCTTGTTTGCGCCACAGATCATGTTGCGGCGATCCCGCAGCGCTTCATCGGCGAGGATCTCAATGTCTTTAGCCCCGACGGGTCCCAGCGAGCCGGCTTCGGCGCCGAGCCACTGCTCCAATTCCTCGGGATGGGCCGGGCGCAGCTCGGTCGCCCCGACTGCGGCTTCAAGTTTCGCCTCTTCCAGATCGTGGTCGCCCCGCAACAAAACCATCAGCGGCTTGTCGTCAGCTACGTAGACCAGCGCCTTGACGTGGGCGTCGGGCGGACGGCCGTCGAAAGCCGAAACCTCCGCGATCGTCTTCATGCCCGGCGTGTGGAACTCCTCGAGCGCGGCCTCGCCCTCGGAGTCGGCCTCGGCTGGAGGCTTCGGCAGCGCCCGCGCTTTTTGGAGATTCGCCCTGTAGCCGGACGCCTCGCACTCGACGACCCAGTCCTCGCCCGCCTCAGAGGGTACGACGAACTCGTGCGATTCCTTGCCGCCCATCGCGCCCGAATGCGCTTCAACCGGCAAATACTCCAATCCGCAGCGCGTGAAGATTCGGCAGTAGGCGTCGTAGTGCTTGCGATAGCTTGCATCCAGCCCGTCGGCGTCGATATCGAAGGAGTAAGAGTCCTTCATGGTGAAGCGCCGCACCCGCATCAGCCCCGACTTCGGGCGCGGCTCGTCGCGAAACTTCGCCTGGATCTGATACCAAATCTGCGGGAGATGCTTGTAGCTGCGAAGCTCGCCGCGAGCGAGCTGCGTGACGATCTCCTCTTCGGTCATGCCGAGGCAGTAGTCGCGGCCCCAGCGGTCCTGCAACCGAAACATGTCGTGGCCCATCTGCTCCCAGCGGCCGCTCTCTCGCCATACCTCGGCTGGATGCAGTTCGGGAAGATAGATCTCTTGGGCTCCGATGCGGTCCATCTCCTCGCGGATGATGCGCTCAATCTTGAGCAGCGACCGTTTGGCGAGAAACAGATAGCAGTACAAGCCCGCCGAAAGCTGGCGGACGTAGCCGGCGCGAAGCAGCAGCTTGTGGCTGACCACCTCGGCCTCGGCCGGGTCATCGCGCAGAGTGGGAATGTGCAGAAGGCTCCAACGCATAGGGAAAACCGGGATCGCAGGCGAGCAAGGAAGGGAAAGAAACTATCAATTTTAGCATGTTAGAATGCGCTCACCCCGAACCTTTTAGGGGCGTGATCGCTTTTGCAATTTCCGACACCAGCACGGCGCCGAGTTAGGGTCGGCGAGCGATGCTGGTAGGCGTCGATATCCGCCGAGCGGGCGGTTTCGGCGTCGGCACCTACGTCAAGAATCTTCTCCGCAGCCTGGCGCGCATCGGCCCCGAAAACGAGTACGTTCTGATCGGCGGCAAGGAGCACTGGGAGCAGTTCCCCGACCTGGGTGAGAACTTCCGGCTCGAGCTCTACGAGCGTCCCTGGGACTCGCCGCGCAGTCACGTCGAATACGGTTTCTTCATCCGGCGCCTGGGCCTCAATGTCTTTCACATGCCGCATCGCTGGGTGCCGCTCTTCACTCCGGGACCCTACATCGCGACGCTGCACGACCTCAACAACGTGTTCTTTCCGCGAGAGGACACCTCCCCGACGCGCGAACGCCTGCGGAGCTCGCTGCTGCGCCGGGGACTACAGAGAGCCTCGCAAATCATCACCGTTTCCGAGGCCACGAAACGCGATGCCGTCAAGCATCTCGGTCTGCCCGCCGAGCGCATCTCGGTTGTCTATGACGCCGTCGACGACGAGCTCGCTCAGCCGGTTTCCGAATCCGAGCGGACACGGACGCTAGCTCGCTATTCGATCGACGACCCCTTTGTCCTCTATACCGGACGCATGCAGCCGCAGAAGAACGTCCCGCGGCTGATCGAAGCCTTCGCCGTGGTCAAGGCGCAACTTGAAAATCACTGGAAGCTGCACAATCTGAAGCTGATCCTGATCGGCGACGAGCTGAGCGCCTTTCCGGGCGTTCGCCACAGCGTGATGCGCTCACGTATTCAGAGCTCGGTTCGATTCCTGGGCTTCGTGCCGACCGAGACGCTGCGCGTGTTCTACGACACGGCGACGGCGTTCCTGTTTCCGTCGCTCTACGAAGGTTTCGGCCTGCCGCCGCTTGAGGCGATGGCGCACGGCACGCCGGTCGTCACCTCGAGCGTCTCGTCATTGCCGGAATCGGTGGGCGAAGCAGCGGTCCTGGTCAACCCGGAGAACGTCTTCGACATCGCCCGCGGGCTACGCCAAATCCTGCTCCAAGACGAGCAGCGCGAAGAGCTGCGCCGACGCGGCTACGAGCAAGTGCGGGGCTTTAGTTGGGACGAAGCCGCCCGGCGCGTGCTCGAGATCTATAGCCAGGCGGCCGGAGGGGGCGCGTAGGGCGCGATGTCGTAGTAGAATCTGGTCAGCCCCCCTGCTTCAATATCTAGGAGCGTGACGCGCGAATCGATCAGCCGAACGACCGCAAGAGAGCGAACTGTCCGTCGCTCGGACGCGGCATTGCGGCTTCGTGGTCGGGCGCTTCACGCCTTTTCGGGATTCTGCCTTAGCGTCCTCCCCGTTGCGGGGCCAATCTGGGAGCCGGGATGTTGAACGAATCCGGGCTCAATCAGCGCTACGAGATCAAGGAGCGCATCGGCCAGGGCGGCATGGGCGAGGTCTACCGCGCTTGGGACAAGGTCACCGCCCGCGACGTCACCATCAAGACGCTGCGCGACCACCAAAACGACGCCGCGCTCGAACAGTTTCGCAACGAATGCCGCGTGCTGGCGTCGCTCAACCACGCCAACATTGTCGACATCTACGACCTCGGCGACATCCAGGGCCGGCCCTACTTCGTGATGCCGCTGCTGCCCGGCGACACGCTGGCGGCGATCGAGGAACAGGCGAGGTTGCCCGTCGAGCGCGTCGTCGACATCACGGCGCAGGCCTGCCGCGGGCTGCAAGCGGCTCACGAGCGGGGGTTGCTGCACCGTGACCTCAAACCGAGCAACATCTTCGTACTGCCGGGGGACTCGGTCAAGATCATCGACTTCGGCATCGCAAGCGTGGCCCACAAGCGCAGCACGATGCACATGCGGGGCACCTTACTTTATATGTCGCCCGAGCAGACCGAGCTGAAGACTCTCAGTCCCCGCTCGGATCTCTTCTCGCTCGCCGTCGTCTGCTACGAGGCGCTCACCGGACGGCGGCCCTTCTCGGGCACGAGCGGCGAAGAAACCGTCCACGCGATCCGCCACGAGGCCGCGACGCCGGCATCCGATCTCAACCCTGCGGTCAATCAGAAGATCAGTCAGGTGCTGCACAAGGCGATGGCCAAGCAGCCGTCGCTGCGCTTCCGCTCGATCCAGGAATTCGGCGTTTGTCTCCAAAAGGCGTTGCGCGAAGAACCCATCGAGTACTTCGATGAAGCCCGTCTCGGCGTACGCTTGGACCGAGTACGACAGGCGATCGAGGATGGCGAGACTGATCTCGCTTCGGAGGTCCTCGGGGCGGTCGAGGCAGAGACCTATCACCCCGACGTGGTCGCGCTGCGGAGGAGCATCGACAAATCAGTCAAGGAAACCGAGATTCGCCGCCAGCTCGACGGCGCCCGCCAGCGACTAGATCTCGGCGAGCATCAACTCGCCCTACAGCGAGTGCAGAACGCACTCGATATCGACCCTTCCCATCCGGAAGCTCTCGGACTGCAGGCTGAGATCGAGAACCGCAGCCGCGCCGAGCAATTTGAGCTCTGGCTCGGGCTCGCCCGCAAGCATCTAGACAACCACTCCTTCCAGCATGCCCGCGAGGCGCTCGACAAAGTACTCGCCGGCGACCCGACCAACTCCCAGGGCGTAGATCTGCTCGCCGAACTGGAACGGCGCGAACAGCAATACAATCGCCTTCAAAACGAGAAAACCGAACTCTACCGGCAGGCGCTCGAAGATGTCGAGCAAGGCGAGCTGACCGGAGGCCTCTCCAAGCTCGAGCGGGTCATCAAGCTAGACGAACAAGCGCCGGACACGATGGGTCCGGAGCGCCAGAAGATCTTCGAACGCGTGCGCTCGCAGCACCGCGAGCTCAACGACTCTTACGAACGCGCCGTTCAGCTACGCTCGGAAAAGAAGACCGCCGAAGCGCTCGAGCTCTGCGAGCAGGTGCTCGCCAAGCACTCTGGACACGCGCTCTTCTCGGCCCTCAAGCTTGACCTTGAAAGCGACCAGAGCCAGCAGCTCTCCGCCTACATCGCCGAGGTTGACGCCATCCTCAATGCCGAGCCGGACCTGGGGCGACGGCTCAAGATCATCACCGAGGCGGTGGAGAAGTACCCCGCCGAGAGCCGCTTTCAGCAGCGGCTCCACAGCGTTGGGGCAAAGGCGGAGCTGGTGCAGTCAATCGTGCTGCGCGCTCGCGGTTATGAAAAGGACGGCAAGTTCGTCGAAGCCTTGGCGCAGTGGGAAACGCTGCGCACGGTCTACCCGCAGTACCCCGGACTCGAGCTGGAAACCGACCGCGTGGCCAAGCGCCGCGAGATTCAGACGCGCTCGGAAACCAAACAACGCTGGGTCGAACAAGTTGAAGAGGCTCGCAAGAGCGGCGAGTGGCGCCTAGCCGAGACTCACCTCGAAGAAGCGCTGGCCCAGCTCTCGGGCGACGCCGAGCTCGAAGAGCTGCGCGAGATGACGCGGGAGGGTAAGCATCGCGCCGATCAAGCGAAGCAATTGCTCGAAGAAGCGAAGCTCAAGCTCGCTGAACCCGAGGGCGGCGCGGAGGCCGTCGAACTGCTCCGCCAAGCCTACCAGCGCGACTCGCGAAACCTGCTCGTTCGTAATACGCTTTTGGACGCCTTGCTCAAACGGGCGCAGTCGTTGCTCGACAAAGATTGGCACGACGCCGAGCCCTACGCCCGTGAAGCGGCCGCGCTCAATCTGGAAAACAACGCCGCCTCGGGCCTGCTCTCGTTGATCGACGATCGCAAGCAAGAAGAGGCAGTCGACCGCTGGGTGTCCGAGACCCGCCGCCTAGAGCGCGCCGGCGACTTGGACGGAGCGCTGGGGAGCGCGCGCCACGCACTGACCGAGTATCCGACTGAGACCCGGCTGCACAAGCTCGTCCGTTCCCTCTCTGAAGAAGTCGCACACCAAGCGAAGACTACGAGCAATGGCGACCCGGCGCCCGAACCCGCTCTGTCAACTCCGGCCGACATGGCGCGCACCGAGGCGCCGACGATTGCCTCCGGAGAAACCGTACCTGCCCAACAGCCAATCGCGCCAACAACGGAACCGCCGGCGAAGAATGTGCCGGCGTCCGGAGAGCGGAGTCGGCTTCCACTGTGGGGAGCCGCGGCGGCAGCCGTAGCCGCACTTGCCTTGATCGCCGGTTGGCTATGGTCGGGCGTCGAGAGCCCGAGCCTACCCCAGGACATCGCCTACGCGATCGAGAGCGACCCCGTCGGCGCCCGCGTCCTGATCGACGGCGACGAGGCCGGCACGACGCCGCTTTCCGTATCGCTCGCTGCGGGCACGCATCGCATCGAGCTGATTCAGTCCGGCTATTTTCGGCTCGGGGAAAGCCTTGACGTCGCCGCCTCGACGGACGAAGCCGCGAGCGGCGCCCTCGATCTCGCCTTCGTGCTCAATCCAATTCCAGCCGCTTTGCACCTCTCCGCCGACATCGAGCAAGCAGAGGCAACGCTCGACGGCGAAACGAAGGTCGCTCTCGAAGACGGCCTCGTCGAGCTTGTGGATCTCTCCGCCGGGCGTCACCGACTCGAATTCAACGCCCGCGGAGGCTTGCAGGCCGCTTTCGACTTCATCAGCGAGCCTGGCCAAGCGCCTGAACTGATCGGCGCGCCCCGCATCTCCAACCTCCAGGCGACGCTCGTGGCAGGCCTCGGAGATCGCCTGCGGCTCTGGGCCGGCGACCTGCCCGCCCAAGTCTCGGTCGACGGCGAGCCGCACGGAGAATTGGGCGTCGACGGGCTGCTCGTCGAAAACCTCGAGCCGGGAGTCCACGAAGTAACGATCGAGACCGGCCGAGGCACGCGCACTCTGCTGGCCCGGCTGGGCGCCACGCCGACTCTTTCCGTCTTTCTCGCAACGGATCGCGACGTAGGCGACCTCTACATCACCAGCAACGAAACCGAGGACGTCACGGTGCTCGTCGACGGACGCTCGCGACGTTATCGCGCTAGGGGCGGCCGCATCCGCGTGTACGGCTTGCCCGCCGGCGTCCGCCGCGTGAGCGTTCGCAAGGAAGGCTTTCGCGAGCCGGCGACACAGTCCGCGAGCATCACGAAGGGCGAGGTCGCCTCGTTGAGTTTCCGGCTCGAAAGGCTGCCGAGCATCGGAACGCTGACGCTAAGCGACGCGCCTCCGGGTATCGAAGTGTTGATCGACGGCGAAGCGGTCGGCGTCGCCGATGAAAACGGATCGTTGTCGAAGAGCGGCCTGACGTCGGGCGAGCATGTCATTGAATTGCGCGGGAAAGGCTATCGCGCCAAGTCACTTCGCAAGAACTTCGGCGCCGAAGCGCAGACGAAGATCGAAGGCGAAGAGGCCTCGCTGACGATGGCCCGGGGTACATTGCTTTTCAAGCTGGACCCACCGGCGATGACGCTTGATCTCGACCCCGCCGTGATGGACGCCGGCCGCTTTGAGGGGCGCACGCGCTACCCCGAGGCCCCGCTGCGCATGGAGCTCCAAACCGGCATCTACAATCTGACCTTCAGCGCCCCCGGCCGCGGCTCGCACACCATCAACCTTCAGTTGGCCGAAGGCGAGACCAAGACCATTCCGGTGTCCCTGTCGCTTGACGAAGAACGCAAGCTCACCTCGGGCGACCCGATGGACGGATGGGACCAGCCCGAAGCCTGGGCCGACAACGACGGTTGGTTCTTGCGCAAGGGCGCCGGCTACGCACTGTACGCGCCGGAGGTCTCCCGCGGCGTGTTTCGCTTCACGACACAGCTTCCTTCTCCGGTGATCGGATCGGGCAAGCCCACTGCTTGGGTCGTCGGCTACAAGAGCCGCGGCGACTTATTGCTCTTCGCGGTCAATAAGCGAGACTTCAGCCGCTCGCGCCTCGTCAACGGCAAGGCGCAAGGCGAGCTCTCGGTGCAACACGGACTCGACGCGAAACAGGAGCAGTCGTTCGAGGTTGAGATTCGCGATAATCGGGTCCGCTGCAGCGTGCTCGTCGACGGTCGCTCGAAGGTTTTGGATTCCTGGGACATCGAGGTCGGCGACGGACGCTTCGGCTTCTGGATCCCCACCGGGAAAGAATTGGCAATTCGCGGGTTCTCTGTCCGCGGACGCTAGCCAGGCTTCCCTTCGACTCGCGCGACGGGGTATGCTCGGGATCTCGTTCGACTTCGGAGCTCGCCATGCAACCTGTGAATTGGGGAATCATCTCCACCGCCAAGATCGGAACCGCCAAAGTCATCCCCGCGATGCAGCGCGAAAAGCTGTGCAACATCCGCGCCATCGCTTCTCGCAATCTCGAGACAGCCAAGCGAGCGGCCGACGAGCTCGGCATTGAAAGGGCCTACGGCTCCTATGAAGAGCTGCTCGCCGATCCCGAAATCGAAGCCGTATACAATCCGCTTCCAAATCACTTGCACGTCCCCTGGTCGATTCGCGCCGCCGAGGCCGGCAAACATGTACTGTGCGAAAAACCTGTCGCGCTCAACGCCGACGAAGCTCAGACGCTGGTCGATGCGCGCGACCGAACCGGAGTGCTCATCTCGGAAGCGTTCATGGTGCGCGGCCATCCGCAGTGGCGCCGCGCCCGCGAGCTAGTCCGAGAGGGATCCATCGGCAAGCTGCGCGCGATTCAGGGCTTCTTCTCCTATCACAACGTCGACCCTGCGAACATTCGAAATATCGCCGACATCGGCGGCGGCGGTCTCTACGACATCGGCTGCTACCCGATCGTCGGCTCGCGTTTCATCTTCGAAGACGAGCCGACCCGGGTCGTCGCACTCCTCGAGCGTGACCCCGAGTTGAAGACCGACCGTCTCGCAGGCGCGCTGCTCGACTTTCCCCAAGGCCAAGCAAGCTTCACCTGCTCGACCCAGCTCGTGCCCTACCAGCGCATCCATTTCTTCGGGACGAAAGGCCGAATCGAGATCGAAATCCCATTCAACGCACCGCCAGACAAGCCCTGCCGCCTGTTTGTCGACGACGGCTCCGTGCTAGGCGGCGGCGCGGCCCGGGAAGAACGCTTTGATGTCGTTGATCAATACGGGGTCCAAGGGGAGCTCTTCTCGGAAGCCGTTCGCGGCGGCGCCCCGCTCGAGTTCCCAATCGACGACGCGGTGAAAAACATGCGCGTCCTCGACGCCCTCTTCCACTCGGCCGAAAGAGGCGCATGGCAAGAAGTCTGAGGCTCAAAGTCGCTGTGATAGACTCGATCTAAAGCTTCCTCGCAAGATCGAAGCTCGCTCGAGTTTCCCGCCATGGCGGCTTTGAATTCAGCGTTCTGCGTCCTTTACGTTTTCCTCGTCTATAGCCGCTTGCCCGAGATCCTGCCCGGCGGCGTCAGCATAACGATCTTTGCCCTGGCTTGCTTCACGACCCTGGTCACCGGACACGTTCACAAGATCGGTACGACGCGCCTGGGCCTGCTGTTCCTCGTCTTCACCGCCCTGTTGATGATCTCAGTGCCGCTCAGCGTATGGTCCGGCGGCAGCATGGCTTTTCTCAAGGAACATTGGCTGCGCTCTTTCTTGCTTTTCTTCCTGATCGTTGCGGGCGCGAGTTCCCCTAAGCGCAGTATCCGACTGCTGATGATGCTGCCTCTAGGCGTCACCTTTGTCGCTGTGCAGGCGCTCTACGTGGGCGAGACGTACATCGACAATCGCCTGGTCAGCCCCAACCCCGACGGTCGCTTCTCTAACCCGAATAACCTCGCTTTCGCCGTCGTTCTCGCGATGCCTCTGTGGATGACGGCGATCGTGGATTCAACGCGCTCTGTGATCGTCCGGTTGGCCGGCGTAGGCTCGATCGGCGTCCTCTCCGTGGCGGCGATCAGGACCGGCTCCCGGGCAGGTGTGCTGGCAATGTGCGCCATGGCGGCCTTCGTCGTCTGGCGAGCGCCAATGGCGTCAAAGGTCCGATCACTGCTGCTCGCCGCAATCCTGATCCCGGTCGGCGTAACGATGTTGCCCCAACACCTCCTGTTGCGTTTCACCACCTTCACTGAGTCAACGCGTAGGTCCGACGCCAGCCTACGGGCCACGACCTCGGCTTCTCACCGCATCCATATGGTGGAGCAGGCAGTAGCGCTCACGCTTCGGAACCCAGTTTTCGGCTCCGGAGTCGGGATGTTCGCGATCGCCGAACACGATTTGGCCCGCGAGCAAGGTAAGGATCTTGGCTCCTGGGCCGACGCGCATAACATCTATGCTCAGGTTGCCTCTGAATGCGGCATCCCCGCGCTGCTCGTTTTCTTAGCCATCCCGTGGACGGCCGCCAAACTTCTAAGAGAAGCGGAGAAAGGGGCTCGCGCCGTCGGCTCGGTCCGTCTTGCCGCCGCCGCGTCGTTCCTGCAGGTCGCGCTCGTGGGCTATTGCGTGCTCGGATTCTTCGGCAACTTCGCATACCGCGACTATCTGCCCGTGCTGTGCGGGTTGACGGTCGGGATCTACGAGTCGGTACGAGCCCATCTGCACGTCACTGAGAAGAACCGAGACGAAGAAGACGCTGAGGCCTCGACAGAGTTGCGCCCCCCGGTGCCGGCGCTGCGGCCAGCCTAGGCGGAGAAATCGATCACCGTCTTGATCTCGCCGTCCTGGCGCTGCCCGAAGGCCGCGGGCGCTTCGGAACGGCTCAACCTGTGGGTGATCATCCGGGCGAGAAGGCCCGGCGCTTCGCTCTCGAGCCGAGCCAAGTCCTCCGAGGCCCGTCTCCAGGAGTCTCGATCCGCGTTCACCGTCCCTATCCAGACCAGGTTCTTCAACACCGAATCGACCTGGAAGGACCCGACATCGATCTCGCAACGCAGCCCGTGCGCCGCCCCGCCGGCCAGAACGATTACGGCATTACGAGCCATCCGATCGAGCTGATCGAAAACCGCCGTCCCCGAGCCTGTGCAGTCGAGCAATAGATCGAATCCGCTCACCTCAAGCTCTCCGACCCGAGCGTACCCGACGCCGGCATCGCGCAGAATGGCGGCGGGTCCGCTGTCGACGGCTTCCAGCGAAACGCTCCAAACTTCTCCGCCCCGCAGCCTCCCGAAGAGCGCGGCTAAGATCCCGAGCGGCCCTGCGCCCAGCACCAACGCCTTCCTCGACCTCTCGGTGTCGAATAGTGCGCCGCGAGCCAGCTCGGCGCGGCGCCAAGCCTTCTCCACCACTGCCGACGGCTCCAGCAACACCCCGACGGCGTCTGCCTCGGCGGGAATGGGAATGACATACTTCGCCGGGGCTGCGACGTACTCTGAAAACATGCCGTCGAGACGAACGATGCCCGTCTCGCGATACTCCCCGGAGGCGCAAAGATCCGCGCGGTCTCGACGGCAGGGCTCGCAAATCGTGCACGGTCGACGCGGCATCACCGCCGCCCGAACGCCCTCTTGCAACCCTTCGACTTTCGATCCGATCTCGACGATCTCCGCGTAGGATTCGTGTCCGATCAGCATCGAATCGACGCCGGCCGGAAGGACGCCGCGACCCAATTCGACGATCTCACGATCCGTGCCGCAAACCCCGCCGCGAATCATCCGCAACAGGACTTCATCGTCGCCGGCTAGACTCGGGTCGGGCGCGTCGACCCACTCGACGGCCCCCAACGCCGGCTTCCACGAGAGTGCTCTCATCGCAAGCGTTGATCATTTCCAAACGCCGCTCGGGGGCAGCGGAGTCGCAGGCGAGAGCCCACGAAAGAGGTCGACACCAGAGAACCAGTCAAGATCAACCCAGCTGGGTTGATTGAATCCGGACTGCTCATTGAAGGGAATTCAGGTGGAAGAAGATCTTATGTTCTCCGCAAATTCCGCGAAGAGTCTTACTGCCATCCCTCTTCAACACCCCTACATACAGGATTTCATCCACGTCCCGACGCAGGCTGGCATGCACATGGAAAGCGTCATCGCTTTTGGATGGGCGGCCTGCTCTGCTTCCGACAATTTACCAATCCCCTCGAGTTCGTCCCAGGCCTCACAGCTGCAATCGCAATTCTGCTCCTGTCGTTCGAAACCGGCGAAGCGGGAGTCATCTAACGGCTCGCGTCGGATGACGTCCACCTTGAAGCCTAGAGCGGTGACCACAAGAGGCATTCCCACGGGCTCGCTGCCTATCGCGTAAGTCGTCTCTTCGGTCTGCTTGACCATGGGGCCTTTGTCGGCGATCGCGGCGACTTCCGCTGGCGGATCGAGAAACATGCGGGAAAACACGTGTGATCCTGCGGTGAGTTGGAAGGCTCTTAGAGCGGGGTCATCCTTGTAAGGCCCTTCCTCCACGACCCAGACGCTTCCCTTCACCGCAAACATCAGGTCAGGACCGTCGGGGGCGGATGCTCGAATCTGATAACCATACCCGTACTCGCGCGCCGTGTGACCAGCAATCTGACTTGTTCCGCGCCGCTCAACGGGCGAGGAAGAAATGCCAGACTCCATTTCTCCAAATACCAAGCTAAACGCCGTGTTGACGGCGTCTGTCGGGTGGGTTTCCGGGTACCACACCGCTTGTTTCACCACACGCCCGCTGGCCGGGTCGAGTACCGCCCATTCCGTTGGAGAGCCGTCAGCCTTCAAGCCTGCCAAGAGGCTCGAGCCTCCCACATCCATACGCAACCGGTTGCCCTTGACAGAGACGGTGAAATCCGTGACCGCAGGCCGTACAGGGTCCGAAAAATCAGTCTGAGTAGGATCGTCCGGCGTGCCCGTCGGGAAAAGAAGTTCTCCGTATATACTCTTCAATCTCTTCACCATGAGATCGTTCGGGACGCTGTCGTAGCTGCCTCTGAGAACAAGAGCGGTGTTGCCAGTCTGAGCGACCGCCGACGGCGTAGAGCCAATACCGGCGGCAAGGGTGATTGCTATCAGGCAGCCCGTGGTCAATCGTAATCCGTCCGTGCATTTCATAGACCTTCCCCCAGGATTTAGGTTCTAGCCATCCCGGCACGATCAGCATAGCCGAGTCGCGGATGCGCTGCAACGGTCGCGGATCCGCTTTCAGGCGGGCGCCTCACATCTTCCCCAGTCGGCCTTCAGGTCGGGTCTGGTCAAGGCGTTCCAGCCACTTTAGCGCCCACTCCGCGTCACCGCTCCGACCAGCCAGCGGGAACCTCTTGTTCGAGCCTTACCGCGAATCCGTCAGATGCTCGTCGATCAGCTTGCCCAGTCCTAGCCGCTCGTCCGATTCTCGGACGAGAAGAAGCCTGGCATCGGAGGTAAATGGCGCGCCCTGAAATCGGCCTTCAGACATCCGTTGATCGATAGCTGAAACACGTTCTTCGTCACCCACCTGGGTGTCGCCCTAGCCTTTCTTGCGCTTCGCTCAAACCTGCATCTGTAAGGGCGCTGAGAGTGCGCGGTCCGTCTGCGGATGACGGTAAGATCGGAAGTACAGATGAGACTAGCCCTTCGCCTTGCGTCTTTGTCACTTGTCGTCGCCGCGGTCGCTCTTGCAGCCGAGGGCTTCTCGCTTGTCGGCAAGACGACCCTTCACGATTCCAATCGTGTCACCACGACGCGGGTTCTCATCGAGCCAACCCGGGTTGCAGTCGGCAGCGAGGGCGGCGGCAACAAAACCGGCATGGTCTTCCTGGCCGATCAAGCAGTCCTCCGCATCATCGATCACTCCCGCCGCAACTACCGCGAGATGACGCCGGAAGACATCGAGAAGCTCGGCAATCAGATGAACGAGATGATGCAGAAGATGAAAGAGCACATGAAGAACATGCCGCCGCAGCAGCGAGCCATGATGGAGAAAATGATGACGCGCAAGATGCCCGCCGCCGGCCAACAGGTCGAAAAGACCGTCTACACGGCGGCTGGATCGGGCGAGGTCGGCGGTAGACCTTGCGCACGCTACGAAGGTCGACGCGGGGGTGAAAAGCGCGACGAGGTCTGCACCGTCTCCTTCAGCGAGTTCGGTGCGAAGATTCAAGACTTCGCGGTGTTCCGCAAGCTCGGCGAGCTCCTCGCCAAGCTCTCTCCGCAGAGCGCCGACCAGTTCCTGCAGTTCGGCGGCGACGACTGGGAGCGGCAGCAAGGCTATCCCGGCATCCCAATCGAGCGCAAGACCTTCAGCGGCGGCAAGCTGGTCAGCACCCACGTCGTCGAAACGGTTGAGCGGATATCGATCCCCGAAGAGCCGTTCACGGTACCGGCAGGCTACAAGAAGCAAGAAGGCTTCGGCCCGACGGTCGGCCGCTAGGCTGGCGGGTCGAAGCCATCAGGCGACCATACCCCTCGTATCTGAGGACCGCCGCTTATAATGGGCTTTTCGGCCATGAGCATTCAGCGCCTCGTTCGCATCCGCCAAAACTTCCCCGTCCGCGCCCTCGCCGACGTGTCCGCAGCGGTGCGCGCCAAGATGGAGGCCGCCGACTGGGCGCAGCGGATTCCTCCCGGCAGCCGCATCGCCGTCGGCGCGGGCAGCCGCGGCATTCAGAACATCGACGTCATCGTCAAGGCCGTCGTCGACTTCTGGAAGTCGCGCGACTGCAAGCCCTTCATCATCCCTGTGATGGGAAGCCACGGCGCCGCCTCCGCCGAAGGTCAGGCCGACGTTCTGCGTCACTACGGCATTGACGAGGAGCGTATGGGTGCCCCAGTCGTCAGCTCGCTCGACGTCGTCAACGTTGGGACCACTCCTGAAGGCATCGATGTCTCGATGGACCGCAACGCGTTCGAGGCAGACGGCGTGATGCTGTGCTCGCGCGTCAAGTGGCACACCGACTTCGAGGGCGGACTCGAGAGCGGCGTTCACAAGATGATGGCGATCGGACTCGGCAAGTGGGAAGGCGCCAAACGCTATCACACCTGGGCGCTGAATATCGGCATGGAAGGAGTGATCCGCGGAGTCGGCGGCGTCATCTTGAACACCAAAAAGATGCTCGGCGGTCTGGCGATCCTCGAAGACGCATGGCACAATACCGCCGAAGTGCACGCGCTCGGCGTCGACAGCATGGTCTTGCGCGAAGAGGAGCTGCTGGCGCGCACCAAATCCTGGAAGGCGAACGTTCCGGCCAAAGAGGTCGACCTGCTGATCCTCGACGAGACGGGTAAGAACTTTTCCGGCGCCGGTATGGACACCAAGGTCGTCAATCGCAGCGTCGACGGCCCAAACCGCTGGACTGGCGTCCCGGCAATCCGCCGCATCTTCGTGCGCGATCTCTCGGAGCTCTCCTACGGTAACGCCATCGGCATCGGCTTCGCCGACATCACGACTGACCGGCTGGTAGACAAGATCGACTACAACGCTACGTGGATCAACGGGCTCACTTCCTCGACGACGAGTCCCGGCGCGACGCCGATGCACTTCGCCGACGACCGTACTTGCATCGAGAAGATCCTGCCGACATGCGGCAAGCTCGACGTCTCGAAGTGCTCGATCGTCTGGATCCCCAACTCGATGGACCTAGCGGAAGCGATGGTGAGCGAGAACCTGCTGCCCGCGCTGCGCGACAATCCCGAGATCGAGATCATCGGCGAGCCGGAAGAGCTGAGCTTCGACGCCGACGGCAACCTCGTCGGAGCATTCGAGCCCGCTGCGGCCGCCCACTAGATGCCTCTGCTGCACGCCGTCGTCCTGGCGCTGGTCCAGGCAGCGACTGAGTTCTTGCCCGTCTCGAGCACCGCTCACCTCGTGCTAGTGCCTTGGCTAGCCGGTTGGCCCGAGCACTCGCTCGCCTTCGACATCGCGCTCCATATGGGGACGTTGCTCGCGGTCCTGGCCTACTTCTTCAGAACGTGGGTGCGGTTGGTCTTCCTCGCCTTCGGAAAGGAAGTATGGAAACCTGAGCCGGGTGAAGCCGACCACGATCTCTACGAGAATCCGCGCCTATTCGTCTATCTCGCTGCCGCCACCATCCCGGCCGGCGTCGCCGGGTTACTGCTCAAGGACTTGGTCGAGACGACGCTGCGTAGCCCGATCATCATCGGGGTGATGCTGATCGTGGTGGGCCTAGTTCTGGGTTGGGCCGACCGACGCCCCAGTCTGACCCGTCACCTGGGCGACATCAGCTTCCGCGAAGCGATGGCGATCGGTTTCGCGCAAGCCATTGCGCTCATTCCCGGCACGTCGCGCTCAGGGATCACGATCTCTACGGCAATGACGTACGGGCTCACGCGCGCCTCGGCAGCGCGTTTCTCCTTTTTGCTCTCAACACCGATCATCCTGGGCGCCTCGCTCAAGACGGCGCTCGACGTGGTGCAAGAGGGTGGTCTACCCGCCGGGCAAACGACGGCGTTTGCGGTCGGGGTCGTTGTCGCCGCGATCGCCGGGTACGCGGTCATCGCTTTCTTTATCCGCTATTTGCAGCGGGCTACCATGCGGCTGTTCGTCGTGTATCGCATCCTGCTTGGAATCCTGGTCATCGCGCTCGCTCTGCTCGCCAATCTCAGTCCCGGCGCTTGACGCCCGCCGCTGCGCGCCATCCTCGTGGAGTCCGGGTGTATGATTAAGGTGGCTCTAGCTTGATTCTTCGCGTTCCGCCGGGAGGCGAAGGATGAAGCTGCAAATTACAACTAACCCGCGGGTGAACGAACCCGTAGGGTTTCTTCTACTCATCGCGGCCGTTGGGCTGGCGTTGAGCCTAGTATCTTTTTATCCGCTCGACCCCTCGCTCAATGTCGCCCGCGACGGAGCGGCGGCGCGCAACCTCGTCGGCGTACCCGGAGCCTACTTCAGCGACCTTGCACTGCAATGGTTCGGGCTGGCGGCTTTCCTCGCGCCGTTTTATTGCGCCGTATGGGGTTGGTTCTGGCTGCGTTCGACCGAAGTCCCGTGGATTCGCGCGCGGCTGGCGGGCGCGATCCTACTGCCGCTGGTCGCCTGCGCCGCTTTGGGACTGACCACCGACTGGCGCGTCTTCGGCGGCGTCGTGCGGGCCGGCGGAGTGCTGGGAACGATCTTCGCCGAAGTGCTGGTGCGCTATCTAAACCGGCCGGGGGCAGTACTGCTGCTCGTCTCGTGCGCCGTCCTTTCGCTCTACCTGCTGACCAGCTTCCGGCTTGAGCGCGGGGCCGAATGGATGCGCGCGCGGGGCTCGAACAGAGGCGCATTCAGCGAGCGTTGGCGCGCCTGGCGACTCCGACTCCGAGAGAAGGGCGAAGAACGCCGAGCCCGCCGCGAAGAGCGCAAGCGAGAGAAAGAAGAGACTCGGAGCGTCCGCTCCTCAGCCTACGCCGCCGTCGACGACGAGGAGGTCGCCGCACCCATCCTTCCCCCGCTGCGTCGCCGCGCCACACTTCCGATCGAGGAAGACGGCGAGGAAGCCGTCGACGAGCTGCCGCCGATCGTTCCTTACGACGGCGCCGCTCCCTACGACCCCGCGGCAGAGCCGGACGATATCGCCCCTGCGCCGACCCTAGAGCGCCAAGCTGAGCAATCGGACCTCGCTTGGGATGACGAGGAGGACTTCGAGGAAGAGCCCGAGAATGAGATCGCCTACCGCGTCCCCTCGACGCAGCTACTGCAACCGCCGGCCGAGCGCTCGAGCTACGATCCGGACGAGCTGCACGAAACCGCCCGTACAATCTGCTCCAAGTTCGAGGAGTTCAAAGTCGGCGGATCGGTTTCTCAGATCAACCCCGGTCCAGTCGTAACGACGTTCGAGTTCAAGCCCGACGCCGGCGTCAAGTACAGCAAGATCATCAACCTGTCGGAGGATCTCTGCTTGGCGCTCGAGTGCGAGTCGATACTGGTGGAGCGGATCCCCGGCAAGTCGACGGTAGGCATTGAAGTGCCCAACCGGCGGCGCGAGATCATCGGAATGCGCGAGATCATCGAGTCGAAGGATTTTCGCAGCTCGGACTCTCCGCTGACCGTCGCGCTCGGCAAAGACATCAACGGCCGCCTCAAGGTCGCCGACCTGACTTCGATGCCTCACCTGCTCGTCGCCGGCTCGACCGGCTCGGGCAAATCGGTGTTGATCAATACGATCATCATGTCGATCATTCTGCGATCGTCGCCCAAACAGGTGCGCTTCATCATGGTCGACCCGAAGACGGTCGAGCTCGGCGTCTACCAGGACATTCCGCACCTTCTCACGCCGGTCATCACCGACATGAAGAAGGCCTCGAACGCGCTCAAGAACGCTACCCACGAGATGGAGCGGCGCTTGAAGCTGCTCGCCGAACATGGCGTGCGCAACATCGATCAATTCAACAACAAGCTCGACCGCATCCGGGCGCGCGTGGAGGAGAAGAACCCCGAGCTTGCCGCGTCGCTAACCGAGCTGCCTTACATCGTGCTCATCATCGACGAGCTCGCCGACTTGATGATGCTCGAAGGCCGGCAGATCGAAGAGTCGATTACGCGACTGGCGCAGATGGCGCGAGCGGTCGGCATTCACCTGCTGCTGGCGACGCAGCGTCCGTCGGTGGACGTGATCACGGGGTTGATCAAAGCCAACATCCCGGCGCGTATTTCGTTCCGGCTGGCGACGCGGGTCGACTCGCGAACGATCCTGGACACGATGGGCGCCGAGGCGCTGCTGGGACGCGGCGACATGCTTTTCCTGCCGCCGGGCACCTCACGAATGATGCGCGTCCACGGGCCGTTGGTGACCGAGGAAGAGATCGAGGCCGTCGTGCGCGAGTGGAAGGCGCAAGGTCGGCCGCGCTACGAAACCGAATACCTCGAAGCGCCGGCGGGCGAGAACGAGGAAGGCTCAGAAGCGTCGCCTGGCCTCGACGATCCGTCTTACAACGAAGCGGTGCAACTTGTATTGCAGATGGGAAAGGCCTCGACCTCGACGCTGCAACGCCGGTTGCGGTTAGGCTACGGACGAGCGGCGAGGCTTCTGGATGCTATGGAGCAAGAGGGCATTATCGGGCCGCCCGACGGCAGCCGTCCGCGCGACGTGCTCAAGCGTCCGGATTGGCTCGACGGCTACCCGTCGAGCTAATCTCCACCAGGTGAGAGCACCAGACGCATGTACATATCGGCCGACGTTGCGCCGCCCTTGTGGCGGGCCGGCTCGTAGCTGAGCTTCTGAACCTCGGCCTCGGCGAGTTGCGCCAGCTCGGTGCGTTCGCCGACGGCCTCGACGTTCTCTACCCTTCCGTTGGTATCGATCCACACGCGCAGCGGGATGACGACCGGAGCGCCGACCGACGGTTGCTCGATCGAGAGCGTACCCATCGCCTCCTGGCGCTGGCGCGGGGCGCGAAAGTTGCCCGCAACCGCGGCGCCCTTGACGCTAGGCCAAGCGCCGTCGAGCTCTAGGGCCGGCGTTACGCGAACGGTTGGGCTCGGCTTGGCAGCCGCTGCGGCCGAGACGACTCGGCGAATCTCGGTCTGGAGCTCAACGGTCTGCTCGGCGGCCTTGCGGTTTTTCTCGGCTAGCTCGCGGTTCTCTCTTTCGAGAACCTGCCTAGCTCGCTCGAGAGCTCGCTTTTCGTTTTCGAGGGCTTCGTTGGCGGCTTCGAGCTCGGTGACTCGCCCTTGGGCGGTGCGCCAATCCTGCCAGTTTCGAATAGCGACGCCAGTCGCGAGCAGCAGCAGCGCTGCTAGAACTACAATCCATCCGCGTTGCATGTTGAGGAGCCTCCGCGTTGCCAAGTATAGGCGTCGCGTCGGCGCAATTCAACCCGCGACCGGCCGGACTCAGTCGGGGAGGGGGCCGTCGGCGGCAGCGGGGGCCGAAACGTCGTCGTCGGGAAGCTCTTTAACGACCTGGACGCCGACCGTGTAGCCGTCGGCGTCGGCGTGGCAATGGCGCACGATCGCCTCAAAACTGGCAGAGGACTGGTCGGTAACGCGCACGGTCTCGCTGATCGCGAGCTGACTCACGGAACGAAAGGAGAGGCCGTGGTCGGACATTCCGATCAGGTCGACTCGCTCGCGGCGATCGGCGCCGTCGACCTGGCGCACGAGGGTGACCGGGCCGTGGGCGGGCAGGCGCAAATCCCTGCGGCGCTCTTGGTGCTTGGGCTTGGGGGGGCCGGAACGAAACGCTTTCCGCAGCCGCGAAAGCGGGTTCCAAGAGCCAGGATCGTTGGACGGCATGAACCGGGGTCGAACCCGTACTAGCATCTATGATTCCCTGAACAGTCGATGGGGGCAATCGCCGGTCGGTCTTATTTCCCGCTAAGGGATATCACCTACTGATTATACGCTAGGAGGGTATTCGGGGTCGCTCTTCGAGTGCTGGCTTGTAGGGGTGGGCGCGGACTGCGAACGAACACATCCGGGTTCAGGATAGCTTCTAAGCTATTGATTCTAATATATTGAAATCGGCAGCAATAAAAAAACCCTGGACAAATTCGGACATGTCCGGACTTCGTGGCCGGGGCGCTGTTTATCGGTTCGCCTTTAGGCTAGCATGGGGCGCCTAACGGGGCCGCTATTCGTCGTCGAGCTCGATTTCGGGCGGGAGATCTTCGAGGTAAGGGAGCGGGTCGAGGCGGTGCTCGGATTGACCGCAGCGGTCGAGGGCGCGGTTGAATCCGTCCGGGAGCGATTCAGGGTGGAGAGAGACGGCAGGCGGCGGCCGTCAATTCGACGGCTGGGTTCTCCTGACCGGGCAGGAGTCCAGCGAGGCGCGCTCTTGGTGCGCCTCATCCGAACGACCGCAGCTCGACCCACGCGGCATCAACTTGGACTCGATCCGTAGGATCAAGCCCAAGCGATATCGCCGAGTCTCGGGCCCAGGAGAGGGCGTATCGTTTGGTTCCCCGGAGCTTGCGTCGCCGGGCTATGGTTATGAGGCCCCTTCGGGCTTGGGACAGCGCACTTGGCTTGGCCGGAAAATCCGGGCTCTGATGCGGTGAATGGAGTGCGCGTCCGGGCCCTGGGAACCGATGAGTCGGTTCCCGGCAAGCGTGGGGGCTCGCGCCACATTGGACGCAAAAAGGCCCGCCGGGGGACACCCGGCGGGCCTTCTCAAGCTAGTAACTAGTCGCCGGCGACGCCTGCGGCTTCCGCTTCGGCCTTCTCGTTCTTGGCGGGTTGGAGGCCGCCGAGTTGGATCAGCTTCGGAGCCGGGGGCTCTTTGAGCACTTGCTCGCGGTACATCTTCATCAAGCGCGCTTCCTCTTCGTTGGTGAGGATCTTGCGCTTGGTTTCGCCGCCGTTGGCGACCGGGACCTCGCCGCGCGCAGTCGCCTCGGCCAGTTTGCGGTCGCGCTCGGCCTTGCGCTCTTCGGTGGCGTTGGCCGGGCCGTCGGAGATCTGCGGTCCGCGCGAGGCGTGATCGGCGTTGATCTTGAGCTTGTGCCCGTCTTCGCCGAGACCGACTTCTTTGCCGCCGGCGTAGATCTTGTGGCGGCCGTGCTCGTCGTACCACTTGGTCAACGAGGCGGTCATGTGCATCTTCTCGATGATGTTCCGCCAGCCGATGCCGGTGTTGTAGGCGCAGAAGCTGATCTCGCCTTCTTGCGTGCCGTAGGGAATCACGCACATTTCGGTGCGGCGGAAGTCGTAGTTAAAGAGGTCTTGGAACCACATGCCCGCGACGAACAGGAAGTTCCAGGGATCGTTGCGGCGGGCGATGCCCTTGCCGTAGCTCTTGCCGCTGAGGGCGAACGACTTATCGAACTTCTTGAGCAGGGCGCCCATCGAGAACGACTTCGGCGCCTTATAGGAGTTGTAGTTCTTGAGCAGCGCTAGGCCCATCTGGACGTTGGTCGCGACCTTGCCGCGGCCCGAGTCGGTGATCTTGCGGATGTCTTGGACGAACTGCGGCACGTTGATGAACTCGGCGACCGGAGCCATGTCCTTGGTCTTCTTGTTGATCATCAAGGCGGTGCCGACGCCGCAGTTGGGATGGCAGCCGCAGCTAACCTGGCCCCACTGGGAGTCCGGACCGTGCGCCACGTCCGCAGCGTCGGCGAAGCTGCCCATCACCGAGATGGGGAACCAGTCGCGGGTCGGGTCGGTGATGCCGAGCTGCCCCTGGACGTCGTAGGCGAGGTGCGAGAGCGTGTAGCGCTGGTTGTGGCGGCGCTCGTCGGTGATGTCTTCGTCGCGTCCGGTAAAGCTGACCGGCTGGAAGGAGATGAACGCGATCTTTCCAGGATTGTCGCGCGCGAACTGAATGATGGGGCCGACTTGCTCGTTGTTGACGTTGTTGACCAAGGTCGTCACGAGGACGATCTCGATGCCGGCGTCGTGCATGGCGTCGATCGCCTTGAGCTTGACATCGAAGAGGTTGCCGATCTTGCGATGCGAGTTGGCGGCGTTGCCGATGCCGTCGAACTGCAAGTAGGCGTAGCGCATGCCGGCGTCGGCGGCGTCTTCGGCGAACTTGCGGTTCTTGGCGAATTCGATGCCGTTGGTAGCCGCCTGGACCGAGTTGTAGCCCACGCTGCGGGCGTAATGCACGGCCTTCAGGAAAAACGGCGACATCGTCGGCTCGCCGCCCGAGAACTGTACCGACATCTGCCGCCGCGGCTTGATCGTGATGGCGTTGTCGAGAATCGTCTTGATCTCTTCCCACTCGAGCTCGTGGACAAAGCCAACCTGGTTGGCGTCCATGAAGCAGGGGTCGCACATCATATTACAGCGGTTGGTGAGGTCGACCGTCAGCACTGCGCCGCGGCCGTACTTGACGGTCGATGAGCCGTGGTCGTGGAGCGTCTCGTCGTTGTGGGCGCTGATGTCGCGGCCAGGGAACTGCGATTCGATGTGCTCGAGGAAGCGATAGTTAATCGCCATGATGTCCTCGATCTTGCCGTGGGTGGGGCACTCCTTGACCATCCAGATCTCGTCGTCTTTCTGGACGATTGAGGCTTCGACCTCGCCAACCTTCTCGGAGCGGAGGACGTTGTAGTCGACCTGTCCGCTGAGGATGTTCTCACGCGCCTCTTTGACGCACTTGGGACAGAGGGAGTCGGTCTTGCGGGGCCAGCCGAGCGGGGGCTTGGACTTTTCCCAGGTCTTGAGGATAGGCTTCTCGGACCAATCGGGGGTGAAGGACGGATTGGGATCCTTGCGCTCATCCAGGTAGCGTGCGAACTTCCACATTCCCGTGGCGACCTTGCTGAGGCCTTTCTCCACGTATTTAACGGGTCGATGCATGGAATCTCCTGCTGGAAACTTTTTGGAGCGGCGGTCGGGGCCTGTCGGGCGCTGGGCGCCAGAGGCTAAGAGGGGGGCGACACGCCTACTACTCGTATTTCCCGCTAGGGTACGAGAACAACGGGCGGGATGCTAGCGAAGCACGCCGAAACGCGCGAAATGCGGGCTGGGCGGCGTTTTTAGGCGCTGAACGGGGATCGCAGCCGGAACGGTGGGGACTCACGCAACTTGTTGAAAACAAAGAATAATGCAAGTGTTGCAGAGGCCTCACGGGGCGGATTGGGTATGATGGACGTGCGGCCCTCCTCCTGCGACGAGGCCGCCTGGACGAATGAGCAAACTCTCTCTGCTAGGCGAATTCACTCTGTTCTTGCGCGAGAACAAGAAGCTCTGGATGCTGCCGATCATCATCGTGATGGTGCTGTTGGGCGCGCTGCTTGTCTTTGCGCAGAGCTCAGCGCTCGCGCCGTTTATCTACACCATCTTCTAAGCCGTGAGGCCGTGCGTCCGCGGGCACGTCGAAAGAAGCTTTTTTGGGCTCATCGCGGCGCTGAGTTGCGGCCCGGGAACATCGCGCCCTTCGGCGGACCTAGCGGCAGAGGCTGACGCGTTGGGCCTGCGGCGGGTCGATATACTGGAACGAGACAAGCGGACCGCACGATGAGCTCCCCCCCGACCAAGAAGCCTCCGACGATCTTGATCGTCGATGACGATAGTCTGATCTTAGCATCGCTGCGCGGGCTGTTTCTGCTCGAAACGGACTACGAGATCATCGAGCACAGCGACCCCAAGGCAGCAGTGGAAGAAGCCGCACGGCGGCCTGTGGACTTGGTCATTTCCGACTTCTTGATGCCCGGAATGAACGGGGTGGAGTTGCTCGGCAAGATCAAGAGTCTACAGCCCGATGCAGTGCGCATTCTGCTGACGGGTTTCGCAGACAAAGAGAACGCAATTCGGGGCATCAATGAGGTCGGGCTCTATCAGTACCTGGAGAAGCCCTGGGCGAACGAGGATCTGCTGCTGCTGATCCGCAACGCTCTGCGGGAGCGCAGCCTTCGCGGACAGCTTGCGGAGAAGATCGATGAGTTGAGCGCGCTGATCGACCGGCACACCGACCTCAGCGACAAACACAGCTCGCTTGAGCGGGAGCTCGAGATGGCGGCTCGCGTCCAGCGCGGGTTGTTGCCCGAGAAACCGCCCCAAGGCAAGGGTTTTCGTTTCGCCTCCTACTACCAGCCGAGCACGACCCTGGGCGGCGATTTCTACGACGCGGCGGAGCGCGAGGACGGCACGATCTTGCTGCTGGCTGATGTCAGCGGGCACGGCGTTCAGGCGGCATTGACCTCAATGCTGCTCAAGGCGAGCTTTCATCAAGCGGCGCAAGGCGCGGCTGATTCCAGCGCATTGTTCGATTCGATGAACAACCAGCTTTACCAGTTCCTTCCGTCCGGCATGTACGCATGTGCCTCGACGGTTTGGATCCGACCCGGAGAATCTCAGGTTTGCGTCGCTAATGCGGGGCTTCCCTACCCCCGGCTGTTGGCGGCCGGCGATAAGCGGATCGACGAACTGCCGCTGAGCGGGATGCCGCTTGGGATGTTCAGCGAGAGCATGCCGGGTAACCACGACATACAGCACGTGGAGATGCGCCGGGGCGACGTTCTTCTGCTAGCGAGCGACGGCCTAGGCGACGTGCAGAGCCCCGACGGCACGATGATGCAGGAGGGGGCGCTCGGGAGTGCGTTTGACGGTCTCGCCGGCCTGGACGGAGAAGAGGTCATCGCCCGACTCGTTGAACGAGCCACCAAGTTCGCTGCGGGGGCAAGCCCTCCTGACGATCTGAGCATCGTGGCGCTGACGCGAAGCTGACGCTTCATTCACCGAATGGGCCGCCGCCGTGGGCCTGCGCATCCCGCTTCGAACACAAGTGGCGCTACAGCGAGTAATCGACGAATCGGCGTCCGCTGGAGTTGCCGAGAAGAGCTCGCCGTTGTCGGCGTGCGGGGGCGATGGGGGCTCGGATTTATGTCCGCGCTCGTTTGCGAAGCAGCGCAAGTCCGAGCAACGAGCCGCTTAAAAGGGTAAGCGTGGCCGGCTCGGGAATGACGCCGCCGACGGCATCGGGGACGGAGAGCATGTCGAAGGCAAGATCTGCTCCGGCGACTGTGTTCTCTCCGATGATGGCAAGGGAGGTAAGCATGCTGAAGTCCGCGGGGCCAATGCCCGAGGCTATGAAGGAAGAGAACAGCACATCTATCGTGGTTGCGGCCATGCCTGGTACGAACATAGCGGTGCTCTCCGCGCCGCCCGCCGAAGAAGCGACGATCGTGATAGTGCTGGCCCCGTCGCCGCCCAAGAAGCCGAATCGAAACAAACCATCGGTACCGGTAAGAAGGTCGATGGTTGCTAGCGCAGCGGGCAGGTAGATAAGCGCCGCCCGGCCGGTCACGAAGAAGCTGTTCCCCAAGGCCCAAGCGCCTCCTCCGATGTCGCTGCTGGTTGAACCGCCCACACCTGCGTTGGTCAACATCTCGACCGTCGTTGTGCGGGTGTCAAACGACGAACTGGCCCCTAACGGTGAGGTCGCCCCAGTGACGGGGCTTCCGACGGTCAGATCGGCAACGCTGTCAGCGACAGTGAAGTCGTCAATCGTTACCGCTCCGGCGGGGGCCGCAACGGCGAGCAGAGCCGCTGCAACTGCGTATAGAAGTCTGAGCTTTGTCATTTTTTGTCCCTCTGCGTCCCGCACCGGTGGGCGCATACGGCGTCCAGGACAGAATTAGAATCTTGGGGCCGCGTCGGCCCTGTTGGGCACACACAAACCCCGCCAAACGACTTCTAATCTATCTTAAGTTGGATTGATAAATCAACCAAATAATGCAAAACTGGTAATCAAATAACCCAGCATCTCGTACAGGCTCCTTCCGATCAACTTCTCTCGAATCTCCTCATATCATGCTTTTAATAAAGAGGTTGAGCTCTATACGTCGTTCGGTAACAACGTTCGATCTGAGCACGGAAGGATTCCAGTTTCATCATCTAACCACGAAATTCTACGCCAGAAAGAGGTGAATAACTCTATTAAATCCCTGTAAGGATTGTCAGTTCGACAGGAATGGTCACGCAAAAAGCGCACCTCAGTCGATGGATCATTGCAGTCCGGAAAGGACTCCGCGCTCCGCTATGCTGCGTTAGTCGCCAGTCGGCAAAGCGACGCAACAGGCCCGCCATTACTTCGTTGGCCTCGCACGCAGCGAGTGAGGGACGGCCGCCAAGCGGCGCGGGGCGTCGTTCTGACGCGCCCTATCAGCCCTGGCCCGCCGCTTGTCGACTAACGCAGCTGGGATCATGACCCGCTGTCACGCGTGCTCTTATGGGTTCCAGACGCACAAACGCCGCCCGGGATGTCCCGGGCGGCGCCGTTTGAGTTCCGTTGAGAGGTCGTTCTACTTCGAGGCGCGGCGCTTGCGAAGCAGCGCCAGTCCCAGCAGCGCACCGCCGAACAGAGTCAGTGTGGCGGGCTCGGGTACCTCGGGCACTCCGATCAAGGTGAAGGCGCTATCAGCCGCCGCGACATCGGCCACGCTGCTGATGTCGAGAGCGATGAGCGCGCTGAAGTCCGCGCCAGCGCCGCCCGTGATGGCGAATGAGGCGAACAGCACATCTAGCGTCGCTGGGCCTCCTGAGCCTGGGTCGAAAATGGCTGTGCTTTCGTTGCCGCCTGCCGACGTAGCAACGAGTGTGATGGTGCTGCTCACATCAGCGCTTAAACGCTCGAACCGGAACAGCCCGGTCGTGCCGGTAAGCAAGTCGACTGACCCGGCCGTCGTGTAGCTTAGCGTCGAGCGCCCTGTCACGAAGATTGTGTTCCCTAAAGTCCAAGCCCCACCCCCGATCGCACTGTTCGTGGACCCGGCCACCCCGAGGTTGGTGTTGGTCAGCATCTCGACCGTAATGGTGCGCGTGTCAAAAACAGAACTCGCTCCTAGCGGTATGGCCGCCCCGGCTACGGGGGTCCCGATGGTGGTATCGGAAACGGAGTCGCCCACGGTGAAGTCGTCGATGATGACGGCACCAGCCGGGCCCACAACGGCAAGTAGAGCTGCCGTGAACAAGCTAAGAAGTTTGAGTCGCCTCATAATTATTTATTCCTTAGCGCATCACTCGGATGGGCGCTTTGAGCGTCCAGGATAGCATGCGGCACGACCTCGTCGGGAGGAAACCGCGATCCCGCTCTTTGCTCTACGATAACGCACATAGCAGTCAACGGCAATACCGCCCGCATAGGATTTTCACACGAGTACCAGGACCTTTTCTGCGTAGTGCTACTAGAACCGAAATCCTCCGGACGGCGGCTAGCAGCTCCTTATCGAGCTCTGCAGAAAGAAGTTATGCTCACGCTCCCGCCCCACGGTCGTAAGCGGGCCGTGGCCAGGGAACACCTCGATATGGTCGTCGAGGGAGAGGATTTGGCTCCGAATTGACTCCAAGAGGACCTCCGCGTTGCCGCCAGGGAGGTCAGTGCGGCCTATGGAGTCGTGGAAAAGCGTATCCCCCGCAATGATCTTGGCCTCGGCTGGGATGTAGAAGCTGACGCTTCCAGGGCTGTGTCCAGGCGTGAAGCGGACCTCGAGCTCAATGTCGCCAAGATCGATGCTGTCGCCGGGCTCGAGGAAATTGTCAATACGCACTTTTTCCGGAGGCGGGATGCCTAGCCAGGTCGCTTGTTGCGGAAGGGAGTCTAGAACCGGCAACTCGAGATTGTGCAGGTAAGTGGGGGCCCCGGTCGCGTTCTTCAGCTCCGCGGCCTTCCCGATGTGGTCGATGTGGGCATGCGTGAAGAGGATCTTGTAGACGCTCAGGCCACGTGTGGAGAGAGCTCGCTCCACGTCGGCGATGTCGTCGCCGGGATCGATCACGAGAGCCCGCCGACTCGCCTCGTCGCCGAGGATCTGACAGTTACAGGCCAGCGGACCTACCGGCAGAACGTCGTGCGTCATCGCCGCTATAATATCAGTCCCGACAGACACCGAATCTCAGCGTGTCGAAGACCCCCTCGATGAGCCCCGGATACCAAGCGATCCAAGACTCGGCCGCCTGGCTCGACGCCTCCTGCCGCGGTCGAATCCGCGTTCGGGGAGAGGATCGCCTGCGGCTGCTTCACGCCTTAGCAAGCAACGTCGTTGAGTCGCTGCGGCCGTGCCAAGGTACGGAGACGTTTTTTCTTAGCCCACAGGGACGCATACAAGCCTATGCTCGCGTCTACGTCGCCGAAGATAACGTACTACTCGATTGCGACCCGGAGCGTCGCCAAGCTCTCGTCGACTATCTCAACGGCTACATCATCATGGATGACGTCGAGCTAGATGACGTGACCGAGTCGACTGCGGCCTGGGCCCTCGCCGGCCCTGGCGCGGCCGAGATCGCGGTGAAGGCGACGGGGTTTGCGCTCTCGCTCGAACCGCCCAACCAACACGGCGAGTCCGACGGGCTGCGCGTCTTCGGCTCCTCCCTTGTCGGCGGCCCAGGGGTCTGGATCGCGGCCGCCGCTGAGCGCAGTAGTGAGGTCACCGAACGAATCGAGTCTGCTGGGGCGGTTGCGGCCACCGAGGATGATTTCCGCCTGGCCCGAGTCGAGAACGGGGCGCCGCGCCTTGGCGAGGACTACTTCGCCACCAATATTCCGCACGAGACCGGGTTGTTCCGCGCGGTCAGCTTCAACAAGGGTTGTTACGTCGGGCAAGAAATCGTGGAGCGTGTCGAGACTCAGGGCCAGGTGCAGCGGCGGCTGGCTTGGCTCGAGATCGACGCCGCCGAATTGCCTCCAACCAACGAGTTGAAGCAGGAGGGCAGAACGCTCGGCGAACTCACCAGCGCCGTCTACTCGCCGCGGCGAGACAAGGTGCTTGGGTTCGCGCTGCTGCGCCGCGAGGCGGCCGAGCCCGACGCGTCGCTCTCGGTCGGAGGCGTTCCGGCTCGGACGCTTGATTTCCCGCGTGGCTAACGCGGCGCTTTCGCGCTTGGCCGCGCTGTGGCAAACTAGTCTAGGCTCTTGATTGCGCTTGGCGCGGTGCGAGGACCGAATGTCTCGGCTCGGCGTCGAGACCGCTGTGAAATGCACGAATCCTACGGAATGTCCCACGTCGGGCAAGTTCGATCGAACAACGAGGACAGCTTCGCTGCCGAGCCGCAGCTCCAGTTTTTCGCGGTCGCCGACGGGATGGGCGGCGCACAAGCGGGCGAGCGCGCTTCGCAGATCACCATCAGAACCGTCGTCGAGGACATCGAGAAGGTTGGCCGGGAGGCGACGATCGACGACCTCGCCGATTCCGTCGTGCGGGCCAACCGTAACGTTCGCGGCGAGGCGGCGCAACACCCCGAACTCGCCGGGATGGGCACCACGATTGTCGCGGCGCTGATCCGACCCGAAAAAGCTTACATCGTAAACGTCGGCGACAGTCGCGCCTATTTGCGAAGCGGCGAGGACCTCTACTGCGTAACGACCGATCACAGTTGGGTCAACGAGATCGGGCGAGGGCTCGGCCTAACGGAAGAGCAACTCCGCGTCCACCCCTACCGCAACATCCTGACTAAGGCGGTCGGCGCCGAGGACGAGGTCGCGGCGCAGCGCGTCGAAGTCGACTTCTTGCCGGGCGATTTGCTGCTGCTGTGCTCAGACGGCCTGCACGGCGTCGCGGGAGAGCAAGCGGTCGCTGACGCTCTCGCAGCCGACGGCAACCTCAAGCAGAAGTGCGAAGCTCTGATCGACGCCAGCCTACAGCGCGGGGCGCCCGACAACGTCACGGTGGTGCTGGTCTCAGGCGGCACCGCCGGCAACGGCGCCGGCCGATAACTCACCGAGTCGTTCCTCCGTTGGGGGCTTTCTGGGCGGACGGCTTCCGATCGGCCTAGGACGGATCTATCGCCTGGGCCTCCCGAACTTTATTCTTTTGACGGCGCAGACCGATAAGGGGATTGACAGCCCCGATGCAGGTTTACCGCTACACGCGGGCCCCAGCGCCTCCGCGCCGGCCCGAAACCAAGGTCGTCAACTATCGCGTCAAGCTAATCTCGGCGGTGAACTCGATGCCGCCGTTGCCGGTCGTGCTCAACCGCGTGCTCGGCATGCTTAGCGACGACCGCGCGTCTGCCGCACAGATCGCCGCGCTCATCGAGAAGGACAGCGTGCTCAGCGGCAGCGTGCTGCGCTGCATCAACTCCGCTTACTATAGCGTCCAGACGCGCGTCTCATCGATCCGCCACGCCGTGACGCTGCTAGGCTTCGCAACTGTTCGGAACCTGGCGCTGGCGTTCTCGATGCGACGCATGATGTCGAAGAACCAGCCGTCAAAGAAGCTCTACTCGGCATACTCGCGGCATGCGTTGGGTTGCGCGGTGATGACACAGTTTCTGGCGGTCTACAAGCGCTCGGACGACCTCGAGGCCGCATTTGCCGCAGGGCTTTTCCATGACGTAGGAAAGCTGTTGGTGCTCACGACGTTCCCCGACGTAATGCCCGAGATCGTCAAGAAATGGGACGAGCAGGAATGCTCTTGGTATGAGGCCGAACAAGAAATTCTCGATATCACCCACACCGAGCTCTCCGAGATTGTGCTCGAAGGCTGGAAGCTCCCTGATGTGATTCGCAACGCGGCTCGGTGGCACCATGACCCGGCCTCGTTCCCGGGCGCCGAGCCTGGCGACCACAACCTGGCCCGGTTAGTACAAGCAGCCGACGCGGCGGTGAAGTCTCAAGGTCTCGAGGTGGTCGCCTCTCCCAAGCGCCGGCCAGAATCGCCCGATGAGATTCTCACTTCGATCGGTCTGGGCGACAACGTGCCCGAGTTGCTGGCCAAGTTCCAGAAAGAGTTTGAAGGGCTTCAGTCGATCTTCAGCTAGAGGGACGCGCGCCCAGGACTCACTGGACGGCGATCGCAACCAACCGGCCTCGCCTCGACCAATCTGTGTCCGTCGAGGCAGCTTCCGAACCTAACCTCGACGACCGGACCACTTTTAGCATCTTGCTTGACACGAGGGTCGAGCTGAATCAAGCCGGAGATCGCCCCGGGCGCCGGGTCCGGCGCGATACCCAGACGCGAAGCGTGTACAACGGAATCGTAGGCGAAAGCCCGCAGTTGAGTTTGGAATCGTTGCGGCGGAGGGCGGACTCGCGAGAACGTTGAGTCAACCGCAGGCTTTCGCCCGCAGCTCTGTGGAACAGGCGGTCGGCCCGACCTACCGCCGCAAGGCGGCGGCTATCTCTCGCGACACAGTGCGGGCACGGGACTTGGCTTCAGCGTCGTCCCCCTCGAGGGCGGGCGTCAAGCAATCCCTTGCGCGCTTGAGAACGGCAGCGCGTTTTTCGCTGTCGTCGATGCGGTCTTGCTCAAACAAGGCGGCGGTCGTCAGCAGGGTCTTCGCGACGCCGACAAGGAACATGCTCTTCGAAACCGTGACGGGGGGCGATTCGAACATCGTCTTTGCAGCGGCGAGATCGCTTGCTCCGACGACGTCGCTTGCCTGCAAAGCGACTTGGCGGCTCATAATGCGCACTACCGCCGGCTCGAACATCTTTTCGGCGGGCATGGCTCCCGCCCGAGTGCGGCCGACGATCGGCGAAGGCGTCTCGCGGGCCTCGGACAGTGGAAAATCGAGCGTCAGCGTTTCGCTCTCGGCAGCAACCTGCTCGAACTCAGCTAGAGCGTCGATCAGCGCAAGCGTATTGGCTCGGGTTTGAGAGCGATACTGGTCGATGCAGGCCTTGTAGGGCTTCGAGTCCCAATCGGCGACTTTGTCGATGCCCTCGGCGCAGGCTTCTGAGATCTCGAACGCCGCGCGCGCCATGCCCCCGAGAATCGTTGTCTTCAGCACGGCTGCACGCTCGTTGAATTCATTCTCGGTCCGCAGCACGTCGGCGATGTAGTTCAACGTGTCGATGTAGTCTTGTGAGGCGTACTCGCGCTGCACCTGCTGCCAAAAGCGCGTGCCCTCGGGCGCCGGAGTACAGCCGGCGAGGAGGGCGACAAGCAGAACCGCGAGACCTGTTCGATTCATAGGTTAGTCCGTGACGCCGTATTCTTCCATGACTCGCCGCGCAAAGTAGTTGCGAATCGAGGCTTCGCTGCGCGCGACTTCCAAGAAGGCCGCTTTCAGCATCTGGTCGCGGCGGTTGCTAAGAGTGTCTCGTATTTGCTGCTGGACGCGCGGGTCAGAGAAGTCGCGCTGTCCGGCGGCTTCCTTCGAGATCAGCTTGATGATGCGGTACTGGCCATTGGTCTCGATCACGGGCGAATGTTCGCCCGGAGAGAGTGCGGCGACAGCACGGCGCAGCGCGAGATCGGCTTTTTCTAGGGCCGATTGCGGAATGTAGCCGAGGTCGCCGCCGTTGGCTGTCGAGGCCGGGTCCTCGGACCTGTTACGGGCTACCACAGCGAAATCGTCGCCGTTGTTGAGGCTTTCTTCAATGGCGGCGATTTTCGCCTTGGCCTCCTCCTCGTCTTGGGCGTCGTCATTAAGTAGATTCGGAACTGGAGATTCGGCTTGCGCGGTGACAAGGATCTGCGCAAGGTGGAGTTGCTGTTCAGCGAGCGTGAAGGTCGAGGTATTGAGCTCGTAATAGGCCCGAAGCTCAGACTCGGGGATTTTCACGTGAGCGGAAATCGCCTTATTGAACAGCTTATCGATGGTGATCGAGCGGCGCAGCTCGACGCGCAGGTCGTCGAGGCTCATGCCGCGGTCGGTAAGCGAAGCTTCAAGGTCGTCGTCGGAGTTGTAGGGTGTGCGGTATTCGCGGAGGCGCGCCTCGACTTCGTCGTCGACGGCCATCAAGCCCATCGATTGCGCCTTTTGAAGCAAGACTTGGCGATCGATGACCTCGCGCAGGAGGTTGAGGCGCAGCATGCGGGCCTGGTCCTCTCCGGGCGGCTGCTGTTGATCTTCGACTTGGCTTTGGTAGTAGCGGTCGAGCTCAGCGTAAGTGATGTTGTAACCGTTGACAGCCGCTGCAACGCCGTCGTCGCCCGTGCTGTCGCATCCGAACAAGACGACGGCAAGAGCTAATAGCAGGACCACGCGGTTCCAGGTCATAGCGCTCTCGGCCGCCGCTCCAGGCCGGACGGCCGCGATCGTAGAAAAACGAGGTCGGGCTAGGACGCCTCGGCAGCGGCCTCTTCAGGCTGCTCTTGTTGTTGTTCTTGCTGCTGCGCCAAACGCTCTTCGCGGCGCTTGCGGCGGTCGTCGGCGCGCTTCTTGAGCTCGGTTCCCAGCACTTCAATCATGGCCTGCTCCGCCCCGTCGCCTTTCCGGACTCCGACGCGCAGCGTACGGGTGTAGCCGCCCTCGCGATCAGCGAAACGGGGGCCAAGCGTATCGAACAACTTCTTCACGGCCCGGGGCTCCAACAGATAAGCCGCCGCCTGACGCCGGCTATGAAGCGTGTCGCGCTTTGCCAGGGTGATCATCTTCTCAACTTGGGGACGCACCGCCTTGGCCTTAGCTACGGTGGTGACGACACGGTCCTCTAGGATGATGCTTGTGGTAAGGCCTCGCAGCAGCGCACGCCTCGCCGAGGGGTCGCGCTGCAGCTTGAAGCCGCCTTTTCGGTGTCGCATGCGGTCGTCTCCTAGATGCTGCTTTCTTCGGCGCCCGTGGGCGGGATAAGATGGCCCTGTTCATCAAAGCGCATGCCCAAGGAGAGTCCCATCGAAACCAGGATCTCCCTGATTTCGTTGAGCGACTTGCGGCCGAAGTTCTTGGTCTTGAGCATGTCGGCTTCGGTACGCACGACAAGATCGCCGATGGTCTGAATGTTGGCGTTCTTGAGACAGTTGTAGGAGCGAACCGAGAGCTCGAGCTCTTCGACAGAGCGGTTGAGGTGCTCGTTAAAGCGCTCGGTTTGGGCGTCGATCGGAACCTCTTCGCCGGCGGTCTCTTCCTCGAAGTTGATGAAGATCTGCATGTGATCCTTGATCAGCTTCGCGGCCAAGCCAACGGCGTCTTGCGGCGTTACGGCGCCGTTGGTCCAGATCTCAAGACCGAGCTTGTCGTAGTCGGTCATCTGCCCTAAGCGAGCTTGCTCGATCGAGTAGTTGACCTTACGCACCGGCGAGTGCACCGAGTCGATCGGAATGTAGCCGAGCGCGAGATCTTCGTCGAAGTTGCGCTCCGCCGAGACATAGCCTCGGCCGAGCTTGACGCGCATCTCGATATCGAGCAGGCCGCCGTCGCTCACCGTGGCGAGGTAGACGTTGGGATCGAGAATCTCGACCTCGGAGTCGGCCTCGATCTGACCACTGCGGACTTCGCCCGCTTCGGTGGCGCGCAGACGGATCGTGCGTGCGCCCTCGCTGTGCAGCTTGAGCGGGATCTGCTTCAAGTTGAGAATGATGTCGGTGGCATCCTCGACGACGCCCGGAATCGGGCTGAACTCGTGTGAGATGCCATCGACCTTAACGGCAGTGATGGCGGCGCCTTCAATCGAGCTCAGCAACGCGCGGCGAAGCGAGTTCCCGATGGTCGTGCCGAAGCCGCGCTCGAACGGCTGGGCGCTGAAGCTTCCGTAGCTCTCGTTGAGAGAATCTCCGTCTACTGCCAGACGCTTCGGCTTTTGGAATCCTGTCCACATTCGGCGCTTCTCCTATCTGTCCTTCCGGTCCCGTCCGCTCATTCGTTGATCGAGCGGCGCCCGCGCGGGGCGCGTGGCGGGGTTTATCGCGAATACATTTCTACGATCAACTGCGAGTTGATCTGGTTCGCCGCTACATCATCCTTCGAGGGAAGGCTAAGCACACGGCCCCGGAAGTTCTCCGAGTCGGCCTCAAGCCAGCTGGGCAGCAAGCTGTGCAGCGGCGTCTCGATGGCGGCCAGCACTCCGCCATGACTGCGGCTCTTCTCACGGATCTCGACGATGTCACCGGGGCTCACCGAGAAAGAAGCGATGTCGACCTTGCGTCCGTTGACCTGGACGTGTCCGTGATTGACGGTCTGGCGCGCCTGGCGGCGGCTCAGCGCGAAGCCGAGCCGGAAGATTACGTTGTCGAGCCGGCGCTCGAGCAGCGACATCAAGTTGTCGCCGACAACCCCGCGCATGCGGCTGGCGGTCTGGTAGTAGCGCCGGAACTGGCGCTCGAGCACATCGTACATGAAGCGGGCGCGCTGCTTCTCTTGGAGCTGCAAGGCGTAACCCAGCATCTTTCTGGGCCGGCGCGTCTTGCCGTGCTGACCCGGCACGTAGGGGCGCCGATCAAGCTGACGCTCAGACTTTGGATCGAGCGCCATGCCCAGGCGGCGCGACTTTCTAACTACGGGGCCTCGGTTTCTTGCCATCGAATTCTCTTGGTCTCTACTTCGGGCTCGCGATCAGACGCGGCGTTTCTTAGGCGGCCGGCAACCGTTGTGTGGAACCGGCGTGACGTCACGGATATGACGAACTTGAATGCCTGCCGTAGCCAGCGCGCGAATCGCCGATTCACGGCCGCCGCCGGGTCCCTTGACGCGCACGACGACGGTGCGAATGCCATGATCCTTGGCGGCGTTGGCGGCGGTCATGCTCGCCTGCTGAGCCGCGAAAGGAGTACCCTTCTGAGAGCCGCGGAAACCAAGCGAGCCCGCACTCGACCAGCTCAGCACATTGCCTTCCTGGTCCGAGAAGGTAATGATCGTGTTGTTGAATGTCGCCTGCACGCTGACCACGCCGTGCGGAACGTTTTTCTTAACACGACTCTTAAACTTTTTCTTGCCTTTCGTTTTCGTTTTCGCCATGGGTGTTCCTCGCAGCGCCCGCTACTTCTTGCCGGCCTTTTTCTTATTGGTAATGGCGCCGCGACGCGGCCCTTTTCGGGTGCGCGCGTTGGTGTGCGTACGTTGACCCCGCACCGGCAAACCGCGGCGATGCCGCAAGCCGCGGTAGCAACCAATCTCCATTAGGCGGCGAATATTGAGCGCCACCTCTTTTCGTAGGTCGCCCTCGACGCCGCCCTCATCTTCGAGCAGCTTACGCAGCGCGGTGATTTCGGTGTCGTTGATCTGCCCCATCTTCTTGCCGAAATCGATTCCGGCGCGGTACAACAGCGAGCGCGCGCGGGCGGCGCCGATGCCGTAGATGCGGGTCAGCGCGATTTCCGCTCGTTTGTTGTCGGGTAGGTCGACGCCTTCCAATCGTGCCATTTTCTTCTTCGCTCCTCGACCGCTATCCCTGACGCTGCTTGTGCTTCGGGTTCTCGCAGATCACCCGTACAACGCCTTGGCGCCGAATGATCTTGCACTTGATGCAGAGTTTCTTTACTGAAGCTCTTACTTTCATTGCGATTCTCGCTTTACAATCTTGCCTCGTCCCTCATCGAAGGGCGAGAGCCGGACCCGTACCTTGTCGCCCGGCAACAGCCGGAGAAAACCATTCTCTCTACGCTCGGAGACATGCGCCAAAACGCGGCCTCCATCGGCGAGCTCAAGCCGGTAGAGGTCTCGGGGCAAAGATTCGACGATCTTCGCTTCGACCTCTCGAGCAGCTTGTACGCTCTCCGCCATTCGCCTACATCGTCGTCAACACCCACGGGCCGTTGTCGGTGACGGCGACGCAGTGCTCGTAATGAGCCGCTCGCGAGCCGTCGGTCGTGACCGCCGTCCAACGATCCGAGAGCACCCGCGTTTTCGGTTCTCCGGCGGCGACCATCGGCTCAATCGCCAGCACCATGCCTTCCTTCAGCCGCGGGTTTTTGACGTTCTTGTCAATGTAATTCGGCACGTGCGGCTCCTCGTGAAGCTCGGCGCCGATGCCATGGCCGACGAACTCCCGTACGACCGAAAAACCGTTTCCTTCCACGTGGCGCTGGACCGCTCCGCAAATTTCAAACAACTTCGTTCCTGCTCGCACGTTCTCAATAGCCTTTTCGAGCGACTCGCGCGTCACGCGCATGAGGCGCTCGGTCTCTTCGTCTACTCTGCCGACCGCTACCGTCGTCGCCGAGTCCCCGAAGAAGCCGGCCATCTGGACTCCAATGTCGATCTTGACGATGTCTCCCTCTGCCAGTTTCCGTTTTTTCGACGGGATGCCGTGAACGACTTCCTCGTTGATCGACGTGCACAACACGCAGGGGAAGCGTCTCCCCGCAGCCGGCACGTAGTAGCCCTTGAACGCGGCGCGCGCACCCGCATCCAATACCATCTTCTCCGCCACTACCTCAAGGTCAAGAGTCGTTACGCCCGGCTCGACCATGCCTCTAAGTTTGTCGAGAACCTGCGCCACCAGCCGGCCGCTGGCCCGCATCTTCTCAAGCTCGGAGGGGCTCTTGCGGATAATCATGACGCTTCAACGAGCGCGAACAATCGCGCACTGACCTGCTCAGGCGCTCCACCACCCTCGACCGGATGGATTCGCAGCCCGCGGCGGCGAAAAACCTCACACACAGGAAGAGTTTGCTGCTCGTAGACCCTCAGCCGTTTCGCGATTACCTCGACTCGGTCCTCGGGCCTCGCGACCAAGCCCGCTCCGCACGCATCGCAAGTTTCGGAGCGTTTCGGCGGATTCAGGTCCACGTTATATACGGCAGAGCAGCTCGCACACTCCCGCCGTCCCAAAATCCGCTGCTGCAATTCATTATAGGCTATGCGAAGCTCGACCGCGACGACCCGAAAACCTAACTTCTCGAATAGCTTAAGCGCCTGCTCGGCCTGTATGGCCGTGCGCGGATAGCCCTCGAATACCGCTCCGCGCGATTCCTCGATCGCGGCAAGTCTACGAGCGACCAATTCCGCCGCCGTCTCGTCAGGGGCGTAGCGCCCTGCCGTGATGTCGCCTTCGAGGCTTCGACCCAGGGCGGTGCCGGCGAGAATCTCGGCACGGATCAGATTTCCCGTCGAGACCCGCTCCAACCCAAAGCGCTCTGCGATCAGCCGTGCCTGCGTGCTCTTGCCCGCAGCCGGAGGTCCAAACAGAACCGCCGCCGGCAGGCCAGGGCCTCCGTTCCAGCTCATTCTTCCTGTCAAAGAACTCTGACGCCGCTCGCCTTAGAACGAACGCCGTCCGCGGATCCTTCCGGCCCGCGGAGTAAACCCTTCGTAGTGGCGCATCACGAGTTGCGCCTCCACCTGATTAACCGTATCCATCGCCACGCCAACGACGATCAGCAGCGAAGTACCGCCGAAGTAGAAATTCACATTGAGGCCTTCAAGCAAAGTGCGCGGCAAGTTCGCATCAGCCCAATCGCCGATCAGGGGCAAATGGTGAATCTTGACGCCCACAAGCAAGAAGTCCGGAATCACAGAGATCAGGGCCAGATAAAGACCGCCGACCATTGTGATCTTGGTCAGGATCTGGTTGATGTGCTCAGCAGTTGGCTTGCCTGAGCGGATGCCCGGAATGAAGCCTCCGTACTTTCGCATGTTGTCGGCCACTTCCGTCGGATTGAAGATGATCGACACATAAAAGAACGCGAAGAAAATGATGCCGAGCACGTACATCAACTCGTAGAGCGGCTCTCCGTACGAGATCGTCGCCAAGAGGTTCTGCAGATAGGGATTTTCTCCTACTACTAACGACAGCGTCTGCGGGAAGGAGAGCACCGACGACGCGAAGATGACCGGAATTACCCCGGCCGAGTTCACCTTGAGCGGCAGGTGCGTCGATTGACCGCCCATCATGCGCCGGCCGACGATACGCCGGGCGTATTGCACCGGAATGCGCCTCTCGCCGCGCTCGACCATCACGATAAATGCAATGACGACGACCATCATCACCAGCAGGATGATGAGCTGCAGGATCGTCCACTGCTCAGTGACAAAGACGTTTTCGTATAGATTCTGGATCGCGCCCGGCAACCCGACGACGATGCCTGCAAAGATGATCAGGCTCATGCCGTTGCCGATGCCGCGCTCGGTAATCTGCTCGCCGAGCCACATGATGAACGCGGTTCCGGTAGTGAGCGTGATCACAGTCATGAACCGGAAGCCCCAGCCCGGCGAGTAGGCGAGACTGCTCTGCTCGACGACGCCGGCGAAGGCGAACGATTGCACGATTGCAAGGCCGATGGTGAGATAGCGCGTCCACTGGGTGATCTTGCGACGGCCCAGCTCGCCTTCTTTCTGCAGCTTTTCGAGCGTGGGAATCACGATCGTCAGCAACTGCAGAATGATCGAGGCTGTGATGTAGGGCATGATGCCCAGTGCGAATATCGTTAGCCGCGAAAGCTGCCCGCCCGAAAACAGATCAAGAAAGCCGAGCGCCGTGCCCGAGGCTTGCTCGAAGAGGCGCTCGAGCTCTAAAGTATTGACGCCCGGCGTTGGGATGTGGCCGCCGATACGATAGACCGCCAGCATCGCCAGCGTAAACAAGACGCGGCGGCGCAGATCCGGAATCCGGAAGACGTTCGTGATCGAATCGATAATCTTCATCGCTTAGGCGGCGGTCGCTGACGCCTCGATTAGCTCGACCTTGCCGCCGGCCTTTTCGATCTTCTCGCGAGCCGATGCGGATATCTTGTGAGTACGTATGCTGACGGCTCGGGTGATCTCGCCTTCGCCTAGAATTTTCAGGCCGTCGCGGAGCCTGGAGACGACTCCGCTCTCGAGCAGAATCTCAGGGCTGAACTCGTCGCCCGTAATCTCGTTGAGACGACCGATATTGACTGTGGCGTATTCCTTTCGAAACGGATTGTGAAAACCACGCTTGGGGACACGCCGGATGAGCGTCATCTGGCCGCCCTCAAAGCCGCGCTTGCGACTATAGCCGGAGCGCGACTTCTGACCCTTCTCGCCGCGGCCGGCAGTCTTACCCAGGCCCGAGCCCGGACCCCGGCCGACGCGCTTACGCCTATGCTTAGACCCCGCGGGCGGATGCAGGCTGCTGAGATTCATCGCGTCACCTCGACCAGATGCGGCACCTTGGCCACCATGCCCCAGGTGGCTGCGTTGTCGGGATGCTCGACGGTCTGGTCAATACGCCGCAGCCCCAGTCCAACGACTACTTTCTTCAATTTCCCAGGCGCGCCGATGGGGCTGCGCACAAGTCGAATTTTCAGTTTGTCCGCCATCGTTTAAGCCTCGCTCTAGACGCGCGCGATGTCGATACCGCGCGTTTCAGCGATCTCAGTCTTGTCCCGCAACTGCAGCAGTCCCTCGAAAGTCGCCTTGATGACGTTGTGCGGGTTCTTTGTCCCGATTGATTTGGTGAGCACGTTGTGAATGCCGGCGGATTCGACCACTGCGCGCACCGCGCCGCCGGCGATGGCGCCCTTACCCTCGCGAGCCGGCTTGAGCATCACCCGGCCCGCGCCGAAGACGCCGAGGACTTCGTGGGGGATAGTGTGCTTAAGCACGTTGACCCGAATGAGGTTCTTCTTGGCCTGCTCGATCGCTTTTCGGATCGCCGAAGGCACTTCTTTCGCTTTACCCTTGGCGAAACCGACGACGTGCTTATCCGGGTCTCCGACCACGACCAGGGCCGAAAAGCTAAGATTCTTGCCGCCCTTGACGACTTTGGTGACCCGGTTGATCGAGACAACCTGCTCCTTGAGGTTGAGCTCGTTCGGATCGATAATCTCGTGTCTTTGCATGGATGGTTTCCGTTCTTCGCCTATCCCGCCTAGATCTTAAGTCCGCCCTCGCGCGCAGCCTCGGCGAGCGCCTTGACGCGGCCGTGATAGCGATGACCTCCGCGGTCGAACACGACGCCTTCCACTCCCGCCTTCTTGGCGCGATCGGCGATCGCCTTTCCAATCTTCTTGGCCGCTTCGACGTTGCCGCCGTAGCCGACGTCGAGCGACTTATCGCGCGTCGACGCCGCCGCCAGCGTGCTGCCGGCATCGTCGTCAATGACTTGCGCGTAGATGTGCTTGAGCGAGCGAAACACCGTCAACCGCGGCCGCGCGGCGTTGCCGCTCAGCCGTTTGCGGATGCGCTTGTGGATATGCGCTCGTCGTTGGGCCCGGTCAGTTCGAGTAAACATCGCCTCTTCTTCCTACTTGGCGCCGGTCTTGCCTTCTTTCTTACGCAGCCTTTCGCCAAGGTAGCGAATACCTTTCTGCTTGTAAGGGTCCGGCGGGCGTAATTTGCGAATCTGCGCCGCGACTTGTCCTACAGCCTGCTTGTCCGCACCCGATACTTCGATCTTGGTCTGGTTGTCGACCTTGACCTCTACGCCTTCGGGCATCAGCACTTCGATCGGATGCGAGTACCCGAGGCTAAAGACCACGACCCGACCCGCGACGGCGGCGCGGTAGCCGATGCCGACGATTTCGAGTTGCTTCGAGAAGCCTTTGGTCACGCCGACCACAGCGTTGTTCGCCAACGCTCGCGCCAAACCGTGCGCGGCGGCATGCTCGTCGCCGGAACGCTCGGCGCTGAGCGAGCCGTCCTCGAACTTGAAGACGATCCCATCGGGAATCGGCGCCGTAAGCTCGCCCTTCGGCCCCGTGACCTTCAACAGGCCGGGCCGAATGTCGACTTGCGCCCCAGAGGGAACTTCGATTGTCTGTTTGCCAATTCTCGACATCGGAGCCTCAGTAAACGTTGCAGAGTATCTCGCCGCCGACGCCCTTTTGGCGTGCAGCCTTACCGGTCATCACGCCGTGCGAGGTCGTCAACACATTGATCCCCATGCCGCCGATGACCAACGGAATTTTCTTGGCGTCGCAGTATACGCGCCGCCCGGGCTTTGAAACCCTGTCGATGCGTGTAATCACCGGCGAGAAATCCGGACGGTACTTTAGATAGACCTTGATGGTGCGCTTGCCGGCGTCGTCAGCGACGCGGTAGTTCGCGACGTAACCCTCTTCCTTGAGGACCCGCGCCAGCTCAACCTTTAGGTTAGAACCGGGCACGTCGACCTTCGGCAACCGCGCCGAGAGGCCGTTACGAATTCTGGTTAACATGTCAGCGACAGGGTCGGTCAACATCTTTGTTCTTCCTTCGACCTCGACTCTCTACCAACTGCTCTTGATGACGCCCGGCAGCTCTCCGAGCAGCGCCAACTGCCGGACGCAGATGCGGCACATCTCGAACTTGCGGATGTAGCCCCGCGGACGGCCGCAGCGACGGCAACGGTTGCGGTGGCGCACCTTGAATTTGAGCTTCTTGTGCTCGCGGGCTTTCTTGGCTTGAGTCGCCATACTTTGCTTCTCGCTCCCCTTCGCCTTAGTTGCGGAACGGCATGCCCATCGCCTTGAGCAGCCGCAGACCGTCGGAATCGTTGGTCGCCGTGGTTACGAACGTGATATTCATGCCCTGGATCTTGTCGACTTTCGAATAGTCGATCTCAGGGAAAATTACGTGCTCGCGAATGCCGAGAGTATAGTTGCCGCGGCCGTCGAACGACTTCGTCGGGATGCCGCGGAAATCGCGTACGCGCGGCAGTCCGATTGCGATCAGACGGTCCAGAAACTCATACATCCGTTCGCCGCGCAGCGTGACGCAGCAGCCGATCGACATTCCCTCGCGCAGCTTGAAGGCGGCGATGGACTTGCGAGCCTTGGTGATGATCGGCTTCTGCCCCGTCAGCCGGGCCATCTCGTCGACGGACGAATCAAGCAAGCGCGAGTTTGCGATCGCCTCGCCGAGCCCCATGTTCACCTTGATGTAGGAGATCTTGGGGATCGCCATCACGCTGGAGCAGCCCAGCTCTTTGCCGAGCGCCGGAGCGACCTCGTTTTGATATTTCTCTGTAAGCCTTGACGCCATGAGCTTCCTCAACCGCGCTTCTTCTCAAGCGTTGCGCCGCAGCGGCGGCAAACGCGAGTCCGCGTACCGTCTTCGGCGACATCGACGCCGATGCGCACTGGACCACAAGTCCCGCAGACGACCTTCACATTCGATACCGCGAAGTAGGCTTCGCTCTCGGCTATGCCGCCCTTGATCTGCTTCTGCGGATTCGGCCGCACGTGCTTCTTAACCATCATGACGTGCTCAACGAGCACCCTGCCGCGCTGCCTATCGACCGCAAGCACACGGCCTTGCTTGCCCTTGTCTCGACCGGTCAGCACCTGTACCTTGTCTTCTTTGACGATGCGTGAGCGAACCATGATCAAATCACCTCCGGTGCGAGGGAAACGATCTTCATAAAGCGCTTGTCGCGCAACTCGCGCGCAACCGGCCCGAAGACGCGCGTGCCGACCGGCTCGCCGAGCTCGTCGACAAGTACGGCGGCGTTCGAGTCGAAACGGATGTAGGTGCCGTCCTTGCGCCGCGCCTCTTTACGCATGCGCACGATTACGGCGCGCACGACCTGACCCTTCTTGACGTTCGAGTCCGGCACAGCCTCTTGCACCGATGCCATCACGACGTCGCCCAGGCCGGCCTTGTCGGAGGTCTCACCGCCACGCGGCAAGATCGTGCGCAGACGGCGCGCGCCGGAGTTGTCGGCCACTTCCAGCTTGGTTTGCATTCCAATCATGGCTTATCCCTCCTCGCTCGCCTTCTTGCGCCGGCGCTGCACGACGATGTCGATTTGATTGGACTTGATCACGACGGCTTCGAGCATCCAGCGCTTGAGCTTGCTGAGCGGCCGGCATTCAACAATTCGAACTCGATCGCCGGTCTTCGCCTCGCCGTTCTCGTCGTGAGCCAAGAACCGATTCTTGCGGCTAACGACGCGGCGATAGAGCGGATGTGCGACACGGCGCGTCACTTCGACGACGATCGTCTTATTCATCTTGGTGGAGACGACTTCGCCCACCTTGCTGTTCTTATGCGAAACCTGCTTCTCGTCGGCCATTTCGCTACGCTCCTTGCTTGAGCTCGCGCTCGCGCCGCACCGTTAGGATCCGCGCCAAATCTTTCTTGCAGCCGCGATATTTGCCGAGTCCGTCGGCCTGGCCCATCTGGAGCTGGAACCGCAGACGGAAGATCTGCTCGCGGATTTCGTTCTCTTTAGCGTCGAGCTCGTCGTCGCCAAGCTGTCGGATCTCTTCGCCAGTCACACTAACTCTCCCGAAAAACGACTGATAAACTTCACTGGGATCGGCAACTTTCGCGACGCCAGCAGCATTGCTTGCCGGGCCATATCCTCGGGCACGCCCTCAAGCTCAAAAAGCATCTTGCCGGGCCGCACCACCGCCACCCACTGTTCGGGCGCGCCTTTGCCCTTGCCCATACGGACTTCGGCCGGCTTCTTGGTGATCGGCTTGTGCGGGAAAAGCCGGATCCATAGCTTGCCGCCGCGCTTGACCTCGCGGGTGATCGCGATGCGGGCCGCTTCGATCTGACGGTCGGTAATCCAGGCCGTCTCTAGCGCCTTCATCCCGTAGTCGCCGAAATCGAGGCTTGACCCGCGCCAGCTCTTGCCGCGGCGCTTTCCTCGCTGCACCTTGCGGTGCTTTACCTTTTTGGGCATCAACATGGCGTTAACCCTTTCGTTCTAATCCCCGCACTATTCCTTCGGAGTCTCAGGCGTCTCGCCCCCGGCCGGCTCAGTAGCGGCCGATTCGGCAGCAGCTGGTTCATCCGCAGCAGTCTGGCTCGCCGCTGGCTCGGCCAGCTTGGCCGCCAACGGAGGCCGGAACGGCGCCCCCTCGGCCGCCGGCTGCGGCTCAGGCTGTGGGGCGGGCGCGACGGCCGGAGCCGGCGCGGGAGCCGCCGGCGGAGCCGCGGGCGCGGCCGGCGGCGGGGCTTCTTCGCGACCGCCGCGGCGCGACCGCTCACGCTCGCGTTGAGCGGCGCTGCGAGCCTCGCGGCGACGGGCCGGCTCAAGCTCTTCACGGCCGCCGCCAGGCACAGTCGTCGACCGCACGTCGATGATGTCGCCCTTGTAGACCCAGCACTTGACGCCGATCACGCCGTAAGTCGTGTTAGCCTCGGCGAATCCGTAGTCGATGTCGGCGCGCAGCGTCTGCTGCGGCATGCGGCCTTGAAGGTGCGACTCCGAGCGAGCAATCTCTTTGCCGTTCAAGCGACCGGCTACGCGAATCTTGATTCCCTTGCAGCCGAAGCGCTGCGCCGAGTCGACAGCCTTGCGCATCGCCCGACGGAAGGCGACCCGCTTCTCAACCTGCAGCGCTACCGACTCGGCGACGAGCTGGGCGTCGAGCTCGGGCCGGTGCACTTCCTGAATATCGATGTAGACATCGCGCTTGGTCTTGGTCTGTAGATCTTCCTTGAGCTTCTCGATCTCGGTTCCACGGCGGCCGATGATGATACCGGGGCGCGCGGTGCGGATCGTGATGCGCAGTTTATTGCCGGGGCGATCGAGCTCGATCGAACTAATGCCGGCGGCTCGCAGACGGCTGCGCAACTGCTTCTTCAGCTTAAGATCCTCGGCAACCAGATCGGCGTAGCCTTGCTTGGCGAACCAGCGCGAGCGCCAATTCTTGGTGTAGCCGAGGCGGAAGCCGTAGGGATGTACTTTTTGACCCATTATGCGCCTACTCGTCCTCTTGCTCTGCGTCTTCTTGTCCGTCGGAAACCGTCAAAACGATGTGACTGAAGCGGTGCTTGTAACCGTAGGCCCGACCCATCGGCGCCGGGCGGATGCGCTTCAGCCTCGGCCCTTCGTTGACGTAGGCGGCGGTCACTACCAACTCATCCACATCGACGTCGCCCTTGTCTTCCGCGTTGGCGATAGCCGACTCGAGCACCTTAGCCACCGTCGGCGCGATCCCCTTGTTAGTAAAACGAAGAGTCGTCAACGCTTCGTCGACGCCCTTGCCGCGGATTAGATCCACGACGAGACGCGCCTTCTGCGGAGACACCCGCACGTAGTTCAATTTGGCCGTCGCTTGCATCGCTGCTTCTTCCTCTGCGCCGCTAGGCCCGCCTACCGCCGCCAGCGTGACCGCGATAGGTGCGGGTGGCGGCAAACTCGCCGAGCTTGTGGCCCACCATGTTCTCGGTGACGTAGACCGGGATGAACTTACGCCCGTTGTAGACCGCGACGGTCTGATTCACCCACTCCGGGAGAATCGTCGATCGGCGCGACCAAGTCTTGATCACTTTCTTGTCGCCCTTCTCGATCGCCGCCTGAATCTTACGATCCAGATGGTCATCGTAGAACGGCCCTTTTTTTAAAGAACGACCCATCGAGGCGCCTCGTCTACTGCCTTAGCTCGCATATATCAACCGTGCTTCTTATGGTCGCGCCGGGTACTGATGTACTTGTCGGTGCGGGGGTTGTTTCTCGTCTTGAATCCGCGGGTCGGCTGACCCCAGGGCGTCACCGGGTGACGTCCGCCCGAGGTGCGACCCTCGCCGCCGCCGTGCGGGTGATCGACCGGGTTCATCGTAACGCCGCGGTTGTGCGGACGCTTGCCGAGCCAACGATTGCGGCCCGCCTTGCCGAGCTTGACGTTGCCGTGATCGACGTTGCCGACGCGTCCGACCGTCGCGCTGCAATCCGTGAGGACGCGACGAATCTCGCCCGACGGCAGCCGCAGCAGCGCGTATCCGCCTTCCTTCGACACCAAACGAATCTCCGCTCCGGCCGCGCGCGCCATCTGCCCGCCCTTACCGGGCCGCAGCTCTACGTTGTGCACCAGCGTACCGGGAGGAATCGAACCCAGCGGCAAGCAGTTGCCGACCAGGATATCCGCCTCGGGACCCGACAGGATCTTCATTCCGACCTTGAGCCCTACCGGCTGCAGGATGTACCGCTTTTCGCCGTCGGCGTAATGCAACAGAGCGATGTAGGACGAGCGGTTCGGATCGTATTCGATCTCGGCCACCGTTGCGGGCACGCCCGGCTTGTTGCGCTTGAAGTCGATCTCGCGATAGGTCCGCTTATGCTCGCCGCCGCGAAACCGCACGACCGTGCGGCCCTTATTATTGCGCCCGCCGGAACGCGACTTGCCCTTGACCAGCGACTTCTCCGGCTTGTCGCGCGTGATCTCGTCGCGAGTCGTAACCGTCTGAAAACGTCGGGTCTTCGTATAAGGTCGATAAGTTTTGATCGGCATCGCTCTATTGGCCTCTCAAACAGTTGCGTCGGTCGCGCTTACAGTTGCGCATACTCGACCATGCGCTCACCCTCGGCGAGCTTCACGTAAGCTTTCTTCCAATCAGGACGGTAACCCGAGTAACGCCCGCGTCGACGCATTTTGCCGTGGTAATTCATCGTGCGCACTTCCGAGACTTTCACCTTGAATACCTTTCGCACGGCGTTCTTGATGTCAGTCTTGGTGGCATCGACGTTTACCTTAAAGCAAAGCGTCTGCTCGAGGGCCCGTCCAGCCTCGGACTTTTCGGTAATCAGCGGTCCGCGAATGACTTCGTAGGGGCTCATCGCAGCTTCTCCGAACAGTGCTCGGCGGTCGCGCGCGCGATCAGGATCGTCTCGTGGCCGAGCAAGAGATAAGGGTGTAACTCCGAGCTATGAACCAGCGTTACGCCGGGGACATTGCGGCTCGATAGCTCCAGGTTTCGATTGTCGTCGTTCTCGACGACCAGCACCTTGCGTCCGACCTCAAGCTTAACGAGCGCGGCGGAAAGGTCTTTCGTCTTATGCGTCTCCATCTCAAACTTCTCGACGACTTTGACCGCGCCGTCGCTAAGCCGCGCAGTCAGCGCCGAGCGCAGCGCGCCGAGCTGCATCTTCTTCGGAAAGTGATACGAATAATCGCGCGGCTGCGGACCGTGAACTACGCCGCCGTGACGCCACAACGGCGAGCGGGTCGAACCGGCACGCGCCCGGCCGGTGCCCTTCTGCCGCCAGGGCTTGCGACCGCCGCCCGATACCTCGGAGCGCACTTTAGTCTTGTGCGTCCCCGCGCGCGCTGTCGCCTGGTAGTGGTGAACGGACTGATAGATCAGCGCCTCACTGACCGGGGCGCCGAAAACCTCGTCGGCGAGCTCAACAGAGCCCACGACGGAGTTGCTTAGATCGTATACGTCGATTTTCGGCATCTCGGGTTACCTCTCCGACCGGCGCAAAACCACATAGCCCCCGTTGGGGCCGGGCACCGCGCCGCGCACCAACAGCACATTGTCGTCGGCGTGCACCTCGACGATCTCAAGACCGACCGTGGTGATCTGTTTGCCGCCATGCCGACCGCCCATGCGCGTTCCCTTAAGGACGCGCGAGGGGTAGGAACTCTGACCGATCGAGCCGGGCACGCGGTGCGACATCGAGCCGTGCCCACTGGGACCGCCCGCGAATCCGTGACGCTTAATGACGCCCTGGAAGCCGCGGCCCTTGCTTGTGCCGATCACGTCGATCTTTTCCCTGATCTTGAAGTCGCCGGCCAGCACGCGATCGCCGGCCTTGAGGTCGCCGCCCTTTGCGCCGTCGACATGCAGCTCTCGCAAGAACCGACCTAGCTCCACGCCGGCCTTTTTGTAGTGACCGGCCCGCGGTTTGTTTACCGTCTTCGGCCTGACGAACTCGACGAGCCCTAGCTGCACCGCATCGTAGCCGTCTTTTTCCGACGTCTTGCGCTGAACGACAACGCACGGCCCAGCCTGCACTACCGTCACCGGCGAGACTCGGCCCTCTTCGTCGAAGACCTGCGTCATTCCGATTTTCTTGCCGAGAATTCCGGGCGCCATAATCTCCCCTCGCCTCCGGCCGACCGCCTAGCTCCCAAACGCCTTGATCTCGACATCCACGCCGGCAGGCAAGTCGAGACGCATCAACGCGTCGACTGTGTCCTGGGTCGGCTCGAGAATATCGAGCAATCGTTTGTGTGTGCGGATCTCAAACTGTTCACGCGAGCGCTTATCGGCGTGCGGCGAACGCAGCACCGTATATTTATTCTTCACCGTCGGCAACGGAATCGGACCCGCCACCTGCGCGCCGGTGCGGCGGGCGGTGTCGACGATCTCACCCGTCGACTGATCGAGCACACGATAGTCGTACGCTTTGAGCCGGATCCTGATTCGTTCCTTAGGCATAGCGAATACTTATTCCACGATCTCGGCGACCGTGCCGGCCCCGACGGTGCGACCGCCTTCGCGAATCGCGAAGCGCAGCCCCTTCTCCATCGCAATCGGAGCGATCAGCTCGATCTCCAAACTCACGTTGTCGCCCGGCATCACCATCTCGA